>Ga0066256_1000055_pt1 | contig 559518 bp, 578 predicted proteins | sample ThiBio_1000_biof_FD_87107 | JGI IMG/M metagenome (GOLD analysis project Ga0066256, IMG submission 87107) | Wastewater bioreactor microbial communities from Cape Town, South Africa - Thiocy_expt_1000_biof (version 2) | ecosystem: Engineered > Bioreactor > Thiocyanate-remediating >...
GCTTCCGGCGCCGAAAAAAGGGGTTTGCCGGAGATGGGGGGGGGACCCGGCGGCGCGTCGCTCAGCGTTTTGCGGGGCTCGAGGGGGGGGGGCGGGTCCCAGTCGATGCCCGACCCCTCGACGATCTGGCGCCCCAGCGAATCGCGGTGGGAGGGGACCCCCGACGGCGCGAGGGCGACGAGCACGCCACCCGCCTCGATATCGGCGCGCGGCAGCAACGTGCCGCGTTCGGCGGCGCCGACCGCGAAGCCGGCGAGGTCGTAGTCCTTGCCGTGATACATCCCCGGCATCTCGGCGGTTTCACCGCCGATCAACGCGCAACCAGCGATCCGGCACCCCTCGGCGATGCCTTCGACAATGGCGGCGCCGGTGGCGACGTCGAGCTTGCCGGTGGCGAAATAGTCGAGAAAGAACAGCGGCTCGGCGCCCTGCACGATGATGTCGTTGACGCACATCGCCACCAGGTCGATGCCGATGCTGCCATTGTTTCCGGTTTCGATGGCGATCTTGAGCTTGGTGCCCACGCCGTCATTTGCCGCCACCAGGATCGGGTCGGTGAAGCCGGCCGCCTTGAGGTCGAACAGGCCGCCAAACCCCCCGATCTCGGCATCGGCGCCAGGGCGGCGGGTGGAGCGGACGGCGGGCTTGATGGCCTCGACAAGCGCGTTGCCTGCGTCTATGTCGACGCCGGCCTGCTTGTACGAGAGCCCGTTTGATGGCACGTTTTGCGCGTCGGACATGGGCTGTTCGCCAGATTTTAGGGGTAGCGGAATTGCCGAGCGCTGATAACCGCTCCACCTCGGTCACGCAAGAGACGCCCGGGACGTTGAGCCTAAGATATCAGGTCATGATCTGGGCGGGGCTTTTTGTTGCGGCCATTCTGCTGCTCTGGGTCTTCCGCTCCATCCTGCTCCCCTTCGTCGTCGGTCTGACCCTCGCCTACCTGCTGAATCCGCTGGTCAACTGGCTGCAGAAGCTGGGGATCGGGCGTTCGTGGGGCTCCATGCTGGTGCTGCTGCTGGTGCTGATCCTGCTGCTCGGGCTGCTGCTCGCCCTGGTGCCGCTGATTGCCGTGCAGATCGGCGGCCTCATCGCTGGTCTTCCCGGCTATGTGAGCGACCTGCAGGACCTGCTGCGCAAATGGGCTCCGCAATTCACCGAATGGCTGGGGCCGGAGCGCACCGCGCAGCTCGAGGGCAGCCTCACCGACCTGATCGGCCGCGGCGTCGAGTTCGCCGGCCTCGTCACCGGCACGCTGGCGCAGAGCGGGCTCACCGTGATCAACACCATCGCCGTGCTGTTCATCACCCCGGTCGTGGCCTTCTACCTGCTGGTCGACTGGGAAGGCATGGTCAAGAAGGTCGACGACCTGCTGCCGCGCCGCTACCGCAGCGAGATTCGCGGCGTGCTCGCCGATATCGACGGCGCCATGGCCGGGGTGATCCGCGGCCAGGGCTCGGTGATCCTGGTGCTGTGCGTCTATTACTGTACGGCCCTGACCTTGGCCGGGCTCAACTACGGGCTGGCGATCGGACTGATCGGCGGGCTGCTGAGCTTCGTGCCCTATGTCGGGTTCCTGGTCGGCTTCGCGCTGTCGATGACCGTGGCGCTGGTGCAGTTCTGGCCGGACCAATGGGTCTTCGTGCTGATCGTGCTGATGATCTACATCGTCGGCCAGTTCCTCGAGGGTAACATCCTCTATCCCAAGCTGGTCGGCCAGAGCATCAACATCAACCCGGTCTGGCTGATGTTCGCGCTGTTTGCCTTTGCGCTGCTGTTCGGCTTTGTCGGGCTGCTGCTGGCGGTGCCGCTGGCCGCGATTTCCGGCGTGCTGACCCGCTACGCCCTGACCAAGTACCAGCAGTCTAGCCTCTATCTCGGCCCGGAGGACGCGCCGCTGCCACCGCCGCCGCCCGAGCCGGCAGCCGCGAAGCCGGCGCGGAAGTCGCGCGCACCGGCGGAGAAATGACCTCGCCGGAATTCGTCGCGCCGCGGCCGGGACAACTGGCTCTCGATCTGGGCCACGAGGCCTCGCATGCCGAAGACGATTTCATCGTCGGCGAGGGCAACCGGTTGGCGCACGCCCATGTGCTGGCTTTCCCGCACTGGCCCGGGCCGCTCACCCTGATCGAAGGACCGCCGAGCGCCGGCAAGTCGCACCTGTCCCGCATCTGGGCCGAGCGGGCAGGGGCCGGGCAGGCGGCGCCGGAGACCGCGGAAGCCCTGTCGCGTGACGGCGGCACGCAACCGCTGGTGGTCGAGGATGCCGACCGGGCGGGCTACGCGGAAGCGGAGCTGTTTCACCTCCTCAACCAGTCGATGCGCGATCGTCGCCCGTTGTTGCTCACCGCGCGGGAGCCCGTTGCAAACTGGCCGTTCGCAACCGATGATCTGAAATCGCGGGCTCGACTCGCGGCGCATTTCACCGTGTCACTGAGCGACGACATTCAATTGTCACAGATGTTCGTGAAGTTGTTCGATGACCGCCAGGTGGCGGTCGAACCCAAGATCATCGCTTACCTGGTGGCGCGCATGGAACGATCGTCGGAAGAGGCGGTTGCCCTTGCGGCGATGATGGATCGCATGGCGCTGGAGCGTGGCACCGCCATCACTCGCGCCATTGCCGGCGAAGCGCTCAGGCAGCGGAGCGCGGCGCGCGACGACCGACAGCTGGCCCTCGACCTCGGAGCCGACGACGATGAATGAGATGAGCGAAATCGCCGAACAGCCGCAACAGGAAGCGCCCGACGTCGCCGAGCTGCGGCAAAGCCCGGCGCGCTTCGTCAACCGCGAGGTCAGCTGGCTGCAGTTCAACATGCGCGTGCTGGAGGAGGCAGGGAACGTCAATCATCCGCTGCTCGAGCGGCTGCGGTTCGTGTCGATCTCGGCCAATAATCTCGACGAGTTCTTCATGGTGCGCGTCGCCGGGCTGAAGGGGCAGCTGCGCGCCGGCCTCACCAAGCAGAGCGCCGACGGCCTGTCGCCGGCCGAGCAGCTCGAGGAGATCGCGACGCTCGCCCAGCACCTGCACCTCGAACAGCAGGATCACTGGCAGCAGTTGCGCGAGGAGCTGTTCGCCAAGGACGTGGTGATCCACGAGGCCGACGACCTGACCCCGGAGCAGGTGAAGTATCTGCAGAAGCTGTTCCGCGAGGAGATCTTTCCGGTGTTGACCCCGATCGCGGTCGATCCGGCGCACCCGTTCCCGTTCATCCCCAATCTCGGCTTCACCCTGGCCTTCGAGATGGTGCGCGAGGGGACGACGCAGACGCTGACCGCCCTGGTGCGCGTGCCCTCCAATCTCGATCGTTTCGTCACGCTGCCCAACGAGCTGGCGGCGCCGAACCGGGTCGAAGTGGTGACCATCGACACCCTGATCAACCGCTTCATCGACAAGATGTTCCCCGGCTACCAGGTGTCGGGCTCCGGCGCGTTCCGGATCATCCGCGACAGCGAAATCGAAATCGACGACGAAGCGGCCGACCTGGTGGTGGAATTCGAATCCGCCCTGCGCCAGCGCCGCCGCGGCATGGTGATCCGTCTCGAGATCGAAAAGAAAATGCCGCGCGCCCTGCGTCGCCACATCTCCGAACGGCTGGGCGTCGGCGCCACCGATACGTTCGAGGTCGAGGGCTTCCTCGGCCTCGCCGATGCGTCCAAGATCTGCGACATCGACCGGCCGGATCTCAGGTTCACGCCTTATCTGCCGCGCTTCCCCGAGCGCATTCGCGACTATAACGGCGACATCTTCGCCGCCATTCGCGCCAAGGACCTCTTGGTCCACCACCCGTTCGAGAGCTTCGACGTGGTGGCGCAGTTCCTGATGCAGGCGGCGCGCGACCCCGACGTGGTGGCGATCAAGCAGACGCTTTACCGCACTTCGCGCGACAGCCCGATCGTCAAGGCGCTGGTGCAGGCAGCGGAGGCCGGCAAGTCGGTGACCGCGCTGGTCGAACTGAAGGCGCGTTTCGACGAAGAGGCCAATATCCGCTGGGCCCGCGACCTCGAGCGCGCCGGCGCGCAGGTGGTGTTCGGCTTCATCGAGCTGAAGACCCACGCCAAGATGAGCCAGGTGGTGCGGCGCGAAGGCGGCAAGCTGGTCAGCTATTGCCACCTGGGCACCGGCAACTACCACCCGATCACCGCCAAGATCTATACCGACCTCAGCTACTTCACCACCGAGCCGTCGATCACCCGCGACGTGGCGCGCGTCTTCAACTTCATCACCGGCTACGCCCGTCCGGCCGAGATGGAGGCGATCGCCTTCTCGCCGGTGACGCTGCGCCAGACCCTGCTCGAGCACATCGCCCGCGAGGTCGAGTTCGCCGAGCGGAACGAACCGGCCAATATCTGGCTGAAGATGAATGCGCTGGTCGATCCCGAGATCATCGACGCCCTCTACGATGCGAGCCGCAAGGGCGTGAAGATCGAGCTGATCGTCCGCGGCATCTGCTGCCTCAGGCCCGGGATCCCGGGCTTCTCGGAAAATATCCGGGTCAAATCGGTGGTCGGCCGCTTCCTCGAGCATAGTCGCATTTTCTGCTTCGGGCAGGGGGCGCCGCTGCCCTCGCGGCGGGCCAAGATCTACATGAGCTCGGCCGACATCATGCAGCGCAACCTCGACTGGCGCGTCGAGGTGATGGTACCGATTCTCAACACCACGGTGCACGAGCAGATCCTCGATCGGACCATGGTGGCGTACCTAAAGGACAACCAGCAGAGCTGGGAGGTGCTTCCCGATGGCAGTTCCGATAGGATAAAGCCGGGTGAGGGTGAGGAGCCCTACAACGCCCACGACTATTTCATGACTCACGCCAGCCTCTCGGGCCGCGGCACCGCACTCAAACGCGACAACGAAGAGAGAAGCCAGTGAACCAATACTGGGGCGTCGACGCCGACCCCACCGCGCAGGGACGCCTGAAGGGGGCGCGACCTGTTGCCGTACTCGATATCGGGTCCAACTCGGTCCGCCTCGTGGTCTATGAACGGCACGCCCGCTCGCTGACCCCGCTCTACAACGAGAAGACCGCCTGCGCCCTGGGCCGCGGCCTCGCGCAGACCGGCAAGATCGCCTACGAGAACATCGACCGCGCGCTGACCGCCATCCAGCGCTTTGCCCTGGTGTCGAAGCTCATGCGGGTCGGTACCACGCACATCCTCGCCACCTCGGCGGTGCGCGAGGCGTCCAATTCCAAGGCCTTCGTCGACGCCGTCGAGGAAATCATGGGCGCCAAGGTGACCGTGCTCTCGGGCGCCGAAGAGGCACACTTCGCGGCGCTCGGAGCGCTGTCGGGCATGCCCGGCTTCGATGGCGTCGTGGGCGATCTCGGCGGCGGCAGCCTCGAGCTCTCCTCGATTGCCGGCGGTACCGATTCGACCGGCGAGACGCACGAACTCGGTGTCATCCGGTTGCAGGACGATTCCGGCGTGTCGCCCAGCAAGGCCCAGGCGCTCGCCGCCAAGCGGCTGAAGAAATCCAAGCTGCTGGGTGGCGTCGGGGGCAGCTTCTGCGCCATAGGCGGCACCTGGCGGTCGCTGGCCAAAGTGCACCAGGTGCTGCGCGATTACCCGCTGCACATGGTCCAGAATTATGCGGTCAAGGCCGCCGACATGCTGAAGCTCTGCGAGGACATCATCGCGGCCACCGCCACCGGCAGGCCCTATACCGGGTCCGAGCATGTCAGCTCCGGCCGTCGCGACCTGGTGCCTTATGGCGCGGCGGTGCTGATCGAAGTGCTGAAGGCGGGCAAGTTCGAGACCGTCGTGTTCTCGGCGCTCGGCGTGCGCGAGGGCTACCTTTACGGCCTGCTCGACGATGCCGAGCGCGCCGTCGACCCGCTGATGCAGATGGCCGAGCAGATGAGCGTGCTGCGCTCACGCTCGCCGGCCCATGCCGAAGACCTGATCGATTTCACCGCCGAACTGCTCACCACCATCGGCGTCACAGAAACGGCGGAAGAGACGCGGCTGCGCCGAGTGGCTTGCTACCTCGCCGATATCGGCTGGCGCGGCCATCCGGACTATCGCGGCGAACAGGCGGTGGACATGGTCGCCTACGGCTCGGCCACCGGCGTCGATCACCCCGGCCGGGCCTTCCTCGCCGAGGTGCTGGCGGTCCGCTATATGGGGCTGAAGCAGAAGTCGATGAGCCAGAGCCTCTTGGCGCTCTCCGGCCCGACGATGAGCGCCCGGGCGCGGCTGCTTGGCGCCGCATTCCGTGTCGCCTATCCGATGTCTGCGGCCATGCCCGGCGTGCTGCCGCGCGTCGGCTTTGCCATCGACAAGGGCATCCTGAAGCTGCATCTGCCCACCGATCTCGCCTTCCTCGACGGCGAGCACCTGCGCGGCCGGCTGGATCAACTGGCCGGCCTGGTAGGGATCAAGCTCACCGATGTGGTGGCCGGGTAGGGCGCTCGGCCCTACTCTTCGTCGTCGTCGATGATCTCGATCTCGATGACGCCCTTCTTGCTGGCCGCAAGGCCGAGCTTGCCGTGCTTGATGGCAAGCGCCTTGTCGCCGAACAGCTTGCGCCGCCAGCCCTTGAGCGCCGGAACGTCGGCATCGTCGTCGAGCACCAGGGCATCGATATCGTCCGAGGTCGCGATGATGCGCGAGGCGACGCCGTTATCCTCGGCCACCGACTTCAGCAGCACGCGCAGCAGATCGCCGACGGCACCCTTGGGCGACGGGCCGCGATGACGGTCGGGAAGCTTGGGCAGGTCGGACTTACCCAGTGCTTCGACATCCTTGAGGATCGAGACGATCTCGCCGGCGGCCGATGAACGGCCATAGCCGCGCTGCACGGCGCGCAGCTTGTCGAAACTCTCGGGGTTGAGCGGACGCTGCATGGCCAGCTCGATCAGCGCGTCGTCCTTGAGGATGCGGCTGCGCGGCTGGTCGGTGTCCTGCGCGCGCTGCTCGCGCCACGCGGCGAGCGCCTTGAGCGCCGCGACGTCGCGCGGCTTGGCGAGGCGGGCCTTGAGCCGCTCCCAGGCATGCTCGGGCTGCACCACATAGGTGTGGATCGATTCCAGCACCGCCAGTTCGTCCTCCACCCAGTCCCAGCGGCCGGTGTCGTCGACTTGCTTGACCAGCGTGGCGTAGACGTCGCGCAGGTGGGTCACGTCGGCAAGGGCGTAGACCTTCTGCTTTTCCGACAGCGGACGGGCCGACCAGTCGGTGAAGCGGGAGGATTTGTCGAGCTCGACCTTGGTGATCGAGCGCACCAGGTTGTCATAGCTGATGCTGTCGCCGAAGCCGCAGACCGAAGCGGCGATCTGGGTATCGAAAATGTTGGCCGGGACCTTGCCGGTGAGCTTGACGAAGATTTCGATATCCTGCCGGGCCGCGTGGAAGACCTTGCGGACCTTCTCGTTGGCAAGCAGCTCGAAGAACGGCGACAAGTCGAGGCCGGGGGCGAGCGGATCGATCAGCACCGCTTCGTCGCTCGTGGCTGCCTGCAGCAGGCACAGTTTCGGCCAGTAGGTCGTTTCGCGCAGGAACTCGGTATCGACCGTCACGAAATCATAACCGGCGGCGCGCTTCGAAAAGGCAGCGAGCACGTCGGTCGAAGTAATGAGCTCCATCAAGACTCTTTCGTCACAAGGCTTACCAAACCTGAATAACAGTGGGACAAGCGAATGGCGAGCAGAGAGTGGCGAATAAGTCACGGTCGCTGCCCGACACGGTGCCCGCTGCGGCCGCTCGCGACGGCTGCTCAACTTGACAATTGCGCCCTCGCGTGCGCTTGTCCGGCCCCGAAATCCGCCTGCCTCAGAGACAAGAGATGAGTGAAATGCACCGCTATCGCACCCACACCTGCGCCGCCCTTCGTCAGGGTGACGTGGGCAATAATGTGCGGCTCAGTGGCTGGGTGCATCGCGTCCGCGATCACGGCGGGCTGCTGTTCATCGACCTGCGCGACCATTACGGGCTGACCCAGCTGGTCATCGACCCCGATTCCAAGGCGTTCAAGCTGGCCGAGACCGTGCGCTCGGAATGGGTGATCCGCGTCGATGGCGAGGTGAAGCAGCGCACGCCGGAGACGGTCAACGCCAAGCAGCCGACCGGTGAGGTCGAGGTGTTCATTCGCGAGCTCGAAGTGCTGAGCGAAGCCACCGAGCTGCCGCTGCCGGTGTTCGCCGAGCCGGACTATCCCGAGGATATCCGTCTCAAGTACCGCTTCCTCGACCTGCGCCGTGAGACGCTGCACGCCAACATCGTCAAGCGCACCAAGGTGATCTCGTCGATGCGCCGCCGCATGGGCGATATCGGCTTTGCAGAATATTCGACGCCGATCCTCACCGCATCCTCGCCGGAGGGCGCGCGCGACTTCCTGGTGCCCAGCCGCATCCATCCGGGCAAGTTCTTCGCCCTGCCGCAGGCGCCGCAGCAGTACAAGCAGTTGCTGATGGTGGCCGGCTTCGATCGCTATTTCCAGATCGCGCCGTGCTTCCGCGACGAAGACCCGCGCGCCGATCGCCTGCCGGGCGAGTTCTACCAGCTCGACCTGGAGATGAGCTTCGTCACCCAGGAAGAAATCTGGGACACCATGCAGCCGGTGATCACTGGGCTGTTCGAGGAGTTCGCCGACGGCAAGCCGGTGACGAAGGAATGGCCACGCATTCCTTACGACACCGCCGTCCGCAAGTACGGTTCGGACAAGCCGGACCTGCGCAACCCGATCGAGATGCAGGAGGTCACCGAGCACTTCAGCGGCTCGGGTTTCGGCGTGTTCGCCAACCAGATCGCCAGCGATGCCAAGGTCGAAGTCTGGGCCATTCCGGCGAGGACCGGCGGCAGCCGCGCCTTCTGCGACCGCATGAACGCCTGGGCCCAGGGCCAGGGCCAGCCTGGCCTCGGCTACATCTTCTTCAAGGATGGCGCCGGCTCGGGCCCGGTGGCGAAGAACATCGGCGAAGAGCGCACCGCGGCGATCCGCACCCAGCTCGGCCTTGCCGATGGCGACGCGGTGTTCTTCGTGCTCGGCCGTCCGGACAAGATGTACAAATTCGCCGGCGAAGCGCGGGTGAAGATCGGGCTCGATCTCAACCTGACCGAGCTCGATCAGTTCAAGCTGTGCTGGATCGTCGACTTCCCGTTCTACGAGTGGAGCGAGGAAGAAAAGCGCCTCGACTTCGCCCACAACCCCTTCTCCATGCCGCAGGGCGGCATCGAGGCGCTGAACAGCCAGGATCCGCTGACCATCAAGGCGTTCCAGTATGACGCGGTGTGCAACGGCTTCGAGATTGCCTCGGGTTCGATCCGCAATCAGCTGCCCGAGACCATGGTCAAGGCGTTCGAGCTGACCGGCAAGTCGCGTACCGAGGTCGAGGAGCAGTTCGGCGGCCTCTACCGCGCCTTCCAGTACGGGGCTCCGCCGCATGGCGGCGCCGCCTTCGGCATCGACCGTATCGTGATGCTGATCTGCGGCGCGCAGAACCTGCGCGAAATCACGCTGTTCCCGATGAACCAGCAGGCCGAAGACCTGCTGATGGGCGCCCCGAGCCCGGCCGAGCCCAAGCAGCTGCGCGAGCTGCACGTGCGGGTGATCGCCGACACGAAGTGAGTGAGGGGCGAGCCAACATTCGAAGGGCGCCGTCAGGCGCCCTTTCTTTTGCAGTAGTGTTCCCCCGAACTCGATGTCATCGCGGCGAAGGCCGGGAGCCATCCTGAGGTGTGACACCGTGGGTGAGGCGACACCTGCGACAGGGCCTTTCCTTGGTGAGAATGGGCCCGCGTCGACTGCACTATCACCATCGTCCCATTCCGGCACGACCGGGCGATCATCGTTAACACTCTCTTAAAGTCCGCCCGCTAGGCATTTGTTGCCTATCTCCGTCGGGGGCGGATTCGCTTGAAGTCCAAGTATGCCCATGTGCTGATGCTGCTCGCGGCCATTGCCGCGTTCCTGCCGGTCATGGCCGTGGACTTCGTGCTCGATTCCTATGTCCGGGTGCGCGAGCGTGCCCTGCTGCAGCAGTCGGCCGACGCCGTGGCGACCAGGGTGCAGGCGACGGCTTACGAGGCCATTGCCTCACTGCGCCGGATTCTCGCCGACAGCCCGTCGCTCTGTACGCCCAGCTTCATCGCCAATGTCCACCGGCAGATGGAGCAGAGCCTCTATCTCAAGCAGGTGCTGGTCGAGAATGCCGACGGGGTGCAGTATTGTGATGCCCTCGGCAAGGACGTGAAATACTCGCCGCTGTCGCATCCGCTGTCGGTGCCCAATCAGACCGAGACCATCGAGGTGGCGAAATATGCCGACCTCCGTATGCCCGCCCTCAAGGTGACCCAGGCCTTTGGCAGCACGCGCAAGGTCTCGGCCTTCGTCCCCATCCTCGCGGCCGAGCCCGACAGCCTGTTGAGCGGCCTGAAGCCGACGTCGATGGTCCGGGTGGCGCTGACCGATGGCGCCGAGATCGTCACCGTCGGCGACCCCAAGGCCTATGATGGCCGCGGCAATGTCGAGTATGTCACCGCCGAGAGCTTTGCCGGCGAGTTGCCGATCCGGGTGACGGCGGCGGTGCCGTTCGCCATCGTGCGGGCCGACTATGGCGATCTCGATGCGAGCTTCACCGTTGTCGCGGCTCTGCTGTGCGGCGCCTTCCTGATCCTTGCGCTGCAATATGTGCGGCGCTCCGACCTGCCGGCTTTCGACCTCGAGCGCGCCATCGCGGCGGGAGAACTGAAGCCCTACTACCAGCCGGTGATCAACCTGAGGACAGGTGCGCTGGCCGGCTGTGAAGTGCTGTGTCGCTGGGAAAAGAAGAACGGCGAAGTGGTGCCGCCCGGCGCCTTCATCGACTATGCCGAAGTGACCGGCCTGGCGCTGCCGATGACCGTCAGCCTGATGCAGCAGGTGAAGGCTGATCTGTCGGGCCTCTGCGGCGAGATGCCGGACATCAAGATTTCGATCAACCTGTTCGAGGGGCACTTCCGCGACGGCAATGTCGTCGACGACGTCCACACCATCTTCGCTAACTCGGCCATTGGCTTCCGCCAACTGGTGTTCGAGATCACCGAGCGCAAGCCGCTCGAGAAGATGGCGCAGGCGCAGAGCGTCATCGCCGGTCTGCATGCCCTTGGCTGCCGTCTCGCCATGGACGACGCGGGCACCGGACACTCGAACCTTGCATATCTCCAGACCCTCGGCGTCGATGTGGTGAAGATCGACCGCGTCTTTGTCGACATGATCAAGCCCGAGGGGGCGCCGGTGCCGGTGCTGGACGGGCTCATCGCCATGGCGCGCGACCTTGGCACCGAGATCGTTGCCGAGGGTGTCGAGACCGAGGCGCAGGCGCTCTATCTGAGGGCCCGCGGTGTGGTGCAGGCGCAGGGCTACCTGTTCGCCCCGGCGCTGAAGGCCGGCGCGTTCCGCGATCTGGCCCGGGCCCTGAACGCACCGGTGGCTTTGCCGGGGCTCACCCAGGTAAGCGCCGCCTAGCTGCTGGGAAAACGCTGCCACCAGTTTCCCTGCACGCCCGCCTTTTCATCGCCCTCGATTAGTGGCACTCACTCCTGAGTTTCCGGGAGGGTGTTGATGTCTGCCGACGTGACCGAACAGAAGAAAGCGCTGCGCGAGGCGGCGCTGCATTTCCATCAGTTCCCCAAGCCCGGAAAGCTCGAGATCCAGGCGACCAAGCCGCTTGGCAACCAGCGCGACCTGTCGCTCGCCTATTCACCCGGCGTCGCCGCGCCGTGCGAGGAGATAGCCGCCGATCCCGATGCGGTGACCAAGTACACCTCGCGCGGTAACCTGGTAGCGGTGATCTCGAACGGCACCGCCGTGCTCGGGCTCGGCAATATCGGGGCGCTGGCGAGCAAGCCCGTCATGGAGGGCAAGGCGGTGCTCTTCAAGAAGTTCGCCGGCATCGATGTGTTCGACATCGAAATCGACGAAACCGACCCGCAGAAGTTCATCGAGGTGGTGCGGCCGCTGGAGCCGACTTTCGGCGGCATCAACCTCGAGGACATCAAGGCGCCCGAGTGCTTCGCCATCGAGGAAGCGCTGCGCGAGCGCATGAAGATTCCGGTGTTCCATGACGACCAGCACGGCACCGCGATCATCGTCGGCGCCGCGGTGCTGAACGGGCTCGAGCTCAGCGGCAAGAAGATCGAGGACGTGAAGATCTGCACCTCGGGGGCAGGGGCCGCGGCCATCGCCTGCCTCAATATCCTGGTTGCCCTCGGCGCAAGGCTCGAGAACATCTGGGTGGCCGACAAGGACGGGCTGCTGACCGACAAGCGCGACGACGTCAACGACAAGTGGCGCGGCCGCTTCTGCCGCCAGTCGAACGCCACGACGCTGGCCGAGGTGATCGACGGCGCCGATATCTTCCTCGGCCTTTCCGCGGCCGGAGCGCTGAAGCCCGAGATGCTCGAGAAGATGGGGCCGAGCCCGCTGATCCTCGCGCTCGCCAACCCGAACCCCGAGATCATGCCCGAGCTGGCCAAGGAGATCCGGCCCGACGCCATGGTCTGCACCGGGCGCTCGGACTATCCCAACCAGGTCAACAACGTCCTCTGCTTCCCCTTCATCTTCCGCGGCGCACTCGATGTCGGCGCCACCACCATCAACGAGGAAATGAAGCTCGCGGCGGCCCAGGCGATCGCCAAGCTGGCACATGATCCGGGGCTCGAAGTCTCGCCTTCCGGCCAGCCGGCGGTGTATGGGCCAGAGCACATCATCCCGAACCCGTTCGACCAGCGGCTGATCCTCCGCATCGCGCCCGCCGTGGCGCGGGCCGCGATGGAATCGGGCGTGGCGAAGCGCCCCATTACCGATTTCCAGGCGTATCACGACAGCCTCAACCGCTTCGTCTTCCGTTCCGGCCTGGTGATGAAGCCGGTGATCGACAAGGTGATCGGGCAGCAGAAGCGCGTGGCCTTCGCCGATGGCGAGGACGAGCGTGTGCTGCGCGCCGCACAGGTGATGATCGAAGACCGCATGGCGCTGCCGATCCTGATCGGTCGCCCGCAGGTGATCGAAAGCCGGCTGCAGCGCTTCGGGCTGACCATCAAGCCGGGCCGCGACTTCGAGGTGGTGAACCCCGAGGACGATCCGCGCTATCGCGACTATGTCGAGCTGTTCCACTCGCTGGTCGGTCGCAACGGCGTGACCCCCGATATCGCCCGCACGATCGTCCGCACCAACACCACGGTGATCGCGGCGCTGTCGGTGAAGCGCGGTGATGCCGACGCCATGCTCTGCGGCTTCCAGGGCCGCTTCATCAAGCATGTGCGCGACATCCGTTCGATCATCGGCCTGCAGGATGGCGTCAAGGACGTCTCGGCGCTGTCGATGCTGATCATGCCCCGCGGCGTGTTCTTTCTCGCCGATACCTACGTCAACATGGATCCGACCCCGGACGAGCTGGTGGCCATCGCCTTGCAGGCGCGCGACCACCTCAAGCGCTTCAACATCGAGGCGAGGGCAGCCTTGCTCAGCTACTCGAACTTCGGCTCGCGCGACGGCGATACCGCCTTCAAGATGCGCGAGGCCTACCAGAAGCTGAAGGCCGTGGCGCCGGGCATGATCATCGAAGGCGAGATGCAGGGCGACGTGGCGCTCAACGATGACCTGCGCAGCCGCTACGTTCCGGACTCGGTGCTGAAGGGCGAGGCGAACCTGCTGCTGTTCCCCAACCTCGACAGCGCCAACCTGTCGATGACGCTGCTCAAGGAAATGAACAACGCACTGGCTGTGGGCCCGATCCTGATGGGACCGCGCGCGCCGGCCCATATCCTTGCCCCCTCGACCACCAGCCGCGGAATCGTCAATATGACGGCAATTGCCGCCAGCGAAGCGGTTGCACTGGGGGAGAGGGCCGGATGATCCGCCACACTGTTGTTTTCAATCTCAAGCATGCGCATGGCTCGTTGATGGAGAAGGCCTTTCTCCGCGACGCCATGGTGCTCAAGGAGATCCCGGGCGTAAAGAAGTTCGAGCAGCTCCGGCAGACCTCGAAGAAGAACGACTACGAGTTCGGCTTCTCGATGGAGTTCGCCGATCAGGCCGCCTACACGGCCTATAACGAGCACCCCAAGCACGTGAAGTTCGTCAGGGAGCGCTGGGAGCGCGAAGTCGAGAAGTTCCTCGAGATCGACTACGAGCCGATCTGACCGCTCGGGCGCTCCGGTTTCCGGTGAGCCCGCGCCGCGGTCCGCCGCTTGCGGCTTGCATGCGACACGTCGTTCATCATCTCGATCTGGATCTGCTGGATCTCGGCCAGGCGCTGCCACTGTTTGGAAACGAGATAGTCGAGCTTCTCGTGCAGATGCCGGATTTCCAGCTCGGCCTTGAGGTTGACGCGATAGTCGTTGTTGGCGCGTAGCCGATCCTTCGCCTCCTGCCGGCGCTGGCTCATCATGATCACCGGCGCCTGGACGGCCGCGATGCACGACAGCAGCAGGTTGAGCAGGATGAACGGATAGGTGTCGAAGGCTCGCCCGGCCTCGCCGAGCACCAGGTTCAGCACCATCCAGGCCGCCAGAAACACCCCGAAGCTGATCAGGAACGCCCAGCTGCCGCCGAACCGCGCGATGCTGTCGGCCAATCTGTCGCCCAGCGTGCGGTTCTCGGCGAACTCCTCTTCGGTATTTTCGGCGATGGTGTCCTGCCGGGCGATGCTCTCCGCCACCTGCCGGTCGAGCTCGGTGAACTCGCCGTGCTCCTGCTTGAGCAGTTCCTCGGTGTAGCGCATCCGGTACCGCGCCAGCTCGCTGAGGCTGATCATCGCGGTGTGCGGCAGGTCGGGGAAATCGCGGCGGATGAAATCCGACAATGTGGGCCGCAGGGCGTCGAGGCGAACCAGGTCCCGCTTCCGGTAGCGCTTGCCGCTGATCGATGACGCGATGCGCTTCGAGGGCGGCCGGCGAACCGCTTCCACCGATGGAAGAGCCGAGCCCGCCGATGTCTCGCCGCTGTCGATGACCGGTACACCGGGTTCGATCATCGTCTCGTCGTTGACGGCAGGCACCTTGTCTGGGTCCGCGGCCATGATGCTGCTCCTTGCGCCGGCGCACTATAGCGCGTGAGGATCAACAATATGTTTGGTCGCGGCCGCCCGTTGCCTAGTCGTGACCGCACGCCTCTTACTGAAACGCCGTCTCTGCAAAGCTTCTGAGCTTGCGCGAGTGCAGCCGCTCGGGCGGCTGATCCCTGAGGATCTCCATCGCCCTCAGGCCGATCTGGAAGTGGCGATTGACCTGGGTGCGGTAGAAGTCCGAGGCCATGCCCGGGAGCTTCAGTTCGCCATGCAGCGGCTTGTCCGAGACGCAGAGCAGCGTGCCGTAGGGAACGCGGAAGCGGAAGCCGTTGGCGGCGATGGTGGCCGATTCCATGTCCAGCGCCACGGCGCGCGATTGCGACAGCTGCCGCGTGATCTCGGCCTGGTCGCGCAGTTCCCAGTTGCGGTTGTCGAAGGTGGCGACCGTGCCGGTACGCATGATCCGCTTGGTTTCGATACCCTCGAGATGGGTGATCTCGGCCACGGCCTGCTCGAGCGCCACCTGCACCTCGGCCAGCGCCGGGATCGGCACGGTCACCGGCAGGTCGGCATCCAGCACGTGGTCTTCGCGCAGATAGGCATGCGCCAGCACGTAGTCGCCAAGCTCCTGCGAGTTGCGCAGCCCGGCACAGTGGCCGAGCATGATCCAGGCATGCGGGCGGAGCACCGCGATATGGTCGGTCGCCGTCTTGGCGTTGGACGGCCCGACGCCGATGTTGACGATGGTGATGCCCCGGTTGCGCGGCATGGTGAGGTGCAGCGCCGGCATCTGCGGGGTTCGAGTGGCGCGCAGACCCGAGGTCCCGCCGCCGAGCCGCTTGTTCAGGGTCACGAAACCGCCGGGCTCGACGAAGCTCTCGTATTCGGGGTGGCCGTCTTCCATGTAACGCTGCGCCACCCGGGCGAACTCGTCCATGTAGAAGCCGTAGTTCGTGAAGATCACGAAGTTCTGGAAGTGGTCGGCCTCGGTGCCCGTGTAGTGGCTGAGCCGCTGCAGCGAATAGTCGACGCGCGGCGCGGTGAAATGCGCCAGCGGGTAGGGCCCGCCGGGCGGCGGCACGAATGTGCCGTTGGCGATCTCGTCGTCGGTATCCTGCAGGTCGGGCACGTCGAACAGGTCGCGCAGCGGGATCGGCAGCGCATTGATCGCCTCGCCATCGATGCGTTCGGTCGAGGGAATGGCGAAGTGCAGCGGAATGCGGGTCGAGGATTCGCCGACCTCGATGGCGCCGCCATGGTTCCGCAGGATCACCTCGAACTGCTCGATCAGATAGGTCTTGAACAGGTCGGGTGCGGTGATCGTGGTGCGATAGATGCCCGGGGTGTGCAGGTATCCGAAGGGCAGGGTGCTGTCCGTCTTGCCGTAGCTGCGCGAGGTGACCTGCACCTCGGGGTAGAACGCCCGTACGCGGCCCTTGGGGACGCGACCGCGCGTCAGCCCCAGCAACTGCTCACGGATGAAGCCGGTATTGCGGTGGTAGATTTCGGCGACATAGGCCCAGGCGGCGTGCGGGTCGGTGAATGCCTTCTGCGGCAGCGCCGGGGGAGTGATGGTGTCCATGTTCTTCTCGTTGGCAAGTCGATGCGCAGCACGCGCGGCGATGCGGGCATCGCTTGCAGGCCATCCTTAGAGCGTTTTCAGGAAAAGGTGCAGACTTTTCCACCTCGAAAGCATGACCCGGATCAGAAACCGGGAGCCACCAGGCGGTTGGGCGAAAACACTGAGACGCTCCGGTTTCGGGGTGCCCGGGAACCCCCTGCACCTTACAGGGAGTTCATCTAATTCACCTTCCGGTGAAGGTACTTTTCATGACGCAAATGGTCCCCATCTTAGGGGGGAGTTCACTGGACTACTGCAAACGACCCATGCACCGGTGAACGCAGGAGAAGTTGCCCGCCGCTGCCCCCAAGCCCTCAACAGTGCGGCCGGCGCTTCTCAGGGCCACGAACCAGAAATGGTTCGTGGCCCTCTTATTTGCGCCATCCCTATTTTGTGCCCATGACGCCGCGATGTCAGTCGCCCCGCGATGTCAATCGCCGCGATGTCAGTCGGTGCGGCGCGCCGTGATCTGCACCGGCTTCTCGTTGCGGACCGACGGGGTGTAGGTGCAGCGCAGGGTCTGCAGCACCGGCAGATCGGGCACGATGATGCGCGCGAGGAACGCCGGCAGCAGGTTGCCGCCGCGGCAGGTCAGGCGATCGGCGCTCCACGCCACGCCATTGCCGCACGAGGTGCGCTGCAGGTTGATATTGATGTCGCGGCCCTTGGCCGACCAGTTCAGCCGGCCTTCGCAACGCACGCCGCCGCCGCGGACCGAGTAGGTGCCGCGCTGCTCGAGACAGAAACTCATGCGATAGGGGCCGTAAAGGCGCTGCTGGACCTGGTAGCAGCCGGTGAACAGTGCGCCGCCGGGGACGTCGGGCACGATCACCCTGGTATTCATGTCCTGGGCATAGGTCGGGGTCAGAACGGCCAGTACGACCAGCAGGCCGGCCACGAGACCTGCAAGATATCGAATGACGCTCATGAGGCTTTTCTCCCATTGCGCCGCCGGATGTCGGCGAGCTCAGCGGTTCGAGGCTAACACCTTGAAACCGGGGACAATATGACTGACGCCCGCACATTGCTTCAATGCTTACCGAAAGGTTCGCGTATCTGCGCGTAGCGCCGCCGCCTCAGTCGGGCAGTGCAACGACCTCGGGTTGGGAGCGATCGAATACACGGATCGGGTTCACTTCGCCGTCATAGGAGGCATCGACGTCATAGGTCACAAGCCGATACTCGCCGTCGGCCAGCGACCACACGCCGGTACTCGACGCATCGCCGATGCCACGCCAGTAAGCGGTAGACGTGATGGTCCCCGTCTTCGTGTCGACTTCCGCATTGGTGGCGAGAAAGCCGGCCGTCATGCCGGTGAGTTCCAGCCTGGTCAGCTTGCCGTCGCCATCGCCGGCCGCCTCGTCGTAGGTCGGCATCACGCTTGGCGCGGACAGGCTGATCGGCTGCAGCCCATCGAGCTCATCCCAGCCGTAGAACACCGAGCTGAAATTGTAGGCGCCGCCGTTGCAGTTGAACTGGTAGAGCCGGAACTTGCGTTCGGCCGCGTCGGGCTCGTCGTAGCTCCCTTTGTAGCTGAGGTCGAACACCTGCGGTTCGGACCCGCCATAGCCACCGTCGATCGCCGCGTTGCAGGGCTCGGTGAAGGCGAGCGTGAACAGCCGGCGGACCAATGCAGTATCGGGAGGCGTCTCGGCGGTCGTGCTCAGCTCGGTGGTCGGCACGTAGCTGTCATACTCCCCGGGAGGGTTCTCCGCCTGGGCGAAGGCGGCAGGGGCGATGGAAACGGCGACAAGCACGCTCAACGTTCGGCGCATGTTGAACTCCTCCTGGATCCGACTATGGCAGCGACGGGGCCTCGAGGCGAGGGGCAGCGAGATCGCTCGGCGCACGCACGGCTTCAGTGTCTGGCGAACGGTTCGCGTATCTGCACGTAGTGCTCGCGCAGCTTGCTGATCGACAGCTCGACCAGTTGGGCGAGTACAGCCTGGTCGACATCGCTCAGGCGCTTCACATAGAGGCAGGCCTTGCCCATCCGATGCTTGCCGAGCTGCTGCAGCAGCAGCTTCGCCGGCTCGGTGCTGTCGGGGAAGTAGATACCCATCAGGTAGATGCTGAACTCCGCCGGCCGCGGTGAGAAGCCGACGAGGCAGGTGTCGCCTTCTCGTCCGCTGGCATAGCGATAATGGTACCGGCCGAAACCGATGATGTTGCCGGGCCACATCCGGGGCTCTTCGCCGGTCAGGCGCTGCAGCAGCGCGGTCAATCGCGCGGCATCGTCGCGTCGTTGCGGGTTCGCAATGGCTCCGAGCGTCTCTCCAACATCGGTCGTTCCGGCGGTCGCCATGCGTCTGCTCCTGTGCGGACGATAGCGGAGCATCTGGCGGCTCGCCGGTCAAATCCCCTTCCGATGGCAGGATCGGCGGGCTAAGGTCGGCTGTGAAAATGGGACGGAAAATGCGAGTGAGACTGCCGATCATCGCGCTGCTGCTGGCCTCGGGGGCCGGGCCGACACTGGCGGCCGAGCTGGCCGATTCGGTGTTCCAGGTGACCTACCATTACGCCGGTGACGACGAGGTGCTGAACGACACCGTGGTGCCGTTGCTTCCCGACAATGCCTGCTACAACTGGTACGCGCGACTGGCCGAGGGCGATACGCCCGCCACGGCGACCGAGACGCTGACGCTGCCCGTCGCACTCGCCGACTGGGGCACGCTCGCCACCGATACCGAGGATGGCATCGATATCTCCGCTGATGGCAAGGTCGCCACACGGACCTTCACTCCAGAGCTCGATGCGGATGGCTGGTTCGGCCACAGCTGGTGCGTCGCCGCCGGCGATCCGGTCGGCGCGCACGCCATCGCTGTCGCGGTCGACGGCAAGACCCTGGTCACCTATGATTTTCAGGTGGTCCTTCCCGAAGACTATGCCTGGCCCGCCATTATCCAGCCGCAGGCGCGCGAGCGCAGCGTCGACCACAGCTGGTGACCACCTGACCAACCCCTGAGGACTTTTCATGTCGCTTTCCATGTACGCGATCACCGTTCCGGTGTTCACGCGCTACCTCAACAACCTCGACGCCATCCTGGTGAAGGCCGAGGTCAACGCCGCCGAACGCAAGATCAAGCCGGAAGTGCTGGTGTCATCCCGGCTGGCGCCGGACATGCATCCGCTGTCGTTCCAGGTGCAGTCGACCACCGACCGCATCAAGTTCACGCTGGCGCGCCTGACCGGCCGCACGCCGCCGAGCTGGGAAGACAACGAGACGACGCTGGCCGATCTCCGCGCCCGGGTGAAGAAGGCGCTCGAATTCGTTGCGAGCTTCTCGGAGGCCGATCTCGCCGGCAGCGAAGCCAAGACGCTGACCCTCAAGGTCCGCGGCGAGGACACCCAGGTGCCGGCGGTCGAGCACGTGACGCTGAATGCCGTGCCGCAGATCTTTTTCCACATCACCTCCGCCTACGCCATTTTGCGCCATAACGGCGTGCCGATCGGCAAGCGCGACTTCACCGGCGGCTGATACGGCCCGGGCGCTCTTCATCGGTAGCGATAGCCTGCTTGCGGCAGCCGCGCTGCGCGGCTGGCTCGAAAGCGGCAATAGCGTCGCCGCGCTATGGACGTCGGCCGATCCAGCCCTGAGGCTGCGATTGGGCGACGTCCTCTCACCCCGCTGGAGCGCTCGACTGCTGCTGCAGCGCCACGCGGTCCCCGCCATGACGGTGCCACGCCTGCGCGATTGGGCCGGGGCTGAGGCGGCGATCGCGGCGCTTGGCGTCGATACCCTGATCACCTGCATGACCATGATGATCGTGCCGCCTCGGCTGCTCGATCTGTTCGGTCGCCGTGCAGTGAACCTCCACCCCGCGCTGCTGCCGGCCTATCGCGGGCCGTCGCCGCTTCTCGGACCATTGCTCGACGGCAATGAGGACATCCATTGCGGGGTGACCGCGCACGTGCTGACGGCGGGCATCGACGAGGGGCCGATCATCGCCCGGTTGCCTCTGCCGTTCCGCGCTGCGGGGCGCACCTACGCGGTGTGGATGGCGCAGCATGCTGCCGCCTGCCGGCGCCTCGCGCGTGAAGCCGTGCCGGCCTATCTCGAGGAGGCTACAGGAGCCCGCCCGCAAGTCGGCGGCTTCTACCGCAAAGTATCGGAGGACGGCGAGATCGGGCCTCACCTCGTTCTGGCGCAGGTCCGCAATATCCTCGAGGCGGCCGGCGCCTCCCACTTCATCGGCGTGCCGTTGCCGTGGCGTCGGCCTGTTTCGGTACGAAGCGTGCGCCGGGTGCTGGGGCCGCCGACCGGAGAGGCGCCATCACTGGGAATGGTCTCGGTGACCCTGGACATTGCCGACGCGCGAGTGGTGCTCGAGCGGAACACGGCGTTGCAGCGGACCCGCGACCGGCTGACGCTGGTCATGGCCCTGCGGCGCCTCGATCACGAATAGCGCTCTTCCTTCCACGGGCCGGCGTGGTTGTGATAGCCGCGCACTTCCCAGAAGCCGCGGTGGTCGCGCGCCGCGAATTCGATGCGCTTCAGCCATTTCGGGCTCTTCCAGAAGTAGAGATGCGGCACCACCAGCCGCACCGGGCCGCCATGGTCGCGCGTCAGCGGCTCGTTCTCCCAGCTATGGGCGAGCAGGGCCGCCTCGGAGGCAAAATCCTCGATCGCCATGTTGGTGGTGTAGCCGTCATTGGAGCTGAACAGCACGAAGCGCGCTTCCGCCTTGACGCCCACCGCTTCCATCAGCTGATGCGTGGTTATACCCTTCCAATGGTTGTCGTAGCGCGACCAGCTGGTGACGCAGTGAATGTCGCTGAGCCGGTCGGCCTGCGGCTGTGCCATCAGGTCGTCGAACGACCAGGTTTGCGGACGCTCGACCTCCCCGGCGATGTCGAGGCGCCACACGTCCCGGGAGACCGTCGGTGTCTGGCCGAGATCGAGGATCGGCCAGTTCTTCACCAGGTGCTGGCCGGGCGGCAGACGGGCCTCCTCCGGCCGCGACAGCTGCCCGGTCAGGAATTTGCCCAGCTCGGCCCAGCGCGACTTGGTCCTGGTGAGCTTGCTGTCCTGGGGGAGATCGTCATCTTTCGACATGCCGGCCTCGGTGACAGAGATCGATAACCTCGAGCGCTTCCTGACGGTGAAGCGTTCCCGAGCTTCGCCCACCGGTGTGGCAAGTCAATGGAGATCTGCTTCGCCGCCGCACGACCGATAATGGTCGTCGCCCCATTGTGAGGAGCACTGATGGTCCCCATGTGTTCGGCATCGTTCAACATTGGAGCTTGAAGATGCTGAACCCTGAAGACCGCCGCGCCATTGAAGGCCTGTTCGACCGGCTTGCCGATGTCGCGCGCCGCAATCCCGAGCGCGACCCGGAAGCGCAGGACCTGATCGATCGCGAGATCGTCCGGCAGCCCGGCGCCCCGTACTACATGGCGCAGACCGTCCTGGTGCAGCAGCACGCCCTCGAGGTGGCCGAGCGGCGCATCGCGGAGCTGGAGCGCGAGGCCGAGGAGCGCGGTCGCAGCGGCATGTTCGGTGGCCTGTTCGACGAGGGCCGCGGCCGTCAGAACCGCAGCGACGACAGCCGGCAGGTGCAGCGCAACCGCAACCCCTGGGATCGCCAGGATGAGGCGAACGATACCCGCAACCAGCGCGGCCAGATGGGGCAGGGCGGCGGCTTCCTCGCCGGTGCCGCCCAGACCGCGCTCGGCGTGGCCGGCGGCGTGCTGCTCGGCAGCGCCATCGGCTCAATGTTCGGCGCCGGTGGCGCCCATGCGGCCGAGAGTTCGGCCAACGACCAGTCCTCGGCAGCGGCCGGTAACGACAATGTCAACGACCAGGACCAGGGTGCCGGTCAGGATGGCGGCGACCAGTCGGGCGGCGACTGGGGCGATTTCGGCGGTGGCGACGGCGGCGGCTTCGACATGGGTGGGGATTTCTGACGCAGCCCCATGGGCTTGCCGTGGCGGGGAATCGCTGGGCATGATCGCGGCTGATGACAGAACCGCAGGTTGAGATCGATCTATCGACTGTAGACAAGGCCGAGGGGGCGGACCGCCTCTCGGCCATTCTCATGGCGATCGCCTCGGCCGAGGATCGTGAGCGGATCTCGATCGGCGATCTGCTGGAGGCGCTGAAGCGGCGGGCGCTCGGCGCCCTGATGTTCATCTTTGCCATCATCACCGCCCTGCCGATGCCGCCCGGCGTATCGGCGATCGTCGGTGCACCGCTGGTCTTTCTGAGTGCGCAGCTGATGCTGGGGATGAACGCCTGGCTGCCGCGGATCATCACCGATCGTTCACTCAGCCGCGTCGACTTCCATCGCGTCATGAAGGCTGCGTCGCCCTGGCTGGCCCGCGCCGAAGGCATCATGAAGCCGCGCTTCGAGTTCCTCGCCAGGCCCCCGGCCGTGTACTTCGCCGGGTTCGTCGCCTTCGTCATGGCGCTGCTGGTATTGCTGCCGATCCCCGGCGCCAACATGGCCCCCTCGATTGCCATCTGCATCATCGCGCTTGGGCTGCTGGAGCGCGACGGCATCTGGATCGTTCTGGGCGCCCTGGTTGGGATCGTCTCGACGATCGTCGTTGCCGGGATTTACTGGGTGCTGATCACCTGGACCATCAGCGTGGTCCTGGGCTTTTTCGGGCTCGGCGATCCGCTGCCCGTCCCGGCGGTGTAGTCGCTCCGGGAAGGTCGCGTGCTCTTCTGGGTTTGAGGCGGCGGTGGCCGTTACCAGTAGGCCAGCGCCGCGAACGGGTCGTTGCTGAAGGTGCCGGCCTTGCGCTTCTCATAGAAATTGTTCCCGCCGGCTTCCAGCACGTAGAACATGTTGTCGTACGAGAAGCGGTAGCCGGCGGTGTGGAAGTGCTTCACATCGCGCGACAGGGTCGGGTGGCGGGCGCCGCGCAGCACCTTGTCGGCCACGCTGTACGCCATTGCGGCCGAGCGCTTCTCGGTCATCTTCTTGCTCAGCACGCCCGGGGCAAACTGGTTCTTCTGGCCCACCACGCCGCAGACCGATTGCGGGTAGCGCTTGTCGGCAACCCGGTTCATCACCACCGTGCCGACGGCGAGCATGCCCTCTTCGCTCGAGCGGTTGGACTCGAAATACATCGCCCGCGCCAGGCAATCGCGCGAGGACAGTCCGCCGAGGGAGAAGGTGGCGCAGCCGGCGACGAGGCTCAACAACATCGGCGCCGCAAACAGCAGCTTGAGTGACCCAGCCAACGATGACTCCAGAACGCAGATACAACTAAGGAGCCGGGCTGACGCCGCCCGTGCTCCCTAGAATACGCGTACCAGAGTTAAGACTACGTTGAGGATGTCAGCGCCGGCGCGTACCGGACGCCATGACCAGCGTCACGAGGCAGGCAAGGCCGACCACTGCCGCCACCGCCGGGGCGGGATCGCGACGGACGGCTTTGCCGGCCCTCCAGGCCTGTTTGCCCAGCACCCGGGCGGCAACGGCGCCCTGGTGCACGGCGCCATCGGCGAAATCATGCGCCAGGTGGCTGACATCGTGCCGCGCCCCGTTGCTGTAGCGCGCCAGGGCACCCGACAATTGGCTCGCGTCGCGCGCCAGGCTGGCGAACTGACGGCCGAACCGGTCCTGCGCGTCGTCGGTGAAGTGGGAAAGGTCGAAACCGCGGGAATGGGCCATGTCGATGCTCCTCAGTGTGTGAGGCGCTAACGCGGCAGCGGGTTTCGGGGTTCCTGAAACTGGGCGAGGGCAGGGCCACCAGCCGGTGGCTTCATCCTGCCCTCTACTTAAGCCCGGAAAATTTGGTCCTATTTCGTTAACGACAGGTTAACGATTGCCGGCCGGAACCACGGCTCGGCGATAGAGGTGCCACGTCGCATGGCCGAGCACCGGCACCACGATGGCGAGACCCACCAGCAACGGGATCGAGCCGATCACCAGCAGCGCCGCGACGATCAGGCCCCAGACGGCGATCTGGACCGGATTGCGCAGCGTCACACGGATCGAGGTCTGCACGGCGATCGCGGTGCCGAGGTCACGATCGAGCAGCAGCGGGATCGACACCACCATTGTAGCCAGCACCACGGCGGCAAACAGGAAGCCGATCAGGTTGCCCCAGATCATCAGCTGCTGGCCCTGAGTCGTCGTCATCACCTCGTTGACGAACGCCATCAGCGTCGGCGGCGAACCCGGGCCGAAGAACGACTCGTAGATGAACTGCGCAGTCATCAGCCAGACCGTGAAGACGATCAGCATCATCACGCCCAGTGCGGCGATGGAGGCGAAGGCCGGGGTCCTGAACACATCGAAGGCGGCGCGCCAGTGCGTGTCGAGGCCTTGCTCCTGCCGTCGGCTCATTTCGTAGATGGGGAGCGCGAGGAACGGACCGACCAGCGCAAACCCCGAGATCAGCGGAAACAGCAGCGGCCAGGAATTGTTGCCCGAACTCCAGACGGCCAGCATGGCGCCAACCAATGGGTAGATCAGGCCGAGAAAGGCCAAGTGCGAGGGCTTCTGCCAGAAGTCGCGCCATCCTTCGGCGAGGGCGCCAGTGAGATCGTCAAAGCCGATGCGGCGAACCTCGGGAACCTCGAGCCGTTCGGCGTTGGTGAGCACGTGAAAGCCGACCATCTCCATCCTCCTCAAATGGGAGCCCAGGACGGTCGCCGCTTGGCGTTGTTACGCGCCGGCGGATACCGCCACTGCGTCTCGAACAACACTCTAGACCGAATTTTCGATCCTGTCGAAATCGGCCTTCACGCGGTTGTGGTGAACGCCGGTGCTATTTCAAGGTCGCCGGCGCCACAAAAACCGGCCAATGGCGGTTTGACCGGGGCTCCGCGATGCCCAAATGCGTGACGACATCAGGCGCTTGGCGCCCGATGATGATACGCAAGCTGCGAAAAAGGGGAACGCGATGACAGGCAAGGAAGGTGCGAGGCTGCACCGGCAGTTCGACAGGATCGGCCGCGCCGTTCCCGCCACGACCGGCTTTCTCGCCTGGATCCGCAAGCCATCGTCGCGGATCGTCCGCATCCCGCTGGGCATCCTGCTGATTCTCGGCGGCATCTTCAGCTTCCTGCCGATCCTGGGCGCCTGGATGCTGCCGCTCGGGCTGTTCATGCTGGCGCTGGACCTGCCGTTCCTGCAGGGCCCGCTGAACCGGCTGAGCTTCTGGGTGCAGCGCAAGTGGACCAACTGGCAGCGCAGCCGCCGGAACAAACAACGTTAGGGCGGGAGAGCGGCCGACGATCGCTACGGCCTCGCAAGCATCGGCAGGATAAGGCCCCACCGCGTCTGCCGGGCAGGGCCGGATGCTGCGAAGCCCAGTTTTCTGTAGACGGCGATCGCCCGGTGGTTGTCCGGGTGCGGATCGGTACCGATGACCGGGACTCCCGCCTCGAACAGCGCCCGCATTCTGGCCCCGATAAAGGCTGATCCGTGCCCCAGGCCGACCATCTGCGGGTCGCCAATGAACTGATCGATCCCCCGCGCCCCCTGCGGCAGCCCGGCGAAGTGGTGATCCTCCCAGCCGTGCGCGGTGTAATCCTGCATGAAGGCGAAGGGGCGTTCGGCGGTGGAGACAATCCACCGCGCCACCCGTGGATCGGCCAGGTCGCTGGCATCGTACGGCTCATCGGCGTCCCACCATGCGCGAACATGCGGGTTGGCCTGCCATGCGGCGAGGAGCGGAAGATCGTCTGCGGTCGCCCGGCGAAAGCTGTACTGGTGGGTCATCTGCCGAGCTTAGCACGTCGCCGGCCGGGACAAACGGGCCCTCGCTAGCGCATCGCTAGTCCAGCGTGCCGTCCGCGATCGCTGCCTCGAGCAGATCGACCGCATGTGCGAGTTTTTCGTCGACGACATGCAGGTAGCGCTTCCAGTCGTCGAGATGGCCGAGTTCCTCGTCGCCATCGGAAATGCCGCGCAACGCGATCAGCGGTACCTTGAAGCGCTGGCACGCACGCAACACGGCGTAGGTTTCCATATCGACCATGTCGGCACTGATTGCCCGGTATGCGGCGCCCGACACCACATTGGCGCCGGTCGACAGCGTCGCCCTGGCGATGCCGGGGACAAACGGCCCGAGCGGGATGACGGCCGGTTGGCCGCTGAGCGGCGTTACGCCCACCTCGAAGCCGAGCGGCGAAGCATCCATGTCGCGGTAGTCGACGAACGTCGCCTGGTAGACGCCGGTCTGCTCCAGCTTCGCCGAGCCGGCAGAGCCCAGTGACACCACCAGCGCCGGCAGCTTGCCTTGGGCGTCGAGCTTGGCCAGCGCGTGGGTGACCACGATCGCCGCTTCCACCGGGCCCACTCCGGTCATCAGCGGCGTGATCCGCGCCCGCAGATGCGGACCGTACTCGTTGTCGAGCGCCATGACGTAGAGGATGTCGGCCGAGCCGGGCTTGCGGGCAGCAAAGGGCATGAGGACTCGTCCGGATGTTCAGGCCAGAGCGGGAGGCGTATGCTCGAAAGGCGGCTCATGCAACGGAGGAGAACATGCTTCTGTCCGATCATCGTGCCTACGCGACCATCCCGGCATCCAATCTGGCGCGGGCCAAGGCCTGGTATCGCGACAAGCTCGGCCTCGAACCGGCCGAGGAACTGCCGATCGGCATTGTCTACCGGCTGGCCGACGGCACCGGCTTCCAGCTCTACGAGACCAGCTACGCCGGCACCGCTCAGAATACCGCGATGGCGTTCAGCTCTCGGGATGTCGCAGCCGACATGCAGATGCTCAGGGCGCGTGGCGTGACGTTCGAGGAGTACGACTTTCCCGGCCTGAAGACCGAGAACGGTCTCGCGCGGATGGGGCCGTATCACGGGGCGTGGTTCAAGGATTCCGAGGGTAATATCCTTGCCATCGGCGACGAGCCGAGCTGACCGGACCGCTTTCAGGAAAGTCGCAGAGTTTTCCGGTTCGAAAGCGCGACCAACCAAAGAGCTCAGAGCTGGCGCCGCATTGACAGGGCGTGCGGCGGGCAACAGTCTGCCCGCGCCATGACCATTGCAACTTCGCCTGCGGCCGACGTGAAGCCGCGCCTTGCCGCCGAAATCGACGCCCGGCGCGATGACCTGATCGGCCTGACGCAGGACCTGATCCGCATCCCGACGGTCAATCCGCCGGGCGAGAACTATCGCGAGATCTGCGATTATCTCGCGCGGCGCTTGAGCAAACGCGGCTATGGCGTTGAATTGATTCGCGCTGAGGGAAAACCGGGCGACAGCGACAAGCACCCGCGCTGGAATGTCGTGGCGCGGCGCGAGGGGCAGGGGCCGGGCGACACGGTCCATTTCAACTCGCACCACGATGTCGTGGAGGTGGGCCGCGGCTGGACCGTAGACCCGTTCGGCGGCGAGCTTCGCGATGGCCGAATCTACGGGCGCGGCACCTGCGACATGAAGGGCGGGCTGGCGGCTTCGATCATTGCCGCCGAGGCGTTCGCCGATATCGTGCCGGATTATCGCGGCGCCATCGAGATTTCCGGCACTGCCGACGAGGAGACCGGCGGCTTCGGCGGCGTCGCCTACCTGGCCGAGCGGGGCTATTTCTCGCCGGAGCGGGTGCAGCACGTCATCATCCCCGAGCCGCTCAACAAGGATCGGATCTGCCTGGGTCATCGCGGCGTCTGGTGGGCCGAGATCGAAACCTTCGGCCGCATCGCCCATGGCTCGATGCCGTTCCTCGGCGACAGCGCCATCCGCCACATGGCCGAGGTGTTGCGGCAGTTCGAGGAAGTCCTCTACCCGGCCTTGAGCCTCAAGCGTACGGCCATGCCGGTGGTGCCGCCGGGCGCGCGGCAATCGACCATGAACATCAACTCGATCCATGGCGGGCAGGCCGAACCGGAGGGGGGCTTCACCGGCTTTCCGGCGCCGGTGGTGGCGCACTCGGCCCGCATCGTGATCGACCGCCGCTACCTGATCGAAGAGAGTCCGGCGGCGGTGCGGCAGGAAGTCATCGATCTGCTCGACAAGCTGAAGGCCGAGCGGCAGGGCTTCAGCTACGAGATCCGCGATCTGTGGACCATTTCCCCGACCATGACCGAGAAGGACGCGCCCGTGGTGCGTTCGGTGGCCAAAGCGATCGGCGAAGTGATGGGCGTGTCGCCCGAATATGTCGTTTCGCCCGGCACTTACGATCAGAAGCACATCGACCGGATCGGCCGGCTGAAGAACTGCATCGCCTACGGTCCGGGCATCCTCGACCTGGCGCACCAGCCCGACGAGTGGGTCGGTGTCGACGACATGCTGGATTCGGCAAAGGTCATGGCGCTGGCGCTGCTCGATCTGCTCGGGCCGGATCGCGCCGCTTGAGACTTGCGTGGAAAGCCGTTTCCCGCAAGCTATGCGCGACGCGCAAATCGCGCCGCGCAACCGGTTCACCTGAAGCCGGAAGCATCCTAGGATCGTCTCACGGCCGCGGGGGTAAAGCGGCCGGCAACAGAAGGGATAATCATGCGCAGATCACTGGTCGTGCTGGCTCTCGCCGGCGCATTGGCAATGACCACCGCGATGACGCCGGCCTTGGCCCAGACGCGGACCGACGTGAAGGTCGGCCTCGTGCTGGAGCCGCCGAGCCTTGACCCGACTGCCGAAGCAGCCGCCGCTGTCGACGAGGTGGTCTACGCCAACCTCTTCGAAGGGCTGACCCGCATCATCGCCGATGGCAGCGTGGTGCCGGCGCTGGCGAAATCCTGGGAGATTTCCGAGGATGGCCTGACCTACACCTTCCATCTGGTCGAGGGCGCCAAGTTCCATGACGGCACCGATTTCAACGCCGATGACGTGAAATTCTCGCTCGACCGTATCAATGCCGAAGGTTCGCTGAACGCCCAGAAGGCGCTCTATGCCTCGATTGCCTCGGTGGAAGTGGTCGATCCCGCCACCGTCAAGGTAACGCTGAAGCAGCCCGACGGCAACCTGATCTACAACCTCGCCTGGGGTGACGCAGTGATGGTGGCGCCGGAAAGCGCCGACAACAACAAGACCAACCCCATCGGCACTGGTCCCTTCAGCTTCAAGAACCGCGTCGAGGGCGACAGCATCACGCTCGAGAAGAACCAGGCCTATTGGGGCACTCCGGTGAAGCTCGAGGGCGCGACGTTCAAGTTCATCGCCGATCCGACCGCCGCCTTCGCGGCGCTGCAGGCCGGTGACGTCGACACCTTCCCGAACTTCCCGGCACCCGAAACCGTGGCGCAGTTCCAGAACGATCCGCGCTTCCGCGTGGTGATCGGCTCGACCGAGGGGGAGACCATCCTCTCGATGAACAACGGCAAGCCGCCGCTGGACAACATCAAGGTCCGCGAAGCCATCGCCCACGCCATCGATCGCCAGGCGATCATCGATGGCGCGATGTTCGGCTACGGCACGCCGATCGGCACCTTCCTGTCGCCGGCCAACCCGGACTATATCGACCTGACCGCGCAGTCGAACTACGACCCGGAAAAGTCCAAGGCGCTGCTGGCCGAAGCGGGCGTCACCGACCTGACCCTGTCGTTGAAGCTGCCGCCGGTCGAGGGCTATGCCCGGCGTGGCGGCGAGATCATCGCCAGCCAGCTGGCGGCGGTCGGCATCAAGACCGAAGTGACCAACCTCGAATGGGCGCAATGGCTCAGCGAGGTGTTCACCGACAAGAACTACGACCTGACCATCATCTCGCACACCGAACCCAACGATATCGGGATTTTTGCGCGCGACGGCTACTACTTCAACTACGACAATGCCGACTTCAAGAAGATCATTGCCGACCTGTCGATGACCGCCGATCCGGCCAAGCGCTCCGAGCTGACCAAGGCAGCCGAGAAGAACCTGGCCGACAACTACGTCGTCGGCTTCCTGTTCGAACTGGCCAAGGTCGGGGTCGAGAACGCCAAGCTCAAGGGCATGTGGGAGAACGCCCCCACCCAGGCGACCGACCTCACCGGCGTCTCCTGGGAAGAGTGAGTGGTTGGGAGGCGGGCGATGCTCGCCTCCCACTCCCGATGCGTTTGATCACCAGCCCCTCCCACAACCGCGATGTCATCACTGCGAAAGCAGGGACCCATCTATCCACCTGCGCGGGCCGCGAGTTGGGTCCCTGCTTTCGCAGGGATGACACCGAGTTTCGGGTGCTGCCTGGTGGCAAGTGCCCGATGGGCGCCGCACCTCGCCAGCACGAAGCCGTCAACTTGGCGCACGTGAGCTTTCGCTGGGACGACAGCCGTGAGGAGACGAGGATCGTGTTAGGCCGCAAGGGCGAGGGCATGTCCTGATGCCCTCCTTCATCCTCGGTCGCCTCGTCTCACTCATCCTCAGCCTGATCGCTGCCTCGATCGTGATCTTCCTCGTGCTCGAAGTGGTGCCGGGGGACCCGGCGCAGTTCATGCTGGGGCTGAACGCCACGCCTGAGGCCGTGGCGGCGCTGCGCACGGCGCTCGGTCTCGATGGGCCGCTGCTGGAGCGCTATTTCACCTGGGTGCTGGGGCTGCTGCACGGCGATTTCGGCATCAGCTACACCTACAAGGTGCCGGTTGCCAAGCTGATCGGCGACCGCATCTGGATCTCGCTGCCGCTGGCGCTTTTTGCCCTGGCCCTGTCGACGCTGATCGCTTTTCCCGTCGGCATTCTGGCGGCGGTCAAACGCAACTCACCAACCGATGTCGGCATCATGGGCGCGACGCAGGTGGGCCTGGCGGTGCCGAACTTCTGGTTCGCCATGCTGCTGGTGCTGCTGTTCTCGATCACCCTGAGATGGTTCTCCGCCGGCGGCTTTCCGGGCTGGGAGGACCCGGTTCTCGCGCTGAAGGCGCTGACGCTCCCCGCCGTGGCGCTGGCGCTGCCGCAGGCCTCGATCCTCGCCCGCGTCATGCGCTCCTCACTGCTCGACACGCTGGGCGAAGACTACATCCGCTCGGCCCGGGCCAAGGGCTTGAGCCAGGGGCAGACGCTGTGGCGCCATGCCCTGCGCAACGCGCTGATCCCGGTCTTGACCATCATCGGGCTGCAGTTCTCCTTCCTCCTCGCCGGAGCGATCATCATCGAGAACGTGTTCTTCCTGCCCGGTCTCGGCCGGCTGGTGTTCCAGGGCATCACCTCGCGCGACCTGATCGTGGTGAAATCGGTGGTGATGCTGCTGGTGTTCGCGGTGATCCTCGTCACCTTCCTCGTCGACATCACCTATGCGCTGGTCGATCCGCGGCTCAGGAGGGCGGTCCGATGAGCTCCGTTGCCGCGCCTGCCGCCCGCGACAGCCTGCTGAAGGCGGCGCTCCGCTCGCCGAACTTCCTCATCGGTGGGGTGATCACCCTGGTCTTCGTCCTCGCGGCGCTGCTCTCGTTCGTCTGGACCCCTTACGACTATCTGCTGCAGAACATCCCCAACAAGCTCAAGCCGCCCTCGGCCGAGCATTGGCTCGGCACCGACCATTTCGGCCGCGACATCCTGTCGATGATCATGGTCGGGGCCCGTACTTCTATCGCCGTGGCTTTCATCGCCGTGACCGTCGCCATGGTGATCGGCGTGCCGATCGGGCTCTGGGCCGCTGCGAAGCGCGGCACGCTGCTGGATGACGTGCTGATGCGCGCCAACGACCTGGTGTTCGCCTTCCCGGCGCTGCTCATCGCCATCCTGATCACCGCCGTGTTCGGGCCGGGCGCGATCAACGCCATCATTGCGGTCGGGCTCTACAACATGCCGGTCTTCGCGCGGCTGGCGCGCGCCGGGGCGCTGAGCCTGTGGCAGCGCGAGTTCATCATGGCCGCCCGTGTGTCCGGCAAGGGCGCCGCCCGCATTTCGTTCGAGCACATCCTGCCCAATATCCTCAACACCCTGGTGGTGCAGGCGACCATCCAGTTCGCCCTCGGCATCCTCGCCGAGGCGGCGCTGGCTTATGTCGGGCTCGGCGTGCAGCCGCCGACCCCGAGTTGGGGCAAGATGCTGGCCGACAGCCAGACCATGATCAGCCTCGCGCCGCACGTCGCGCTGGTGCCGGGCTTGACCATCGTGCTGATGGTCCTGGGGGTGAACCTGCTCGGTGACGGCCTGCGCGATATCTTCGACCCACGCCTGAGGCGGAACCGCTGATGGCGCTGCTCGAAATCAAGGACCTGCAGCTGTCGATCGGCAAGTTCCCGATCCTCAGGGAAATCGACCTGTCGGTCGATGCCGGCGAGATCCTCGGCGTCATCGGCGAGAGCGGCTCGGGCAAGTCGATGACTGCGCTGAGCATCATGCAGTTGCTGCCGTTCGGCGCGACGACGTCGGGTTCGATCAAGCTCGATGGCCGCGAAGTGCTCGGGCTGCCCGATGTCGAGATGCGGAAAATCCGTGGCGGCACCGTCGGCATGGTGTTCCAGGAGCCGATGACGGCGCTGAACCCGGTCAAGACCATTGGCGACCAGGTGGCCGAGACCGCCATGGTGCATGGCGGTCTCGGCCGGCGGGCAGCCCTGGAGGTGGCGCGGCAGACGCTCGAGCGCGTCGAACTGCCCACCTCGCGCTTCCCGCTCGACCGCTATCCGCACGAACTGAGTGGTGGCCAGCGCCAGCGCGTGGTGACTGCCATGGCCATCGCCATGCGGCCAAAGCTGCTGATCGCCGACGAGCCGACCACCGCGCTCGACGTGACCACCCAGGCGGCGATCCTGAGGCTGCTGCAGAAGCTGGTCGATGAGGACGGCATGGGGCTGCTGTTCATCACCCACGACCTCGGGGTGATTGCCGGCCTTGCCGACAAGGTCTCGATCATGCGGCAGGGCGAGGTGGTGGAGGCGGGGCCCACCGTCGCGCTGTTCCGCAACCTTCGGCATCCCTACTCGAAGGCGCTGTTTCAGGCGTCCTCGCATGTGCCGCCTCGCATCCCCCCGGCGGTCGCCGGCGGCACGCCGGTGCTGTCGGTCGATAACGTGGTGCGGGAATATCCGCTGCCGCGTCGCGGCCTGTTCGAAAAGCGCAAGGTGCTGCGCGCCGTCGACGGCGTGAGCCTGAGGATCGAGAAGGGTGAGAATGTCGGCCTGGTGGGCGAATCCGGCTGCGGCAAATCTACCCTTGCCCGCGCCATCATGGCGCTGGAGCCGACCCAGGGCGGACGCATCGCCATCGCAGGCGAGCCGATCGATCCGAAGAAAGGCGCCAGCTTTGCCACCCGCCGACAGCTGCAGGTGGTGTTTCAGGATCCCTATGGCAGCTTCAACCCGCGCCATCGGGTCGATCGCCTGGTGAGCGAGCCGTTCCATCTGCTGGGTTCGGCCGCGCCCACCGGAACGGAGCGCGACAAGCGGATCGCCAGGGCGCTGGAGGAGGTCGGGCTTTCGGCCGCCGATGCCGACAAATACGTGCACGAGTTCTCAGGCGGGCAGCGGCAGCGCATCGCCATTGCCAGGGCGCTGATCATCGAGCCGAGCCTGATCATCCTTGATGAGGCGGTGTCGGCGCTCGACGTCTCCGTGCGAGCCCAGGTGCTGGATCTTCTCGCCGATCTTTCGGACCGGCTGCAACTGAGCTACCTGTTCATCTCGCACGACCTCGCCGTGGTGCGATCCATCACCGACCGGGTGCTGGTGATGCGGGCGGGCAAGATCGTCGAGGAGGGGGCGACCGAAGAGGTGTTCCGGGCACCCCGGCACCCCTACACCCAGGAACTGCTGGCTGCGACACCGAACCTCGAAGGCGCGCTTGCCAAGCGCGAGGCCGCGGGCGCATAGCGACCGGCACGGCAGAAACGAGCTTGATATGACCGACCTGGGCCTGTTCTTCGATCCCTCCAAGTGCTTCATCGGCGGCCGCTGGGTTGCGCCGCACGGCGGCGACTACCTGCCGATCGAGAACCCCTCGACCGGCGAGGCCATCGGCCGGATCGCCCGCGGCAAGGCGTCCGACATCGACGCCGCCGTGGCGGCGGCGCAGGTGGCGCTGGCCGGCGAGTGGGGCCGGACACCGGCGGCAGAGCGCGGTCGGATCCTGACCCGCATCGGGCAGAAAGTGCTGGAGCGGGTCGATGACCTGGCACGGATCGAAGCGCTGGATGTCGGCAAGCCGTTGAAGCAGGCCAGAGCCGATGCGCTGGCGCTGGCGCGCTACCTCGAGTTCTACGGCGGCGCCTGCGACAAGATCCACGGCGAAACCATCCCCTATCTCGACGGCTACACCGTCTACACGCTGCGCGAACCGCATGGGGTGACCGCCCACATCATCCCCTGGAACTACCCGATGCAGATCATCGGACGTTCGGTGACCGGTGCCCTGGCCATGGGCAATGCGGCGGTGCTGAAGCCGGCCGAGGAAGCCTGCCTTACGGCGATCGCCTTTGCCCGTATTGCCGAGGAGGCCGGGCTGCCGGCCGGCGCGCTGAACGTCGTGCCCGGCCTGGGCGAGGAAGCCGGCGCCGCGCTGACCGCTCATCCAGGCGTCAACCACATCTCGTTCACCGGCTCGGTCGGGGTCGGCAGGCTCATCCAGCACGCCGCGGCCGAGAGCGTCGTGCCGGTGACGCTGGAGTTGGGCGGCAAGTCCCCACAGCTGGTGTTCGAAGACGCCGACCTCGACCGCGCACTGCCGTTCCTGATCAACGCCGGCATCCAGAATGCCGGCCAGACCTGCTCGGCCAGCTCGCGTATCCTGGTGCACCGGTCGATCCACGACGAAGTGCTGGATCGGATGGCTGCCCGCTACCGCGCGCTGCGGGTCGGCCCGGCGGTGGCCGATCTCGATCTCGGCCCCTTGGTGTCGGAGCGGCAGAAGGAAATCGTCGGCGGGTTTCTCGATACACTCGGGGGTGCCGAAGTTGCCGCGGTCGGCAGCATCGTCGGCGACGCTCCGCAAGGTGGGCACTACCAGGCGCCGACGCTGCTCTCGCGCGTCTCCCCGGACAATCGGCTGGCGCAGGACGAGATCTTCGGGCCGGTGCAGGTGGTGATCCCGTTCGAAGACGAGGCCGAAGCGGTCGCCATCGCCAACGGCACGGATTTCGGCCTCGTCGCCGGCGTCTGGACGCGCGATGGTGGCCGGCAGATGCGCATGGCCAAGGCGATCAGGACCGGCCAGGTGTTCCTGAACAATTATGGCGCCGGCGGTGGCGTCGAGCTGCCCTTCGGGGGCATCGGGAAATCCGGCCATGGCCGCGAAAAGGGTTTCGAGGCGCTGTACGGCTTCTCGGTGTTGAAGACAGTGGCCGCATGGCACGGGTGATTTCATGAGACTGGACGGTAAGGTCGCCATCGTTACGGGCGGTGCATCGGGGTTTGGCGCTGGCATCGTGCGGAAGTTCGCCGCCGAGGGCGCAAAGGTCCTGATCGCCGACATCAACCTCGAGGGCGCCGAGGCCCTGGCGCGAGAACTCGGCCAGAAGGCCGGCCATGTCGACGTCAGCAAGGACGCGAGCGTCAATCAGCTGGCGGCAGCGGCGCTGATGGCCTTCGGCAAGGTCGATATCCTCGTCAACAATGCCGGCGTCTCGCACCTGCCGGCGGCACTGGACGAGATTTCCGAGGCCGATTTCGACCGGGTGTTCAACGTCAACATGAAGTCGGTCTATCTGACGGCGCGGCACCTGGTGCCGCACTTCAAGGCCCGCCGGACCGGCGCCATCCTCAATGTCGCTTCGACCGCCGCGGTGAGCCCGCGGCCGCGGCTCAGCTGGTACAATGCGTCCAAGGGCTGGATGGTGACCGCGACCAAGTCGATGGCGGTCGAATTGGCGCCGTTCGGCGTCAGGGTCAATGCCATCAATCCGGTGGCCGGCGAAACGCCGTTGCTCAAGACCTTCATGGGCGAGGACACCCCCGAGATCCGGGCCAAGTTCCTGTCGACCATCCCACTCGGCCGCTTCTCGACACCCGAGGACATGGGCAACGCCGCCTGCTTCCTCTGCTCCGACGAAGCTTCGATGATCACCGGCGTCGCTCTTGAGGTCGATGGCGGGCGGGTGATTTAGCGCCTCTCACGCAATTGTGCTGCCCATCACCCCGACCCTCTCCCCGGAGGGGAGAGGGGGCGATGTGGCACCGTCCGTGGCCTCGCGTCCCCTCTCCCCTCCGGGGAGAGGGTCAGGGTGAGGGGCAGTCACCGGCGTTCCAGTTGGTCGTCAACGAAACCGCCTACCGCAGAAACGCGTTGATCTCCCGCGCTACCGCCGCCGGCGCTTCCCAATGCAGCGAGTGGGCGGCGTTGGCGATGGGCGCGTGCGTGAAGCGCGGCACCTTGCCATGCAGTTCTTCGACCGCGCCGGGCGGCGCCAGGAGGTCCAGGTCGCCCGACAGCGCCAGCACTTCGCAGGCCACGGTGGAGAAATCGACGACCATGCCGCGATCGATGGCCGCCACCTGCCGCGCAAAATCGCCCGGCGATTGCCGGTGCGGGTAGGCGGTCGAAGCCGCCGCAGCCGCCGCGACATTCGCCTCGTCGGCGAAGAACGGGGGCGAGAACAGCCACTGGTAGAGCAGCCGGAACCAATCGGGCGCCGGCACGGTGAAGCAGAGTCGCGACAGGTCGCGGAACAGCACTCGCGCCTTGGGGCTGATGGTGCCGGCGCCCATCGTCACCAGCCGGCTGACCCGGCTGGGATGGGTGGCGGCCAGCGCCAGGCCGAGAAAGCCGCCGAGCGAGTGGCCGATCACCTCGACCCGCTCGAGCCCGAGGTGATCGAGCAGCGCCGCGCCATCGTCGACCATCTCGGCGAGTTCGATCGGGCCTTCGACCCGCGTCCGGCCGGAGCCGCGATTGTCGATCAGGATCAACTGCCGATCGGGGAGCAGGGGCAGCAATGGACCCCAGCTGGCGCCATCGCTCGCCGTGCCGGCAATCAGCAGCAGCGGCTTGCCGTCGCCGACGATTTCGTAATGCACGATGGCGGCGCCGTTCTGGAACTCAGACATGCGGCAATCTCGATTGTTTTTACCAGGCGTCGTCGTGGACAGGCCCGAACCGAGGTCTATATTTGACCGGTTGGACAGATAGCCGGAGCGTGATCAGGAAGGTTGCAGACCTTTCCGGTTCGATCTCGCGACAAAACAGGGACCTGGAGCAGGAGTGCGGTTCAACGAAACGCAACCCTGCCCAGTGCGAACATGGCACAGGACGCCCTCGGAAATGAAGTGAGCCGCGCTTCCGCGGCGACGCTGCAGGGGATCGACGATTTCGTCACGGGCTTCCTCGGCTACGAGAAGAAGGCCGCCAACATCATTGCGGCGGCGGATGGGGAGCCGGATGCGGTGCTCGCCAACACCTATGCCGGCTTCACCTGGATGTTTCTGGAGGCGGACGGCGCCAAGGCGATGGCCGGGACCTACCTGGCCCGCGCCGAGGCCGCCGCGACTGGCACGAACGAGCGGGAGCGGATGCTCATCGCCCAGCTCGAGCGCTGGATCGCCGATGATATTCCCGCCGTGCAGGCCATCGGCGACGAGCTCGTGACGCGCTATCCGCGCGATCTCGCCTCGGTGAAGCTGCACCAGTATTTCAGCTTCAACCGCGGCGATGCCGCCGGCATGCTGCGTATCGCCAGGGTGGCCGAGGCGGCAAACCCCGACAACCCGCATATTCACGGCATGCTGGCCTTCGGCTACGAGCAGTTGCATGACCTCGAAACCGCAGAGCGTGAGGCACGGCTGGCGCTGCGGCTGAAGACCAAGGAGCCCTGGGCGCAGCATGCGCTGGCGCATGTGATGCTGGGCACCGGGCGGGTGGCCGAGGGCGTCGCGTTCCTTGCGGAGGCGCAACGCACCTGGGTCGATCTCAACTCCTTCATGTACACCCACAACTGGTGGCACAAGGCGCTGTTCCATATCAGCCAGGGCGACGCCGCCGCCGTGTTCGATGCCTATGACCACCATGTCTGGGGGATCGAGCCGGACTACTCGCAGGATCAGGTCGGCGCCGTGTCGCTGCTGGCCCGCATGGAGGTTGCGGGCATGGATGTCGGCGACCGCTGGGCGGATGTGGCCAACCACATGCGGGGCAGGGCGCGGGACACCATCCAACCCTTCCTGACGCTGCAATATCTCTACGGGCTGGCTCGGGCGGAGCGCGCCGAGGCAGACGAACTGCTGCGCGCCATCGAGGAGAAGGCCGCGAGCTCGTCTGCCTTCGACCGTGTGGTCTGGCAGGAGGTGGCATTGCCGGCGGCGCGCGGCGTGCTGGCGCATGCGCGAGGCGACCACGCCGCGGCGGCGAAATGGCTGTCGGCGGCCAATCCGCGCATGACCGAGATTGGCGGCAGCCATGCGCAGCGCGACCTGTTCGGGCAGCTGCTGCTCGACGCGCACCTCAAGCTCGGCAACTGGACCACCGCCCAACGCATGCTGGAAATGCGCCGCACCTGGGACCCCGACGGCGTGCCGGTCACCAGGGCGCTGGCGCTGGTCAACGAACGACTGGGAACCGCCGCCTAGCGCTTCCGCCCAACCGGGAGATTCAGGCCCGCGCGGGAATGACCGGGTGATGGGGCTGGGCTAGGGTGCGCGGACTTCGAATCCCTGGGGAGACCGGATGAAACCCGGACCGCGCAATCTGATCACCGACGTCGCCGGCCTGCGCGTCGGCAATTCCGAGGACCACACGGTCAAGACCGGCACCACCGTGCTGGTGGCGGACAAGCCGTTCCGCGCCTCGGTCGACGTGATGGGAGGCTCGCCCGGCTCGCGCGAGACCGAGCTGCTGGCGCCCGACAAGCTGGTCGAGGAGGTCGATGCCCTGGTGCTCTCGGGCGGCTCGGCCTTCGGGCTCGACGCGGCGTCCGGGGTCAGCGACGGGCTGCGCAAGCTTGGCCGCGGCTTCCGGGTGGAGAAGGCGACCGTGCCGATCGTGCCCGGCGCCATCATCTTCGACTTGCTCAATAACGGTGACAAGGACTGGGACGAGAACCCCTACCGGGCGCTCGGCGCCAGGGCTCTGGCCAATGCCGGCGAGACCTTCGCGCTCGGCACAGCCGGCGCCGGCGTCGGCGCCTTGACGGCAAACCTCAAGGGCGGGCTCGGCTCGGCCTCGCTGGTGATCCCCGGCGGCTTCACTGTCGGCGCGCTGGTGGTGGCTAACCCCACCGGCAGCGTCACCATGGGCGACAGCAAACACTTCTGGGCCGCGCCGTTCGAGGCCGATGGCGAGTTCGGCGGCTTCGGCCCGCTGCCTGGTCCGATGTCGTTCGCCGAGACCGCACGATCGAAGCGCGATTGGGTAACGCCGATCTCCAACACCACCATCGCCATCGTTGCGACCGATGCGGACCTAAGCAAGGCGCAGCTCAAGCGGCTCGCCGTGGCGGCGCAGGATGGCATTGCCCGCGGCGCCAGCCCGGCCCACACCCAGGTGGACGGCGACCTGATCTTTTCGGTGTCGACCGGGGCAAGACCGATCGAGACGCCGGTGCTGAATGTCCTGCAACTCGGGCACGCCGCTGCCGTGTGTCTCAGTAGAGCCATGGCGCGGGCGATCTATTCCGCGAGCGCTGCTGACAATGATGTGGTACCCACGTGGCGGGAGCGCTGGGGATAACAACCGGCGATTGGGGCTTGTTGCATATGAAGCATCTGTTTGTTGCGCTGATCTTGTCGGCGCTGGTCACACCTGTGATTGCCGCAGAAACTGCAAAGCAATATTGCGACCGGGTCATTGCCGAAGCCGAGAAGGGGCCCAAGCAGATGATTGTGGCGGGAAAACTCTACTGGAGCGGGGTGAGCCGGAACGGCGGGAAGCGCATCAGGGATGACCACGCCCGCGCGGTCCAACTCCTCCTCAAGGCGGGCGGTCGGGGCCCCCCGACAGGCCTGCTCAAGGATCTCGAGCGCAGGGCGAACAATGGCATGGAGAGCGCCCGTATCGCGCTTCGGAGGCTCGAGGCCCGCGGCTACATCTGGGTGGACATCGAACAAGTGCCCTGAGCCACGAGGGTCAGGCCATTGCCGCCGGCGATGCCTTCACGTGGTAGCAGAAGTCGCACATGCCATCGCCGTTCATGCAGGTCTTGCTCCGCTCGAGCTTCAGTCCGAGCTCGTCGGCCATTGCGAAATCGCCGTTACAGATCAGCAGCTCGCCGAGATCACGGGCGCCGATCTGCTCCATGAACTCGGCATAGTCGCAATGGTTGACCTGATTGCGCAGCAGCGCGTCAGTCTGCTCGAGCGTCTCGAACTCATAGCGCACGCCTTCGCCGAAGCCGGCGAACTCGGCGGCGAGGGTCGGGATGTCGAGCAAGGCGCCGCGTTGCGCAACGATGGCGCGGTTGGCCTTGTCGAGTGCGGCTCGTACCAGCGCATGCGCCTGTTCCTTGCCGAGTGCGGCCTCCATGGCGCGGACCAGGGGAATCTGGGCCCGCACCTCGGTGGTGATGCGCTCGAATGGGGTCATGGGCGGCTCTCCGGCTTCGTGCGATGATGGCAGGATCGCCTGGGACAGGAAACCCCATCCGCTCCTGAGGCGTTTGCCAATTGGACAACCATGGAGGACGTCATGAACGCTGAGAACAGAGCAACCGCAATGATCCCGGCTCACAACGTCGAGCGGGCCGTCGCCTGGTACCGTGACAAACTTGGCATCGCCCCGGCCAGCCAGGATGAGTATGGCGCAAGTTTCCAGTTCAACGGTGTGCGCGCCTTCCTCTACAAGTCCGACTATGCCGGAACGGCCGAGCACACCATTCTGTCGTTCGATACCACCGATCTTGACGCCGATATGCGTGACATGCGCGGCAAGGGCGTCACTTTCGTCGACTATGACCTGCCGGACCTCAAAACCGAGAATGGCGTCGCCAGCTTCGGCCCGGTGAAAAACGCCTGGGCCAAGGATTCCGAAGGTAACATTCTCGGCTTCGTTCAGGGCATGTGAGCCGCCCCCGGCGAGGGAGCGCCAGGGCCCAGGCATTTCACCGGTCAGGTGAAATGCCGGAGGCTATTTCGAGCAACGGAATACGGTAGCCGGCTTGGCGTCACCCGCGGCGATGCGGATGCCTTCGCCTGCCGGCCCGAAGATCGGGGTCAGCTTGAGCGTCTGCTTGTTGCAGCTGGCCGCGAACGTGCCGTCCTTGTTGTCGCTGAGCGCGATGTCGCAACTCTTGCCGCCGGCCGAATAGCTGGTGGCGGAAATCACCGTCAGGCCGGTCTTGTCGCTGCAGTCGAGCGCAGCCCAGGTGCCGAGCAGCGGGCGGGCGCCCAGCGGCAAGGCCGCAGTGGTCGCGGCCGGTGTCTTGCCTGTGCCGGCAGGTGCCTTGGCGGGGGTGGTTGCCGCCGGCGTGTTGGCCGCGGATGCCTTGGGCGGGGTGCTGCTGTCGCAGGCGGCGAGCAGCGGCAGGACGAGGAGCAGGGAGAGCGGCAAAAGGCGCATCGGCGAATCCGGTGTCGTTGCTATTGTCAGGGCATGGGTGCGCTGCCATTGCGGCGCGATTGTGCAGCGGAGCGAGCAAGTTTGGCCAAGCCGCAGATCTTTGTGGATGCGGATGCCTGTCCGGTCAAGGACGAGGTCCTGCGCGTCGCCGAACGGCACGCGGTGGTGACGACCTTCGTCGCCAATTTCGGCTTGCGCCCATCACGCGATCCGATGGTGCGCAACATCATGGTGCCGCAGGGCGCCGACGCCGCCGACGACTGGATCGTCGAACATGTCGAAGCCAACGATCTGGTGGTGACTTCGGATATCCCCCTGGCCGGCCGGGCGCTGAAGAAGGGCGCGGTCGTCCTCGGGCCGACCGGAAAACCCTTCACCGAGCAGTCGATCGGCATGGCGCTGGCGATGCGTGAACTCAACCAGCATCTGCGCGAGACCGGTGAGAGCAAGGGCTACAATGCCGGCTTCACCGCCCGGGATCGCTCCAGTTTCCTGCACGCCTTCGATGCCGCCGTGCAGCGCGCCAAGCGATCGGGGTGAGCATGGTGGAGCGACAGCCGGTCACCGTCGTGCTCGACCAGGTCGAGGACCTGTTCGCCGCCGCCAGCTTCGCACCGTTGCAGGGGCGCTTCGAGCCGCGCACCGGCATGGAGCAGCTGTTGGATGAGGTTGCAGTGCGGCGGTTTCGCCCGGGCGAAGCGCTGCACCTGCGCCTTGCGCTGCGGCAATCCACCGAGGCCGGCGACGACGCGATCAGGGCGGCGATCCGCGGCTATTGCGCGGCGGTGATCGACGATCGGCAGCTCGATCTCAAGCGCATCAGGAGGGCAGGGCGCAACGCCTTGCTGCTCGGGCTCGGCTTCCTCGCCGCCTGCATGGCGCTTTCGACGGCAGCCAACGCGGCGACGTTCCTGCCCGAGTTCGTGCGGCGGCTGTTCGGCGAGGGGCTGGTGATCGCCGGCTGGGTAGGATTGTGGCGCCCGATCGAGGTGATGCTGTTCGACACGCGCCCGCCGCAGCATGACATCCGGCTGCATCGCGCCATCGCGGCGGCGGAGATAGACGTTCTCAGAACCGCCTGAAGTCTGGGCTCTATGCCCTTGAATTAAGCAGAGAACTGCGCTTCAAACGGGCAGCGTTTTCCTGCCGGGTCTTTCTCAGTTGAGCCGCCTTCTCGATTTCATCCACCGGCACGAGCCGCGCGGCCAGGCCTTGTCGCACCTGAAGTCCGGGCTCGGCGCCGTTATTGCCATGACCCTGGTGGGTGGGTTGGCTGCCTGGACGGGATTACCGATGCTGTTGGCGCCGTTCGGCGCGACTGCGGTGCTGTTGTTCGGCCAGGCCGAGAGCACCCTGGCCCAGCCGGCCAATATTTTCGGCGGCTATCTGGTGGCGGCGGCGATCAGTGTGGTGATCTTCGCCGTGGCGCCCTCGGCATGGTGGGTCGCGACCATCGCCGTCGGACTGGTGATTGCGGCCATGCTGCTGCTCCGCGTCACCCATCCGCCCGCCGGCGCGGTGCCGCTGGTGGCGTTCTCGACCCACATGCCGATGGAGACGCTGTTTCTCGTCGTGGTGGCCGGTGCCGCCTGCTTGGTCGGCGTGGCGGTGGTGCACCACCAGTTGCCGCCGCGGGTGACTTACCCGCGCCGCCCGACGCGGCCGGGCTGAGCCGCTTCCACCACCGACAGTCCGGTTTCGATGATCATCTCGATCTCGTCGCGCACCTTGTCGAGCACATCGTTGATCGCCGCCACGGCCTGGGCCGGATCGGCAGCGACGATCGCATCGGCGAGGTCTCGATGCGGCGGGAACGAGTCGAGGCCGAAATCGTCACGACCGAACGGCGACTCGCTGGAGCGCTCCAGCGCTTCATCCAGCTTGTGCAGGATCTCGCCGAACATCGGGTTGCCCGACGCCTCGTAGATGGCGCCATGGAACGCCGCATCGGCCTTGTGCCAGTTGCGGCGCGCCGCGACCTCGACCAGCAGGATGTCGCAGAGCCGCGAGATCTCCGCCCGCTGCGCCGCGGTGGCGTTGATCGTGGCCTTGCGCACCACCTCGTTCTCGAGCGCCCGGCGCACCTCGACCAGGCGAAGCAGTGCCTCGCCCTCGAAGCGGATCATCGTCGGCGCGAGCCCACGCGAGGTCCGCACCTTGGCCGAGAGATACGTGCCGTCGCCGCGCCGGCGGCGGATGATCCCGAGGCCTTCCCAGCGGTTCAGCGCCTCGCGGATGGTGGAGCGGCCGACGCCGAGCGTGGTGGCGAGCGAGACTTCCGGCGGCAGCCGGTCGCCCACGTTCAGTCCGGCCCGCTCGATCATTTCGGCAAGCGCGTCCAGCACGGCGACGCCGCGCGTCCGCGTCTCCAGCGGTTCGAGGTAGCTCAGTACTCCGTCCTCAGCCACGCCTGTTCCTCCCGGCCCAAAATGGCCGTGCCGGCACCACCATCACAATTCGACGGATTTGTCAGCCGTGCTGACGTGCCGGCTCCTTCTCGGCCTTGAGATCCAGCATCTCGGTCAAGGCGCCGATCAGAATGTCCATCTGCGCCTTCGAGTTGTAGCCCTGCACCGAAACCCGGACGATGTGGTGGTCCTGCCACTTGAACACCGGGATCTCGATCGAGTAGCGCGCCATCAGTTCCTTGGAGAACTCCGCCGGTTCGAACTCGGGGACCGGCATCGCCACCATCTGCGGCGCGCAGAACTCCGGGCTGCTGAGCGGCGCGAGGCCGGTCAGCGCCTGCAGGCGGCGCGCGGTTTCCTGGGCCAGCTCCCGACAATCGGCGGCGACGCGGGTCCAGTCATGGTCCTCGCGGAACTTGATCGCGGCGGGGACGCTCAGCCAGGCGGCCGGGTCGCGCGTGCCCTGCATCTCGAGCTCGTCGATGAACGGCGAATTGCCGAACGCGCCCTTGGCGTCGGGCAGTTTGGAATCGGCGGTCCAGCCGTGGCTGATCACCAGCGGGTTGATCAAGCCCTGCAGCTCCGGCCGCACATAAAGGAAGGCCGAGCCCTTGGGGGTCATCAGCCACTTGTGGCAGTTGCCCGAGTAGAAATCGACGCCCATGGCATCGAGGTGCAGCGGGATGTGCCCCGGCGTATGGGCCCCGTCGATCACCGTCCAGATGCCGCGCTTGCGCGCTTCGGCGATCGGCCGTTCGATCGGGAACACCAGTGCCGTCGGCGAGGTGATGTGACTGAGGAACAGCACCTTGGTGCGCTCGTTCATCGCCTCGACCAGCGTATTGGTGAACGCCGCTTCCGACACCAACGGCATCGGCACCTTGACGGTGACGATCTTGGCGCCGGTACGGCGCGCCACATAGGCCCAGGTCTTTTCCAGCGCCGAGTACTCGTGGTCGGTCGTCAGGATTTCGTCCCCGGCCTTCAGGTCGAGCGACTGGGCGACGATGTTGAGCCCCTCGGTGGCGTTGACGAGGCCGACAATATTCTCCGAGGTTGTGCCGAGGAACGCCGACAGCGCCACGCGCGGCACTTTGGTGCGCTCGCTGAGGTCGCGGCCGAGGAACGCCACCGGCTGCCGCTCGAGCTCGAGCTGCCAGGCCTGATAGGTCTCGAACACCGGGCGCGGGCAGGCGCCGAATGAGCCGTGGTTGAGGAAGACGACATCGTCCCTGAGGAGGAAGTGTCGCGCGAGATTGGAGGACAAGTCAGCGGCCTTTCAGTGTGGGATCGAGTGCATCGCGCAGGCCGTCGCCGAACAGCGTGGTGGCGAGCACGGTGATGGCGAGGGCTGCCGTGGGGAACACGGCCATGTGCCAGTAGAAGAACATGAAGTTGATGCCGACATTGATCATCTGGCCCCAGCTCGGGGTCGGAGGGGCAACACCGATGCCGAGGAAGCTGAGGCTGGCCTCCAGCATCATGGCCCCGGGCACCGACAAGACGAAGCCGACGATGATCGGCGACAGCGAGTTGGGGATGACGTGTCGACGCAGGATGTACCAGGGCGAGGCGCCGAGCGCCTGGGCAGCCCGCACGAACTCCTTCTCGCGGAAGGATTTCACCTGCGCGCGCACCAGCAGGCACACGCCGAACCAGCCGAACAGCGACGCGACGATGATGATGGTGAAGAAGCCGCCGCCGGCCAGGGCGCCCAGCAGCATGGCCGCCAGCAGCGGCGGCACCACCGAGAAGATCTCGATGATGCGCATAATGAACCAGTCGATGCGGCCGCCGAAATAGCCGGCGATAGCCCCGATCGGGATCCCGATCAGCAGGCTGCAAGTCGCTGCGGCAAAGCCGATCAGCAGCGACACGCGGGCGCCGTAGACGATACGGGTGAAGAAGTCGCGTCCCAGATCGTCCACGCCGAACCAGAATTCGGCCGACGGGAAGGCGAGCGATTGCGTCAGATAGAGCTGCGCATCCGGGGAGCTCTTGGTGAACAGCGGCGCGAAGATCGCCGCGAGAATGATGATCGCGAGGACAATGCCGCCGATCACCGCGGCCTTGTTGGCGGCGAAGCGCCGCCAGGCGAAGTAGGTCGGGCTGCGTTGGGTATGCGCTGGAGGGACAGCGAGCGCCCCGGTTTCGATATCGGTGGTCATTGCGCGTCATCTCCAAGGCGGATGCGCGGATTGAGCCACGCGTAGACGAGGTCGGAAATCAGGTAGGCGAAGCAGATGCCGATGGTGAACATCAGCACCAGCGCCATCTCGAGCGGGTAGTCGCGGTTGGTGATCGACGACACGAAATAACTGCCCAGACCCGGGATGCGGAACATCGCCTCGACGAAGATCGAGCCGGTGGCCGTGCCCATGAACATCGGCAGGAACACCGTGACCATCGGGATGGCAGAGTTGCGCAGCACATGCTGGAAGATGATCCGCCTTTCGCTCAGCCCCTTGGCCCGCAGCGCCGTGACGAACGGCCGGTTGAGCGTGTCGAGCATCGCCGAGCGCGTATAGCGGGCATAGGTGGCGAGCGGGATCGCGGCATAGGCAGCGATCGGCAGGATCCATCGCTCCGGCTTGCCCCAGCCGCTGGCGGGCAACCAGTTGAGCCAGACCGCAAAGATCAGGATCAGCAGCATCGAGATGACGAAGACCGGGATGGTGAGGCCGAGCACCGACAGCGTCGATGCGAGGTAGTCGATCCAGCTGTTGCGCTTGAGCGCCGCCGCCATGCCGATCAGGATGCCGAGCGCCGCGCCGATGATGACGCCGGAGCCGCCAAGGATCAGGCTGGGCAGCCAGGCCTGCTGCAGCAGGCTGATGACCGTCTCGCCCGGGGACTGGTAGGGGACGCCCCAATTGCCCTGCAGCACCCCCGCCATGTAGTTGACGTACTGCACCCACAGCGGCTGATCGAGACCAAGCCTGGCGTTGAGCTGGGCTTTCACCGCCTCGGACAGCGGCATGTCCTTTTCGGTGAACGGGCCGCCCGGCACCGCGTGCATCATCAGGAAGATGACGAGCGAAACGATGAAGAAGGTCACTGCGACCGAGAGCAGGCGCTTGATGAGATAGACGATCATGCCCGGACCTCCATCAGTTGGTTACGATAGCTTCGACGAGGTGGCCCGGGGCCACGCTGACGAGCTGCGGAAGATCGCCGGCCGTCGCTTCGGCCGCGAGGCTGGAGCGGGAGAGGCGCGGCATGCCGGCGGCGATGTCGTCGGCGGTGATGAACGAGCGCTGCCGGCGCTCCCTCGGATTGGTGACCGGGATCGCATCGAGCAGCGAGCGCGTATAGGGATGCCGCGGGTTGGCGAAGATGTTGGCCGTCGGCGCCTGTTCGACGACGCGGCCCTTGTACATCACCACCACGCTGTCGGTCAGCGAGCGGACGACGCTGAGGTCGTGGCTGATGAACAGCATGGAGAGGCCCATCTGCTGCTGCAGGTTCTTGAGCAGGCCGATGATCTGCGCCTTGACCGTGACGTCGAGCGCCGAGGTCGGCTCGTCCGCGACCAGCACCGAGGGGCCGAGGATCAGCGCCCGGGCGATGGCGACGCGCTGGCGCTGGCCGCCCGACAGCTCATGCGGGTAGCGGTTGCCGAAGCTGCGGTCCATACCGACCCGCTCGAGCCAGCTCAACGCTTCCTCGGTTTGCTCGCGCGAGCTCTTCACGCCGTGGATGTTGAGCGGCTCGGCGATGATCTGGCTCAGCGTCATCATCGGATCGAGCGCCGAATAGCTGTCCTGGAACACCACCTGCATGCGCCGGCGAAACGCCTTGAGGGCGCCGGTATCGAGCTTGGAAATGTCGGTGCCGTCGACGAGGATCTGCCCCGAAGTCGGCTCCAGGAGGCGCATCGCCATCATGCCGGTGGTCGATTTGCCCGAGCCGGACTCGCCGACGAGGCCGACGATCTTGTTGCGCGGCAGGACCAGGTTGACCCCGCGTACGGCCGGGAAGTCGACATAGGTCGAAAAGATCCGGCCGCGCCGCCGCAGCGCATAGACTTTGGACAGGTTGCGCAGCTCGAGGGCAGGGGCGATCGGCTCGCCGGTACCGGGCTCGGCCCGCCGGGACTCGCCGGCGCGGAGACTGGCCAGCAGCGACTGGGTATAGCTGTGCTTGGGGGTGTCGAAGATCTGGTCGACCGTGCCTTCTTCCATCACTCGGCCGCCATACATGACGACGACGCGATCGACCGTCTCGGCGACGACGCCGAGGTCGTGGGTGATCATGATCAGCGCCATGCCCATCTCGGCCTGCAGGCCCTTGATCAGCTGCAGGATCTGCGCCTGGATGGTGACGTCCAGCGCCGTGGTCGGCTCGTCCGCGATCAGCACCTTGGGTCGGCAGCTGAGCGCCATGGCGATCATCGCGCGCTGCAGCATGCCGCCGGAAAGCTGGTGCGGGTAGTAGTTCAGGATATCCTTGGCGTTCTTGATCTCGACCTTGAGCAGCAGCTGCTCGGCCTCCGCCAGCGCCGTTTCCTTGGAGACGTCGCGATGCGTGCGGATGGTTTCGACCATCTGGTGGCCGATGGTGAACACCGGATCGAATGTGGTGGCCGGATCCTGGAAGATCAGCGCGGCGACCTTGCCGCGCAGCGCCGCCATCTGCCGCGGCTTGGCCTTGAGCACGTCGACGCCATCGAGCTCGAGCCGGTCGGCCGTGATCGTCGCGGTATTGGGCAGTAGCCGCATCAGCGCCAGGCAGGACACGGACTTGCCCGAGCCGGACTCCCCGACAATGCCCAGGCTTTCGCCTTCGGCAAGCTGGATGTCGACGCCGCGCACGGCATCGATCTGGCCGCCATGCTGACGGAAGCTGACCTTCAGGCCCTTGATATTTACGAGAGTCATGCGCTGTTCCGAACTGGGTGCCCCCGGCCGGAGCCGGGAGCACTGGTTGTCTGCGGCTAGTTCTTGGTCAGGTGGGTGTAAACGTAGCCCGACCAGTTGGGGTAGAAGCCCTGCTTGTTGGGCGTCATGGCATCGCCGCCGAGCTTGTCGGAAACGACGTTCATGGTGACCGGGTGGGTCAGCGGCACGATCAGCCCCTGGTCGATCATCACCTGTTCGGCCTGCTCGTAGAGCTTCACGCGCTCGTCCCAGCTCGGAGCGGAGTCGGCCTGTTTCACCAGGTCGTCATAGGCTGCGATGTGGTAGGTGTGACGGCCGCCATTGTAGAACAGGCCATAGAAGTTCGACGGGTCGAGGTAGTCGTACTCATACGGCGACAGGTAGATGTTGTTCTTGCGGGCCAGCATGCCCTCCATCCAGTCCTTGCCCGGCATCATCTTGATGTTCATGGTGATGCCGAGGATGTCCTTGAACTGGGCCTGCAGGTACTGCGCCATCGGCGACAGAATGGCGCCGTTGTAGCCGCCTTCTTCGCGGAACCAGATCTCGATGTCAGGGAAACCCTTGCCATCCGGATAGCCGGCCTTGGCCATCAGTTCCTTCGCCTTGGCGGGGTCGAACACGGCCTGCTTGGCGACGTTCTCGCTGTACCCGGGAAAGCCCGGCGGCAGGATCGAGTGCGCCGGAATGGCGATGTCCTTGAGAACGGTCGACGTCAGTTCGTCGCGGTTGATGGCGTAGTAGAACGCGCGGCGGACATCGGCGTTGTCGAACGGAGCCTTCTCGAGGTCGAACGCGATATACTGGGTCGCGAACACCGGGTTGGTGTGGATCTGGTCGGCATACCGGCCGCGCATCATCGCGACCTGCCCGGTATTGAGTGAGGTCATGTCGACATCGCCGGCGAGGAAGGCGGGCACGCCCACTTCCGGCAGCCCGAGCGACGAGTCGAGCACGACTTCATCGATCTGCGGGATCCACGGTCCCTTGTAGTCCGGGTTCTTGGCCAGCGTGACGTTGTTGTTGGACTTCACCCACTCCTTGACCAGCCACGGCCCCGACGAAACGATGGTCTCGACATTGGTCGACCATTCCTCGCCATATTTGTCGAACTGGTGCTTGGGCACCGGGTACCACAGCGAGACGACGCTCGGCAGGTACGGCTTGGGCGCGTTGGTAGTGACTTCGAGCGTCTTGTCATCGACGGCCTTGAGGCCGAGGGTCGAGACGTCGGCCTTGCCGGCCGTTACGTCGTCCCAATTCTTGATGCCGCCCGCAAAGCTCCAGTACCAGGCGAAATCATAGCCAGTGGTGGCCGCATGCTGCAGGGCGAAGACGAAGTCCTCGGCGGTCAGCGGCTCGCCGTCGCTCCAGTTGAGCTCGGGGCGGATCTTGAACGTCCAGGTCAAGCCATCGGCCGACTGCGACCAGCTCTCCGCCGCGATCGGGGTGAGGTTGAAGTCCTTGTCGAAGGCGGTCAGGCCGATCTGGATCATGTCCGAGCCGGCGGCGCGGGCATAGACGGTCTTCATGTAATCCATGTACGTGGCCGTCGTGGACTGTCCGGGGACAGTCACGGTCTGGGCCAGCGCCGGCACGCCCATACCGGCGGCGAGCACTATCGTTCCTGCCAGTTTCAGCAGCAAATTCAACTCATTCTCCTCAAGTATTCATGCACGTAGGATCCAGTCGGCCAGAGGCGTGCACTCCTCGTTGCAGCGGCCGTTGGACAAATGTTGCGACACCCGACTGTGCTCCCGTCTCGGGGATGTCACAGCTCCTCTCGCGTCGCGGTACGACGCGCCGGGATTTGCTGCCCGATCGGCGTCGCAGCCCCGAAGGGCCAGAGACGTTCCCCGGCCTGGGCCGGGGAACGCGGCGTTTGGCTACTGCTTCACGCTGATGTGCGAGTAGAGGAAGTTACCGATACGCCCGAGCGGGGTGAAGCCGCGCGAGTTCGGCGTGACGCCGGGGCCGGTGATCTGATCGCTGACCGCGGCCGTGATGACCGGGTGCACCAGCGGCACGATGAGGCCCTGGTCGATCATCACCTGTTCGGCCTGCTCGTAGAGCTTCACGCGCTCTTCCCAGACCGGGTTCTTGTCGGCCTCGGCGACCAGCTTGTCGTACTCGGCTACATGGTAGCTGTGACGGCCACCATTGTAGAACAGGCCATAGAAGTTCGACGGATCGAGATAGTCGTACTCATAGGGCGCAAGATAGATGTTGTTCTTGCGGGCGAGCATGCCCTCCATCCAGTCCTTGCCCGGCATCACCTTGATATTCATGGTGATTCCGAGAATGTCCTTGAACTGGGCCTGCAGGTACTGGGCCATTGGCGGCAGGATGGCGCCGTTATAGCCGCCTTCTTCACGGAACCAGACTTCGATGGTCGGGAAGCCCTTGCCATCCGGATAGCCGGCCTTGGCCAGCAGTTCCTTGGCCTTTGCGGGGTCGAACACGGCCTGCGCCGCGATCTTGTCGCTGTAGCCGGGGTAGCCGGGCGCGAGGATCGAATGCGCCGGGATGGCGATGTCCTTGAGCACGGTGGCGGTCAGCTCATCGCGGTTGACGGCGTAGTAGAGCGCCCTGCGGACGTCGGCATTGTCGAACGGCGGCTTCTCGAGATCGAAGGCGAGGTAGGACGTGGCAAATACCGCCTCGGTGCGGATCGAGTCGGGGAAGCGCTGCTTCACCACCGGGATCTGACCGGCATTGAGCGTGGTATAGGCGAGGTCGCCGGCGAGGAAGGCGGGCATGCCCACTTCCGGCAGGCCGACCGACGGATCGATCGTCAGCTCGTCGACCTGCGCCACCCACGGACCATTATAGTCGGGGTTCTTGGTGAGGACGACCGAGTTGTTCGACTTCTCCCAGGACTTGAGCACGAACGGGCCCGACGACAGCACGTTGGCGACGCTGCTCGCCCAGTCATCGCCGAACTTGTCGAACTGATGCTTGGGCACCGGGTACCAGAGCGACACCACGCCCGGCAGATACGGCTTGGGGGCCGCGGTGGTGACTTCGATGGTCTTGTCGTCGACGGCCTTGAGGCCGAGGGTCGAGACGTCCGCCTTGCCGGCCGACACGTCGTCCCAGTTCTTGATCCCGGAAGCAAAGCTCCAGTACCAGGCAAAGTCGTAGCCGGTGGTGGCGGCGCGCTGCAGGGCGAAGATGTAGTCGGTCGCGGTGACCGGCTCGCCGTCGCTCCACTTCATCCCGTCACGCAGGTGGAAGGTCCAGGTCAGGCCATCCGCCGACTGGTCCCAGCTCGTGGCGGCCAGCGGGGTCAGCTGGTACTCGTTGTCGAAGCTGGTCAGCGGCTCCTGCAACAGCTCGGCGCCCGAGGCGCGAGCGTAGACGGTCTTCATGTAGTCCATGTACGTGCCGGTGGTGGATCCACCCGGCACGGTGAGTTTTGTCTGCGCCAACGCTGGCACGGCGGTCAATCCCGCCGCCAGCGCGACCGCGCCGACGAACTTCAGCAACGCGTTCATAGAGCTCCCTCCTTATTGCAGAGCTACTGCCTGACGTCCCCTGTGCCCCGCCGGAGTCCGGGTATCCCCTGATCCGAAACGGGCCTCGCGTGAGCGGTTGCCGGGCATAGACGCCCCACCCGGAACCCCTTCATCGGCCGACTGCAATTCCCCTCGCAATCGGCCTTATGACATATGTCTGACAACTCCAGATTGGCTTGGCAAGCCCGTTTGTGGCTCGCAAATGACAAGGTTGGCATAGTTTTGCGTGCCGGCGTTCAGCCAGGCGAACACGCTCACCGGCGCCCCCCGAAAAGGCTCCGCGCCGCGTTGGCGATGGCGGCCGCGTCGATACCGAAATGCCGATAGAGATCGCTCACGGTGCCGGTCTGGCCGAAGTGCTCGACCCCCAGCGTGATGGCCCGATGCCCCCGCACGCTGCCCAGCCAGCCCAGTGTTGCCGGGTGCCCGTCGATGGCGGTAACCAGCGCCGCGCTGTCCGGCGCATCGGCCAGCAGCGCCTCGATATGGCAGCTGGCGGCGAAGTCGCCATGCAGCCGGGCGCGTTGCGCCCCATGCCAGCCGGCATTGAGCCGGTCGGCCGAGGTGATGGCCAGCACCGCGACATTGCGTCGTTCGCCGCCGATCATGCCGGCGGCGGTGATCGCCTCGCTGGCCAGCACCCCCTGATAGGCGATGATCGCCTCGCAACTCGGGGTCGGCGGGACCAGCCAATAGGCGCCGCGGATGATGTCGCTGGCGAGCTCGGGCGTCACCTGCCGCGGCAGTTGCTCGATCGAGCGGGTGGAAAGCCGAAGATAGACCGAGCCGCCCGAGACGTCGCGCGGCCAGTCGGCGAGATCGGCCCGGTCGCTGCCGTCGCGCTGCATGTAGTCGAAGCTCCAGTCGATGATGACGGAGAGTTCGTCGGCAAAGGCCGGCTCGAACGAGGCGAGCCCGTCCTGCGCCATGCCGATCAACGGCGTCCCGACGGATTGATGTGCGCCGCCTTCGCCGGCCAGCGACACGCCGGAGGGTGTCGCCACCAGCAGAAACCGCGCGTCCTGGTAGCAGGCATAGTTCAGGGCATCGAGGCCGCGGGAAATGAACGGATCATAGAGCGTGCCGATCGGCAGCAGGCGTTCGCCGAACAGCGAGTGGCTGAGGCCGGCGGCGCCGAGCAGCAGGAACAGGTTCATCTCGGCGATCCCCAGCTCGATATGCTGGCCATCCGGGGTGAACTGCCATTTCTGCGCGCTGGGGATGCGCTCCTTCTGGAAGATGTCGGCCATCTCGCGGTTGGCGAACAGGTGCCGCCGGTTCACCCAGGTGCCGAGGTTGGTCGAGACGGTAACGTCGGGCGAGGTGGTGACGATGCGGCGCGCCAGTTCGCTGTCGGTCTTGGCAATGGCGTCGAGGATCTTGCCGAACGCCGTCTGGGTGGAAGTGGCGCCGGGACCGACGAATTGCGGTCCCAGCGCCGGGACGGCCGGGCAGTTGAGCCGTCGCGCCTCTGTGGTATTGAACGGCACCGCGTCGAGGAAGGTTTGCAGTTGGCGCTCGGAGGGCTTCAACCCTTCAAAGCGCTCCCACTCATGGCCCTCGCGCACCTTCATGCTGGCCTTGAGGCTGTCGATCTGCGCGCCGGTCATCTGCCCGGCGTGATTGTCCTTGTGGCCGGCCAGCGGCGTGCCCCAGCCCTTGACCGTATAGGCGATGAACACCGTCGGCTTGTCGGTGGTCTGACTCTCGAACTGCTCGAGCAGGCTCTCGATGCAATGGCCGCCCAGATTCGCCATCAGCTCCGCCAGTTCAGCGTCGCTGCGGCGGTCGAGCAATGCCGTCACGTCGCCCTGATCGCCGATCTCGTCGGTGAGCCGTTCGCGCCAGGCGGCGCCGCCGCGGAACATCAGCGCCGAATAGAGCGCGTTGGGGCAGCCGTCGATCCATTCGCGCAGCCGCTCGCCGCCGGGCTCGGCGAAGGCGCGGCGCTGCTTGGCGCCGTATTTGAGCGTCACGACGTTCCACTCGAAGGCGCGGAAGATCGCTTCGATCCGATCGTACAGGCCCTCGCGCACCACCCCGTCGAGGCTTTGGCGGTTGTAGTCGATGATCCACCAGGTGTTGCGCAGGCTGTGCTTCCAGCCCTCGAGCAGGCACTCGTAGACATTGCCTTCGTCGAGTTCGGCATCGCCCACCAGCGCGATCATGCGGCCCTCGGCGCGCTTGTTCGCCCACGGCTTGGCGCGCACGTAATCCTGGATCATCGAGGCGAAGGCAGTGAAGGCGACGCCGAGCCCGACCGACCCGGTCGAGATATCGACGTCGTCGCTGTCCTTGGTGCGCGACGGGTAGGATTGCGCCCCGCCATAGCCGCGGAAGGCCTTGAGCTTGTCGAGGCTCTGCTTGCCGAACAGGTATTGGATGGCATGGAACACCGGCGCCGCATGCGGCTTCACCGCCACGCGGTCCTCGGGTTTGAGGATGCCGAAATACAGCGCCGACAGGATCGCCGTCATCGAGGCGGAGGAGGCCTGGTGGCCGCCGACCTTCACCCCGTCCGGGTTGGGGCGAAGGTGGTTGGCGTGATGGATCATCCAGTTGGACAACCACAGGGCTTTGCCAGCCAGCGCCTCAATCAGGGCGATACGCTCAGTCGACATGTCCCCTCCCAAATGTCTGACATTAACGGTGCACTAGCCGATTGGGTGTTTCCTGCCTATTGTGACTGTTCCATCGTCATGCTGCGCAGGATTTGCCGCGAAATGCCGCCGAGATCGGTGAATTCTGCCAAAACCGAACTGACCGGAGTCGACCGCCGCATCCTCAGGGCGCTGCAGGAAGATGGTCGCATGACCATCCAGGCGATCGCCGACCGGGTCGGGCTGTCGGCTTCACCCTGCCTGCGTCGCATTCGCCAGATGGAGGAGGCGGGGATCATCGCCGCCTACAGCGCCGTGGTCGACCAGAAGGCGGTGGGCCTGCCGGTATCGGTGTTCATCTCGATCAAGCTGGAGCGGCAGCGGGCCGAGGAGCTTGACCGCTTCGGCGACGCCATAGCCGGCTGGCCCGAGGTGATGGAGTGCTACCTGATGACCGGCCAGTTCGATTTCCTGCTGCGCGTCGTCTGCGCCGACCTCGCCGCCTATGAGGCCTTCCTGCGCGAGAAGCTGACCCAGGTGGCCGGCGTCAGTTCGATCGAATCGAGCTTCTCGCTCGGCCAGGTGAAATACTCACGTGTGCTGCCCATCTGACGCAGTTACGGCAGCGGCAAACAGCGCTAAGGCTGTCCGCTCAGAGAGACGTTCCGGATTGAGTCATGCAGGCCGATAGCATCGTTCTTGGCGCGGGTATAGTGGGCGTCAGCGTCGCGGTGCACCTGCAGATGCGGGGCAGGGCGACCGTGCTGGTCGATCGGCGAGGCGCCGGCGAGGAAACCTCCTACGGCAATGCCGGCCTGATCCAGCGCGAGGGGGTGATGCCGCACGCCTTTCCGCAGGACCTCGGCGAGCTGTTCCGCTACGGCCTGAACAACCGCACCGACATGCACTACCACCTCGACGCGCTGCCGCGCATCGCGCCGTTCCTGGCCCGCTACTGGTGGAACTCGCGGCCGGACAACTATCGGCGCGTCGTCGAAACCTATGCGCCGCTGATCGCCCAGTCGATCAACGAGCACGCGCCGCTGATCGAGCGGGCAGGGGCCGGCCACCTGATCGAGAAAAAGGGCTGGTACCTGCTCTATCGCGACAAGGCCAGGCAGGACGAGGGCTATCTCAAGGCGGAAGGCCTGCGCCGCGATTTCGGCATCGGCAGCGCCGAGCTTTCGAGCGACGAGATGCACAAGGTCGAGCCAGGTCTCGGCATCCCGCTCGAAGGGGCACTGCACTGGACCGACCCGTGGAGCATCCGCGATCCCGGCGGGCTGGTGGTGAAGTACCGTGAGTTGTTCGAACAGCTTGGTGGTGTGGTGGTCAACGGCGATGCGTTGAACCTGCAGCAGGGGAGCAGCGGCTGGCGCCTGCCGGTCGCGGACGGCGTGCTCGAGGCGCGTGAAGCGGTGATCGCGCTGGGTCCCTGGGCCGGCGACCTCACCAGCCGGCTGGGCTATCGCCTGCCGCTTGGCGTCAAGCGCGGCTACCACATGCATTTCGGCCAGCCGGCGGCGCAGCCGCTGAGCAACTGGATCCTCGATACCAGCTACGGCTACCTCCTGACCCCGATGGCGCGCGGCATCCGGCTGACCAGCGGCGCCGAGTTCGCCCTGCGCGACGCGCCCTCGACCCCGGTGCAGGTCGATCGCGACGAGCCGCATGCCCGCGAGCTGTTCCCCGGCCTCGGCCGGCGGCTCGAAGCCCAGCCCTGGCGCGGCGCACGCCCCGCGACGCCCGACATGATGCCGATCATCGGGCCGGCACCCAGCCACAAGAACCTGTGGTTCGCCTTCGGCCACGCGCATCACGGCATCACGCTGGGGCCCGTCACCGGCAGGCTGATCGCTGAAATGATCACCGGCGAAGCGCCGTTCGTCGACCCCACGGCGTTCTCGGCCGCCCGGTTCATGTAACCACCGGCACCTTCGGCCCCGTCATAAACTGCTGCCGCATTTTGCCGCTGGGCAGGGGCTTGAACTCGGCAAACGGCACGCTACGTTCTGCGGGCGGTACCGGGCCCCTCTGACGGCAGCACTTCTACGCTCCGTGATGTCGGAACTGCTCCAACGTTCACATGGAGAGGTCCGGCATATGGATATGCTGCTCAGCGCCCTTATGGGCGACTTTCTTGGTACTCCCGTCTATTTCTGGGTGGCGTTCCTCGCCATCGTCATTGGCCTGCTGGTCTTCGACCTGGGCATTCTCAACCGCAATGCGCACGAGATTTCCGCCAAAGAGAGCCTGACGCTCTATGCCGGCTACGTCTTCGTCGCCATCCTGTTCGGCGTCTGGGTCTGGTTCAGCCGCGGCGCCGAGGCCGGGCTTGAGTTCTATACCGGCTACCTGATCGAGCAGAGCCTCGCGATGGACAACATGTTCGTCATCGCGACCATTTTCGGCTTCCTCGCCATTCCCCGCCTCTACCAGCACCGCGTGCTGTTCTGGGGCATCCTGGGCGTCATCGTCTTCCGCGCGCTGCTGATCGGCCTCGGCGCGGCCCTGGTGCACTCGTTCAGCTGGGTGCTGGTGCTGTTCGGCGCGTTCCTGATCTTCACCGGCGTGCGCCTGTTCTCGCATCAGGACAAGGAACCGGATATCGAGGCCAACCCGATCCTGAAGTTCCTGCGCAAGCACTTCCGCATTTCGCAGAACCTCGACGGCAAGAAGTTCCTGACCAAGCTGCCGGATACCAAGACCGGCAAGCTGGTGACCTTCCTCACCCCGCTCGGCGTCGCGCTGATCATGGTCGAAACGGTCGACCTGATCTTCGCCGTCGACTCGGTGCCCGCGGTCTTCGCCGTCACGCAGGACACCTTCATCGTCTACACCTCGAACATCTTCGCCATCCTCGGCCTCCGCGCCCTCTATTTCGCGCTTGCCGCGGCGATGAACCGCTTCCGCTACCTGCAGGTCTCGCTGGCCATCGTGCTGGTGCTGATCGGTATCAAGGTGGCGCTGGTGCCGTTCGAGGTGAAGATCGACACCTTCCTGTCGCTTGCGGTCACCCTGGGTGTGCTGGCCGGTGGCGTGCTCTACTCGCTGTGGAAGACCCGCAACGAGAAGAACGTTTCGGCCGAGGCAGAGCCGGAGCAGGGCCGGCTGGAGCCGTAAGGGACGGGGGGCCGGCGGCGCATAGCTCCGCTTGGCCCACCCCACCGGCGGCGTCGTCCCCGCGCTGCTGGGACCCAGTGAGATTTTTCGGCCTCCACCGGCGTCGCGGCATCACCAGGTTCCCGCAGGCGCGGGAATGACATCGGTGGGGGGCCGAGACAGATTGGCGACTGCGACCGCCCTACGGCCGAACCGTCACCACATCCAACGTCCCGGCAGGCAGCGGCTTCAGCAGCTCCTCCTCGGGCTTGGTCAGGAACAGCCAGTGGGCCCAATCCTCGGGCAGGATCACGCAGACCTGGCGGTCGTGGATGGGCGCGATATCGGGTCCTGGCTCGGTGGTGAGCATGGTGAAGCTCAGCGCGCCGTCGGCGTCTTCACTCCACAGGCCGGCAATCGCCATGATCGGCGAGCCCTTGAGGCTGAAGCGATGCTTGGTCTTGGGGGATTTCGTGCCGGTGAACTCGAAGAAGCCCGAGAGGATGATGAGGCAGCGCTTCGACTTGTCGAAGTGCCGCCCATCGGATTTGAAGTTGAACACCGGCGGCGCCTTGGGCCGCGGCGCCGGCCAGCCGAACCGCATCGAGACCAGCTCCACGCCGTTGCCGGCGGCCCTCAGCACCGGGCCCGTATCGCCGATGCGGATGTCGTCGGCTTGCGGCAGTTCCGCCGGCGCCTCGCTGCTGTCGAGCTCGAGCGCCTTGATCGCTTCGAGATATTGCTGGTGGGTGACGTGCTGTTCGTAGTCGTTACACATCAGCCCCTCCAGCCGCTTTCCAGCCTCGATCAGCGCCAGCCGAGCGCCGGCGCCACGTGCTTCAGCACCGCCTCGATGACGTGCGCATTGTAGGCGACGCCGAGCTGATTGGGCACCGTCAGCAGCAGCGTGTCGGCCGCCTTGATCGCCTCGTCCTCGGCCAGCTCCTTGACCAGCTGCTCCGGCTCCGCCGCATAGCTGCGGCCGAACACGGCCTGCTTGCCCGGCTCGATATAGCCGAAGTGGTCCTGGCTGCGGCCCTCGCCGCCGAAATAGGCGTGGTCCATGTCGGTGACCAGGGGGAAGATGCTGCGGCTGACCGAGACCCGGGGCGTGCGGGTGTGGCCGGCTTCGGCCCAGGCGGCGCGGAACGCGGCGATCTGCTCGGCCTGCTGGATGTGGAACGGCTTGTCGGATTCGGCCATCACCAGGGTCGAACTCTGGAGGTTCATCCCCATCTTGCCGGTCCACTGCGCCGTCGGCGTCGTCGCTGCGCCCCACCAGATCCGGTCCTTGAGGCCCGGCGAATGCGGCTCGAGGCGCAGCAGCCCCGGCGGGTTGGGAAACATCGGACGCGGGTTGGGCTGGGCGAAACCCTCACCGCCGAGCACGTCGAGGAACACCTCGGCATGGCCGCGCGCCATGTCGGCATCGGTCGAGCCCTCGGCCGGCACATAGCCGAAATGCCGGTAGCCATCGATCACCTGTTCGGGCGAACCGCGGCTGATGCCGAGCTGCAGCCGGCCGCCGGCGATCAGGTCGGCGGCGCCGGCATCCTCCGCCATGTAGAGCGGGTTCTCGTAGCGCATGTCGATCACCGCCGTGCCGAGCTCGATCCGGCTGGTCCTCGCGCCGGCGGCAGCGAGCAGCGGGAACGGCGAGGCGAGCTGGCGGGCGAAATGATGGACGCGGAAATAGGCGCCGTCAGCGCCCAGTTCCTCGGCCGCCACCGCCAGGTCGATCGATTGCAGCAGCGCGTCGCCGGCCGAACGGGTCTGTGATTGCGTTGAGGGGTTCCAGTGTCCGAACGAGAGGAAACCGATCTTCTTCATGGTCTTTGGTCTCAGAATTGCCGGACCCTCTAGATGTCACGGCAGAGGGGAGGGAGCAACGTCGACAGCTTGTCACGTGCCGGTCATTCGACGCGCCTAGGAGGTCGCCATCAACCATGGGGCCACTGCCGTGACACTGAAATTCATCGTGATGAGCGACCTGCATCTGGTGGCGGAGGGCGAGCTGTCGATGACGCTCGATACCGCCGCCCGGCTGGAGACCGCCGTCGAGACCATCAACGCCCGCTACGCCGATGCCGATTTCTGCATTCTTGCTGGTGATCTCGCCGATCTCGGCCAGGCCGCTGCCTACCGGCGGCTGCAGGCGATCCTCAGCAAGCTCATCATTCCCGTGCACATCACGCTCGGCAACCACGACGACCGTCCCACCTTCCTCGCGGTGTTCGGCGACGGCTTCGCCGGCGAGACCGGCCACATCGACAAGGTGCTCGATGTGAAAGGCTACCGCATCATCCTGCTCGATTCGTCCGAGCCGGGCCGGGTCGATGGCGTGCTCGAGGCGCACCAGATCGATTGGCTCAAGGCCCGCCTCGCCGAGGCCGCCGATACCCCGGTGATCGTCATCCTCCATCACAACGCCAACGCGCTGCACATCGAGTCCGACACCATCCGCATCCTCGAAGACGGCCCGTTCCTCGAGGCGCTCGCTACTCACAACGACATCCGCCAGGTGATCGCCGGCCACGTCCACATCACCTCGACCGCCACCTATCGCGGCATCCCCTTCACCACGCTGGCCGGCGGCCACTACTCGGTGAGCTTCAATGTCGATCAGCCCGGCAAGCCGATCCGCCGCCTCACCGGGCCCGGCCAGATGGCCGTGGTGATCGGCACCGCCGATCGCACCACCGTGCTGTTCGAGGATTTCGTCGACGGCAACGAAGAGATCGTGCTGGCAGCAGCCGAATAAGCGCTTGGGTGCGCGTTACTCGACGCGCACCTCCTTCACCAGGCCGAGTTTTTCCAGCTTTTTCAGGGCATTGATGGCCATGGGGTTGCCGCTGTTGGCCCGCGTGGAGAGCTCCTTGACCAGCGTGGCGGCGGTGCTGCTTTCGCCGGCCTCGCTCAGCATGGTGATGGCCTTGACGTAATCCACCGTTACGCAGCGTTTGCCCATCTGCATGCCGTGATAGTAGAGCAGCGCCGCAGAAATCTTGGCGGCACGGCTCTTGTCCGCATCGGCGAGGATCTGCTCGCAACTGGGCAGCTTGGCCTGCTCACGTTCGACGATGCTGGGGTCGGCTATCGCCTGCAACTGGTGGATCGGCAGCAGTTTCTTGGGCAGGTCGAACGGCACCTTCTTCCGCCCGGCAAGACCGAAAATGTCGCCCTTGGTCGAGCTCACCAGGGTCTGGTTGTAGACCGTGAGCGGCGTGCATTCCCAGCCTCCGCCCTTATGCCGGGTCACCGGGTTGTAGGAGTTCTTGCCGTAGCGGAAGCAGAGATCGCTCCCCTCGGCCTTCCACTCACCGGGCAGCACCTTGGTATTGCCCGGATACCAGAGCCAGGCTGCGCCGTCGGCCGCGAGATACTCGATCTGCATGCCGTGCCCCGGCGAGAAACTCTGCTGGGTCCTGTCGCCGAGCGGGGCAGCGGAAACCGCCGGGATGGCCATGAGCAGCATCGTGGCGGCAATTATCAGACGACGCATGAAAGTGTCCCCCCAAGTAATCAGAGACGCGTGGCACGGCGCCGGGGGGATGACAAGTATCCCCGCTCCGTGCGGCGCGGGGATATTGAGCGCGATAGTTTACGCGGGGGAGGCGTTCAGGCGTTGCCGGCCCCGGTGATGTTGACCATCCAGGGGGTGCCGAACTTGTCGGCGAGCATGCCGAAGCTGTCGCCCCAGGGCGCCTTTTCGAGCGGCATGATGATGTTGCCGCCGGCGGTCAGCTTGTCCCAGTAGCCGCGCAACTCGGCCTCGTTGTCGCCGCTGAGCGACACCGTCATGGTGTTGCCGGGCGTGAACGGCATGCCGGGCGGTGAGTCCGACGCCATCAGCCAGTAGCCGCTGGGGGAGATCAGCTGGCCATGCATGATCTTGTCCTTGTCGGCAGGATCGTGCGGCATGCCGCCATCGGCATAGGTGCTGGTGGTCAGCTCGCCGCCGAACACCGAGTGGTAGAACTCGATCGCCTGGCGGGCATTGCCGTTGAAGTTGAGGTAGGGATTGAGGCGCGTCGGCATGGTTTCCTCCCGTGCTGCCTTGCGCGAGGCTAGTCGCCGGTCGTGACGAGAACAAGACGCGGGGCTTGTCGCCGCGAGGGCGCTCCGCTCTACTCGAAAGGCGGGAGGGCCGGATGGAACTGCAGTTCAGGGCGACGGTGATCTACTGGCGCGGACCGGCGCCGTTCTTCTATGCCCGCATTCCGGCCGACGTCGGCGCCGAGATCGGCAAGGTCAAGAAGGCCGCCAGCTACGGCTGGGGCGTCATTCCGGTCGAAGCGACCATCGATGGCGTTACCTTCACCACCTCGCTGTTTCCCAAGGACGATACCTACCTGCTGCCGCTGAAGCAGGCGGTCCGCAACAAGCTCGGGGTCACCGCCGACGATGAGGTCGAGGTCGAGATGACTGTCGGCGGCGGCTATGTGCCGCTGCAGTTCCGCGACTAGGCGGGGGCACGCGAGGGAGGGCCGCAACCCAAGCCGCCGCGCCCGCGTTGCCGAGGGGTAACGACAGGAGCTCCGCGATGCAGACACGACGCCTCCACGAAACCGCCGGCCAGGCGACCTGGGTCATGGTGCTCGAAACCGGGGACGAGGCGATCGCGTGCCTGACCCGCTTTGCGGCGACCGAGGGACTGGATGCGGCGAGCTTCACGGCCATCGGTGCTTTCGAGCGCGCCACGCTCGCCTTCTTTGATTGGGAGCAGAAGCGATACCTGCCGATCCCCGTCGAGGAGCAGGTCGAGGTCGCATCCCTCAGCGGCGACATTGCGCTGGGGCCCGATGGCCGTCCGGCGGTACACGTCCACGCGGTGCTCGGCCGTCGCGACGGCAGCGCGCTGGCCGGCCATCTGCAGGCCGGCCTGGTGCGGCCGACGCTGGAACTGGTGCTCACCGAGTCGCCGGGGGCGCTGCGCAAGCGGGTGGACAGCGAGAGTGGCGTGGCGCTGATCGAAGTGTAGATTGCGCCATGCCCGAAATCTCCGCCGGAATTGTGCTGCACCGAGCCCGCCCATCCGGACGGGAGCTGCTGCTGGTCCACCCGGGCGGACCGTTCTGGGCCAGGAAGGATGCTGCGGCCTGGTCCATTCCCAAGGGCCTGATCGATCCCGGCGAGGACCGTGAGGCGGCGGCCCGGCGCGAGTTCTCCGAGGAGGTCGGGGCGGTTCCGGACGGAGCGTTGCTGCCGCTCGGCACGTTTCGCCTGTCGAGCGCCAAGCAGCTGGTGGCTTTTGCGCTGGAAGGGGATTTCGACCCCCAGGCCCTCGTCTCGAACAGTTTCGAATTGGAGTGGCCGGCGCACTCCGGCCGCCGGCAGAGCTTCCCCGAGGTGGATCGGGCCGCATGGTTCGGGCTGGCTGCGGCGCGCGAAAAACTGCATCTGGGGCAGCGTCCGTTGATCGATGCGTTGCTGGCCGCGGTCGAGCGATAGGCGGGCTCAGCCGGACTGCACGCTGGTGCACTTCAAGACTGAGTTGCGGCGCCTCGGTGGTGGCGCTCGGCACCGGCCTACCCACGGCGTCATCCCCGCGAAGGCGGGGATCCAGTGGGACCTCTCAGCCTCGGCAGCCGCCGCAGCATCGCACTGGGTTCCCGCCGGCGCGGCAATGACCTCGGTGGGGTGAGGACAGTGTGCCACCGCCGGATTGCAGTGAGCCGCCCGCCCACTGCTGCATCTCGACGTCAGGGCGACAGGCTGTCGAGTGGCAGGACCAGGCTCAGCCGCAGACCCTCGGGTCTCCATTCCCGGGTGATCTCGCCCCGCAGGCCCTGCAGCGCCGCCTTCTCGAGCGTTGTGCCGAAGCCTTCCCGGCTCGTGGTCGATGTGGGGGGCGACGCGGCCTTCTCATCCCAGACGAGGCGCAGCGACTGGCCCTCGCTGGTCAGCGCGATATCGAGCTGCCCTTCCGGCGAGGCCAGCGCGCCGTACTTCACCGCGTTGGTCGAAAGCTCGTGCAGCAGCAGGGCAAGCGAAGTGAGCGCCGCGCCCTGCAGCGGAGCATCGTCGCCGGCCACGCTGATCTGCGATGTGCCGGGCTGCCGATGGGGATCGAGGATGGCGTCGAGCAGTTGCACCACGGTGGTGCTGGTCGGCGCTGGATCGGCCGCTTTCGCCAGATCCGGCAAGGTCAGGTCATGGGCGCGGGCGAGCGCCCCCATGCGCGAGCGGAGGTCCGACGCCAGTTCCGGAACCGTGGTCGCGGAGCGTGCGCTCAGCGAGATCAGCCCGGCGGTGAGGCTGAACAGGTTCTTGATACGGTGGTTGATCTCACGCAGCAGAATGTCCTTGCCGCGCGCCGCCTCCTCGAGCGCAGCGGCATGGGCGGCCAGCTCGTCCCGCTGCGCGGCAAGCCATTGCCTTTGCACGTAAAGCTCGAAGAACACGTGCACCTTGCTGCGCAGGATATCGGGCTCGATCGGCTTCTGGATGAAATCGACCGCGCCGGCCTCGTAGCCGCGGAACCGACGTGCCCCGTCGGCCGTGCCGGCGGTCACGAAGATGATCGGCACGCGTCGGGTGCGCTCGTTGCCCCGCATCAGTTCCGCCAGCTCGTAGCCGCTGAGCCCAGGCATCTGAACGTCGATCAGCGCCAGCGCGACGTCGTGTTCGAGCAGCAGCTCCAGCGCCTCGTCTCCCGAACGCGCCTTCAGCAGCAGGATGTCGTCGCGCCGCAGCAGCGCCTCCAGCGAAAGCAGGTTCTCCTCCAGGTCGTCGACCAGAAGGAAGGGAACCGGGGCCTTGGGGTGCTCAAATCTCTTCAAGGTATGCTGCAATCGCTTGGAGGGTCATGGGTCTTGCCGTTGGGCTCATCTGCAGGGCGGCCTCCGGCATGGCCGAGGCAAATGCCGACGAGGGTGCCTGGACGATTCCGGCGCCGCCTTCGCCGATGATCGCCCTCAGGCCGCGCGCGCCATCCGCATTGGCGCCGGTGAGGACGATGCCGACGAGCTTCGGACCATATGCGTCCGCGGCGCTCTCGAACAGCACATCGATCGACGGTCGCGAGAACAGCACGGGCGCATCGCACGACAGGGAGAACGTCCTATCGGCTTCGACGAGCAGATGGTAGTCCGGCGGCGCGAAATAGATGGTCCCTGCGGCAACGGGGTCCTTGTCCTCGGCCTCGCGCACTTCGAGCGCACACTTGGCGCGGAACAGCTCCGCCATGGCGCTGCGGCGGTCGGCGGGCAGGTGGACCACTACGATGATCGGCAGCCGGAAGCCGGGCCGCAGTGCCGGCAACAGCGAGGTCAGCGCCTCCACGGCGCCCGCCGAGGCGCCGATGACGATGGCTTCGCGTTCAGCCGGCATCGGTCGATCGCCTCTGGTAGATCTTCTCCTCGCGCACGAAATCGGCGAACGCCGCGCTGTGCCCGGAAAACCGCAGGGTTTCCTTCGAGCCGATGCCGAGGAAGCCCTTGCGCGACAGCGACTCCTCGAACAGGCCGATGGCGCGATCCTGCAAGCTGCGATCGAAATAGATCATCACGTTGCGGCACGAGATCAGGTTCATCTCGCCGAACACGGCGTCGCTGACGAGGCTATGGTCCGAGAAGACGACGTTGCGGCGGAGGCTCGCATCGAAGCGGGCGCGCCCATAGGCCGCCTGGTAATAGTCGGACAGTGACGACTTGCCGCCGGACTTGCGGTGGTTCTCGGTGAACAGTTGCACGCGCTCGAGCGGGTAGACGCCGGCCTCGGCGGCTTCCAGTGCCTGATGGTTGATGTCGGTGGCATAGAAGATGGTGCGATCCTCGAGGCCTTCCTCGCGAAACAGGATCACCAGCGAGTAGAGTTCCTCGCCCTCGCTGCAGCCGGCGATCCACACCTTGAGCGAAGGGTAGGTGCGCAGATGCGGCACCACCTGCTCGCGGATGGCCTTGAAATAGCTCGGGTCCCGGAACATTTCGCTCACCTGAATGGTGAGATAGGCCAGCAGCCGGGGCAGCATGTCCGGATCGTGCAGCAGTCGATCCTGCAACGCCGAAAACGTAGCCAGGCCGAGCTGTTGGCGCGCTTGCCTCAAGCGTCGCTTGATCGAGGCCATGGCATAGTGGCGGAAGTCGTAATGATACTTGAGGAACAGCGCCTCGAGCAGCAGCCGGATCTCGATGTCCTCGACCTTGTCGAGCTGCGTCGGCGTGCTCACTTGGGCATCCACACCCGCACCAGCGACAGCAGCTTTTCCACGTCCAGCGGCTTGGCCATGTAGTCGTTCGCTCCGGCCTCGATGCAGCGCTGCTGATCGTCGGGCATCGCCTTGGCGGTGAGCGCGATGATGGGCAGCTTCCTGAGCGCCGGGTTGCGGCGGATCTCGCGGGTGGCGGTCAGCCCGTCCATCACCGGCATCATCACGTCCATCAGCACCAGGTCGATCCGGTCGTCCGGCGAGGCTGCCGCACTGGTCAGCGCGTCCAGCGCCTCCTGGCCGTTACGGGCGATCCGGATGCTGGCGCCGCGCGGCTCGAGAATATTGGTCAGCGCGTAGACATTGCGCACGTCGTCCTCGACCACGAGGATGCGGCGGCCTTCCAGCAGGGCGTCGCGATGCCGTGCCTTGCGGATCATCTTCTGCTGCTCGTCCGGCAGGTCGGAGATCACCTGGTGCAGGAAGAGGCTCACCTCATCCAGCAGGCGCTCCGGCGACTTGGCGCCCTTGATGATGATCGATCGCGAGTACTTCCTGAGCTTTTCCTCGTCCACCGGCGAGAGCTCGCGGCCGGTATAGACGATGACGGGCGGGAACGAGTAGGCGCCTTCCTGGCTCAGCGTCTCCAGCAGCGAATAGCCCGACGCATCCGGCAGCGACAGATCGAGCACCATGCAGTCGAAGGTCTGCTGCTCGAGCAGCGCCAGGCATTCCGCCGCAGTGCTCGCCGTCACCGTCTCGACATCGCCCGAGCCCAATAGCCGCGCCACGGCCTCGCGCTGGACCGGATCGTCCTCGACCACCAGCACGCGGTGCATGCGCTGCGCCAGCTTGGTCTCGAGCTTCTGCAGCACCTCGACCAGTTGCTCGCGCGTCACGGGTTTGTTGGCAAAGCCGACCGCGCCCAGCGAATAGGCGCTCTCGGTATGGTCGCCGGCCGAAACGACATGGATCGGGATATGCCGGGTCCGCACGTCCTGCTTCAGCCGGTCGAGCACCGCGAGGCCGGACTGGTCTGGCAGGCCGACATCGAGCACGATGGCGCTCGGCATATAGTCCTTGGCGAGGCGCAGCGCTTCCTCGGCGGTGCCGGCGACGATCGACTGGAAGCCCATCTCGCGCGACAGGTCGCGGACGATCGAGGCGAAAGTGTTGTCGTCCTCGATGACCAGCAGGATGCGGCGGCCATCCGATGCCGGCGCGTCCCGGTCGTCGTCGATGGTCCGCGCGGCCGGCGCGACCTCGGTGCGCGATGCTGCGGCCGGCGGAGCAGGGTGGCTTGCCGGCACCAGTGTGGCGACCTCGCGCGGCGCGACCCGCGCCGGATCGTAGCCGGCCGGCAGCTTGACCGTGAAGGTGCTGCCGCGCCCGGGCTCGCTGTTGAGGATGATGGAGCCGCCCAGCAGCCGCACCAGCTGGCGCGAGATCGAGAGCCCGAGGCCCGTCCCGCCATATTTCCGGCTGATCGTGCCGTCGGCCTGCTGGAAGGCCTCGAAGATGCTCTGCTGCTGCTCCCTCGCGATGCCGATACCGGTATCGGTGACGGCAAAGCTCACCGTCCCGTCGTCGCCCGGCTGGATCGACAGGGTGACGCGTCCGCTCTCGGTGAACTTGATCGCGTTGGACAGCAGGTTCTTCAAGACCTGCTCCAGCCGCTGCGGGTCGGTCTCGATGGTGCGTGCCACGGCGGGCGCCACCTCCACCGCGAACGCCAGGTGCTTGTCCTCGGCCAGGGGCTGGAACACCTGCCGCAGGTTGCCGACCAGCCGTTCGACCGCCACGGTCTCGGGCCGGATCTCGACATGGCCGGCTTCGATCTTGGACAGATCGAGGATGTCGTTGATCAGGTTCAGCAGGTCGTTGCCGGAAGACTGGATGGTCCTGGCATATTTCACCTGCTCGGCGGTGAGGTTTTCCTCGGGGTTGTCGGCAAGCAGCTTGGCGAGGATCAGCGACGAGTTCAGCGGCGTTCGGAGCTCGTGCGACATGTTGGCGAGGAAGTCGGATTTGTACTGGCTCGCCTGTTCCAGTTCACGCGCCTTCAGCTCGACGGAGATATTGACGCGCTCCAGGTCGTCGCGCTGCGTCTCCAACTGCTGGGCCTGTTCCTCGAGCTGGGCATTGGTCTGCTCCAGTTCCACCTGCTGCTGCTCGAGCCGGGCCTGTGATTCCTTGAGGGCGCGGCTCTGCTCTTCGAGCTCCTCGTTGGAGACCCGCAATTCCTCGCTCTGGGTCTGCAGCTCCTCGGCCTGGCGCTGCGTCTCCTCGAGCAGGTTCTGCAGTTCGCCGCGATAGGCGGCCGAGCGGACGGCGATCGCAACTGCCTCCGATGCGCGATCGAGCAGTGCCACGATGCGCTCGTCGACCGGCTTCAGGAAGCCCAGCTCGAGCACCGAGTTGACCTGCTCGTCGACCAGCCCGGGAACGATCGCGAGATGCCGGGGCTTGTCCTGCCCCAGTGCCGACCCGAACGACAGGTAGCCGTCGGGCACATCGTCGACGACGATCGGTCGTCTTTCGTCGGCGGCTCGGCCGAGCAGGCCCTCGCGTGGACCGATTTTGCTCGGAATGGCCGCGTCGCCCGGCACGCCATGCACCGAGGCGCGCAGGAAGTTGTCCCCGCTGCTGACGAACATGGCGCCGGCCACGGCGCCGGTATAGCTCGCGAGGAAATCGAGAATGCTGTTGCCCAGTTGCTCGATCGGGCGATCGCCCATCATGGCGGTGCCGAGCCCGACTTCGCCCGACTGCAGCCATTCCTCGCGGCGGCGCGTCGCGGTGGCGCGCCGGACGAGGAAGGCGATGATCGCGGTCAGCAGCAGCCCCAGGATGCCGGAAAGCAGTGTGCTGAACAGCGCGCGCTGCTGCGCCCCGTCCATTTCGGCGAGGCGCAGGCTCCGGACCCTGGTCTCTTCCTGCGCGATGGAGGCGATCTGCGCCCGGATGGCGTCCATGTCGAGCTTGCCGGCATCCGATCGCACCAGCGACAGCGCCGCTGCCTCCTGGCCGGCGCGCCTGAGGTCGATCGTCTGCGCCAGTTCGGCGAGCTTGGCGTCGATATACTGGCGCAGGACCACCAGCCGTTCGTCCTGCCCGGAATTGATCGAGGTCATCCGGCTGATCTCATCGAGCTGCGCCGGGATTGACTTGAGGGCGGTGGAGTAGGGTGCGAGGTACGGCTCCTCGCCGGTCAGCAGATAGCCGCGCTGGCCGGTCTCGGCGTCCTGGACCTGCGACAGCAGCTCATCGAGCGAAACGATCGCCTGATGGGTCTGCACGATGCGCTGGTTGCCGATCCGCAGCGCATCGAAGTTGAGATAGGCCACCACGCCGCTGGCGACGAAAAACACCAGTGCAGCCGCGAGGCCAATGGCGACGCTGAGGTCGAGGCCGAAGATCTGCTTGGAGGACTGCTGTGCTGGCCGGCGATTCATGGGGCACTCGGGTCGGGTAGGATGGCCCAACCGAGATACACGTCGAACGCCCATAGCGATAGCCGTGGCTTGGGGCAGAGCCACCGGGCCCGTGGACTTTCCGTTTCGCCGATGGCAGGGAGGGGCCAAAGGGGGAGGGCCTCATGCGCATCGCGGTGACCGGCACGCACGGCAGCGGCAAGACCACGCTGGTCGAGGATTTCGTGGCGGCGTCCGCCGGCTATGAAGCCGTGCCGGAGCCGTACTGGCTGCTGGTGCAGCAGGGCGTGGTATTCGCCGACGGGCCCGATGTGGCCGGTCTCGAGGAGCAGCTCAAGCAGAGCTGCGCCCTGTTGCTCGCCACCAGCGAGGCGGACGTGATCTTCGATCGCTGTCCGCTCGATTTCCTCGCCTACCTGGAAGTGGTGAGCGCCGCCGAGGGCTTTGAGTGGAGCCCCGACGGCAAGCTGCTGCGGCGCGTGGAGGATGCTCTCGCGACGCTCGACCTCGTCGCCTTCGTGCCATTGCAGCGCCCCGACGAGATCACCGTCGCCATCGAGTATCCAAAACTCCGGGCGCGGGTCGATGCCCGGCTGAAGGCCATGCTGCGCGACGACGATCTCGGCCTCCTCGCCGAGGGCCCACGCCTCGTCGAGGTGACCGGCACCCGGCAGCAGCGGGTCGCGCGGCTGCGGGCCTGCCTGGTCGGCGCCTGATCCGGCTTACTGCACCACCGCGAACATCGGGCCATAGCCGCCGTGCCAGGAGAAATCGTTGCGGCCGAGCTCCGGTTCATAAAGCCCGACGCCCCGTCCGCCATCGAGGAACAGCGCATTGGGGCAACCGAGCCCGTCGCGGAAGAAGCGGGCGAACTCGTGGAAGTTGACGCGTCCTTCGCTCGCCGCAAAGCGCACGCTGCCGCCCTCGCAGACGCCGACGCCGCTGCGCCGGGTGCGGTCGGTGGAGCCCTCGATCAGCGCCGGGTGCAGCTTGCCGTCGGCCACCAGCAGCGGGCCGGACTGGGTGGCGAACACCACCTTCCGCTCATTGGCGAGGAAGTCGTCGGTAGTGACGACGCCGGCGCCGTCTGCCGTGAGGTAGAACACGCCGTTCGGCTTCTTGTAGAAGTTGGGTACCGGCCCCGAGCTGTGGTCGGACTCGCGCGTATTGGCATGCACCAGCTCGCGCCCATCCTCGACATAGAGGCCGAGCGGCGCGAAATCGGTCGTGTACATGCCGGCATTCATGGCAAAGCGCAGCGTCTTGCCGCTCTCGCCCAGCGACTGGGCCAGCGCCGAGAACGACCGATAGGGCTGCCCGCCGGCATTGCGCCAGAACAGCCGCAACTGCTCATGCGCCGGATCGACAGTGCAGACGATATAGCGCGCGCCTTCAAAATCCTCCGGGGCGCAGCTCTGGGCCCGTGCCGCTACCGGCAGCAGCGGCGCAGCCATCGTCATCGCGGCGATCATGGCAAGCATCAGGAGCTTCATCGGCCCATTCCTCGGTTCTCGACCAGTAGGGCCTAACCACCGATTCTGGCAGCATTGGCGCTCTACGCCTCGCTGCGTCCACCGCCTTCGCGGTTGCGCGCGTAATGGTGCCGGAGCGGGAACGGCGGAAGCCAGGCTTCGCGGCGGATGGTCCAGAGCTCGTAGCTCGGGCGGACCTGATCGGGCGCGTCGAACGCCCCGGCATGCACTTCGACCTCGTCATCGCTCACCGAAAACACCGACGAGCCGCAGCGCGGGCAGAAATGCCGCCCGGCATATTCGTGCGTCGTGCCCTCGATCGTCACCGCGTCGGCGGGAAAGATCGCGAACACCCCGAACAGCGCGCCGGAATGCTTGCGGCAATCGAGGCAATGGCAGATCCCCGTGCGATACGGGTCGCCGGAGGTGCTGAGACGGACATCGCCGCAAAGGCAGGAGGCGGTGGGCATGGCAGGGCTCCGGTGGGTGGCGGTGTTCGGCCACACGCTAGAGCCTAACGCCTGGCACGGCGAGCCCGACCGGCATCCGGCAGGTCAAAACGCGGGCGGGGGTGCCGTAGCTCCTCTGCCGCCCGCGCTCGGTCGTGCGTGCGTCAGCGCGACGCGATCGACATTGCGTCGCGAACCTTGCCCTTCGGCTCCCACTTGATCGAGACCCGCTCGCCGACCTTCAGCTTGGAGAAGTCGCACTTGGGTTCGAACTGATAGGCGTTCCGGCTGGTGAGCGTGACGAGGCAGGCCTTGGCGTCGATCAGCTTGATGGTGCCGCGGGCGGTCCTGAAATGCATCGGGGCCATTGCAACGGGCGCCTGGGCGGCGGGGGCAGGGGTGGTGGGTGCGGCCATGGTGCCGCCGCTGCCATAGCCGGCAGCCATTACTCCGGACGAGGCGCCGAGGGCGGCGACGAGCAGAAGCGGGAGGACAAGATTGCGCATGACAACTCCAATCGGGTTACGGCCAGGCCGACTGATCGTCGACCCTCAGGGCCGGAAGGATCGTAGGTCCGCGTGCTTACGCCGCCCTGTCCGCCACCTTACATCCGTGCAAGGTTGGCGAGGCAGAAGCGACACCGGCCGCGCCGCTGATCGTCGGCGAGGTCTGGCGCTAGAGCCGGATGCCTTTTTCGGCGAGGCCGGCCAGCATCCGGCCATTGAAGGCGCGGGCGATCTCGGGCTGGCGCACCGGGCTGGTGCGCAGCGAGCCGCTCACCACCACCGATCCGGCATTGATCTCGTCGATCCCCAGGTCATGCATGTCGCTGGTGATCGCCTTGGCGAATTTCGGGTCGGCCCTGAGTTCGGTGGCCGCCGTCCGCATCTCGTCGATCACCGCCAGCGGATCGATGCCGCTGGGCACGGTGAAACGCGGCCTGAGCACGCCGAAATTCCGCGAACTGTTCTTCAGCGCCTTGACCGTCGAGAACGGGATCGAGTGCAGGGCCCCGTCGCTGTCGCGCAGCCGCATGCTCCTCAGCGACAGGCTCTCCACCACCCCGGTGCGATCGCCGGTGCTGATGGTGTCGCCCACCGCGATGGTATCCTCGGCGAGGATGAAGAAGCCGGTGATCACATCCTGCACCAGCTGCTGCGAGCCAAAGCTCAGGGCGAGGCCGAACACCCCGGCGCCCGCGATCAGCGGCGTCACGTCGACCCCGATATTGGCCAACACCGCGATGCCGCCCAGCACCACCAGCAGGATCAGCACGCCATTGCGCATCAGCGGCAACAGCGTCTGCAGCCGGCTCGAACGGCGCGCCGCCGCCCGCCCGCCGGTGCTCGGCGGCGCCAGCGTGGTGGCGATCCAGGCATCGAGCGTCACCCAGATCAGCCAGGCCACCGCGACAACGGTTGCGGCGGCGAGCACCGGGCCGGTGACGATCTGCCCGTCGCTGACCAGCCAACCCCAGATATTGAAGCCCCAGATGCCGGCAATGGTGATCGCCATGGCAAAGAGGATCAGGAGGTCGGCTCCGACGCGGATCATCTTCAGGATCTTCGCCGCGAGGATCTGCCGCAAGGTGAACCGCTCGTAGCGGTAGCGCGGCGAGCGCGGCGTGGTGACCCGGTGCAGCACGGCAAAGCTGACCATGCCGACCAGCACCACGGCGAACGACCAGAGCATCTGGCTCATCACGTCATTGTCGCGCTGCCCGGCCAGCAGGCTGAAAATGCTGAGGATCAGAAAGCCATAGGCGACAAGGTGCCAGTGCCGCGCCAGCTGCCTTGTGGCGTTACGGAGCGGATTGTCCGAGTCCGGCGCGCGGGCCGCCGCGCCGAAGATCAGCCGCCCCAGCGCAATCCGGTGGCGCGAGACGAACGCCAGCATGATCAGCGCGGCGATGCAGTTGAGGATCAGCCCGGCAAAATCGGCCGCCGACCAGCCCAGCACCTGCCGCAGCGTCGGGTCGGCGCTGAGCGCCGCAAAGGTGGCAAAGCTCGCGATCGTCAGCCACCACGGATAGAACCGGCGCTGCCCATAGCGGATCAGCCGCACGCTGCGCACGCTGCCGAAACCGGAGAGCGCCGAGGTCGCCAGATCCGCCGTCAGCATGGCGAGCAGGACCCCGACCGCAAGGCTGGTGAAACTGGTGCTCGCCACCTTGGGCACCGGCAACAGGCTCGCCAGCACCGCCACCACCAGCACCGCCGCTGCCGCCAGCACCACCTTCAGCATCATTCCCATGGCGAACTTGCGCTTCCGCACGGGCTTGGTCGGCTGCACCAGCCCGCGCGTCACCCGCCGGATGCCGATGCCGATGCCGGCAACGATCACGAGGCCGGGCAGGGCCCAGCCGACGAACTGCAGCAACTGCCCGCTACTGACCCCACTCTGCACCCGGCTGCTGATCTGCGTGCCGGCCTGGGCGAGCTTCCGATCGATCGGCACACCGAAGGTGGCGGTGGGCAGTGAGCTGACGAAGTCGTCGGACCAGCGGTAGAGGGCACCGACCAGCCCGGTGCTGCCGCCGCTGTCGGTTTCCTCCGCGGTGGCTGGCGCGGTCGTCGCGTCAGCCGGTGTTGATCGCAGATGCTCGAGCAGTTGCTCGCGCAGCACGGGGTCTTCCAACACGACGATGAGCCGGTCGACCGCCTCGGAAGATGTGGCAGGGGCCGGTGTGGCCTGCTGGGCGAAGGCACCACCGATCGACAGCATGACAAAGAGAACGGCAATCAGCTGCTTCACGAGGTGGGTCTCCGCTTGGTCGGGATCCGGGGCAGATCCTTGGAATCGAAAGGCAATGTGCCTTTGCCCCTAGACGAATAAGTTGGCGGCATCGTGCCGCTCAAGCGCCCCGATGAGATCGCGGTGACCATCGAGCACCCAACCTCGGCGCCCGGTGCCGGTTAGGGAAGGGTGTGCCCGGCGGCGCGGAACAGGCGGTACCATTCCTCGCGCGTAAGCGTGATGTCCGAGCCGGCGGCGCTTTCGCGGACGCGCCCTGGCTTGGTGGTGCCGAGGACGACCTGCAGGTTGGCCGGGTGGCGGGTGATCCAGGAGATGGCGATGCCCATGGGGGTGATGGCGTATTTCTTGGCCAGTTCGTCCATCACGTCGTTGAGCTCGGCATAGTGCTCGCGATCGCCGATGAACACGCCGTCGAAGAAGCCCTTCTGCACCGGCGACCAGGCCTGCAGCGTCATGCCCTTGAGCCGCGAATAGTCGAGCAGCCCGATGTCGCGGGAGACCGACTGGTCGAGCCCACCCATGTTGGCGGCGATGCCCTGGGCGAAGAGGTTGGCGTGGGCGATCGAGAGCTGCACCTGGTTGAACAGCAGCGGTTGCTTGACTGCCGATTTCAGCAGCTCGATCTGGCCGGGCGTGTGGTTCGACACGCCGAAATGGCGGACCTTCCCGCTGGCGTGGAGCGTGTCGAAGGCCTTCGCCACATCGTCGGGCTCCACCAGTGTATCGGGCCGGTGCAGCTGCAGCACGTCGAGATAGTCGGTGCGCAGCGCCTTCAGCGAGCCATCGACCGAGTTAAGGATGTGCTCGGAGGAAAAGTCGAAATAACCGCGGCGGATGCCGACCTTGCTCTGGATCTGGATCTTCGCCCGGTCGGACGCCGAGAGTTTCAGGGCATCGCCGAACCGCGCCTCGCAGACATGCGGCGCGCCGCCATAGATATCGGCATGGTCCATCATGGTGACGCCGACCTCGACCGCCGCGTCGTAAAGCGCGCGAACCTCCGCATCGCTCATCTTGGCGATGCGCATCAGGCCCAGCACAACGCTCGACACGGTGACGTCGGTATGGGGGACGGTGAAGGTCTTCATGGCGGGGCCTGTGCTGGCGGATGGGTGGGAGAGGCTGTGTATCACAAGCCGCGGGTCTCCTGTCCAATATGCTCAACGCCGCGCTACCGAAAGCAACACACTCACCAAGCGCTGATGCGCCCGAACGCACGGGCGTTTTGCTGTGGAGCGAAACGGATAGGATCGAATTCGGGCTTGCGATCCACGAGAACATAATGCGAACATCACCCGGCGGCGCAGTACATTCTATCGCCCTCGGTGTCGGCCCTCGCGGTGCAACTGGCAACCGGCGTGCAAACGACCTACGTACGGTATTACGTCTACCGTTGGGCGGAAATTTCAAACTGATTGCTAACGGTCATTGCGGTGGTAGTAGAATTGAACGAGACGGTTCGCGACGTTGTTTTCATTTCGCATGCCACGCCAGAGGATAACGACTTTGTGCGGTGGTTGGGCGCAAGGCTCATCGGGCTTGGTTATAATGTTTGGGCCGATGTGTTCGAGCTGAAGGGCGGTACACCCTTCTGGCGAAGCATCGAGGAGGCCATTCGCCAGAGGGCGGTCAAAGTCATCTATGTTGCCTCTACGGCGAGTGTCGATCCTGCTCGCAGTGGCGTGCGAAATGAAGTCATGGCAGCTTCGGTCATGGGCTCGAAGCTAGAGGACGCTCAGTTCATCATCCCGGTGCGCCGCGACAAGGTCGACTTTGGACTTTTCCCGATCCAGGTATCGCAGTTGAACGCCATCGACTTCTCCGTTGGTTGGGGAGGCAAGCTTCTCGAGCTTGTCGACACGCTGGAAACGGCGAAGGTTCCGGTCGATCCGTCGAGGATCGACGAGCGGATGGCCTTCTGGAAGGAAAGGACATCGAGGGAGCCGCCGACGGTCGCTCATGAGCCGGAACTCTTGGTCGCCAACCTGCTACCTGTAGCGGCGTTGCCGGCAGCCGTGAACATCTACGAGTTCAGCGGGCCCAACACAGAGATCAAAGATGCGCTGCAGGCGACGGGAATACCGTACCGGCAGTTCCAGCGGCTCATCATCTCCTTCGCGGACGTCGACGAACTGCAGGCTGGCCTGCCGTCCAGGTTTCGGCTCTCGCTTGAGCGCTCGGTTCCGTTGGAGAGGTTCCTTGCCGGGCCGGATCGCGATGAGACTGCGCCGTTTCGATCCGACGCGCGGGGGATGATCAGCCACCTGATGCGATGGCACGTGGAACGCTTTCTTTTGTCGAAAGGGCTGAAGGCTTATGAGGCTCCCGGGGGTAGGGCATTCTATTTTCCGCTGGGCCTGATCGCCGACGCGAAGGTTCGCTATGCGACGCCTGATGGCAAGCGGACCTGGAAGGGCGTCGTCGGCCGAAGCGAGAAGTATCGGGTGAACTGGCACCTCTCGATGCAGGTCAACATCGATCTGGGCCCGCCGGCGTTTGTCAGGTTCAAGCCCTACATCTGCTTTTCGGAGGATGGAAAAGACCCGATCACTGAGCCCAAGCGGACCACCGCGCTTCGCCGTCGGATCTGCAAAACGTGGTGGAACCGGCAGTGGCGTCAGTTGCAGCAGGCTTTTGTTGCCTTCCTGTCTGGTGGTGGGGCCGAATTCACGGTGTCGCTCGACGGCACCGCGGCAATGACGCTGAGCGGATCGCTGCTGCAGCTCCAGGGTGCCCGAAGGCTAGTTGGCGACATCGAGCTTGCCGACATGCCCGAGGAACCCGCCGACGATGAGGATGATGAGGGCGACGAGGACTTCGACTTTGTGGAGCCTTACACAGATGAGGAGGATGCAGCGTGAAGCAGTGGCGCATAACGCACATCGAAGAGCCTGCTCTCGGATTTGCCCATGGCCAGGCCGCGGCGCACCCCAAGGACGGGTTGTTTCTCTATGGTCCTCCGTCGGTCAACCAGAACCCCAGACGGATGGAGATCGGGGTCATCGCAACTGAGGAGGGACTGCGGCTCTACTCGGCTTGGGTAAAGAGTATCAACGGTGTCATCGCCGTCCCTGAGAAGGGCAAGGATGCAAACAAGGACATGTGGCCTGGGTTTGAGGCCGCATTCGACGCGACGTGGCCAGAACTGCCGTTTGCATGCTGCAGAATCGACGCGGGTGAGATTGCAAAAGCCATTCGAACCGGATTGCCGCACGAGCGCATCTTCGAAACGGTCGGAATCTACGAGCAGGCTCTGAGAAAGCACCTGCTCGAGGGCGACGCGTCGCCTCGAGTCTGGTTCGCCGTCGTTCCTGAGGATGTCTACAAATATGGACGACCGCAGTCGGTCGTTCCCAGAAGCGAACGCATCGCATCGCCGTTGGGGATCAAGAAAGCTGCCGCCATCAGACTGATCAAAGAACCTTCGATGTTCGACGAGGTCAACGAGGACGCGAAGCCCTTCGAGTTCGAAGCCAACTTCCACAATCAGTTGAAGGCCCGCTTGCTCGATACCGGGCAGGTGATTCAGGTGGTTCGGGAGACGACTCTCGAGACCGCCAGAGACCCGCAGGCGAGGCGGCGTTCGCTTCAGGACCCGGCTTCGGTCGCTTGGAACCTTGGCTCGACCTCGTTCTACAAGTCCGGCGGGACCCCGTGGCGCCTTGCCGACGTCCGGGAAGGGGTCTGCTATGTGGGCTTGGTATTCAAGAAGCTCGAGGCTAGTCGCGGTGGTGACAATGCTTGCTGCGGTGCCCAGATGTTTCTCAGCACCGGCGAAGGTATTGTTTTTAAGGGCGCTGTCGGCCCCTGGTACTCGGAGAGCAACAAGACATTCAAGCTCGATAGGGCGCAGGCCGCTGATTTGATGTCCAGGATTGTCGAGGGCTACAAGGACCTGCACGGAAGCTACCCCAAGGAGGTGTTCATTCACGGCAAGGCCGAGTTTGGCGACGACGAATGGGCCGGTTTTACCAGCACTGTCCCCAGCGGCACGAACCTCGTCGGTGTGCAGGTACGGCGCCAAGCCGAGATCAAACTCTTTCGCTTCGGACAGAACCCGGTGCTTCGCGGCACGGCTATCGTCGTGGATGATCGCAGCGCCTACCTTTGGAGCGCCGGCTACACCCCGCGGCTCGAGACTTATCCTGGACGAGAAGTCCCGAACCCGCTGACCGTTAGGATTCGCCGCGGCGATGCGCCGATCGAGACGGTGCTGAGCGACCTCATGGCGTTGACCAAGCTCAACTTCAACAGCGCCGGCTTCGCTGATGGACTGCCGGTGACGCTTCGGTTCGCTGATCTGGTAGGCGAGATTTTGACAGCAGGCCCGGGGCAGGGGCCGCCTTGGCTGCATTTCCGACACTACATCTAGATCGCGAGGCGAAGAAACCCACTGTGGCCCTTTAGGTGCTCGCGATACGCCTGCAACGCGGCACTGGCACTCGCCTCCGATCCCCCTAGCAATCCCGCCTCAATTAACGGACTGTAACCTTCTTCGGAAAGCCCCGCGAAACGTCTGGGGGACGTATCCCAAAGGAAGTCGCCTCCTGGGGCCCAAAACCAAATACCGGTGCGCTCCGCCTCGCGCAGTCTCTGATAAGCAAACTCCAGCGAGATCAAATGTTCGGTGTCCGCGTACAGTTGCGTAGCGCGTTGTTCGTTTAGGGCGATAAATCTAGCATCCAGCTTCATCATTTCGCCCGCGTACACGCTTTGCGGATAGTAGTGGCGTTCGAGCCCCTTCATCGCTTTCCAATTAATGTCATCAAGCGCGAAGTTGAGTGCAGTCACCAACGGTGCTCGCGACCGTCCATTTGATATGGTGGAGGTTAGTATGCCTTTTGTGACGGTTAAGTCGTCTCTAGCGATCGATCCGGCAACGAGCCAATAGAAGCAAATGACGGCGGGAAGCTCTCGCATAGATGTCCAAAGGGAATAGCCGCTTCGAACGTCACCTCGATAGCTCAGGTCCCTTATCGCAGCCACCGCTTCACTGATGGCATTGGCCGTGCCCCACCTACCGCAAATAAGCATCATACGACGCAGGTCCTCGCTGTGCGCAGCGATGGCTTCCAGGAGGGCATTGAATGTTGGGCCATCGGGCGGCGTGCTTGGCCAATCCGTGTCTATGAAGTCCCTTATGGTTCCAACAGCCGACTGAAGCAGCTCAGTCCATTCCAGTGATAGCGAATCGTCCCGGCAGTAACGACGCGCCAAACCCGTGGCATCGATTGGTGGTTCTGGCGACTGGTCCCTTTGTGCCTCGAGCGTGATGATGCTGGCGATGGCGAGCTTTAGTGACTTAACAAGTCGCGATTTCTGCTCGGAGCGATCCACCTGGCTTGCTTCTAGGTGAAAACGTATTGGCCACCTGCGATGGGCCAAGTCGAACGGAAGATCTTCAGGTTTGCCATATGCCTCGTTGAACACTGCGATCACGTGTGCATCACCAAGAGCCCTTAAGGCATAACCGTACTCAAGCATTACGTTTGGATTTGGGACTTTGCCTCCCGAAGCACGTTCGGCGACGAAGCTCAGGTCAGCGACGAAAGCAAATGACGATCCGATCTTGGCTAGGATTGCGTCGGCTATGGAGGGGCTGCCAGGTACGCCTTGTGTGTCTTGGTCGGCCACAAGCTCGCGGGAGGGCTCGTCGACGCTCCTCGCCCCACCCAGTTCCTCCAGCGCCCTGTCGAGAGCCGACCTGATGAAGGTCCTGTTTTGAGCGACGTCACTTTGCCATGAGAAGAATACGGTGTCTGGCACCTTTAGTTCCTTTAATGCACTTACCGTAGGAGCAATGTGAAAGGGCAGGCGCCGTGGCGCCTGCCCTTTCATTCGGGGATGGACCTAACGTGCGAGCAAGAACGGCAAGTCCTCAGCTACACCCAGTCGTCGTCCCGCAATCCTCACAAACCATGCAGTGGCCCGACACCTTCATCCGCATCGAGTTACAGTTGGAGCACTGGTCCCCCGTATAACCCTGCATCAGCGCCTGGGCGCGAAGTTGCCCCGCGTCCTGCTGGGTCGGCGGGCTCGGGATCGGGTTGAGCTCCGCTTCATTCAGCACGGTCGGGCTGGTCTCGATCTTCAGCGCCGTTGCGGCCTTCAGTGCCGTGACGGTTGAGGTCTGCATCGAGGCGACGGGGTTGTAGGCCGCGGCGGCGGTGAGGCCGCCCGAGACCAGCATCAGGTTCTGGTCCTTCACCTTGCCGCGGGTCATGCCGCGGGAGACGAGGTTCTGTGCCGGGATCGGGGCAGGGCGCTGGCCTTCGCCACTCTGCGACAGCGCCGTCGGGCTGTCGGCGTGGACATGCGCCAGGTCCTCGCGGTCGAGATAGGAGACGGCGAGCTCGCGGAAGATGTAGTCGAGGATCGAGGTGGCGTTCTTGATCCGATCGTTCCCCATCACCATGCCCGCCGGTTCGAACCGGGTGAAGGTGAAGGCCTCGACATACTCGTCGAGCGGCACGCCATATTGCAGGCCGAGCGAGATCGAGATGGCGAAATTGTTCATCATGGCGCGGAAGGCAGCGCCTTCCTTGTGCATGTCGATGAAGATCTCGCCCAGGCGCCCGTCGTCGAACTCGCCGGTGCGCAGATACACCTTGTGGCCGCCGATATTGGCCTTCTGGGTATAGCCTTTGCGGCGGTTCGGCAGCTTTTCGCGCTCGCGCGACACGCGCTCGATGATCCGCTCGACGATCTTCTCGGTCACCTGCGGCACGCGCGCCATCTGGTTGGCGGCGTTCAGCAGCTCGACAGCATCTTCGTCCTCGTCGTCCTCATCGGAAACCAGCGAAGCGTTGAGCGGCTGCGAAAGCTTCGAGCCGTCGCGATAGAGCGCGTTGGCCTTGAGCGCCAGGCGCCAGCTGAGCTGGTAGGCTTCCTTGGCGTCGGCGACCGTCGCGTCGTTCGGCATGTTGATGGTCTTCGAGATAGCGCCCGAAATGAACGGCTGCGCCGCCGCCATCATCAGGATGTGGCTCTCGACCGAGAGGAACCGCTTGCCGGTCTTGCCGCAGGGGTTGGCGCAATCGAACACCGGCAGGTGCTCGTCCTTGAGGAAGGGCGCGCCCTCGAGCGTCATCGAACCGCAGACATGGGTGTTGGCGGCGTCGATATCCTTCTTCGAGAACCCGAGGAAGGCCAGCAGGTCGAACGTCATGTCGCCGAGCTGCGCGTCGGTGACGCCCAGGGTCTTGAGGAAATCGGCGCCCAGCGTCCACTGGTTGAAGATGAACTTGATGTCGAAGGCCGACTTGGTCGCGGCGTTGAGCGCGGCGATCTTCTCGTCGGTAAAGCCCTTGGCGCGCAGGCTCGAGGGGTTGATGCCCGGCGCCTGGTTCAGGTTGCCGTGGCCGACGGCATAAGCCTCGATCTCGGCGATCTGCGCCTCGGAATAGCCGAGGGTACGCAGCGCCGGCGGCACTGCATTGTTGATGATCTTGAAGTAACCGCCGCCGGCGAGCTTCTTGAACTTCACCAGCGCGAAGTCGGGCTCGATGCCGGTGGTGTCGCAATCCATCACGAGGCCGATGGTGCCGGTCGGGGCGATCACCGAGACCTGCGCGTTGCGGTAGCCATGCTTCTCGCCGAGGTTCAGCGCGTCGTCCCACACCGCCTTGGCGCGGGTCGAGAGCGTATCGTCGCCGATCGAGGCATGGTCGAGCGCCACCGGGTTGATCGACAGGCCCTCATAGCCGTCGGTCTTGCCATAGGCAGCGGTCCGGTGGTTCCGGATGACGCGCAGCATGTGCTTGGAATTGCGCGGATAATCCTGGAACGGGCCAAGCTCGCCGGCCATCTCGGCCGAGGTCGCATAGGAGACACCGGTCATCACGGCCGTGATGGCGCCGGCAATGGCGCGACCCTGCGCCGAGTCATAGGGAATACCCGAGGTCATCAAGAGGCCGCCGATATTGGCGTAGCCGATACCCAGCGTGCGGTAGATGAACGAGCGCTCGGCAATCGCCTTCGACGGGAACTGGGCCATCATCACCGAGACCTCGAGGACCACGGTCCAGAGGCGGGTGGTGTGCTCGAACGCCGCGACGTCGAACGACGAGTCGGCGTTGCGATAGGGGAGCAGGTTCACCGAGGCGAGGTTGCACGCCGTGTCGTCGAGGAACATGTATTCCGAGCACGGGTTCGAAGCGACGATCTCGCCGGCTTCCGGGCTCGTGTGCCACTCGTTGATGGTGGTGTGGAAGTGGATGCCCGGATCGGCCGAGGCCCAGGCGGCATAGCCGATCTGTTCCCACAGGTCGCGCGCCTTGACGGTCTTGGTCACCTTGCCGGCCTTGGTGCGGCTGAGGAGGTTCCAGTCGCCATCGGTCTCGACGGCCTTGAGGAAATCGTCGGTGACGCGGACGGAATTGTTCGAGTTCTGGCCCGAGACGGTGAGGTAAGCCTCAGAATCCCAGTCGGTGTCGTAAACCGGGAAGTCGATATCGGTGTAGCCCTGGCGGGCGAACTGGATGACGCGCTGGATGTAGTTCTCCGGCACGAGCGCCTTCTTCGCCGCCTTCACTTCACGCTTGAGGGCAGGGTTCTTGTTGACGTCGAAGCAGTCGTCGCCGGTGCCTTCGCAGTTCACCGCGGCCTTCATGATGGCCTTCAGCGCCTTCGACACCACCTTGGAGCCGGTGACGAGCGCCGCAACCTTCTGCTCCTCCTTCACCTTCCAGTTGATGTAGTCCTCGATATCGGGGTGATCGATATCGATCACCACCATCTTGGCGGCACGGCGGGTGGTGCCGCCCGACTTGATGGCGCCGGCAGCCCGGTCGCCGATCTTCAAAAAGCTCATCAGGCCGGAAGACTTGCCGCCGCCGGAGAGCTTTTCGCCCTCACCGCGGAGCTTGGAAAAGTTCGAGCCGGTGCCCGAGCCATATTTGAACAGGCGCGCCTCGCGCACCCACAGGTCCATGATGCCGCCCTCGTTGACGAGGTCGTCGGTCACCGACTGGATGAAGCAGGCATGCGGCTGCGGATGCTCGTAGGCGGATTTGGACGAGGTCAGCTTGCCGGTGAAGGGGTCGACATAGAAGTGCCCCTGGCCGGGGCCGTCGATGCCATAGGCCCAGTGGAGGCCCGTGTTGAACCACTGCGGGGAATTGGGGGCAACCCGCTGCGTGGCCAGCATGAAGCAGAGCTCGTCGAAGAAGGCGCGCGCATCTTCCTCGGTGGCGAAATACTTGCCCTTCCAGCCCCAGTAGGTCCAGGTGCCGGCGAGACGTTCGAACACCTGGCGGCTGTCGGTTTCCGAACCATAGCGCTCAGCCTCGGGGAGCTTGGCGAGCGCTTTCTCGTCGGGGACCGAGCGCCACAGCCAGCTCGGCACGTCGTTCTCTTCGACCTTCTTCAGGATCTTTGCGACGCCGGCCTTGCGGAAATATTTCTGCGCGATGATGTCGGCGGCCACCTGCGACCAGGTCGAGGGGACCTGCATGCCCTCGAGCTTGAACACGATCGAGCCGTCGGGGTTCTTGATCTCGCTCGTCACCGAGCGGAATTCGATCCCCGCATAGGCGCTGTCATTGGCTTTCGTGAACCGACGTTCGATGCGCATCTGTCTATATATTCCCCAATAAAGCGGACAGGAAAGCCCGCGAGCCGCCAAGGACGGCTTCTGCCTCTTTGTATGACGCTGTCTAACTGACCGCTGAAAACGGCCCAGGAGCCCCGTTTGGGACCTTCAGCGAACTGCCGCCGCCGCGTGATCCCGGTCGTCCGTCGTGCCGTCTGAACCAGCCCGGCGCAACCTCGAAAGAATGCGTCCGATGCTTCGAGTCGGTCAATGCCGAGGCATGATCACAACATACAACCGCTAGTGGCATTGCCCGTATCCGACGGCTAAATCCAGTATCTCATATGTGGATTACGGGGAAAAGTTCCAACCCCGATTCGACGCGCCGGAGGGTCAATTTTCGGTACCTGCGCCTCCGATGCCGCTCACGGAATCGGCCCTAAACCTCGGGAATTCAGCCACTCTTTCGCCATCTTTGCGCAGCGCTCGAAGATGAGCCGACAGGCCTAACTGCGATGCGGTTTTCGGTGCGAATCCTGTCAAGCGCATTATTTCCGTCACAAATCCACGACCATACAGAGCGCCCGATGGTGGGTCGGCACACCATAGGTAGAGGGGCAGGGCGGCTCGCCATTGTGACGGAGCGTCATCAGGAAAGTTGCAGACGTTTCGGGTTCGATCGCGGGACCGGGCAAGAAGCTGGAGCTGGAGTGCGTTTCAACGAAACGCAGTCCTGCTCTAGGCGGGTGTGCTGGGGCATGTTAGAGCCACAGGCAGAAATGGCGGGCGATTTGTCCCGCGCGAACGGCTTCTGAGACGGGTTCAGACGGTATGGCGAACGGCGGCATGAAGGACTTCCTGATCGAGATCCTGGCCTGGTGGCGGGGCAACACCTGGGGCACCCGCCTCTGGATCGCCACGCAGGGCGAGTATGTCGGCGAAGACGAGACCGGCAACCGCTACTACCGCTCGAGGAAAGGGGCCAAGCCCGGCCCGAACGGCTATGAGCGCCGCATGGTGGTCTATGCCGGCGGTTATGCCGAGCCGACCACCATTCCGCCCGGCTGGTATGGCTGGATGCACTACCGCACCAACACCCCGCCGACCGAGCAGGACTACACCGCGCGCTCCTGGCAGCTGCCGCACCAGCCCAACCTCACCGGCACCGCCGCGGCCTACCGCCCGGATGGGAGCCTCCTGAACAAGGGCGAGCGCCCCAAGGTCACCGGCGACTACGACGCGTGGTCTCCGGAATAAGCCCGACCATCGTCCAGCCCATGCTTATCGTCCGCAAGGCAGTTGCCGTCGTTCTCGCCAGCCTTGCGCTGGCGACGCCTGTGCTGGCGGAAACGATCGCCAATCCGGTCGCCCAGTTCTCGGGCCTCGACAAGATCACCGGCCGCATCACCACGTTCGACGTCTATATCGATGAGACGGTGCAGTTCGGCGCGCTGCAGATCACCCCGCGCGCCTGCTACACCCGTCCGCCCACCGAGACGCAGCGCACCAGCGTCTTCGTCGAGGTCGACCAGGTGAGCCTCAAGGGCTCGATCGACCGCATCTTCACCGGCTGGATGTTCGCCGACAGTCCGGCGCTCAACGCCATCGACCATGCGGTCTACGATATCTGGCTGCTCGACTGTAAGCAGAGCTCCGACATCCCACCGCCATCGGCAGACGCCGGCGCGGGCGGTTAGGGCGCGCGGGGCCGTCAGACCGGCAGGGCATCTCGCACAAGCATCGTGGCTTTCCCCTCATCCGGCGCTACGCGCCACCTCCGGGCAAGGGCTGCGCCCTTGTCCCGCGACCCCGACGGGGAGAAGAATCCTCAGAGCGCGGTGATCACCTCTTTTCCCACGGTGAGGGCCAATTGGCCCTCATCCGGACCCCGTCGGGGAGAGGGTGGCTCGGCCAACGGCCGAGACGGGTGAGGGGTTGGGAGGCACTGAGCCATCCAGGTCGCAGTCAGTTCGCGCGTGACACCACCCACCGCAACCGCGATCAAGTCCGCCCCCCACGACTTGCGCTTAGCTCCTCATCCCCGACGAGAGGAGCCCATCATGCTCAGTACCCCAGAGATCGTAGCCCGCCCCGATCAGCCGTTCGCGGCGATCCGCGTCGGCCTCGAGCGCCGCGACATCCCGTCCAGGGCGCCGCCGCTGATCGGCGAGGTGGCCGGCTGGCTGGCGGCACATGGCGCCGCGCCGGTCGGTGCGCCGTTCTTCAGCTACCTCGAAATGCCCGAGGAAGGGCCGCTGGTGATGGAGGTCGGTTTCCCCACCGCGACCCTGCTGACGGGCGATGCGAGGGTGAGAACCGGCACCATTCCGGCCGGGCGGTTTGCCCGGCTGATCCACACGGGTCCCTATGATGGGCTCTATGAGGCCAACGTGGCGCTCGGCGAGTGGCTCGGCAAACAGGGGATCGCGCACCCGATGCCGGAACAATCGCCCGGGGCGTACGACGCGGCGCTGCTGGAGATCTACGAAACGGACCCGGCGACCGAGCCGGATCCGCAGAAGTGGAAGACCGAGGTCGCGTTCCGGCTCGGTCGCTAGCCCGACGAAAAAAGCACCGGTCGGCCCGGGAGAGGAACCGACCGGTCGAGGTCACCCCGCTCGGGCGAGGATGTCCTGGGCGCCGCTCACCAGCTGGGCGGCGCCATCTGCCGGCGACTTGGCGCCAAAGGCGATCTCCTGGCTGAGCGTGCCCAGCAGCGACAGGCTGATCTCGCCTGCCGCGGACGGTGGCGGCGGCGGGATCGGCCCGAGCAGCTCGCCCAGGTTGGCGAAGAAATCGAGCGTCTGCCGCTCGAGGTCGCTGAGGCCGGCAGTGATGTGCTCGCGCGAGGCCGCTGAGCTCGGAATGCCCCGTTCCAGCCCGAGCAGGCTCGCCGCTTCCAGATCGCGCACGAAGAAGTTGATCAGCTTGACCGCCTCGTCCTTGACCTTGGAGGTTCCGGCGAGGGTCCACATCATCGTCGGCTTGCGGTACTGTCCGCCTTTGCCACCGGCCATTGCCAGCGGCATGTTGGTGACGGCCAGCCGGTCCTTGACCAGCGCCTGGTAGGCGATCAGCTCATTCACCCCGGTAAAGCCGCTCGCCGCACGCCCGGTCACCAGCATGCTGGTGTCGATCGTGCCGGTCGACACCGCCTGCTGCTCCGCCGTCACGCAGGCCTGCTTGTCGCGCAGCTCCGCCCACAGCGTAAACCACTCGGCCGCGTCCGCCGTGTCGAAGGCGAGCTCGCCCTGGGGCGTATAAAGCGCCTTGCCGTGCTGGCGCAGCCAGTTTTCCAGCGCCGGCTCGTTGCCCGAGCCATCCTGCAGCATGCGCATCTCGCCATTGGCGGCGTTGAAATCGCCCACCATGGCGGCAAGGTCGGCATAGGTGGTGCCGGGGCCGGGCACCGGCAGGCCGGCGCGTTCGAAGGCGCTGGCATTGACCTGCAGGCAGAAGCCGCCGGCGCCCATGCTCACGCCATAGAGCTTGCCGTCGACCCGCCCGGCCTCGACCTGGTCGGCATCGAAATCGGCGAGATCGAGCGCAGCCCCCAGATAGTCGTCGAGCGGCGTCAGCGCGCCGCGCTGCGCATATTCGACGATGTAGCGATAATCCATCTGGATCAGGTCGGGCGCATTGCCGCCGGCGGTCTGCGTGGCAACCTTGGTCCAGTAGTCGTTGAACCCCATGAACTCGCTGACCACCGGCGCGGTCCCGAGCTTTTTCTGGAACAGGTCGAACACAGCGAAGGTCCGCTCGGCACGCGCCTGGCCGCCCCAGAAGATGGCGCGGACGCCCTCGGACTGCGCGCGTGCCGCCGGCGCCAGCGCTGCCGCTCCGAGCAGCGCCAGGGCGCCTTGCAGCACGGTTCTGCGACGTATGGTCATGTCGTCTCCTCCTCGTTGTTTTGCGTGTTGTGCTGCGCGCGGCGCCGGTCCTCCCCGGGCGTCGTCGCGAAGTAGGATCTGTACTGGCGCGAGAAGTACTGGGTGGTCGAATAGCCCAGGATCGAGCAGATCTCCCCGATGCTCATCGAGGTGGTCTGCAGCAGGTTGCGCGCCTTCAGGAGCTTGGTGGATTTGACGAAGCTGGCCGGGCTCACCCCGTAGATGCGCCGGAACGTGCGGGTGAAATGCGAGCGGCTGCGAAACACCGCGCCGGCGAGCTCGGAAACGTCGTCGTGCTCGGCCGGCATCTCGAGCACCTTGTTGGCGAGCGCGATCACGTCGCGGTCGAGCCGCGAACTGGGGGCGTCGCCCGGTTGCAACTGCAGCGCGGCGCTGTGCAACTCGTCGAGAACCGCCCTGAGCAGCATGGCGGTGCGCCGGCCATTGTCGGCAAGCCCTGCAAGCTCGGCGGCATGCAGCTGCACGATCTTGCGGGTCAGCGCATCGATGAACAGGAAGTCGGAAGTCCAGCACCAGACCGGGGGCAGGGGCGCCTCGCCGCGATAGGCATAGTTGAGAAAGGTGACGCCCAGCGGATTGGCCTGATTGTGCGACGCCTGATAGACGCCGTCGGGCCGCATCACCACGGTCACCCCGGGCAGCAGAGCGACGCGCTCCCCGCCGGGCGTCACCAGCTCGCCTTCGCCGGCCCAGATCAGCCAGATGCGATAATTGTCGACCTTGGTCGGGTCGGAGGCGAAAGACCAGCTCGGATCGCAGCGCATGCGGCCGACCGGCGCGCGCAGCTCCACGGCCGGCTCGGCGCCATCCGATCTCACGGCGCCGCGGCTCAACAGGTCGCACCGGCCCCTTCGCCGCCGAAGAGGGCCAGCCGCTCGGCCTGGTCGGTCGGCTGCGCCGCCTGGTCCATATAGTGGAACTGCAAGGCCCGGCGACGCTGCGCCGAGTTGTTCGATGGCGTGCCATGCGGCAGCAGCCCGTCGAAGAACATGCCGTCCCCGGGCCGGAGCGGAAACGCCACCGACTTGCGGCCGGCCATGTCGGTGTCGCAGATCTGCCAGTCGCGCCGGCGGAAATGGTGGATGGGCCCGAGCCTGTGCCCGCCATCCAGCACCTGCATGCAGCCATTGGCGATGGTGGCTTCGTCGACCGCGATCCACACCCCCACGATGCGGGTGCCCAGCGGGTAGTCGAAAAACGCGTGGTCCTGGTGCCAGGGCTTTTCGCGGCCGCCGCGCGGCGGCTTGAGCAGCGCCATGTCCTGGAACAGCCGCACGTCGCGTTCGAGCAGGTGCCGGCAGATCGCGCCGATCCGTTCGCCCAGCGCGATCGTCGCCAGCCGCTCCTCATAGGGCACGAAGTCGTAGAGCTTGCGCACCGCGTCGTAGCGTTCGGCCGGGCTCATCGTCTCGATGCTGTCCTTGTATCCTTTTTCGTAGGACACTCCGGAGAACACCGGCACCCGCCCCTCGATAAGGTCGTCGATCGCGGCCTTGGCGGCGGCCAGTTCGTCGGCTTGCAGCAATCCCTCGACCGACAGCCAGCCATGCTCGCGGTAGTGCTCGCGCGATGCCGCAGTCAGCGCGGTGGCGATGTCCACGCGCGGTGCGGTCGCTTCCGGGTCGTAGAGCCCTTCCTGGTAGGTCCCGCCCTGTTCCTGGTCGAACTGCAGCATCATCCGTAATCCGTGTTCACCCGACGTCCCGTCCGGCTCTTGCTGTCACTGATGATCCTGCGGATTGCGCGCCGATCCAAGGCTACGAAGTCGGCGAAGTTGTGCACTTTTCGCGCATTGTGCCGGTTCGACCAGTGCTCTGGGCGCTGTGCTTGACTCCCGCGTCCGAGCAGTATTTAACAATCGTGTTATTTAACGTGTGTGCAAAATATGAACACCGACGCCTTGACCCTCACCTTCTCCGCGCTCGCCGACCCAACGCGGCGGGCGATCTTGCAGCGGCTCAGCGAGGGCGAGGCGTCGGTGAGCGAACTGACCGCGCCGTTCGATATTTCGATGCCGGCCATCTCCCGCCATCTCAAGGTGCTGGAACAGGCCGGGCTGGTGGCGCGCACCCGGCATGCCCAGTGGCGACCGGTGCAGCTCAACGCCGCGCCGCTGGCTGAACTCGCCGGCTGGGTCGAGCGCTACCGCCGGCACTGGGACCAGAACTTCGCGCGCATGGATGCGTACCTGGCCGAACTGCAGAAGGGGGATCCGGATGGCCCGAAGCAATAGCGTCACCGCCGAACAGGCAGCCCTGGTGCTAGAGTTCGACCGGCTGTTCGATGCGCCGCGGGCTCTGGTCTGGCGGATGTGGAAGGATCCCGAGCACATGGTGCGCTGGCATGGGCCGGAAGGCTATGCGCTCTTGAGCTGCGACATCGACTTCCGCGTCGGCGGCGCGTGGCGGCGCTGCATGAGCAACGGCCCGGGCCATGCCCACTGGATCAGCGGCACCTATCTCGAGATCGACGAGCCGAGCCGGCTGAGCTTCACCTACATCAACGAGTATGACGGCTTCGAGACCGTGGTGACGATGGATTTCGTCGACGAGGCCGGCAAGACCCGCATGTATTTCCGCCAGACCCCGTTCATCAGCGCCGAGGAGCGCGATGGGCATGGCTGGGGCTGGAAGAGCGGCTTCGACGTGTTCGACCGCTATGTGGCGCAGTTCATCGACGAGGACTGGCGCCCCAAGGGCCGGCCGCGCAGCGATGGCGTCGCCGAGGATATCGTCGCCGCCAGGCGCCGGGCATTGGGTCAGACCGTGGAGGAAGAGCATGCAGATCGCCGAACCGATCGTCGCTGAGTACGCGGCACGACCCTATGTGGCGCTGCGCCGAGAGGTGAAGATCCCGTTCGGCAGCGTGGCGACAAAGACCATGCGCCAGCTCGCCAAAGCCATCAAAGCGCAGGGAATTCAAAACACTGGCGCCGCTATCTTCAAGTACAACATTGTCAAGATGCCGGAGCTCGAGATCGATTTTGGCTTCGAGGTGGAGGCACCGGTGGCGACCGAGGGCGAGCTGCTGAGTGGCGTGCTGCCGGCCGGCCGCTACGCCGAGCTGACATTCTTTGGTCCGTACCGGCATCTCTACAAGGTGAACGGTGCGCTGATCGACTGGTCGCGGGCTCAGGGCCTGGTGTTCGACGCCACCGCAGCCGCGGACGGCGATCACTTCGTCTCGCGGGTCGAGTTCTACCCCAACGGTCCCGCCGATGAGCCCGATCCGGAAAAGCTGAAGACCGTCGTTGCGATCAAGCTGAGGGATTGAGCATGCTGCTGAGGGACAGAACGGCCATCGTCTACGGGGCCTCCGGCGCGGTTGGCGGCGCGGTAGCCAAGGCTTATGCGCGGGAAGGGGCACGGGTGTTTCTTGCGGCGCGCAACCGCGAGCGGCTCGAAGCCGTGGCGGCTGAAATCGCCGCGGCTGGTGGCAAGGCCGAGGTGGCGCCGGTCGATGCGACCGACGACGACGCTGTCGAGGCGCACCTCCGGGCCATCGTCGGCCGCGCGGGGCCGGTCAGGCTGATGTTCAATGCCGTCGCCGTCGACGACACCCAGGGCCAGAAGCTCATCGACATGCCGCGCGACAAGTTCATCGCGCCGATCGTGACCGCCATGCGGACCTGGTTCGCCACCGGCACTGCCAATGCCCGCCACATGGCGGCAAACGGCGGTGGCGTTATCCTCGGCATCTCGGTCAACGCGGCGCGCGAGGCCTATGACATCATGGGCGGCTTCGGCGTGGCCTATAGTGCCGTCGAGCATTTCGTCCGGCACCTGGCAGTGGAGAACGGGCCGGCCGGCGTTCGCTGCGCCTGCGTTCGCTCGCCCGGTTCGCCCGATGCGCCGGGGGTGCGCGAGGCCTTCATCCTGCATGCGCGGGAGGAAGGGATCACCCTCGAGGAAGCCGAACGCCGGGCCGGCGAACGCACCCCGCTGCGCCGGCTGACGCCATTGGCGCAGATCGCCGATGTCGCAGTCCTCCTGTCCTCCGACCTCGCGGCGTCGATGACTGCGACCGTGGCCAACGCGACGGGCGGGGCACAGGTGGATTAGAAGGGCGTAGTGATAGCGGTGCTGCGGAGGGGAGTCCGGATAGGCGCTGAGCTGGGCTGGACCAGCCCCAGGGGGGCGCCCCGCGCACCGGCGTCATCCCCGCGCAGGCGGGGACCCAGTGGGATCTCGCAGTCTCAGCGGGCGCGGCAACATCCCACTAGGTTCCCGCCTGCGCGGGAATGACGTCTGTGGTTGCCGAGACGCCAACGCGACGCACGCCTCAGAAGAACTCGTCCAGCAGCGTGTACCATGCGAGCTTCGCTCGGTCGGGCTCCGTAACGCCATAAGCGGCAAGAAACGCCGGAACCGTGCCCGCGCCATAGTTGCGCTCGAGGCTGCGGCAGGCCAGCGCCAGGTCCTGGTAGCGATCGGCGACGCCCAGCCGCCCGCAATCGATGAAGCCGGTAAAGCGGCCGTTCTCGGCCATGAAGTTGGGAAAGCACGCATCGCCGTGAGTGACGACGAGATCTTCCGAGGCCGGCACCCCGGCCAGCAGCCGCGCGTGGTCGGCCGGGCCCTGGTCGGGATCGTCACCGTCGTAGAGGCCGGCGTGGTAGCGCGCCGACGCATCGGCGACGCGGATGTGGGCGCGGTGATCGAACGGGCAGCCGGCGGGATCGAGACTGTGCAGCAGGCGCAGGGCCTCGGCGACAAGGCGGATGGCGGTCTCGGCGCTTGCCGGCGAGCCCGAGGCGAGATCATGCCCGGGGATCGCCGTCATCAGCAGCCAGTGCCGCCCGCCATGCTCGGCCGCGTCGACGACTTCGGGGCAGGGCAGCCCGGTGCGGTGCAGCCAGCGCAGCCGTTCGATCTCGCCCGGCAGTTCCGCCAGCGGCGAGATCGGCTCGGACTTGATGAAATGCGCCGGCCCGGCGCGGTACACCCACGCCCCGGACTCGCCGATGGTCTGCGGCGTCAGCTGAAGGCCGTCGGCCCAGCCGGGCGGCAGCTCTAGTGGTCGCATGCGAAGAAATCGGCCCGGTGCCGCAGCGCCTCGGCGAGCCGGGCCTCGTAATCCTCGCGTGGGATTTCCGTGCCGCCGAAGGTGCGCAAATGATCGGTGACGAACTGCGTGTCGAGCAGGTGGTAGCCTCCGGCCACCAGCCGCTCCAGCAGGTGCGCCATGGCAATCTTCGAGCAGTCGGTCTTGCGGTGGAACATCGATTCGCCGAAGAACGCTGCCCCCAGCGACACGCCGTAGAGGCCGCCGACCAGCGCCGACCCGTCCCACACCTCGACCGTGTGGACGATGCCGCGATCGAACAACGCGCCGTAGAGGCGGCGGATCTCGGGGTTGATCCAGGTCGACTCGCGGTCGACCCCTGATGTCGCACAGCCTTCGATCGTGCCGGCGAAATCGGTATCGACCTTCACCTCGTATGGGTGGGTGCGGAGCGTCTTGCGCAGGCTTCTCGAAATGTGGAAGCGGTCGAGCGGAATGATCCCGCGCTTCTGCGGGCTGACCCAGAACAGATCCGGCGAGTCCGCGTCCTCGGCCATCGGAAAGATGCCGGCCTGATACGCCCTGACGATCAGTTCGGGTGTCAGATCGATGGCGAACGGATCAGGCTTCTTGCTCATGGGTGGAATATGGGCCGTCGCGATGCGCGAAACAACGCCAAAGCGGCTTGCCACGGCGGACCTCGGACGCGATTGTGCCGCCGGCAGGGATGGTCGATGAACAAGTGGGTGCGGCGCATCATCGTCGGGATCGTCATCGTGGTAGTGCTGTTCGTCGCCGCCGGCGGCGTGGGCACTTCCATGCTGATGAACCATCTGCTGACCCCGGGCGGCGTCGACTGGAGCGGCGCCAACAATCCCGATCCGCCCACCGATCCGTACGAGCTCGGCTATCGCGGCGACCCGCTGGCGGCGCTCGGATTGCCGTTCGAGACGGTCCGCTACACCACCGAACTGGGCGAGGCGGAGGCCTGGTTCGTGCCGGCGGCCAATATGGCCGGACCCTGGGCGATCTATGTGCACGGCATCGGTGGCATCCGCGAGAACGGCTACCGGCAGCTGTCGATCCTCAATGCCGCCGGCATTCCGACGCTGCTGATCACCTACCGCAACGACAAGGGGGCGCCGGCCCCCGAAAACGCCCTCTACAGCTTCGGCGTTACCGAGTGGCGCGACCTCGATGCGGCGGTCGGTGCCATGCTGGACCGCGGCGCGCCGAGCATCATCCTCGTCGGCGAGTCGATGGGCGGGGCCATTGTCGGGCAGTTCCTCATGCACTCGGACAAGGCCGACAAGGTGGTGGCCCTGGCGCTCGATGCACCGGCGCTCGATTTCACCGAGGTGGTGGCAGACAAGATCGGCGCCCGGCTGATCCCCTTTGCCCGTACCCTGGCCAATGCCGGCATCTTCGTCTTCGATACCTATCGCAAGGCCGAGCTCAAAAAGGCGGTGAGCCTCGATGCGGTGGCGAAGTTTCCCGGGCCGCTCTTCCTTGCCCACGGCACCGCCGACAGCCTGGTGCCGGTCACCATCAGCGAGCGGCTCCTCGCGGCGCGCACGGCGCCCACGGCCTATCTGCAGACCGGCGCCAACCACCTGCTGTCGTTCAAGGAGGATCCCGAGCGCTATCGCGCCGAGATGGGCGGATTCCTCAACAGCCTTGGCCGCTGAGGTTCAGCGAAGCACCAGCCGCACCAGCAGCGGCAGGCTGACGGCGGCGAGCACCACTGGCAACATCAGGACGAAGGCGTCGAGGTAATCGATCATGTGCGGCATGGCACGATCTCCTTGCGATGGAGCGTCATGACAGCCGACGGCTGAACCGGCGCTGGAGCGGCCGTTCAAATTTCGTTAACGAGTCGGATCGGGAAGACGGTCGGCCACCCCCACCGGTGTCTCCCCGGCGGGTTCACACCAGACACGCCCCAAACGCGGTGTCATCCCGGCGAAGGCCGGGACCCATCCTGAGATGCGTCGGCTCGCGCGCATAGCCGCATCACCTCAGGATGGGCCCCGGCCTGCGCCGGGGTGACACCGTGGATGAGGAAGCACCGGGGACTGCGCCTCAAGCATCGATCCGCGCCAACTTGGCGCGCATCTGCGCTTACGCAGGGATCGCGTTCAGGAAACTGCAAGCCGCCTTGCGGCTAGTGCTTCATCCCGAGGTATTTTTCCAGCCAGTGGATGTCGTAGTTGCCGGCGATGATGTCCGGTTCCTTGATCAGCCGCTGGAACAAAGGCAGGGTGGTCTTGATCCCGTCGACCACGAACTCGTCCACCGCGCGGCGCAGGCGCTGCAGGCATTCCTCGCGGGTGCGGCCGTAGACGATCAGCTTGCCGATCAGGCTGTCGTAATAGGGCGGGATCGAGTAGCCGGCATAGACCGCGGAATCGACGCGCACGCCGACGCCGCCGGCGGGGTGGTAGAAGCTGATCTTGCCCGGTGACGGCGTGAACGTCTGCGGATCCTCGGCGTTGATGCGCACTTCGATGGCGTGGCCGGTAAAGGTGATCTTGTCCTGTTCGAGGCTCAGCTTTTCGCCCGAGGCGACGCGGATCTGCTCGTAGACCAGATCGACGCCGGTGATGCGCTCGGTGACCGGGTGCTCCACCTGCAGGCGGGTGTTCATCTCGATGAAATAGAACTCGCCGTTCTCGTACAGGAACTCGATGGTGCCGGCGCCCGAGTATTTGAGCTTGCGCATCGCGGCGGCGCAGATCTCGCCGATCTTGTCGCGCTGTTCGGCCGGCACGGTGGGGGCCGAGGCTTCTTCCCAGACCTTCTGGTGGCGGCGCTGCAGCGAACAGTCGCGGGTGCCCAGGTGCACGGCATTGCCCTGGCCATCGCCCATCACCTGGACTTCGATGTGCCGCGGCTTGCCCAGGTACTTCTCCATGTAGACGGAGTCGTTGCCGAAAGCGGCCTTGGCTTCGGCGCGGGCGGTCGACCAGGCGACCAGCAGATCGGCCTCGGTGAGCGCCACCTTCATGCCGCGCCCGCCGCCGCCTGCCGTGGCCTTGATCAGCACCGGGTAGCCGATCTCCCTGGCGGTCGCCTTGGCGTCGGCCTCGGTCGCGACTTCTCCGGCGGAACCGGGAACCACTGGAATGCCGAGCTCCACCGCCGTCTGCTTGGCGGTGATCTTGTCGCCCATGATCTGGATGTGATGCTCGGACGGCCCGATGAAGGTGATCTTGTGCTCGGTGAGGATGCGGGCGAAGCGCGCGTTCTCCGAGAGGAAGCCATAGCCGGGATGCACGGCATCGGCGCCGGTGATCTCGCAGGCCGCCATGATCGAGGGGATGTTGAGATAGCTGTCCTTGGCCGGCGGCGGCCCGATGCAGACGCTTTCGTCGGCGAGGCGCACATGCATGGCGTTGGAGTCGGCCGTCGAATGGACGGCGACAGTCTGGATACCGAGCTCCTTGCAGGCCCTGAGGATGCGGAGCGCGATCTCGCCGCGATTGGCGATGAGGACCTTCTGGAACATGCCGGCTTACTCGATCACGACGAGCGGCTGGCCGTATTCGACCGGCGAGGCATCCTCGACGAGGATGCGGGTGATGGTGCCCGAGCGGTGCGCCGGAATCTGGTTCATCGTCTTCATCGCCTCGATGATCAGCACGGTCTGGCCTTCCGAGACCTTGGCGCCGACGCTGGCGAAGGCAGGCTTGCCGGGCTCGGGCGAGAGGTAGGCGGTGCCCACCATCGGCGAGGTCAGCGTGCCCGGGTTCGAGCTCAGGTCGTCGTTCGTCGGGGCGATCGCGGCTGCGACGCCGCTCGGAGCGACCGGGGCGGGAGCTGCGGCCGGCGCCGGAGCGTAAGCCGGCACTGCGACCTGCTGCACCGCCTGGCTGGCATAGGAGCGGGTGACGCGAACGCGCAGGTCGTCGCGTTCGATCTCGATCTCGGCAAGGTTCTGCTCGTTGAGCAGCTTGGCGATGGCCTCGATCAGTTCCTGATCGGCATTCGGGGACGACGCCTTGGTCATATTCTGCCTCTTAGAGTTTTTCGGCCAGTGCGTGGAGGGCTAGCCTATATCCGGTAGCGCCCAGACCGCAAATCACCCCCATCGCCACCGGCGAGACGTAGGAGTGATGGCGGAACGCTTCGCGGGTGTAGATATTGGACAGGTGAACTTCGATCACCGGCAATGCCACCGCGCGGAACGCGTCGTGGATGGCGATCGAGGTGTGCGAGTAGGCGCCCGGGTTGATGACGATGGCGTCGAAATTGCCCATCGCCTGCTGGATCCAGGTGACCAGTTCGCCTTCGATATTGGATTGCTTGCAGGTGACCTCGAGGCCAAGCGTCTTGCCTTCGGCAATTGCCATCTTCTCGATGTCGGCAAGCGTCTGCGTGCCGTAGGTCTGGGGCTCGCGGGTCCCGAGCATGTTGAGGTTCGGGCCGTTGAGAACGAGGACGCGGTGAGCCATGGTTCGTGCCTTTTGCACTGGCCCCCCAGCGGGCGCAAGCGTGGCGCGGAGTAATGCACGAAAAAGGGCGGATTTGCGGCGGCCGAACCGGGCCTCGATGCATCATTGGTGCCTTCTCCCACGCGGGGAGAAGGTGATGGGGCCTTCTGCTTCGGCGCCCGATCAGCCCGGCTGGTCGGTGCTCGTGCACACCGTCGCCCCGCACGCCCGCATGTTGGCGATGCGCTGCTGCAGCGCCTCGAGGCCGATGGCGCCGGGGATGATCTCGTCACCGATGATGAAGGTCGGCGTGCCGGTGATTTTCAGCCGGTCGGCGATGCGGTAGCTCTCCTCGATCACCTTGTCGACCCGGGGCGCCTTCATCCCCATCTCGAGGGTGATCGGGTTGAGCCCGAGATCGGCTGCCGCCTTGAGGGCCACCGCCTTGTCGACCTGGCCGCGGCTGGTGAACAGCGCCTGGTGGAACGCCCAGTAGTCGACATCGGCATCGGCCACCTGCGCCGCGATGCGCGCTGCATCGACCGAGCCCTGCGACAGGATCGGAAACTCCTTGAGGATCACCTTGAGGTTCTTGTCGGTGTCGAGCAGCGCCGCGAGGTCGGGCAGCGCCTGCCGACAATAGCCGCAGTTGTAGTCGAACATCTCGACCAGAGTGACATCGCCGTTGGGGTTGCCCAGGACAATGCCGTTCTCGGAGTCGAAGATCGCCGGTTTCAGTTCGACCATCGCCGTACGGGTCGCGGCGGTGCGTTCGGCGGTCAGCTCCGCATCGAGCGCGGCCGACACCTTCTGCAGGATGCGTGGGTTGCCGAGCAGGTACTTCTCGATCATCGGGTCGATGGTCGATTGGTCGAGCGCCGCCAGCGGCTCTGGAACGTCCTGCTTGGGTTGCCGCGCCAGCAGGTCGGCGACGATCGTCTCCACCGCCGATGCCGTGAGGCCGGGTTCCGGCTTCGACTTGGCCATCACGTCCTCGGCGATCGCCCTGGCGCCGGCCTCGTCGAGCCTGGGGGCCGACAGCAGCGTCGCGCCGAGCCCGCCCGCCAGTACACCGACGGCGAGAACGAGGATGGTGGTGAGGCGAGACATGCGAACTCCGAAGCGGCTCTGTTTCGACCTGTCTAGCAGACCGGGCCGAATTTGCCATGCCGCGCCGCCCGGACCTAACGCCGCGGCTTCAATTGTTGTTGAGGCGACGCCGCAATTCCCGTAGCCAAGGCGCCATGCAGACCGACGAAAAACTCACCGGCCTGAGGCCGTTCTACGTGATGGAAGTCACCGCGCGCTCCAAGCTCGTCGAAGCGAGCGGTCGCAGCGTGATGCACATGGAATCGGGTGAGCCCGGCGCCCCGCCGGCGCCACGGGTGCGCGAGGCGGTTGCCGCGGCGCTCGAGTTGCCGCAGCACTACACCCACTCGGCCGGCCAGATCGAACTGCGCCGCGCGCTGGTCGACTATTATCGCGCCCAGCACGACGCGGCGGTCGATCCCGAAAGCATCGTCGTGACCATGGGCTCGTCCTCGGGCTTCATCCTGGCTTTCCTCGGAGCGTTCGGTCCGGGCGCCAGGATCGCCGTGACCCGTCCCGGTTACCCGGCCTATCTCAATACGCTCGATGGCCTCGGCATGCAGGCCGTCGAGATCCCGGTGACGGCCGCCGCGGGCTGGCGGCTCAGCGCCGCCGATGTCGAGGCGGCCTATGCCCGGGAAAAGTTCGACGGGTTGCTGTTCGCCTCGCCGGCCAACCCCACCGGCGCCGCGGTGACGCGCGAGGCGCTGAAGGAAATCGTCGAGGTCTGCGCCCGGCTCGGCGTGCAGTTCATCTCCGACGAGATCTATCACGGGCTCGACTACCGGGCGGCCTCGGTCTCGGCGCTCGAGTTCACCGACGACGCCATCGTCATCAACAGTTTCTCCAAATACTACTGCATGACCGGCTGGCGCATCGGCTGGATGGTGCTGCCCGAGCGGCTGACCCGCCGCACCAACATCCTGCAGCAGAACCTGTTCATCGCCGCCCCGACCCTCAGCCAGATCGCCGGCCGGGAGGCGCTGGGCGAGCGCGACTATTCCGAAGAGCAGAAGGCCCAATACGCGGTGAACCGCCACGTCCTGGCCGAGGGGCTGGCGCAGTTCGGTCTCGCCACGGCGAGTGAAGGCGACGGCGCCTTCTACGCCTATGTCGATTTCTCCCGCTTCACCAATGACTCGCTGAGCTTCTGCATGCAGATGCTCGACGAGGTCGCGGTGGCCGCAACGCCCGGCATCGACTTCGACCGCCTCAACGGCAACCGCTTCGTGCGCTTCTCCTATGCCGGCACGCGGGCGACGATCGACGAGGGCCTGAACCGGATCGGCGATTTCCTCAGGGGACGATGATGCCCGCCATCCCGACGTTGAGAACCAGGCGTTTGGTGCTGCGGCCGGCGATCGAGGCCGATTTTCCCGCCTATCGCAACCTTATGGCCTCGCCGCGTTCCACCTACATGGGCGGGCCGTTCGACGAAGCCCGGGCCTGGGGGCTGTTCAGCCACGATATCGCCTGCTGGACGCTGTTCGGGCATGGCGGGCTGATGATCGACGTCGCGGCAACGGCCGAATGCGTCGGCCAGGTCGGCATAAACCACGGGCCGCTCTTCCCCGAAAAGGAACTGGGCTGGCTGCTTTATGATGGGTTTGAAGGGCAGGGCTATGTAACGGAGGCGGCAGTGGCGCTGCGCGACTGGGCCTTTGCCGAGTTGGGCCTGCCGAGCCTCGTCAGCTATCTCGATCCGGCGAACCATCGCTCGATAGCTGTGGCGGAACGCCTGGGGGCGGTGCGGGACGACACCGCCCCGCGCCAGGACCCTGAGGATGTGGTGTATCGGCATTTTCCGGCGGGAACGCGCAGCTAGCTCGTTCGCGAGTGCGAGCCACCACCCACCCCACCCACGCGGTGTCATCCCTGCGAAAGCAGGGACCCAACTCTCGTCTGGTGCGGGCGGTGAAATGGGTCCCTGCTTTCGCAGGGATGACATCCGGTGGGGAGGCGAGCTGTGGGCTATCAACCCCATCGGCTAAACCGCCTACCGCGGATTGTCACCCAGCACGAACGGGCGCAGCCGGTGGCCGTCGGGATCTTCGACCACGAAGGTGAAGCCGAAATCCATCTCGGTCGGCGCCTGCACCACCTTCAGCCCCAGCTTGCTCCACTCCTCGAAGGTGGCGCGGACCGCGTCCTTGCTCTCTTCGCTGAACGAGATCTCGATCCCGCCGGCGGCGTTCGGCTTCGGCTCCATCTCGTCGGCCAGCCACAGCCCGATCTTGAGCCCGGTGGGGAGCACGTAGAGGACGAAGCTCGGAGCTTTCTCGACCGGCTCGCGGCCGAGCAGCTTGCTGTAGAGCTCGGCGCTCTTCAGTGGGTCGCGGACGGCGAGCAGCAGATAGTTGAGGGTGCGCATGGGGTGTCTCCGTTGTTGATGGAGACGGCATAGCGAGCCGGACTGACAGTTTCCGGCAGTGGCTGAGCGCCGGCACCGGTCAGCGCACCGGAATGCCCTCGCGCTCGCGCCACTCCTTCAGCATCGCGGCGCGTCGGCGCGGATAGCGCTCGGCCAGCAATTCCATGCGGTCGATGCGATCGAGGCGGAAATGGCGATAGTCGGTCCTGAGTTCGCACCAGCCGATGACCACGCGCACCCGGTCGAAAAAGCCGATGGCGAAGGGCCAGATCGTCCGCTCGGTCGCCGTGCCGCCGGCATTGCGATAGGCGATCACCAGTTTCTTCTGCTCGCGGATGGCGAGCCGGATGGTCGAGAGGTCGACCTGGGCCGGGATGACCTCGCCGCCGCCGACCAGGAGGTTCGAGCCGTCGACGTTGTCGCGTAGCTCGGCCGGCAGCACCGCGGTGATCTTGCTCAGCGCATTGGCCGCGGCATCGCCAAGCCGCGGGTCCTCGGCACGCCGGGCCACCCAGCGCGAGCCGAGCACCAGCGCTTCGATTTCATCGGCCGAGAACATCAGTGGCGGCAGCGTGAAGCCGGGCCGCAGCACATAGCCGAGGCCGGGCTCACCCTGGATATCGGCGCCCTGCGCCTGCAAGGTCGCGATATCGCGGTAGAGCGTGCGGATCGAAATGCCGAGCTCATCGGCAAGGGCAGGGCCCGTTACCGGCGCACGATGGCGGCGCAGCAGCTGGATCAGGTCGAGCAGGCGTTCGGTGCGGGACATCCATCTAGCCTAGCGGATTCAGCGCGGTTGCGAGAGTGCTTGACCGATTAGAGTAAAAGCTCTAATGCAGGAGTTAGAGCAAATACTCTAGGCGCGTAGATGGCTGACACCAAGACTCGTATTCTCGACACCGCACTGGCCCTGTTCAATGAGCAGGGGACGGCGCCCGTCACCACCAACCACGTTGCCGAGGCGCTCTCGATCAGTCCCGGCAACCTCTATTACCACTACCGCAACAAGGCCGAGATCGTCCGCGGGCTGTTCAACCGGATCACCGCCGCCTGGGCCGCCAACTACGCCATCCCGGCCGATACCTTGCCCGACCTCGCCCTGGTCGAGCGGATGGTGGCGGGCAACTTCGCCATCCAGGCGCAGTACCGCTTTTTCTTCCGCGACCTGACGCTGCTGCTCAATGCCGATCCGGAACTCGCCGCTGCCTATCGGCAGAACCGCGAGGCCGGCATCGCCAACACCCGCGCGCTCATCGGGCTGTTCGAGAGCGTCGGCGTGCTGGTGCCGCTCGCCGACGACGAGGCGCGCGACGACCTGGCCCAGTTGCTCTGGCTGGTGGGTGATTTCTGGCTGGTGTTCCGCGACACCGGCGGCACCCCGTTCGCTCCATCCGACACCGCACAGGGCGTCCGGCTGTTCCGGCGCCTCATCACCCCACACCTGAAAGGAGTTTCGACATGACCACTCGAGTTGCAATCAACGTGCGTACGACCGGCCTCCTGCTGATCGCCGTCCCCATCGTCTTCACCGCCGGCTTCACCGGCCTGCAACTGACCTTCGAGTACCCCGACATCCTTCGCCACCCGGCGGGCGAGGTGCTGACCCGCTTTGCCGCCGCCGGCGCCGACCTGCACCTCTACTGGTACGCCATGATGGCCGCCGCTCTGGCGATGATCCCGACGACGATCGGGCTGGGCCTCTCCCTGTGGGAGCGGGACCGGCAGCTGGCGGCGCTGTCGATCGGGGCAGGGGTGCTGGCAGGGCTCGTACAGGCGCTTGGCCTGTTGCGCTGGGTGATCCTCGTTCCAGGACTTGCCGCCGGCTACACGGCGCCCGGGGCGACCGAGGCCGAGCAGCAGTTGGCGACGGCACTGTTCGATGCCGCCAACCGTTACCTGGGCATGGGTGTCGGCGAGCATTTTGGCTACCTGTTCACCGCAGCCTGGACCCTCTTGGTCGCCGCGCTGATCATCCGGCAGCACCGCTATGTGGCCGTTGCCGGCGTGCCGATCGCGCTGGGTGTGCTCGCCGGTATGGCCGAGCCGTTCGGTGTGCCGATGGCGGGCGCGATCAACGCCATCAGCTATACGCTGTGGGCGGTGTGGACGCTGGCGCTCGGCATCGTCGTGCTGCGCGGCGAACGTCGCGAGGCTGCCGCTATTCCGCAGGCGGCCTGAACGCGCCGCAAAATGAAAAGGGCGGGAGATGATCCCGCCCTTTCGATTCGACTGTCGCTGGCGCTTAGCCGCCCAGACCGAGGCGGCGTTGCCACCAGCCGGCTTTCTTCGGCTTGGCTTCTTCCGCCGGCTTCTCTTCGGCCGTTGCGGCCGGAGCCGCGGAACTCACCACGATCTCGCCTTCCGGGATGACCTTCCTGTCGCGACGGCGCGGCGCTTCGGCAACCTCGGGCTCCGGTGCAGCCTCGGCAACGACTTCGGCCGGCGCAGCCTCGGCAGCCACCGTCTCAACGGGAGCGGCCTTGGGCTTGCGGGCGCGAGGCTTCTTCGCCTTGGGAGCGTCCTCGGCTTCGGCTTCCGGCGTCGGTGCTGCCTCTGCAGCCACGGGAGCGGCCTTCCTGGCGCGGCGAGCAGGTTTCGCCGCCGCCACGGGAACACTCTCCTCTGCGGCCGGCGCTGCCTCTTCGGCCACGGCCGGAGCAGACTCGGCAACAGGTTCGGCCTTCTTGCGACGACCACGCTTCGGCTTCTCGGCCGGGGCGTCCTCGGCAGCCACTGCAGCGGTATCGACCGGTGCCTCTGCGACGACCGCGACGGCCGGCGCCTCGGCCGCAGCCACTGCGTCTTCCGCCGTCGGCTCTGCCGTCACGCCCTCGCGCTGCTCGCCACCCTCGCCATCACGACGGTTGCGGCGGCCGCCACGGCGACCACGACGGCGGCGGCGACGCGGCTCGCCGTCTTCACCAACTGCGCCTTCACCGGCCTGGCGCGGCGCCTCGTCGCCTTCGCCATCCTCGGACTCTTCGTCCGATGCGGCTTCGACGGGCTGGCGCGGCTGCTGCTGCTGGCCACCCTGCGGGCGGTCCTCACGATCGCCACCGCGACGGCGACGGCGACGGCGACGCCCGGAGCGTTCGCCACTTTCCTCGGAGCGCGCCTGGCGCTCGCCGGTGCCGGTGCTTTCTTCTTCCTCGTCTTCCTCGTCCTCGACAGCCAGGTCGGCCGCTTCGGCCTCGGCATCGATGATGGTGGTGGTGTCGACGCGGACATGCGTGCCGGCAGGCTCGCTGCGATCGAGCACGCGGGCCTCGCCACGCTCGATGGCGAAGTGCGAGGGGCCGACATGGTCATCGGCGACGATGGTGATCGAGAGACCGTATTTGGCCTCGAGATTGTTCAGCGTGCCGCGCTTGGTGTTGAGGATGTAGAGCGCCACATCGGTGGGGACGCGCACATTGATCGACTGGCCGGGCTTGCGCAGCACGTGGTCTTCCACGTTGCGCATCACCATCAACGCCAGGCTCTCCACCGAGCGGACAAGCCCGGTACCCTGGCAGGTCGGGCACTTGTGCGTCGAACTCTCGACCACGCCGAAGCGGATACGCTGGCGGCTCATCTCGAGCAGGCCGAAATGGCTGATCCGGCCGACCTGGATGCGGGCCCGGTCGTTCTTCAGGCATTCTTTGAGCTTGCGCTCCACCGCCCGGTTCGAGCGGTTCTCCACCATGTCGATGAAGTCGATGACGATCAGGCCGGCGAGATCGCGCAACCTCAGCTGGCGGGAAACTTCCTCCGCCGCCTCGAGGTTGGTCTGCAGCGCCGTGTCCTCGATATTGTGTTCCTTGGTGGCGCGGCCGGAGTTCACGTCGATCGAGACCAGCGCCTCGGTCGGGTTGATCACCAGATAGCCGCCCGACGGCAGGGTGACCTGCGGCGAGAACATCTGGTCGAGCTGGCCCTCGACGTTGAACTTCGAAAACAACGGCGCGTCATCCTTGTAGAGCTGCACGTTCTTGGCGTGGCTCGGCATGATCATGCGCATGAAGTCTTTGGCTTCGCGGTAGGCGTCGTCGCCGGCCACGAACAGCTCGTCGATATCCTTGTTATAGAGGTCGCGGATGGTCCGCTTGATCAGCGAGCCTTCCTCGTAGACGAGGCATGGGGCCTGCGACTTCAGGGTCAGCGAGCGGACGTTCTCCCACAGCCGCTGCAGGTACTCGAAGTCGCGCTTGACCTCGGCCTTGGTGCGGCTGGCGCCGGCGGTCCTGAGGATGATCCCCTGGCCCTGCGGCACTTCAAGATCCCCGACGATGTCCTTGAGACGCTTACGGTCTGCGGCGTTGGTGATCTTGCGCGAGATGCCGCCGCCACGGGCGGTATTGGGCATCAGCACCGAGTAGCGGCCGGCGAGCGACAGGTAGGTGGTGAGAGCCGCGCCCTTGTTGCCGCGCTCTTCCTTGACCACCTGCACCAGCATCACCTGCCGGCGCTTGATCACTTCCTGAATCTTGTACTGGTGCCGGCGCTGCGACGGACGGCGGCGTTCCTGCACGTCCTCCAGCGCATCCGAACCGCCGACGCTCTCGACCGGCTCGTTGCTGGTCGGCGCCTGCTCGATATGGCTGTGCTCTTCGTCGCCCTCGGCCTCTTCATGCTCCGACGACACTTCGGCCGGCGCGGCCGCCTGGGCCGCGGCGTGCTCGTGATCGTGCTCGTCGTCATCATGCGCCTCGTCGCGCAGCAGCGCTTCGCGGTCGGCGATGGGGATCTGGTAGTAGTCGGGGTGGATTTCCGAGAAAGCGAGGAAGCCGTGGCGATTGCCGCCATACTCGATGAAAGCCGCCTGGAGCGAGGGCTCCACGCGCGTCACCTTGGCGAGGTAGATATTACCCCTGAGCTGCCGCCGCTGGGCGGATTCGAAATCGAACTCTTCGAGCCGGTTCCCGTTAGTGACGACGATCCGTGTTTCTTCCGGGTGGATGGCATCCACCAGCATGCGCTTTGTAGCCATAGACGAAGTCTCCGCGCCGTCGCGCGCCGACACCGATCGACCGGCGAACCGGTCCTCCTGATGTCGCGCCATGCGAGGCGAAAGGTTTTAGGAGGATGGCGCGAGAGGCGCCGGCAAAAGCGACGGCGCGCGCGCCGCCGCGAGACTGGAGAGCGAAGGCAGCCGGGACTTCGATGACAAAAGCGCAACCGCTGTTCGGGATCGCGTCACTCTTTGTCTGCCCGATGGCCATCAGACCTCTTCCTTGAGAACAGGCCAGCGAAAATCGAGCCGCCTGTTCTTCGATCCCGAGGGACCGAGATTCTATCGCGAGGCGCCAAATGTGCCGCACTTCAGATCGGGATCACCTGAGTGAATTCCGATCCGCCGCTGCCAACCAGCCGCGCCAGGGCGCCGATTGCGCCGCACAGGCATATGGTGGCGGCAGCAGGCCGCCTCAAGATCGCTTTAGGGTTGTTGCCGCAAATTGGCAACAGGAAACTCAAAACCTACGGGTACGGGCCAGTTCCAAGCTGATCACATTATTGCATTGTCGACGCGCGGTGCGTAACGCCGCAGAATCGCCCGAGTGCTCTGGCGTCTTGCACCACCTTTAGGGGAGCGATGCTGTCTTGTTGAAATCTGCCGGCTCCGGCGGCCAAACTGGCGGATTTGCCGGATTTGTGGCGATCGTACTGGTCCTCCTGGCCAGCCTGTTCGCAGCACATCCCGCCTTCGCTCAGCTCGAATCGATCGACGACTACCCCGATGTCATCGATGCGCGTGTCACTTCGACGCCGCAGCGTGCTCGCCTGATCATCGACCTGTCGGGGCCGACCGAGTTCGCCATCGTCTCGCTCGACAAGCCCAACCGCATCGCCATCGACGTCAAGGCCTTCGAGCTCAAGATTCTCGCCCCCGCCGATGTGGCCGGCAAGGGCATCGTCACCAGTTACACCGTGGAAATGGCGGAGAAGGGCAGGGCCCGCACCCTGCTGACGCTGGCCCAGCCGGCGCAGGTGCAGCAGGCCTATGTCCTCGACGCCGTCGCCGACCAGCCGGCGCGCCTGGTGGTCGACATCATCACCGCCACGCCGGAAGAGTTCGCCACCAAGGTCGCCTCCGACCTCGCGGCCTCCAACGCCAATCAGGGCGCGCCGCCGGTAACGGCTTCGACCGATCCCGGCACCCATGCGCCGATCACCGCCACCCGTCCGCTGGTGGTGCTGGACCCCGGCCATGGCGGCGTCGACAATGGCGCCAGCGCGCCCAACGGCGTGCACGAAAAGGACATCACCCTCACCTTCGCGCTGCAGCTGCAGAAAGTGTTGATCGACTCCGGTCGCTTCGATGTGGCGCTGACCCGCGAGGACGATACCTATCTGTCGCTCAACGAGCGGGTCGACCTCGCCCGGCAGAACAAGGCCGACATCTTTATTTCGCTGCATGCCGACAGCTTCCAGCAGCCTGAAATCCGCGGCGCCAGCGTCTATACCCGCGACGAGAATGCCACCGACGTGCTCGACAAGGTGCTGGCCGATGGCGAGAACCGCTACGATATCGTCGCCGGCTTCGCTGTGCCGCAGGCGACCCCGGCGGTCATGGATATCCTGGTCGACCTGATGCGCCGCGAGATGCGGAAATCCAGCTTTCTTGCCGCCGAAGCCATTGTCCACCAGCTCGAGCCCAGTGTCGCGCTGCGCCGCTTCCCGGTGCGCCAGGCCGACTTCTTCGTGCTGCAGGCGCCCGATGTTCCCTCGGTGCTGGTCGAGCTGGGTTTCCTGTCCAACGCCGCCGACATCGCCAACCTGCAGCAGTCGGATTGGCGCGACCGAGTGGTGGACGCACTGGCGCGAGGGATTGCGGATTACTTCGACAGCACGCAGAAGGCTGCGGCCGCGCCGCAGTGACGTTTTCAGCACGCAACGCATCGCAAGTTCTTGAAGGGGCGGTCTTGTCCACATTTCCGCCCTTGTCTGGTATGATTCCGCAATACTCCGCGCCTCACCCGATCGGACTCGTGGCGCCCGCTCCAAGGTTCACGATCTGATGCTCAGACTTATCGGCTGGCTCTTCGGTTTCGGCGTGTTTTGCGCGTTGGGCGCTGTCGCGGTCGCCGCCGTGTATCTCAACCAGCTGAACGCCACGCTGCCCGACTACACGGTGCTCAAGGATTATCAGCCGCCGGTGACGACGCGCGTCCATGCCGCTGACGGCACGCTGCTCGCCGAGTATGCGAGGGAGCGCCGGCTGTTCCAGCCGATCGAGACCATCCCGCCGCTGATCATCAACGCCTTCATCTCGGCGGAAGACAAGGACTTCTACACCCATTCCGGTATTGCCGTGGACGGCGTGATCCGTGCGCTGCGCGACAACGTCATGGCGCGCATCGACGGCAATGACTCGATCCAGGGCGGCGGCTCGACCATCACCCAGCAGGTGGCCAAGAACTTCCTGCTCACCTCCGAACAGACCTGGGACCGCAAGATCCAGGAAGCCATCCTCGCGTTGCGCATCGAGTCGACCTTTTCCAAGAACAAGATCCTCGAACTCTACGTCAACGAGATCTTCCTCGGGCTCAACTCCTACGGCGTCGCGGCCGCGGCGCTGAACTATTTCGACAAGGCGCTCTACGAGCTGACGCTCAGCGAGGCGGCCTATCTCGCCGCGCTCCCCAAGGGGCCGAACAACTACCACCCGTTCCGCCGGCCCAAGCAGGCCATCGAGCGTCGCAACTGGGTGATCGATCGCATGGTCGAGAACGGCTACGTGACGGCCGAACAGGCGGCTGCCGCCAAGGCCGAGCCGCTAAACGTCAAGCCGCGCAGCTCGGGCAGCCAGCTCTACTCGGCCGAGTACTTTACCGAGGAAGTGCGCCGCCAGCTCGGCAAGCTCTATGGCGAGGCCGAGCTCTATGGTGGCGGCCTCAGCGTTCGCACCACGCTCGACCCGCATCTGCAGGAATATGCGCGCCGCGCCCTGATGGATGGGCTGATCAACTACGACCACGGCGAGGGCTTCCGCGGCCCGATCGCCAGCGTCGATATCTCCAGTGACTGGGGCGTGGCGGTCAACGCCGTCAAGCCGCTGAGCGACGTGCCCGAGTGGACGCTCGCCGTGGTGCTGGACATGGGCGACAACCAGGGCACCATCGGCCTCCGGCCCGCCACCGATATCGAAGGCAAGATCTCCGCCGACCGCGTCACCGGTACGCTTGCCGGCCCCGATATCAAGTGGGTGAGCAAGAAGCTCGGCTCCATCCTCAAGCCCGGCGACGTGATCTACGTGTCGAAGCTCCCTGACCGCGAGGGCGCCTACACGCTGGAGCAGGTGCCCGAACTCGAAGGGGCGCTCGTCGCCATGGATCCGCGGACAGGGCGCGTTCTCGCCATGGTCGGCGGCTTCTCCTACGCGGAGTCCGAATTCAACCGCGCCACCCAGGCGATGCGCCAGCCCGGGTCCTCGTTCAAGCCGATCGTCTACTCGGCGGCGCTCGACAATGGCTACACCCCGGCCTCGGTGGTGCTCGACGCGCCGATCGAGATCGTCAATGGCGATGGCTCCGTCTGGCGCCCCGAGAACTATGCCCAGCAGTTCTACGGCCCGCAGACCCTGCGCCGCGGCATCGAGCGCAGCCGAAACGTCATGACGGTGCGCCTCGCCAAGGATCTCGGCATGCCGCTGATCTCGGACTATGCCAAGATGTTCGGCATCTACGACGATCTGAACCCGGTGCTCGCCATGGCGCTGGGCGCCGGCGAAACCACCGACATGCGCATGACCTCGGCCTATGCCACCATCGCCAATGGCGGCCGCAAGATCGTCCCGACCCTGATCGACCGGATCCAGGATCGCTACGGCAAGACCATCTACAAGCACGACGAACGCGTCTGCGATGGCTGTGCGGCGCAGAGCTGGAACCACCAGGGCGAGCCACTGATCATCGACAATCGCGAGCAGGTGCTCGACCCGATGACCGCCTACCAGATCACCTCGATGATGGAGGGCGTGGTGCAGCGCGGCACCGGAACCGGCGCCAAGAAGCTCGGCCGTCCGGTCGCCGGCAAGACCGGCACCTCGAACGACTACAAGGACGCCTGGTTCATCGGTTTCACCCCCGAGCTCGCCGTCGGCGTCTATGTCGGCTTCGACACCCCCCGCAACATGGGCAAGCAATCGACCGGTGGCGAGATGGCGGTGCCGATCTTCACCGAGTTCGTCGGCAATGCCCTGAAGGGCAAGCCGCCGACGCCGTTCAACATGCCCGGCGGCATGGCCCAGGTCTGGATCGATCCGGGCACCGGCGTGAAGGCGAATGGCGGCGACCAGGCAATCTACGAGGCGTTCAAGCCGGGCACCGGCCCGAACCTCGTCACTTCGGTGATCGGCGTCGACTCCAATGCTTTCCAGGCGATCCAGTCCGGACAGGATCCGGCGGCGACCGACATGACGCTGGGTCGCGGCGGGCTGTTCTGAGCCGATGATCGTCGCCTGGCCCGATCCGCGGCTCACCCGCAAGGCCGAGCCGCGGCCGGTCGACGATGGCCTCGTCGCCATCGGCAATCGGCTGCTCGAGGCCACGCGCGCTGCCAATGCCTACGGCCTCGCTGCAGTGCATATCGGCGCCGTGGCACCGGTCGTGGTGATCAGCGCCGACCCCGATCCGGCCAGGCGCGACTACCTCGTGCTTTACAACCCGCAGGTGGTCTCGACCGATGGCCCCGCCGTTCCCGGCCCCGAGGGCTCGGTATCCATGCCGGGTGTCGAGGTCGAGATCACGCGCCCATACGCCGCGGAAATCGCCTGGGACGACGAAACCGGCATCCGCCGGCAGCGCCGCTTCGACGGCTTGCCCGCCCGCATCGCGCAGCACGAGATCGACCAGGTGAACGGCACCTTCTTCCTCGAGCGCCTCTCCCGCCTGAAGCGCGACATGGTGCTGAAGAAGTGGAAGAAGCAGGCCGGCAGCTGAGCTCGGTACTGTCCCTAACGGCCTCAAACAGCAGTACGAATCGCGGGTAATGTGGTGACGGTGGCTGCGCCGGAGCTGGTCGGCGCTTGACCGGAGGTGCGTTCTCGGCTTGAAGCGAATCCAACTCGCGGGGGGCCGTGGGGGTGCCGATGCGAATACTAGCCGACTACTTTCGAGTGATGCGCCAGTATCGCCGCAGGGTAGGGCGTTACCCCAACCTGTTCCGGCCCACGCGCTTCACCGAGAAGGTGCAGGTTGCCAAGCTCCGTTGGCGCATCCCCCGCATGGTCGTGCTGGCTGACAAGGTGCTCGCCAAACAAGTAGTAGCCGAGGAACTCGGGCGTGAGTGGACAACGCCGACGCTCTACGCCGGCCGCAGCTTGCCGCCGCGCGATGCGCGAAACTGGCCCATGCCATTCGTCATCAAGGCCAATAACTGGAGCGGCGGCAATTACTTCGTGACCGGCCCGCAGCCGCCCGATTGGGACGACATCGAGCGATCGGTCGACTACTGGATGGGACGCACCTTCGGGCGCTCGTTTGGGGAGTGGGTGTATCGCGAGATACCTCCCCAGGTCCTGGTCGAACCCTATATCGGGGCCGGTGAGCCGCCGGTCGACTATCGGCTCCACGTGTTCGACGGCCGAGCCGATTTCGTGTCGGTGAACTGGGAACGCTTTGCCGGGCTGAAGCGGGCCGTCTACGATCGCGACTGGCAACGACTGCCCTTCATCATGAGCGATGACGCGGAGCCTTACTATGGCAACGACATCCCACCGATGCCGCGCAGCTATCCTGAGATGATCCGCGCCGCCGAGCACCTGGCGGCGGGCTTTCCGTTCGCCCGCGTCGATTTCTATGAGATCGACGGCTTGCCGCGCTTCGGCGAGGTGACCTTCTATCCCAACTCCGGCTTCATCCGTCTGCCCGAGGAACTGGACCTCAAGTACGGCGCCATGTGGCCGGACGAGCTGCCGGCAAACGGCTGAAACGATGTGTCTGGCGGGATGGTGCCGGCAGCAAGAATCGAACTCGCGACCCACTGATTACAAATCAGTTGCTCTACCAACTGAGCTATGCCGGCACGACGCGGTCGATACCATTGGCTGCCGGATGGCGCAAGGCGCGCCGAAGCATGGCGTCGGGCGGCGACGGCGTGTCTTAGATGTGGCATCCTCGCTGTGCAAATATCCGGCTGGTTGGTGATTCACTGGCTCAGAGGTCGCCGTGGGAGGCAAACGAAGCATAGCGGTTCCGGCCCGCATCCTGCCCCGACACGCCGCCTTTTACTGGGGCGTCGGCGTTGGCGTGGTGGTGTTTGCCGTGTGCCTGCTGCTGTCGCCCAAATACGCGGTTCCCGTCGCTGCCAACGCGATGTTCGTCACCTACCTGCTGCTGGTCCGCATCGAGTTCCCGTGCCTCACCGCTGAGTTCCTGCAGCAGCGGCCCGACGACGCCGACTCGCCGGTGGCGGCGATCTTCCTCGCCACTATTCTGGTGGCGGCTGTGGCCATGCTGTTCCTGTTCCTGGCGCTCAATGGCGGGCAGGGCAGGGCCGATCCGGTCGAGATCTCGGTCAGCGTGGTCTCGGTACTGCTCGGCTGGTTCACGGTGCACACCATGGCGGCGCTGCACTACGCGCACGAGTACTATCGGGATGATCCGGACGAGGCGGGCAAGGTGCTCGGCGGCCTGGCGTTCCCCGGTCACGAGCCGCCCGACGGCGCGGCATTTCTCTATTTCTCCTATGTGCTGGGGATGACGGCCCAGGTCGCGGACGTCGCGGTGACGTCACGAGCCATGCGTCGACTGGTGACCCTGCACGGCGTCGTCTCGTTCTTTTTCAACACGGTCATCGTCGCAGCGACGGTCAATGTCGTCGTGACGGTCGCCGGCGGATGAGGCCGGACCGCCTTCTTGCGGCGAGGCAAACAGTTCATGCGCAGCGGGCAGTTGCCCGGGCGCCGTAGTTTCGGAGAGGAAACGACCATGAAGCGTACGCATCTTCTGGCTCTGCCGCTCGCCCTGTCATTGGGCCTGCTGCTCGCCGCCTGCGACAATAACTCGTCCCCACCGCCGGCCAAGCCTGCCGCCGAGGCGCCCGCTGCGCCGGCCGCCACCGCCGACGCGGACAAGGCCGCTGCCGAGCAGAAGGCAGCTGAGGAAAAAGCTGCAGCCGACAAGGCTGCCGCCGACAAGGCCGCGGCGGATAAGGCTGCAGCCGACAAGGCTGCCGCGGACAAGGCTGCTGCCGACAAGGCCGCGGCGGACAAGGCTGCCGCCGACAAGGCCGCGGCGGATAAGGCTGCTGCCGACAAGGCCGCGGCGGATAAGGCTGCTGCCGACAAGGCCGCAGCGGACAAGGCTGCCGCCGACAAGGCCGCAGCGGACAAGGCTGCCGCCGACAAGGCCGCGGCGGACAAGGCTGCCGCCGATAAGGCCGCGGCGGACAAGGCTGCCGCCGATAAGGCCGCTGCGGATAAGGCTGCCGCCGACAAGGCCGCGGCAGACAAGGCTGCCGCCGACAAGGCCGCGGCGGACAAGGCTGCCGCCGACAAGGCCGCAGCGGACAAGGCTGCCGCCGATAAGGCCGCAGCGGACAAGGCTGCTGCCGAGAAGGCCGCAGCTGATAAGGCCGCTGCCGAAGCCAAGGCGGCGGAAGAAAAGAAGGCCGCTGAGGCTGCCGCTGCTGCCAAGGCTGCCGAAGAAAAGAAGGCCGCTGAGGCTGCTGCTGCCGCCAAGGCTGCCGAAGAGAAGAAGGCCGCTGACGCCGCCGCTGCCGCCAAGGCCGCTGAGGAGAAGAAGGCTGCCGAGGCTGCCGCCAAGGCCGATGCCGACAAGCGGGCCGCTCTGGCCGCTGCAGCGGCCAAGGGCAAGGCGGATGCAGCTGCTGCCGTGGCTGCTGCCGAGACCGCGCCGGCGGGTTCTACCGCCCAGACCAGGGGAGCAGCCGACGCCGCTGCCGCGGTGGCCGCGGCCACCGAAGCTCCGGTCATGACCACTCCGGCCATGGGCGTCCTGCCTGCCGAAGGGCTGAAGCCCGACACGCGGCTCGCCGCCGGCGCCAAGCGTGACCAGATCGGTTATCTCGGCGTCTGGGCGCCGGACTATGCCGCCTGCGGCACAGTCGATCAGGCCGGCAGCAGCGGTTACGTGGTGATCACCAGGATCAGCATTCGCCAGGGCAGCGAGATCACGCTGGTCGACGCCGTACCCGCCACCAACGGCAAGGCCAGCCTCAAGGCCGGCGACAAGACCATCGAAATCGATCAGGCCGGTCCGGACGTGCTGAGCGTCAACGGCAAGTCGCTGGTGCGCTGCACCACGCCCTGATCCGCACCAAACGGGGCCGCGGCTCGCCGCGGCCCTGACTACTGAGAGGGTCTTCCGGCCGTCACGGCGAACAGCGCGATGGCTGCGGCGTTCGACACGTTGAGCGATTTGATCGGTCCCGGCATATCGAGCCGGACCATCTCGTCGCACAGTTCACGCGTCCGCTGCCTTAGCCCTTTGCCTTCGGCGCCCATCACGACGGCGATCGGTGCGTCGTCGGTGCGCGCCCGAATCGGGGCAGGGGCCTCCGAATCGAATCCGATCACCGTGAGGCCGCGGGATTTCAGCGTTTCGATGGCGTCGCCGAGATTGCGCACTTCGATCATCGGGACCAGATCCAGTGCGCCCGAGGCCGCCTTGGCCATCACGCCGGTTTCGCGCGGCGAATGGCGCGCCGTGGTCACCACGGCGTCGGCGCCGAACGCACAGGCGGTGCGCAGGATGGCCCCGACATTGTGCGGGTCGGTCAACTGGTCGAGGATCACCACCAGGCGGGGGTTGGGGACGTCGTTGAGGCCGAAGCGGCTGACCGCCTCGACTTCCAGCGCCACGCCCTGGTGCACCGCGTCGGCGCCGAGCAGCCGATCCAGCTCCTTTGGCGTCGTCTCCGTGAAGCGCATCTCCACCGGGCCGGTCTCCCTGAGGCGCATCAGCGCATTGGGCGTGACCAGCAGGTTGCGCTTTTCGCGCAAGGGATTGTCCAGCGCCGCCCGCACCGTATGCAGCCCATACAGGTAGACCGGCCCGGTATCCGGGTCATACTTCGGTTTGGGCGGGAATTTGTTGCGGCTCATAGGGATGCCGTAGCGGTTTTGATAGACGACAGCAAGGCGGCGAAGCTTCTGTCGCTGCTGGGCGATTGGGTGTTGACAGGCGTTCACCGCCCCGACATAAACCGCCCCGACGACGCGCCCGGGGACGGGCGCCGTTCGTTTCTCCGGCTCTGAATGGAGGGGTGGGAGAGTGGTTAAATCCGGCAGACTGTAAATCTGCTCGCTTAGCGTACACTGGTTCGAATCCAGTCCCCTCCACCAGCCCTTTGCTCCCGGCCAGCCGCGGGAGCGCCTCCCCGAAGCCGACTATTCTGCATGAGTCGTCGCGGCACTCCGTCCGCCACGGCGGACCGCCGGCATGCGCCGACGATCTCGCCTTCACCACAAAGTCGGCCCTTGCCAGGATCGCGCCTCTCCCACTAAGAAGCGCGAGGCGCCACGGCGCGGGTGTAGCTCAATGGTAGAGCAGAAGCCTTCCAAGCTTATGACGAGGGTTCGATTCCCTTCACCCGCTCCAGCCTTGCTCCTTCCCTCTGCGGTCATCCCTGCGCGAACCGGTTGGCCGCAATCGAGTCGGCCTTCATCTCGATGGAAAAGCCCGGCAGCTTCGGCGGCATGTAGGCCGCATTGCGGATGACGCACGGCTCGAGGAAGTGTTCGTGCAGGTGGTCGACATATTCGATCACCCGGCCGTCCTTGCTGCCCGACACCACCAGGTAGTCGATCATCGACAGGTGCTGCACATATTCGCACAGCCCCACGCCGCCGGCATGCGGCCATACCGGCAGCCGGTATTTGGCGGCCATCAGCAGCACCGACAGCACCTCGTTGAGTCCGCCGATGCGGCAGGCATCGATCTGTACGATGTCGATGGCGCCGCGGGTGATGAACTGTTTGAACAGGATGCGGTTCTGGCACATCTCGCCGGTCGCGACTTTCACCGGGGCGATGGCTTCGCGAATCTTGCGGTGCCCTTCGACATCGTCTGGGCTCGTCGGCTCCTCGATGAAGTAGGGATTGAAGCGCTTGAGCTCGTTCACCCAGTCGATCGCCTGGCCGACCTCCCACACCTGGTTGGCGTCGATCATCAGGTAGCGGTCGGGCCCCATGATCGAGCGCACGATCTCCAGCCGGCGGATGTCGTCGCTGAGGTCGCGGCCGACCTTCATCTTGATGTGCGAGAAGCCGGCTTCCACCGCTTCGTTGGCAAGTCGCGTCAGCTTTTCGTTGGAGTAGCCGAGCCAACCGGCCGAGGTGGTGTAGCAGGGGTAGCCGTTGGCCTCGAGCTCGGCGATGCGCGCCGCCTTGCCGGCCTCGGCGTCACGGAAGATCGCCAGTGCTTCGTCGGGGGTGATGGCGTCGGTGAGGTAGCGGAAGTCGACGATCGAGACGAGCTGCTCGGGTGTCATATCGGCGACATAGCGCCATACCGGCTTGCCGGCGCGCTTGGCCAGTAGGTCCCACACCGCGTTGACCACTGCGCCGGTGGCGAGGTGCATCGCCCCCTTGTCCGGTCCGATCCAGCGCAATTGGCTGTCGCCGGTCATATGTCGCCAGAACCGGCCGGGGTTTTCCTCGATCCAGTCGAGGTCGAGTTCGGTCACCCTTGCCGTCAGCGCCTCGATCGCCTTGCAGACGATGTCGTTGCCCCGGCCGATGGTGAAGGTCAGTCCATGCCCGGCGATCCCGCTATCGGTTTCGAGGATCACATAGGCCGCCGAGTAATCCGGATCCGGATTCATCGCGTCGGAACCATCGAGCGAAGCAGAGGTGGGAAAGCGAAGGTCGTAGGTGCTGAGGCTGGTAATGCGGGTCATGGTTTCGTTGTCTGGGGTTGGTCGAGCGACCTCACCCTACACCGATGCCGGCCGCAAGGCGGATAGGGCGAAAGTTCTGCTCGGTTCACACCAGGCTGGCTGCTTCCGCCGCGATCCAGTCACGGAACGCCTTGATCTTGGGGACATTCCGTCGCCCTTCGGGATAGGCGAGCCAGTAGCTGGTGCCTTCGTCGATCACCCGCTCGAACGGCTGGATCAGCCGTCCCTCCGCCAGCTCGCGCTGGAAATACTCGGGCGTCAGCAGGGTAACGCCCTGGCCGGCCATGGCGGCGATGGCGTCGAAGGTCTGCATGTTCATCGACGGCGTGTTCTGCTGCTTGAGCACGTCGTGCGGCAGCCCATGGGCGTCCAGCCAGAAGATCCACCATGGATCGTCGGCGTCGAGCAGCGGCAGCTTCAGGATGTCCGCCGGTTCGCGGACGCCGCCGATCGAGGCGGCCAGCCCGGGCGACAGCATCGGGGTGAAGCGCACATCGATGAGCCTCACCGCGGTGAGACCCGGCCACACACCTCTGCCGGCGCGGACCACTACATCCACCTGCTCGCGGGCAAAATCGACCAGCCGGTCGGTGGTCTCCAGCCGTACGGCGATCTCCGGGTGGCGCAGCTGGAAAATCCCGAGTCGGGGCGCCAGCCACTGCGCCGCGAAGGTGTGCATGGTGTTGACGATGAGTGTGCCGTGTTCGCGCTGGCCGAAATCGACGAAGGCTTCGCGCAGGGTGTCGAAGGCGCGCGTTACCTCGGGGGCCAGCCGCAGGCCGGCCTCGGTCAGGGCGACCTCGCGCGGACGGCGCAGGAACAGCGGCGCACCCACCCGTTCTTCGAGCAGCTTGATCTGATAGCTGACCGCCGCCTGCGTCATGCCCAGCTCCTGGGCGGCGCGGGTGAAGCTCAGGTGTCGGGCTGCCGCTTCGAAGACACGGATCGCAGCCAGCGGCGGCAGGTTATTTGACATAAGGCCTCCTTATGTACGATACTCGAGCTTTGGTTGGAAATCAAAGCCCTGGACGCGCATCTTTCACTCACACGCATCGAAGCTGAATGGTGATCGAAATGCTTTACCAGGCCCCCAGAACCCGTACCGCCCGTCTGTTTCGCTGGATGGCCCACCTGATCCTGCTGCGGCCGGCGCATCCGGTCGCCGATATTCGCGAACTCAGCCCCTATCTGCGGGCCGATATCGGAGCAGTGGGCGGGGATCGCTCTTTTCGCGGCGATCGCTGAGCGCCGCCGTTTCCGCGACAGCCAATGAAAAAAGGCCCGGCATGTGCCGGGCCTTTCTGATCAAAAGCGACGAATGGTCAGCAGTCGAGCAGGTAGCCCGAGCCCTTTGGCGCCGCCGTACAGTTCCACAGCATCGGCAGCTTGAGCTTGGTGGGCGTCGCTTCCACGGCGGTCGCCACTGTCTTGGGCGTTGCCTTCAGCATGGCCGCACCCTTTTCCCAGCACTCCTTCTTCAGCGCCGGAAAGATCAGGCAATTGACTTCCGAATCCGTGAGCGCCGGCGCGGCGGCCACGGGCAGGACCGGTACGGCGAAACCTGACGCGACGAGCGCGGCAACGAGAACGAGTCTCTTCATCGTTTTTCCCCTGGTATCCTCCAAGCGCGGCCAGTTGGCCGCGCGGCAGCGAGCCTAATCCCGCGCTGTGGCGGCGCGCAATCGCGACGCGAAGGTTGCCCCCTTGCCACTTGCGCGGCGCGAGGCTTTTCAGTAGAGGGAGGGCCGCAGGTTTAGGGGTATAGCTCAGTTGGTAGAGCATCGGTCTCCAAAACCGAGGGTCGAGGGTTCAAGTCCTTCTGCCCCTGCCACCTGCCACCAGGCGAAGTGAAGCCACTTCGGCCTTTCCATCCCGGAACAGATCGAGCCGTCTGACACCGCCCGCCGGTGCGTGAACGATTCTGCTCTCGACAACCGATGGATCAGGCAACCTGCGGTGTGCCCCAGCTTGCCAGGGTCGAGGGAACGCCGGCCAGCAGCTCGATATCGACGAGCTCGGCGCGTTCGACCAGAGTGCGCCCGGCAAGGGTGATCAGCGGCGTGCCTTCGTCCGCAATCATCAGCCAGCCCTTGGCCACCATCGACATGGTCAGATGGGGCGGTACGCTCGCTCCATGCTCGGCCAACCGGACCAGAGCAACGACTTCGGCCGGGGTAGGGCCTGCCAGCACAGCATCACGCATGATTTCGAACTCCCGCATTGCGGGACAAGAATGTGCTGGTGCGGATCTGGTTCCGGCGACGAACAACGAAAACTGATGGCCAGCTATCAGTCGACCGGGCCGACCAGGGCGACGAGCCATGAGGGCTGCGTCGGCGAGGGCAGCGAGACGGGGGACCGCCGGGTTGTGGATCCCGTAGAGGAGCAGAAAGGGGCGCGTGAACGCGGAAGAATCCAGCTGACAACCACTGCAAGTTGCCGCCCGGCAACAGACTTTCCTCCCGTTCGCGTATAGAGTGTAGTTCTGTTGAGGGAGTAACGACATGGCTCGGTCTATCGGTCTTCTTGCTGCGGGCATTTCGCTCGCGGCCTTGGCTGCGACTTCTGTTCATGCAGCCGATCTCATCGTCGACACGCCGGTAGAGCCGGGTGTTGTCGATGTCAGCGGGAATTGGGACGGCGTCTATCTCGGTGGCTTCGCCGGGTACGGAAGCGGCGCGTTCGAGAACACGCCTCCGGGCGGTACTGAGTATGACATCAGCGGCTGGCTTGCCGGTGTCGCGCTGGGCGCGAACTTCACCGTTGCCGACGGTATCGTTGCTGGCGTGGTCGGCGACATCGCCTGGTCGGGGATCTCGAATGATCCGGCGGACTTTGCCGGCGATGAGTTCAACGTCAACTGGGTGGGCTCGCTGCGTGGGCGCCTCGGCTTTGATGGCGGCGCTTTCCTGCCCTACCTGACTGCCGGTCTGGCAGTCGCCGGTGCCGAGGCTGTCGATACAGGTATCGCCACCGACACCGCTGTGCATATCGGCTGGACTGTGGGCGCCGGCGTCGAGTTCGCCGTGGCGGACAACCTGTCCATCGATCTTCTCTACCGCTACTCCGACTATGGCAGCGCCCATTACGACGTTGGCCTGGCCGGCAGCGATGTGGACTTTCACGCGCACCAGGTCAGCGTCGGGCTGAACTGGCGCTTCTAACTCTGGTTCAAACGACAGAGCCCCGGCTGCCCATTGAGGGGGCCGGGGCTTCGTATTTCCGCCAGGCACCTTGGCATCTCGAACCACGTCGCCAGCGCCGTTGCTGGCCAACGGGCCGGGCGATGCGATGAGCAGGTGGGTTATGAGGGCCTGACGCCCAGGTCGGGAAAGTCAGCGGGCGCGACACACGCCTCCCGGGTCAGCGGCCCGCTGCTTCCTCCCGAAGGCGCCATTTAGCGCTTCTCGAGTGCGGACTGCATTTAACTAAGACATCCTGCCGCCCGCCCGCCATCAATCTGAAGCTTGGCCGGATTTGCCAGCTGGCGGTCTCTTGCCACTGCCTGCGATGTGTCCCAGGAAGGTTCCGGGTTGGGGATGACGACATGAAGGTGACGCTCGATCTCGACGATCTCGTCAAGCGCGGCGAACTCACGCCGGCGGAGGCCGAGCGGCTGCGGGGCTTCGCCAAGGCGGAGACCGGAACCCTCGGGACCAACATCCTGCTCTCGTTCGGCGCCAGCGCCATCGTCATCGGGCTCGGTACACTGTTCCCGACCGCAGAAACGGCTGTCATTCTCGGCGGCCTGCTGCTCGGGCTCGGACTGGTGTTGCGCTTCAACGGTATCGAACGCTGGACGCTGTTCGGCGAAGTTTGCGTGACCATCGGCGCTCTGGCGCTCTCCGGTGGCATATCGATCCTCGCCAACGGCTCGGTACCGATCAATCTCGGTATCGGGGCAGGGCTGGCGGTCGCGGCGGTGGCAGCGCGCTCGGGGCTGCTCGCTGCCTTGGCGGTGATCATGTTCACCGCCACCATCGGCGGCGCCACCGCCTACAATGGCAGCTTCTTCTGGCAGCCAACCCTTACCGTCGGCATCCTCGCCGCGATGACGCTCGGGCTTTATATGCTCTCGCTTCGCCTGCCACCCGATTACGAGCGGCTGGCGATCATCGCTGCCCGGGTCGCCATTCTGATGCTGAATTTCGGCTTCCTGGTCGGCTCGCTGTTTGGCGATGACGCGCTGCAACTGCCGCCGCTGGCCTTCACCGTGGCCTGGGCCGCGGTGCTGCTTGTTACCGGTGTGTGGGCCATCCGGGCGAACCGCCGCTGGGTGGTGAACGCCGCCGCGGTGTTCGGAGCGATCCACTTCTTCATCCAGTGGTTCGCGACGTTGGGCCCATCGCCGATCTCGATCGTCGGCGGCGGGCTGCTGCTGGTCGGTTTCGGCTTTGCCATCAGGTGGTTCAACCGGATGCCGGGCGCAAAGCCTTCGGAGGCAGCGATGGTCACTCCCGCCGCGCCCAGTACGGAACAGCCCTGAACGGTCTTGTCCGCGCTGCCGAATTCGATAGGTGACTGAAGAGCGGGGGCGTACAGTGTCCCCGGCGCATGGATGCGCCACTTAGCGAAAGCGATCCCCCCACTATGCCTGTCGATCATCCCGCCGCTGCGCCGGGAGCGGTTCGTCGCATACCCAGCCGGACGCTGACTGTCGCCCTCAGCTTCTTCATCACGCTCGGCGCGCTGTTCGTCCTCGCGCCGTTCCTGCGCCTGGGCGCGTTGCTGACCTGAACTCGGAGCCACCCCATATGCTTGCCATCCGCCTTGCCGGCGTGCCGCGTTTCATCGTCGGTCGCTGGCCGCTGCCGCCGCCCGACAACTCCGATGGGCCGGATCAGTTCGAGGCGATGGCCGGGGGCAGGTTGCCCTCCCTCGCCCGCAGCGGCATCTCCTGGACGAGACATGTGCGGCCGACGCCGCCGCTCAAGCCGCGTGGCCGCACGTCTCACCTGAAGGTGGTCAAATGAGCGGCGATGCCGCAGGCGACACCGCGCCGTTCGATTATGCCGAGCCGGCCGATCTCTATTTCCCCGAGCAACTGGGCCGAAGGGGCGGGCTCAACTACCGCCGCTTCCCCTCGGCTGCGCTGGCGTTGCGCTACGCAATGGAGCAGCTGGTGGCGGCCAAGCTGACTTCCGCTACCCTGGAGGTCGATGGCGAACGGTATGACAGCGCCGCAATGCGCCGGCTCTACAGCTCGCCGGACTTTCCCGTCGCCTGATGCTCAAGCTGCCGGCAGCGGGATGTCGACGCCGTCTTCTGCGTACTCGTGCAGCTTGTTGCGCAGCGTCCGGATGCTGATGGCGAGGATTGCCGCGGCATGGGTGCGGTTGCCATGGGTGGTGCGGAGCGTCGCAAGGATCAGTTCGCGCTCCACATCGGCCGCCTGCAGCCCGACCAGTTGCAGCGCCGCGGCCGGATCGGGGTGGAGATCGTAGGGGGACAACATCTGCAGCCCTCGCGTTACTCGAGTTCCATCGGCAGGGAGAAACTGAGGCCGACGACGATCATGAAGGAAGCCACCGCTGCCGCTGCGACGATGATGACGGGGAGCCAGTGCCCGAGCCGCGTCCACACCACGACCTGCAACAGCTCCCCCATCTTCAGTTCCCCAGAATCACGCCGCCAGTCCGCCGTCTTCTGATAGTTGAGGCAAGCTGACGGTTGGCTGACAGCCGGGCCGCCGAGCGCGCCGACATCAGCCTGTCATTGGGGCTTGCAATAGCCTGACCAAGCCATTAGATACCGGCTCCCAAGCCGCCCGGGGAGACTCGCGCGGTTCTTCGTTTTTGGCCTGACGGCCCGACCGGAAGTAGAGCTGATGGCTGCACTGAACCCGTTGAAATTCCTGCAAGAGGTTCGTCAGGAAGTCGGCAAGGTTACTTGGCCCACCCGCAACGAGACGCTGGTCTCGACGGTCATGGTGCTGGTGATGGTGGTCATCGCGAGCTTCTTCTTTCTCGCGGCGGACCAGCTTATTTCCTGGCTCGTGCAGCCGATGCTGTCGATCCGCTGATCGGCAAACTGACCTTTTAGGAGCTTCGACGCGGCATGGCCAAGCGCTGGTATATCGTTCAGGCGTACTCGAACTTCGAGCGCAAGGTGGCGGAAGACATTCGCCAGAAGGTTGCGCAGAAGAAGCTCGAAGACCTGTTCGATGACGTGATCGTACCGACCGAAAAGGTTGTCGAGATGCGTCGCGGCCGCAAGGTCGACGCCGAGCGCAAGTTCTTCCCGGGCTACGTCCTGGTGAAGATGGAAATGACCAACGAGGCGTTCCATCTGATCAAGAATACGCCCAAGGTTACCGGCTTCCTCGGTTCGGGCGACAAGCCCATGCCGATCTCCGAAAAGGAAGCCATGGCCATTCTGCAGCAGGTGCAGGAAGGCGTGGAGCATCCCAAGCCGTCCGTCTCGTTCGAGGTCGGCGAGCAGGTGCGGGTTTCCGACGGTCCCTTCGCCAGCTTCAACGGCGTGGTCGAAGAGGTCGACGAGGAGCGTTCGCGCCTCAAGGTGGAAGTTTCGATTTTCGGGCGTCCGACCCCGGTCGAGCTCGAATACGGTCAGGTCGAGAAGGTCTGATTACCCTGTCGTTGCGCAAGCACGACTGACTTACTGGTCGTTGCGCAAGCACGACTGACCAAGCAATTCCGGCGCAAGCCGGATGTCGCTGCCGAAAGGGAGCGGAAAACCGTGGGAGGGCAGGGCGGTCGCCAACCGCTCGTAAAGCCCGGACCACGGCGTCTCACAGATCCGGTGACGCGGATCACCCGCCCGATCCTGGGCACATATGGAGATTGAACCATGGCAAAGAAAATCACTGGCTACCTGAAGCTTCAGGTCCCGGCCGGCTCGGCGACCCCGTCGCCCCCGATCGGCCCCGCGCTCGGCCAGCGCGGCCTCAACATCATGGAATTCTGCAAGGCCTTCAATGCGAAGACCGCCGAGCAGGAAAAGGGTGCCCCGACCCCGGTCGTGATCACCATCTACGCCGACAAGAGCTTCACCTTTGAAACGCGTCTTCCGCCGGTCACTTACCTGATCAAGAAGGCCGTGAACCTGAAGTCCGGTTCCAAGCTTCCGGGCAAGGAATCTGCCGGCACCATCTCGCAGAAGCAGATCCGCGAGATCGCCGAAAAGAAGATGGCCGACCTCAACGCCTATGACGTCGACCAGGCGATGACGATGATCGCCGGTTCCGCCCGTTCCATGGGCCTGCAGGTGGAGGGCTGATCATGAGCAAGCTCGGTAAGCGTACTGACGCAGCCCGCGTGGGCATCGATCGCAAGAAGCTCTACGCGCTCAACGACGCCGTGAAGATGGTCAAGGAACGCGCCAAGGCGAAGTTCGACGAGACCGTTGAGGTTGCGTTCAACCTGGGTGTGGATCCGCGTCACGCCGACCAGATGGTCCGCGGCGTGGTCAACCTGCCCAACGGCACCGGCAAGACCGTTCGCGTCGCCGTGTTCGCCAAGGACGCCAAGGCAGATGAGGCCAGGAAGGCCGGCGCCGATATCGTTGGTGCCGAAGACCTGGTGGAAATCATCCAGGGCGGCAAGATCGAGTTCGATCGCGTTATCGCGACCCCGGACATGATGCCGCTGGTCGGTCGTCTCGGTAAGATCCTCGGGCCGCGCAACCTGATGCCGAACCCCAAGGTCGGAACCGTGACCCCCGACGTCGCCGGTGCGGTGAAGTCTGCCAAGGGCGGTGCCGTCGAGTTCCGCGTTGAGAAGGCAGGCATCCTGCACGCCGGCGTCGGCAAGGCATCGTTCTCGGAAGAGGCGCTGCTGCAGAACATCAAGGCGTTCGCCGACGCGATCCAGAAGGCGAAGCCGGCTGGCGCCAAGGGCACCTACGTCAAGCGCGTTGCCGTGTCCTCGACCATGGGCCCCGGCGTCCACGTCGATCCCTCGTCGGTCAACGCTTAAGACCGTCGAGTAGCAAATTCCCGGCGGCAGCAATGCCGCCGGGATGCCGATCTTCGGATCGGTAAAGTCCTGTCCGAGACTGCGGGTCTGCTCCTTCGGGAGTGCTAATCCCTGACCCTGCGACGCGCTCGCGCGCGATCAATGAAACCAGGGGCCCGCATAGATGGGGTGAAGACCGGAATTCTTCTCCGGTTCGAACCAGGCCAGTTGCCGCCAAGGGGCATTTCGCCCTCCGACGGTCAGCCGGTTGACAGGCATCAACCGCTGCACTCCAGACGGAGGGCAGCAATTGGCAAACGGTCCGGGACCTATCTCCGGGCCAAATGTGGAGACTAGCAGTGGAAAGAGCGGAAAAGGCTGAGCTCATCGCCTCGCTCCAGTCGTCGTTCGCGACGGCCGGATCGATCGTGGTTGCCCAGAACGCCGGCTTGACCGTTGCTGACCTGGAAAATCTGCGCAAGCAGATGAAGCAGGCCGGCGGTACGATCAAGGTGGCCAAGAACCGCCTCGCCAAGCTTGCTCTGAAGGAAACCGACAACGCCGACATGTCGGCCCTGTTCTCAGGTCCGACCGTCGTCGCCTTCGCCAAGGATCCCATGACCGCGCCGAAAGTCGCGGCCGCTTTCGCCGACAAGAACCAGAAGTTCGTGGTTCTCGGTGGCGCAATGGGGAAGACCGGGCTCGACGCCAACAACGTCAAGGCGCTCGCCACCATGCCGTCGCTGGACCAGCTTCGCGCCACGCTCGCAGGGATGCTCAAGCAGCCCGGCACGCGTATCGCGTCGGTCCTCCAGGCTCCTGGCGGTGCGGTTGCACGGGTCATCTCGGCACACGCCGAGAAGAGCAATGCAGCATAGGCAAACTACCCACGTGGGGCCGATCCGGCCCTCCACGGTTCGAACTGAAACATCAAAGAGAGTGAACTCAAATGGCTGATCTCGCCAAACTCGTAGACGACCTGTCTGCCCTGACCGTCCTGGAAGCTTCCGAGCTGTCGAAGCTTCTCGAAGAGAAGTGGGGCGTTTCGGCTGCCGCTCCGGTCGCCGTGGCTGCTGCCGCTCCGGGCGCTGCCCCGGCTGCCGCCGCTGAAGAGAAGACCGAATTCGACGTGATCCTTGCCTCGTTCGGCGAGAACAAGATCAACGTCATCAAGGAAGTCCGCGCCATCACCGGTCTGGGCCTCGGCGAAGCCAAGGCTCTGGTTGAAGCTGCTCCGAAGGCCGTCAAGGAAGGCGCTTCGAAGGCTGAAGCCGAAGACATCAAGAAGAAGCTGGAAGCAGCTGGCGCCAAGGTCGACCTCAAGTAAGGTCGTCTACGGACAAACGATCTCGGGCGGCGCGGCAAAATTGCCGCGCTGCCTTATTTCTGTCGCATTTATGGTATCTGGGACGCGTTCCACCCGCGCGATTGGATGGCCGGGCAGGACAATCACAATTTCGGAGTTCGGATGGCGCTCATCGAGCGCGGATGAATTCGAGTGCAGTGCGGTGGGGCTCACGCGGTCCCGCGCCCAGCGAGTTGCGTAATGACCGGGGCTCCCTCCCACTCACCGGGCCCCGATGACAAAAACAAGGCCGATGTCCTGATGCCCGACGGCTGATAGTCGGGCCTTTGGACATCTGCCTCCGAGACATCGAGAAATTTGAGGAGCTGGTATGGCTACCACGTTCAACGGCCGCCGCAAGGTACGCAAGTCTTTCGGCAGCATTCGCGAAGTCACGGAGATGCCCAATCTGATCGAGGTCCAGAAGGCCTCCTATGATCAGTTCCTCCTCGTGGACGAGCCCAAGGGCGGGCGTCCCGATGAGGGGCTTCAATCCGTTTTCCGGTCGGTGTTTCCGATCACCGACTTTTCCAACACCGCTTCCCTCGAGTTCGTGAAGTACGAGTTCGAGCAGCCGAAGTATGACGTCGACGAGTGCCGTCAGCGCGACATGACGTTCGCAGCGCCGCTCAAGGTCACGCTTCGCCTGATCGTGTTCGAAGTTGATGAAGAGACCGGCGCCCGCTCCGTCAAGGACATCAAGGAGCAGGACGTCTATATGGGCGACATGCCGTTCATGACCATGAACGGCACCTTCATCGTCAACGGCACCGAGCGCGTCATCGTCTCGCAGATGCACCGTTCGCCCGGCGTGTTCTTCGATCACGACAAGGGCAAGACCCACTCCTCGGGCAAGCTGCTCTTCGCCGCGCGCATCATCCCGTATCGCGGTTCCTGGCTCGACATCGAGTTCGACGCCAAGGACATCGTGTTCGCCCGTATCGACCGTCGCCGCAAGATTCCGGTGACCTCGCTGCTCAAGGCGCTCGGCATGGATGCCGAGGAAATTCTCGCGACCTATTACGATACGGTCCAGTTCGAGAAGACCAAGACTGGCTGGCAGAAGCCGTTCGACGCCGAGAAGATGAAGAACGCCAAGCCGACGTTCGACCTCATCGACGCCAAGACCGGCGACGTGGTCCACGAAGGCGGCAAGAAGCTGTCGCCGCGCCAGGCCAAGAAGCTGGCCGAGGGCGGCCTGACGCACCTCGCAGTGGTGGAAGAGGACCTCTACGGTCAGTTCATCGCGCAGGACCTGGTCAACCTCAAGACCGGTGAGATCTTCGCCGAAGCCGGCGACGAGCTGGACGAGAAGCTGCTGACCAAGCTCAAGGACGCCGGCTTTGACGAGCTGCCGATCCTCGACATCGATCACGTGACCGTGGGCGCCTACCTGCGCAACACGCTGGCCGTCGACAAGAACGAGTCCCGCGAGGACGCGCTGTTCGACATCTACCGCGTGATGCGTCCGGGCGAGCCGCCGACAGTCGAGACCGCCGAAGCCATGTTCAAGTCGCTGTTCTTCGACAGCGAGCGCTACGACCTGAGCGCCGTCGGCCGCGTCAAGATGAACATGCGCCTCGACATCGAAGCCGAGGACACCGTCCGTATCCTGCGCAAGGAAGATATCGTCGAGGTGGTACGCACCCTCGTCGACCTGCGCGATGGCCGCGGTGAGATCGACGACATCGACAACCTCGGCAACCGCCGGGTGCGTTCGGTCGGCGAACTGATGGAGAACCACTACCGGCTCGGTCTGCTCCGTATGGAGCGGGCGATCAAGGAGCGCATGTCGTCGGTCGAGATCGACACCGTCATGCCGCAGGACCTGATCAACGCCAAGCCGGCGGCTGCCGCGGTGCGCGAGTTCTTCGGCTCGTCGCAGCTCAGCCAGTTCATGGATCAGACCAACCCGCTTTCCGAGATCACGCACAAGCGTCGTCTCTCGGCGCTTGGGCCTGGTGGTCTGACCCGTGAGCGTGCCGGCTTCGAAGTCCGTGACGTGCACCCGACCCACTATGGCCGCATCTGCCCGATCGAGACGCCGGAAGGCCCGAACATCGGTCTTATCAACAGCTTGGCGACGTTTGCTCGCGTGAACAAGTATGGCTTCATCGAGACGCCGTACCGCAAGATCGTCAACGGCAAGGTCACCGACGACGTGGTCTATCTGTCGGCGATGGAGGAGGCCAAGCACTACGTCGCGCAGGCCAATGCCGAGCTGACCGACAAGCGTGAATTCGCCAACGACCTGATCGTGGCGCGCCACGCCGGTGACAACGGCCTGACGCCGAAAGAGACCATCGACCTGATGGACGTGTCGCCCAAGCAGATCGTTTCGGTGGCGGCCGCGCTCATCCCGTTCCTCGAGAACGACGACGCCAACCGCGCCCTGATGGGCTCGAACATGCAGCGTCAGGCTGTGCCGCTGCTGCGTGCCGAGGCTCCGTTCGTGGGCACTGGCATGGAGTCGGTCGTCGCCCGTGACTCGGGCGCCGCGATCGTCGCCAAGCGCAAGGGCATCGTCGACCAGGTGGATGCGACCCGTATCGTTATCCGCGCCACCGAAGAGACCGACGCGTCGAAGTCCGGCGTGGACATCTACAACCTGATGAAGTTCCAGCGTTCGAACCAGTCGACCTGCATCAACCAGCGCCCGCTGGTGGTGGTAGGCGACCACGTCGAAGCCGGCGACATCGTTGCGGATGGTCCCTCGACCGAACTGGGCGATCTGGCTCTCGGCCGCAACGTGCTCGTCGCGTTCATGCCGTGGAACGGCTACAACTTCGAAGACTCGATCCTGCTCAGCGAGAAGATCGCCATGCAGGACGTGTTCACCTCGATCCATATCGAGGAATACGAAGTGATGGCCCGCGACACCAAGCTCGGCCCTGAGGAAATCACCCGCGATATTCCGAACGTTTCGGAAGAAGCGCTGAAGAACCTCGACGAAGCCGGTATCGTGCATATCGGTGCGGAAGTCGCCGCCGGCGACATTCTCGTGGGCAAGATCACCCCGAAGGGCGAAAGCCCGATGACGCCGGAAGAGAAGCTCCTCCGCGCCATCTTCGGCGAGAAGGCCTCCGACGTTCGCGATACCTCGCTCCGGGTTCCCCCGGGCGATGCCGGCACCGTGGTTGAAGTTCGTGTCTTCAACCGCCACGGCATCGACAAGGACGAGCGTGCCATGGCCATCGAGCGCGAGGAAATCGAGCGCCTCGCCAAGGACCGTGACGACGAGCAGTCGATCCTCGACCGCAACGTCTATGCGCGTCTCAAGGAAATGCTGTTCGGCAAGACCGCGACCGCTGGCCCCAAGGGCTATGTCAACGGCACCAAGCTGAACGACGCGACCTTCGACGCCCAGCCGCGCTCCAAGTGGTGGCAGTTCGCCCTCGAGGACGACAAGGTGATGGCCGAGATGGAGGCCCTCCACGCCCAGTACGAGGAGAGCCGCAAGCTGCTCGAGCAGCGCTTCATCGACAAGGTCGACAAGCTGCAGCGCGGTGACGAACTTCCGCCGGGCGTGATGAAGATGGTCAAGGTCTTCGTCGCCACCAAGCGCAAGATCCAGCCGGGCGACAAGATGGCCGGCCGTCACGGCAACAAGGGCGTGGTCTCGCGCATCACCCCGATCGAAGACATGCCGTACCTGGAAGACGGTACGCACGTCGACATCGTGCTGAACCCGCTCGGCGTGCCGTCGCGCATGAACGTGGGCCAGATCCTCGAGACGCATCTTGGCTGGGCCGCTCGCGGCCTGGGCAAGAAGATCGATGAGATCGTCAGGACCTACCAGCAGAAGGGCGACATGACTCCGCTCAAGAAGGAGATCAGCGCGCTCTACGAAGGCGACGAGTACGTCGCCCAGCTCGACGACGACAGCATCCTCCGCCTTGGCGAGCATCTCTCCAAGGGCGTGCCGATCGCCACCCCGGTGTTCGACGGCGCCAAGGAAAGCGACATCGTCGATCTGCTGCAGCGCGCCGGCCTCAACTCGACCGGCCAGTCCATCGTCTTCGATGGCCGCACCGGCGAGCAGTTCGACCGCAAGGTGACCGTGGGCTACATCTATATGCTGAAGCTCCACCACCTGGTGGACGACAAGATCCACGCGCGTTCGATCGGCCCGTACTCGCTCGTTACCCAGCAGCCGCTGGGTGGCAAGGCGCAGTTCGGTGGCCAGCGCTTCGGCGAAATGGAGGTGTGGGCGCTCGAAGCGTACGGCGCCGCCTACACGCTGCAGGAAATGCTGACCATCAAGTCGGACGACGTTGCTGGTCGCACCAAGGTCTACGAGGCGATCGTCAGAGGCGACGACACCTTCGAGGCGGGCATCCCCGAGAGCTTCAACGTTCTCGTCAAGGAAATCCGCTCTCTCGGCCTCAATGTCGAGCTGGATACGTTTGAAGGCGATGCGCTGCCCCAGGGCGGCCCCGCCGACAACCAGCTCGCACCTCCTCAGAACGCGGCGGAATAAGGCTGCCGAGTTCAACCCACATTCACTTCGGACGCTTCCCGGCTCGAGCCGCCGGGAAGCTCCGATAAGAGGAGTCTACCGATGAACACTCATCACCACGTCATGGACCCGTTCAACCCGCAGGTCCCGGTTCAGATGTTCGATCAGATGAAGATCAGCATCGCGAGCCCGGAGAAGATCCTGAGCTGGTCGTACGGCGAGATCAAAAAGCCCGAGACCATCAACTACCGTACGTTCAAGCCCGAGCGCGACGGCCTGTTCTGCGCGCGCATCTTCGGGCCCGTGAAGGACTACGAGTGCCTGTGCGGCAAGTACAAGCGCATGAAGTTCAAGGGCGTCATCTGCGAGAAGTGCGGCGTCGAAGTCACCCTGAGCCGCGTCCGTCGCGAGCGCATGGGCCACATCGAGCTCGCTGCCCCGGTTGCCCATATCTGGTTCCTCAAGTCGCTGCCGTCGCGTATCGCGCTGCTGCTCGACATGACGCTGAAGGATATCGAGCGCATCCTCTACTTCGAGCAGTATGTCGTGCTCGATCCCGGTCTGACCCCGTTCGGCGTGAACGAGCTGGTCACCGAGGAGCAGTATCTCGACGCCCAGGACCAGTATGGTGCCGACAGCTTCACCGCCAAGATCGGCGCTGAAGCCATCCGCGACCTGCTGCTTTCGCTCGACCTCGAAAAGATCGCCGCGGACCTGCGCGTCGAGATCGCCGAGGCCACCACCGAGCTGAAGCCCAAGAAGCTGGCCAAGCGGCTGAAGATCGTCGAGCAGTTCATCGTCTCGGGCAACAAGCCCGAGTGGATGATCATGACCGTCATTCCGGTCATTCCGCCCGAGCTGCGTCCGCTGGTGCCGCTGGATGGCGGCCGCTTCGCGACGTCCGATCTTAACGACCTCTATCGTCGTGTGATCAACCGCAACAACCGCCTGAAGCGCCTGATTGAACTGCGCGCTCCGGACATCATCATCCGCAACGAGAAGCGCATGCTTCAGGAAGCGGTCGATGCGCTGTTCGACAACGGCCGCCGTGGCCGCACCATCACCGGTGCGAACAAGCGTCCGCTGAAGTCGCTCTCCGACATGCTCAAGGGCAAGCAGGGCCGGTTCCGTCAGAACCTGCTCGGCAAGCGCGTGGACTATTCCGGCCGTTCGGTGATCACCGTCGGTCCGGAGCTCAAGCTCCACCAGTGTGGCCTGCCCAAGAAGATGGCGCTCGAGCTGTTCAAGCCGTTCATCTACTCGCGTCTGGAGGCCAAGGGCCTCTCGTCGACGGTGAAGCAGGCCAAGAAGCTGGTCGAGAAGGAGAAGCCCGAGGTCTGGGACATCCTCGACGAAGTGATCCGCGAGCACCCGGTTCTGCTGAACCGTGCGCCCACGCTTCACCGTCTGGGCATCCAGGCGTTCGAGCCGCACCTGATCGAAGGCAAGGCGATCCAGCTGCATCCGCTGGTCTGCGCGGCGTTCAACGCCGACTTCGACGGCGACCAGATGGCCGTGCACGTGCCGCTCTCGCTCGAGGCGCAGCTCGAAGCCCGCGTGTTGATGATGTCGACCAACAACATCCTGCACCCGGCCAACGGCCAGCCGATCATCGTGCCGAGCCAGGACATCGTCCTGGGCCTCTACCACCTCTCCCTGATGAACGAGGGCGAGCCGGGGCAGGGCATGGCCTTCTCTGACATGGGCGAGCTCGAGCACGCTCTGGCGTCGGGCGTCGTCACCATGCACTCCAAGATCAAGGGGCGCGTCGACGTCTATGATCTGGAAGGCAACCGCACGACCGAGATCGTCGAGACCACGCCGGGCCGCATGATGCTGGGCAAGCTCCTGCCCAAGCATCCGGCTGTGCCGTATGCGACGGCCAACCAGCTGATGACCAAGAAGATGATCTCCAAGATGATCGACACCGTGTATCGCGGTTGCGGTCAGAAGGAGACGGTCATTTTCTGTGACCGCATCATGGACCTGGGCTTCAAGCACGCGGCCCGCGCCGGCATCTCGTTCGGCAAGGACGACATGGTGATCCCGGCCTCGAAGTACACGCTCGTCGAGGCGACCCGTAAGCAGGTCGAAGAGTTCGAGCAGCAGTACAATGACGGCCTGATCACTCAGGGCGAGAAGTACAACAAGGTGGTCGACGCCTGGGCCAAGTGCGGTGACCGGGTCGCCGAAGAAATGATGAAGGGCATCGCTGCCGTTCAGTTCGACAAGGAGACGGGTCGTCAGAAGCCGATCAACTCGGTCTACATGATGAGCCACTCCGGCGCCCGTGGTTCGCCGGCCCAGATGAAGCAGCTTGCCGGTATGCGCGGCCTGATGGCGCGTCCGGACGGCTCGATCATCGAGACCCCGATCACCGCCAACTTCAAGGAAGGCCTGAACGTTCTCGAGTACTTCAACTCGACCCACGGTGCTCGTAAGGGCCTCGCGGACACCGCGCTGAAGACCGCGAACTCGGGTTACCTGACCCGTCGTCTCGTCGACGTGGCGCAGGATGCGATCATCGTGCAGCTCGATTGCGGCACCGATCGCGGCCTCACCATGGAGCCGATCGTCGACTCCGGCCAGGTGGTGGCGACCCTTGGGCAGCGTATCCTCGGCCGCACCGCGGCTGACGATATCGTCAACCCCGAGAACGGCGACGTCATCATTGCCAAGGGCACGCTGCTCACGGAAAAGGACATCGACGTCGTCGAGGCCCACAAGGTCCAGACGGTGCGTATCCGTTCGCCGCTGACCTGCGATCTCCGCCAGGGCTGCTGCGCCGCCTGCTACGGTCGCGACCTCGCTCGCGGTACGCCGGTCAACATCGGTGAAGCTGTCGGCGTCATCGCCGCCCAGTCGATCGGTGAGCCGGGCACGCAGCTGACCATGCGTACGTTCCACATCGGTGGCACGGCGCAGGTGGTGGACTCGTCCTTCCTCGAGGCTGGTGCCGAGGGCAAGATCGAGATCCGCAACCGCAACGTCGCCAAGGTCTCGGGCGGTCAGCTCGTCGCCATGGGCCGTAACGTGACCATCGCCATCCTCGATCCCGAGGGCAAGGACCGCGCCACGCACCGCGTGACGTACGGCGCCAAGCTCCGCGTCGATGACGGCGCCGAGGTCAAGCGCGGCCAGCGTATCGCCGAATGGGATCCGTACACCCGTCCGGTGCTCGCCGAAGTCGAGGGTGAAGTCGCCTTCGAGGATCTGGTCGACGGTGCCTCGGTGGCGGAAACCACCGACGAGACGACGGGCTTCACCAAGCGCGTGGTCATGGATTGGCGCGGTAGCCAGCGCAACGACGGGCTGAAGCCCGCCCTCACGGTCAAGCGCGGCGACACTGTCGTCAAACTGGATCGCGGCGGCGAGGCCCGGTACCTGCTCTCGGTCGACGCGGTCATCGCGGTCGAGCCGGGCGAGAAGGTGTCGCCGGGTGACGTTCTGGCTCGTATCCCGCTGGAAAGCGCCAAGACCAAGGACATCACCGGCGGTCTGCCGCGTGTTGCCGAGCTGTTCGAGGCACGTCGTCCCAAGGATCACGCGATCATCGCGGAGATCACCGGCACGATCAAATTCGGTCGCGACTACAAGAACAAGCGCCGGATCATCATCGAGGCTTCGGAAGAGGGCGCCGAGCCCGTCGAGTACTTGATCCCGAAGGGCAAGCCGTTCCACCTGCAGGAAGGCGACACCATCGAGAAGGGTGAGTACATCCTCGACGGCAACCCGGCACCGCACGACATCCTGGCGATCAAGGGCGTGGAAGAGCTTGCGCGCTACCTCGTCAACGAGATCCAGGAGGTCTACCGGCTGCAGGGCGTGCTGATCAACGACAAGCACATCGAGGTGATCGTTCGCCAGATGCTGCAGAAGGTCGAGATCGTGAACCCCGGCGACAGCGGGATGCTCAAGGACGAGCAGCTCGACAAGCTGGACTTCGACGAGCTCAACGATCAGCTGGTCGCCGACGGCAAGAAGCCGGCGACGGCCAACCCGGTGCTGCTCGGCATCACCAAGGCCTCGCTGCAGACCCGCTCGTTCGTGTCGGCCGCGTCCTTCCAGGAAACCACCCGCGTCCTCACCGAGGCGGCGGTTTCCGGCAAGGCCGACCTGCTCGAAGGCCTCAAGGAGAACGTCATCGTCGGCCGCCTGATCCCGGCCGGTACCGGCGCCGGCATCTCGAAGGCCAAGGCGATCGCGACCCGTCGCGACGACATGATCCTCGACGAGCGTCGCCGCCAGGCCGAGACCGCCGCCATCCCGGCGCCGACGCCGACCCCGGTGGAGCCGGCCGAGTAATCGGCAGCCACATCGCAGAATGTCGAAAGGGCCCCTCGGGGCCCTTTCTTTTTTCCGTCATCGCTCCGACGCAAATCTGCAACCGCCCTGTGAGGCAGGCGACACACACGGTCAGTACCTGAGGCGCGCAACCCAAAGGAGCATCTCATGTTGCGCAAAGCCCTCATTGCCGGCGTCAGCCTTGTTGCGCTCGCCAGCGCCGCCATCGCCCAGGAGTCCGCCCCCCGCCAGTTCGACGCCGTGCTCAAGGCGCATGCCGAGCTGCCGGCGCAGTCCTTCACCCCGGCTCCGGCCGATGCTCCGGCCTATTTCAACCTCTCGGGCCGCTTCACAAATGGCCCCAAGACGGAAGCGCTGTACTCGATCTTCGATGCCAAGACCGGCCTGTCGCGCCCCTATGCCGGCCAGGCGATCCAGGGCTTCTCGGGCATCCGCTCGCTCGGCGATGACCGCTTCCTGGTGCTGACCGACAACGGCTTCGGCTCGAAACTGACCTCGACCGACTCCCTGCTGATGTTCCACGAGCTCAAGCTCGACTGGACCAACGGCCGCGTCGGCGTCGAAAAGACCACCTTCCTCAAGGATCCGAACCGCGTCGTGCCGTTCCGCATCGTCAACGAGGCCACCAGTGAGCGCTACCTCACCGGCTCCGACTTCGACATCGAGTCGATCCAGCCGGTCGGCGACACCTATTGGCTCGGCGACGAGTTCGGTCCGTGGCTGATCAATGTCGCGGCCGATGGTACGGTGCTCAAGGTCGTCGCCACCAAGGTCGGCGACGTCGACTACAAGTCGCCGGACAACCAGACCGTCGTCACTCCCAACCCGGGCACACCGCTCGCCGGCGTCAATACCCAGCGTTCCGGTGGTTACGAGGGCATGGCCCAGTCCGCTGACGGCAAGACCCTCTACCCGCTGCTCGAAAAGACCTTCTTCGACGAGAAGACCGGTGCCATGGAGCTGGTCGACGGCAAGCCGGCGATCCGCATGCTCGAGTTCCACATCGATACCGCCAGCTGGGGCGACACGCTTCGCTACTACCCGCTGGACGATGCTGCCAACTCGATCGGCGACTTCAATATGATCGACGGTCATCGGGCCCTGATCATCGAGCGCGACCAGGGGGCGGGCGGCTCCTGGGCCGACAAGCCGGCCAAGCTGAAGCGCATCTACCTCGTCGATCTCGAAAAGGTCGACGCCAACGGCGTGCTGGAAAAGCTCGCCTATATCGACCTGCTGGCCATCAAGGACCCCAACGGCGTGGCGCCGCGCGGCACCGAGAACGGCATCTTCACCTTCCCGTTCGAGACCATCGAGGACGTCGACCTGGTCGACCCGACCACCATCGTCGTCGCCAACGACAACAACTATCCCTATTCGGTGGGGCGCCAGCAGGGGCGTGCCGACGACAACGAGTTCATGCTGCTCGACGTCGCCGACTTCCTCAAAGCCGAGTAAGGCGGACGATATCCGAGAACTGCGAGAGGGCCCTACCGGGCCCTTTCTTTTGACGATCCACTTGCGCGGAGCGACGCGCAGGCCCTTACTCGCCGCAGATGGAGCTTCGGGGGATGAAAGTGTTGCGGGTCATTATTGCCATGGCTTTGATGCTGATGCCGACGATGGCGTTCGCCAGCTGGATGCCGAACTGCTCGCTGTCGAAAGACAAGTCCACGCTGGAGGTCATCGCCTCCAATCCGAGCGACACCAGGTACCATTGCCAGGCCTGGTGCCGGATGAAAATCAGCGGCGAGCGGGCCATTCAGAAGTTCGATTGCACCTTCAACCTCGGCAGCAACGCCTCCGAGAAGGTGATGTGCAAGCAGGATGGCGGCGCACCCGGCTATTTCAGCGACGTCCTGCCGACCAAGAGCACCTGCGTGCCGCGCTGAAGCATACCGGACGCCGGCGCTGCCGTCGGGCCGGAAACAGGAGAAGCATATGAACGCCGCGCTGTGGGGCAGGGTGGACGACTATATCGCCGACCGCCTGGTGGATGAGGATGGGACGCTGGCTGCTGCGCTGCGGGCCAATGCCGACAATGGTCTGCGGCCGATAGATGTGTCGGCGGCGCAGGGCAAGTTCCTGCACCTTCTGGTGCGGATGAGCGGCGCGAGGCGTATCCTCGAAATCGGCACGCTCGGCGGCTACTCGACGATCTGGATGGCCAAGGCACTGCCGGCCGATGGCTCGATCGTCACCCTCGAATACGAACCACGCCATGCCGAGGTGGCGCGGCGCAATATCGAGCGGGCAGGGTATGCCGATCGCATCGAGGTGCGCGTCGGCGCCGCAGCCGACACCCTGCCATTGCTGGCGGCCGAACGGCTCCAGCCGTTCGACTTCGTCTTCATCGACGCCGACAAGCCGAACAACTCCGTCTATCTCGAATGGGCCATCAAGCTCGGTCGCCCCGGCACGGTGATCGTCCTCGACAATGTGGTCCGCGATGGCGAGGTGGCCAATGCCGCGAGCCGCGACCCCAACGTGCTCGGCAGCCGCGGCGCCTTCGAGCTTATCGCGGCCGACCCGCGACTTTCAGCGACGGCGCTGCAGACGGTCGGCGCCAAGGGTTATGACGGCTTTGCGGTAATGATCCTCGATTGAGGACCGGCTGAGCTCACGGCGCCGGCTTGTAGCCGACATACTCGGTGTACTGCTCGAGCAGCACCGACCAGACCCCGAAGGCCGCATCGAGGTTCTCGCGCGTGACCCCGTACTCGAGGTTCACGTCGTACTCGATCGCGGCATCGAGATCGGCATCGAGATAGGCGCTGCCGAACCGCTTGTCGCGGTTCCAGGCGTTCAGCGCATCCATGGTCGGCTTGATGTCGGCGTAGCCGGCGTAGAAGTTGATATCTTCGCAGGCGGTGTCGGCCGCGCAGTTCAGGAAGAACACATAATACGGCACGCCCTTGATGTTGCCGGCGATCCGCGGGTTGCCGTCGCTCTGGCTCTCCAGCGTCGCCGATCCGTAGCCACGCGCGATCGTCACGATCTCATCGACCTTCGAGCCGTCGATGATCGATTGGGCCAGCGCCGGGGTCGCAGCGAGAACGCCCAGCGTAACCGCGGCCAACAGGCGTATCAGCTTCATCGAATGCTCTCCATGTTGGCTCTGCCGTCGAGCCGACTGATACACCTTTGTCCCGGGAGGGCCAATGCGGGGCAGGGACCCACCCGGCGATTCCTGAAAATCGAGGAAAACCGCATCGACGATCTGGCGCCAGCCATGCGCCCGAGTCAGATTAGCCCTGTCCTCCGACCCCATCCCGTCCGTGGATGGAAATTCCCCGGATTTCCGGCTGCGTGAGCATCAGGTTCCGCTGCAAAGAATCCTTGACGGGGGGACTCACTGCCCATATAGAGGCGCAACCTTAGCGGTCGGTCGTGAAGTTCACGCGGGTATCTGCCACCTTGTGCGGGCATCCAGGAACTTCAAACACATCGCCAAAGGCAAGAGACGACGACAAATCTTCGTGCGCATGAACGCCCGGCCAACGCTGGGTGGTCCGCTGCAATGAGAGGCGCCGCTGCCCCGTTAGGGGTGGAATTGGCGCCCTATTGGTTTGCCATCGTCTTTCGCAACGAACTTCGGACCGATGGAAAGAGCGCAATGCCGACCATTAATCAGTTGATCCGCAAGCCTCGGGTATCCAAGCCCAAGCGGAACAAAGTACCGGCGATGGAAGCAAACCCGCAGAAGCGCGGCGTGTGCTCTCGCGTTTATACGACCACCCCGAAGAAGCCGAATTCGGCTCTCCGCAAGGTTGCGAAGGTTCGTCTGACGACTTCGCGCGAAGTCATTTCCTACATTCCCGGCGAAGGCCACAACCTGCAGGAACACTCCGTGGTGCTGATCCGCGGCGGTCGTGTTCGCGACCTGCCGGGCGTTCGCTACCACGTGCTGCGCGGCGTTCTCGACACCCAGTCGGTGAAGGATCGCAAGCAGCGCCGTTCGAAGTACGGCGCGAAGCGGCCGAAGTAAGGAGCATTCCAGATGTCCCGTCGTCACTCCGCTGAAAAGCGCGTCGTCAATCCCGATCCCAAGTTCGGCGATCTCGTCGTCTCCAAGTTCATGAACTCGCTCATGAAGGACGGCAAGAAGTCGGCTGCAGAGTCGATCGTCTATGGCGCCTTTGACATCGTGCAGACCAAGCTGAAGCAGGATCCGATCGGCGTGTTCCACACCGCCCTCGACAACATCCGCCCGGCCGTCGAAGTCCGTTCGCGCCGCGTCGGTGGTGCGACCTACCAGGTTCCGGTTGAGGTCCGTACCGACCGTCAGCAGGCCCTGGCCATTCGCTGGCTCATCGAATCTGCCCGCAAGCGTGGCGAGCACACCATGAAGGAGCGCCTGTCGGGCGAGCTCATGGATGCCGTCAACGGCCGCGGTCAGGCTGTTAAGAAACGCGAAGACACGCACCGTATGGCTGACGCCAACCGTGCCTTCTCGCACTACCGCTGGTAACGGAAGGCTCGCTCAGATGGCCCGCGAATACCCGATCAATCGCTATCGTAACTTCGGCATCATGGCTCACATCGATGCTGGCAAGACGACGACGACCGAACGCATCCTCTACTACACCGGCAAGTCCCATAAGATCGGCGAAGTCCACGACGGCGCCGCGACCATGGACTGGATGGAGCAGGAGCAGGAACGCGGCATCACCATCACGTCCGCCGCGACCACCACGTTCTGGAAGGGCCGTGACGGCTCGCAGTACCGCTTCAACATCATCGACACGCCCGGCCACGTGGACTTCACCATTGAAGTCGAGCGTTCGCTCCGCGTGCTCGACGGCGCTATCGCGCTGCTCGATGGCAACCAGGGCGTCGAGCCGCAGACGGAAACCGTCTGGCGCCAGGCCGACAAGTACAACGTTCCGCGTCTGATCTTCGTCAACAAGATGGACAAGATCGGTGCCGATTTCTATTTCTGCCTCGACACGCTGGACAAGCGCCTCGGCATCAAGCCGGTGGTGATGCAGCTGCCGATCGGTTCGGAAAGCGATTTCCGCGGCGTCGTCGACCTCATCGAGATGAATGCGCTGGTCTGGCGCAACGAAGAGCTGGGCGCGCAGTGGGACGTCGTCGAGATCCCCGAGGATCTCAAGGCGAAGGCCGCTGAGTACCGCGAGAAGATGATCGAGACCGCCGTCGAGATGGACGATGCGGCCACCGAGGCTTACCTGAACGGCGACATGCCGGACAACGACACGCTGCGCCGGCTGATCCGCAAGGGCACCTGCGAAGTGAAGCTGTATCCGGTGTTCTGTGGCTCGTCCTTCAAGAACAAGGGCGTGCAGCCGCTGCTGGATGGCGTCATCGACTTCCTGCCGGCTCCGACCGACATCCCGGCGATCCAGGGTATCGACGTCAAGACCGAAGCTCCGATCGAGCGTCACGCTACCGACGACGAGCCGCTGTCGATGCTGGCGTTCAAGATCGCCAACGACCCGCACATGGGCTCGCTGACCTTCTGCCGCATCTACTCGGGTCACCTCGAGGCCGGCGCCATGCTGGAAAACACGGTCAAGGAAAAGCGCGAGCGCGTTGGCCGCATGTTCCAGATGCACGCCAACAGCCGTGAGCAGATCAACGAAGCCTATGCCGGCGACATCGTCGCCATCGTGGGCCTCAAGGACACCACGACCGGCGACACGCTCTCTGACCCGAACCACAAGGTCATTCTCGAGCGCATGGAATTCCCGGAGCCGGTTATCGACATCGCCGTCGAGCCGAAGTCCAAGGCCGACCAGGAGAAGATGGGCCTCGCGCTCGCTCGCCTGGCTGCCGAAGATCCGTCGTTCCGCGTCAAGACCGACGAAGAATCCGGCCAGACCATCATCTCGGGCATGGGCGAACTGCACCTCGACATTCTCGTCGACCGCATGAAGCGCGAGTTCAAGGTGGAAGCCAATATCGGTGCGCCGCAGGTGGCCTACCGCGAGGCGATCACTCGTACCGTCGAGCACGACTACACCCACAAGAAGCAGTCGGGTGGTTCGGGCCAGTTCGCACGTATCAAGTTCCGCATCGAGCCCAACGAGCCGGGCAAGGGTTTCGAGTTCGTCTCGGAAGTCGTCGGCGGCAACGTGCCGAAGGAGTATGTGCCGGGCGTGCAGAAGGGCGTTCAGTCCGTCATGGGTTCGGGTCCGATCATCGGCTTCCCGATCGTGGACGTGAAGTTCGCGCTGACCGACGGTGCCTACCACGACGTCGACTCCTCGGTTCTCGCCTTCGAAATCGCTGGCCGCGCGGGTTTCCGTGAAGCCATCGAGAAGGCGGCTCCGAAGATCCTCGAGCCGATCATGCGGGTTGAAGTTCTGACCCCGGAAGACTATGTGGGCGACGTCATCGGTGATCTCAATTCACGTCGCGGCCAGATCCGCGGCACTGAAGCCCGCGGTATTGCGCAGGTGATCGATGCCATGGTGCCTCTTGCCAACATGTTTGGCTACGTGAACTCGCTCCGCTCGATGAGCCAGGGGCGCGCTCAGTACACCATGACTTTCGATCACTACGAGCAGGTTCCGCAGGCGGTCGCCACCGAAGTCCAGGCAAAGTACGCTTAACGTTTACCCGCTAAGCAAGCGCTTGAATTAAAACTGAAAACTCACGTCGGCTGTTGGCTGACGCATACGGAGAGAAGCGATGGGCAAGGAAAAGTTTTCCCGCAATAAGCCTCACTGCAACATCGGCACCATCGGTCACGTCGACCATGGCAAGACCTCGCTGACCGCAGCGATCACCAAGGTTTTGGCTGAGACCGGTGGCGCGACCTTCAAGGCGTACGACCAGATCGACGCAGCGCCGGAAGAGAAGGCGCGCGGCATCACGATCAATACCGCCCACGTCGAGTACGAGACGACCAACCGTCACTACGCTCACGTCGACTGCCCGGGCCACGCCGACTATGTGAAGAACATGATCACCGGCGCTGCCCAGATGGACGGCGCGATCCTGGTCGTGTCGGCTGCCGACGGCCCGATGCCGCAGACCCGCGAGCACATCCTGCTCGCCCGTCAGGTCGGTGTGCCGGCGCTCGTCGTGTTCCTGAACAAGTGCGACATGGTCGACGATCCGGAGCTGCTCGAGCTCGTGGAACTCGAAGTTCGCGAACTGCTGTCGTCCTACGAATTCCCGGGCGACGACGTTCCGATCATCAAGGGCTCGGCCACCGAAGCTCTGAACGACGGCAACAAGGAACTCGGCCACGACGCCGTGCTCAAGCTGATGGCCGCCGTTGACGAGTACATCCCGCAGCCGGCTCGTCCGATCGACCAGCCGTTCCTGATGCCGATCGAAGACGTGTTCTCGATCTCGGGCCGTGGCACCGTGGTGACCGGCCGTGTCGAGCGCGGCATCGTGAAGGTGGGTGAGGAAGTCGAGATCGTCGGCATCAAGGCGACGCAGAAGACGACCGTGACCGGCGTTGAAATGTTCCGCAAGCTGCTCGATCAGGGCCAGGCTGGCGACAACATCGGCGCGCTGATCCGTGGTATCGACCGCACGCAGGTCGAGCGCGGCCAGGTGCTCTGCAAGCCCGGTTCCGTGACCCCGCACACCGATTTCGTGGCTGAGGCTTATATCCTCACCAAGGAAGAGGGTGGCCGTCACACTCCGTTCTTCGCCAACTATCGTCCGCAGTTCTACTTCCGTACCACGGACGTGACCGGCGTTGTCACTCTCCCCGAAGGCACCGAGATGGTGATGCCGGGCGACAACGTGAATATCTCGGTCCAGCTGATCGTGCCGATCGCCATGGAAGAGAAGCTCCGCTTCGCTATCCGTGAGGGTGGCCGTACCGTTGGTTCGGGCGTCGTCGCCAAGATCCTGAAATAAGGCCTGCAATGGCTGGCGCGGCGCGCCTTTAGCGCGCCGCGCTCCATTTTTCGCTGGGAAAGCAAGATGAACGGTCAAAACATTCGCATCCGGCTCAAAGCCTTTGACCACCGTGTGCTCGACACTTCCACCCGGGAGATCGTCAACACGGCCAAGCGTACGGGTGCGCAGGTGCGCGGGCCGATCCCGCTGCCCACACAGATTGAGAAGTTTACGGTCAACCGCTCGCCGCATATCGACAAGAAGTCGCGCGAGCAGTTCGAGATCCGGACCCACAAGCGTCTTCTGGACATCGTGGATCCGACCCCGCAGACCGTCGATGCTCTGATGAAGCTCGATCTCGCCGCCGGCGTCGACGTCGAAATCAAGCTCTGAGTAACTGAGTTTTCGCGCTGACCATCCAAAGGGTCCTCTTGGACACAATGACCCGGTCAAGCGCCAAAGAGAGAAGGTAACAACCGATGCGTTCTGGTTTGATCGCACAGAAGCTGGGCATGACCCGCCTGTTCTTGGATGACGGCACACACGTCCCCGTGACCGTGCTCGACCTCAAGAATTGCCAGGTGGTCGGCCAGCGCACGCAGGAGAAGGACGGCTACACCGCCCTCCAGCTCGGCGCCGGCACCGTCAAGGCGAAGAATGTCACCAAGGCGGAGCGCGGCCAGTTCGCCGTCGCCAAGGTCGAGCCCAAGCGTCAGGTAACTGAGTTTCGTGTCGATCCTGCGAACCTCATCGAAGTCGGTGCCACCATGCAGGCGGACCACTTCGTCGAGGGTCAGCTGGTCGACGTGACCGGTACCTCGATCGGTAAGGGCTTCGCCGGCGGCATGAAGCGCTGGAACTTCGGCGGCCTGCGTGCCACGCACGGCGTGTCCGTGTCGCACCGTTCGCACGGTTCTACCGGTCAGCGCCAGGACCCCGGCAAGGTGTTCAAGGGCAAGAAGATGGCCGGCCACATGGGCGACCGTCGCGTGACTACCCAGAACCTGAAGGTCGTGCGCACCGATGTGGAGCGCGGGCTGATCATGGTCGAGGGCGCTGTCCCGGGTGCCAAGGGCGCCTGGATCCAGATCAAGGACGCGGTCAAGAAGGCCGCTCCGAAGGGCGCTGCTGTGCCCGGTTCGTTCAAGGCGGCTGTTGCAGCCGTGGCCGAGGAGGCGAAATAATGGAACTCCAGGTCACTACTCTGGACGGCAAGGCCGACGGTTCGGTCACTCTGAAGGACGAGATCTTCGGTCTTGAAGTCCGCCAGGACATCCTGCACCGCATGGTCCGTTACCAGCAGCTCAAGGCGATGGCCGGCACCCACAAGGTGAAGCACCGCTCCGAGATCGCTTACACTTCGAAGAAGTCGATCAAGCAGAAGGGCTCGGGCGGCGCTCGTCACGGCGCCAAGTCTGCTCCGCAGTTCCGCGGCGGCGGCCGGGCCTTCGGTCCCGAGCCCCGCAGCCATGCGATCGAGCTGCCCAAGAAGGTCCGCGCTCTGGCCCTGAAGCATGCGCTTTCGGCCAAGGCCAAGGCTGGCGAGCTGGTGGTCGTTCAGACCGTCGCCACCAAGGAGCCCAAGACGGCCCAGCTGATTGCCAAGTTCGGCAAGCTGGAGTGGTCGAACGCTCTGATCATCGACGGCGCCGAGGTGGACAAGAATTTCGCCAACGCGGCGCGCAACATTCCGCAGATCGACGTGCTGCCGGTGCAGGGGATCAATGTCGCTGACATTCTCCGTCGCCATAAGCTCGTTCTGACCAAAGCAGCGCTCGAAGCGCTCGAGGCCCGGTTCGCATGAGCAAGTTCACCAACTACGACGTGATCCGTAACCCGGTCGTCACCGAGAAGTCGACGATGGCGTCCGAGCACAGCCAGGTCGTCTTCGACGTCGCGATCGACGCCACCAAGGCCGATATCAAAGCCGCCGTCGAGGCGCTCTTTTCGGTCAAGGTCAAGGCAGTCAACACCCTGGTCCGCAAGGGCAAGGTGAAGCGTTTCCGGCAGGAACTTGGCACCCGCAAGGACGTCAAGAAGGCCATTGTCACCCTGGCCGATGGCCAGTCGATCGATATTTCGACCGGCATCTGAGGGGAGAGAGAAGAATGGGTCTAAAAACTTACAATCCGACCTCCCCGGGCCGCCGTCAGCTTATCACGACCGATCGGTCGGAGCTGTGGAAGGGCAAGCCGGTCAAGTCGCTGACCGAAGGTCTCAGCCAGTCGGGCGGCCGCAACAACGCCGGTCGCATCACTGCGTACCATCGTGGCGGCGGTCACAAGCGCTCGTACCGCATGGTCGACTTCCGTCGCGTGCGCTTCGAGGAGACGGCGACTGTCGAGCGGCTCGAGTATGATCCGAACCGCACCGCCTGGATCGCGCTGATCAAGTACGCCGATGGCGAGCTTGCCTACATCATCGCGCCGCAGCGTCTCAGCGCCGGCGACAAGGTGATCTCCACGCTCGGCACCGCCGACGTGAAGCCGGGCAATGCCATGCCGCTCGAGCGCATGCCGGTCGGCACCATCGTCCACAACGTCGAGATGAAGCCCCGCAAGGGCGGTCAGATCGCGCGTTCGGCCGGTGCCTATGCGCAGTATGTCGGCCGCGACGCCGGTTGGGCGATCCTTCGCCTCAACTCGGGTGAGCAGCGCCGCGTCCACGGCTCGTGCCTCGCCACTGTCGGCGCGGTGTCGAACCAGGATCACTCGAACACCTCGATCGGCAAGGCCGGTCGTAACCGCTGGCTCGGCCGCAAGCCGGTCAACCGCGGTGTGACCATGAACCCGGTCGATCACCCGCATGGTGGTGGTGAAGGCCGTACTTCGGGTGGCCGTCACCCGGTGAGCCCGTGGGGCAAGCCGACCAAGGGCAAGAAGACCCGTTCCAACAAGTCGACGGACAAGTTCATCGTCCGCTCGCGTCACGTGAAGAAGGGCCGCTAAGCCATGTCGCGTTCAGTCTGGAAAGGCCCGTTCGTCGACGGCTATCTGCTCAAGAAGGCAGAGACCAGCCGTGCGAGCGGCCGCAACGAAGTCATCAAGATCTGGAGCCGTCGTTCCACGATCCTGCCGCAGTTCGTCGGTCTCACCTTCGGCGTGCACAACGGTCACAAGCATGTGCCGGTGAACGTCCAGGAAGAGATGATCGGCCACAAGTTCGGCGAGTTCGCTCCGACCCGTACGTATTACGGTCACGCGGCCGACAAGAAGGCCAAGAGGAAGTAACATGGGCAAGCCGAAAACTCAGCGGTCGCTCAAGGACAACGAGGCCAAGGCGGTTCTCCGCATGCTTCGTACCTCGGGCATCAAGCTCAACCTCGTGGCTGCGATGATCCGCGGCAAGAAGGTCGACAAGGCTCTCGCCGAGCTGACCTTCTCGCGCAAGCGTATCGCCGGCTCGGTCAAGAAGACGCTCGAGAGCGCCATCGCGAACGCCGAGAACAACCACGGTCTCGACCCGGACAGCCTGGTCGTTGCCGAATGCTATGTCGGCGACTCCCTGGTGATGAAGCGCTTCATGGCCCGTGGCCGTGGTCACGCTGCCCGCATGGAGCGCCCGTTCTCGAACCTCACCATTGTGGTTCGCCAAGTTGAGGAGACCGCATAATGGGTCAGAAGATCAACCCGATCGGTCTGCGCCTCGGCATCAACCGCACCTGGGACTCGCGTTGGTACGCGAACAAGGGTGAGTACGGTTCGCTGCTCCAGGAAGACCTGAAGATCCGCGAGACGCTGCTTGAAGATTTGAAGCAGGCCGCCGTCTCCAAGATCGTCATCGAGCGTCCGCATCGCAAGTGCCGCGTGTCGATCCACACTGCCCGTCCGGGCATCGTGATCGGCAAGAAGGGCGCTGACATCGACAAGATCCGCGCCAAGGTGAAGAAGTTCACCGACAGCGAAGTGCACATCAACATCGTCGAAGTACGCAAGCCTGAGACCGATGCCAACCTCGTGGCTCAGGGCATTGCCCAGCAGCTCGAGCGTCGCGTGGCGTTCCGCCGTGCGATGAAGCGTGCAGTGCAGACGGCGATCCGTATGGGCGCCGGCGGCATCCGGGTGAACGTGGGCGGCCGTCTCGGCGGCGCCGACATCGCCCGCACGGAATGGTACCGCGAAGGTCGCGTGCCGCTGCACACGCTGCGCGCCGACATCGACTACGGCACCGCCGAGGCACAGACCACCTACGGCATCATCGGCATCAAGGTGTGGGTCTTCAAGGGCGAAGTCCTTGAGCACGATCCGTCCGCCCACGAGCGTCGTGCCACCGAAGGTGGTGGTTCGAACGAGGGTGGCCAGCGTCGCGAGCGGGACGAGCGCGGTGAGCGTGGCGATCGCCGCGATCGCGCGCCGGCGAACTGAGAAGGCATAGACAAAAATGCTGCAACCAAAACGTACCAAGTTCCGCAAGGCGCATAAGGGCCGCATCCATGGCAACGCCAAGGGCGGCACGGACCTGGCTTTCGGTCAGTTCGGCCTGAAGTCCCAGGAACCCGAGCGCGTTACCGCTCGCCAGATCGAGGCGGCCCGCCGCGCGATCACTCGCGAGATGAAGCGCGCCGGCCGCGTCTGGATCCGCGTCTTCCCGGACCTGCCGGTTTCCAAGAAGCCGACCGAAGTCCGCATGGGTAAGGGCAAGGGTTCGGTGGAATTCTGGGCGGCTCGCGTCAAGCCGGGTCGTATCCTGTTCGAAATCGACGGCGTCCCCGAGGACGTCGCCAAGGAAGCCCTGCGCCTCGGCGCGATGAAGCTTCCGATCATCACGCGGGTTGTCACCCGCATTGCGGATTGATCGCCATGGCACGTGCACCCAAGAAAAAAGTTGAGGCCAAGAGCGCCAATGGCGCCGCCGACCTCCGCGCCAAGACGCCTGATGAGCTGAAGGATCAGCTGCTCGGCCTGAAGAAAGAGCAGTTCAACCTGCGGTTCCAGCGCGCTACGCAGCAGCTGGAAAAGCCGACCGAGGTCAAGAAAGTCCGCCGCGAGATCGCGCGGGTGAAGACGATCCTCGGCGAAAAAGCCGCAGCGAAGTAAGGAGCAACCGATGCCCAAGCGCGTACTGCAGGGGACCGTGGTCTCCGACACTAATGAGAAGACCGTGGTGGTGCGGGTTGACCGTTCCTTCACCCACCCGGTGATGAAGAAGACCGTGCGCCGGTCCAAGAAGTACCACGCTCACGACGAGGCCAATGTGGCCAAGGTCGGGGACGTCGTCTGGATCGAAGAGTCGGCGCCGATTTCGAAGAACAAGCGCTGGGTCCTGAAACCCTCCGCGTAAACCGGAATTTAGGGCTCGCCGAGTAGGCAGACCCCGAAACTGAAGAAGGCATCAAGCCATGATCCAGATGCAGTCCAATCTCGATGTAGCCGACAACTCCGGCGCGCGTCGTGTCATGTGCATCAAGGTGCTCGGCGGCTCGCACCGCAAGTACGCCTCGGTGGGCGACATCATCGTCGTCTCGGTGAAGGACGCAATCCCTCGCGGTCGCGTCAAGAAGGGCCAGGTGATGAAGGCCGTCGTCGTGCGCACCGCATTCCCGGTTCGCCGCACCGATGGCACGATCATCCGCTTCGACCGGAACGCCGCCGTGCTGATCAACAACCAGGCCGAACCGATCGGCACCCGTATCTTCGGGCCAGTGCCGCGCGAACTGCGCAGCAAGAACCACATGAAGATCATTTCGCTCGCGCCGGAGGTGTTGTGATGGCGTCCAAGATCAAGAAGGGCGACAAGGTCGTCGTTCTCGCCGGCAAGGACAAGGGCAAGACCGGGCAGGTGCTGCAGGTCATCCCGACTGAGACCCGCGCAGTAGTGCAGGGGCTCAATCTGGTCCGTCGCCACACCAAGCAGACCGCGAGCCAGGACGCGGGGATCTTCACCAAGGAAGCCCCGATTCACCTGTCGAACCTCGCGATCGCCGATGCGAACGGCAAGCCGTCGCGCGTCGGTTTCAAGATCAACGCCGACGGCACCAAGGTGCGCGTCGCCAAGTCGACCGGGGACACGATCGATGGCTGATAGCGTCTACATTCCGCGTCTGCGTACCCAGTACGACGAGACCATCAAGGCGAACCTGATCAAAGAGTTCGGCTACAAGAACGTCATGCAGGCCCCCAAGCTCGACAAGATCGTGCTGAACATGGGTGTCGGCGAGGCGGTGAACGACACCAAGAAGGTGAAGTCGGCGGCCGCCGATCTCGAAAAGATCGCAGGCCAGAAGCCCGTCATCACCCACGCCCGCAAGTCGATCGCCGGCTTCAAGGTCCGCGAAGAGATGCCGCTCGGCGTGAAGGTGACGCTCCGCAAGGCGCGCATGTACGAGTTCCTCGACCGCCTGGTGAACATCGCGCTGCCGCGTGTTCGCGACTTCCGTGGTCTGAACCCGAATTCCTTTGATGGTCGTGGCAACTATGCCATGGGCATCAAGGAACACATCATCTTCCCCGAGATCAATTTCGATCAGATCGATCAGACCTGGGGCATGGACATCATCGTGTGCACGACCGCGCGCACCGACGACGAAGCCCGGGCGCTGCTCAAGGCTTTCAATTTCCCCTTCCGGCAGTAACGGAAGAGAGAAGGACGAGACATGGCAAAGACCAGCTCCATCGAAAAGAACAACAAGCGCAAGCGCCTCGCCAAGCAGCTCGGCCCCAAGCGGGCCAAGCTCAAGGCCGTCGTGATGAACCAGAGCGTCTCGCTCGAGGAGCGCTTCGCTGCGCAGCTCAAGCTTGCCGCGCTGCCGCGCAACTCGGCTGAGAACCGCGTGCACAACCGCTGCGAACTCACCGGCCGCCCGCGTGGCTACTACCGCAAGCTCAAGCTCAGCCGTATCGCGCTGCGTGAGCTCGGCAATCTCGGGCTGATCCCGGGTCTTGTGAAGTCGAGCTGGTAAGGAGAAGACGACAATGAGCCTCTCTGATCCGATCGGCGATATGCTGACCCGCATCCGCAACGCGCAGCTGCGTCGTCGCGATGTTGTCCAGACCCCGGCGTCCACCCTGCGTGGCCGTGTGCTCGACGTGCTGAAGTCGGAAGGCTTCATCCGCGGCTACTCGGAAAGCAAGATGGACAACGGCGTTGCCCAGTTCGACATCGAGCTGAAGTACTCCGACAACGCTCCGGTGATCCGCACCATCGAGCGCGTCTCGCGTCCTGGCCGTCGCGTCTATGCGTCGGTCAAGAACATCCCCTCGGTCGCCAATGGCCTCGGTGTGTCGATCCTGTCGACCCCCAAGGGCGTGATGGCCGATCATGAAGCAAAAGCCCAGAACCTGGGTGGCGAGGTACTCTGCCGCGTCTTCTAAGGCTGATGCCTTGAAGCCGTCGGTGTGACGATTACTCCGAAGGAAGTAGAAAGAATGTCCCGTACAGGCAAAAAGCCGATTGCTCCGATCAGTGGCGTCACCGTCACGATCAGCGATCGCAAGGTCACCGCAAAGGGGCCGAAGGGCGAGCAGGCGCTGACGCTCATGGATATCGTGAACGCCAAGCAGACCGATGACGGCATCGTCATCGAGCCCGCCAACGACAGCAAGGAAGCTCGTGCTGCCTGGGGGACCACCCGTGCGCTGATCAACAACATGGTGATCGGCGTGAGCGCCGGCTTCGAGAAGAAGCTGCAGATCCAGGGCGTTGGTTACCGCGCCGCCATGCAGGGCAAGGATCTGAAGCTCAGCCTCGGGTTCAGCCACGAAGTGGTGTTCGAGACTCCCAAGGGGATCACCATCGCCGCGCCGACGCAGACCGAAGTGGTCGTGACCGGCTCGGACAAGCAGCAGGTTGGCCAGGTGGCCGCCGACATTCGCGGTTGGCGTCCGCCGGAGCCCTACAAGGGCAAGGGCGTGCGTTATGTGGGCGAGTACATCGCCCGCAAAGAAGGCAAGAAGAAGTAAGGAGCGCACGAGATGCCCATCAGCCTCAAAGGTGCGGACCGCCGCAAGGCGCGCGTTCGCAAGGCGCTCAAGGCCAATGCCAATGGCCGCCCGCGTCTGTCCGTGCACCGCTCGGACAAGAACATTTACGCCCAGATCATCGATGACGCGTCCGGCCGCACGCTTGCTGCCGCTTCGACCATCGACAAGGACGTCAAGGCCAAGCTCAAGAACGGCTCGACCTCGGAGGCAGCTGCCGCCGTTGGCAAGCTGATCGCCGAGCGCGGTCTCGCCGCCAAGGTGTCGACCGTTGTGTTCGACCGTGGTGCCTATCTCTACCATGGCCGCGTCAAGGCCCTGGGTGATGCGGCCCGCGAAGGCGGCCTGCAGTTCTGATCCGGCGACAAAGGAAAATTCGATGAGAGACGTTCAAGAGCGCGATAGCGAATTCGTCGACCGGCTGGTTCACATCAACCGCGTCGCCAAGGTTGTGAAGGGTGGCCGTCGCTTCGGCTTCGCCGCACTGGTGGTGGTTGGTGATCAGAAGGGCCGCGTTGGCTTTGGTCACGGCAAGGCGCGTGAAGTGCCGGAAGCCATCCGCAAGGCAACCGAGCAGGCCAAGCGCCAGATGATCCGCGTTCCGCTGCGCGATGCCCGTACGCTGCACCACGATGTGGTCGGCCACCACGGCGCCGGCAAGGTCATCCTGCGTGCCGCCGTTCCCGGCACCGGCATCATCGCCGGCGGCCCGATGCGCGCGGTGTTCGAGACCCTCGGGGTCAACGACATCGTGGCGAAGTCGCAGGGCACCGCCAATCCCTACAACATGGTGCGGGCCACCTTCGATGCGCTGAAGCGCGTCGACAGCCCGCGTTCGGTCGCCGCCCGCCGCGGCCTGAAGGTCTCCGACCTGCAGGCTCGCCGTGGCGAGACCGTCGAAGCCTGATTAGGGCTTGGGAGTTAGAACTATGGCCGACAAGACCGTAACCATCGAGCAGATCGCCAGCCCGACGCGCCGTCCGCAGGACCAGCGCGCCACCCTCATCGGTTTGGGGCTGAACAAGATCCGCAAGCAGTCGACCCTCAAGGACACCCCCGAGGTCCGCGGCATGATCCGTAAGATCCCGCACCTCGTGCGCGTCGTCGACGCCAAATAAGGACGAGAACAATGACTCGTTTGAACGAACTCCGGGATAACCCGGGCGCCAACAAGAAGCGCGTGCGCGTCGGTCGTGGTATCGGCTCGGGCGTCGGCAAGACCGGTGGTCGCGGCGGCAAGGGCCAGACGGCTCGCTCCGGCGTTGCCATCAACGGCTTCGAAGGCGGCCAGATGCCGCTGCACATGCGCATGCCCAAGCGCGGCTTCAACGCTCTGAATCCCAAGAAGTGGAACCAGCTGCGTATCGACCGCGTCCAGAACTACATCGACAGCGGCAAGCTGGACATCAAGGGCGTGGTCGATGCGGCCGCTCTCGTGAAGGCCGGCGTGATCCGTCGCGAGCTCGATGGCGTGCGTCTGATCGGCAGCTCCGGTTTCACTGCCAAGAAGGTGACCTTCAAGGTTGCCCATGCGACCAAGGGCGCGCTTGCTGCTATTGAAGCAGCCGGCGGCAAGGTCGATATGCCTCAGGCAGAAGTGAAGGCTGACGCCTAAGAGCGCCTGGCCCCATTCTAAAGGGAGCGACTATGGCGTCCGCAGCCGAACAGCTGGCCAAGAATCTGAACTTCGGGACCTTCGCGAAAGCGAAGGCCCTTCAGCAGCGCATCTGGTTCACACTGGGTGCGCTTCTCGTTTATCGGCTCGGGACTTACATCCCGGTGCCCGGTATCGACCCCGATGCCTACCGCCAGACCTTCCAGCAGGCGCAGCAGGGCATTTTCGGCATGTTCGACATGTTTGCCGGCGGTGCCGTGCAGCGCATGGCGATCTTCGCGCTGAACCTCATTCCCTACATCACCGCGTCCATCGTGGTGCAGGTGGTGACCACCGCGTCGCCGCGCCTTGAAGCCCTCCGCAAGGAAGGCGAGAGCGGCCGTCGCAAGATCAACCAGTACACGCGCTATCTCGCCGTGCTGTTCTGCGCCGTGCAGGCCTATGGCATCGCCATCGGCCTCGAGGGCAGCCAGGGCGTCGTGATCGATCCAGGTTGGTTCTTCCGTCTGTCGACCGTCATCACGCTGGTCGGCGGTACCATGTTCCTGATGTGGCTGGGTGAGCAGATCACCTCGCGCGGCATCGGCAACGGTATCTCGCTGATCATCTTTGCCGGTATCGTGGCGAACCTGCCGGCGACGGTGGTGCAGACCCTCGAGCTGAGCCGCACCGGTGCGCTGCCGACCATCTGGGTCGTCGGCCTGCTGATTATCGCGATCGCGGTTATCGGCGTGATCGTCTTCTTCGAACGGGCCCAGCGCCGGTTGCTGATCCAGTATCCGAAGCGCCAGGTCGGCAACAAGATGTTCCAGGGCGACACCTCGCACCTGCCGCTGAAGCTCAACACTTCGGGTGTCATCCCGGTGATCTTCGGCTCGTCCCTGCTGCTGCTGCCTGCCACCATCGCGTCCTTTGCGGCGCAGGGTGATGCGCCGCAGTGGCTGTCGGTGACGGCGGCGCTGCTCGGTCGTGGCCAGCCCCTCTATCTGGTGCTGTTCGCGGTCCTGATCATCTTCTTCGCCTTCTTCTACACCTCGATCGTCTTCAACCCGACCGACACCGCGGACAATCTGAAGCGCTCCGGCGGCTTCATTCCCGGTATCCGTCCGGGCGAGCGGACGGCGAACTACATCGACTACGTGCTGACCCGCATCACGGTGATCGGCGCCCTCTATCTGACGGTCGTGGCGCTCATCCCCGAGATGATCCACAGCCAGCTCAACGTCAGCCAGTTCATCGGCGGCACTTCGCTGCTGATCATCGTGACGGTGACGCTGGATACGGTGACCCAGGTGCAGAGCCACCTGATCGCCCAGCAGTACGAAGGCCTGGTGAAGCGGTCGCGCCTTGGGGGCAAGCGTAAATGAGGCTGATCCTTCTGGGACCTCCGGGCGCCGGCAAGGGCACGCAGGCAAAGGTGCTGATCGACAGCTACGGGATCCCGCAGCTGTCGACCGGCGACATCCTGCGCTCCGCCATCGCCGCCAAGACCCCGATGGGTCTGGCCGCCAAGGAGATCATGGATCGCGGTGACCTCGTGTCGGACGAGATCGTCAACGGCATCGTCTCGGAACGCCTCGATCAGGAAGACTGCAAGCCAGGCTTCGTGCTCGACGGTTTCCCGCGGACCATTCCGCAGGCCGAGGCGCTCGACGAGATGCTGACCGAAAAGGGCATGCAGCTCGACGCCGTGGTGGAGATCACTGCCGACGCCGATGTGCTGGTCGGGCGGATCGCCAAGCGCGCCAAGGAATCGGGTGTGGCTCGCGGCGACGACAACGAGGAGGTGCTTCGCAACCGCCTCAACGTCTATCGCGAGCAGACCGCGCCGCTGGTCGAATTCTACCGCGGCAAGGGCCTGCTGAAATCGGTCGATGGCATGCAGCCGGTCGACGACGTCACGGCGGCCATCCGCCGGGCCGTGCATAACTAGTATACCTCGGGGCAGGGGCTCGGCAGTTGACTCTGCAGGACCTTGCCCGTATGAACCGCGCCAGTCTCATGGATTAACGGGCTGGATTCGGTTCCTCGAAGAGTGGGGAGCGGGATTCCGGTCCCTTGTCGTTATCAAACGGGCAGCACGAGCTGCCGACTATAGGAGAGCGGACGTGGCCCGTATTGCTGGCGTCAATATTCCGACCAACAAGCGCGTGGTGATCGCGCTTCAGTACATTCATGGGATCGGCTCGAAGTTCGCCCAGGAAATCACCGAGAAGGTCGGTATCCCGGCCGATCGTCGCGTGAACGATCTGACCGACGCCGAAGTGATCCAGATCCGTGAAACGATCGATCGCGACTATGTCGTCGAGGGTGATCTGCGCCGCAACGTGGCGATGAACATCAAGCGGCTCATGGATCTCGGCAACTATCGTGGCCTGCGTCACCGCAAGGGCCTGCCGGTTCGCGGTCAGCGTACCCACACCAATGCCCGCACCCGCAAGGGTCCGGCCAAGCCGATCGCCGGCAAGAAGAAGTAATTCGGGCGGCGGAGTACCTCTCCGTCATCCTGATGTAGCTGCTGGAACTACGGCAGCGTCGATATCGAACTGAGGAAGCAAATTGGCAAAAGCTGAAGTCGCGCGCGTTCGTCGTAAAGAGCGCAAGAATATCACCAATGGCGTTGCGCACGTGAATGCGTCGTTCAACAACACCATGGTCACCATCACCGACGTGCAGGGCAACACCATCTCCTGGTCGTCCTCGGGCGTGATGGGTTTCAAGGGTTCGCGCAAGTCGACCCCGTATGCCGCCCAGGTCGCGGCGGAAGACGCGGCCAAGAAGGCCCAGGAACACGGCATGAAGACCCTTGAGGTCGAGGTGCGCGGTCCTGGTTCGGGCCGTGAATCGGCGCTGCGTGCGCTGCAGGCTGCTGGCTTCAACGTCACCAGCATTCGCGATGTCACCTCGATCCCGCACAACGGTTGCCGGCCGCGCAAGCGTCGCCGCGTCTAACCTCCGTTACGGTTGATCTCCCGGCGCGCCCCTCGCGCCGGGATAGGTACATTGCATAGCGGACAGGCGGTTAGGCGGACCGCCCATTTGAAAGGACACCACCGTGACCATCCAGCGGAACTGGCAGGAACTCATCAAGCCGACCAAACTGGACATCGTTTCGGGCAGCGACAGCGCGCGCACGGCTTCGGTCGTTGCAGAGCCGCTTGAGCGCGGCTACGGCCTGACGCTCGGCAATGCCCTGCGCCGCGTGCTGCTGTCGTCGCTCCAGGGCGCGGCCGTTACCGCGATCCAGATTGACGGCATCCTGCACGAATTCTCGTCGCTCCCGGGCGTGCGTGAAGACATTACCGACCTCGTGCTCAACGTCAAGGAAATCGCCCTGAAGATGGGCGGCGAAGGTCCCAAGCGCCTGACCCTCACCAAGCAGGGGCCGGGCGCTGTTGTTGCCGGCGACATCAAGGTCTCCGGCGATATCGAAGTGCTGAACCCCGAGCTGGTGATCTGCCACCTCGACGATGGCGCCGAGATCAACATCGAGTTCACCGTCAACACCGGCAAGGGCTATGTCCCAGCCGACAAGAACCGTCCCGACGACGCCCCGATCGGCTATATCCCGGTCGATGCGCTGTTCTCCCCGGTCCGCCGCGTCTCCTACAAGGTGGATGCGACCCGCGCCGGCGAGAGCCTCGACAAGGACAAGCTGACGCTGACCGTCGAGACCAACGGCGCCATCTCGCCGGAAGACGCCGTGGCCTACGCCGCGCGTATCCTGCAGGACCAGCTGTCGGTGTTCGTCAACTTCGAAGAGCCCACCAAGGAGAAGGCCCAGGACACCGTCCCGGAACTCGCCTTCAACCCGGCGCTGCTCAAGAAGGTCGACGAGCTGGAGCTCAGCGTCCGTTCGGCGAACTGCCTGAAGAACGACAACATCGTCTATATCGGCGATCTGATCCAGAAGACCGAAGCCGAGATGCTGCGCACGCCGAACTTCGGTCGCAAGTCGCTCAACGAGATCAAGGAAGTGCTGGCTCAGATGGGCCTGCACCTCGGGATGGACGTGCCGAACTGGCCGCCTGAGAACATCGACGATCTGGCCAAGCGCTACGAAGATCACTATTAAGCGTGGTCAGAAGTGGCCCCCCGGTCTTCCGGTCGGACCACGCGACTACGTAGAGACAAGCTGGCCAAGAGCCACTAACCGCCCGTCGTGAGACGCCCGGGCCTTAGGGAGTAACAAAATGCGCCACGGTAATTCGAACCGTAAGCTCAACCGGACCTCTGCTCATCGCAAGGCCATGTTCGCCAACATGTCGGCCTCGCTGATCAAGCACGAGCAGATCGTGACCACCTTGCCCAAGGCCAAGGAACTGCGTCCGATCGTCGAGAAGCTGATCACGCTGGGCAAGCGCGGCGACCTGCATGCCCGCCGCCAGGCCATCGCCCAGATGCGCGATGAGACCCAGGTGCAGAAGCTCTTCGCCACCATCGGTCCGCGCTACAAGGACCGCAACGGCGGCTATATCCGCATCCTCAAGGCCGGCTTCCGCTATGGCGACAATGCCGCGCTGGCCGTGATCGAGCTGGTCGACCGCGATGTCGATGCCAAGGGCCTCGACTCGGGTCCGGTGCAGGCTCGCGAGAACGACGACGAAGCCGCCGCGGCGTAAGCCCGAGGTTATCGACGAAAGTCAAAGGCGGTCCGGTTTGTCCGGGCCGCCTTTTCGTTTGACCGCGGAACGTAATGCACGCCGTAATGGCGGCCGCGTTTTCAGGACATGCCGTACCCGCCAGGGCGGGATTGCAGGCCGTCCACCTCGAAAGCGCGACTGCGATCAAGTCTTGGGGAAGTGAAATGTCGGATCAGGGCCTCATCCTCGTCACCGGTGCGACCGGTTTCGTCGGCAAGTGGACGGTGTTGGAGCTGCTTAAGGCCGGCCACCGCGTGCGCGGCACGGTGCGTTCGCTGGGGCGGGCCGAAGAGGTTCGCTCGACGCTGCTGGGCGAACTGGGGCAGGGCACCCTCGACCGGCTCGAGCTGGTCGAAGCCGATCTGCTCGACGACAAGGGCTGGGCCGAGGCGATGCAGGGCGTCGCCACCGTGATGCATATCGCCACCGCCATTCGCGGCGACGAGCCAAAGGACCAGAGCCTGGTGATCCGCCCGGCGCTCGAGGGCACGCAGCGGGTGTTCCGCTTCGCCAATGCCGCAGGCATCAAGCGCATCATCATGACCTCGTCGATCGCCACGGTCGGCTATGGCCACGGCCAGACCAGCGGCCGCCGCGTCTATGACGAGACCTACTTCACCAACCTCGACAACATGCGCTGGACCTGGGCCTATTGCATCGGCAAGACCAAGGCGGAGCAGTTCGCCTGGGCCTTTGCGCGCGAGCACAATATCGACCTCACCACCGTGCACCCTGGCGCCATCATAGGGCCGGCGCTCGACAAGGATGCCAGCATTTCGCTGCAGATGGTCTCCGGCCTGCTCAACGGCACCACGCCCGCCATGCCGTCCAACGGTTTCTCGATCATCGACGTGCGCGATGTCGTCGCGCTGCACCTTGCGGCGCTGAACGACCCCGAGACCAGCGGGCAGCGCTACCTGGCCACCGCCGAGTATGTGCCGTTTCCCGAGGTCGGCAACATCCTGCGTGCGGCGCACCCGGAATGGGGCGTGACCACCAAGACTGTGCCTGACTGGATCATCAGGCTGATCGCCTCGTTTGGCGGCCCGGCCCGGCAGATCATCAACGACATCGGCAATGAGAAGGTGTTCGACGGCTCGAAAGGTGAGAAGCTCCTGGGCCGCAAGTTCATCTCCGCCAAGGACTCGATCCTCGCCACCGCAGACAGCGTCATCCGCCTCGGTATGGTGAAACAGAAGACCGCCTGACGTGCCCGCCACAGACCTGATCGATGATCTCCGCGCCGCTGTCGGGCGTCGCTACCTGCTGACCGGCGAGCGCCGCACCGAGCGCTACCGGCGCGGTTTCCGCTCCGGCGAGGGCGACGCGGTCGCCGTTGCCAGACCCGGCACCCTGCTCGAGCTGTGGCGCGTGCTCGAGGCGGCGGTGCGCCACGACGCCATCGTCATCATGCAAGCCGCCAATACCGGCCTCACCGAAGGCTCGACCCCCAGCGGCCACTACGACCGCCCGGTGATCGTGGTCAACACGCTGCGGCTCGCCGAGATCCAGCTGCTCGATGGCGGCAAGCAGATCGTCAGCTTTCCCGGCAGCACGCTCGACAAGCTCGAGAAGCTGCTGAAACCGCTCGGTCGCCTGCCGCATTCGGTGATCGGCTCCTCCTGCCTCGGTGCGTCGATCGTCGGCGGCGTCTGCAACAATTCGGGCGGTTCGCTGGTGCACCGGGGACCCGCTTATACCGAACTGTCGCTGTTTGCCCGGATCGGCGCCGATGGGCAGTTGGAGCTGGTCAACCATCTCGGCATCGAGCTCGGCGATGCTCCTGAGGAGATCCTCGGCCGGTTGCAGTCGGGCAGCTATTCGGCCGAAGACGTGCTGCATAATGTCGGCCTCGCCTCGGACAGCGAGTATGCCGCGCGGGTGCGCCAGATCGATGAGCCGACCGCCGCCCGCTTCAATGCCGATCCCCGCCGCCTGCACGAGGCCTCCGGCAGCGCCGGCAAGCTCGCGGTGTTCGCGGTCCGCCTGGACACCTTCGAAAAGCAGGGCGCCGAGCAGGTCTTCTACATCGGCACCAACGACGACGCCGTGCTGACCCGGCTGCGCCGCGAACTGCTCAGCCTCAACGCACTGCCGGTCGCTGGCGAGTATATGCACCGCGACATGTTCGACGTCGCCCGCAGCCACGGCAAGGACACGTTCCTCGTCATCCAGCGTTTCGGCACCGAGGTGATGCCGACCTTCTTCAACCTGAAGGGCAGGGTGGATGCCACCCTCAACAAGCTGCCACTGCTGCCCAAGCAGCTGTCGGATCGCGTCCTGCAGGCCATGAGCCACCTGTTCCCCGAGCACCTGCCGCCGCGCCTGCTCGCCTATCGTGACCGCTACGAGCACCACCTGATGCTGCGCATGTCCGGCGACGGGATCGCCGAAGCCCAGGCGCTGCTGGACCGGGTGTTCGCCGACGAGGGCAATGGCGCATATTTCAGCTGCACTCCGAGGGAGGGGGCGCAGGCCTTCCTGCATCGCTTCGCCGCGGCGGGGGCCGCTATCCGCTACGCGCTGATGCATGACAACGAGTCCGGAGGCCTTCTGGCGCTCGATATCGCGCTCCGCCGCAACGATCACGACTGGTACGAACACCTGCCGGCCGAGATCGACGAGCAACTCGCGCTGAAGCTCTACTATGGCCATTTCCTCTGCCACGTCTTCCACCAGGACTACGTGCTGGCCAAGGGGGCTGACCCGCACCGGGTGAAGGAGGCGATGCTGGCAGTGCTCGACCAGCGTGGCGCGCAGTATCCCGCCGAGCACAATGTCGGCCACGTCTACACGTCAAAGCCGGAGCAGCAGGCGTTCTTCCGCGAGCTCGATCCCACCAACAGCTTCAACCCGGGAATCGGCGACGACTCCAGGCACCGGCACTATGCCGGCGATCATCGCCATCACGACCACACCCACTAACTACGCGCCGCCAGCCCCCACTCGGCATAGAGCCGCTTCAACTGCCGCATCGAGTTCACCTCGACCAGCGGTAGTCCCACCGCCCGCAGGCGGTTGCGATCCCGCTCGCGCCGGTTCGGCTGCACGATGAGGATCCAGCGGATCATTTCCCATTTCAGGCTGTCCCGTTTCCCGCCAGCGCACCGACGCGGTTCCGCTTCTGGAGGAGTGTGCGCCACAGGTAGCGACGAAAATTCGCCCAGCGGCTGTCGCCGAGGAGGATTATGCCGGTGGCGCGGGCGAAGCGCTGCGGCATCAGGCTGGAGTAATTGCCGTCCATCACCCAGCGATCCCCGAGGATTGCCGCATCGTGCAGGGCGTGGAACTCCTCGTCCGGGCGCTCCTCCCAGTTGGTGTTGGGCAGATGCCGGAACAGATCGATGTGGAACGGCTCGGCGCCGATCTTACCTGCCAGCGCCACGGCCAGGGTGGACTTGCCCGAATTGGAGGGCCCGCAGATCATGATGCGTTCGCCAAGCGCCGAGAGTGGCAGCACGTCCATTTCAGCCTCCGGTTTCAGGTTCCCCGCCGCTTCGGGGGAGCGGCTTATACTGCATCGGGCCCGGCGCCGCGAGATGTCCGATCGGTGGCGCTGCGGATCGCCTGGAGCGTTTCCCGCCGCTATAGATCGCAGCATGAACGACGTTTCTCGCCCCACCGATCGAAAGCTGCGGAATGCCCTCGTGGCCGCATGGCTGCTTGGCCTGGCGGCTTTCGCACTGGTGTCCGTCTGGCTCAGCATCACCGACGCCCAGCGCCAGCTCGAGGCACGAGGCGCCGAAATGCAGCGCACCATCGCGCAGGCGACGGCCCAGCATGACGCGCATCTGACCAGCCTCGCGACGCTGGCGCTTGCCGGTGACACGCCGCCGATTGGGCTGTTCACGCAGCTGGCGGGCAGCATCATCCGGTTCTACCCGCGCATTACCTCGATCGCGCTCCTGGCGGACGGCAGCGGCGCCCCTCTGGCGATCAGCGGCGAGGCCCTGACTGCGCGGCTGTTGCAGCAGATCGAAAGCACCGCGCCGTCTCTGCCGCGCGGCACGTCCACCATGCTGGCCGGGCCACCAGGCACCGGGAGCTACCTGCTGCTGAAGCGCACCTCTGACGAGGCGGGGCGTTTCCTCATCGCGCTGACCATCGACGCGTCCCGGCTCTGGGACGATGCCGACCTGCCGGCCGGCCTGTCCTTGCAGTTGGCGCTCGGCGAGGCGTTCCTCGTCGACGATAGGGCGCCGTCCGCCGGTCTGGGCGAGGTTAGCCTTGCCGAGTCGTGGCAGATTCCGAGCACGTCGCAGCCACTATCGCTGCACCTGCAACAGCGACTCACGGCGCTGCAGGCGCTGCCGTTCGGCCTGTTCTTGGCGTTTGCAGTTGCAACGCTCCTCCTCGCCAACGGGGTGTATCTGCTGCTGCAGCAGCGCCGGGCGACGGCGCAGGCTCACGCGAGGCAGCGCGCGCAGGAGCATCAGTTGCGCCTCGAGCACGCGGCGCGGGTCAACTCGATGGGGGAACTGGCGTCCGGCATCGCCCATGAACTCACTCAACCGCTGACCGCGCTGCTGAGCCAAAGCCAGGCCGGACTGCGCCTCGCGGGGCACAACCCGCCCGACGCCGCCGCGCTGGCCGGGGTGCTCGAGGCCAATGTGCGGCAGGCCCGTCGGGCCGCCGACATTCTCGGCCGCCTGCGCGCCTATGTCAGTAAATCGCCGACCACGCCACAGCCGACCGACCTCAACCGGGTGGCGGCCGAGGTCGCCGGCCTGCTTGAGGCCGATCTCCGGGACAAGACCATCACTTTGGCGATCTTGCCTTCGGAGGCTGCAGCCATCGTTCTGGCGGATCCGATCGAACTGGAGCAGGTGCTGCACAACCTGGTGCGCAACGCGGCGGATGCCATCGAGGCGTCCGGGCGTGGTGACAACGTGTCGATCTCCGTCGTCACGGAGGCCGGACAGGTCCGCGTCGAGGTCAGCGACAACGGACCGGGTGTGCCGGTCGATGTCCTGCCGCACCTGTTCGAGCCGTTCTATTCCACCAAGCCTGCCGGCATGGGTCTCGGCTTGCCGCTCTGCCAGACGCTGGTCGAGCGCTTCGGCGGCAGCATCGAGGCCGCCAACACTCCTGAGGGCGGCGCGCGCTTCGTCGTAACGCTGCCGCTCAATCGCGGAGGCACACACCGATGAGCAAGACGCCCGTCTACCTTGTCGACGACGACGAGGCGGTGCGCGACGCGCTGTCACTGCTGCTCGGCACTTACGGCTACGCCGTCAGCAGCTTCGCCGATCCGACAAGCCTGCTTGCCGCGTCGGAAACTCTGCGCCCCGGTTGTCTGCTGGTGGACCTGAGGATGCCCGCGGTCTCCGGCTTGCAACTGCTGGAGCGGCTGGGCGAGCGTGGGATCGACTGGCCCTTCATCGTCATCACCGGGCATGGCGATATCCACGCCTGCCGGCGGGCCTTCAAGGCGGGTGCCGTGGATTTCCTGACCAAGCCGATCGACGAGCAGGTGCTGGTCGAGGCCGTGCAGGCAGCGCTGGCCCGGCTCGACACGCAGCAGGAAGACGCCGAAGCGCGGCAGCTGCTGGCGATGCTGACCGACCGCGAGCGCGAGGTGCTGGAGATGGTGAGCCGTGGCTGGGCCACCAAGCAGATCGCCGAGGCGCTGGCGATTTCGCCCCGCACCATCGACACGCATCGCGCCCACATTGCCGAAAAGCTCGGTACCAGCTCGGTCGCCGAGTTCGTTCGCATCGTCGCGGCGGCCGCCGGTCGGTAGCCCTACCGAGTTCTGTCGGGCGGCTCACCGATAGTGATCGCAACGAGGCCGGGCCAGATTTCCGGGGTCAACGGCGCCACGCGCCAGCCAACTCCCGGAGTATCCCATGCAGAAGCTCTCCCTCGCCCTCGCCACCGTTCTCGCGCTCACCGGCGCCGCCAATGCCGCGACTCTCAACGAGAAGAACATGCCGCTCGACGTCGCCACGAAACTTGCCCAGTCGGCCGTCGCCGCCTGCGCCGCCGACAAGTACAACGTCTCGGTCGCCGTGGTTGATCGCGCCGGCAATGTCCGGGCACTGCTCCGCGCCGATGCTGCCGGTCCGCACACCCTCGAGTCCGCGACCCGCAAGGCCTACACCTCGGCCTCGACCCGCGCCGCGACCGCCGCGATTGTCGAGAACATCGCCAAGAACCCGTCAGCGGCTGAACTGGCGAGGCTCGACGGCTTCCTGGTGCTCGCCGGCGGCGTGCCGGTGAAGTCGGGCGACGAAACCATCGGCGCTATCGGCGTCGGCGGCGCACCGTCGGGCGCCCTCGATGAGGCCTGCGCCGTCGCCGCCATCGACGCCAATGCCGAGCTGCTGAAGTAAGCGGCTTTCCTCTGCCGCTCTGCTGTGGCTAGAATGCGGGAAGGGGCGGTGCTGGTGCACCGCCCCTCATTCGTGGAGGGACTGCAGCATGGCCAAGGTCGTTACCATCGGAGGCAGCGGCCATGTCGGCACCTACCTCGTGCCGCGCCTGGTCGAAGCCGGTCATCACGTGATCAACGTCACCCGCGGGCATCGCAAACCCTACTTGCCGAACGCGGCATGGGGCAGGGTGGAGACGGTTCTTATCGATCGCGAGGCGGCCGAGCACGAGGGCAGCTTCGGCGCCGCCATTGCAGCGCTCGAGGCCGACATCGTCATCGATATGATCTGCTTTACGCTGCCGCGCGCCCAGCAGCTGGTGGAGGCGCTGCGCGGCAAGGTGCAGCACTTCCTCCATTGCGGCACCATCTGGGTCTATGGCCACAACACTGCTGTGCCCGCCACCGAGGACCAGCCGCATAACCCCTTCGGCGAGTACGGTACGCAGAAGGCGGCGATCGAGAGCTACCTGCTCGACGAGGCGCGTCGTCGCGGCTTTCCGGCGACCGTGTTCCGTCCCGGCCACATCGTCGGTCCCGGCTGGGCTCCGTTGAACCCGGCGGGGCATTTCAACGCCGAGGTGTTTTCCAGGATCGCCCGCGGCGAGGAACTGACGCTGCCCAATTTCGGGCTCGAAACCGTCCACCACGTCCATGCCGACGATCTGGCGCGACTGGTCATGGCGATCATCGCCAGCCGCTCGACGTCCGTCGGCGAGGCCTTCAACGCTGTCTCGCCGCAGGCGGTCAACCTGCGCGGCTACGCCGAGGCCATGTATCGCTGGTTCGGCCACGAACCGAGGCTCAGCTACCTGCCGTTCGAGCAGTGGAAATCGTCGCAGGATCCGGACGAAGCCAACGCCACCTGGGAGCACATCGTGCGCAGCCCCAGCCATTCCTCGGAAAAGGCGCGGCGGCTGCTCGGCTTTGCGCCGCGCTATTCCTCGCTGGAAGCCGTGCAGGAGGCCGTCAGCTGGCTCGTCGACAACGGAAGGGTCCAAGGTCCGCAAGACTAGTGAAATCGGCTCGTGGCACACCATCGTCACACACGAGGTCAGCCCAATGCCCCACAGCTACGAAGACCGCATCAACCGCGTCACCGCCTATATCTACGAGCATCTCGATGAGCCGCTCGACCTCGCTCGCCTCGCCGACGTCGCGGCCATGTCACCCTGGCACTGGCATCGCGTCTACTCGGCCATGCGCGGTGAGACCGTTGCCGCCGCGGTCCGCCGTCTGCGCCTGATGCGGGCAGCGAACGAGCTGGCCAATTCCGATGCGCCAGTCGAGACCATCGCCAGGCGTTCCGGCTACGACAACCTGCAATCCTTCACGCGGATCTTTGCCGACGCCTACGGTATGCCCCCGGCCCGTTACCGCCGCGAGGGCAGCCATACGGTGTTCAACCCGGCCCAGAACGGCGCCCCGGCGCCGCACTATGCCGTCGAGGTCCGTCATCTGCCTGCCATGACCATCGCCACCGAGCCGCATGTCGGCGACTACATGAATATCGGCATCGCCTTCGACCGGCTGTTCGGCCGCCTCGGCGCTGCCGGGCTGATCGACGGGGACACCCGCATGTTCGGCGTCTATGCGGACGATCCGAGCGCCGTGCCGGTGGACCAGCTGCGTTCGATGGCGGCCGCCACGTTGAGTTCGGCGCCGCCGGAGCAGCCGGTCACCGCGACCCGCGCCGGCGATTACGCCGTGCTCCGCCACAAGGGCCCGTATCCCGACATGCTCGCCGAGTACAACTGGCTGTTCGGCACCTGGTTGCCGCAGTCGGGGCGTGACCTCGCCGACGCGCCGGTGCTGGAGGAATACCTCAACAGCCCGCGCGACACGGCGCCGTCGGAACTGCTCACCGTCCTCTATTTGCCGCTGGTGTGAAGATGGGAAAATCCTGGACCGAGAAGCTCGACGCTCCGGCCGAACCGGTGGTGAAGCCGGCGCCGATCAGCATCGCCGGCATGCGGGTGGGGCAGATCATGCTGGTTCCCACGGCGCGGATGATCGCCGACTTCATGTCGGCCATTCCGGCCGGCGAGACGGTAGACACCAAGGCGATGCGCCGCGAGCTGGCCGAGCGCCACCACGCCGAGGTGACCTGTCCGATCTATACCGGCTATCACCTTCGCACCGTCGCGGAGGCGGCGCTCGAGGCCCATGCGGCCGGGGTGCCGGTCGAAGCCATCACCCCGTTCTGGCGGGTGCTCGACGAGGACAGCCCCACCACCGGGCGCCTTCCGGACGGCGTCGCCTTTGTCGCGGCGCGGCGGACCGCCGAGCGCTGAGGGTTCACGGCAATACGCCCTCCGGCTATCGTCCCGATCCTTGGAGGGCGAAGATGCACAAGGGATCATGTCTTTGCGGGGCGGTCCGCCTCGAGGTCGCAGGCGAGCTGGCGCCGCCGACCGCCTGTCATTGCTCCAGGTGCCGCAAGCACACCGGGCACTACGAGGCTGGCACCGATGTGCCGCGGGCGGCCCTGACCGTCTTCGGCGAGGACAAGGTCGGCTGGTATCACTCGTCCGAGAAGGTGCGCCGCGGCTTCTGTACCGTCTGCGGCTCGTCGCTGTTCTTCGATCCGATCCACCACGAACGGATCGGCATTTACATGGGCGCCTTCGACACCCCGACCAACACCCGCCTCGCGATGCACATCTTCGTCGCCGACAAGGGCGACTATTACGACATCGCCGACGGACTGCCGCAGAACCTGCAGTGATGCCGGAGCGGGCAGGGGCGCGAAATTTTCTCCCTGTCCCCCTTCACTGTGTCATGTCCCTTCTCTAACAAGGGCCGAGCAATCGATTGCACGGACAAGAGGTCACGCACATGTCTACCATCATCGACATCACCGGCCGGCAGGTCTTCGACAGCCGCGGCAATCCGACCGTCGAGGTGGATGTGGTGCTCGATGACGGCAGCTTCGGCCGCGCCATGGTGCCGTCGGGCGCTTCGACTGGCGCGCATGAGGCGGTGGAGCTCCGCGATGGCGGCAAGCCCTTCCTCGGCAAGGGCGTCACCAAGGCGGTCGACTTCGTCAACACCGAGATCTTCGCCGAGATCCAGGGGCTCGACGCCCTCGACCAGATCGGTGTCGACCGGGCGCTGATCGAGCTCGACGGCACGCCGAACAAGTCGCGTCTGGGTGCCAACGCCATCCTCGGCGTTTCGCTCGCCGTCGCCAAGGCGGCCGCCGAATCGAGCGAGCTGCCGCTCTACCGCTATGTCGGCGGCCCGAACGCGCATGTGCTGCCGGTGCCGATGATGAACATCATCAATGGCGGCGCCCACGCCGACAACCCGATCGACATGCAGGAATTCATGATCCTGCCGGTGGGCGCCGAGAGCATTGCGCATGCCGTGCAGATCGGCTCGGAGATCTTCCACACCCTGAAGAAGGGCCTCGCGGCGGACGGCCACAACACCAATGTCGGCGACGAAGGCGGCTTCGCGCCCAACCTCAAATCCGCCGAGGCAGCGCTCGAGTACATCGTCAAGTCGATCGAGAAGGCCGGCTACACCGCCGGCAAGGACGTCTATCTCGGGCTCGACTGCGCTTCGACCGAGTATTTCAAGGGCGGCAAGTACGCCATGGAAGGCGAAGGCAAGACGTTGTCGTCGGAGGACAACGCCAGATTCCTCGCCGGGCTGGTCGACAAGTTCCCGATCATCAGCATCGAAGACGGCATGGCCGAGGACGACTGGGAGGGCTGGAAGGCGCTCACTGACCTGCTCGGCAGGAAGGTGCAGCTGGTCGGCGACGACCTGTTCGTCACCAACACCGAGCGCCTGCGCTCCGGCATCAAGATGGGTGTCGCCAACTCGATCCTCGTCAAGGTGAACCAGATCGGCTCGCTCTCCGAGACGCTCGACGCCGTCGATACCGCGCATCGCGCCGCCTACACCTCGGTGATGTCGCACCGCTCGGGCGAGACCGAGGACTCGACGATCTCCGACCTGGCGGTCGCCTGCAACTGCGGGCAGATCAAGACCGGCTCGCTGTCGCGCTCCGACCGGCTGGCCAAGTACAACCAGCTGATCCGCATCGAAGAGCAGCTCGGCACCTCGGCCACCTATGCCGGCCGCAGCATTCTGAAGGGCTGAGCCAAAACCCTGACACGCGGCGGCAGCTGAATCGGCTACCGTCGCGTGATGACCGACCACCTCAGATATGCGGGCCTGCCCGCAGCGGCCCAGGCCGACGCCCTGCGCGGCATTATCCGCGCCACCCCCGTGCTGGTCACCGTGCTCGAGCGCTTGCCCGAGCTGGACCTGCCGGACACCTGGCTGGTCTCCGGCGCCATCTACAACACGGTCTGGAACCAGCTGACCGGACGGCCGCCGCTGACCGGCATCAACGATATCGACCTGTTCTATTTCGATGCATCGGACCTGAGCTACGAAGCCGAGGACCGTGCCATCAAGGCAACCGACCGCGTCTTCGCCGATCTGCCGCTGCCCGTGCAGTTGCGCAACCAGGCGCGGGTGCACCTGTGGTATCCGGAACGCTTCGGCGAACCCTATCCGGCGCTGACTTCGTCACGCGAGGCGATCGACCGCTTCGCTTCGCTCACCCATGCGGTCGGGGCGCGGCTCGATCGGGCAGGGGAGATAGAGCTCTACACCCCCTTTGGCCTCGACGACCTGTTCAGTTTCCGCATTACTCCGAACCGGCGGATGAACAACCGGGCGACGCATGAGAAGAAGGCGGAGCGCGCGCGGTCGGTGTGGCCGGAGATCGTGGTCGAGGCCTGGTAGGCGCAAACTGACAGAGACGGCCCCCTCCCGGCCTCCCCCATAAAGGGGGAGGTGAAGAGTCGAGGCTCTGTCGTCGATCGCGCCTGACGCACCGGTGGGGCACCTCCCCCTTTATGGGGGAGGATGGGAGGGGGCCGTCTCTATCGGTTAGTCGATCCCGCAACCACCCGTTAAGCCGCGGTGAACTATAAAGGCCTGCAACAGCACCAGGCGAAGCTCGTCCATGCCCACTCGTTTGAAACGCCCAGCCTTCTGGCGCCACGTCGCTCTGGCGTTGGGCCTTGTCGCGTTCCAGGGCTATCTGGGTTACAGTGTGGTGACCGGACAGTTCGGCATCGAGAGTCAGGACGTGCTCGAGGTCGAGATCAACGAACTGGCTGCCAAGTCCGGTGCGCTGCAGGCGGAAATCGATTCCTTCCGCCATCGGATCGATCTGTTCCAGACCACGCGGATGGATCCCGATCTGGTGTCCGAACGGGCGAGGGCGCTGTTGTCGATGGCGCAGCCCGACGAGATCGTCGTCATGGTCGATCCCGCCAACGGTAAACCTGTTTCCAGTTCAAATGTGCAGTCAACCACAGACGGGTTAACTGCAAATATCGACATTGGCATAGACTGATAGCAGCGTTTTCTCGCGTGATACGCGGATTCGCCTCCGTCACAATATTGCGCTAAGCTTCGCCGGTTCGCGGCTTCCTGCCGTGCGACAACGATGCGGCTTATCCATATTCCGGAGCTCTCGCCCATGGCGCGTAAAGCGGCGGCCAAACCGGCCCAGTCCAATGTCCCCGAACTCACCAAGGAACAGGAACTCGCCGCATACCGCGAAATGCTGCTGATCCGCCGCTTCGAAGAGAAGGCCGGCCAGATGTACGGCATGGGCCTGATCGGCGGTTTCTGCCACCTCTATATCGGCCAGGAAGCTGTCGTCACCGGCGTCACCATGGCGTCGAAGAAGGGCGAGGACGCCCAGATCACCGGCTACCGCGACCATGGCCACATGCTGGTCATGGGCCTCGACCCCAAGGGCGTCATGGCCGAGCTGACCGGCCGCCAGGGTGGCCTTTCGAAGGGCAAGGGCGGCTCGATGCACATGTTCTCCAACGAGCACCGCTTCTACGGCGGCAACGGCATCGTCGGCGCCCAGGTGTCGCTCGGCACCGGCCTCGCTTTCGCTTCGAAATATCGTGGCGACAACACGGTTTCGATCTCCTATTTCGGCGACGGCGCGGCCAACCAGGGCCAGGTCTACGAGAGCTTCAATATGGCCAAGCTCTGGAACCTGCCGGCCGTCTACATCGTCGAGAACAATCGCTACGGCATGGGCACCTCGGTGGAGCGGGCCTCCGGCCAGCCGGACTTTTCCAAGCGCGGTATTTCCTTCGGCATCGAGGGCGAGCAGGTCGACGGCATGGACGTCCGCATGACCTATGACGCGGCCAAGCGGGCCATCGAGCATGCGCGGTCCGGCAAGGGCCCCTACATCCTCGAGATGCTGACTTACCGCTACCGTGGCCACTCGATGTCCGACCCGGCAAAGTACCGTTCCAAGGACGAAGTCTCGACCATGCGCGCCGAGCACGATCCGATCGAGCAGGTCAAGCAGCGCATCCTCGAGAAGCGCTACGGCACCGAGGAAAGCCTCAAGGAACTGGAAACCGAAATCCGCGCCATCGTCACCGAGGCCGCCGATTTCGCCACCTCCGATCCGGAGCCGCCGGCGTCGGAACTCTGGACCGACATCTACGCTCCCGCCTGATCGGCGTTTATCCCGCGTTTCCCTTTCGATCTCCCGCTGGAGACCCCTGAATGCCCACAATCCTCATGCCCGCCCTCTCGCCGACCATGGAAGAGGGGAAGCTCTCCAAATGGCTGGTCAAGGAAGGCGACACGGTAAAGCCCGGCGACGTATTGGCCGAGATCGAGACCGACAAGGCGACCATGGAGGTCGAGAGCGTCGATAGCGGCGTGGTCAACAAGATCATCGTTCCGGAAGGCACCGAGGGCGTGAAGGTCAATGCGCCGATCGCCGTGGTTCTCGGCGAAGGTGAGGCCGCTGGCGATCTCACCCCGCAGCCGGCGCAGCGCGCGCCCGAGCCGGTTTCCGCTGCAGCGGTTGCCGAGGCCGTGGCGTCTCCGACACCGACCGCTCCGGCCGGCGTCGCACCCGTCGCGATCCTCGAAGTGGCGTCCGACCCGGACCTCCCTGCCGGTGTCGAGATGGTCGAAATGACCGTCCGCCAGGCATTGAACGAGGCCATGGCCGAAGAGATGCGGCGCGACAAGGACATCTTCCTCATGGGCGAGGAAGTGGCCGAGTACCAGGGCGCCTACAAGATCAGCCAGAACCTGCTGCAGGAATTCGGTCCGCAGCGTGTGGTCGATACCCCGATCACCGAGCACGGCTTTGCCGGTCTCGCCGTCGGCGCCGCCTTTGCCGGCCTCCGGCCGATCGTCGAGTTCATGACCTGGAACTTTGCCATGCAGGCGATCGACCAGATCATCAACTCCGCCGCCAAGCAGCTCTACATGTCGGGCGGCCAGGTCACCGCGCCGATCGTCTTCCGTGGCCCGAACGGCGCCGCCGCCCGTGTCGGCGCCCAGCACAGCCAGGATTATTCGGCCTGGTACAGCCACGTCCCGGGCCTCCACGTGGTCGCTCCGTTCAGCGCCGCCGATGCCAAGGGACTGCTCAAGGCCGCCATCCGTTCGAACACCCCGGTGGTGTTCCTCGAGAACGAAATCCTCTACGGCTCGACTGGCCTCGTGCCCAAGGTCGACGACTACGTGCTGCCGATCGGCAAGGCGCGGATCGCTCGGCAGGGTAAGGACGTCACCATCGTCTCGTTCTCCATGGGCATGCGCTACGCCACCCAGGCCACCGAGAAGCTGGTGGCTGCCGGTGTCGATGTCGAGCTGATCGACCTCCGCACCCTTCGCCCGATGGACACCAAGACGGTGATCGAGTCGGTCAAGAAGACCGGTCGTCTCGTCACCGTCGAAGAAGGTTGGCCGCAGGGCGGCATCGGCGCCGAACTCTCGGCGGTCGTCACCGCCGAGGCGTTCGACTATCTCGATGCTCCGCCGACCCGCGTCACCGGCAAGGATGTGCCGATGCCCTACGCCGCCAACCTTGAGAAGCTGGCTTTGCCGAACGTCGATGAGGTCATCGCGGCGGTGAACGCCGTGACCTATCGGAGCTGACCGGATGGTGGCGCAGGCCGAGCTCGATCGGAAGTTTCTTGATGCCGCCTACGCGGAGGCCCAGTTGGGCCTCTCCGAAGGCGGTATCCCGATTGGTTCGGTGCTGGTGCGCAATGGCGAGATCATCGGCCGCGGCCACAACCGGCGCGTGCAGAAGGGCGATCCGATCCTGCATGGCGAGATGGACGCGATCCAGAACGCCGGCCGGCAGCGCACCTACAAGGACGTGACCTGCTACACTACACTCAGCCCCTGCATGATGTGCACTGGCACCATCATCCAGTTCGGCATTTCGCGCGTGGTCGTGGCGGAATCGAAGAATTTCAAAGGCTTCCAGGATGTCCTGTCACTGGCCGGCGTCGACGTGGTGGACTACCACGAGCAACGCTGCGAGCACATGATGGCGGATTTCATCGAGAAGCATCCGCAACTCTGGAACGAAGATATCGGCGAGTAAGGCACTATGAGCATCAACATCACCATGCCCGCGCTCTCTCCCACCATGGAGGAGGGCAAGCTCGCCAAGTGGCACGTCAAGGAGGGCGACAGCGTCTCTTCCGGTGACGTGATCGCCGAGATCGAAACCGACAAGGCGACGATGGAAGTCGAAGCCGTCGACGAGGGCAAGATCGGCAAGATCGTCGTGCCCGAAGGCACCGAGAACGTGAAGGTCAACGCGGTGATCGCGGTGATCCTCACCGAAGGCGAAACCGCCGCCGACGTGAAGGCTCCGGCGCCTGCCGCCGCCCCGGCCGCCAAGGCGCCCGAACCGGCAAAGTCCGAGGCTCCGGCGCCGGCTGCCGCACCTGCCGCCGCCGCGCCGGCGCCCGCACCGGCCAAGCCTGCTGCGGCGCCTGCAACCAACGGCGCCCGCGTATTCGCCTCGCCGCTCGCCAAGCGCCTCGCCAAGGAAGCCGGCATCGAGCTCGGCGCCATCACGGGTTCCGGCCCGCATGGCCGCGTCGTCCGTTCCGACGTCGAAGCCGCCAAGTCCGGCAAGGCGCCGCTCAAGGCAGCTGCCCCGACGCCGGCCGCTGCCCCTGGTGGCGCGGCTCTCTCCGGCGGCATGAGCAAGGCTCAAGTCATGGCGCTCTACCCCGAGGGCAGCTACGACATCGTGCCCAATGACGGTATGCGCAAGGTCGTGGCGGCGCGCCTCACCGAGGCCAAGCAGACCATTCCGCATTTCTATCTGTCGCTCGATTGCAAGATCGACGCGCTGCTCGAGGCCCGCGAACAGATCAATGCCGCGGCGCCGCTCAAGGACGGCAAGCCCGCCTATAAGCTCTCGGTCAACGACTTCGTCATGAAGGCCTGGGCCGCGGCGCTGATGAAGGTGCCGACCGCCAACGCCACCTGGGCGGGCGACTCGATCCTCTATCACAAGCACGCCGATGTGGCGGTCGCCGTGGCGGTGCCGGGCGGGCTGTTCACTCCGGTGGTCAAGGCCTGCGATACCAAGTCGCTGCGCCAGATCTCCGATGAGGTGAAGGACCTCGCCGGGCGTGCCCGCTCCAAGAAGCTGATGCCGCAGGAATACCAGGGCGGCACGTCTTCGGTTTCCAACCTCGGCATGTACGGCATCAAGAACTTCCAGGCCGTCATCAACCCGCCGCACGGCACTATCCTCGCGGTCGGTGTCGGCGAGGAACGCGTCTATGCCGAGAAGGGCCAGGTGAAGGTCGCCAACTTCATGACCGTGACCCTGAGCTGCGACCACCGTGCCGTCGACGGCGCGCTCGGCGCCGAAGTGCTCGCCGCGTTCAAGGGCCTGATCGAAAACCCGGTAATGATGCTGGCTTGAGGGCAGGGCGTCCCGATGAAGACTATCCTCGCTTTTGGCGACAGCCTGACGTTCGGCGCCAACCCGATCCCGGGCGGCCCACGACACCCTTACGAGGATCGCTGGCCGACCGCTCTCGAGCGTGCCCTCGGCGGCCAGGCTCGGGTCATCGCTGAAGGCCTGGGTGGTCGCACCACCGTGCATAATGACGGCTGGGCCGCCGCCGATCGCAACGGCGCGCGGCTGCTGCCGACGCTGCTCGAGTCGCACTCGCCGCTCGACCTGGTCATCATCATGCTGGGCACCAACGACCTGAAGCCGTTTCATGGGCGTACGGCGCAGGAAGCCTCAAACGGCATGCGCCGGCTGGTACAGATCGTCCGCGGCCACTACGTCAAGCCGACCGACGTGATGCCCAGGATCATCCTCGTCGCGCCGCCGCATATCCGCGACACCGATCACCCCGAAATGCTGCTGCATTTCGGCGACGAGGCGATCGGCCAATCGAAACTCTTCGCTCACTGGTACAAGCTGCGCGCCGACGAATACGGCACCGGCTTCTTCGATGCCGCCACTGTCGCCGAAGCGCATCCGGCGGACGGCGTGCATCTCGACGCGGCCAACACCCGCGCCATCGGCGAGGGGCTGGCGCCGCTGGTGAAACAGGTACTGGGCCTGTGACCGCCCCGATCGCCATGCGCCCGGCGACCAAGGCAGATGCGAGCGAACTCGCGCTGCTGGTCAACATTGCGACGCATGGCGGGATCGGCATGGGCTGGGCCTATGACGATCGCGCGCAAGGCACCTACGACCCGATCGAAGTCGGGCGGCTGGACATGCTCGATGAGCGCGACGAGCTGAACTGGCGCAATGCCACCATCGCCGAGAGCGACGGCGAGGTGGTCGGCATGCTGCTCGGCTATCCGGAGCCGGACGTGATGGGGACCTTTCCCGACGACCTCGAGGACTTTCTCGTCCCCATCGTCGAGCTCGAATGGCTGTCCGGCGGCCACTGGTTCATTTCGATGCTGGCGGTGCATGCGCCATGGCGCGGGCAGGGCGTCGGCAGCCTGCTGCTCGAACTGGCCGAGACCAGGCGCGCCGAAGCCGGCAGCCGTGGCCTGGCATTGATCACTGAAGACGTGAACGTACGGGCGCGGGAGCTCTACGAGCGCGAAGGCTTCAAGGTTTCCGCGTCGCGCCCGATGCGCAACTATCCCAACGGGACGGCCCCGGGCCGCGACTGGCTATTGATGATGAAGGACCAACAACATGGCTGACTCATACGATCTCATCGTCATAGGCGCCGGTCCGGGCGGCTATATTGCCGCTATCCGCGCGGCGCAGCTGGGGTTGAAGACCGCCATCGTCGAGCGTGAGCACATGGCCGGCATCTGCTCCAACTGGGGCTGCATCCCGACCAAGGCGCTGCTCCGCTCCGCCGAGATCTACGGCCATATGGGCCACGCCAAGGACTACGGCCTGTCGGCCGGTGACTTCGGCTTCGACATTGCCGCCATCGTCGACCGTTCGCGCAAGATCGCCGGACAGATGAACAACGGCGTCCAGTTCCTGATGAAGAAGAACAAGGTCGATATCATCTGGGGGGAGGCGCAGCTGACGGCGCCGGGCGAGATCGTGGTCAAGAAGATGACCAAGAAGCCGGTCGAGCCGCAATGGCCACAGCCCAAGACCGTTCTGCCTGAAGGCACCTACAAGGCCAAGAACATCATCATCGCTACCGGCGCACGGCCGCGCGTGCTGCCCGGCATCGAGCCCGACGGCGAGAAGATCTGGACCTATTTCGAGGCGATGAAGCCGGCAAAATTCCCGAAATCCCTGGTCATCATGGGCTCGGGCGCCATCGGCATGGAGTTCGCATCGTTCTACCGTTCGCTCGGCGCCGAGGTGACGGTGGTCGAACTGCTGCCGACCATCCTGCCGGTCGAGGATGCCGAGATCGCCGCACACGTGAAGAAGCGCTTCGAGAAGCGCGGCATCAAGATCATCACCGACGCCAAAGTGGCCAAGGTCGACAAGACGAAGGACGGCATCACCGCCCATATCGAGCCCAAGACCGGCGACAAGCTGACCATTTCGGCCGATGCGCTGATCTCGGCGGTCGGTGTGCAATGCAACACTGAGAATCTCGGGCTTGAAAAGCTCGGCGTGAAGATCGACCGCGGCGCCATCGTCATCGACCATTACGGCCGCACCAACGTTCCGGGCGTCTGGGCCATCGGGGACGTCGCCGGCCCGCCGATGCTGGCCCACAAGGCCGAGCACGAGGCCGTCATCACCGTCGAAACCATTGCCGGCCTCAAGGGCGTGCACGGCCTCGACAAGCTGAAGGTCCCCGGCTGCACCTATTGCGAGCCGCAGGTGGCGAGCGTCGGGCTGACCGAGGCCAAGGCCAAGGAAGCCGGCCGCGAGATCAAGGTCGGCCGCTTCCCGTTCGTCGGCAACGGCAAGGCCATTGCGCTCGGCGAACCCGAGGGTCTGGTGAAGACCATCTTCGATGCCAAGACCGGCGAGTTGCTCGGCGCCCACATGGTGGGTGCGGAAGTCACCGAGCTGATCCAGGGCTTCGTCGTCGCCATGGGCCTCGAGACCACCGAGGAAGAGTTGATGCACACCATCTTCCCGCACCCGACCCTTTCTGAGACCATGAAAGAGTCGGTGCTCGACGCCTATGGCCGCGCACTGAACATCTGAGGAGGCCCGCCGTGGTACCGCCCGCCGATATTCCTGGACTGCCCAACGACATTACCCCGCTCCTCGTCTTCCTCGCCATCGGGCTGGTTGCCGGGTGGCTGGCGAGCCTGGTGCTTGGCGGCGGCGGTTTGCTCCGCAACCTGATCGTGGGAGTGATCGGCTCCTTCGTCGGCGGCTACGTCCTCAACCTCGCGGGGATCCGCCTGCCGATCGACAATGTCTGGGTCAGCAGCATCGTCACCGCGACCATCGGCGCCTTGCTGGTGATCGTCATCGCCAGAGTGGTCGCCAAGTAGCTCGCGAGGCTTGAACCGGCGCTGTCGCGACGCGATATCGTGGGTGGGTCAATCGAGGGTAAGCCAATGGGTCTGCCGGAAAAGCAGTTTGGGGAAGAGTTTCAAATGGGTCGTATGGATACGCGCTCTCTGGTGATCTTTCTCGTGATCGGCGTCGTGGCTGGCTTCCTCGCCAGCCTGATCGTCGGCGGCGGCGGGTTGATCACCTATCTGGTGAGCGGCGTCATCGGTTCGTTCGTGGGCGGTTACCTGTTCACTGCCCTCAATATCAACCTCGGCATCAAGAGCCCGATCGTCACGCAGATCATTACCTCGACGGTTGGCGCTATCATCGTTGTCGTCATTGCCAGGCTCATTGCCGGCTAGGAACGCCTCTTGGTTACCCTGATCGACAGAACAGACACCCGCCCGCGGCATCCCGAAAAGGCCAACCGGCCCGAAAACGAGATGCTGCGAAAGCCGGATTGGATCCGGGTCAAGGCGCCGGGCTCTCCCATCTACAAGGAGACCCAGCAGATCGTACGCGAGAACGGTCTCGTCACCGTGTGCGAGGAGGCCGGCTGCCCGAATATCGGCGAGTGCTGGTCGAAAAAGCACGCCACCATGATGATCATGGGCGAGATCTGCACCCGCGCCTGCGCCTTCTGCAACGTGCGCACCGGCCTGCCGACCGCGCTCGATCCGATGGAACCCGAGAAGGTCGCCAACGCGGTCGAAAAGCTCGGCCTCGCGCATGTGGTGATCACTTCGGTCGACCGTGACGACCTGCCGGATGGCGGCGCCGAGCACTTCGCCCAGGTGATCCGCGCCATTCGCGCCCGCACGCCCCGGACCACCATCGAGATCCTGACGCCGGACTTCCTGCGCAAGGACGGGGCACTGGAGATCGTCGTGGCGGCCAAGCCAGACGTCTTCAACCACAACCTCGAAACGGTCCCGTCGAAATACCTCAAGGTGCGCCCCGGCGCCCGCTACTTCCATTCGATCCGCCTGCTGCAGCGGGTTAAGGAACTCGATCCCAGCATGTTCACCAAGTCCGGCATCATGGTCGGGCTCGGGGAGGAGCGGAACGAAGTTCTGCAGCTGATGGACGACCTGCGGTCGGCCGATGTCGATTTCCTGACCATCGGCCAGTATCTGGCGCCGACCAAGAAGCACCACCCGGTGCAGCGCTTCGTTACCCCCGAGGAGTTCAAGTCCTACGCCACGGTGGCGACGACCAAGGGTTTCCTGCTGGTCTCGTCCAGCCCGCTGACCCGTTCGTCGCACCACGCCGGTGAAGACTTCGAGCAGCTCCGCGCCAACCGGATGGCCAAACTCGCCCATGGCTGATCTCTTCCTCGAGCGGCATTCGCCGCATCTGCCGCAGCGCATGTTCGACCTGGTCTCCGATCTTGAGGCCTATCCGCGCTTCATCCCCAACTGCAAGGCGATGGAGGTGCGCGACGACGCGACCGGCGAAGGCCTGCTGGCGCGGATGACCATCCAGTTCGGCCCCATCACCCAGGCCTATACCAGTCGCGTGGTCGCCGATCCCGAAGCGCTGACCATTACCGCCAAGGCGGTCGATGGGCCGTTCGCCTATCTCGACAGCAAGTGGAGCTTCGAGCCGGAAGGCGAGGGGACCCGCATCCGCTTCGACATCGACTTCAAGATCGCCAACCCGCTGATCGCCGCAGTGGCCGAACCGGCCTTTGCCGCCAAGCAGAGCGAAATCATCGACGCGTTTGAGGATGAGGCCGACCGGCGGTTTGGGTAGGGGGTCGTGCTGGCGCCAGACACTACGCTTCCCTCCTCGATGAGGGCGGGTCAGTCTCCTGTGCGGCAACTTGCACGGACCTGCCTTCTCCCCTTGCGGTCAGCGGACGAGGGCCTTCGCCCTCGCCGCGAGGTGGCGCGTAGCGCCGGATGAGGGGTACGCGCAACGAAGTGTAGCGCGCTCCGAGCGAAGCGAGGGGCGATCCAGTACGCGGAGAGATACCCCTAATCCGCCCCGCAGAGACGGCCTTTGGCCGTCTGCTGCTTGCGGGCACCTTCTCCCGCAGGGGGAGAAGGCACCGACCCTGCCGCCAGAACCTAAGCCTTCGCCGCCTTCAGCAGCAGCTTCAGCGCCTGCACCACGGTGGCGTGCCGCACCTCGTCGCGGTTGCCGGGGAACACCTTCCTCAAGTGCGTGGTGCCGGCTTCGGTGGCCACCGAGAAGTGGACCAGCCCGACCGGTTTGTCGGCGCTGCCGCCGGTGGGGCCGGCAATGCCGGTGACGGCGACCGCGACATGTGTGCCGGCAGCTGCAATCGCGCCGTCGGCCATGGCCATCGCCACTTCCTTCGATACCGCGCCGAACTGCTTCAGCAGGCCGAACGGCACGCCGATCATCGAGATCTTCGCCTCGTTGGCGTAGCTGACAAAGCCGCCATAGACCACGTCGGACGAGCCGGCGACCGATGTCAGCGCTCCGGCGATCAGCCCGCCGGTACAGCTCTCGGCGGTGGCGACGGTCAGTCCGCCAGCCTTGAGGGCCGTGACGGTTTCCTCGGCGAGGGCGGCGATATCGTCGGGCAGTTTCATCTCAATCTTCCCTGGGCAGTTCGATGCTGGCGCTGGCCATGGCGACAATGCCTTCGCCGCGACCGGTAAAGCCGAGCTGTTCGCTGGTGGTGGCCTTGATGGCGACCCGGCCGGCGGAAATGCCGCAGACGCCGCTGATCGCTGCCTTCATCGCCTCGACATGCGGCCCGACTCGCGGCGCCTCGCAGACGATGGTGATGTCGAGATTGACGATCCGGCCGTGCCGCTCACCGACGAGGCTGGCGGCATGCTTCAGAAAGATCGACGACGCCGCGCCCTTCCACTGCGGATCGGATGGCGGAAAATGCTTGCCGATGTCGCCTTCGCCCAGTGCCCCGTAGATGGCGTCGGTGAGCGCGTGCAGCGCCACGTCGGCATCGGAGTGTCCCTTCAGCTTGTGGGTGTGCGGGATCTCCACGCCGCCCAGCCAGACCGAGTTGCCGGTATCGAAGGGGTGCACATCGAAGCCGGTGCCGATGCGGGTTTCCATGCGCGTCTCCCTGCCCAACAGGCGCTCGGCCCGGGCGAAGTCCTCGGGGTGGGTGATCTTGAGGTTGTGGGTGCTGCCCGGCGTCAGCGCCACGCTCAGCCCGGCCCATTCGGCGATCGCCGCATCGTCGGTGAACTCGCGCGGCATCCGTCCGGCGCGCAGGTGCGCCGAGAGAATCTGCGGGAAGCGGAAACCCTGCGGGGTCTGTGCGGCGAACAACGTCTTGCGGTCCTCCGTCGCACTCACCGTCCGGCCATCGACCGAACGCTTGATCGTGTCGGTCACCGGCACCACGGGCAGGGCGGCTTCGCTGGCTTTCAGCGCTTCGATCACCCCACCGATCACCTCGGACGACACCAGCGGGCGCGCCGCATCCTGGATCAGCACCAGGTCCGGCCGCTTCGGACTCAACGCCGTGAGCCCCGCCAGCACCGAGGCCTGCCGGGTTTTGCCGCCGGTGACCGGAGCCAGCAGCCGGGGATCGGCAAGACCGAGCGCGGCGTAGCGGTCGGCCTGCTCGGCATGGATCACCGGGATGACCCAGCTGACGTCGTCGCGCCCCAGAAATGCCGCGATGCTGCGGCTTAGCACCGGGGTGCCGGCGAGATCGCGGTATTGCTTCGGGCTCGCGTCGGCGGTGCTGCTGGCGCGCTCTCCGCGCCCGGCAGCAACCACGATCACGGCAATGGTTCTGGTGCCTGTCATTGTCGTTTCATGTCGCGCGGTTAGTCGCGCGGGCTTGGTCTAGCGGCGGCCTTTCCCCGCAGCAAGCCCGGTGCCGAACATTGCGCAGTAGGGCGAGATATGTGGTTGCGCGCCGCCCGCTTTTGACTATTCTGCGGGCATTTCGTGGAAATGAGCAAATCTGGGGCAGGGTGTGTCTGATATTGCCTGCACATTGAGCATTGCTGGTCATCAGTTGCCGAACCGCGCCTTCCTTGCGCCGATGGCCGGCATCACCGACGCGCCGATGCGTAAACTCGCCGAGCGCTTTGGCGCGGGGCTCGTCGTGTCCGAGATGATCGCCAGCAACGCGCTTGCCACCAATAATGACGACATGGTCCGCCGGCTCAACAAATCCGGTTCCCTGCCGCATGTGGTGCAACTCGCCGGCTGCGAGGCTGAATGGATGAGGAAGGGCGCCGAGATCGCTTACGCGGCCGGTGCCGACATCATCGACATCAACATGGGTTGCCCCTCGAAGCGGGTGACCAACGGCTACGCCGGCTCGGCGCTGATGCGGGTGCCCGATGAAGCGCTGAAGCTGATCGACGCCGTCGTCGCCGCCACGCCACTGCCGGTCACCGTCAAGATGCGCCTCGGCTGGGACGAGGACAGCCTCAACGCGGCCGACCTGGCGCGGCGCGCCGTCGATGCCGGGGCTCGGATGATCACTGTCCATGGCCGCACCCGGCAGCAATTCTACAAGGGCGAAGCGCGCTGGAACCTGGTGCGTCCCGTTGTCGATGCCGTGGATGTCCCGGTGGTCGTCAATGGCGATATCACCAGCATCGGCGCGGCGCGCGAGGCGTTGCAGCAATCCGGCGCTGCCGCCGTGATGATCGGCCGTGGCGCCCAGGGGCAGCCCTGGGCCGTCGGGCAGATCGGCGCGCAGCTGGCCGGGCGGGAGCCGCAGCCGGCGCCTGCAGGCGGAGCGCTGGCCGAACTGGTTGCCGGGCACTACGACGCCATGCTGACCGACTACGGCACGCAGCTCGGTGTGCGGGTCGCCCGCAAGCATCTCGACTGGTACCTGGAAGCCGCCGGCATGGTGCTCGACAAGCCGGTTCGCAGCCAGTTGCTGAACGAACTGGAGCCGGCGACGGTCAGCCGGATGATCGCCGATATCTACTCGGGCGACTGGAGGCTTGCTGCATGAGCAAGGTTCCTCCGCCGGCCCTCAGCACTGCCGTGCTGCAGGCGCTGCCGCAGCCTGTCATCGTCTGCACCGAAGATCGCACCATCGTCTTCGTCAACTACGCCGCCGAGGCCTTTTTCGGCGCCTCGCAGAGCGTGCTGTCGCGTCAGCGCCTCGATGACCTCATCGCCTTCGGTTCGCCCATCATCGGCCTGATGCAGGCCGTCGCCGACCGCCGTGGTCCGATGACCGAGTATCGGGTGCGTGTCGGTTCGTCCCGCTTCTCCGATGTCGGCGACGACCGGGTGGTGGACGTCTTCGCCTCGCCGCTTTCCGATGCCGATGGCCGCATCGCGCTGCTCTTCCAGGAGCGCACCATGGCCGACAAGATCGACCGGCAACTGGTCAGCCGCGGTGCGGCGCGATCGGTCACCGGCCTCGCCTCGATGCTGGCGCATGAGATCAAGAACCCGCTTTCCGGCATCCGCGGCGCGGCGCAACTGCTCGAGCAGAGCGTCACCGCCGATGAGCTGCCGCTGGCGCGCCTGGTGCGTGATGAGGTGGACCGCATCGTCGACCTGATCGACCGCGTCGAAGTGTTCGGCGACGACCGGCCGATCGAGCGCGAGCCGATCAACATCCACGTCATTCTCGATCGGGTGAAACTGCTCGCCAAGAACGGCGTCGCCAAGGGCATCAGCTTTCACGAAGAGTATGATCCGTCATTGCCGCCGGTCGGCGGCAACCGCGACCAGCTCATCCAGGTGTTCCTCAATCTGGTGAAGAACGCCGCGGAAGCCCTTGAGCGGACACCGAAAGCCGAGATCCGCTTCTCCACGGCGTTCCGCCCCGGCATCCGCATTTCGGTGCAGGGCGTGTCCGAACGGATCTCGCTGCCGCTCGAGATCGTCATCGAAGACAACGGCCCCGGCGTGCCGCCCGACCTCGTGCCGATCCTGTTCGACCCGTTCGTCACCACCAAGGCCAACGGCTCCGGCCTCGGCCTCGCGCTGGTCGCCAAGATCATCGGCGATCATGGCGGGGTCGTCGACATGGACAGCCGACCCGGCCGTACGCGCTTCCGTATCCTGCTGCCGGTCGCTGCCAAGAGCACCGTGACCGAGACTGTTCCACAAGAGGTTCCGGCCGAATGAGCCACACTGTCCTGCTCGCCGACGACGATGCCGCGATCCGCATGGTGCTGAACCAGGCATTGACCCGCGCCGGCTACGAGGTGCGCCCCACCGGCAACCTCTCGACCATGTGGAACTGGGTGAGCCGCGGCGAGGGCGACCTGCTGATCACCGATGTGGCGATGCCCGATGGCAACGCCTTCGACATCATGCCCAAGATCAAGAAGCTGCGCCCCGATCTGCCCATGGTGGTGATGAGCGCGCAGAACACCTTCATGACCGCGATCCGGGCCAACGAGGTTGGCGCCTACGAATACCTGCCCAAACCGTTCGACATCACCGAGGTGCTGTCGGTGGTGGCGCGGGCGCTGGCCGATGCGAAGAAGGCCGCGCCGGGCGAGAAGAAGGCCGATGAGCCGGGCGAGACCATGCCGCTGGTCGGCCGTTCGCCGGCCATGCAGGACATCTACCGGGCGCTGGCGCGCCTGATGCAGACCGACCTCACGGTGATGATCACCGGCGAGAGCGGCACCGGCAAGGAACTGGTGGCGCGGGCCCTGCACAATTTCGGCAAGCGGCGTAACGGCCCCTTCGTCGCCATCAACATGGCGGCGATCCCGCGCGACCTGATCGAGGCGGAACTGTTCGGCCACGAGAAGGGCGCCTTCACCGGCGCCACTGCGCGTTCGTCCGGCCGCTTCGAGCAAGCGGAAGGCGGCACGCTGTTCCTCGATGAAATCGGCGATATGCCCATGGATGCCCAGACCCGCCTGCTGCGCGTGCTGCAGGAGGGCGAGTACACCATGGTCGGCGGCCGGACGCCGATAAAATCCAACGTCCGCATCGTTGCCGCCACCCACCGCGACCTCAGCCAGATGATCCGCCAGGGGCTGTTCCGCGAGGATCTCTACTACCGGCTGAACGTGGTGCCGATCCGCCTGCCGCCGCTGCGTGAGCGCGTCGACGATATCAACGACCTGGTGCAGCACTTCCTGCGCGCGGCGCAGCGCGAGGGCGAGCCGGTCAAGACCATTTCGTCCGATGCCATCCGGCTGATGCACAACTATTCCTGGCCGGGCAATATCCGCGAACTGGAGAACCTGGTGCGCCGTCTCTCGGCGCTCTACGCCGACGAGAACATTTCGCTCGAGATCGTCCAGAGCGAGCTGAACCTCGCCGATCGGCAACCGGTGCAGACCGCCAGCGGGCCGGTGGACGTCTCGACCGCAGTCGAAACCCATGTGGCGCAGGTGCTGCGCGAGTACGAGCCGAACCTGCCGCCGGCGGGGCTCTACCAGCGCGTGCTCGACCGGGTCGAGGCGCCGCTGATCGCCATGGCCCTCAATGCCTGTGGCGGCAACCAGATCCGCGCCGCCGACCTGCTCGGCCTCAACCGCAACACGCTGCGCAAGAAGATCCGCGCCCACTCGATCGAGATCGTCAAGCAGTCGCGCCGCCAAGGATAGTCCTCGGCAGGTCCATCTGCCGATACATCACATTGCCGGGCGCACAGCACACGCCTGTTGCGAAAATACATCGACGGCGTTACGGAAGCCGGTGAGTTGTTTCTGGCGCCCGTTAGTGGTGTCACATTTTGGCAACAATTGTCTTGAAGGGTGAATCGGACTGGGCGAGGTTGCCCCACGATCCGCCCACAACCCGGCTTCTGGATGCACGACGCAACGCTCACAGGCGACGCACCACCTGAGTCGATTCCGGCGCCATCGCCGACGAGAACGCGTCCATTGCTGTTCGGCAATGCGGGGCGCCGGGCCATCCGGACCATTGGTCTGATCATCGTTCTGCTGTCGGTGTTCGTCTCGTCGGGCTCGTTCCTGATCATGACGGGCGCCACCGACATCGAGCCGACGCCCGAAGTCTGGACCATCATCTGGATCATCAACGGCCTGCTGGTGCTCTCGGTGATTGCACTGGTGCTCACCGAGGCGACGCTGCTGGTCCAGGCCCGCGTGCAGGGGCAGGCGGGCGCCGGCCTGCAGGTGCGCATGGTGGCGATGTTCGCCACGGTGGCCGCCGTGCCGGCATTGCTGGTCGCCGTAGTGGCGATGATCTCGCTGAACCAGGGGCTCGACCAATGGTTCTCCGAGCGCACCCGCACCATGGTCGAGAGCTCGCGCCTCGTTGCACGTTCCTATCTGCTCGAGCACTCGCAGGTGCTGCGCGACGACATCATCTGGGTCGCCAACGAACTCGAGCAGGCGCGCGGCACCTTCGAAACCGACCGCACCAAGTTCCAGCGGATCCTCACCGCCCTTGCGGTGACGCGTTCGCTGCCCTTCACCTCGCTGATTTCCGCCGACGGCGACACCCTGATGAAGGCGCAGATCAATGCGCCGGGCACCGCCCCGCGGGTGCCGGAAGGTCTTACCGAAGGCGTGGTCGAGGGCATCCCGACCGAAATCCACCCGGGCCGCACCAATCTCGTCGGCTCGGTGGTGAAGCTGCGCGGCTACGACAACACCTATCTGTTCGTGGCGCGCCCGGTCGATCCGGAGGTGCTGGAGTTCACCCGTCTGACCGACCAGAACATCACCGAGTATCGCAACTACGCCAGCAACCGGCTGGTGTTCCAGATCACCTTCACGCTCATGTATATCGGCATGGCGCTGGTGCTGCTGCTGGCGGCGGTGTGGATCGGCATCGCGCTGGCCAACCGCTTCGTCGACCCGATCCGTAACCTGATGATCGCCTCGAACCGCGTGTCGGAAGGCGACCTCGATGTGCGTGTGCCGGTGCAGGAGGGCAGGGGCGACCTGCGCGATCTCACCAACCGCTTCAACACCATGACGCAGCAGCTGAAGACGCAGCGCGTCGCGCTGCTCGAGGCCAACGAGACCAACGAGAAGCGCCGGCAGTTCACCGAAGCCGTGGTGGAGGGTGTGTCGGCCGGCATTGTCGGGCTCGATCCGTTCGGGGCCATCACCCTGGTGAACCTGCGCGCCGCCGAAATGTTCGGGGCCGACGAAATCTCGCTGGTCGGCAAGCGCATCGAAGAGGTGATCCCCGCGCTCGCGCCGGTGATCGAGCGCGCCAAGTCGGCGCGTCGCGGCACCATTCGCGACCAGATCGAGATCGGCTCCGGACCGGACTACCGCACCTACCAGGTGCAACTGACGCGCGAAGGCACGATGACCGAAAGCAAGGGATATGTGGTGACGCTCGACGACATCACCGACCTGCTGTCGGCGCAGCGCACCGGTGCCTGGGCGGATGTGGCGCGCCGCATCGCGCACGAGATCAAGAACCCGCTGACCCCGATCCAACTGAGCGCGGAGCGCCTGCGGCGGCGCTACGCCAGCAAGCTCGCCGACGACTTCGACGTGTTCGACAAATGCGTCAACACCATCATCCGGCAGGTCGGCGATATCGGCCGCATGGTGGATGAGTTCTCCTCGTTCGCGCGCATGCCCGAAGCCAAGCTGGAAAAGGGCAACCTGACCGAGTCGATCCGCCAGGCGGTGTTCCTCGAAAGCGTGCGCCTGCCGGAAGTCACCATCAACATGGAGCTGCCCGAGGCGCCGATCGTTGCCTGGTTCGACAACCGGCTGATCAGTCAGGTTCTGACCAACCTGATCAAGAATGCCGTCGAGGCGATCGAGGGCGCGGGGCTCGAAGGCATCAAGAACCCGGTCATCACCGTTGAGGCCGGAGCCGAGGGCGACATGGTTCGCCTGTCGATCTCGGATAATGGCAAGGGCTGGCCGAAGGAAAATCGGCACCGGCTGCTTGAGCCATATGTGACGACCCGCGAGAAGGGCACCGGCCTCGGCCTCGCGATTGTCGCAAAGATCATTGAACAGCACGGCGGCAAGGTCGATCTGATCGATGCCGAGCCGGATGAAAACGGGCGCATCGGCGCCTGCTTTACCTTCACCCTGCCGCTCCGACGGCCGGGTGAGAGTGATGACGGGGAGCCGGCGGCTTCCCACATGGTGGCGGAGCAGCAGGCCGGCACCACGACCACGAATGACGCAGCGGGTGGGGCAGACCCTGAAGGCGGACAGCAAGAGGAGCCGCAATTGCAAGCGGTTGATAATACCTGATGGCCCTCGATATTCTGATCATCGATGACGAGGACGATATCCGCGACCTGATCGCGGGCATCCTCGAGGACGAGGGCTACCAGACCCGGCAGGCGCATGACGCCGATTCCGGGCTGAATGAAATCGCGCGGCGAAGACCGAGCCTGGTATTCCTGGATATCTGGATGCAGGGCAGCCGGCTCGACGGCCTGCAACTGCTCGACGAGTTCCAGAGCCAGCACCCCGACATGCCGGTGGTGATGATCTCGGGACACGGCAATGTCGAGACGGCCGTCAGCGCCATCCGCCGCGGCGCCTACGACTATATCGAGAAGCCGTTCAAGGTGGATCGGCTGCTGCTGATCACCCAGCGCGCCATGGAAGCCGCCCGCCTGAAGAACGAGGTGGCCGATCTGCGCGAGCGCTCGAACAAGACCGTCGAGCTGGTCGGCAATTCGCAGGCCATGCAGGCGGTGAAGGGTGTCATCGACAAATCCGCACCGACCAACTCGCGCATCTTCATTTCCGGCTCGTCCGGAACGGGCAAGGGTCTCTCGGCCAGGCTGATCCATCAGCGCAGCGCCCGCTCTGAGGCGCCATTCGTCGAGATCAACTGCTCGCTCTATTCGCCCGAGGAAGTCGCCGTCGTGCTGTTCGGGCGCGAGACCCGCGAGAAGACCGGAACGCTCAGGACCGAGGTCGGCGCGCTGGAGAAGGCGCATGGCGGCACGCTCTACCTCTCGGAGGTCGCGGCGCTGCCGCCGGCCGCCCAGCAGGCGCTGCTCAGGACACTGGTCGAAAGCAAGTTCAACCGCGTCGGCGGCGCCGTCGCGGTGCCGATCGATGTCCGCATCATTTCGTCGAGCTCGCAGAACGTCGCCGGGTTGATCGAGGAGGGGCAGTTCCGCTCCGATCTGTTCCACCGGCTGTCGATCGTGCCGCTCCACCTGACGGCGCTCAAGGAGCGTCGTGAGGATATTCCGCCGCTGGTCGAGGTGTTCATCGAGCAGGTCTGCCGGCTGCACAACCTCAAGAGCCTGTCGATCGGTGACGATGCCGTGGCGGTGCTGCAGGGCCAGGACTGGCCGGGCAATGCCCGCCAGCTGCGCAATTCGATCGAACGGCTGCTGATCCTCGTCAAGGACCAGACCCCGGCCGATGGGGTGATCACCGCCGCGATGCTGCCTCCCGATATCGGCGAAGTGCTGCCGACCGTCGGCGACAGCGACTCGTCGGCGCACCTGATGAGCCTGCCGCTGCGCGATGCCCGTGAAGTGTTCGAACGCCAATACCTGATGGCACAGATCGAGCGCTTCGGCGGCAACATCTCCAAGACCGCCGAGTTCGTCGGTATGGAGCGCAGCGCTTTGCACCGCAAAATCAAGTCTTTGGGGCTCTAGGGGCGCTTTCACGAAAAGTTGCGGATTGCTCCGGCTGGAAAGCGTGACAAACCAGCGGGGTGGCGTGTTTTCGGCGTTCTTGCCGAAGCCGCCAGGCGCTCGGGTGCCATGCGCGTGTACGGGTAGGCACTAAGATTCTTCTGTGCCATACTTCAAAGGCGATGGGAGAGTGACCATAAAAGGGGGCAGGGGCGGTGGCGGCCGTTGTTCCTACCAACAGGGCGTGGCCGTTGGCTTGCGTCCCGCCTAACATCCCGCGAGAAGAGGCCAAGGAATGCCCAGCGAAAAGACCCAGAACCTCCAGGACGCGTTCCTCAATCATGTCCGCAAGCAGAAGGTGCCTGTCACGATCTTCCTCGTGAACGGCGTCAAGCTGCAGGGCGTGATCACCTGGTTCGACAATTTCTGCCTGCTGCTCCGGCGCGACGCGCAATCGCAGCTCGTCTACAAGCATGCCATCTCGACCATCATGCCGGGTGCTCCGATCCAGCTGTTCGATCCTGAGCATACCAGCGAGGACTGAGACCGACTTTGAGCGATGAGTTCGACGACGAGGCCGCCCGCAAGGGCGGCCCTCAGGCATTGATAGATCAGCGTAGCGCTCCGACCCGCGTCGGCCTTGTCATCCCCGATGTCCGCGGCCGCGCCACCACCCACAGCATCGAAGCCCGCAAGGCCGAATTCGAGGGCTTGGCCAGCGCCATCCGGGTTGAGATCGTGTTCTCCGAGATCGCCAAGGTCCGCGAGATCAAGCCCGCGACCTTCATCGGCGGCGGGCATGTGGAAGAGATTGCCAAGCGGGTGAAGGAGGAGGAGATCGAGCTGCTGCTCGTCGATACCGCCCTGCATCCGATCCAGCAGCGCAACCTCGAAAAGGAAACCGGCACCAAGGTGCTGGACCGCACCGGGCTGATCCTCGAGATCTTCGGCGAGCGTGCCGCGACCCGCGAGGGCGTGCTGCAGGTCGAGCTGGCCCATCTCAACTACCAGAAGAGCCGGCTGGTCCGCAGCTGGACCCACCTCGAGCGGCAGCGCGGCTCGGGCGGCTTCGGCTTTATGGGTGGCCCGGGCGAAACCCAGCTGGAAAGCGATCGCCGGCAGCTCCAGGACCGCATCAAGATGCTCGAAGAGCGCATCGAGAAGGTGCGCCAGACCCGCGGCCAGCAGAAGGGCCGGCGCGACGCCGTGCCGTTCCAGGTGGTGGCGCTGGTCGGCTACACCAATGCGGGCAAGTCGAGCATTTTCAATGCCTTGACCGGGGCAGGGGTGTTCGCCAAGGACCTGCTGTTCGCCACCCTCGATACCACCGTGCGCAAGATCAGCCTGCCGCACGGACGCGAGGTGATGCTGTCGGATACCGTGGGCTTCGTCTCCGACTTGCCCACGGACCTGATCGCCGCCTTCCGCGCCACGCTCGAGGAGGTGCTGGAAGCCCACGTCATCCTGCACGTCCGCGACGTCGCCAACCCCGACCATGCGGCGCAGGCGCAGGATGTGCTCAAGGTGCTCGAAGAGCTTGGCATGTCGGCCGAGACCACGCCGATCATCGAGGTCTGGAACAAGGTCGACCTCCTGGAGCGCGATGCCGACGGCACCTATCCGGCTCTGGCGACGCTCTCGCCGCTGGGCAAGGTGGCGGCATCCGTGCCGGTCTCGGCGCAGACCGGCGAGGGGCTGGATAAGCTCCTCGATACCATCGAGAAGGTGCTGGCCGGGCAGGGGCGTACCTACCGCGTGCTCGTGCCGCATACCGCCGGCGCCGATGTCGGCTGGCTCTACGGCCATGCCGAGATCATCGGCAAGGACGAGCCGGACGAAAACGGCCAGGTCTATGAAGTGCGGGTCGAAGCCCGGCACAAGAACGCCTTCACCGAACGCTTCGCCGGCCGCATCGAAGGCACCGACGCCGCCTGAGGGTGGATGGTCTGAATGCGTGGACCCCTCATCCGGCGCTACGCGCCACCTCCGGGCGAGGGCTACGCCCTCGTCCCGCGACCCGACGGGGAGAGGAATAATGAGAGCGCGGTGATCACCTCTGTTCCTCTCCCCGTCGGGGAGAGGGTGGATCGGCCGAAGGCCGAGACGGGTGAGGGGTGTTGGCCTCCGAAGGACGCCTAGCCGCGTTCCTTCGTCCTGATCTCGTTCCAATAGCCATCCAGCCGCTCGAGCCCGGCCTCGGCCAGCGGCACGGCGTCTTCGGTGGCACGGGCTTCGACATAGCGGAAGCGGCGGTCGAATTTGACATTGGCGTCGCGCAGCGCCGACTCGCCTTCGATGCCGAGCTTGCGGGCAAGGTTGGCAGCGGCGAACAGCAGGTCGCCCAGCTCTTCCTGGATCTCGGCGGTGTTGCCGGCCTCCGCCGCCGCGGCGACCTCGTCGAGTTCCTCGCGCACTTTGGCCAGCGTCTGTCGCCAGTCGGGCCAGTCGAACTGTACCGAAGCAGCGCGGCGGCTGAGCTTTTCGGCCCGCGCCAGGGCGGGCAGGGCGTGTGGCACGTCGTCGAGGATGGAGGAGGCGACTTGCTTGCGTTCGGCCTTCTTGGCCCGCTCGTCGGCCTTGACCTCGTCCCACTTTGCTTTGGCGCCGCCGGCATTGCGTGCCGCTTCCTCGCCAAAGACATGAGGATGGCGGCGTATCAGCTTCTCGGTAATAGCGAAAACGACGTCGCCGATGTCGAACAGGCCTTTCTCGGAGGCCATCTGCGCGTGGTAGACCGGCTGCAGTAGCAGGTCGCCAAGTTCCTCGCGCAGGTCCGCATAATCCTCGCGCTCGATAGCGTCGGCGACCTCGTAGGCTTCTTCGATCGTGTAGTGCCGGATGCTGGCGAAATCCTGCTCCAGATCCCACGGACAGCCGCCGTCCGGGTTACGGAGGGCGGCCATGATCTCGATCAGGCGGGAAATGTCGCGGGAGGGCTGCATGGCTTGTCTCAGGTGATGTCGAAGCTGACGGCGTGGTTGCCGAGGCGGCCGACCACGTGGCCGGTGCCGGAGATCGGCACCAGCCCGCAGAGCGAGCCGGTGGTGACCACCGTGCCGGCCTTCAGCGGGAATGCCGGGTTCTGGTTCTTGGCATAGGCGATGAACGAGTTGAGCACAGTGCCGAACGAGTGCTTGCCTGGGGCCGACCAGATTTCGCGACCGGCGAATTCGAGGTGCACGTCGTAGTTCTCGATGTCGGCGCCGGCGTCGCGATGCGTGGGGTCGATCACGTAGCCATAGGCGGACGCATTATCCGCGAGGCCGCCATTGACGCCCGACAGCGACCGATCGGCATAGCGCGTGCCGCACACCTCGATGCCGACGAAGTAATGGCTGATCGCCTCGATGATATCGATCTCGTCGCGGTTGGCCACTTCGGTGGTGAGATCGCTGGCCAGCACCAGGCCGACTTCGACCTCGAGCCCGGTGAGCGTCGGCGACGACAGCTGGAACGCGCCGCTGTTGCCGACGCGCGAGCGATAGATCGGCGCACAGGCGCCAAGCCCGTCGGGCGTCACGATGGTCTTGAGCAGCGCCGGCGTCTCGTTGAGCGCGCCCATGGTAGCGGACTGGATGCGGAGCGCCGCAGCACGGTCGAGCGCCGCATAGGGGACAGCATCGACATCATGCCGGCCGGCACGCTGGGCCTCGATGAGCTGCTGGGTGAGGTCGGCTTCGGTCGGCATAACGGTTCATCCTCCATTCGCATAAGATATATTATGGAACTATCGCATTGACCCAACGGTGCGGCGGCGGCCGTCGCACTCGCTTGATTGGCCACTGTCTACTTTGCGATCTCGTGCTGGTTGCCCGAGCCACGCACCGGCTGCGCTGGCATGACTAGCCCTTCTGCAGTGCGCGTTGAAGCAGCGCGGTCGAATAGAACTCGTAAGAAGCCGCCTTGTCCGGGAAATCGATCAGATGGACGGTGAAGCGGCACGGAACGCCGTTCTCGGGAAGATTATCGGCGAAGAAGGATGAGTACGCCTCGGCATAGGCTTTCCGAAGGCGATCCTGCTCGGCGGCATATCCGGCGGGATCGGCGAGGATGTTTGGGGTCTTCGGCTGGGCACCGAACGCGTGCATCTCGATGAAATCGATATCCTGCAAGGACGAGCAGAGTCCCGCGTCGACCAGCCACTTCTCCCAGCACTTGAAGACCAGCGCGACCTCCTGATGCGGATCCATCGACACGAGTTTGTCGAGCCCCAATACGCCCTTGGCTGAGTAGCCGCCTGTCAGACCGGCGAAATGAATCTTGAGGTCGCCATCCGTCTGTTCCTCGGTGACCAGCGCCGAGAGAACAGGCCGATCGCCTTCGTAGTAATAGGTGAGCTTGCCGCGCTTCCTGACCTTGAATGCCATCGATAATGTTTGCCGACCTTCATCGGTCGACCGATGCCTTGCGTTGGCGATGACAGTCGGCGGCAACCTGCGATCAGTTCCCTGGTCCCCAGGACCAGGCCGGCAGCTTGCGGCCCACGGATACCTTTGCCGCCACTGAAGACGACGCCGTCGCAGCCGAGGACCTTTGTGTAGTGCCAGAGATTCGAAACCGGTGGGATCTGGGCAGCGGCGTCAACCAGGACCGGGACGCGGTGCTTCCTCGCGATCGCGATGACATCCTCGATCGGCGGAGATTTCACCGCCAGCGCTCCGGCAAACCAGACCAGGCACGCTGTGCGCTCGGTTATGGCTGACTCGAACGACTCGAGGGTGTCGTCGCACTCAACGATAGAGGCGCCGGTCTGGCGAATGGCGAAGTCGTAGCCGTTGCGCTGTGAGGTGAAAACGATCGCTTCGTTCTTGGTGATGCCCTCGAGCATCGGATACGCCATCGGATCGGGTTCGTTCGGCGCCGCCATCAGAGTTGCGACCGCGAGCACGATCCCGGCTGCTGCACCTGAGGAAACGAATGCAGCCTCATTCCGGGTGAGCTCTGCGATGCGGTCGCCGACCCGCGTTTGAAGGAGCGGCAGATCGACAAACGAGCCGGCAGCCGCATTCATTGCCTCGAGGACTTCCCGGGGCATGCGCGATCCACCAAGTTTGGTGAGTGTCGCTGACGCGTTGATGATCGGCTTGATGCCCAGGTCTTCGTAGATACTCACCCGCAGAACCCCTCCCGAGAATTGCGAACCCATTCGTCGAGCCGTCATGTGCGGCCCTACCCCAGTACCGCTGTGGCGGTAATCTCTATCCTCAGTCCCTTGGCCAGCAGTTCCTTGACCACCACTGTGGCACGGATCGGGTACGGCTTGGTGTTGAAGAACTCGGCATACACACGGTTCATGCCGGGCGCGTCGGCGCTGTCGACGAGGAAGATCTGCACCTGGACGATGTTGGTGAGTTCGCCGCCGGCGGCGTTGATCGCCTGCCTGAGGTTCATCAGCGCCTGGCGCGTCTGCACCTCGATGTCGCCATCGGTGATCTTGCCGGTCTTGGGATCTTCGGCCAGCACCACCAGCCAGACGTGATTGCCGGCGCGGACGCAGTCATTGATCGGTCCGCTGGACGGCGCGATGCCGGTATCGATGACTTCAATCATTGGCGGCTCCATCGTGTCGTGCGGCTTCAGCGAGGGCTGATGATCTCGCCGGCGGTGATGTCGATCTTCAGGCCGTCAAACGCCGGCCGGACGTGGTCCGGCGTCATCGCGTCGGTCTGGACGTAGTCGAGATCGATATGAAGGTTGGTCAGGACCGCATGGCGCGGCCGCAGCTCTTCGACCAGCTCCAGAGCCTCGGATAGGCTCAGGTGGCTCGGATGCGGCGCCGGCCGCAGTGCATCGAGCACCCAGGTGTCGAGCCCGCTGACGGCTTCCCGCGACCCCTCCGGGATGCCGCTAAGATCGCACGAATAGGCAAAGCCGCGCACCCGAAAGCCCAGCGAATAGATGTCGCCGTGATCCTGGCGGAACGGCAGCACGGTGATCGAACCGCCCGGTCCGTCCACCGTCAGCGGCGTGCCCGCTTCGATCAGATGTTGATTGAGGATCGGCGGGTAGCCCGAGCCCGGCGGCGCCGTGAAGCAGTAGGCGAAGCTCGGCACGATCCGGTTGGCGGCTTCGGCGCTGAAATACACGTCGACCCGCTTGCGGTTGTTGAGCGCCAGCACCCTGAGGTCGTCGATGCCATGCGTGTGGTCGGCGTGCTCGTGCGTGTAGAGCACCGCCTCGACCCGGTCGACCTCGGCACGCAGCAGTTGCTCGCGCAGGTCGCAGCCGGTGTCGACGATGATGCGGGTCGGCTCATCGGAGCCGGCCGAGAAGCCTTCGATCAGCAGCGAGCAGCGGCTGCGACGATTCCTGGGATTGTCGGGATCACACACGCCCCAGTGGCCGCCGATACGCGGCACGCCACCCGAAGAGCCGCAGCCCATGATCGTCGCTACGATACGTTGTGCTTCAGGCATTACGCCTTAGCCTTTGAGAATAAACGGAAAAAATTGTCGGTCGTCTCGGCGCCGAGTTGTTCGAGGCTGATCCCGCGCACCTCGGCCACCTTGGCGGCAGTATGGGCCACATAGCTCGGTTCGTTCGTGCCGCCGCGATGCGGCACCGGAGCCAGATACGGCGCGTCTGTTTCAACCAGATAACGGTCTGCCGGAACGAACTTTGCGACCTCGCGGATTTCCTCGGCATTCTTGAAGGTGATGATGCCTGAGAACGAGATATAGCCGCCGAGCGCCAAGGCCTGGCGGGCGAGATCGGCGCCGCCGGTGAAGCAGTGGAGCACGAAAGGGAAGGCCCCCTGCCCCACTTCATCGCTCAGCACGGCCCCCATATGGGCGTCCGCCGAGCGCGAATGGATCACCAGCGGCAGGCCGGTGAGACGCGACGCGGCGATGTGCCGGCGCAGCCCGGTCTCCTGCGCTGCCTTGGGCGCATTATCGTAGAAATAGTCGAGCCCGGCTTCGCCGATGGCAACGCATTTGGGGTGCGCGCTGAGCCGCACCAGATCCTCGGTGAAGATATCGAGCTCTTCGTCGGCGTGGTGCGGATGGGTGCCGACCGAACACCAGACCTCGGCGTTCTCTTCGGCGATGGCCTTGATCTCGTCGAAGCGCTTCACCCGGGTCGAGATGGTCACCATGCCTTCGATCCCCGCGGCCCTGGCGCGGGCGAGCACGCCGGCGCGATCGGCGGCGAGCTCGGGGAAATCGAGGTGGCAGTGCGAGTCGATCAGCATTGGCCTATGCCGTCTTCGCGTGCTCGAACTTCTTGAACACCGGTTCGGGCGGCGGCAAGACGGTTCCGGCGGGCACGCCGGACGCGCCGAGCGCATGGCTCAGCAGCCGCTGGTCCACCGGCACCGCGAGGGCGTCGAGGAACTTCGCGGCCGAGCCCGGAACGAAGGCCTGCGCCGCGATCGCGGCACGACGGACAATATCGGCCGTGGTCGCAAGGATCGTGCCCATGCGTGGCAGGTCGGCCTTCAGGCCCCATGGCGCCTGGTCGGCGAAGTAGAGGTTGGCGGCGTTGAGCAGTGTCGTCAGCTCGCCTGCGGCCTCGTGGATCTGCTGTGTCTGCATGGCGAGATCCATCTTGCCGATGGTTTCGATGGCCGTGGCGACGATGGCACGCTCGGCCTCGGTGGGCTGGGCCTCGGGCAGCGCCCCGCCAAAATTCTTCTGGATCATCGACAGCGAGCGCTGCGCCAGGTTGCCGAAATTGTTGGCGAGGTCGGAGTTGTTGCGGTTGATGAACTTTTCGCGGCCCCAGTCGCCGTCCTGGCCGAAGCTGACCTCGCGCAGGCAGTACCAGCGCACCGGGTCGGTGCCGTAGAGGTCGAGCTGTTCGTGCGGATCGACGATGTTGCCGACCGACTTCGACATCTTCTTGCCTTCCGAGGTCAGAAAGCCGTGCGCGAAGACGCGGTGCGGCACCTCGATGCCGGCGCTCATCAGGAAAGCCGGCCAGTAGACGGTGTGGAAGCGGATGATGTCCTTGCCGATGACATGCAGGTTCGCCGGCCAGAACTTCCTGAACTGCTCGGACGCGCTATCGGGAAAGCCGACACCGGTGATGTAGTTGGTGAGCGCATCGACCCACACATACATCACGTGCCCGGCGGCGCCAGGCACCGGAATGCCCCAGTCGAAGGTGGTGCGGCTGATCGAGACGTCGCGCAGGCCGGCCTTCACGAACGACACGATCTCGTTGCGCCGCTCCTCGGGGGCGATGAAGTCCGGTCGGTCGGTATAGAGCTGCAGCAGGCGATCCTGGTAGGCCGAGAGGCGGAAGAAATAGCTGTCTTCCTCGACCCATTTCACCTCGGCGCCGGTCGGGGCGAACTTCTTGCCGCCCTCGCCGTCAGTCAGCTCTTCCTCGTCGAAATAGGCCTCGTCACGGACCGAGTACCAGCCCTTGTAGGTCGACTGGTAGATGTCGCCATTATTGCTGGCGGCCATCCGGCGCCAGATCTCCTGGCTCGACTCGTAGTGGCGCGGCTCGGTGGTGCGGATGAAATCGTCGTTGGAGACGTCCAGCCGCGCCGCCAGTTCTTTGAAGCGGGCGGCGTTGCGGTCGGCCAGCTCGCGCGCCGTGATGCCTTCGGCCGCCGCCGTCTGCACCATCTTGATGCCGTGCTCGTCGGTGCCGGTCAGGAAGTAGGTTTCCTTGCCCGACAGCCGCGCCCAGCGGGCGATGGCGTCGGTCGCGATCATCTCGTAGGCGTGCCCGATATGCGGCGCGCCGTTGGGATAGGCGATGGCGGTGGTGACGTAGAACGTGTCGGTCATGGTGTCGGCTGGACGCTCAGAAGCTGGTGTTTCCGGATCGCATCGAACAGCGCGACCAGGGTCTGCCGCATGTCGAGGTTGTATTCGTCGGCATCGGCGAGTGAAAGCCGCGCCTTGTCCCATAGCTCGTTGGCGGAGGCAAGGCGAACCCGGCTGCCGGCGCTGGCGGCAGCCTTGGCAGCCTCGGCCAGCCAATCGTTGAGGATGTCGCGGGCGAAGCGAAGCTCGGCGGAGTCACGGTCGGCGCCCAGGGCGTCGGCCAATGCGATGCGGGCGGCCGATGGCGCGCCCACCGGGTCGGCGAGCCAGGCCTGCAGCAGCTGCAGGGCACCCCCCTCCCCCAGCAGCATCGCTTCGAAGCCACGGCGCGGCCGGCCGCCGGCGAGAGCTACGGCGCGGTCGATGGCGAGCGGCTGGCCGCCGACCTGTTCCAGCACCGTGCGAACGTCGCCGTCGGCGATCGGCCGCAGCGCCACCTGGAAGCAGCGCGACTTGATGGTGGGCAGCAGTGAGCCCGGCCGGTGCGAGACCAACAGGAACGTCGTGTCGGCCGGCGGCTCCTCGAGGATTTTCAGCAGCGCATTGGCCGACGAGGCGTTGCAGTCGTCGATCGGGTCGACAATGGCGATGCGATGCCCGGCCCGGCCGCGGGTCATCCGCATCTCTTCGATGAAGCGGCGGACCTCTTCGACGCGGATCGCCGTGTAGTAGCCCTTGCCGGTGTCGCGTGCCGACTTGCGCATCACGAACAGGTTCGGATAGGCGCCGGCGGCGACCTGCGCCGCGATATGCCCGGGCGACTCGTCGCCGGTCTTTTCGAAGATGCGGCGCGCCAGGTCGAACGCCAACGTCGCCTTGCCGATCCCGCGCGGCCCGTGGATCAGGACGCCGCCGGGCAGCCGCCCGGCATCGAGCCGATCGAGCAGCGTGGCGCGCGCCGCCTCGTGGCCGGAAACGCCGGTCTGGAACTCGGGCAGCGGGACGCCCTCGAGCTGGTCGGGTTCGCGTTCGGGATAGTCCAATTCAGTCGGCCTTTGCCTCGAGTTCGGGGAAGCGCCGCAGCAGCGTATCCCAGATCTCCTGCTCCAGCGCATCTTCCGATTGGCCGGCGGGCAACACGACGCAGCGCTCGGGGTTGGCCTTGCCGATGGCGAGGAAGGCCTGGCGCAGCCGCCTGTGCCACTCGAGATCTTCCTTCTCGAACCGATCGCCGGTTTCGGCCAGCGCCTTCTCGATCTCGCGATTGTTGACCCGCGCGAAGGCGATTGCCGGGTCCATGTCGAGGATGAAGGTGATGTCGGGTTGGTGTCCGTCGAGGGCCAGCGTCTCGAGCCCGCGGATCAGCTTGTCGTCGACGCCGCCGGTGAGCCCCTGATAGGCCCGGGTCGAATCGTGGAAGCGGTCCGAGATCACCCATTTGCCGCTGTTGAGGCTGGGGGCGATCAGCGAGCTGACATGATCATAGCGCGCCGCCGCGAACAGCACCGCCTCGGCTCCGGCGCCCCAGCTCTCGGACCGCCCCTGCAGGATGAAGGCCCGTACGGCCTCGGCCTTGGGCGTGCCGCCCGGCTCGCGGGTGCGAACGGCTTCGATGTCCATGCGGTTCAGCCGCACCAGCAGGCGCTTGACCTGGGTCGACTTGCCGACGCCTTCGCCGCCCTCGAAAGTGATGAAACGGGCGGCGGGCTTCGCCGGCACATCGAGCATCTGTCAGAATTCCCCGCGTTGTGACTCTCGTATTACCCGCGATGGCATCCCAGCGAAAGCAGCCGATCCATCTCCCCACAGCGCCGGGCCGGATCGTCGCGCCCGCGGCCGGCCGTCAGAGCCAGCCGAGCGCCAGTTCCTTGAGGGCGTCGGTCGCCTTGCGCACGATATCGCCGTCGGTGACATCTTCGCCGGCATAGAGCGGGGTCACCTGCACCACCGAGCCATTGCACATGACATTCAGCTCGGCCAGTTGGTCGCCCTTCTTGACCGGCGGGCGGATCGGCGCCTTGTAGGTGACGGTCGCCTGCGGGCAGTTCTGCGCGCCCTTGGGCAGGAACAGATCGATATTGCCCTTGCCCATCAGCGACACCTGTCCGGCGCTGCCGCCATAGACGTCGGCATACGAGATCGGCGTGCCATCCGGGAACACCGGGATCAGCTCGAAGCCGCGGGTGCCCCAGGTGACCAGCTTGCGGGCCTCTTCGGTGCGCTCGGTCATCGACTTGAGCCCATGCAGCACGGCGATCAGCCGGCGACCGGTAGCGGCGGTCGAAACCACCTCGCCATAGCCCGCGGCCTCGGTATGCCCGGTCTTCAGCCCGTCGACACCGATGCCGATCTCCAGCAGCGAGTTGCGGTTCATCTGCCGGATCTTGTTCCAGGTGAACTCGCGCTCGGAAAAGATCGGGTAGTATTCCGGGAACTGCGCGATGATGAAGCGCGCGATGGTCGCGAGGTCGCGCGCCGTCGAGAACTGCGCCGGATCGGGCAAGCCGGTGGCGTTGACGAAGTTCGAGCCGGTGAGGCCGATCTCCTTGCCCAACTGGTTCATCATCTGCGCGAAGCTGAGCTCGCTTCCGGCGATGCCTTCGGCGAGCGCGATGGCCGCGTCATTGCCCGATTGGATGATCACCGAGCGTACCAGGTCGATCACCGGGATCTTGGAATTGAGCACGGCGAACATGGTCGAGCCGCCCGAGGAGGCGCCGCCATCGCGCCAGGCATGCTCGGAAATGAAGAACTCGTCGGTCGGCTGGAGCTTTTTCGCCTGCAACTGGTCGAACACCACCGCCAGCGTCATCAGCTTGGCCATGCTGGCCGGCTCGAGCTGTTCGTCACCCGCCTTGTTGAAGAGGATCGTGCCCGACTCGTAGTCCATCAGCACGGCGAACGGTGCTTTGGTGTCGAAATCCTGCGCGTGCGCGGCAGCCGCCCAGCAGACGGTGAGTAGAGTGACCAGCAGTTTCAGGCTGAAGTTCCGCAATCTCAACCCCGATCGCGGTCAGAATTGACCGCTCTCAAACTAATAGAGCACCAGGTCCTTGAGTCCAAGTTGCCTGGCGAGCGACATCACGTCATCCCTCGCCACACCGGGCTTAAGATGGGTGAGTGTCAGCCGTGTGGCATCGGCGCCGGGAATGCGCACCGCATCCTCATCGACTGCGCCGAGCATGGCGAACTGCAGCGCCACGTCATCGGCCCGCGCGGCATCGGCGAACACCCCGAGTTCGAGCTTGATGGCGCGCTTGTCCTCGTCGACCGTCGCCACCCACGAGTCCAGCGAGCCCGAGCGGGTCGCCATGGCGTTGGCGGCCGCGTGCGCGCCGGTGATCGCCTGGTCGGCAGCGTTGCTGTCGACATAGCCGAACATGTCGATGATGCCGCCGATGAGGTTGGGACGCTCTTCGTTCATGGCGAGGCGGGTCGTGCCCTGCTCCATCCGCGTCGGCTTGTCGACGCTGGCCAGCAGCATGCGGGTATCGTCGCCGTTGAGCGGCGCCGGACCGACATATTCCACCTGGATGTTGCCGACGCCATTGCCGGCATAGCCGAGAATCTCGGCGGTGCGGTAGCTGAGATCCATCACCCGGCCGTGCAGGTAGGGGCCGCGATCGTTGACGCGGCAGACGATGGAGCGACCATTGTCGACATTGGTGACGCGGACATAGCTGGGGAGCGGCAGCACCGGGCTGGCGCACGAGATGGCGTTGGCCGAGAAGATCTCGCCATTGGCGGTGCGGCGGCCATGGAAATCATTGCCGTACCAGGACGCGCCGCCGGTCGCGACGTAGCCGACCGGGTTCTCGATCGGTTCATAGACTTCGCCACGTACGGTATAGGGTTTGCCGACCATGTAGCGGCCGCCGCCCTTGGGCGGGTTCTTGGCATTGGTGACGCGGGGGCTGACGGCGACGCCGAACTCCTTGGAGCTGAAGGCGGCGCGCTTGATATGCGGCACCGCTCCTCCGTCGCTGCTGCACGCCGCGACGACCGGCGCCACGAGAACGGCGAGAACAAGCAGCCGGGCGGCCGCGCGAAGGTCGCGAGAAAACACTGCCAAAACCAGATCAACCCAAACAGAGATTTCCGCACCATACCCAATGCCGTGCGGGGATGATCTCAGGGAAGCGCAACGTGGTTGCGGTCGGGTTAATTTGCTTCAAATACCAGCTATCTAGCGGCCCATTCCTTGAGTTCCGCGGTAACGATGGCGTGTTGCTCGACCAGCGCCATGTGCCCGGCCCTCGGAACGACCACGAGCCTTGCGTCGGCGATGCCGTCTGCCATCTCGCGGGCGGCTTCCGGGACGGTGATCGCATCCTTGTCGCCCACCAGCACCAGCGTCGGCACCTCGATGGCGCTCAACTCCGGCCGGGAGTCGGGGCGGCCGATGATCGCCAACTGCTGCCGGATGTAGGTGTCGCCGCCATTGGCCGTGGCCATGCGAACATGCAGGGCCTTGAGCCCGGCGTCGCCGACATGGTTGGGATGGACCGCGTTGGGAAAGGATTGTGCCACCGCCAGGTTGAATTTCCCCTGCTCCGTCAAGGCGATCGCGGCGCGGCGCTTCTCGGTGGCCTCAGCCGTGTCCGGACGCGCCGACGTATCGAGCAGCGCCAGTTTCAGCACCCTGCCCCTCGCCTGCCGGAGCATCTCGAACGCCAGGTAGCCGCCCATCGAGAACCCGACGAGGGCAAATTCCGGTGGAGCATCGCGAAGGATCGATGCGGCGATCTCCCGCATCGAACCGGCTCCGGCATGGTTGGCGATCGTCACGGGGCCGAACTGCCATAGTGCCGGCACCTGGTGGGCGTAGATTTCGGCTGTGCAGTTGAGGCCCGGCACGAGGAGGATCGGCGTGGTCATGAGACGGAAAGTCCTGATCGGTTGTACTGGTTCCCGGGCGGAGCTGATGGCCGCTCCGGGCAGAACGTTCTTCCTCGCCCATGGAGAACGGAAATGGGCTTGCTTGCCGGAGCATCGGCGATCATATAAAGATATCTTTATATCCCGCCGTGCGAGTATGCCGGCGACGAACGCATTTTGGCGTGACAGACGTTGGAAAGTCGAGCGATGACTGAAGCTCAACACATTGAGATCGATAGAAATTCCTTGCCCAAGGGCGAGGAGGTGCGGGCAGCGCTTACCCAGGCGGCCGCCGAACGCATCCTGATCCTCGATGGCGCCATGGGCACCATGATTCAGCAGCTCAAGCTCGATGAAGCCGCCTATCGCGGCGAGCGCTTCAAGGACTGGCACAAGGATGTGCGGGGCAATAACGACCTGCTCAACCTGACCCAGCCCGATGCGATCCGGGCCATTCACCTGCAATACTACCTTGCCGGCGCCGACATGGTGGAGACCAACACCTTCTCCTCCACCGACATCGTCATGGCCGATTACGGCATGCAGGCGCTCGCCTATGAGCTGAACGTCGAGGGCGCCCGGCTGGCCCGCGAGGCCGCGCAGCAGGCCTTCGACATCGACGGCAGGCGGCGCTTCGTCGCCGGTGCCCTTGGCCCCCTGAACAAGACGGCGTCGATGTCGACGGACGTGAACTCGCCCGGACACCGGGCGATCACCTTTGACGAGATCGTCAAGGGCTATGCCGAGCAGATCAACGGGCTGATCGACGGTGGCGCGGATCTCCTGCTGTTCGAGACCATCACCGACACGCTCAACACCAAGGCCGGCATCTTCGCGGCGCAGCGCATCTTCGAGGAACGCGGTGACGAACTGCCGGTGATGATCTCCGGCACCATCACCGACCTCTCGGGCCGCACCCTCAGCGGCCAGACGCCGACGGCGTTCTGGTACTCGGTGCGGCATGCAAAGCCCTTCACCATCGGGCTCAACTGCGCGCTCGGCGCCAACGCCATGCGCGCCCATATCAACGAGCTCAGCGATGTCGCCGATACGCTGATCTGCGCCTATCCGAATGCCGGCCTGCCCAACGAGTTCGGCGGCTATGACGAGACCCCCGAATTCATGGCGCGCCAGCTCGAAGGGTTTGCGCGCGACGGCTTCCTCAACATCGTCGGCGGCTGCTGCGGCTCGACCCCGGACCACATCCGGGCGATCAAGGAAGCGGTATCCAAGTACAAGCCGCGCAAGATCCCCGAGGTGCCCACCTTCCTGCGGCTGAGCGGGCTCGAGCCGTTCACGCTCACCGGCGACATCCCGTTCGTCAATATCGGCGAGCGCACCAATGTCACCGGCTCGGCGCGGTTCAGGAAGCTGATCACCGCCGGCGACTACACCGCGGCGCTCGAAGTGGCGCGCGATCAGGTGCAGAACGGCGCCCAGGTCATCGACATCAACGTCGACGAGGGCCTGCTCGACAGCCAGAAGGTGATGGTCGAGTTCCTCAACCTGCTCGCCGCCGAGCCCGATATTGCCCGGGTGCCGCTGATGATCGATTCTTCGAAGTTCGAGGTGATCGAGGCGGGGCTGAAATGCGTGCAGGGCAAGGCCCTGGTCAACTCCATCTCCATGAAGGAAGGCGTCGAGAAATTCCTCGAGACCGCCCGCCTGGTGCGCTCCTACGGCGCCGCGGTGGTGGTGATGGCGTTCGACGAGCAGGGTCAGGCCGATACCTACGAGCGCAAGGTCGAGATCTGCAGCAAGGCCTACAAGCTCCTGACCGAGGAAGTCGGCTTCCCGCCCGAGGACATCGTCTTCGACCCCAACATCTTTGCCGTCGCCACCGGCATCGAGGAGCATGTCGGCTATGGCATCGCCTTCATCGAGGCGACGAGGACCATCCGGCAAACCCTTCCACACGCACATATTTCCGGCGGCGTGAGCAATCTCAGCTTCTCGTTCCGCGGCAACGAGCCGGTGCGTGAGGCGATGCACTCGGTGTTCCTCTACCACGCCATCCAGGCGGGCATGGACATGGGCATCGTCAATGCCGGCCAGTTGGCGGTCTATGACACGCTGGAGCCGACGCTGCGCGAGGCCTGCGAGGACGTGATCTTCAACCGCCGGGCGGATTCGACCGAGCGGCTCCTGGAGATCGCCGAGCGCTTCAAGGGCCAGGCCGGCGGCGAGCAGAAGGCCAAGGACCTGACCTGGCGGACCAAGCCCGTGGCGGAACGCATCTCGCATGCGCTGGTCAACGGCATCACCGAGTTTATCGACGAGGACACCGAGGAGGCTCGGCTCGGCGCCGAGCGTCCGCTGCATGTCATCGAAGGTCCGCTGATGGCCGGAATGAGTGTCGTCGGCGACCTGTTCGGCTCCGGCAAAATGTTCCTGCCGCAGGTGGTGAAGTCCGCCCGGGTGATGAAGCAGGCCGTGGCGCACCTCCTCCCCTTCATGGAGGCGGAAAAGAACGCCGACGGCAACGCTACCGGCCGCCGCAGCGCCGGCAAGGTGCTGATGGCGACCGTGAAGGGCGATGTGCACGATATCGGCAAGAACATCGTGGGCGTGGTTCTGAGCTGCAACAACTACGAGATCATCGACCTCGGCGTCATGGTGCCGACGGCGAAGATCCTCGAGGTGGCCAAGGCCGAGAACGTCGACGTCATCGGCTTGTCGGGCCTCATCACCCCCTCGCTCGACGAGATGGTGCATGTCGCCTCCGAGATGGAGCGCGAAGGCTTCCACGTGCCGCTGCTGATCGGCGGCGCCACGACCAGCCGCGTCCACACCGCGGTGAAAATCCACCCGCAGTATCACGGCGGCCCGACGGTGCACGTGCATGACGCCAGCCGCGCCGTGGGCGTGGTGTCGTCGCTGTTGTCGCAGGAGCAGCGCCCCGCCTATGTGAAGGACGTGAAGGCCGAGTACGAGCGGCTGGCCGAGAAGCATCGCCAGAGCGAGGCGGAAAAGCAGCGTACCTCGCTGGCGACCGCCCGCGCCAACCGCTTCCAGGCGAAATGGGATGGCTATGTGCCGCCCAAGCCGAGCTTTCTCGGCACCCGCGTGTTCGAGAACTACGATCTGGCCGAGATCGCCAGATACATCGACTGGACGCCGTTCTTCCAGGCCTGGGAGCTGAAGGGCCGGTTCCCGGCGCTGCTCGAGGACAAGGACCAGGGCCCGGCCGCGCGCCAGCTCTGGGAGGATGCCCAGAAGATGCTGAAGGAGGTGATCCAGAAGAACTGGTTCCGCCCCAAGGCGGTGATCGGATTCTGGCACGCCAACCAGGTCGGCGACGACATCCGGCTCTATACCGACGAAGACCGCAAGGACCAGCTGGCGACGTTCTTCACCCTGCGCCAGCAGCTATCCAAGACCGGCGGCAAGCCGCACATGGCCCTGGCCGATTTCGTCGCGCCCGAGGGCATTGCAGATTATCTCGGTGGCTTCGTCGTCACCGCAGGACTCGAGGAGAACGTCATCTCCGAGCGTTTCGAGCGGCGCAATGACGATTATTCTTCGATCCTGATCAAGGCGCTGGCCGACCGCTTCGCCGAGGCTTTTGCCGAGCTGATGCACGAGCGGGTGCGCAAGGAGTTCTGGGGCTACGGTGCCGCGGAGACCTTTGCGCCCAACGAGATGATCGGCGAGCCCTACCAGGGCATCCGCCCTGCTCCGGGTTATCCGGCGCAGCCCGACCACACCGAGAAGACGACGCTGTTCCACCTGCTCAACGCCAAACAGCGGATCGGGGTCGAACTGACCGAGAGCTACGCCATGTGGCCGGGCTCGTCCGTGTCGGGCATCTATCTCAGCCACCCCGACAGCTTCTATTTCGGCGTCGCCAAGGTGGAACGCGACCAGGTCGAGGACTATGCCCGGCGCAAGGGCATGGCGATCCGCGAGGTCGAGCGCTGGCTGGGCCCGATCCTCAACTACATTCCGAGCTCGGACAAGGAGGGGGCATGACCGACCTGAGGGAGTACGACGTCGTAGTCGTTACGCACTCGCGGCACCCGCACCTGCGAGAAGGCATGATTGGCACTATTGTCCTGGTGCTCGATGCGGCCGCCAAGGTGTTCGAAGTTGAGATCCTCGATGAGCGGAAGACCTCGCTGGGCACCTTCACGATAGCCGGTGCGGACCTCGCTCCATGGCGGGCGCCATGACCTCCCCTGCCCCGTTCGCTCGCCGCGCCACCTCCGTGCCGGTCACCGTGGTCACCGACAAGGCGGCGCTCAGCCGCTTCGGCGGTGGTGACACGGCCGTGCTGCACCTCGATCCGCCGCTGCACGCCCACGATCCGGGGGCCCAGTGCATTGCTTGCGAGAGCCGCGGCAATGTGCGGGTCCTGCTGTTCGAGCTGCAGGAAAAGCTGCGCCTCGGCATGGCCGAACCGTTCGTGCGCGTCGTGGTCGACGCCACCGATGTGGCCGACCACGATGCCGTCACGGATGCGATCGTGCCGGGAAAACTCCCGGCTTTCGGGCTTCGCGATCTCACCGTCGCCCGCAACTTTCACCTGGCGGAGGTGGTCTGATGGCCGCGCTTGATCTGTTCATCCGGCCGGCGGTCGACCATATCCATCCGATGAGCCGCTCGGCGCTGCTTGCCCTCGACGTTGAAGCGCGGACCCAGTTGCTCCGCGAGCAGCAGGCGACGATCCGCGCCCGGCTGGCGGCGGTGCCCGATATGCGCGACTGGCACGATCAGGTCGGCATGATCGTGGCCGACCTGCGGCGCGCCGGTCACGCCCTGACGCGCGACGGCGAAACCCATAGCTGGCTGAGCCAGTCGGGGCAGCTCGGCATCAGCTTCTGCCGGGCCGGCAACACCGTTCTCGACTGGCAGGGCTAGCGCCGCCAAACCTCAGTATTGCTTGCAGCGTTGCCGCGCCGCGCTAAGCTCGCGTGAGCCGCCACCGCCAGTGGCGAAGCTGTGCGCTTGAGGGGGCGTCGCAAAATGGCCGAACATCCTGATCCGTTTTCCGTAAATGTCGGGAGCAAGCTGCTGTTCGGCGCAATCATGCTGCTTGGTCTCGGCGTCATCGGCGCCATCCTGGGGCCGGTGCTGACGGCCTTCGGCCCCGGCGCCAACCCGGGCGCAATCGCCGGCGCCGTGGGACCGGGCATCATGCTGATCATCGCCGGTCTGGTGCTCGGCCTCATCGCCGGCATCTTCCTCGGCTATGCCAACGCCAAGTACCCGCCTCCCGCTCGCCGCTGAATGTGAGGCTGCGGACTTAGTGCGCGTGCTCGGTCACGCACTCGCCGTGGTCGGCCAGCACTTCGATGATCCGGCAATCGCAGATCCTGCCGTGGCCGCATTCCTCGACCATGCGGGTCAGCTCGCCGCGCAGCGCCGTCAGGCTGGCGATGCGGCGGTCGATCTCGGTCAGGTGGTTGCGCGCGATGCTGTCGGCCTGATGGCATGAGGCCTGTGGCGAGGCCGCCATATCCAGCAGCTCGCGGATGTCCTCGACTTCGAAGCCGAGTTCGCGCGAATGGCGGATGAAGTTGAGCCGCTCGACTTCCGGCTTGCCGTAGCGGCGCTGGTTGCCCTCGGTGCGCGGCGGTGATGGCAACAGGCCGATCTGCTCGTAGAAGCGGATGGTCGGAACCTTGACGCCGGTCCGCCGTGACAGTTCGCCAATCGGCAGATTCATCGCTTTCACCTCTTGATCCTCTAGTGGCTAGAGGTCCTAGATGTATGCGGACATGATGAAGAATCCAAGGAGCGCCGCATGTCCGAGGCCGCAGAGAAGCTGAAATTCCGTGTTGGCGGCATGGATTGCGCCGCATGCGCCACCAAGATCGAGAACGCCGTCGGCCGCCTGCCTGGCGTCGCCGAGGTCGGCGTATCGCTTCCCAACGGCACGATGACGGTGACCCGCTCCGGCGATATCGCCAGGGGCGCCATCGAGCGGCAGGTGAAGGCGCTGGGCTACCAGATCGCTCCTGCCAGGTCGGCCGCAGCGGCGGCAGAGCAACATGACCATGCCGGCCACGATCACGGGCATGACCATGACCATGGCCATGATCACTCCGGTCATGACCACGCCGGGCACGGCGAGATCATCGACGGCCCGTGGTGGAAGACCCGCAAGGCGCTGCTGACCTTCATCTCCGGCGGCGCGCTGCTGGTGGCCTACATCGCCGGGCAGCTGTTCCCGTCGATCGGGCATTGGGCGTTCCTCGTCGCCATGGTGGTCGGTCTGATCCCGGTGACCCGTCGCGCCATCGTCGCTGGCATGACCGGCACGCCGTTCTCGATCGAGACGCTGATGACCATCGCCGCCATCGGCGCCGTGTTCATCGGCGCCACCGAGGAAGCCGCGACCGTGGTGCTGCTGTTCCTGATCGGCGAATTGCTCGAAGGCGTCGCTGCCGGACGCGCCCGCGCCAGTATCCGCGGGCTCGCCGACCTCGTGCCAAAGCTGGCGCTGGTCGAAGCGGATGGGCGGACCACCGAAGTTCCCGCCGCGCAGCTCGCCGTCGGCACCGTGATTCTCGTTCGTCCGGGCGACCGCATCGCCGCCGATGGCGTCATCGTCGATGGCATATCGGCCATCAACGAGGCGCCGGTGACCGGCGAGAGCGTGCCCAGGACCAAGGGCCCCGACGATGAGGTATTCGCCGGCACCATCAACACCGATGCCGTGCTGCGCGTGCGGGTCACGGCGGCCGCCGCCGACAACACCATCGCCCGCGTCGTGCGGCTGGTCGAGGAGGCGCAGGAGAGCAAGGCGCCGACCGAGCGGTTCATCGACAAGTTCTCGAAATACTACACGCCCGGCGTGCTGGTGGTGGGCGCCCTGGTCGCCATCCTGCCGCCGCTGCTGGCCGGCCAGCCCTGGGACGAATGGATCTACAAGGGTCTCGCGATCCTTCTGATCGGTTGCCCATGTGCGCTGGTGATCTCGACGCCTGCCGCGATCGCCGCGGGGCTCTCGGCGGGCGCGCGCCGGGGGCTGCTGTTGAAGGGTGGCGCGGTGCTGGAGCAGTTGCGCCGGATCGACACCGTGGCGCTCGACAAGACCGGCACGCTCACCGAGGGCAAGCCGCAGGTGACCGATGTCGTCGGCATCGGGCGGCCCGAGGGACAGGTCCTGGCGCTCGCCGCAGCCCTGGAAACCGGTTCGAGCCACCCCTTGGCCGTGGCTGTGCTGGCCCGTGCCGCCGCCGACAAGGCGTTCGTGCCGCCCGCGGCGGGCGCCAAGGCGGTGCCTGGCAAGGGCGTGACCGGCAGGGTCGGCGGCGAAGAGCTGTTCCTCGCCTCGCCCAAGGCGGCCGAGGAGCGCGTGCCGTTCGATCCGGCGCTGCGCCAGCGCATCGACGGGCTCAACGACGCCGGCAAGACAGTATCGGTGCTGCTGGTCGGCGCCGAGGTTGCGGGCCTGCTCGCCATCCGCGACGAGCCGCGCGCCGACGCCGCCACGGGCGTCGATCGGCTGGACGATGAGGGCGTGCGCGCCGTGATGCTCACCGGCGACAACGAGCGCACCGCCAGGGCAATCGGCGCCGATCTCGGCATCGAGGTCCGTGCCGGCCTGCTGCCGGAAGACAAGCAGCGCATCGTGCGTGAGTTGCAGCAGCAGGGCCGCGTGGTGGCCAAGGTCGGCGACGGTATCAACGACGCCCCTGCCCTCGCCGCTGCCGATATCGGCATCGCCATGGGCGGTGGTACCGACGTGGCGCTCGAAACCGCCGACGCCGCCATCCTCCACGGCCGCGTCGCCGACATCGCCAACATGATCGGACTGTCGAAGGCCACGATGGGCAACATCGCCCAGAACATCACCGTGGCGCTCGGGCTGAAGGCGGTGTTCCTCGTCACCACCATCATCGGCGCCACCGGCCTGTGGCCGGCGATTCTCGCCGACACCGGCGCGACAGTGCTGGTGACCCTCAACGCCATGCGGCTGTTGGGCTGGAAAGGAAAATAGCGATTCAGCTGCTAATGCCACAAACAACAACGGCTCCCCGAGGGGAGCCGCTTTGTTTTGGACTGCAGGCTCTTGAGAACCTGGTGCGGTCGAGAAGACTCGAACTTCCACGCCTTGCGGCACAGCGACCTCAACGCTGCGCGTCTACCAATTCCGCCACGACCGCACGCCGAGGTAGAAGCAACGCCGAAGCGGCGAAGCGAGGCAGCGTGTAGCAACGCACGTTGGCGGGCGCAAGCGATTAATTGCCGTTGTGCAAACGCTCGCCACCAATCCACAAATCAGGCTGGGCGGCGGACTTTTTCGGTGAGTTCGACGCTGAGCCGGCCGTCCTCGACCTTCACCTCGCCGCGCGCGATCAGCGTGTTGTTGGCGTAAACCCGAAGCGGGTCGCTCTCGCCGGTATCGAGCTCGATCACCGCGCCGCGGCCCATGCGCAGCAGGTGGTGCACCGGCATGATCGCCGCGCCCAGCTCGACGGTGATATCGACTTCAATATTGTCTAGAGTGTTCATACATAAACCGCGAGCAACCATCCCGGCTGAATCGCGCGGGCCCCTTGTGAGAGAGCATTGGACACCCATGCTTACCGAAGCGTTAACGACTGACCCAGCTTGCGACACCGGGACCAAGCTGTTCCGTGCCGATGGCGTGCCGGTCGAGTGGCGAATCTCCGATGGGTACGTGCCCTATCCCGAAGCGCTGGAGGCGATGAAGGCCCGCGCGGCGGCGGTGGCGGACGGAACGGCCAGCGAGCAGGTATGGCTGCTCGAGCACCCGCCGCTCTATACCGCCGGCACCTCGGCGGCGCCCGCGGACCTGCTGTCGCCCAACCGCTTTCCGGTCTACGACGCCGGCCGCGGCGGGCAGTACACCTATCACGGCCCCGGCCAGCGGGTGGTCTACGTCATGCTCGATCTCCGCCAGCGGGGGCGCGACGTGCGTTGCCTGGTGCAGGGGCTAGAGGGGCTGATCATCGACACGCTCGCCGCCTTCAACATCCGGGGCGAGCGGCGTGACGGGCGGATCGGCGTCTGGGTGGCGCGCCCCGACAAGGGGCCGGGCCGCGAGGAAAAGGTGGCGGCGATCGGCGTGCGCGTCAGCCGCTGGGTCACCTTCCACGGCATTGCGATCAATGTGTCGCCGACCCTTTCACACTTCGATGGCATCGTGCCGTGCGGCATTTCCGACCAGGGCGTGACCAGTTTCGAGGATCTGGGACAGTTGGCCTCGATGACGGAAGTGGATGCTGCGCTGCGTGCGGCTTTCGAGCGTCGCTTCGGGCCGACGGCAGACCTGCGCCGTGAGGCCCTTGTCAGTGCCGCCTGACGCACGCATTTTCTCGGTGACCGATTCCATGGGGGTGAGGCCATGACACTGGACGATCTCAAGAAAATCTTCCTCGGCCCGACGCTGTTCCGGCTGGAGACGATCCTCTCGCCGCGACTGGTGCCGGTGCTTTACGCGACCGGGCTCGCGGCGCTGCTGCTGTGGTCGGTGGGCCACCTGTTCCAGAGCTTCGGCCGCAACTTCGGCGATGGCCTGTGGGGCATCCTCGAGATCGCGGTTTATGGCGCGCTGTTCCTGATCGCGCTGCGCATCGTGTGCGAAGTGCTGCTGGTGTTCTTCAAGGCCAATGAGACGGTGACCCGCACCGTCAGCCTCAGCCGCGTGCCGACTTCGTTGATCGACGAGGTGCGCGACGCCATCCACGACATCGCCGAGGATGAACCGTACGACGACGAGACCAGCGAGGGCGCCGCGGCTGCCGATCCGACCACCCCGGCGGTGCGGCGGACCGCGAGGCGAACCCCGCCCGCAGCCAAGCCGGACATCTGAAACAGGAAAAGGCCGCCCCTGGGGCGGCCTTTTCGCTTGTGCTGCCATCCGCTCGGACGGAGGGTGCGCGAACCGACGGGTTTCAGGCGGCAGCCAGGCTGCGCCGCGACTTCAGCACTTCGTCGACGCTCCAGGCGCCCGGACCGGCAAAGACGAGATAGAGGAAAATGAAGCAGAACAGCACGGCGCCGTCGCCGCCATTGGCGACCGGGATGATGTTGCCCTGCCCCATCATCGGCACGTGCACGAACCAGAACGCATAGGCCATCTGCCCGGCGAGGATGAACGCCACCGGACGAGTGAACACGCCGAGCAGAATGGCGAGGCCGCCGAACACTTCGAGCACCGCCGCCAGCCCCATCAGCGAGAACAGATCGAACCCGCCGCCACCCATCTGCGACGCCGGGAAGCCGAACATCTTCTGCGTGCCGTGGGCCATGAAGCAGAGTGCTGCGACGATGCGGAGGACCGCCAGCGCCTGCGGCTGGTAGCGGTTGAGGGCTTCGAGATTCATCGGTCTTTTTCCTGCTGGACGCCTCGGAGGTGGGCGCATCGGAAACAAGAGCATCAGGCTCAGGATTCGGGTCAACTTACAGCTTGGTAACCTGACAGGCTCGTGATCACCCGTGATCAGGGCTGCTCTGCTTCCATCGCAGAGTGCCGATCATTGCTTTTTCCGCCGGTTTGGCGCATAGGCACGCGCCAATGACACAAGCTCCGAAAATCGGCCTGGTCAGCCTCGGCTGCCCCAAGGCTCTCGTCGACTCCGAACGCATCATGACGACGCTGCGCTCGCAGGGTTATTCGTTCTCGCGCGATTACGCGGGCGCGGACGTCGTGCTGGTCAACACCTGCGGCTTCCTCGACAGCGCCAAGAAGGAGAGCCTCGAGGCGATCGGCGAGGCCGTCGGCGCCAATGGGCGGGTTATCGTCACCGGCTGCCTCGGCGTCGAAGAAGAAATGATCCGCGCCACCCATCCCAGCGTGCTCGCCGTCACCGGCCCGCACCAGTATGAGGATGTGGTCAACGCGGTGAACACCCATGTCCCGCCGGTGCCGAACAAGTTCGTCGACCTGGTGCCGGAAGCCGGACTGAAGCTGACGCCGCGGCACTACGCCTACATGAAGATTTCCGAGGGCTGCAACAACCGCTGCACCTTCTGCATCATCCCGCAGATCCGCGGCGACCTGGCTTCCCGGCCGATCGCCTCGGTGCTCTACGAAGCCGAGCGGCTGGTGGCGACGGGCGTCAAGGAGATCATGGTGATCTCCCAGGACACCTCGGCCTACGGCCTCGATATCAAGTATCAGAGCTCGAAGTTCCGTGGCCGGGACATTGAAGCGCGCTTCCAGACCCTCGCCGAGGAACTGGGCAAGATGGATGTGTGGACCCGGCTCCACTACGTCTACCCCTACCCCCATGTCGACAGCGTCATCCCGCTGATGGCCGAGGGCAAGATCCTGCCCTACCTCGACATCCCGTTCCAGCACGCCGCCCCTTCGGTGCTGAAGGCGATGCGCCGCCCGGCCAACCAGGTGAAGACGCTCGACCGCATCAAGGCCTGGCGCGCCGTCGCGCCGGATCTGGCCATCCGCTCCAACTTCATCGTCGGCTTCCCGGGCGAGACCGAAGAGGATTTCGAGTTCCTGCTCGATTGGCTGGAAGAAGCCGAGATCGACCGCATCGGCTGCTTCGAGTACGAGCCGGTAACCGGCGCGCCTGCCAACGACATCGAAGGCATCGTCCCCGATGAGCTGAAGCGCGAGCGCTACGAGCGGCTGATGGAAGTGGCGCAGGACATTTCGGCGCATGTGTTGTCGAAAAAGGTCGGCCGTACCATCGACGTTCTGGTCGACGACGTCGAGCCCGATACCGGCCGCGCCATCGGGCGCAGCCAGTGGGATGCGCCCGAGATCGACGGCACAGTCATCATCCACGAGGCCGACGGCATCAAGGTCGGCGACAAGCTGTCGGTGCTGGTCACCGACTCCGATGAGTACGACCTGTTCGCCGTGCCTTCCGCCGTCGCCGCCAAGGATGACAGCCAGTCCGCCGTCGTCGCCGGCTGATGCCTGTGCATCGCGAGTATGAGCTGGCGCCCGCTGGCGCCACGCTGCGGCTTGGCCGCAGGGCCCGGCTGATGGGTATCCTCAACGTCACGCCCGACAGCTTTTCCGATGGCGGGCGCTTCGATGCGGTGCCGGCGGCGCTGGGCCAGGCCCGCCGCATGCTGGCCGAGGGCGCCGACATCATCGACATCGGCGGCGAGAGCACGCGACCGGGCGCCGCGGAAGTCTCGGCCGCCGACGAGCTGGCTCGGGTGCTGCCGGCTATTGCGGCGCTGCGCGCTGACGGTATCGTGGCGCCGATCTCGATCGACACGTACAAGGCCGAGGTGGCCGAGCAGGCGATTGCCGCCGGAGCCACCATCATCAACGACGTCCATGGCCTGCAGCGCGAGCCGGAGCTGGCTGCCGTGGCGGCCTCACGCGGGGTCCCGCTGGTGGTGATGCATTGGGACAAGGCGCGCGACGCCAGTCGCGACGTGATGGCTGAAATGGCGCGCTACTTCGAGGTGACGCTTCGCATCGCCGACGAGGCGGGCGTCGCCCCCTCCGGTATCGTGCTCGATCCCGGCTTTGGTTTCGCCAAGTCTCTCAGCGAGAACTACGAGATTCTGCACCGGCTACCCGAACTGGTGGCACTCGGCTTTCCGGTGCTGGTCGGCACGTCGCGCAAGTCGATGATCGGCAGACTGCTCGACGTGCCTGCCGACGAACGGCTGGCAGGCACGGTTGCGACTTCGGTGCTTGGCTACACTGCCGGCGCGCATCTCTTCCGGGTCCACGACATCCGGCCCAACCGCGATGCCTTGCGCGTCGCTGAAGCGGCCCTGTATGGACCGCAAGACCAGGACTCCTGACGTGACCAGAGACTTCGACGGCGACCGCATCATCCTCAGGGACCTGGGGTTCTTCGGCTATCACGGGGTGATGCCCGAGGAAGCGGTGCTGGGGCAGCGTTTCTTCGTCGATCTGGTCTGCGGCGCCGACCTCGGCGAGGCCGGACGCAGCGACGAGCTCGGGCACTCGATCTCCTATGCCGAGATCTATGAAGTGGCCAAGGCGGCGTTCGAGGAGCGCCGGTTCAAGCTGATCGAGGCGGTGGGGCAGCATATCGTCGACCGCTTGTTCGAGACCTTCCCCGCCATCCGCTGGATCGAGGTGCGAGTGAAAAAGCCCTCGGCCCCCATCGCCATGGTGGCCGGCGAGGCCGCCATCGAGTTACACCGTCACCGGGACGCACGCTGATGGCACGCGCGTGGCTTGGCCTCGGCGCCAATATCGGAGACCCGCCGGCCCAGGTTCGCGAGGCGGTGGAGCGGCTCAACGCCTGGCCGGGCGTCACCGTCACAGCGCAGTCCTCGATGCTGATCACCAAACCCTGGGGCAAGACCGACCAGCCGGATTTTTCCAACATGGTGGTGGAAGTCGAGACGAGCCTCACGCCGCTCGAGCTGCTGGATGCCTGCCTCGGCATCGAGCGCGAGATGGGGCGGGTGCGGGACATTCGCTGGGGACCGAGGCGGATCGACATCGACGTCGTCGCCTATGAGCGGCTGGAACTCGACACCGAGCGCCTGCACGTGCCGCACCGATATGCGCATGAGCGCGACTTCGTGCTGGCCCCGCTGCGCGAGATCGCGCCCGAGGTGGCGGAGTGGATCGTCGGGCGGGACCCCGTGCGTGTGGCCCCAGCCCAGCCTTAATCCCCCATCGGGCGGAGGGAGACGAAAGAACCGCTGCGCCAGCATGCGTCTGCCTCCCTCTTGTGGAGAGGGAGCAAGGGTGGAGATGGCCGCAAGCTCCGAGGGCCGCGCCTAGCCCCGCACCAGCTCCAGCACCCGCACCGCGGCGTCGAATTCCAGCTGCCGCTTGGCGCGGCGCTCGGTGGCTTCCTCGACCGCGCCCCACAGGCGGATATTGTAGTCCTCGTCGACATGGGCGGCCGTCCACACCTCTTCCGGCGTCAGCAGGCCCTCACGCAGGGCGATGCTGAGCAGCCCCGAGCCGGTGATGCCGGTGAGCGAGTTGAGCGCCACCGCCTCGATCAGTTCGGCGTCGGCCAGCGACAGGCGCAGCCGCTCGAGTGTCGGGGCCGGCTGCGGCTGGTGCAGGATGCCGATGGTGGGTTGGAAGCCGATCTCGAAGTGGCGGGCGAGGGTACCCAGCACCGCGTCCCACACCCGCTCCTGCTCGGCCACCAGCTCGCGGGGCGTGTCGGCGCGGTAAAGCAACAGGTCGTTGCCCGAGTACTTGACGATCTCCTCGCGCAGCGCCTCCACCCGTTCATAGCCGGCCTCGACCGCCGAGTTGATCAGGCGGACCACCGGCATGGTCTTGGGGTCGATGAATTCCTGCTGCGCCGCCCACTCCTCGGCCATGGCCGCGGCGACCGCCTGGTACGGCACCACCACCGGTTTCTGCGCCGGGGTGCGCGGGGTCTTGCCGTCGAGCGTCACTGCGAAGCCGCCGACGGCCGAGCCGACCCCGACCTCCTTGTAGAAGCGCTTGGGGAGCTCGACCTTGTTGAGGTGCTGGGCTCGGCCGTAGCCGTCGTCGCGGTGCTTGTCGGCGTCTTCGAGGAACTCGCGCATCACGCCTCCAGCAGCTTGTTTACGGCGTCGACCAGCTGATCCATGCGGTGGATGACGAGGTGCGCGCCCGCGGCCTCGAGATCGGCTACCGAGTGATAGCCCCAGCTGACGCCGAGCGCCTTGACCCCGGCGTTGCGGGCCATCTTCATGTCATGCGACGTGTCGCCGATCATTACGGTGGCTTCGCGGCCGATGCCGGCTTTGTTCATCGCCGTCTCGATCATCTGCGGATCGGGCTTGCCGCGATTATGGGCCGGCGTCTGGATCGAGTTGAACCGGCCGATGATCTCGTGCCGCTCCAGCAGCGTAATGGCCCCGGCATGGCCCTTGCCGGTGGCAACGGCGAGGATGGTTTCAGGGTCGGCCTGCAGACGGTCGAGCGCATCGAGGGCGCCTTCGAACATCGGCTCGCGGGCGAGGCCGGCCTTCTGCAGATAGGTGGCGCGGTAGGCATTGAGGATCACATCGATCCGGTCGCTGTCGACGCCAGGCGCCAGGATCCCCATGGCATCGCGGGCGGTAATGCCGGAGATCGAGCGGATCGCGTCGTCGGTCGGGATCTCCTGCCCCACCGAGGCAAAGGATTCACGGACCGTCTCGATGATCAGCGCTTCGGAATTGATCAGTGTGCCATCGAGATCGAAGACGACGAGCCGCATCGGCAGAACTCCAGTTAGGCCCGCTCAGAACCACAATTCTCGGGGCGTGTCACGCCCCGCAAAGGCATAGCCCGCGATCATAGGAGAACGGTACCGACCATTGCTATTCCAGCACGCGCTCGATCGCGGCATCGAGCTCGGAATAGTCGTGGATCAGGGTCCCTGCCCCGGCTTTCAGCAGGTCGGCCGCATCGTGATAGCCCCAGCTGACGCCGATCGAGCGCACCTTGGCGGCGCGCGCCAACTCCATGTCGAACACCGTGTCGCCCACCATAACCGTCTGGTTGGGAGCGGCACCGGTCTCCTCCATGGCGCTCAGCAGCATGCCGGGATGCGGCTTCGACGGGTTGTGGTCGGGCGTCTGCAGGGTGGTGAAGTGCCCGGTGATCCGATGATTTTCGAGAATGCGGGCGACGCCCGTCAGGCCCTTGCCGGTGGCAATGCCGAGGACAGTCCCCTTCTGTTCGCGTAACCGGTCCAGCGCCTCGCGGGCGCCCGGATAGAGCGGTTCACGGTCGAACTCGTGCTCGAGCGACGCCTTGTAGAAGCTCTTGTACTGCCCGACGATGCCTTCGATCACATCGATATCGTCGGTGCCGGCGAGCTGGCCTACCGCCACGGGCAGCGATAGCCCGATGATCTGCCGAACCTGCGCCGGCGTCGGCGCCGGCAGGTCGAGCGAGCGGAACGCCGACCCCATGTGCTCTGAAATGAGCGCCTGGGTATCGATCAGTGTTCCATCCATGTCGAAGACGATGAGCCGCACGGGAGGTCCCCTAAGTTCGGCCCGTTCAGAACCGTAAGACGCAGGGCGGGTCACGCCCTGCGCCATTGGTTGAAGTTTACATCGCGGCGAAGCAGTAGAGAAGGCCCGCGCCGCCCGTGCCGACCAGGTTCTCCTGGCTGCAGCCGCGCGATGGATGCGAGGAGTTCCAGGACTTGGCCGCGTCGGAATCATCGAGGCCGGTGCGGTCGGAGTGACCGACCATGGCGCTGCCTTCGCCGTTCAGCGTCCAGTCGCCACAGGTCTGGCCGGCGGCCAGCGTGCCGTCCGGATTGGAACCCGTGAGGATATCATGCTGGTTCGGCGTATCACCGCGACCATTCACGACGGCGCCTGTTTCGGTCAGGGCCGTCGCCTTGGTCAGCTTGTTGTCGGCGCTGTGGAGGTTGGCGACATCGGTGGCGATCACCTCGCCCTTGAAGTTCTGCCACGGCCCGGCGCCGATCCGGTCCTTGGCGTTCACCCCTTCGGCGCTGAGATAGGCTTTCCAGGTCTTGCCGGTAGAGCCGGCGGCTTCCGCCAGCTTGGTGCAATGGGCATCTGCCCCGTCGAGGCCGCCGAGATTGGCGCCATCTCCGACACCGACGCTGGTGACGAAGAAGGTCATGGTGGTCGCGTCCTGCGCAATGGCCGGTGCAGCAATGGCGAGGGTCGCCGCGGTGGCTGCGGCGATAACGATCGTTTTCATTGGCATCTCCCTGTGCGCCCGGAATGGGCCGCAACAGGTGAACACGCGACGCCGGTATTTCGTCCGGCGCTCGCGGCGATTTGATCAGTCCTGTTCGGGATCCTGATCCTGCACATCGTAGCGGTCGGCATCGAAGCCGAGCACGTCGAATGTCGCCTGCATATGCGGTGGCAGCGGTGCCGAGACGTCGAGGATCTGGCCGTTGCGCAGCGGCAGCCGGATGCGTCGGGCATGCAGGTGCAGGCCCTTCGAAATCTCGTCCGGCGGCGTCCAGTTCTCGATGTTGAAGTAGCGCGGATCACCCATGATCGGGTTGTGCAGTTGCGCCATGTGGACGCGCAACTGGTGCGTCCGTCCGGTCACCGGCTTCAGCGTCACCCAGGCAAAGCGCCGCGCCGCGGTGTCGGTGGTCGAATAATAGCTCATCGAATGCTGCGCGCCGGGGGTCCCCTGCGGCACCACAACCATCTGTTCGCCGTCGGTGGTCGCCTGCTTGGCGAGGAAGCACGAGATCGAACCCTGCTTGGGGTGCGGATTGCCCCACACCACCGCCCAGTAGATCTTGCGCGCCTGTCGCGAGGCGAACACCTCGCCGAAATGCGCTGCCGCCGCCTTGGTCTTGGCGACGACGAGGCAGCCTGAGGTGTCGCGATCGAGCCGGTGGACCAGCCGGGGCGCTTCACCCTTCTTGTTGGGCAGGCTCTTCAACAGCCCATCCATGTGCCGCTTGGTCCCCGAGCCGCCCTGCGAGGCGAGCCCATGCGGCTTGTTGAAGACGTAAAGCTCGTCGTCCTCGTAGAGGATGATGTCCCTGAGGAAGTCGGCGTCCCTCGAATTGATCTCGCCTTCGGCGCGCTCCGGCGCCGCCTCGATCGGCGGCACGCGGACCACCTGCCCCGCCGCGAGGCGGGCATTGGCCTTCACCCGGCCGCTGTCGACGCGGATCTGGCCGGAGCGCAGCAGTTTCTGCAGGTGGCCGAAGGTGACCTGCGGAAAATGCGTCGCGAACCAGCGGTCGAGGCGCATGCCGTCCTCGTCGCGGGCCACGACCTGTTGCCGGACGCCGCTCATGCGATCACCCGCATGGCCAGCATGCCCATCCACAGCCCGGCGAGCGACAGCAGCACCGAGCCGACGATGTAGATGGCGGCGAGCAGGATGTCGCCACGCTCGATCAGCGTGATGGCGTCGAGCGAGAAGCTCGAGAACGTGGTGAAGCCCCCGAAAATGCCGACGGCGACGAACAGCCGGATCTCGTTCTGGTACTGCGGCGTGGTCTTGGCGAGGACCCCGACCAGGACGCCCATGGCGATCGAACCCACGATGTTGATGAGGAACGTCGCTATCGGGAAGCCGTTGGGCAGGCCGCCGATCCAGTTCTGTGCGCCAAAGCGCGCCAGGGCGCCGAGCGCGCCTCCGATTCCGACGAGAAGATAAGCTTGCATGGGCTGACTTCTACGAGCAGTGCCCGCGGAAGACCAGCCCTATCCTCCCCGCCACGCGGGGGAGGATCATCGGCACTCTGCCCGCCCTGCAGGCTTCGCCGCTACCTGGCGGCCGCCTCTTCATCGTCCGCGTCGTCTATCTCCAGCGCCGGCGCCACGGCTGACGAGACGAGGCCGTTGAGCGAGCCGCCCTTCAGGCCGAGCTCGGCCAGCAGCGCATCGATCAGCGGAGCCTGGCTGCGGTAACGCAGCGCCGCATCGACCGCCTGGTCGGCGATCCCGCCTCCGGCATGGCCGTTCAACCCATGGCCGCCTGAGCCGCCGCCCGACAGCCCGTCGACATGCAGGATCTTGATGCCGTCGATGTTCTCCATCGGCTTCACCGATTCCGCGATGATCGAAGGCAGCGCCTCGATCAGCGCCATGCGGATGTTCATGGCGATCTGCTCGGGCGACAGCCGGTTGGCAGCCTCGTTGAGCTTCTGCTTGCCCTCGGCCTCCACGGCATAGGTCACCTCGGTGGCGGCCGCCTTCAGCTTGGCGGCCTCGGCCTCGCCCTGGGCCAGCGTACGGGCGGCCTCGGCGCGGTTCTTGGCCGCCTGCTTCTCGGCGTCGGACGACACCACGATGTTGATCGATGCCTTCTGCGCTTCCTGCTCGGCTTCGATCAGCTGGATGCGCTTGGTGCGCTCGGCAATCTCGGTGAGGCGGGCCGTCTCCACCTCTTCTGCCGCCTTGGCCGCGAGCGCCCGCGCCGCGTCGGCCTTGGCCTCCGCCTTCGACTGTTCCTCGGACTTGGCGGCAATGGCCGTGGCGCTGATCTGCTCGGACAGGGCGATGGCCTGGTCGGCCTTGATCGCAGCTTCCTTCACCTGCTGGCGTGACAGCGTACGGGCCGCCTCGGCTTCGGTGGCGCGCTGCGCCCTGAGGCTCTCGATTTCGGCGTTCTGCTGGTCGACGCGGATAGCGAGTTCGCGCTCGTTGTTGAGGCGCGCATACTCGGTGTCACGGGTGATGGTGAACTGCTCCTGCTGCGCCTCGAGGTTCTTCCTCGCGATCGCCACCTGCGTGTTCTGTTCGATGTCGTTGCGGGTCTTGCGCCGATCCTCGATCGATTGGGTCATCTTGGTCAGACCCTCGGCGTCGAACACGTTGTTGGGGTTGAAGAACTCCCGGTTGGTCTGGTCGAGGCCGGTGAGCGACACGGACTCGAGTTCGAGACCGTTCTTCAGGATGTCCTCGGAAACCGCGGCCTGCACCTTCTGGACGAAGTTGACCCGCTGCTCATGCAGCTCTTCCATCGCCATCTCGGCGGCGACGGCGCGCAGCGCATCGACGAACTTGCCTTCCACCAGTTCCTTCAGCGCCTGCGGCTCCATGGTGCGGCGGCCGAGCGTCTGGGCGGCATCGGCGATCGCCTCGGCGGTGGGTTGCACGCGCACATAGAATTCCGCCTGCACGTCGACGCGCATGCGATCCTTGGTGATGAGCGCCTGTTCGGCGGTACGCACCACTTCGAGCCGCAGGGTGTTCATGTTGACCGGGATGGTCTCATGCAGCACCGGCAGCACCAGGGCGCCGCCGTTCATGATCACCTTCTGCCCGCCGAAGCCGGTGCGGACGAAAGACACTTCCTTGCTGGCCCGGCGATAGAGCCGCGCGATGATCATGCCGATCACGAAGATCGCGATGATGATGATGGCGGCCAAGATCAGGGTCGAAATGAGCTGGTCGTACATGCGTGGCTATTCCTGTGGCGGGGTAAGGCGGGTGATGGCGCGATAGATGTTCTTGTCGCGGCCGACGAGGAAGACCCGGTCGCCGGCGCTGTAGCTCATGCCGGCTTCGCCCGGCTCGAGCAGGATGTAATGGGTGCGGCCACGCAGGTCCGTGGTCTTGGCCTCGGCCGGCTGGCCCTGTTTCGCCTCGCCGCGAATGATGGTGGCATAGCTGCCCACCAGTTCGGAGCGGCTGGCCGCCTCTGACTGGTCCCTCGGGAAGATGTCGCCGAGCCAGCGCCCGAGATGGCGCGTCGCATAGCTGGCGCCGATCAGTGCCGGGACCGCGGCGAGCCACGGGTTGAGAGCGCTGCCGATGGCGCCGCTCGCCGCCCATTGCACCACGTAGCCGCTGAGCCCGAAGCCGGTGAGGAAGATCACCAGCAGCGCCAGGAACGGCAGCCGCCCGACCGAGAACCAGCTGAGGACATGTGAGAGCGGGCCGACTTCCGCTCCGCTGAGTTCCGGCGCCTCGAGGTCGGGAACATCGACGCCGGGAAGTGCCGCTTCGATCGAGGCAGAGGGTGAAAATCCGATGAGGAGCGATAGCAACTCAATTACGCCGATCGCCAGCATGACGATCAATGCAACGGTGAACGGTGCGAACTCCGGCGTGAACAGTTCTATCTTGCCCCTCCCCTTATCCCTTCAGGTCATATGGGACTGTTGTGACAGTTTTCCATAGCACGCAAGGACTTCGGGGCGCGGAATCTCAATATGGCTGATCTTGGCTGCTCAGCGACCGGCAAACAACGACGCTTGCACCGGCGACTGCAACGGGGCCGAAACGGTTAGTTGTCGCCCTCTTCCTCGCGGCGCTGTTCACGCCGGGCGGACCAGAAGTCGAGGCGCTTGATCACCTCGCGCTCGAAGCCGCGCTCGTTCGGCTGGTAGAGCTCGGGGCGGCGGTCGCCGGCCAGCTCGTCGGGAAAGAACTCCTGGCCCGAGAAGGCATCGGGATAGTCGTGGTCGTAGCGATAGCCCTTGTTGTAACCGAGCTCCTTCATCAGCTTGGTCGGGGCGTTGAGGATGTGCTTGGGCGGCGCCAGCGAACCGGTCTGCATCGCCAGCGCCTTGGCCTTGGCGAAGCCGACATGGGCGGCATTCGACTTGGGCGCCGTGGCGACATAGGCGATGGCCTGCGCCATGAACAGTTCGCCCTCCGGCAGCCCGGTGCGCTCGAAGGCGTTCCAGGCAGTGATCACCTGCACCATGGCCTGCGGATCTGCCATGCCGACATCCTCGGAGGCGGCGCAGGCGAGGCGGCGGAAAATGGTGTCGGGATGCTCGCCGCCCACCAGCATGCGCTGCGCCCAGTACATCGCCGCCTGCACGTCCGAGCCGCGCAGGCTCTTATGGAAGCAGCTGAGCAGGTTGTAGTGCTCCTCCTGCCCCTTGTCATAGACCGGCGCGCGCTTCTGCACCGTCTCGGCGAGGCCGGCGACGTCGAGCATCGCATCTTCCGGCAGCGCGAACAGCTCCTCGGCGAGCCCGATCAGATAGCGCCCGTCGCCATCGGCCATGTCGAGCAGCGCATTGCGCGCTTCGGCGGTGATCGGCAGCTTCCGGCCGACATGCGTTTCGGCCCGCTCGGCGAGAATGGCGAGGTCGGGTTTTTCGAAGCGGCGCAGGGTGTAGACCTTGGCGCGCGACAGCAGCGCAGCGACCATCGAGAAGCTGGGGTTCTCCGTCGTCGCGCCGATGAGGATGACCGTACCATCCTCGACATGCGGCAGCAGCGCATCCTGGGTGGTGCGGTTGAAGCGGTGGAGTTCGTCGACGAACATCACCGTCTGCCGCCCTGCCCCGAGCCGCAGCGCCTTGGCATCGGCGATCACCTTGCGCAGGTCCGCGACCCCGGAAAGCACCGCGCTCAGTTGCACGAAGTCGAGCCCGACTTCCTTGGCCACCAGCCGGGCGATGGTGGTCTTGCCGACGCCCGGCGGGCCCCACAGGATGAACGACGACACCCGCCCGGCCGCCACCATGCGGCCGATCGGACCATTGGGGCCAAGCAGGTGGTCCTGCCCGATGACATCGGCCAGCCGTTGCGGCCTCAGCGCTTCGGCCAGCGGCCGCGGCGCAGCGTCATCGAACAGCGATAGCATCACCCACTCACCTCGGCTCGGACAACCCGGCCGCCCCGCTGTAGCACGACGCGCCAGCTCTGCGGACGGGCGTTGGCGAGCTTTCCAAAGCTCTCCGCATCCGCTGTGGCAGTGCCATTGAGGCTGATGATCAGGTCCCCGGCCCTGAGGCCCATGTCATCGGCAGGCGAGCCGGCCGTGACGCTGCTCACCAGCACGCCGCGGGTGTCATATGGCAGCCCGAGGTCCTGCGCCACGGCAGGAGTGACCGTTTCCACCGATGTGCCGGCAAAGCGGGTATTGCCGGCGATGGCGACGGGTTTGCCGGCATCGGGCGGCGCCTGGAGGGTGATGACCTTGTCCTCGGTCTTGCCGCCACGGAAGAACTGCAGGTCGGCGGTGGCGCCGACGGGCTTGGTGGCGAGGCGGAAGTCGAAGGCGCTCGGCTGCTCGATGGCGAAGCCGTCGACCGAGAGGATCACGTCGCCATCCTGGAAGCCGGCCTGCTTGGCGGGACCGTCCGGTGCCAGTTCGCTGATCAGTGCGCCGCGTGCCTGGCCGAGGCCAAGGCTGTCGGCGAGATCGGTGGTGACCGGCTGCAGCCGGGCGCCGAACCATGGACGCACCAGCGCGCCGCCGGAGATGCCGGTTTCGGCGACGAGCTTGGCCATATTGGCCGGGATGGCGAAACCGATGCCGACCGACCCACCCGAGCGCGAGACGATCGCCGTGTTGACGCCGACCAGCCGGCCCTGCAGGTCGACCAGCGCACCACCGGAATTGCCGGGATTGATCGCCGCATCGGTCTGGATGAAGAACTCGTAGTTCGAGCTCTCGACGCCGGTCCGCGCCAGCGCCGAAACGATGCCGGAGGTGACGGTCTGGCCCACACCGAACGGATCGCCGATGGCCAGCACCAGGTCGCCGACTTCGAGCTGGTCGGAATCGGCGAAGGGCAGTGCCGGGAAGCTGGCGCCCTTGGGGTCCTTGATCTTCAGCACCGCCAGGTCGGTCTTGGGATCATCGAGCGCCAGGTCGACGGCGTACTCATGGCCATCGGTGGTCGAGATCCGGATATCGGTGGCGCCCTCGATGACGTGGTGATTGGTGAGAACGACCCCCGAGGCATCGACGATCACACCGGAGCCGAGCGATTGCGACTTCTGCGGTCCGCTCGGCGCGAACGGGTTGTCGCCGCCGAAGAACTGCTGGAAGAACGGGTCGGAGAGCACTGGCGAGGTGGCTTGCGGGCTGATCGTCGTGGCGTAGACATTGACCACCGAGGGCGTCACCGCCTTGACGATGGGCGCAAAGCTCATCTGCACTTCGGTGCGGCTGGTCGGCACGGCCTTGGTTTCGATGGCGGCCGGCTGAACCACGGGCGACTGCACCGCACCGGCTTGATCTGCAACCGGTTCGCTCACCGCGGCGGCGACAGTCGGTCGGGGCGGCTCGCCGCGGCTCGCAAATTCGCTGTAGCCGAGGACCAGCGCGGCCCCTACGGCGATGCCTCCGAGGCCAAAGATCCAACCCTGTTTCGACATGGCCATACCTCCGTGCAGCGCCGCACCATGATAGCCCGACAAACGCCGTGAATCTGGCGCCTTTTAGGTGCTGGCCTTACCGATTGGTAATCCCCGAATTATGACGTTGCCCCCTCGGCCAATCGACCCTATATGCAGCGCTCGTTTTTGTGCCCGAGGACCCCTCGTACAAGACCTTTGAAAGGTTAGCCGCCCAATGACTGAGCCAACCACGGTCTACGCCAACACTTCGCAGCTGATCGCCAGCGAAGAGCCGGATTTTCCCAGCTTCCTGTTCTCCAAGAAGGAGCTGCACCGGGCGACGAAGGTATTCAAGAAGGGCTTCGATGGCCTGCTGACCTATGCGGTCAAGTGCAACCCGTCGCCGCACATCATCCGCCAGCTGCACGAAGAAGGCCTCAAGGCCTTCGACGTCGCCTCCAACATGGAGATGGAGCTGGTGCGCGACCACGCGCCCGGCGCGGCGATGCACTACAACAACCCGATCAAGAACAAGCGCGAGATCGAACGCGCCTATGAGGAGTTCGGGGTTCGCTCGTTCACCATCGACCACCCGCAGCAGCTCGATCAGCTGGCCGCGGTGGTGTCGCCGTCGCGCGACATCGAGGTGACCACCCGCTTCAAGGCCGGCAAGGCGCTGAAGTCGTATGATTTCGGCATCAAGTTCGGCGTCATGCAGGACGGCGCCGCGGAGATCGTCAAGCTCGTCGACCAGATGGGATACACCCCGTCGCTCTGCTTCCACGTCGGATCGCAGTGCGAGGACGTCTACGCCTATGAGCGTCACATCGCGGCAGCCGCCAAGATCGCCGAAGAGAGTGGGATCGAGCTCAAGCGGCTGAATATCGGCGGTGGCTATCCGGCCCCCTACCCGACCTCCGAAGCGCCGCCGATGGACTACTATTTCGAGACCATCTCGCAGGCGGTGAAGGACAACTTCGCCGGGTCCAAGCCCGAACTGATCATCGAGCCGGGCCGCGCGCTGGTGACCTCCTCGACGTCGCTGCTGCTGCGGGTGAAGCACCAGCGCGGCGGCCAGTCGGTCTATCTCAACGACGGCGCCTATGGTTCGCTGATGGAAGTGAAGTTCATGCACTTCACTCCGCCGACCCGCGTCTGGCGCGGCCCGCGCCTGCACGACAATGACGGGGAATTTTCCGATTTCACCGTCTGGGGCCCGACCTGCGACAGCTACGACGTGCTGCCGCAGATATTCACCCTGCCCTCCGACGTGGATGAGGACGACTGGATCGAGTTCGGCCTGATGGGTGCCTATACCCAGGCCTCGCTGACCCCGTTCAATGGCTTCTGGCGCCGCGACCAGTACTGGGTGGACGAGGTCTATACCGGCAAGGACATGCAGCCGGAGTAAATAACGGTCCATCAGAGTTGGGCCCGGTAAGCGCCAGCCTGCCGGGCTTTTTGTTGCCGTCCGGACAACGCCGTACCGGTGAGGGTCGGCCACCCGCGAGGCGCTGCACGCCCCCCTATCCTCTGTCCCCCATCAGGCATATCCTCAGCTCAACAACCCAAGCGAGGTGGCGAAGATGCCGGGTGGGGTGGTGTTGGGACTGGTGGTGCTGCTGGGCTTTGTAGCCTGGGGCGGGGTGCTGTTCTGGCGCGGACGCGTCGTCGATCGTGCGGCCGAGCACGCCGGGCGGCACGAAACGCGCGCCGAGCGACGGCGCCTGCATCACAAGGGATGAGTGTCCCGCCAGGGGTGGTGCTGGCTGCTGCCGTGCTCGTCGGGCTTGCCGCGTGGGGCATCGCGCTGTTCTGGCGAGGTCGCGCGAAGGAACGCGCAACCGAGGCGTCCTCGCACTATGAGAGCGAGGCTGGCTTCCTCGGCTCGCAGGATTCGACGCCGCACAACGACTAAAGCAGCTTCTCGATCGCCGGAGCGATATCCGCTGGTTCAGTGGTCGATGCGAACCGCTGCACCCGCGTGCCGCTGCGGTCGACGAGGAACTTGGTGAAGTTCCACGGGATCAGTTGCACGCCGAGCAGGCCGGGCGCCTTGCGGCGCAACCATTGGTAGAGCGGCAATGCCCCGCGGCCGTTCACCAGCACCTTGCCGAAGATCGGAAACGTGACGTTGTAGTTGAGGTCGCAGAACGCCGCGATCTCTGCTTCGGTCCCGGGTTCCTGTTCGCCGAACTGATTGCAGGGGAAACCTAGGATGACGAGGCCGCGGTCGTTGTAGGTTTCGTAGAGCTTCTCAAGCCCGGCATATTGCGGGGTGAAGCCGCACTTGCTGGCGACATTCACCACCAGCACGACCTTGTCGCGATAGTCAGCCAGCGACTGCTGCTTGCCGCCAAGCAGCGGGGCGGAAAAATCATAAAGTGAGGTCAAGGCAATAGCTCCGGTCAGGGCAACATCCCTGCCCTCAACCCATAGCTGCATCATGCGGCCGGGCTTTTCAAGCAACAGGCATGTGACTGTCAGGCCGGTGGGACCTGACACATGATGGCCAGCAGCCGCCCTTCATTGTCGGCGAAGAAGGCCATCCATTCCTCGGTGCCGTCGGCGTGACGGTGGATCATGTGCGGCGCCGCCTTGAACACCGCCCCCCGCTGCTGCAGCTCGCGATGCGCGGCGTGGATGTCGGGGACGCGGAAATAGATGACATAGTCGTCCGCCTCGGCTTTCTCGCCGGCGCTCAGCATCAGCCTGGTGCCGCCGCAATCGAAGAAGGCCAGGTTGCCGAAGGTGTAGAGGTGCGGCAGCTGCAGCACGTCCCGGTACCACGCTTCCGCCGCCTGGATGTCGCGCACCGACCGCGCCAGTTGCCCGATGGTGCCCCAGCGAAGCGCGTTGCGCTCCGAAACCTCACCTGCAGCCGACATGTCGTTTCCCCTCTGCTTCCATTGCCCCAGGGCACTCGCCTGAGGCACGCCATCCCACTGCCGCAGGGCGCGGCGGTCGGCGAAACCCAGCTTGCCCAGGATATTGCCGACATGGAACTTCACCGCGTCGCTGCTGATGCCGAGCCGCTTCGAGATCGTCCGATCGCTGCCGCCGTGGCGAATGGCATTGGCGATCCGCCATTCGGCGGGCGTCAGGCTGTCGGCATAGGGCGGTCGGCCGCGCGACCTCGTTGCGCTCATCCGGGCAAGTTAGCGCAGTACGGCGCGAATTTCCCTACCCCTCGGAACCATCCGGGGTGCGAAGATGCGCGTCGATGCGGCGGGTCTCGAGTGTTTCCTGCGCCTTCTCCAGCTGCCGCTCCGCCTTGGTGCGTCCGAACTTGATCCGGTTCTCTGCCGCGGTCTGTTCCTTGCCGGCGCGCACCTTGGCCTTGCGAGCCTTCGAGAGGGAGAGGATTTCGGCCACGACGGATACTCCGGTTCACCGGGCTATTGTGCAACAGCGGGCGCCCGGGTCAACAGCGCCACCAACGCATCGAGCATTGTATCGATGCGATGCGCCATCGGATCGTCCATCGAATCGGCAAGCGCCACCATGGTGATGAAGCCGATGCCGGCCATGTGGGCAGCAACAGCCAGCCGACGCGCGTCATTGTCGCCTGTGAACCCTTTGTCGGCCCCGAGCTTTTCGGCCAGCGCTCCGTACATCGACGAGGTCGCCGCATGGATCGGCGCCAGCAGCTCGCCTGCTCCGGGCCCGGCCGCGCGTTCGTCGAACTGCGGCGCGAGATAGAGCATCCGGAAGCGACCGAGATCGGCGAGATGGTGCGCGACCAGCGCGCGGACGAAGCTTTCCATGGCGGCGGCGCCCGACGTCGTCGGTGCCAGCGCCGCGATCAACACGTCGGCTTCGGCCCTGAGCTCGGGAAGCGAGAAGTCGCGGATCAGCTCCCACTTGTTGGGATACCAGTAGATGATGGCCTGCTTGGTGACGCCAAGCGCGCCGGCCAGCGCCTGGAACGTCAGCGCGGCAGTACCGTGCTCGGCAACGATCCGCCGGGCGTGCTCGACAATCGATTCCCGGGTGACCCGGCTGCGGCCCGCCATCTTGATCCCTTGACAACTTACCATTGGTAAGTATGGTAACTTACCAATGGTAAGCAAGGGGTTGCGAGATGTCGAAACTCACCGTGTCTACCTTCTCGCCGCAATGGGGATTGCCGACCTCCGGGCCGTTCGCACTGAAGCTGCTCAAGTGGTTGGACCTCGCTGGCATCCCCTATGAGCAAGTGTTCGAGGACATTCCGTCCAAGGGCCCGAAGGGCAAGAGCCCATGGATCGAGCTCGACGGCCAGCGCCTCGGCGACAGCGAGGCGATCATCGAGCTGATGGCGCAGCGCAGCGGCTTCGACATTGAACGTGACCTCAGTGCCGAGCAGCGCGCCGTATCGCACGCGCTCCGGCGAATGATCGAGGAGCACTTCCACATGGTGCTCGAGTGGGAGCTGTTCTTGCACCCGGCCGGTGTCGAAGCCGTGCGCACGATGGCCGCCCGGATGGTGCCGGGGGCTCTTGTCGGGCCGGCGGCAGCGATGTTCTGCCGTCACTTCCGCCGCCAGTTGCGGGCGCGTGGCATGGCGCGGCACACTGCGCAGACGATCGCGGCGAAGGGCAAGGCGGATCTGGACGCGGTCGAGGCAATCCTTGGCGACAAGCCGTTCATCGTAGCCAACCGCCCGTCGATGGCCGACGTGTCAGTTTACGGCCTGCTCGGGCCGATGGCCGCCTGGCCGATGCGCACCCCGGTCGCCGACAGCATCAAGAGCCGCCCCAGGCTGCTGGGCTACCTGCAGCGGGTGGCAGAGGCCAGAGCCGAGCAGCGCGTCGCTGCCTAGAGCGAGGTGCCTCGCTGGATTGCGTCGAGCCGCTAGTGATCTCGGCAGTGACAGCGCTCTAGGCGGTCGGGCGCGGTAGCGCCAGATAGACACTGTGGCACCATTCGTCGCCGAGCAGGAACGTGTTCTCGGCGGTGCCGGTGACGGAGAAGCCGAGCTTCTGCAACAGGTTCAGCGAGGCGGCGTTGCGCGGGTCGACATCTGCCTTGATGGCTTCGACCGGATGCGTGGCAAAGGCGTAGTCGAGGAAGGCCTTGGCCGCTTCGATGCCGATCCCCTGCCCCCAGGCATCGGGATGCAGGATGAAGCCGAACTCCGGCATGTTCCAGATGCCGATATTGCCGATGACGCGGCCGTCCCGCTCGATCACCCACTCGTCGCGATTGTCGAGGCCGCTGAAGAACTGATCGGCAAACCACTTCTCCGTCACCGCCATGGAGGCATGCGGCAGCGTGGCCCAGTAGCGCATCGCCTCGGGTGACGACAGGATCGGGTGGAAGGCATCGAGGTCGGCGGGAACCGCGCGGCGCAGCACCAGCCGGGCCGTGCGGATTTCCATCAGACCAGCCGGCTCTGCTCCTTGGCCGCCTCGATGAAGCTGGCAAAGAGCGGATGCGGCTCGAACGGCTTCGACTTCAGCTCCGGGTGGAACTGCACGCCGATGAACCACGGGTGATCGGTGCGCTCGACGATTTCAGGGAGCTTGCCGTCGGGCGAGACGCCGGAGAACAGCAGGCCGTTGGCCTCGAGCACCTTGCGGTAGTTCATGTTCACTTCGTAGCGGTGGCGGTGCCGCTCGGTGATCCGGGTCGAGCCATAGATGTCGGCGACGCGAGACCCCTTGGCGAGTTGCGCCGGGTAGGAGCCGAGACGCATCGTCCCGCCGAGATCGCCCTCGGTGGACCGAGTCTCTTTCTCGTTGCCCTTGGTCCACTCGGTCATGATGCCGACGATCGGTTCCTTGGTCGGGCCGAACTCGGTGGAATTCGCGTTCTTGATGCCGGCGGTGTTCCGCGCTGCCTCGATGCACGCCATCTGCATGCCGAAGCAGATACCGAAATACGGCACGTCCTTCAGCCGCGCGAAACGGGCGGCCTGGATCTTGCCGGCCGAGCCGCGCTCGCCGAAGCCGCCCGGCACCAGGATGCCGTGGATGTGCTCGAGATAGGGCGCCGGATCCTCGTGCTCGAAGATCTCGCTGTCGATCCAGTTGAGGTTGACCTTCACTCGGTTGGCGATGCCGCCATGCACCAGCGCTTCGCTGAGCGATTTATAGGCGTCCTTGAGGCCGGTATACTTGCCCACGATGGCGATGTTGACCTCGCCCTCGGGGTTGTGCAGGCGCGAGGAAACGTCTTCCCACGCCTTGAGATCGGGTTCCGGCGCGTCGTCGATGCCGAAGGCGGCGAGCACTTCGCGGTCGAGGCCTTCCTTGTGGTAGGCAAGCGGCACATCGTAGATCGAGGCGACGTCGAGGCCCTGGATCACCGCGCTCTCGCGTACATTGCAGAACAGCGCCAGCTTCTTGCGCTCGGAATGCGGGATCGGGCGGTCGCAACGCACCAGGAGGATATCGGGCGAGATGCCGATCGAGCGCAGCGTCGCCACCGAGTGCTGCGTCGGCTTGGTCTTGAGTTCGCCCGCCGACGGGATGAACGGCATCAGCGTCAGGTGCACGTAGATGGCGTGGCCGCGCGGCAGGTCGTTGCCGAACTGGCGGATCGCCTCGAAGAACGGCAGGCCCTCGATGTCGCCGACCGTGCCCCCCACTTCGACGAGCACGAAATCAAAGTCCTCGTTGCCCTCGCGGATGAAGTCCTTGATGCCGTCGGTGACGTGCGGGATCACCTGCACGGTGGCGCCCAGATAGTCGCCGCGGCGCTCCTTGGCGATGATGTCGGAATAGATGCGGCCGGTGGTGATGTTGTCGCGCTTGTTGGCGTGGCGGCCGGTGAAGCGCTCGTAATGGCCCAAGTCGAGGTCGGTTTCCGCACCGTCGTCGGTGACGAACACCTCGCCGTGCTGGGTGGGCGACATCGTCCCCGGATCGACGTTGAGATAGGGGTCGAGCTTGCGGAGGCGGACCTTGTAGCCACGCGCTTGCAGCACCGCGCCGAGCGCCGCGGATGCAAGGCCTTTGCCCAAAGAGGAAACCACGCCACCGGTGATGAAAACGTACCGAGCCATGGGCTTTTATCCTATTCGGTCGAAGGTCTGATTCTCAAGAGCGCCGCCGATCACGAACGGCACCCCACACAAAAAGAAGAAGGGGATGTTGCCATCCCCTTCCCCGGTTCGCTGTCGCGGCGGCCTCAGTTGGCGGGCGCCGCTGGTTGTTCTGTCGTCGCCGGTGCCGCCGGAGTTTCCGTGGCGGGCGCCGTCTGGGTGGGCACCGGCAGGTCGGAACCGGCCGCCGGAGCTTCCGTCGTCGTCGACGGCGTGGTGGTGGTCGCAGGCGCTGCGGGAGTCGCGGGCGCCGCCGGAACCGGCAGATCACCCGAGCTCTGCTGCTGCAGCTGCTGCAGCGCGTCGAGCACGGTGGTCGGCGCGGCCTCGCCGCTGCCCTGGCTGGCGCGATCCAGGATCGAGCTCGTCCCGCGGTCGACCGAGGACAGCACCGTCAGTGCGATGGCCGAGGCGAAGAACAGCGCGGCGAGGATCGCCGTGGTGCGGGTCAGCAGGTTGGCCGAGCCACGCACCGAGATCAGGCCGTTCGCGTTCGAGCTACCCATGCCCAGCCCGCCGCCCTCGGACCGCTGCAGCAGGATCACTGCAATCAGCGCGAGTACGATCAGGAGATAGGCGACGATCAGGACGTTGGCCATTGGACCTTCAGGCTTTCGATATCGGTTTGGCGCGCCTTCTACACGCGCGCCAACACAAATGCCAGCGCCATCCGCCGCCTTTCTGTCGGCGCCGGATGCCTCTACTAGACCGCCGAGATAATGGCGTGGAAGTCGTTTGCCAAGAGGCTCGCACCGCCGACCAGCCCGCCATTGACGTTGGCGATGCGCAGAATCTCGCTGGCATTGGATGGCTTCATCGAGCCGCCATAGAGAATCCGCGTGGCCGAACCGCGCGCGCCGAACCGGCCTGCGAGCTGTGCCCGGATGGCATCGTGCATCTCCACGATGTCGGCGGCGGTCGGCGTCCTGCCGGTGCCGATGGCCCACACCGGCTCATAGGCAATGACGATCTCGTGACCCGACCAGTCGTCCGGCACCGAGCGCTCGAGCTGTCCGATAACGACGCTGACAGCATTGCCCGCGTCGCGCTCCGCCTCGGTTTCGCCCACGCAGATGATCGGCACGAGTCCCGCGGCATGCGCCGCTACGGCCTTCTGCTGCACCAGCGCATCGGTCTCGCCATGGTTGGTGCGGCGCTCGGAATGGCCGACGATCACATACTGGGCGCCCGCATCGGCCAGCATCAGCGCGCTGATGTCGCCGGTATGCGCGCCGTTGGTCGCCGTATGACAGTCCTGGCCGCCGGTGACGATACCGGCGGGCGAGGCCAGCTCGTTCAGGCGTTCGAGCAGTGTCGCCGGCGGGCAGATCACCACCGTGCAGCGTGGACCGCCGCTTTCGGCCAAGAGGCCCGCGAGCTTCTGCACCTCACCCAGCGACGCAGTGGTGCCGTTCATCTTCCAGTTGCCCGCGATCAGCGGCGTTATCTCGGCCGTCACTTGACGCTCCTTCTACTTGCCTAATGCAGGAGTTTCCCATAACCCCCGTCCCGATGTGCCTTGCGGCACAAACTCGACCCTGTCTAGTATCCGCCGCCCGCCGGGGAGGCGGCTGTTGTTGGATTTGTCTCGATGCTCGATAGCTTTCGTCACCTGACCAAGACCTGGTTCGGCAAGATTCTCGGCGCCTTTCTGATTGTCGGCCTGGCGGGGTTCGGCATTTCGAACGTCATCACCGGCTTTGGCTCCAATACCGTTGCGACCGTCGCCGGCCAGGATATCTCGGTCCGCGACTATCAGCGTGGCTATGACAGCCAGGTGAATGCCATCGCCCGCCAGATGGGCCGCGTACCCACCGTCGAGGAAGCCGTGACCTTCGGCGTGCCGGGTATGGTGCTCGATCGGCTGGCCGGCGAAGCGGCAGTCAACAAGCTCGGCGAAGATCTCGGTCTCGGCGTTTCCGAGGATCGCCTCGGCAAGATGCTGCGCGAGGATCCGAGCTTTTCCAGCACGCTCGGCTCGTTCGATCGCAACAACTTCCTGCGCGTCCTGCAGCAGAATGGCTATACCGAGGCCGAGTATTTCGATCTCCAGACCAAAGCGGCGCGTCGCCAGCAACTGGTGAGCGGTCTGTTGTCGGGGGCGCCGGCATCGGCGACCGCCACCGAATTGCTGACCCGCTTCTCCGGTGACACGCGCACCGTCGATTACTTCGTGGTGAACGCCCAGGCCCTGCCCCCGGTTGCCGAGCCGACCGAAGAAGAGCTCGCGACCTACCTCAAGGATAACCAGGCGCAGTTCCGCACCAAGGCGACCCGCACCGTCGAACTGCTCGCCCTGAGCCCGGAAGCGATCGCTGCGACCAAGACCATCACCGATGCGGATATCGCTGCCGAGTACGAGCGCACCAAGGACAGCCGGGTGAAGATCGAGCGGCGCACGGTCAAGCAGGTGGTTCTGAACACCCCGGAACTCGAGAAGGCCTTCACCGACGGCAAGACCGCGGGCACGCCCTTCGCCGATGTGCTGGCCGCCAGCGGCGCCACGGCCCAGGATCTGGGCAATCTCAGCAAGACCGAAATCACCGATAGCGGTCTCGCCGACGCGGCGTTCGGTCTGGCGCTCAACGACTATGCCATCATCGATGGGATCGGCTCCAAGCGCGTCGTCACCGTTTCGGCGATCGAGCCGGGTGGCGTGATCAGCCTCGAGGACGCCAAGGCCGAGATTGCCAAGCAGTTGGCGCTGACCCAGGCCCGCAACGAGTATACCGACGAGCTCGACCAGATCGAGGAACTGCGCGCTGCGTTCAAGCCGCTGTCCGAGATCGCCGATCGCTTCGGCCTGCACACCGTCACCATCCCGCTGACCGAGAACGGTGCTGAGCTGGCCAACGACCCAGATGTCGGCGCCGACAACGCCCAGCGTATCGCCACGGCGGTGTTCCGGGCCGAACAGGGTAACCTTGCGCCCACCATCCAGCTGAGCTCGACCCGCAATGTCTGGTTCGACCTCAAGCAGGTCGACGAGGCGCGCGACCAGACCCTCGACGAGGTCCGCAACGCCGTCGCCGCCGCGTGGACCAGCGCCAAGACCGACGAAGCGGTGAGCGCCGAGGTCACCAAGCTGCTCGACCAGGTGAAGTCGGGCACCGCGTTCGCCGGTGTTGCCAGCGGCATCGGGCAGTTTCCCATCCTCAGCCAGCCGCTGAAGCGTTCGGGCGATGGCACCACGGTGCTGAACCAGACCGTCGCCAACGAAATCTTCAATGGCGGCCCGACCCATTTCGGCTCGGCGGTGAACGGCGACGGCGACCATGTGGTGTTCCAGGTGGTCGAGGTGAACGCCGGTACTGTCGACCAGACCGCCGACGTCAAGAAATACGTCGAGGAAGCGACGCGCGACGGGCTCTATGGCGACCTGCTCACCGGGCTGAAGAGCCAGGCCGGCATGCGCATCAATGAGCAGGTCCTCAAGCAGCTCACCGACACCGGCGCGGTGCGATGACTTCGGACGACCAGTACGGGGCCTTCGCGGCCGGATACGATGCCGGCCGCGCCCAGATCGTCTTCCGGCGCGTCGTCGCCGATCTGGAAACGCCGATCGGCGCCTACCTGAAGCTCGCCGAGGGCCGGAAGAACACCTTCCTGCTCGAAAGCGTGCAGGATGGCGCGACCGTCGGACGCTACTCGATGATCGGGTTCGACCCGGACATCATCCTCAAGGTCGAGAAGGGCCAGGCCAGCATCAACCGCAATGCCGGCCTGACGCCCGACGCCTTCACGCCGGTCAGCGAGCCGCCGCTCGACGTGCTGCGCGCTCTGGTGGCCGAGAGCCAGGCCGAGGTGCCGCCCGGCCTGCCCTCAACTGCGGCCGGCATCTACGGCTATCTCGGCTACGACATGGTGCGCCTGATGGAGGTGCTGCCCGACCGCCACGAGGATCCCCTGGGTTTCCCCGAGGCGATCCTGATGCGGCCGACCGTGCTCGCCGTGTTCGATACGCTGAAGGACGAGCTCTACCTCACGGCGCCCGTCTATATCCGCCCGGGCATGACGGCCAGGCAGGCCTGGGAAAGCGCGCAGAGCCGCATCGACGACGCCGTCGGCCGCATGGGGCGCACCCTGCCCTACACCGCCACGCCGCCCGATATCGATTCCATCGCGGTCAGGTCCAACACCAGCGTCGAGCAGTATGCGCGCATGGTCGAGGACGCCAAGGAATACATCCGCGCCGGCGACATCTTCCAGGTGGTGCTGAGCCAGCGGTTCGAGGCCGATTTCACGCTGCCACCGACCGCGCTCTATCGTGCGCTGCGCCGCACCAACCCCTCGCCCTACATGTACATGCTGGATTTCGGCGACTTCGCCGTGGCGGGGTCGAGCCCGGAAATCCTGGTCAAGGTGCAGGACGGCAAGGTGAACATCCGCCCCATCGCCGGCACCCGCAAGCGCGGCGCCACGCCGACCCGCGACAAGGAACTGGCGGACGAGCTGCTGAGCGATCCCAAGGAGCTGGCCGAGCACCTGATGCTGCTCGATCTAGGCCGCAACGATGTCGGCCGGGTCGCCAAGATCGGTAGCGTCGAGGTTACCGACAGGTTCTTCCTCGAGTACTATTCGCACGTCATGCACATCGTCTCGAACGTGGTGGGTGACCTCGACCCGAAATACGATTTCGTCGACGCGCTGGCCGCCGGCTTCCCCGCCGGCACCGTGTCCGGCGCGCCCAAGGTCCGGGCCATGGAGATCATCGACGAGCTCGAGAAATCCCGCCGCGGCATCTATGGCGGGTGCGTGGGCTATTTCGGCGCCGACGGCACCATGGATACCTGCATCGTCCTGCGCACCGCGATCGTCGCCAAGGGCAAGATCTACGTGCAGTCGGGCGCTGGCATCGTCGCCGACAGCAAGGCCGAGCTCGAGCAGCTCGAATGCGAGAACAAGGCCCGCGCCCTGTTCAGCGCGGCCGAAGAGGCGCTCCGCTATGCCGGTGAGGCGCGGGTCGGACAATAGGGTGGCCTGATGCACGCGTACTGGATCACGTTCGACCAGCAGCAGTCGCCTTCGGTTCTCAACCTGGGTGCCGGAGTGACCGCGATCGATCGTTCGGACGCCGAGTCATTGATCCGCGAGCACGTGTTCCCGCTCTATGGTGAGCGCGGGATCACCGCAGTGCTTGACGACGTTGACGTACGCGACCTCGATGCGGCCCATGTCCGCCCGAACATTGGCAATGTGCTGGAGCGAGGCGTCTGGTTTCCGAATCTAGGTCGATGGCGGGGGCAGCTCTGATTCTGAGATTTCCGCTTTCGCGGGAATGACCCGGTGTTTACATACCTCCGAGCCTGGAACCTGAGACATGCGCCTCCTCGTCATCGATAATTACGACAGCTTCACCTACAACCTCGTCCACTTCCTGGGCGAACTCGGCGGCGAGTCCGAGGTGTGGCGCAACGACAAGATCACGCTCGACCAGGTGGCCGCGATCGCTCCCGAAGCCATCGTGCTCTCGCCCGGCCCGGCGACCCCCGACACGGCCGGCATCTGCCTCGGCCTGATCGACCGCTTCGCGCCGACGACGCCGATCCTCGGCGTGTGCCTGGGTCACCAGGCCCTCGGCCAGGCCATGGGCGGCGAAGTGATCCGCGCCCCGCACCTGATGCACGGCAAGACGTCCAAGATCAATCACACCGGCAAGGGCCTGTTTCGTGGGCTGAATTCCGGCTTCGAGGCGACCCGCTACCACTCGCTGATCGTCCGGCCCGAGAGCCTTCCGGATGTGCTGGAAGTCACCGCCTCCACCGATGACGGGCTGATCATGGGCATGCAGCATCGGCGCTATCCGAGCCACGGCGTGCAGTTTCATCCCGAGAGCATCGCGTCGGAAAACGGGCACGCGATCCTGCAGAACTTCCTCAACCTCGCCCGCGACTTCAACCTCAGGAAGGCCGCGTGATGGATATCAAGGGAGCTCTCAACAAGATCGCCTCGCGCCAGGATCTGACCGGTGAAGAAATGCGCGCCGTGATGACCACGATCATGGACGGCGAAGCGACGCCGAGCCAGATCGGCGCCTTCCTGATGGGCATGCGGGTAAAGGGCGAGACCGTCGGCGAGATCGCCGCCGCGGTGTCCATCCTCCGCGCCAAGATGGTGCCGGTCACGGTCGACGCACCCGATAGTGTCGTCGACATCGTCGGCACCGGCGGCGACGGCGCGGAAACGCTCAACATCTCCACCGCCACTTCGATCGTCGCGGCGGCAGCGGGCATTCCGGTGGCCAAGCACGGCAACCGCGCCCTGAGCTCGAAATCCGGCGCTTCCGATGTGCTGCAGGCGCTTGGCATCAAGATAGATATCGGCCCGGACAAGATCAGCCAGTGCATCCGCGAGGCCGGCATCGGCTTCATGTTCGCGCCGGCGCACCACCCGGCGATGAAGCATGTCGGACCCGCCCGCATGGAGATGGGCACCCGCACCATGTTCAACCTCCTGGGGCCGCAGTCGAACCCCGCGGGGGCGCGCCGCTACATGCTGGGCGTCTACGACAAGAAATGGGTTGAGCCGGTTGCCGCGGCGCTGCTCGCCAACCGGGCCATTTCGGCCTGGGTCGTGCACGGCGCCGACGGGCTCGACGAGCTCTCGACCACCGGACCGAGCTTCGTCGCCTCGATCAAGGGCGGGGACCTGCGCAGCTTCGAGATCACCCCGGAGGATGCCGGCCTGCCGCGCGCCACCATGGCCGACCTCAAGGGGGCCGACCCTGCCTACAACGCCTCGCGTCTGCGCGGGCTGCTGGATGGGGTGAAGGATCCCTACCGCGACATCGTGCTGCTCAACGCTGCTGCCGCCTTCATCGTCGCCGGCCGCGCCGACACGCTGAAGCTGGGCGCCGACCTCGCCGCCCGCGAGATCGATTCCGGCCGCGCCAAGGCCACGCTCGACAAACTCATTTCCGTATCGAACAGCTGATCCATGTCCGACATCCTCTCCCAGATCGAAGTCTATAAGCGCGAGGAAATCGCCGCGGCGAAAACCCTCCGGCCCTGGAACGAGGTGGTCGCCGAAGCGCATGACGCGCCGCCGGTGCGGCGCTTCCTCTCGGCTTTGAAGAAGAAGCGGGCCGAGAACCAGTTCGCGCTGATTGCCGAAGTGAAGAAGGCGAGCCCTTCCAAGGGCTTGATCCGACCTGACTTCAACCCGGCCGAGATCGCGCGCGCCTATGAGCTGGGTGGGGCCGCGTGCCTTTCCGTGCTCACCGACCGCCCGAGTTTCCAGGGCGCGCCGGGCTACCTGATCGAGGCCCGCAATGCCACCAAGCTCCCGGTGCTGCGCAAGGACTTCCTGTTCGAAACCTACCAGGTGGCCGAGAGCCGTGCCTGGGGCGCCGACTGCATCCTGATCATCCTCGCGGCCGTCAACGACGATACCGCGCGCTACCTGCTCGACGCTGCCGAGGAGTGGCGGATGGACGCGCTGGTGGAAGTGCACGACCAGATCGAACTCGACCGGGCGCTTGGGCTGAATGCCGAGTTCATCGGCATCAACAACCGGAACCTCCGGACCTTCGAGACCACCCTCAACACCTCGATCACCCTCGCCGGCGGCGTGCCGCAGGGGGTGCACCTGGTGTCGGAAAGCGGGGTCAACACCCATGCCGACCTGATGAGGCTCGAGCATGCCGGCATCGGCACCTTCCTCGTCGGCGAGAGCCTGATGCGCCAGGACGACGTTACCGCCGCAACCGTCAAGCTGCTGCACGGCTGATGGCGCTCACCCACCTCAACCAGCGGGGGGAAGCGCATATCGTCGATATCGGCGACAAGGCGACGACGCGTCGCCGGGCGGTGGCCACGGCTCGACTTGAGGCCACCCCCGAAACGGTGGCGCTGATCCTCGGCGGCGAGCTCAAGAAGGGCGACGCACTGGCCGTGGCTCGCGTCGCCGGCATCATGGCAGCCAAGAAAACCTCCGAGCTGATCCCGCTCTGCCACCCGATCCCGCTGACCAAGGTGAGCGTCGAGATCGAGGGCGACGGCCCTGCCCTGCTGGTGACGGCAACGGCCGAGACCACGGCGCAGACCGGCGTCGAGATGGAAGCGATGACGGCGGCTTCGGTCGCCGCGCTGACCCTCTACGACATGGCCAAGTCGCACGATCGGGCCATGCGGGTGACTGCCATCCAGCTCGAGGAGAAATCGGGCGGCAAGTCGGGTGATTTCCACCGATGATGCCGGTCGACGAAGCCATCGAGCGGATTTTCCGCAAGCTCCCGGCGCTCGGCGGCGAGACGGTGCCGCTGGCCCGCGCGCATCGCCGCGTGCTCACCCAGCCGCTGGTGGCGCGGCACAGCCAGCCGCCCTTCGACGCCAGCGCCATGGACGGCTACGCCGTACGCGCCGCCGAGGTCGTGCCGGGCCGGCCGCTGAAGCTGGCGGGCACGTCGCAGGCCGGAGCCCGCTTCGTCGGCATGATGGAGCATGGCCAGTGCGTCCGCATCTTCACCGGAGCGCCGCTGCCGATCGGCGCCGACGCGGTGATCATGCAGGAAGAGGCGACGGCCAAAGGCAATCAGATCAGCTTCGAAAAGACCCCGCCGGTCGGCCAGAGCGTCCGCAAGCAGGGCTTTGATTTCAAACGCGGCGCCGAACTGCTGCCGGCAGGCGTGGCGCTGACGCCGGCCATGCTCAACCTCGCGGCCTCCGCCAACCACCCCGCGCTGACGGTGAAACGCCGGCCCACGATCGCGGTGCTGGCGACCGGCGACGAACTGGTGGCGCCTGGCACTCCGCTGGGCCCCGATCAGATCATTGCCTCCAACAGCTATGGGCTGATCCCCCTCTTGGCGCCGTGGGCCGAACAGGTGATCGACCTGGGCATCGTCGCCGACGACAAGGACAAGCTCGAGGCGGCTCTGCTGGCGGCCTTCGACCAGGGCGTAGACATGCTGGTCACCACTGGCGGCGCCAGCGTCGGCGAGCGCGACTACGTGCAGGAAGTGCTGCGCGATCTCGGGGTCGAGGTGGACTTCTGGAAGCTCAGGATGCGGCCCGGCAAGCCGCTGATGTTCGGCACGCGCGGCCGGACGCTGGTGTTCGGCCTGCCGGGTAACCCGGTCTCGGCGCTGGTGACCGCGACGGTGATCCTGAAACCGGCGCTCCGGGCGATGACCGGCCACATCGATCCGTTCTGGCCGCGCATCGGCGTTCCCACCCTGCTCGGCTTGCCGCCGAACGGCCCGCGCCGCCATTTCATGCGCGCGACCCTCAGCCGCAACGACATCGGCTTCATGCAGGTCGAGCCGATCTTCGAGACCGACTCGAGCCATTCGACCTCGCTGGCGCTGGCCGATGCCCTGATCGTGGTGCCCGAGGATTCGCCCGGGGTACCGCCGGGCGAGATCGTCGACGTGATCCCCCTCAGCTGGGGCTGAGAGCGTTCGCCGGGCCTTAGTGCCCGGTCTTCCGCTCCAGCACCGACTTGAGAATGATGGTGACCACCGCCAGCAACGCCAGGGTCGAAGCCGCGGCGAAGGCGCCGGTCACGTTGAAATCGTTGAACAGCAGTTCGATCTGCAGCGGCAGCGTGTTGGTCTGGCCGCGGATTGCGCCTGAAACCACCGACACCGCGCCGAACTCGCCGATGACGCGGGCATTGCACAACACCGCGCCATAGAGCAGCGCCCAGCGGATATTTGGCAAGGTCACATGCCAGAAGATCTGCCTGCCGTTGGCGCCCAGCGACAGTGCCGCCTCCTCGTCCTCACCGCCCTGCTGCTGCATCAGCGGGATCAGTTCGCGCGCCACGAACGGCGAGGTCACGAACAGCGAGACGAGGAAGATCGCCCACACCGTGAACATCAGCTTGAGGTCGAACTCGGCCAGCAGCGGGCCGAGCAGCCCCTGCCCGCCATAGAGGAACAGGTAGATGACGCCGGCGACGATCGGGCTCACCGAGAACGGAATCTCGATAAAGGTGATCAGCAGCCGCTTGCCGCGGAAGTCGTAGCGCGTCACCAGCCATGCGGCGGCGATGCCGAAGCCGACATTGATCGGCACCACCACGATCGCCGCCAGCACCGTGAGGAAGATCGCGTGCAGCGTATCCGGTTTGACGATGTTGGCGAGGTAGACACCGACGCCCTCGCGGAACCCGGTGACGACGATCAGCAGCAGCGGCACCAGCAGCACCACGCCGGCCATCAGATAGGCGAGTCCGATCAGCCCCCACGCCACCGCCGATTGCGGGCGGCGTGGATCGGCCGGAAGCGACGCGTCAGCGGGATTTGTCTGCATAGCGGAGCTGCCAGGCTTGAAGCAGGTTGGTGAGGAACAGCGTGACGAAGGCGGTCGCCAGCAGCACGGTCGCGAGCGCCGCGGCGGCCGGATAATTATGCTCGTCGAGCCGGATGAAGATCAGCAGCGAGACGATCTCGGTCATCCCCGGCAGGTTGCCGGCGATGAACACCACCGCGCCGAACTCGCCGATGGCGCGGGCGAAGCACAGCACCACGCCGGTGGTGAAAGCCGGCAGGACCAGCGGCAGGATGACCCTGGAGAACACCTGGAACGGCGTGGCGCCGAGCAGCCGGGCCGCCTCCTGCACGTCCTCGGGAATATCCTCCAGCACCGGCTGCACCGTGCGCACCACGAAGGGCAGCGAGGTGAAAGCCATGGCGACGATGATGCCGAGCTGGGCGTGGGTTACGGTGATGCCGAGCGGCACGAGCACCTGCCCGTACCAACCGGCCGGACCGAACAGCGTCACCAGCGCCAGCCCGGCAACAGCCGTCGGCAATGCGAACGGCAGGTCGACCAGGCCATCGATGATCCGCTTGCCCGGAAACTCGTAGCGCACCAGCACCCAGGCCAGCAGCAACCCGAAAAAGCCGTTGAACACGGCGGCCGCGGCGGCGGAAGAGAAGGTGATCCAATAGGCCGAGATGGCCCGTGGCGACGAGACGATGCGCCAGAACTCCGGCCAGCCGAGGCTGAACGTCTTCAGCAGCATCGCCGCCAGCGGCAGCGCCACGATCAACACGAGGTAGAGTGTGGTGATGCCAAAGGTCAGCCCGAAGCCCGGCAGCAAATGCCTGCGACCGGGCTTTCGCGACCTCGTCGGACGCGTGGTAATAGCGACGGCGCGGGGTGTATCCCGCGCCGCTTCCAAGCTGCTCAAAGGTCCGGCCCTACTGGTTCAGGAACACCTTGTCGAGCAGACCGCCCTCGGCGAAGTGATCGGCCTTGATCTTGTCCCAGCCGCCGAACACGTCCTCGACGGTCACGAGCCGTACCTCGGGGAACTGCGCCTTGTACTTTTCGACGGCCGAGGCCTCGTGGACGCGGTGGAACAGCGATCCGGCGATGTCCTGGCCCTCGGGCGAGTAGAGGTAGTTGAGATAGGCCGTGGCGATCTCGCGGGTGCCGCGCTTGTCCACCACCTTGTCGACCACCGCCACCGGGAACTCGGCGAGCAGGCTCACCGACGGGATCACGGCGTCATACTGGTCGTCGCCCAGCTGCTTGATGGTGCCGAGCACTTCGGCCTCGAAGGTGATCAGCACGTCGCCGATCTTGTTCTCGACGAACGTGGTGGTGGCGGCGCGGCCGCCGGTCTCGAACACCGGGACGTTCGAGAACACCTTCTTCAGGTACTCTTCGATCTTGGCCTCGTCGCCGGCAAAGGCTTCCGTCGCCCAGGCGCGGGCGGCGAGGTAGGTGTAGCGGCCATTGCCGGAGGTCTTGGGGTTCGGAAAGATGATCTTGACGTCGTCGCGAGCCAGGTCGGCCCAGTCCTTGATGCCCTTGGGGTTACCCTCGCGGACGAGGAATGCCGGCAGTGAGTAGAACGGCGACGCGTTATTGGCGAACTTCGCCTTCCAGTCGGCGGCAACGAACTCGCCTTTGGCCAGGGTGTCGACGTCGATTACCTGGTTGAAGGTCACCACATCGGCCTCGAGCCCCTCGAGGATCAGGCCGGCCTGCTTGGACGAGCCGGCATGTGACTGGTTCACCTTCACGTCGGCGTTGGCGGTGGCCTTGTAGGACGGGACGAACTTGGCGTTCACCGCGTCGAACAGCTCGCGCGAAATGTCATAGGAGACGTTGAGGATCTCGGTGGTCTGCGCCAGCGCCGGCGCGGTCCCCAACACAATCGCGGCAACGGCCGCAGTGAAAAGCTTGTTCATTATGCCCCAGCGGAAAAATCGGAATGAACCGAGGATTCGGTGAGGCGAGAAACACGAAACACGCGTCCCGCGTCAAAGCCTAGTGCGTTGATCCGGAGGACTTATTCTTCACGGCCGGGGCCGCGAGCATCGCGTTGCGCGGGACCGATCCCCGGCGCAACGTCATTTCGTGCCGGTCGCGGCGTCAGCGGCTGATGGCGTGGTACTGCCGGGGATCGATGCCGAGCGTGCGCAGGTCGCGGGCATTGGGCGTACGGCTCTCGTGCGTCGCCGCTGCGGCCGCATTGGCGGCGCCGAACAGGTTGAACAGGTCGCGGAACAGGCTGGGTTTGCGGGTCATCTGGAGGTCCTTTCGTCTCCTCCAAGATGGGAAGGCTTGCCTGCCTTCGGCAGAGGGGCCGAAGGCAGGCAAGCCATGCGCCTATCGCAGGCGTCAGTCGTTATCGGCAGCGACCGCCGCCAGCACCTGGCCCTTGCCGCGGGCCCTGAGGATCAGCGGCACGATCAATGCCAGCGCCGCGAGGGCCAGCAAAGTTGCCGAGATCGGCGAAGTGAACAGCACCAGTACGTCGCCCTGCGAGATGGCCAGCGCCCGCCGCAACTGCTGCTCGGCCATCGGACCGAGGATCAGCCCCACCACCACCGGCGCGATCGGGAAATGGAACAGCCGCAAGCCATAGCCGAGCAGGCCGAACGCCAGCAGCATGCCCAGCTCGAACACCGACGGGTTGGCGCCGATGGTGCCGAGCGTCGCGAACAGCAGGATGCCCGCATAGAGCCAGGGTTTGGGGATGGTCAGCAGCTTCACCCACAGCCCGATCAGCGGCAGGTTGAGCACGATCAGCATCAGGTTGGCGATCAACAGGCTCGCGATCAGGCCCCAGACCAGCTGCGGGTTCGAAGTGAACAGCAGCGGGCCGGGCTGCAGGCCATATTGCTGGAAGCCGGCCAGCATGATCGCCGCGGTCGCCGACGTCGGCAGGCCGAGCGTCAGCAGCGGCACCAGCGTGCCGGCGGCCGACGCATTGTTGGCCGCCTCCGGTCCCGCCACGCCTTCGATGGCGCCATGACCGAACTCCTCCGGATGCTTGGAGAGTTTCTTTTCCGCCGCATAGGAAAAGAACGTGCCGATCTCGGCGCCGCCGGCCGGCATGGCGCCGATCGGAAAGCCGATCACGGTGCCGCGCAGCCACGGCTTCCATGACCGGGCCCAGTCCTTGGCGCTCATCCACAGCGAACCACGCACCGGCTCCACGGTCTCGGGCGCACGTTTGCCCTGGGCCGCGACGAACAGTGTTTCGCCGATGGCGAACATGGCGACCGCCAGCGTCGTGACCTCGACGCCATCGAGCAGATCGGGAATGCCGAAGCTCAGCCGCGCCTGTCCGGTTTGCAGGTCGATGCCGATGATCCCCAGCGTCAGGCCGATGAACAGCGAGGTCAGCCCGCGCAGGGCGGAATCGCCGAACGCCGCCGAGACCGTGACGAAGGCCAGCACCATCAGCGCAAAATACTCGCGCGGCCCGAAGGCCAGTGCGAACTTCACCACCCAGGGGGCGAGAAAGGCCAGCGCGATGGTGGCGATGAGCCCCGCCACGAACGAGCCGATGGCGGCGGTGGCGAGCGCCGGACCGCCCCTGCCCGCCTTGGCCATCTTGTTACCTTCGAGCGCCGTGACGATCGAGGCGCTTTCGCCTGGGGTGTTGAGCAGGATCGAGGTGGTCGAGCCGCCATACATGCCGCCGTAATAGATGCCGGCGAACATGATCAGCGAACCCGCCGGGTCGAGCTTGTAGGTGACCGGCAGCAGCAGCGCCACGGTCGTGGCCGGACCGATGCCGGGCAGCACGCCGACGGCGGTCCCCAGCGTCACCCCGACCAGCGCGTACAACAGGTTGATCGGCTGGATGGCAACCGAAAGCCCCTGCAGCAGCAGAGCAAAAGTATCCATCAGGTGGCGCTCCCCGGAGCAGCCTTGAACGGCGCGGTGATGAGCTCGTACCCCTGGGTCAGCAGGTGCTCGGGCGGGCCGGCCGGCAGCGTCAGCTGAAGCAGGCGGGCGAACACGAACCAGACGAAGGCCGAGATGAGGATGCCGCTCAGCAGCGCCAGCGGCAGCGAAACCTTACCCATGCCGCGCGCCGTCATGGCGAACAGGAAGCCCGTGGCGATTGAGAAACCGGCATATCTGATCAGCGCCATCTGCGCGATCAGCCCGCCGACGATCCACAGCACAGGCGGAAAGTCCTGCTGATCGCGCTCGGGAAAATCATGCCGATAGGCGGCAATGATCGTCCACACCGCAAGGCCGGCGAGGCAGATGGCGATCGCGTAGGGAATGGTCTGCGGGCCGATCCGGGCATAGGCGCCGCCGGCGCCCAGCCGCGAAGCATCCCACGCCACCAGCAGCGCGAGAGCCATGAGACCCGCAGCGATGACCAGCGCCGCCCAGTCGGGGCGGCGCTGCTTGTTTGCCTGAGCCATGGGCTCGATCATTGCACGAGACCGATGTCCTTGAGAATTGCCTCGGTGGCAGTGATCTCGGTGGCCAACTGGGTCTTGAACTCTTCGCCCGGCAGGTAGGTGTTGATCCAGCCCTTGGTCTCGAGGATCTTCTTCCACGCCGCCGAGTTGACCAGCTTCTCGATATCGGCGCCGATGGCGGCGGTCTGCTCGGCGCTGAGGCCCGGGCCGGCCCACACGCCGCGCCAGTTCTGCACCACGAGGTCAACGCCGCCTTCCTTGAAGGTCGGCCCGTTGATGATCGCCACCTTCTCGGGTGCCGACACGCCGATGACGCGCAGCGCCCCGGCCTCGACCTGCGACTGGAACTCGCCATAGCCCGAAATGCCGACCGTCACCTGGCTGCCGAGCACGGCAGCGAGCGCCTCACCACCGCCCGAGAAGGCGACGTAGTTGACGAGCTTGGGATCGACGCCGGCAGTCTTGGCAAACAGGCCGGCAGTGATGTGGTCGGTGCCGCCGGCCGAGCCGCCGGCCCAGGACACCGAGCCCGGATCGGCCTTCAGCTTGGCGACGAGGCCCGCGAGGTCCTGGATGTCCGACCCAGCCGGCACGACGATCACTTCGTACTCGCCGGTCAGGCGAGCAATCGGCGTGACGGCATCGAGGGTGACCGGCGCCTTGTTGGTGAGGATCGCGCCGACCATCACATAGCCGCCCACGATCAGCTTGGACGGGTCGCCATTGGCTTCCTGCACGAACTGCGCGAGGCCGATGGTGCCGCCGGCGCCCGGCACATTGGTAACCTGCACGTTGCCGGAAATGCCCTCGGAGGTGAGGGCCTCCTGCATCGAGCGGGCGGTCTGATCCCAGCCGCCGCCGGGCGCGGCCGGCGCCATGATCGAGTAGTCGGCGGCAAGGGCCGCGGTGGGCAGCGCCAAGGCGCCCGCCAGCAAGGCGGTCGCGACGAGATGCTTCATTTTCTGTCCTCCATTGCGGCCGGCGCGATGCCGACCGTCATTGTCTCAACTCGGGAACGCCTCGCGATGAAACAGCACGAACCGCCGCTGGTCGCGGCAACGCCGATCAAAACTGCGGGGTCCTCCCAGACTCCTCGGCCGGGCGCTGTTACGCCTCCGCCAAGCTTGAGCAGAGCACAGCAACCTGTCGCGAACCTGTCGTGGCTCCCGGCAGCTGACGAGCCGGTGCGGAAAGAGTACCCCCACCCCTGTCCCCTCCCCCGCAAGGGGGAGGGAGACGCTCCCACCAGCGCCAGTGTTTTGGTCTCCTTCCCCCTTGCGGGGGAGGGACAGGGTGGGGGGGTACTCTGTGCGCACCGGGCTATCGCCACGCCGTCTGCTCACGAAGAACGAGGCGCCGGCGCCGGCGCGTATGCTCCGCCTACTGGATACTCAGCGCGTCGTTCCAGCGCCGGATCAGCCGCGCCCGCTTCACCTGGTCGAGATAGACCATCAGCCCGGGGCTGACCGGCACCGGCCGGAGCTGGTTGCCCAGCGCCTGTTGCATGGCGTTGGCGGTGTTGTCGCCGGTGACGCTGGGGTTGAGCGCCGCGATCTGTAATTGCTGCGCCATGATCGTCTGCCCTTCCGCCGACATGAAGAACGCCAGGTAACGGCGCCCCAGGTCGGGGTTGGCGGAGGCCTTGGGCACGAGGCCGATGCGGGACGTGACGATGGTGTAGTCGGCCGGCAGGATGATCCCGAGATCGGGATTTCGCGCCGCTGCCTCGGCGGCGTAGGAGCCCAGGATGTTGTAGCCGAAGACGAAGCGGCCATCGGCCACGCGATCGACGATCGCCGAGGTGGTCGAGTAGAGCTTTACGCCGGCCGCGCCCATCGCGCCGACCAGCGTCCACAGATCGGCATATTGCTCCTGGTCGCGTGAGAAGAACATGAAGCCGACGCCGGAGCGTTCGATGTCATAGGTGCCGATCCGGCCGTGGATCGCATCGGCATTGGTCTCGAGATACTGGATCAGTTCGGCCCGCGTCGATGGCGGCTTCAAACCGGCAAAGCTCGGCTTGTGGTAGATGAACACCGCCGGCTCATAAGTCAGGGCATAGGCAGTGTTGCGCCAGTTGGCCCAGCGCGGCCAGCTCGCCGACAGCGGCACATTGCTTTCCTGGGCGTAGCCGTCATTGGCGAGCTTCACCTGCAGATCCATCGATGAGGAGAAGGCGAAGTCGGCGGTGACGCCGCCGGCATCGGTTTCGGCGACCACGCGGTCGTAGATGTCGACAGTCTGCAGGTCTTCGTAGGCCACCGCGATATCGGGATTGGCCGCCTGGAAGGCCGCGATCATCGGCCGCGCCAGCGGCTCGTCGAGCGAGGAGTAGACCGTCACCGTCCGCGCATCGGCCGCCCCGTCGAGCGCCGGAAACAGCTTCATCCCCTGGGCCAGGGTCGGGGTGGTGACGATAAGCAGCAGAAGGGCAACGAGACGCAGCATGGTGGGGACCATGCCCGCTCCCCTGCCCGCTCCACAAGGGCTATGGGCAACACGCCACGCTCAAACCAGAGCAAGATCGCGTTCCCGATCGCGCTCCTGCTCAGGCTCTCGTGTACTTGCCGCGCGATCGAACCGGAAAAGTCTGCAACTTTTCCTGATCTCGCTCTACCGTGCGCGCGGGGGAGTTGGTGATGCGCATCCTTGTGGTGGAAGACAACCGGACCTTGGCCGATGGCCTCGCTGCGGTGCTGCGGGTCGCGGGCTATGCCGTCGACGTGGTGCATGACGGCGTCTCGGCCGACGCCGTGCTGACCACTGAAACCTTCGATCTGGTGGTGCTCGACCTCAGCTTGCCGGAGATGGATGGGCTCGATGTGCTGCGCCGCATGCGGGCGCGCCGCAACGCGTCTTCCGTGCTGGTCCTCACTGCTCGCGGCGCACTCGACGAGCGGGTGCGCGGCCTCGATCTCGGCGCCGACGACTACATGACCAAGCCGTTCGAAGTGTCCGAGCTGGAGGCGAGGATCCGCGTGCTGTTGCGCCGGCAGGCCGGCCGGCACAATTCCACCATCGCCTTCGGCAGCATCGAGCTCGATACCGTCTCGCGCACCCTGTCGGCCTTCGGCCAGACCCTCGATATGCCCGCGCGCGAGCTGAGCGTGCTCGAAACCCTGCTGCATCGGGCCGGCAAGGTGGTGGCCAAGCAGTCGATCATCGAATCGCTCGCTGCCTTCGACGACGATCTCAGCGAGAACGCAGTGGAGCAGTACATTTCGCGGCTTCGGCGCCGGCTGGCCCCCTACGCCCTCACCGTGCGCGTCGCCCGCGGGCTCGGCTACTACCTCGATCGGATCGCCGACTGATGGCGCGGCCCTATTCGCTGCGGCGCCGCCTTCTGCTGTGGCTGATGGTGGCGCTGCTCGCGGTGGCGGCGCTGGCGGTTGTCGATACCTGGCGCGAGGCCCGCGACACCGCGACCTCGCTGTCCGACCGCGTGCTTGCCGGATCCGTGCTGGCCATCGCCGAGCGGGTGATCGTCACCGAGGACGGCGTACTCGAGGTCGACGTGCCCTATGTGGCGCTGGAAATGCTGACCTCGGCGGCGCAGGACCGGGTATTCTACCGTGTCGACGGGCCGGAGGGTTTCATCACCGGCTACCAGACGCTGCCCACCTCCGTCAGCGCCACGGCCGACATTGCCTATTCCGACGCCAGCTTCCGCGGCGAGCCGATCCGGGTCGCGGTGCTGCGGCGGGCGGCGTCCTCCGGCGTCAGCGCCATCCCGTTCACCGTGACCGTGGCGGAAACCACCATTGCCCGCACGCAACTGACCCAGACCCTGCTGCTGCGCTCGGCGATCCGGCTGGCGCTGCTGATCCTCGCAGCCGCGGTGATCCTGTGGCTGGCGGTGGGGTTCTCGCTCGCCCCGCTCTACCGGCTGCGGGACGCGATATCGCAGCGGGCGCTGGACGATCTCAGCCCGATCGAACAGGAGGTGCCGCGCGAGGTGCAGGGGCTGGTCGACACCATCAACTCGTTCATGACCCGCCTGTCCGCAGCGCTCGAGGCGCTCAGGCATTTTACCGGCAATGCCAGCCACCAGCTCCGCACTCCGCTGGCCATCATCCGCACGCAGCTGGCGCTGGCGCTCCGCGCCGATACACCGGCGGCGGCACGCGAGGCGGCGCGAACCGCCGATGCCGCCGTGGTGCACGCCGAGCGCGTGCTGGCGCAGCTCCTGCTGCTGGCCCGCATCGATGAAGCCGCCTCCGACCGGCTGCAGTTTCCGATTCTCGATCTGCACGAACTTGCACGAGAACGCACGGGCGACTACGTGGTCCGCGCCCATGCGGCCGAAATCGACCTTGGCTTCGAAGGCAACGGCCCTGCCCTGGTCCGCGGCGACCCGATGCTGCTGGGCGAATTGCTCAGCAACCTGATCGAGAACGCCATCGCCTATGCCGGCCCCGGCTCCGAGGCGACGGTTCGCGTCGCTGCCGCCGATGACGTGCTGCTCGAGATTGCCGATACCGGCAAGGGTGTTGCGCCGGAGCAGCTGGCCGCGGTGCGCAAGCGCTTCAGCCGGGGCGACAGCGACAAACCTGGCGCCGGCCTCGGCCTGCCGATCGTCGAGGAGATCGCGCAACTGCTCGGTGCCGAACTGAGCGTCGCCTCGCCGCCGGGCGGTGGCTTCAGCGTGCAGCTCCGGCTCCCGATTGCGAGCACCCCCTGACGGTAGTTGCCACTCGTGTGAGTTCGTGCAATATCGTGCATGAACATGCATGGAGTCGCACATGCTCACCGATGAACGCCACGATGTGATCCGTGCCCTGCTGCTAAGCGATGGGCGTGTCGTCGCCAATGAACTCGCGGTGCGCTTTGGTGTGTCGGAAGACACAGTCCGGCGCGATCTGCGCGAACTCGCCAAGGCCGGCTATTGCCGACGCGTCCACGGTGGGGCTCTGGCGCCCTCGCCGGTAGCACTGCCGATCTCCGCCCGCGTCGAGAAAGATGCCGACGCCAAGACCCGCCTCGCGGCCGAGGCGATAAAACTGCTGCAGCCGCGGCACACCGTGTTCATCGATGCCGGCAGCACCAACTACGCGATCGCCCGGGCTATCCCGCGCAGCATGGAACTGACGGTGGTCACCAACGCCCCCGCCATTGCTGCGGCGCTCGCCGACCACCAGCATGTCACCATCATCGTGCTGGGCGGTATCTACAATGGCGAACTCGGCAGCGTCAGCGGCAACGCTACCGTCGCCGCTGTCGAAGCGATCTACGCGGATCTGGTTTTCCTTGGCACCTGCGCCATCGATCTGACCTTCGGGGTCTCGGCGCTCGATGCGGTCGAGGCCGAAGTGAAACGCGCCATGGTGATGCAGAGCCGCGCCCTGGTGGTCGCCGCCACCGCCGACAAGCTCGGGCTCGCTGCGCCGTTCCGGGTGGCGCGGCCCGAGGCGCTGACCCACCTGGTGGTCGAAGGCGATGCCGATCCGGGCCTGCTCGCCGATTTCGCGACGCAGGGCACCACCGTCCACCACGCCGCCTGACTGCAAGCCGCACTGGATCCTCACCGTGACCGCCACCATCATCGCCTCCGACCGCATCCCCTCAGCCCGCCGCGAGCAGATCGCCACCCGGGTAATCTTCCTCGTGGTCGGCATCGTCATGGCCGGCTTCGCGCCGCTGGTGCCGCTGGCCAAGCTTCGGCTTGGCCTCGACGAGGGCGCACTCGGGCTGCTGCTGCTCTGCCTCGGGCTCGGCTCGATCCTCGCCATGCCGATCACCGGCATCTTGACGGCGAAATGGGGCTGTCGCACCGTGATCGCTGTCGCCTCGGTGATCATGATCGGCGCCTTCCCGTTCCTTGCCATCGCCGACAGCTGGCTCGGCATGGCGATCGCCATCGCCGTCTTCGGTGCATCCCTCGGGACGGTCGACGTGGCGATGAACATCCAGGCGGTGATGGTCGAGCGTGACAGCGGTCGACCGATGATGTCGGGCTTCCACGGGCTGTTCAGCCTCGGCGGCATTGCCGGTGCCGGTGGCATGAGTGCGCTGCTGGCGCTGGGCGGGCTGTCACCGCTGCTGGCAGCCGTCGTCGTCAGCGCCGTGTCGCTGCTGCTCGTCGGGCTGTCGCTGGGCGGCCTGCTGCCCTATGGCGACAACGGCCAGGAGAAATCGCCGCTTTTCGTCCTGCCCAGGGGCAGCGTCTTGCTGCTCGGCATCCTGTGCCTGCTGACCTTCCTGGCCGAGGGCTCGGTGCTCGACTGGAGCGCCGTGTTCCTGACCTCGGTCCGCGGCGCCGACATCGGCCTTGCCGGGCTCGGCTATGCGGCTTTCGCGGTCGCCATGACCGGTGGCCGGCTCGCCGGCGACCGCATCCGGATGGTGCTGGGCGAGCGCCGCGTCATCCTGTTGGGCGGCCTCATCGGCGCCATCGGCTTCGCCGTGGTGTTGCTGGTGCCCTCGGTGCATGCCGGGCTGGTCGGCTACTTCCTCGTCGGTGTCGGAGCCTCCAACATCGTGCCGGTGCTGTTTTCAGCGGCCGGACGCACCAGGGACATGTCGCCCGGGCTGGCGATCACGGCCGTGAGCACGCTGGGCTATCTGGGACTCCTCGCCGGGCCGGCCCTGATCGGGTTCGTTGCCCACCTCGTCAGCCTGCCCTTCGCCTTCGTGCTGCTCTCGGTGGCCATGCTCATCGTCGCCGCCGGCTATCGGATGGCAAAATAGCCGGCCCGCGGCCCTGGCCTACTCCGCGGCGGGGGCATTCGCCCCCGTTGCCGGGCCGATGTCGTCGGCATCGTTGAAAACCGGCGGCTCCGCCTCGGCCTCCTGCTTCGGCTCCACCATCAGCAGCCCCACGATCACCAGCGCCAGCGCCCCCCAGGTCAGCAACGGCACGGCCTCGCCGAGCAGCAGCATGCTCCAGCCGATACCGGCGGCAGTGCCCGCATAGGCGGTCTGGCTGCCGAACACCGCGCCTGTGGTCTTGATCAGCCACATGAAGAGCAGCATCGCGACGTTCGAGGCCGCCGCCATCAGCAGGACGATAATGCCGGTCTGTCCGCTCAGCTGTTCGAACGGCACGAAATCATTGGTCACGAAGGCGATCGGAAGCAGCATTGCGACCGAGACGACCTGCACCAGCCCGAACAGGGCGATAGTGTCGATCCTGGCGGGACGCCGCTCGGCAATGAACAGGTCTTCGGCGGCGTAGGTCACCGGAATGAGCAGTGCGAGGCCAACCCAGAGCCAGTTGGCTGCGATGTTCACCGGCATGCCGAACAGCAGGATCACGATGATCCCGGCGAGACCGAGCCCAAGCCCCGCGAACCGCTTGAGGCTCGCCACCTCGGTGCGCATCAGCGCAGCGAACAGAAAGACGATGAAGCCTTCGAGTACGATGACGATCGATACGATGAAGGCCGGCAGCTGGCTCGCCATCCAGTAGACCAGCACCTGGTTCAGCACGGCGCTCAGCAGCGCGAAAGCCACGATGAAGCTGATATCGCCGCGCCCGAGACTCGATAGTTTCGGCAGCGTCCCGCGCTTGAGGCTGATGCCGAGGCAGAGCAAGGCACCCAGAGAGTCGATCAGGATGGCGAGGCCCACCGGGTGCGCCTCGACTTCGGAGGCGAGCTTGGCCAGGGGGACCACCAGCCCCCACAGGGCGCCGCACGCGATGAGGATCAGCGCCCCGCGAAACGTCCGGATGCTCTGGCGGAGCTTGCGCTCCCGCTCGTAGACGCTTTGCGCCATGGTGGAGAACACCTTGGCGAGCGTCCCCAGCCCATCGGCTCGTGTCGCGACGTCCTGAATTCCGAGCCGCGAGGGGTTGAACTTCCCCATCTCCAGCGTGGCCGCCGCCCGGGTGAGCGTAGCGACCTGGCGCAGATACTCCTTTTCATTGTCACGCAGCCGCTTCTTCTCGATGCAGGTCGAGAGGCGGGCTTTCAGCAGGGCAAGCTCGAAATCCTTGGGCAGAAAATCCTCGGCCCCCAGCTCGATGGCCCTGACCACGCTGTGCATTTCCTCGTCCAGCGCCGAGATGACGATGACCGGCAGGTCGCGGGTACGGGGGGAGGCCTTGAGGGCCTTCAGCACCTCGAAGCCATCCATCTCGGGCATCACGATATCGAGCAGCACCAGGTCGAACGAGGCGCCTGCGAGCAGGGTCAGTGCTTCGGCGCCGCTGCCGACCGCTTCCACCCCATAGCCGAGGGCTTCGACGGCTTTCCTGAGTTTGGTCCGCACCAAGGCGGAATCGTCGACGACGAGGACGCTACCGGCTCCGCTCATTGGCTGGCCGCCGGATAGGCGGCGCGCAGATCACCGGCCGCGTCGGCGAAGGCGAGGCGCGCCGCCTCGACTTCCGCAGCATCAGGCAGCACGCCGGCGGCGCATAGCGCCTCGAGCCGCACGCAGATCTCGGCCAGTTCTATCGCGCCCATGTCCCGAGCGTTGGATTTCAGCGAGTGCGCTGCGCGTCGCGCGGCCACCAGGTCGGACGCAGCATGTGCGGCGGTCAGCGCAGCAACGATATCCGGGGCTTCGCCAAGAAAGGCGTCGATCAACTCGATCAGATCGCGCTCTTCGCCACCAACGATTTCGCGCAGCTTGTCGAGCGCCTGCCGGTCGATTGTCACCACGCCCCCAAATGCAACATGTCGCGGGCCAGATACTGACGCCGCGCGGATGCGATTTTGTGGGGTGCGGCTCGGTATCTTGTCAATGCAGCGGAAGTCAGATGTCGGAACGAAACGAGCCGAACACGACTTTTGGGCGAAAGCCGTTTATTGGCCTGAAGCGGCCCGGTGCCGCGTCGTCGCAGCAAAGCCGCGTCGCAGCGAGGCGATGAGCGCCTCGACATGCAGCGGTTTGCTGACATAGTCATCAAGCCCGGCCCCAAGGTAACGCTCCCGGTCACCCGACATCGCATTGGCCGTCAACGCCACGACATAGGGCTGTTTGGCCGGTCCCGAGACCGACGCGCGGATGAGGCGCGTCGCGTCGATCCCGTCCATGTCAGGCATCTCGATGTCCATCAGCACCACGTCGTGGCTGCCCCGCGCATAGGCCTCCACCGCGGAGCGCCCATCTGCCGCCATGTCCGCCCGGTAGCCCAGTCGTTCCAGCACCTTCGATGCCAGCTTGCGGTTGGTGGCGTTGTCATCCACCAGAAGGATCGTCAGCGGGTAGTTCTGCGCGGTCTCGGCGATCGCGACGTTGTGCCCGGAGGCCGCCCGGTCGAGCCGCAGCGTAGCGCCGGCAAGGATTGCCATGAAGGCGTTGAGCAGCGGCGACGCCTTGATTGGTCGATTGAGCATCACGGCGATGTCGACCGCTTCCATCTCCCGCTTCTGCTGGTCCGACAGCGGCACCATGGCGCTGAGCAGCACCAGCGGCAGGTTGCGCCGCCCGTTCAGCGCCCGCATCTGGCGTGCCAGCCCGATGCCGCCGGCGCCCGGCAGGTCCATGTCGATGAGCGCGACATCGCAGGTTTCGCCGCCGGCCAGTGCGGTCATGGCTTCTGCGGCCGAGCCGACGGCTCGCGCCGACATGCCCCAGGACTGCGCCAGCTGTGAGATGATCTTCTGGTTCGTGGCGTTGTCGTCGACGATCAGCACCCGCTTGCCGCCGAGCTCGCGGGTCGGCGCGGCGTGTGGTGCGGCGCTGGCGGCGCTCACCGGCATGCCGAGCGTGAAGGCGAAGCTGGTGCCCTGCCCCTCGATGCTGTCGACAGAAACCTCGCCGCCCATCAGTTCGACCAGCCGCTTGGAGATGGCGAGACCGAGCCCGGTGCCGCCATACCGGCGCGTCGTCGAGGCATCCACCTGGCTGAACGACTTGAACAGGCGATCCATCCGATCCCTCGGAATGCCGATGCCGGTATCGCTGATGACAAAGCGCAGCGTCAGCCGGTCCGGCTGGGTCGACGCCGCCGGCATCACCGAAAGCACGATCTCGCCGCGCTCGGTGAACTTGACCGCGTTGTTGAGGAAGTTGAGCAGCACCTGGCGCAGCCGGTCATTGTCGGCGACTACCACCTCGGGGGTCCCCGGTTCGATCACGTAGCCGAGGTCCAGCCGCTTCTCGGCCGCCCGCGGGGCCACCAGGTCGATAGCGCTCTCGAGGCAGTCACGCAGTACGAACGGCCGCAGGTCGAGATCGAGCTTGCCGACCTCGACCTTGGAGAAGTCGAGGATGTCGTTGATGATGGTGAGCAGTGCTTCGGCGCTGGCGTTGACCGTCTGGCCGAGGTCGCGCTGCTCGTGGTTGAGCTTGGTGGCCAGCAACAGGTTCATCATCCCGATAATGCCGTTCATCGGGGTGCGGATTTCATGGCTCATCGTGGCGAGGAAAGTGCTCTTGGCCTCGTTGGCCGCCTCCGCCGCTTCCTTGGCCTGCTGCTGCGAGTGCGACAGCTGCAGCGTCTCGGTGTAGAGCTGGGCGTTGTGCAACGCCGCACCGGCATTGGCCGCCATGGTCGAGAGCAGCCGCACCGAGTCGTCGTCGAACATCCCCTCGCGCGTCGTGCTCTGCACGCTGATCACCCCCATGGTGCCCTGCGCGGTCTTGATCGGTACGCCGAGATAGGAAGCTGCATCCTTGCCGACCCGGACGACGCCGATCTCGGCGCTCACCCCGTCGAGGTCGCGGTTGATCAGCAGTGGCTCGCCGGTTTCGATGATCTTGCTCGTCAGCCCTTCGCCCAGCTTCAGTGTCGGGAACTCGTCGCCGTACTGATAGGGGAAGTCGATCGTCCCGCTCTGCGGGTCGAGCAGCGCCACATAGACGATATCGGCGTTGAAGATCTCCCGCATCTGGTTGCCGATCAGCTTGATCGTGCTGTCGAAGTCGGCCTCGGCGATCAACGCCTGGCTGACCTTGCTGATCGCTCCGAACTCGGCGGCACGCTGCTCGGAATCGCGCAGCAGCCGCTGCGTTTCATCGAACAGGCGCGCGTTGGAAATGGCGATGCCCATGCTGGCCGAGAGCCCTTGCAGCAGCCGCACATGCGTTTCATTGAAGACATTCTGCTGGTAACTCTGCACGCTGACCACGCCCAGCACCTCGTCGCCGGCAATGATCGGCACGCCGAGATAGGACTCGGTCAGATCCTCTTCGTTGGGTGCGATGGCGCCCTGAGCGTCCTGGTCGCTCTGCGTGCGGAGCACCAGCGGGCGCCGCGAGACGATGACCTTCGAAGTCAGCCCCTCGCCCATGGTGAATGGCTCGGGCTCGGTATAGCTGCCCGAAAAGGCGTAGGGCACGGTGATCATGTCGGAGTCGCGTTCCTTGAGCAGGATCTCGACCACTTCGACGCCGAAAATCTCGCGCACCTTGTCCCCGACGATGCGCGTCACCGTCTTGACGTTCATCGCCCTGGTCATCGCTTCGCCGACACTGTTGAAGATCACCAGTTCCTTGTTGCGTTGGTCGATCTGCTGGAAGGTGACGGCCAGAATCCGCGCCAGGGCCGCAACATCGTCGTTCCCGTCGGACAGCCGTTTCAGCATGGCCCAGTCCCCCGGTTCGGCCGCCTGGCGCAAGTCGCGCAGACGGTCCTCGATCGAGGCAGGCTGAGATGACGGATCGTCGGCTGCGGTCATGGTTTCCTCGCGGGCGCTCGGCCTACAGAAACAAGGCAGCGGCAATCTGCGGCCGTCCCGAGTATCCGTCAATCGGCAGAAGTATTTCGCGCGAAACACCGGCGTGACCGCAGTTCGCGCCGCCTGCTACACTTTTCCGGATAGCTGAAGGGCGGCGTCCATTACTTGCCGGCGACGTGGCGGCGTCAGCGGCCACGGATCACCCGCAGGGCGGCGAAAGCGACCGAATTCCGTGCGACCGTAACGCAATATTCACCGCTCGATTGCAGAACATAACTGGAACACGTATAAGACGTTCAGTCTTTGTTCCGATTCTGCTCACGGAGCCGCCATGCTGACGCGCAAGCAACACGAACTGCTGATGTTCATCCACGAGCGGATGAAGGAGTCCGGCATCCCTCCCTCGTTCGACGAGATGAAGGATGCGCTGGATCTGAGAAGCAAATCCGGCATCCACCGATTGATCACCGCGCTCGAGGAGCGCGGCTTCATCCGCCGTTTGCCCAACCGGGCCCGGGCGCTTGAAGTGATCAAGCTGCCGGATTCGATGAACCCGTCGCTCGGTGGTCGCAAGGCGCGGTTCGAGCCGGCTGTCATCGAGGGCAATCTCGGCAAGGTGGCGGCGCCCCCGCCGCGTCCGTCCGCTCCGGTGGTCAATGCCGACTCCTATCGCGCCGTGACCATTCCGGTGATGGGCCGTATCGCTGCGGGCACGCCGATCGAGGCCATCCAGACCCACAGCCACACCATCATGGTGCCGCCTGAGATGCTTGGGCCCGGCGAGCATTATGCACTGGAAGTGCGCGGCGACTCGATGATCGACGCCGGCATCTTCGATGGCGATACCGTGCTGATCAAAAAGCAGGATGCCGCCTCGACCGGCGAGATCGTCGTCGCCCTGGTCGATGATGAGGAAGCCACGCTGAAACGGCTCCGCCGCCGCGGCAACTCCGTCGCGCTCGAAGCCGCCAACCCGGCTTACGAGACCCGTATCTTCCCGCCCGACCGGGTGAAGGTGCAGGGCCGGCTGGTTGGCCTGCTGCGCAAGTACTGACCTCCTGACCCACCGCCAATGGGGTCCTGGGCCGGCAGCTTGCCGGCCCTTTTTCTTATGAAACCGCGATCCTTTCCTCTGAAAACGGACGCTGGCGCCGATAATTGCACTAGGGCTGCGCCGGCAAAGACGTTACGGTCCGCGCCGCCATGGGAGGCCCACGCGCTCCCGGGCAGCGCCGTCATGCAAATGGCTGCCGCGATCGTACCAGGAGAGTGGACAACCTTCCCGATCGCGCTTTAGCGGCATGGCGGTGCGCGGCAAACTGCAGCATGTCTCCCGAAAGTGGACACCGGTTTCGGGACAAAGACATGCGCGAAACAATGAGCCAAAGCGCATGGAGCGAGTCTGAAGCATCGCGACGCGCTTTGGCGACGCCAGGGAGAAGGTTTTGGCAGCACAGGTCGAATGGGTCGCCGTTGATTGGGGGACCTCCAATCTGCGTGCATGGGGCATGGACTCCGCCGGCGAGATCGCCTTTGCGCGGTCGTCGCCGGATGGCATGGGGCGCCTCAGCCGCGAACAATACCCCGATGTGCTGACCTCGCTCCTCAGCGGCGTTGCCGACGATGTCGAGGACGTGCTGATCTGCGGCATGGCCGGCGCCCGCCAGGGCTGGATCGAAGCGCCCTATCTCGATGCACCGGCCGATCTTGATCGCCTTGCCCAGGGCGCTGTGACGCCCGATATGCCCGGTCCGCTCAATCCGCGCATCCTCCCCGGCGTCTGCCTGCGCGATGTCGGCGCCGAGGACGTGATGCGGGGCGAGGAGACCCAGCTGCTTGGTCTGTCGTCGCTGATCCCGGGGTTCTCCGGTCTTGCGGTGATGCCGGGTACGCACAGCAAATGGGCACTGCTCTCCGGCACTCGGCTCGAGCGCTTCAGTAGCGCCATGACGGGTGAGGTCTTCGAACTGCTGCGCACCCACTCGGTGCTGCGCCACTCGCTGGGCGGCGAACTCGAAGGCGAGGATCGCGAGCGCGGTTTCGAGGCAGGTCTCGACCAGGGGCTGGAGCGGCCCGAACGCCTGACTGCCACCCTGTTCAAGGTCCGCGCCGGTTCGCTTCTGTCAGGACGCAGCGCCGCCTGGTGCGCCGGTTTCCTCTCGGGTCTGCTCATCGGCGCCGAAATCGGCGGCCAGCGCGACTGGATCGGCGAGACCGAGATTCCTTTGGTCGGCAGCGTTGGCCTTTGCGGGCTGTACCAGGTCGCGTTCGCCCGTCTGGGCGCCAGGACCCGCATCATCGACGCCACCGACGCCACCCTCGCCGGCCTAACCGCTGCAAGACAGGCATAGACCATGACCCACCGCCACATCATCGCGATCCTTCGCGGCATCACCCCTCCCGAAACGCTCGAGGTCTGCGACGCCCTGGTGCTTGCCGGCATCACCATGATCGAAGTGCCGCTCAATTCGCCTGAGGCACTGCGCTCGATCGAGGATGCCGCCAAGGCGTTCGACGGTCGTGCACTGATCGGCGCGGGTACCGTGCTGAACCGCACCGATGTCGATGCCGTTGCCGATGCCGGTGGGCAGTTCGTCGTCTCGCCCGATACCAATCCGGCAGTGATCGGCGCCACCATCGAGCGCGGCATGACGTCCTATCCGGGCGTATTCACTCCGACCGATGCCTTCACCGCGATCCGGTCCGGGGCCACCGGTCTCAAGTTCTTCCCGGCCGAAGTGCTCGGACCAAAGGGCATCAAGGCGATGAAGGCGGTGCTGCCGCCGACCATCCCGCTTTATGCCGTGGGCGGCGCCAATCCGGATAACTTCTCGGAGTACTTCGCCGCCGGCTGTGCCGGTTTCGGCCTAGGCACCTACATCTTCAAACCCGGCATGTCCGCTGCCGACGTGGCGCTGCGCGCGCGCACGGCAGTCGCCGCCTATGATCAGGGAAAGCCGCAATGAATTCGAAGGCCGAACTCTTTGTCGATAGCCGTTGCGAATTGGGCGAAGGCCCGTTCTGGAACCCGCTGCTCGAACGCCTGTTCTGGTTCGACATTCTCAATCAGACCATGCTGAGCGCCGGGACCGACGGCCACATCGTCGATCGCATCACCTTCAAGGACACGGTCAGTGCCGGCGCGGTGATCGACAAGGACAGCCTCGCCGTCGCGCAGTCGGGCGCCCTGCTCCGCTACGACTTCTCGACCGACACCACCTCGGTGATCGCCGAAATCGAAGGGGACGTGCCGACCAATCGCACCAATGACAGCCGCGTCGACCGCACCGGCGGCTTCTGGATCGGCACTATGGGCAGGAAGGCCGAAGCCGGCGTCGGCGGTGTCTACCAGTACCGGTCCGGGCAGACCACCAAGGTGATCGAGAACATTCGCATCCCCAATTCGATCTGCTTTTCTCCGGATGGCCGTACCGCCTATTTCACCGATAGCGGCAGGATGATCCTCAAGTGCGCCACCGACCCGGCGACCGGCCTGCCGCTTGGCCCCTGGGAGGACTTCTTCACCATGGAGGGCCCCGGCGGCGCCGATGGCTCGGTGGTCGACTCCGAGGGCTTCCTGTGGAACGCCCGCTGGGGCGGCGGCAAGGTGATCCGCATCTCGCCCGACGGCAAGCTCGACAAGGTGGTCGAGGTGCCGGGCGTCAGCCAGGTGAGTTGCCCGGCCTTCGGCGGCAGCGACCTCAAAACCCTCTACCTCACCACCGCGCGCGAACACATGACGCCGGAACAGATCGAGCGCGAACCGCACGCCGGTAGCGTCTTCGCTGTCGCGCTCGACGTGGCCGGCATCGCCGAACCTTTCCTCAAGCTCTGAGTCTCACGTGTCTTTTCCTGCTGTCGGCGTCTGCTATTACCCCGAACACTGGCCCGTCGAATGGTGGGAAGACGATGCGCGCCGCATGGCCGAGGTCGGCATCCAGTATGTCCGCATCGGCGAATTCGCCTGGTCGAAGCTCGAACCGCGGCCCGGTGAGCTGAACTTCGATTGGTTGGTCGCCTCGATGGACGTGCTCGGCCGCCATGGGCTCAAGGTGATCGTCGGCACGCCGACCGCGACGCCGCCGCGCTGGATGATCGACAAGCACCCCGACATGTTGGCAGTCGATCGTGAAGGGCGGCCGCGCGGTTTCGGCTCGCGGCGGCACTACGATTTCTCGCATCTGGGCTATCGCGAGGAGTGCGCCCGCATCACCCGCCTGCTGGTCGAGAAGGTCGGCCAGCATCCGGCGCTCGCCGGCTGGCAGACCGACAACGAGTATGGTTGCCACGACACGGTACATTCATACTCGAAGGCCGCCGCGGTCGGCTTTCGCCAGTGGCTGCGCGACAAGTACGGCGACATCGACGCGCTGAACCTCGCCTGGGGCGCTGTGTTCTGGTCGATGGATTACAACGACTTCGAGCAGATCGAGCCGCCCAACCTCACCGTCACCGAGGCAGCGCCGGCGGCGTGCCTCGACTTCCGCCGCTACTCCTCGGCACAGGTCGCTGCCTTCAACGCGGTGCAGTACGAGGTGATGAAAGCGGCGCGTCCCGACCTGCCGGTGATCCACAATTTCATGGGTCGCTTCACCGAGTTCGACCATTACGAGGTCGCCGAAACGCTCGATGTGGCGAGTTGGGATTCCTATCCGATCGGTCACCTCGCGGTTTCCAATGAGTCCGATGAGGTCAAGGCGGCATATTTCCGCCAGGGCGAACCGGACGCTCAGGGGCTGCAGCACGACATCTATCGCGCCGTCGGCCATGGCCGCTGGTGGATCATGGAGCAGCAGCCCGGCCCGGTGAACTGGGCGGAGTACAACCCCGACCCCCTGCCCGGCATGGCGCGCCTGTGGGCGTGGGAGGCCTTCGCGCACGGCGCCGAAGTGGTGTCGTATTTCCGCTGGCGGCAGGCGCCGTTCGCACAGGAGCAGATGCACGCGGGCCTCCTGCGTCCCGACAGCCAGCCGGCCCCGGCCTACCATGAGGCCAGGCAGGTCGCCGAGGAACTCAAGCGGCTCGGCATCGACGGCGTCGCCAACAAGGGGCGCGTCGCCATCGTTTACGACTACCAGAGCGAATGGGCCTGGCGGATCCAGCCGCAGGCCAAGGGTTTCTCGCACCATCAGCACGTGCGCAACGTCTATGTGCCGCTGCGCAAACGCGGCATCGATGTCGACATCCTGCCCCCTTCGACAACTGACTTCTCCGGCTACGACCTGGTGGTGATCCCTGCCCTGTTCGCCTGGAACGACGCGCTGCGGACCGCCATCGAGAACTTCGACGGCCACCTGCTGATCGGCCCGCGCAGCGGTTCCAAGACCGAGAACTTCTCGATTCCGATCGGCCTCGGTCCCGATCTGCCGCAGAACCTGCTCGACGCCAAGGTGGCGCGCGTCGACAGCACCGACCCGCGGCGCACCGTCTCGGTGAAGGGCGGCGGTGCCGTCGGTCACTGGCGCGAGCGGCTCGACACCCGGGCCGAGATCGTCATCGAGGATGAAGAGGATTTCCCGGTGCTGGTGGCGCAGGGCAAGCTCAACTACCTGGCGGCCAGCGGTGATCGGGCTCTGATGCAGCGCATCATCGATCATCTGCTTACCGAGGCGGCTGTGCCCACCCTCTCCCTGCCGGCCGGCGTCCGTTGCCGGACCAGAGGTAAATGGCGCGTTTACTTCAATTATGGCGACACTGCGGCAAACCTGACCCCGGCAGCCGACGAGAAGGGCTACGTGCTCGGCGGCGCGCAGATCGAGGCCGCCGGCGTCACTGTAGCGTTGCTCGCCACGGCCGGGTGATCTGGGGAATGGCGGGGCGGATCTCGAAACCGCCCTGTGTCTCGTCCCAGCGCAGCCATTGCACGCCGCCGCGCGCCAGCGTCTTCGCATCGATCACCGTGCCGGCGGCGCAGTTTGCCGGGACGGTTCGACGGGCGATCAGCAGGTCGGCCAGCCCGCAATCTTCGTAGAATCCGGCTGGATCGCGCACGATGGCCACGCTGAAGCCACGGCCGCTGGTGCCGAAGCACCCGACGCTGTCGCACCTGAGCAGCGCGCCGGGCTCGATGGCTTCGCCATAGGTCTCGCGCCACACATTGACGGCAAAGCTGGCGCCCTTGCCGGCCACCAGTTCCAGGTCGGCGTCGCCGCGAAGCGCCACCGCCTGCGTCGTGTCGGCAATCAGGACATCCGGCGGGCGATCGAGTGCGAACAGGAGGACCGCCGGCAGCAACAGCACTGGTGCGAGCAGGCGGTGCCAACTCAGGAAGAATGTGAACCAGGCCAGTGCCGCCAGCCCCAGCAGCAGTGCGATCGGCGCCAGCAGCGGGCTCGCGTCGAGGCCGGTGCTCCAGCCGGCCACCAACCCACCCAGTTCCAGCATCCGGTCGATCGACCAGCCCATCACCGCGAGGAACGGTGCCTCCCAGCCAAACGGCATGGCGAGCGTCGCCAGCACGGCAAAGGGCATCATCACGAAGCCCACCAGCGGCAGCGTGAACAGGTTGCCCAGCACACCGAGCGGCGAGGTTTGCTGGAAGTGATAGACTGAGAACAGCAGCGTCGCGGCGCCCGCAATCAGGCTGGTCAGCACGATGCCCCAGAGATAGCCGCCGGTGCGGCCCAGCAACGACTGGTTCCGTCCCTCGGGAGGCCGCATGAGCTCCCAGGCGCCGATCAGTGCCACCACGGCCGCGAACGAGAGCTGGAAGCTGGGCCGGAACACGCTGGCAGGATCGGTGGCGATGACGATCAGCGCTGCGATCGCGACATTGCGCATGGTCAGCGCGCGCCGGCCGAAGACGATGGCCCCGAGCACCAGGACCAGCATGATCGTCGAGCGCAGCGCCGCAACGTTGCCTCCGGAGATGGCGAAGTAGCCGAGCGCCGCGACCACGGCGCCCGCCGCGGCCACCCGCTTGACCGAGACGAAGCGATGGATGCCGCCGACCAGCGCCAACCCGCCCCGCAGCGTCACCAGCACCAGGCCGGCAACAATCGTCAGGTGCAGACCGGACACCGACAGCACATGCGCCAGCCCGGCGGCGGCCATGGTCTCGCGCGCCTCGTCGGACACCGCGCTCTGGTCGCCGGTAATCAGCGCCCGGGCGATGCCTGCCGTCGGTTGCTTGAGATCGGCGTCGATGCGTGCGGCAATGCCGCGGCGGATGCCGTCGATCACCCGCTCGGGCGCGGAGTCGCTCCCGCTTGCCACGCGCTCCACCGCGGCCGTGGCGTTGCCATAGGCGCCGACCCCGTCGAAGAAGGCGTGAAACTGTGAATCGAAGCCGTTCGGTATCACCGGACCCGGCACCGCATAGAACCGCACCGGCGCGCGAATGATGTCACCGGGAGCCAGCGCCGGCCCCTCGGCGATGACGATCCTGGCGCGGCGCATCGGCACCGCCCGCGAAGTCCCGGTTGGCGTGATCGAGGAAACGGTGGCCCGCGTGCCGGTCTCGAGTTCCGACACGATCTCGTCGACGCGCATCTCATAGGTGCCGTAAGCCGGACGAACCAGCATTGCCGTGCCGAACAGGGCGGCGTGGATGGAAAGCAGCGAGACCCCGGCCCAGAACGCACCGGCCAAGGTCAGGCCGTGCAACACCGCGGCCCGGCGGCGGGCCAGGATCAGGCAGATCGCGATGAGCGCGCCGACTGCCGCGAGCACCCATGGTTGCGGCTCTTCCGGCGTCGCCAGCGAGATGGCGAGGCCGGCGATGACCGCATAGGGCCAGAGCAGAAACAACCTGCGGTGATCGAGCGCCTCGCCCACGCTGCTGCGCAAGCGCTGCCATGGCGCCGGACGCGGCCGCTGGACCGGTGGCAATAGGCGTGGTGGGGCCGCCTCGGTCCGTGCCGGAGCCGGCTGCTCAACCACCGCCTTGCCGATAGTCACGCTCATCCGCCGAGCCCCCGCCCGATCGCGACCGGATGCTAGAGCGCTTTCAGGAAAAGTTGCAGACTTTTCTCCCGCGAAAGCGCGACAGCGGCGACTTGCGGCATTCCGGCGTTCTCCAAAACGGCGAAACGATCCGGCCGAGGCAGTGCAGGCACGCCAACTGCCGCGCTTGCGCTTCGGCTCCGGGGTGCTTACACACCGCCAAACGCCAATTTTCCGGGATGTTTCACCGCTCCATGGCTACCCCAGTCGTCACCCGCTTCGCCCCCTCGCCCACCGGCTATCTCCATATCGGCGGGGCCCGCCCGGCCCCGTTCAACTGGGCCTTTTCCCGCCCCACCCGCGGCCAGATGCTGCTGCGTATCGAGGATACCGATCGGGAACGCTCGACCGAAGGCGCCGTCAAGGCGATCTTCGACGGGCTGAAATGGCTGGGGCTCGATTGGGACGGCGAGCCGGTCATGCAGTTCTCCCGGGCGGCCCGCCACGCCGAGATCGCCAATGAGCTGCTGGCCCGCGGTCAGGCCTATTACTGCTACTGCTCCCCCGAGGAACTGGCCGAGATGCGCGAGACCGCCCGCGCCAACGGCCTGCCGCCGCGTTACAACGGCTATTGGCGCGACCGCGACCCATCCGAGGCTCCGGCCGGCGTTGCCCCGGTGATCCGCATCAAGGCACCGCAATCCGGCGAGATCCGCGTCGAGGACCATGTGCAGGGCGAGGTGGTGTTCAAGGCCGAGAACCTCGACGACTTCATCATCCTGCGGTCGGACGGCACGCCAACCTATATGCTGGCCGTGGTGGTCGACGACCACGACATGGGCGTCACCCACATCATCCGCGGCGACGACCACCTGACCAATGCCGCCCGGCAGATCGTCATCTACAACGGCATGGGCTGGTCGGTGCCGGAGATGTCGCACATCCCGCTGATCCACGGACCGGACGGTGCCAAGCTTTCGAAGCGCCACGGCGCCCTGGGCGTCGAGGCCTATCGGCAGATGGGCTACCTGCCCGAGGCGTTGCGCAACTACCTCGCCCGCCTCGGCTGGAGCCATGGCGACGAGGAACTGTTTTCGACCGAGCAGATGGTCGAATGGTTCACCCTCGAAGCGCTCAACAAGGGCGCGGCGCGCTTCGACTTCGTCAAGCTCGAGAACATCAACGGCCACTATATCCGTCAGGCGACGCCTGCCCGCCTCTACGAGGTGATGCTGGAGACAGCCACCGAGCTCAACCGCGTGTTCGACATGGATGGCCTTGTGGCCAACAAGGACACCGTGCTTGCCGCCCTGCCCGAGCTGCAGCCGCGCGCCAAGACCGTGCTCGAGCTGATCGATTTGGCGCAGTTCATCTATGCCGTTCGCCCGCTGACCATCGACGCCTCGGCGGCCGAGCAGCTGACACCGGACGCCCGCGCCAATGTCGGGGCCTTCGCCGATATCCTGAAGGGGCTCAACGACTGGTCGGTCGAGGCCATCGATGCCGCCGCCCGCGCCTTCGCCGAGGCACGTGGGCTGAAGCTCGGCAAGGTGGCCCAGCCGCTGCGTGCCGCGCTCACCGGGCGCACCGTCTCACCCGGTATTTTCGAGGTCATGGTGCTGATCGGGCGCGAGGAAACCCTGGCTCGTCTGGGCGACCAGGCTGGCTGATGCATATTGGGAAAAGTGATTAGGTCAGCGTTGTTCACCCACCTGTTGCAGTGGTGTTGTATATGAGCTACGCCAACCAAACCTGCCTCTAAACGACCATACGGCCTGCCCGCTCCCACCTTCCGCGGGCCCATAGAAGGCCATCAAGGAGTGCGAAGATGAGCGATACCGTCGCCAAACTCACCATCGGGGATCAGACTTTCGAGTTCCCGGTGCTTTCGGGCTCGGTTGGGCCGGATGTCATCGATATCCGCTCACTCTACGCCAAGACCGGCATGTTCACTTATGACCCGGGCTTCACCTCGACGGCGGCGACCGACAGCGCCATCACCTATATCGACGGCGACAAGGGCGAACTGATGTATCGGGGCTACCCGATCGAGCAGCTGGCCGAAAAGTCGAACTACCTCGAGGTCTGCTACCTGCTGCTCTACGGCGAGCTGCCCAACAAGGCGCAGATGGCCGATTTCGAACAGCGCGTCACCCGCCACACCATGGTGCACGAGCAGATGCACTATTTCTATCGCGGCTTCCGTCGCGATGCGCATCCGATGGCGATCGTCTGTGGCGTGGTCGGGGCCATGGCCGCGTTCTACCACGACTCGATCGACATCAACGATCCCGAGCAGCGCGAGATCGCCTCGATCCGCATGATCGCCAAGATCCCGACGATCGTCGCCATGGCCTACAAATACTCGGTCGGCCAGCCCTTCGTGTACCCGCGCAACGACCTCGACTACGCCTCGAACTTCCTTCGCATGTGCTTCTCGGTTCCGGCCGAGGACTACGTGGTGAACCCGGTCGTGGCCCGTGCCATGGACCTGATCTTCACCCTGCACGCCGACCACGAGCAGAACGCCTCGACCTCGACGGTGCGTCTTGCCGGTTCGTCCGACGCCAACCCGTTCGCCTGTATCGCGGCGGGCGTTGCCTGCCTCTGGGGCCCTGCCCATGGTGGCGCCAATGAAGCGGCGCTCAACATGCTCAAGCAGATCGGCACCGTCGATCGGATCCCTGAGTTCATCGCCAAGGCCAAGGACAAGAACTCGGGCTTCCGCCTGATGGGCTTCGGCCATCGCGTCTACAAGAACTACGATCCGCGCGCCAAGGTGATGCAGCAGGCTGCCAACGACGTGCTCGCCCAGCTCGGCGCCGACAACCTGTCGCCAACCCTGCAGGTGGCCAGGGAGCTCGAGAAGATCGCGCTCTCCGACCAGTACTTCATCGATCGCAAGCTCTACCCGAACGTCGATTTCTACTCGGGCATCATTCTCGACGCGATCGGCTTCCCAACCTCGATGTTCACCGCCATCTTCGCGCTCAGCCGCACCGTCGGCTGGATCGCGCAGTGGAAGGAAATGATCGGCGACCCGCAGAAGAAGATCGGCCGTCCGCGCCAGCTCTACAACGGCTCGCCGGTGCGCGACTACGAGCCGATCAGCGGCCGCTGATCGGCGTAAGCCAGCACCCGCGCGGCGGGATCGACAAGGGGCGCCTCGGGCGCCCCTTTCTGCATCAGGGCGCGCAGTTCGTGAAAGGCGGCGACCTGCGCCGCGACTGCGTCCGGGCTATCCAGCAGCGCGCTGAGCGGCCCCAGCGAGCGCTCGGCCCTGGGATCGACGAACTGCAGCTCGGGCACCACCTCGCGTCCGAGGATGATGTTGGGCAAGGCGATCTGAACCGGATGGCCGATCTGCGCCGCACGTTTCGCCTGCTGTGGATCGGCAACATAGGTCACGGCCATCGGCACGCCCGACATGGCGAGCTCGAAGCTGATGGTGCCGCTGACCGCGAAGGCGGCATAGGCGCACGCAAAGGCGGCGCTGCGCTCGTTCCCCGAGACGACCTCCACCGGCACCGGCCAGCCCGCAACTTCGGCCCTCAGGCCCTCGGCCAGCGCCGTCAGCGTCGGCATGATGAAGCCGGTGATGCGTGGGTGCGCCCGCAACGCATCTGCCGCCTGCCGCATCAGCGGCAGATGTCGGCGCAGCTCGCCGGCGCGGCTGCCGGGCAACAGGAGCAGCGGACCGCGCTCCGGCTGCGCTGGCCGCATCGGGAAACGCGCCAGCGCCGGATGGCCGACATAGCTGGTCGGAGGGCCGCCGAGTTCAGCCATCACCTTGGGCTCGAACGGCAGAACCGCCAGCACTTCGTCGAACAGCGGCCTGAGTTCGGCGGCGCGCTCAGGCCGCCAAGCCCAGACGCTGGGGGCGACGTAGAGCAGCATCGGCATCCGCAATCCCGCCCGCCGAACACGCTTCGCCACGGCTTTTACGAAGACCTGGGAGTCGATGAGCACGACAACGTCTGGGCGTTGACGGATGATGGCGTTCGCGGTCTGCCGGACGCGCCACAGCAGCAGCGGCAGCCGCCGCAGCACGTCGCTCCACCCCATCACCGAAAGGTCGTCCATCGGAAAAAGGCTGGTCAGCCCCTCCCCCTCGAGCTCCGGTCCGCCAACCCCGAGCAATGTGAGGTCGGTGCCACGCCGGAGCCGCTGGACCAGATCCGCGCCGATGCGATCGCCCGACGCCTCGCCGGCGAGGACGAACAGGCGCAGGGGCTCAGCCATCGGTTTGAAGACCGAGGACTGCGATGCCGTGCCGCTCGGCGGCGGTAACAAGTTTCGCTCGGTCGAGGATGAGGGAGCGTCCAGCCTCGACGGCAATGGCGCCGATTCCAGCCGCGGCGGCGCCCGAGACAGTGTCCGGTCCGATTGCCGGCAGATCGACATAGAGCGGCTGCTGCGGCTTTGCAGCCTTGGCAAGGACCAGCGGCCCAGTTCCATCGCCGATCCGGCCGGCGGCGCGATGCGCCGCGACGCGCGCCAGCAGCTCGTCTGTCCCGCCAACATCTTCGGCGGCAACGACGCGCCGACCGGCGATCACGACTGCCTGGCCGAGATCCAGCCGGCCGATCTCCCGCGCCGAGTGCAGTCCCTGGCGCGCCGCCGCCAGCTCGGCTTCAGTTGGAACGCGCCCGGCGAGATGGCCAGCTCCCGCCAAAATGTCGGCCGCCACGTCCTGCACGCCGATCACCTTGGCGCCGGAGAATTTCTCGATCGCCGCCGTGACCGAAGACAGCGCGGCATCCCCCTGCGCAGCGTCCCCTCCGTTGCCGGCGAACCCGGCCAACGCCTCGCGGTCGCCATCGGAGATCGTCAGGCCGCCCGCCAGCACCACGTGCGTCGCCTTGAAGGCGACGATCGCCGCGATGGCGCCGGTCGGGTTTCTGAGGTCTCCGGCGACCAGCAGAGCCCCGGGGCGCTCGGGCTGTGACGCAAAGCCCACCACCTGCACGGCGTCACCTGCTGCCAGCGCCGCTTCCACCACATGGGAGACGAGGGCTCCCGATCCGGCAAGGACGGAGAGCCGGCGAGGCATCATTCCTCGCCCGGCGCGTTGATCGGCAGGTGTCCCGGCAGGGTCAGCGGACGTTCGGCCGCGACAACGAACTTGACCACGTCCTGCACCAGCTGTTCGTCCGGGAACATGGCTGAAGCATCGTCCACACGCTCACGCAGCGTGCCCTCGGTGGAGAAGATCATGCGGTATGCGGTACGCAGGCGATGGATCGCCTCGCGGTCAAAGCCGCGGCGCTTCAGGCCGACGAGATTGATCCCCGACAGCGCCGCGGGATTGCCCAGCACCGTGCCGTACGGGATCACGTCCTTTTCGACCTTGGTCATGCCGCCGATGAAGGCGTGAGCGCCGATATGGACGAACTGCGCCGAACCGGAGTGGCCGCTCATGATCACATAGTCGTCGATCACGCAGTGACCGGCGATACCGGTATTGTTGGAGAGGATGATGTGATCGCCAAGGATACAGTCGTGGCCGATATGTACGCCGATCATCAGCAGGCAGTGGTTGCCGATCACCGTCTTCATGCCGCCGCCCGCGGTCCCCGGGTTGATCGTCACATGCTCGCGGATCACGCAGTCCGAACCGATCGCCAGGGTCGATGGCTCGCCCGCATATTTGAGATCCTGCGGGCGATGCCCGACGGACGCGAACGGGAAGATCGTGGTACGCGCTCCAATGCTGGTGCGGCCGGTGACCACGGCATGCGAGATCAGCTCGACGCCGTCATCGAGCGTCACGTCGCTGCCAACCACGCAGAATGGCCCGATCTTGACGCCAGCACCGATCTGCGCGTCGGGCTCTACGATCGCCGAAGGATGGATGGTCATTGTTCGCTGGGGCTCACCATGGCGCCGACTTCGGCTTCGGCGATGACCACGCCGTCGACGATCGCCTTGGCCTCGAACCAGCCCATGGTCATGCGGCGACGCAGCTTCCGGATATGATACTCGATCTGGTCGCCCGGCCGTGCCGGCTTGCGGAACTTGCACTTGTCGATCGTCAGCAGGTAGACGATGTGCTTCTCTCCGCCGGCCGTACCAGCGGCGATTGCCATCGCCCCCGCCGTCTGGGCCATCCCCTCGATAATCAGCACGCCCGGGAAGACCGGCGCGTCCGGAAAGTGTCCCTGGAAGATCGGCTCGTTGAACGTCACGTTCTTGATGCCGATACCGGAATTGTCCCCGTCGACCTCGATGATCCGGTCGATCAGCAGAAACGGGTAGCGATGCGGCAGAACCTGGAGGATCCGGCCGATATCCATCGACGAGAGTTCAGTCTTCTCGCTCGGTGGCGCCTCGTTCGTAACCGTCACTGTTGTCCCCTTTTGTTCAGTCGCCGCAACATCGCTACCTCGAGCTGCCAGACCTTCAGGTCCTGCGCTGGGTAGCCGCCAACTCTCGCGCCCGCCGGCACATCTTTGGTGACGAGGCAGCGGGCCGACAATATGCTGCCATTGCCGATCCGCAAATGTCCCGCCGTACCAGCGCCACCGCCGACCAGTACGTTGTCGCCGATGATCGTACCGCCGCCGATACCGCAGGTACCGGCGATGAGGCAATATCGCCCGATGCGGGAGTTGTGGCCAATCTGCACGAGATTGTCGATCTTGGTCCCTTCGCCGACCACCGTGTCGCCGAGTGCCCCGCGATCGACCGTGGAATTGGCGCCGATCTCGACTCCGTCCTGCACGATGACTCGGCCCAGTTGCGGGATCTTTCGGTTGCTGCGGCCCTGCCCCAGCCAGCCGAACCCCTCGCTGCCGATGCGCACGCCGGCATGCAGGACGACATTATTGCCCAGATAGGCGCATTCGATCGAGACATTCGAGGCGATGACGGCGTTGCGACCGATGGTAACGCCGCGGCCGATCACCGTATTGGGGCCGATAACCGTGTTACGGCCGATCTCGACTCCCGGGCCAATGACCACATTGGCGCCGATGCGGACACCTTCTTCGATGAATGGTGCTGCGCCGCCCGCCTCGAACACCCCGGTGGCGATACCGCGCGTGCCGAGCGGGTAGAGCCGCTCGAGCAGGTCGACGAACAGTTCATGCGGGCGCTCATCGACGATGGCGACGGCGCCGCGCGGTACGTCGGACACGAATCTGGGGTGGACGACGACCGCTCCAGCCCCGGTATCGGCGAGCGCCTCGCGATACTCGGCATGGGCCGCCAGCGCGAGGTGGTTCGGGCCGGCGAGCGGCAGCTCTTCCGCCCCCTGAATCACCAGGCCGGCAGCGCGCTTCTCGTCGACATCGATCTGCCGGCCCAGCGTCGAAAGCACGACGCCAAGCGAAATCGGTCCCGACGAGGAATGGAAGCGCGTATCGACCATGGCTGTCATTACACAACAAAGAGGCCGCGGGGCAACCGCGCCGCGGCCTCGATAACCAGGAAGGAGGGGCCGGCGGTTACGCCGGCCGCCGATTACAGCAGCTGCTGCAGCGTGAGCGAGAAGACCTGGGTCTTGTCGTCCGTCGCCTTGTTCAGCACGTAGGCGAAGTCGCCACGCAGCGGACCAAACGGGCTGTCCCAGATGATCGAGGCACCCACCGACGACTTGAAGTTCTCGTCGATGCTGTCTGCCTTGGGAATGAACGAGCTGCCATTGCCATCGATCAGAGCTGCGTCAGCCCAGACCGCGCCGCGGACACCGTAGGTCTCAGGCAGCACCGGGATCGGGAACTCGATCTCCGCCGAAGCCGCGACATAACCAGTGTAGCCGAGCAGTTCGTTGCTGGCGCCGTACTTCGGCCCCATGCCACCACTCTGGAACCCGCGCACCAGCGACCCCGAACTCCGGAATGCCTCGAGCGGGCTGACCGAACCGCCATCGAGCGCGGTAATGTAGCCGGCCTGGCCCTTGACGCTACCGATGACGTTCCAGTCCGACAGCAGCGGCATGAAGTAACGGGCCTTGGCCTCGGTCTTCAGCAGGTTGTAGTCCCAGCCCATATACTGCTGCGTGAAGGTTGCGTAGATGCCTTCCGTCGGGTGCTTCGAGTCATCCAGCGTGTTGTAGACCAGCGAGTAGCCGACCCAGGCCTTGTTGTAAGTGTCCTTGTAGTCGGGATCCGTCGGATCGAACACCGCGGAGAACGGCGCCTCTTCGTCCTTCAGGACCTTCTGCTCGAGGCCGACAAAGATCGAGCCGTTCAGATCGGTCGTGATCGGCGCGCCGAAGCGGAGCTGACCACCGGTCGCGGTCGTCCCGTAGATGTTGCTTTCCTTCTCGCCGACCACACGATGGTAGACGTCGAAGCCGGCCGAAACCCGCAGGCCCATGAACCGCGGCTCGGTGAACGAGAAGTCGATGCTGTTGCCCGACTCCGACGCACTCAGGGCAGCGCGGACATACTGGCCGCGGCCGAGGAAGTTGCGTTCGGTGACCGACACTTCACCCAGTAGGCCCGAGTTCGAGTCGAAGCCGGCGGTCAGGCCGTAGTCGCCCGTGGACTGCTCGTCGACGGTGATGTTGATGATTACCTTGTCCGGCGCGCTACCCGCCTGCATGTCGAAGCTGACGGTCTTGAAGAAGCCGAGCCCCTCGATGCGCGACTTGCCGCGCTGCACCATCGAACGGTTGAAGGGGTCGCCTTCACCAAAGTCCAGCTCACGCCGGATCACCGCATCGCGGGTCTTGGTGTTGCCGGTGATGTTGATGCGCTCGACATAGATGCGGGCGCCCTCGTCGACCAGGTAGGTGATGTTAAACGTGCTGTTCGCCACGTCACGATCGATGCGCGGCCGCACGTCGGCGAACGCATAACCCTGAGCCGTGGCTTCGAATGCCAGGTCTTCCTGCGACTTCTGCAGGTCGGCCAGCGAATAGGTGCCGCCCTTGCCGGTGCGGATCGCGCCGGTCATGGCATCGGGGTTCAGGCCCGGGATCGAGGTCTCGACACCGATCTGGCCGAACTTGTAGCGCTCACCCTCGGAAATGGTGAAGTTGACGAAGTAGGCGTTGCGCGAGGCATCGTACTCACCGACGGCCGAGGTCACCTGTGCGTCAGGGTAGCCGTGGTTCATGTAGTAGAGCTCGATCAGCCCACGATCGACGGTCAGCAGATCTTCGCTGTAGGTGTCGTCGCGGAACAGCCAGCTCAGCAGGCTCGTCTCGTGCGTCCGGATGATGGACTTCAGCGTGCCCGAACCGATCGAATTGTTGCCGGTGAAGTTGATCGCCGCAATCCCGGTGCGCTGGCCTTCGTTGACCACGAAGGTGATGCGTGCGCGGCCGTTTTCCGACTGCTCGACGCGCGGCGTGACCGTCACGCCCATGTAGCCCTTGCCGACATACGCCTGCCGGATCGATTCGGCGTCAGCCGCCAGACCCGCTTCGGTGAAGCTCCCCTGCTCCGCGACGTTGACCATCGCCAGCAGCTGAGCGTCGGAGAAACCGCTATTGCCCTCGAACAGCACCGCAGAGATGAGGCGTTGCTGTTGAGCCTGGGCCGCATCGACGCCGATGAATGTACCGCTGACGCCTGCGAGCGGCGCTGCCACGAGGGCGAGCGCTACAAAGATACCGCGCATCAGCTTTTTCGGGTTCGTCATGATTCTTGTTGCCTCGTGCGACCTACGCCGGGAATCGCCATGCACAGCGTCCCCAGCTAACTCCATCAAAAGCTTTTACTGGAATTTTAACCACGGACAAGCCGCGATGGGCTTCGAGGTTAGCGAAAGATTGGTCCCCGTGTATTCCTGCAACACCTGGAAAACTAAGCTTATCCAAGGGTTAACGGGAATGTAGGGGCATTCGGGCAAATGCGTCCGAGGCGCGGCAGGATTGTGGTGATGTCACGCCCTGCCCGCTGCCCGACCCGTCATCCGAGGCTGCGGATGTAGCTCAGTATCGTGTCATTGAACGTGGTGAAGATCATCAGGCTGAAGACGACGGCCAGCCCGAAACGATTTCCGATGTCCTGGACCCTTTGGCTCAAAGGTTTCCCGCGCGCCGCTTCGGCCAGATAGTAGAGCAGATGGCCGCCATCGAGCACCGGGATCGGCAGCAGGTTGAAGATGCCGATGTTCAACGACAGCAGCGCCATCAGGTTGATCAGGGCCACGACGCCGAGACTGGCGACCTCGCCAGACACCTTTGCCACTTTCACCGGGCCGCCTAGCTGTTCGACATCGCCTCGACCGACGAAGAAATCGCCGAGGAACGCTACCGTGCGGTCGACGATAAAGCGGACCTCCTCGAAGGTCATGCCGATCGCTTCGATCGGATTGGGTCGATAGAGCACGACCTCGGACTGCTCGATATTCTTGGTGACGCCAAGGCGCCCGATACGGTGCGAGTTGCCGAACCGATCGGTCGTCGTCACCGCCTGCGGCACAGCCGTGACGGTTTTCGTCTGTCCGCTGCGCTCGAACGTGATGCTGACCTGGCGCTCGGGCGCCGTGGCGATCAGGCGTTGGAAATCCTCGAAGCCGCGCACCTCATAGCCATCGACCGACACGATGCGATCGCCCTCGGCCAGCCCGGCCTGCCCGGCCACCGATTCCACCGGCACGGCATCGAGAACCGCCGGGATGGTGTATCGGCCATAGCCAAGCAGCAGGGCATAAAGCACCAGCAGAGTGAAGATGATGTTCGCCACCGGCCCGGCGACCACTACGGCGATGCGCTGCCAGACGTTCTTGTTGACGAACAGTTGCCGGCTCAGTTCGGGGCCGGCGCGCTCGATGAAGTCCTCGTCGGGCATACTGGCGGCGTTCATGTCGCCGACGAAGCGGACATAGCCGCCAAGGGGAATAGCCGAGAGCTTCCAGCGCGTGCCGCGCCTGTCGTTGAAGCCGACCAGTTCCGGCCCGAACCCGATCGAAAAGGCCTGGATGGCAATGCCATTCCATCGCGCTACCAGGTAGTGCCCCATTTCGTGCACGAACACGATGATGGTGAGCACCACAAGGAACGGCACCACGTAGGAAAGCAGCCAGAAAACAAAGTCCATGTCGTCGGTTCCGAATGCCCCGCGGATGCAGAGAAGCTAGGGCGCGAATGCGTTGAGATTACGATAGGACGGGGTGTCGCAGCGTCACCAGATCAGGAAGCCGGACGCCACCGCGCCGAGGCCGCCATGCAGCACGCCCACCACACAGAGGAAGATCGAACTCAGCGTCAGGCTGTCGAGGCGATCCATCAGGCCGCCATGGCCGGGGATGATGTCACCCGAGTCCTTGATCCGGAAACGCCGCTTGATGGCGCTTTCGGCGAGATCCCCGATCTGCCCCAGAATGCTGAGCGCAGCGCAGAGTGCGAGGCCCATCCACCATGGCGACTGCGGCACGACCAGCAGCCAGACCACCAGCCCGACCAGCGTGCCTAGCGCGAAACCGCCGATGGCGCCTGACCAGGTCTTGGACGGCGAGATATCGGGGGCCAGCTTTTCTCCGCCCACCTGCCGGCCGGTGAAATAGGCTCCGGTGTCGGTCGCCCAGATCACACATCCCAGCAGCAGCCCGGCCCACAGCCCGCTGTCGAACACCCCAGGCTGGTTCCACGTCGCCTCGCCCCGGATGGTCAGCAGCGCGATGATGACGATGCCGTAGAACACCACGCCGCCGATCCGCCACAGCCGCGTCTCCGGGCTGCCGAACGCCGCCACGACCGCGGCGATCGCCACCGCCGCGAACGAAGCAACGGCGCCCAGCGCCGGGTAGATCAGCGCGGCGATGACCAGCAGGCCGATCAGCGCGCCACCGACCGTCGTGAGCGGTTTCAGCGTCACCATGCGCTCCCACTCGCGGTAGCAGCCGGCGAACACGGCGGCGACCAGCGCGGCGAACACGTAGGAGCCGAAATAGAGCCCTACTCCGGCCATCACCAGCAGCACGATGGCCGAAGCGAAACGAGGGCCGAGATCCGTCCAGGACCGGCGGGCAAGCGGATTGAACTGGGGACCGTGGTCCTCCGGTGCGCTCACTGGCTCCTCGACTCGATCCCGCCGAAGCGCCTGCTGCGCGAGGAATACTCGTCGAGCGCCTTGAGGAAGACCTGCTCGCCGAAATCGGGCCAGTTCTCCTCGACGAACACCAGCTCCGAGTATGCCCCCTGCCAGAGCAGGAAGTTCGAGACCCGCTGTTCGCCGCTGGTCCGGATGATCAGGTCCGGGTCGGGCGTACCCGAGGTGTAGAGCGCCCGCGCAATGGTCTCTTCGGTAATGTCCTCGACCCGCAGCTTGCCGGCGGCAACCGCCTGGGCAATCGCCTTGGTCGCCTCTGTCAGTTCGGACTTGCCGCCATAGTTGAATGCGACGATCAGCTCGAGACCGGTATTGCGGGCGGTCTTGGACTGCACCTCGTCGATCAGCCGCCTGAGCGCGTCATCGAGGCCGACGCGGGTGCCGATGATGCGCACCCGGACATTGTTCTGGATCAGCGTCGCGAGATCGGACGCGACGAAGCGGTGCAGCAGGCCGAAGATGAAGTTGACCTCATCGCGCGGCCGGCTCCAGTTCTCGGAGGAAAAGCTGAACACCGTCAGGTGCTTGACACCGTAGCGGATCGACAGATCGACGAGCCGGCGGAGCGCCTTGACGCCCTCGACATGCCCCTCCGTCCGCAGCTTGCCGCGCGCCTTGGCCCAGCGGCCATTGCCATCCATGATGACCGCCAGATGGGCAGGAATCTTGAGGCCGGGCTTCTCGTTGAGCGTCGTTGCTACGGCAGTATCGGCGGACATTGACGCCCTCCAGGGGCAGCGCGTTACAGGCCCATACTAGACCTGCATGATTTCCTGTTCCTTGACGGCCAGCACATTGTCGATATCGGCCACCGCGGCGTCTGTCGCCTGCTGCACCTGATCGCCCAGCTTGCGGCTGTCGTCCTGGCTGAGGTCGCCGTCCTTCTCGAGCTTCTTGAGCAGGTCCATGCCGTCACGACGGATGTGGCGGACGGCGACGCGCGCCTGCTCGGCATAGTTATGCGCAACCTTGGTCAAGTCGCGGCGGCGCTCTTCGTTCAGCTCCGGCAGCGGCACGCGGATCACCACGCCTTCGGCTGCCGGGTTGAGCCCGAGGCCCGAATTGCGGATCGCTTTCTCCACGGCGCCGGCAAGCGTACGATCCCACACCTGCACGCTCAGCATCCGGGCTTCCGGCACGGTGACCGTCGCCACCTGGTTGAGCGGCATGCGACCGCCATAGGCCTCGACCGTTACGGGCTCCAGCAGGCTGGCGCTGGCGCGTCCGGTCCGGAGGCCAGCCAGTTCGTCCCGCAGCGAGACGATCGACTTCTGCATCCGGTCCTTGAGTGCGGGTAGCGAGAATGCCTCGGCCATCGTAAAACTCCTTGATATCCCGCGTCTTAGCCGACGCGTGTACTCCTTGCCCGGCCGGCCAGGACGCCTTTGAGGCCTTCCTTGTCGTCGAGCGCGTAAACAATTATCGGCAAGCCGTTGTCGCGGGCAAGCGCGAAGGCTGCGGTATCCATGACCCTGAGGTCCTTGGCGATCACCTCTTCATGACTGATCGTCTCGAAGCGGAGCGCCTTGGGGTTCTTCTTGGGATCCTCGGAATAGACCCCGTCGACCTTGGTGCCCTTGAGCAGCACGTCGCACCTGAGCTCGATCGCCTTGAGCGCCGCTGCCGTGTCGGTGGTGAAGAACGGGCTGCCCGTGCCGCCGGCGCATACCACGACGTAACCGTCGCTCAGCGCCAGGTTGGCGTCGCGCGCCGTGAACGTATCGGCCACCGTCTCCATCGGCACGTTGGAATAGACTTTGACCTTCAGGCCCTTCTGCTCGATGGCATCGCCCAGCGCCAGCGAGTTGATCACCGTGCCCAGCATGCCCATCAGGTCGCTGGTGACCCGGTCGCCGCCCTTGGCCGCCACGGCCATGCCGCGGAAGATGTTGCCCGCGCCGATGACGATCGCCACCTGGATGCCGCTCTTGGCGACTTCCGCGATCTGGTCGGCCATGGCGTGCAGGAATTTCGGCTCGATGCCGAACGATTGGTCGCCGGCAAGGACTTCGCCGGAGACTTTCAGCAGAATCCGTTTATAGGCGGATTTGGCCATTCGTCAGTCTCCCGAAGTGCGCTGCAAGGCCCGAATCTAAGGGCGTCGCAGGCGGTTATGGCATATTCGGACGGGCTGTTGACCAGCCCGTCCGAAACTTATCCCGCGTCTTACTTCACGCCGGCAGTGGCAGCAACTTCGGCGGCGAAGTCGGTCTCTTCCTTGGCGATGCCTTCGCCCAGCGCGTAGGCGACGAAGCCCGTCACCTTGATCGGGGCGCCGACATCCTTCTCGGCATTCTTGACCACGTCGGCGATCTTGGTCTCGCCGTCGATCACGAACACCTGCGAGAGCAGCGTCACTTCCTCGTAGAACTTGCGCACCCGGCCTTCGATCATCTTTTCGATCACGGCGTCCGGCTTGCCGGATTCCTTGGCCTGCTCGGTGAAGATGGCGCGCTCGCGGGCCACCACGTCCTGGTCGATGTCGTCGGGCGACACGCTCAGCGGCTTGGTGTTGGCGATGTGCATGGCAAGCTGCTTGCCCAGCGCGTTCAGCGCCGCCTTGTCACCGGTCGACTCGAGCCCGACGATCACGCCGAGCTTGCCGAGACCCGGGGCCACCGAGTTGTGCACGTAAGAGCCGATGACGCCGTCCTTGACGGTCAGCGTGCCGGTGCGGCGCAGGTTCATGTTCTCGCCGATCTTGGCGATCGCGTCGGTCAGCTCGGCCGAGGCGGAGCGGCCCGAACCCGGGTACGGCATCTCGCTGAGCTTGCTCACGTCGCCATTGGCGTCGAGGGCGAGCTTGGAGATGTTGCCGACGATCGACTGGAACTGGTCGTTACGGGCAACGAAGTCCGTCTCGGAGTTCACTTCGACGATGGCGCCGCGTGTGCCGTCGATCGACACGCCGACCAGGCCCTCGGCCGCGACGCGGCCGGCCTTCTTGGCGGCCTTGGCGAGACCACGGGTGCGCAGCCAGTCGACTGCCGCTTCCATGTCGCCACCGGTCTCCTCGAGGGCCTTCTTGCAGTCCATCATCCCCACGCCGGTCAGTTCGCGGAGCTCTTTAACCTGCTGAGCGGAAACAGCCATTTCATATCACCTTTCCGCGGCCCCTGCCCGGAGCCGCGCCATTGTTCGAATGCGTAACCCGGAGCGAACCGGATTAGTTGGCGGCAGACGACGTATCGGCGTCATCGGCGCTGAGCGCCGGCTCTTCCGGAGCCTCGGCGGAAGCACCCAGGTCGGCGCCACGGCCGGCGGCCGAACGGCCGATGCCGTCGATCGCTGCACGGGAGACCAGCGAGCAGTAGAGCTCGAGGGCACGGGCCGCGTCGTCATTGCCCGGAATGGCGAAATCGACGGTGTCGGGATCCGAGTTCGAGTCGACGATGGCGATCACCGGAATGCCAAGGCGCTTGGCTTCCTTGATGGCGTTCGCTTCCTTGTTGGTGTCGATCACGAACAAGAGGTTGGGCAGGTTGCCCATGTCCTTGATGCCGCCCAGGTCGCGCTCCAGGCGCTCCTGCTCACGGCTGAGGAGCAGCAGCTCCTTCTTGGTCAGGCCATGGCCGCCTTCGGCCTGCTGGGCCTCGAGCTCGCGCAGACGGGCGATCGAGTTCGAAATGGTCTGCCAGTTGGTCAGCGTGCCGCCAAGCCAGCGCGAATTGACATAGTACTGGGCGGACTGGCGGGCAGCCTCGGCCACCACCGGTGCAGCCTGGCGCTTGGTGCCGACGAACAGCACGCGACCGCCGTCAGCGACGGTGTCCGAAATCAGCTGCAGCGCGCGCTGCAGGGCCGGCACGGTCTGGCTGAGGTCGAGAATGTGGATGTCGTTGCGGACGCCGAAAATGTGGCGCTCCATCTTGGGGTTCCAGCGGTGCTTCTGGTGGCCGAAGTGAACACCTGCTTCGAGCAGCTGACGCATGGAAAAATCGGGCAATGCCATGGAAGGCTTCCTTTACCGGTTATTGCCTCCGCGAGCGTTTGCGGCGAGATACCTCGCCACCGGTTGGAACCATCGGCCTTAGTGCCGCGGCGCCGCGCTTCGCGTGTGAATTACGCCCGGTTATCCGGACGCGCCGCGCATATAGGGGGTTTTGCTGTCATAGGCAAGTGCGGGCTCAGGCCGGACGCCTTCTGCTCGTGCGCTATGCCGACGCACGCCTGGCTTGCCACCGCAACAGCGCCAGCTTCAAGGCGAAAAGGGCAGCCGACAGGAGGAGAAGGGTCAGTGTAACCAGAAAAGCCAGCAGCCTGCCATCATTGGACATCGGCTAGTTCAGCCGGACGTCCACCACGCCTTCCATCGCCTTGATGCTGCCGGCGATTTCGGCGCTGAGCCTGTAGCCGCCCTTCAGCTCGATCTCGTATTCCTTGGCGCCCGCATCGCGGATGACGATGAAGCTGACCTGACCTTCGCCGCCGGGCTTCAGCTGCGAATGGATCGGGGCGAGGCACTTTTCGGAGCCGGCGAACACGGTGAGGCGGCGGCCGACCTTTTCGGCCGCGCCCTCGATCGGCTCAGCCTTGTTCAGGCGAATGCTGATGCCATCGGGCCGTTCGTCGGCTTCAACAGTCAGGATCACCGACTTGCCCGGCTGCAGGACATCGGAATACTGGCTGATCTGCTCGGAAAAAGCGATCACCTCATAGCCGCCGCTGGCATCCGACAGAGTGAGGATCGCCATCGGCGTACCTTTTTTGGTGCGCCGATCGTTACGGGACGCAATGGTGCCGGCGATCCGCCCTGCCCGTGCGTCGGCATCCTTCACCGCCCGCTCGAAATCGCTGTAGGGCGTCACCCGCAGCCGGTCGAACAGCTCGGCATACTGGTCGAGCGGATGGCCCGACAGATGGAAACCGATGGCGCCGTGCTCGCGGGACAGGCGCTCGGCCGGCGGCCAGTTGGTCACGGCCTGGTTGAGGATTATCGGCTCCGGCCGGTCGGCCGCGAACATATCCATGATGCCGTCGGCGGCGTTGGCATTGGTGCGCTGTGCCGTGGCGACGATCGCGTCGATAGCGGCGAAGGCCTGCTCACGCCGCGGCACCAGCTGATCGAACGCTCCTGCATTGATCAGCGCTTCCAGGGTGCGTCGGTTGATGATCCGCGCATCGACCCGGGTGGCGAAATCGCCGAGATCGGCGAACGGCTTGTCGCCGCGCGCTGCCATGATGTGCTCGGCCACCGCCTGCCCCACGCCCTTCACCGCGCCGATGGCATAAAACACCTTGCCGTCATGGGTGTTGAACACCGCATCCGAGCGGTTGACGCAGGGCGGCACGATCTCGATGCCGTGCTTTTTGGCGTCCTGGCGGAATTCATTGAGCTTGTCGGTATTGCCCATGTCGAGCGTCATGGTCGCCGCAAAGAACTCGTGCGGGTAATGCGCCTTCAGAAATGCCGTCTGGTAGCTGACCAGCGCATAGGTCGCGGCGTGCGACTTGTTGAAGCCGTAATTGGCGAACTTGGCCAACAGGTCGAAGATGGTGTCGGCAAGGCCCTTCTTCAGGCCGTACTTGATCGCGCCTTCCTGGAAACGCGCCCGCTGCGCATCCATCTCGGCCTTGATCTTCTTGCCCATGGCGCGGCGCAGCATGTCGGCTTCGCCGAGCGAATAGCCGGAAAGGATCTGCGCGATCTGCATCACCTGTTCCTGGTAGACGATGATGCCGTAGGTCTCGTCGAGGACCTCGCTCAGCGCCTCATGCGGATACTCGATATCCTCGTCGCCGCGCTTGCGGGCGTTGAACAGCGGGATGTTCTCCATCGGACCCGGCCGATAGAGCGCCACCAGCGCGATGATGTCCTCGAAGCGGTCGGGCTTCATGTCGACGAGGGCCCGGCGCATGCCGGCGCCTTCCACCTGGAACACGCCCGCGGTGTCGCCGATCGAATAGAGCTTGTAGGTCTTCTCGTCGGTGATCGGGATGTCTTCGATGCGGAACTTGCCGTCGCCGCTGCGATTGATCATGTCGACGGCGCGCTTGATGGTGGTCAGCGTCTTGAGGCCCAGGAAGTCGAACTTCACCAGCCCGGCCGTTTCCGACCACTTCATGTTGTACTGGCTGACCGGCATATCCGAGCGCGGGTCGCGATAGAGCGGCGCCAGTTCCTGCAGCGGCCGGTCGCCGATGACGATGCCGGCGGCGTGCGTCGAGGCGTGGCGATACAACCCCTCGAGCTTCTGGCCGATGGCGAGAAGGTCACGGACCTGTTCGTCCTCGTCGGCGAGCTGCTGCAGCTGCGGCACTTCCTTCAGCGAGCGCTCGAGCGTCCACGGGTCCGCCGGGTTGGCCGGCACCAGCTTGGCGATACGATCGACCTGCCCATACGGCATCTGCAGCACGCGGCCGACGTCGCGCAGCACGGCGCGCGCCTGGAGCGTACCGAAGGTTATGATCTGCGCGACCTGCGCCTCGCCGTATTTCTGCTGGACGTAGCGGATCACCTCTTCGCGGCGATCCTGGCAGAAGTCGATGTCGAAGTCCGGCATCGACACGCGTTCGGGGTTGAGGAAGCGCTCGAACAGCAGGTTATAGGCGAGCGGATCGAGGTCGGTGATGGTGGTCGCATAGGCCACCAGCGAGCCCGCGCCCGAGCCGCGGCCGGGGCCGACGGGAATGTCGTGCGCCTTGGCCCACTGGATGAAATCGGCAACGATCAGGAAGTAGCCCGGATACTTCATCCGCTCGATGATGCCGAGCTCGTACTCCAGCCGTTCGCGATAGATCTCTTCGGTCTTGCCGGGAGCGACGCCGACCACGCGCAGACGTTCCTCAAGACCGGTGCGCGCCATATGAGCCAGGGCCTGCGCCTCGGCGGTCACGGCCTCCTCGGCGGACTGGCCGGGGGAGGCGGCGAAGGTCGGCAGCACCGGGTTGCGCTTCTTCGGCCGGTAACCGATGCGTTGCGCGATCTCGATGGTGTTGTCCAGCGCTTCGGGCAGATCGGCGAAGAGCTTCTGCATCTCCTCGCGGGTCTTGAAATAGTGCTGGTTGGTGAGCTTGCGGCGTTCGGTCTGCGCCACCACGGTGCCGCCGGCGATGGCCAGCAGCGCGTCATGGGCTTCGTGGTCGATGGGGGCCGGATAGAACGGCTCGTTGGTCGCCACCAGCGGCACGCCGCGGGCATAGGCATAGTCGATGAGCTTGGCTTCGTTCAGCGTTTCCTGCGGACGGCCATGCCGCTGCAGCTCGATATAGAGCCGGTCGCCGAACAGCTCGCGCAGGCGGTCGAGCCTTGCCAGTGCGATGGCATCGGCATTGTTGGCGAACCAGGGGTCGATGGCGCCTTCCGGGCCGCCGCTGAGGCAGATGATGCCATCCAGCGCCTCTTGGTGCATCCAGCCGAGCTTCGCGGCGGCGCGCCCGTTCTCGCCTTCGAGATGCGCACGGCTGACCAGGCTCGAAAGGTTGGCGAAACCGTTCTCGGAAGTCGCCAGCAGCACCAGTCCGCCCTTGCCGAAGCGGCCGCGATCGTGGCCGCGCTCCTGCATGCGATCCTGGCTGTCCTCCATGGCGGAGAAGTCGACCGCCAGCTCGACGCCGATCAGCGGCTGGATGCCCTTGCCCGCTGCCTTCTCGGAGAACTCGAGCGCCCCGAACAGGTTGTTGGTGTCGGCGATGCCGAGCGCCGGCTGCTTGTCCGCCTTGGCGAGGTCAAGCAGCTTCGAAAGCGGCAGCGCTCCCTCGAGGAGCGAGTAAGCCGAGTGCACGTGCAGGTGAATGAAGCCGGGGCCAGCCATTCGTCGTTCCTAACCCCGTGGCGGCACCACGGCCACACACGAGGACGTCAATCCACAGCCCTGTCACACGAGTCGGGCAGCGATATCCATCCAGGTCAGCGAGGCGACCGAGAAGCCGCAAATGGTGACGAAAGCCAGCAGATCCTTGACGAAAGAGAGCATCGGAACCTCCAAAGTTTCTGTTCCGTTCTTCTATGTTCGCAATTTGTTCTTGTCTAGCGACATCGACCTAGCCATGAGTACATGGTTAACACGCGAGTCGGCGATGGCACCGGACTGCAAGGAGAACAGGCGTTGAACCAACAGCAGAAAGCCGAGCGTTTTCAGGCGCTTCACCAGGGCCCGCTATTCGTCATCCCCAACCCGTGGGATGCGGGTAGCGCGCGGCTCCTTGCCGGGTTTGGTTTCCAGGCCCTGGCCACTACCAGTGCCGGCCTCGCCTTCGCGCTCGGCCGTCGCGATGGCGAGGGCAGCGTCAGCCGCGACGAGGCTCTGCGCAACGCCGCCGATATTGTGGCCGCAACCGACCTGCCGGTGAGCGCCGATCTCGAGAATGGTTATGGTGACACGCCGGAAGCTGCGGCCGAGACCACCCGGCTCGCCGCCGCTGTGGGCCTCGTCGGCAGCTCGATCGAAGATGCGACCGGCAATGCAGCCGATCCGATCTACGACTTCGACCTGTCGGTAGAGCGGGTCGCGGCCGCGGCTGAGGCGGCGCATGCCCTGTCATTCCCCTACACCTTCGTCGCCCGCGCCGAGAACTTCCTCCACGGCCGCAATGACCTCGATGACACCATCCGCCGGTTGCAGGCCTACGAGAAAGCCGGCGCTGACGTGCTGTTCGCGCCTGGTCTGCCGAATCTCGACGCTATCCGCACCGTCTGCGCGTCGGTGACCAAGCCGGTGAATATCGTCCTGGGGGCGAAGCATACCCCCTACTCCCTCGCCGACCTCGCCGCTGCCGGCGTGCGACGCGTCAGTACCGGCAGCTCGTTCGCCCGCGCTGCCCTGACCGGGCTGCGGGATGCATCGCTCGAACTGCTTGGCCCGGGGACCGCGACTTACCTGGACGATGCCATCAGCTTTGCCGAAGTGACGGCACTGATGGCCGCGAAGCGCTAGGCTGTCGAGCCGGCTGGATTTCACGTAGCGATGCGGTTACGCCTTCAGCCATGGCGATAGATGCCCGCACCCGCAAGAAGCTCGTCCGTATCCTGAAGCTGCTCGGATCCGACAATCCCGGCGAACGCGACTCCGCCGCGCTCGCTGCCCACAAGCTCGTCGCCTCGCTCGACACCGATTGGGATACCCTGCTCGAGCCGCCGCCCGAGACCAGGGTGGTGGTGCGGCGGGTGCGCGAGTGGGACATCAACCACCAGGAAGCCGCCGAGACCCGCATCCGCCAGCTCCGGGACACCAACGAGCGGCAGGCCCGACAGATCCGCGGTCTCAGGACGCGGGTGAACACCCTGCTCGATCGCGAACGGCTGCGCCGGGCCAGTGAAGCTGACGAGGGCGAGATACGGCCGGACGGCTAGGTCCTTGAAGCGGCCGGATCATGTCAGTCGCCCTTCGCTCCCGGCCCTCAGTCCGAGCTGCACGACCCTCATGGAGCGGATAGGAGACGCAGGCCATCGCCCTACAGCGTGATCGGCTCGATCAGCCCGCCGCGCAGCGTCACGATGCGGTTGGCGCGCCGCGCCAGGTCGTGGTTATGCGTGGCGATCAGGGCCGCGGCGCCCTCTTCCCTGATCAGCGACGCCAGGGCGTCGAACACCACATCGCTGGTGGCGGGGTCGAGATTGCCGGTCGGCTCATCCGCGAGGATGATGCGCGGGTGGTTGGCGGCGGCGCGGGCAATGGCGACGCGCTGCTGCTCACCGCCGGACAGCTCGGCGGGCCGGTGCTGGGCTCGCGGCGCGATGCCGAGAATGTCGAGCAACTGCATGGCCCGCTTCTCGGCCGCGGCCTGGTCCCGGCCGGCGATCAGTTGCGGCATGGTGACGTTCTCGAGCGCCGAGAACTCCGGCAGCAAATGGTGGAACTGGTAGACGTAGCCGATCGTGTCTCGGCGCAGCAGGGTGCGGCCACGTTCGTTGAGCTTGCTGGTCGGCACGCCCGTGATTTCGACCTCACCGCCCTGCGGCCGCTCCAGCAGCCCCGAAATATGCAGCAAAGTCGACTTCCCGGCGCCCGACGGCGCGACGATGGCAACGAGCTCGCCGCCCTTCACCTCGAGGTCGGCCGCCTCCAGCACCCGCACCAGCGTGTCGCCCACGCCGTAATGGCGATGCACCTTTGCGAGCTTCAGGTGGACATCACTCATAGCGCAGGGCCTCGACAGGATCGTATTGGGCGGCGCGCCAGGCGGGATAGAGCGTCGCAAGGAAAGACAAGCCCATCGCCACGGCAACGATGGCGATCACTTCGGATGGATTGGTGCGGCTGGGCAGCGAGGACAGGAAGAACACCTCAGGCGGAAAGATGGTGATCCCGAGCAGGCGCGACAGGAACGCCCTTATCGCTTCCGCATTGGCGGCGATCACCAACCCGAGCGCCAGCCCGAGCAGCGTGCCGCCGACGCCGATGGCGACGCCCGCGATGCCGAAGATCCGCATGATCGAACCACGGGTCGCGCCCATGGTGCGCAGCACCGCGATATCGGTACCCTTGTCCTTCACCAGCATGATGAGGCTGGAAATGATGTTGAACGCCGCGACGACCACGATCATCGACAGGATGACGAACATCACGCTGCCCTGGGTCTGCAGCGCATCGAAGAAATTCTGGTGCTGCTGGCGCCAGTCCGACAGGATCAGCGGCCGATCGATCTGCTGGCCGATCTTCAGCCGCATCGCGTCGAGTGCATTGGGGTCGGCAATGAACACCTCGATCGCCGTGGCGCGGTAGATGCGGTCATAGGCCGCCTCGCGGTCGGCTTCATCCGCATCGAGCGGCGGCACGCTCGCATCGGGCTTCAGCACCCGATCGAACATCTCGAGATAATCCTGCGCCGGCCGGAGCGGCATATAGAGATAGAAGCTGTCGAACTCGGTCATCCCGAGGTCGAAGATCACCTTGACTGGAAATGACCGTGTGCGCGGTCGGGCGCCGCTCTGCAGCCCCGAGGCATCGGGGCTCAGCAGGGTTACGGTGTCCCCGATATTGACCTTCAGCTTCTCGGCGAGGCGCCGGCCGACCGCCACGCCGTTGCCGTCATCCCAGCCATCCCAGTGCCCGAGAATGGCGCCGTCGTGCAGGAGCTTGAGCTTGTCGATCGAGCCCAGCGAGACGCCGCGTACGATCACACCGGTGGAATCGGCCCTGGCGCCGGAGGCCAACGCCTGCCCCTCCACGAACGGAACCGCCGCTATGACGCCGTCGACACCCTGAATCTGCTCGGCCGAGCGCTCGTAATCGGTGAAGCGCGCCTCGATCGGATAGGCCGAAAAGTGCCCGTTCAGTCCAAGCAGCTTGGAGACGATCTCTGCGTTGAAGCCGTTCATCACCGAGGTGACGACGATCAGCGCCGCTACGCCGAGCGCGATGCCGGTCAGCGTCAGCCCGGCGATCACGGAGACGAAGCGATCGCGCCGACGGGCACGCAGGTAACGGCCGGCGATGAGGAACTCGAAGCGCGAGAACGGGCCCGGGTCGGCTGCAGGCGTGCGGTCGGTCACTGGTTCAGCCCTTCGATCGGATCGAGCCGCGCCGCGCGCCAGGCGGGATAGAGCGTCGCGAGGAAAGTCAGGCCGAGCGACAGCAGCACCACCAGCACCACTTCGCCGGTATCGATCCGCGACGGCAAGGCGGACATCAGGAACAGCTCGGGTGGGAAGATCGAGATGTTGAGCAGGTTCGACACGGTCGACCGGATCGCTTCGACATTGATCGCGAACACCACCCCGAGCACCAGCCCGAGGAACGTGCCCGACAGCCCGATGGCGAACCCGGTCATCGAGAAGATCCTGAGGATGGCGCCGCGCGTTGCGCCCATGGTGCGGAGCACGGCGATATCCGGCCCCTTGTCCTTTACCAGCATCACCAGGCTCGCGATGATGTTGAAGGCGGCGACGAGAATGATCAGCGACAGGATGACGAACATCACCACGCGCTCCACCTGCAGCGCCGAGAAGAATGTCGCGTTGCGCTGCTGCCAGTCGGTGATGGTGAACGGCCGGTCCAGCGCCGCCTGCAGCTTCTCGCGCATGCCTCCGATCTGGTCGGGGTCGGCGACGAACACCTCTACCCCGCTCGCCTTGTAGGCGCGCTCATAGGCGGCATCGATCTCTTCGTCGGTCGCCATCACCCCGGGCATCTGCACGCCGGGCTTCAGCTTGTCCTCGAACATGCGGAAATAGACCTGCGCCTCCTGCATCGGCAGGTAGACGTAGAACCCGTCATACTCGGGCATGCCGATGTTGAAGATGACATTGACCGGCAGCGTCAGCTCGGCCGGCGTCATGCCGAACGGGGTCGGCGTACCGTTGGGATTGATGATGGTGATCTGGTCGCCCAGCGCCACGCCGAGCCGCTCCGACAGCCGCTGGCCGATGGCGGCGCCCTGGCTGCCGTCCCATTGATCCCAGCCGCCGAGCGCCGCGCCGTCGCGCAGCAGCTGCAGCTTTGCCAGCGATGCCTCGCTGATGCCGCGCACCACCACGCCGGTGGCGCTGGCATTGCCCGAAGCAAGCGCCTGCCCCTCGACATAAGGGATGGCATAGCGCACCCCCTCGACCCCTTCGAGGCGCCTCACCACGTCGTCGTAGTCGTCAAACCCGTCCGCCGTGGTCTGCACCACGAAATGGCCGTTGAGGCCGAGGATCTTGCCCAGCAGTTCGGTGCGGAACCCGTTCATCACCGACATCACGACGATCAGTGTCGCAACGCCCAGCACCACGCCCACCAGCGTCAGAATGGCGATGACCGAGGCGAACTTCTCCTTGCGGCGGGCCCGCAGATAACGGCCCGCCACCAGGAACTCGAAGCGCGAAAACGGCCCCGGCCCCTTCGCCGCGATGGGCGGGGAAGCGGTCAAACGCTGTCCCGCCGCTGCGGCACGATCAGTGACTTGAGGCGCCCGACCGCTGCCTCGATCGACAGCGTCTCGCGCTCGCCCGACTTGCGGTGCTTGATCTCGACCGTGCCATCCTTGAGCCCGCGCGGCCCGACGATCAGCTGGTACGGGATGCCGATCAGGTCGGCCGCCGCGAACTTGCCGCCGGCGCCCTGGTCGCGATCGTCGAGCAACACGTCGATGCCTTCGCGGCTGAGGTCGTCATAGAGCCGTTCGGCCGCCCGGTCGCTCTCGGCGTCGCCGACCTTGAGGTTGATCACCACGGCTTCGAACGGCGCCACGCTGACCGGCCAGACAATGCCGGCATCGTCGTGCGAGGCCTCGATGATGGCGGGCACCAGGCGGCTCGGCCCGATACCGTAGCTGCCCATCTGCACCTCGACCGCCTGCCCTTCCTGGCTGGTCACGGTCGCCTTCATCGGCTTGGAATACTTGGTGCCGAAAAAGAAGATGTGACCGACCTCGATGCCGCGCGCCGCGAGCTGGTGCTCGGGCTCGACAGCGGCCTTGAAGCCCGCTTCGTCGGTCATCTCGTCGGTGGCGGCGAACAGCGACGTCCAGTCCTTGAAGATCGGCGTCAGGTCGCTGCGGAAATCGGTGTCGATCGCCGGAATCGGCTTGTCCACCAGGCGCTTGTCGAGGAACACCGCGCTCTCGCCGGTATCGGCCAGCACGTGGAACTCGTAGCTCAGGTCGCCGCCGATCGGGCCGGTATCGGCCCGCATCGGCACCCCGACCAGCCCCATGCGGTGGAAGGTCCGGAGATAGGCTACGAACATGCGGTAGAAGGCCTGCGTCGCACTGGCCTCGTCGAGGTCGAACGAATAGGCGTCCTTCATCAGGAACTCGCGCGACCGCATGGTGCCGAAGCGCGGACGGATCTCGTCACGGAACTTCCACTGGATGTGATAGAGGTTCAGCGGCAGGTCCTTGTAGGACTTCACGTAGGTACGGAAGATGTCGGTGATCATCTCCTCGTTGGTCGGCCCGAACAGCATGTCGCGCTCGTGCCGATCCTCGATACGCAGCATCTCCTTGCCATACGCATCGTAGCGGCCCGATTCCTTCCACAGATCCGCCGACTGAATGGTCGGCATCAGCAGCTGCACGGCGCCCGAGCGGTTCTGCTCTTCCTCGATGATGCGGATGATCTTGTTCAGCACCTTGAAGCCGAGCGGCAGCCAGGAATAGCTGCCCGCAGCCTGCTGCTTGATCATGCCGGCACGCAGCATCAACTGGTGCGAGACGATCTCTGCCTCTTTCGGCGTCTCCTTCAGGAGGGGCAGGAAGTAACGGCTCAAACGCATGTACGGTCCTCGATGGCGCCGGATTCGGATTGCGAACCCTATAGCGTAAAGCGGGGCAAAGTGGAGCCCGCAAAAGCGCGCGAAACTTAGGCAAACGCCCGGTCGTGCGGTACTTTTGCGCAACCTGAAGCGGCTACCAAATGCTGACCGGAAAACTATGTAAAAATGCGATGGCTGCCATGCAGAATCCGCTTGGCAGCCCCAGATTCAGTTGTTAGGGTCCGTCGCCATAAGAACACAGGCAACCACAAGTTGCCGGACGTCGACAACGTCAAGGGAGGAGCGTTGGCAGCCACCTAACCGTGTGCCTAAGACCAGCGTATTGTCGAGAAACTCTTCAAAGCAGGGCTTCGGCCCTGCTTTTTTCATTGCAGATGAAGAAACGATGACAAGTTCTTCTGAGTTCAGGGCAATTGCACTTTCACTCGAGGGCACGACCGAAGCTCCGCACTTCGATCGGCGGGCTTTCAAGGTCGCGCGCACTTACGCCACCCTCGCCGCCGACGAGTTGACCGCCAACCTGAAATTCACGCCCGACGAACAGGAGTTCAAGGCACTGCTGGCGCCCGAGGCATTCGTGCCGATCGACAATGGCTGGGGCCGCCAGGGCTGGACGACGGCGGTGCTGGCAAAGCTCAGCGAAGCCGAGCTGCGAGCGGCGCTCGAAATGGCCTACGCCCATGCTTTGCCGAAGGTGAAAGCCAAGCGGCGCTAGCCACGCCTCGAGCGGCCCACGGCGCCGGAAATGACACCGAGTTCAGTTGCGCGATCGGGAGCTGCTCAGCGCCAGTACTCGATCAGCCACGGGGTGGTGAGCCCCCACAGCAGCAGCCCGGTGACCACCGCGGCAAGCACAGTGGTCGCCAAGAGCTTCGGCCACAGCCGCAGGATCCCGGCCGGCGCACCACGCTCGGTCCCTTCGATCCACTCGCCCGCATCCACCTGGTTGCGCACCTTGAACGGCAGCACCAGGAACAGGCAGATCCACCAGGTGACGAAGAAGATGGCGATGAAGGTTCCGACTTGCATGGCGAGCCTCAGACTCGGTGTACGAACACCGTTACGTTGGGTTTGCGGCCCCAGTAGGACGAAACCTCGCTGCGGACCGCCCGCTGCAGCGCCGTGTTGACCAGTTCGGGGTCGTTGCGGCGCTTGGGCGGAATCGACTTGAGCGTTCCTGTTACCGCACGGCGAACGATCTCGGGCAGCGACTCATCGTCATCCTCGACATCCGGCAGGCCTTCGATCACCGTTTCCGGCCCGGCCAGCACCTGACCTGAGGAATTGACGCAGAGGCTGACCACGATGTGGCCGCCAAAGCTGAGCCGCCTCCGGCCCTTCACGCCGCTCTCCTCCGGCGTGCACAGCACATTGCCATCGAGATAGAGCTGGCCGACACGCACCTCGCCGGGGAACTGCGTGGTGTTCGGGAACAGCCGGACCATGTCGCCATTGCGGGCATGAACCACGGTCTCGATCCCATGCTGGCGGCCGAGCAGCGCATGCGCCTCGAGATGCGCCGCCTCGCCGTGCACGGGCACCAGCACGTCCGGCTTGATCAGGTCATAGAGCCGTTTCAGTTCCTCGCGGCGCGGGTGGCCGGTGGTGTGCACCAGCCCCTGCGTCTGCGTGATCACTTCGATGCCGCGGTCGATCAGCATGTTCTGGATGTCGATGACTTCGCGCTCGTTGCCCGGGATGGCCCAGGACGAGAAGATCACCCGATCACCGGCATTGAGCGAGATCTCCGGATGGTCCTCGCGCGCGATGCGGGCGATGGCGGCGCGGGCTTCACCCTGGCTGCCGGTACACAGCAGCACCACCTTGGCGCGCGGCAGTGCCTTGTACTCGTTCTGGTCGAGGAACGGATCGATCCCCTCCAGCATGCCGAGTTCGCGGGCGATGCCGCTGATCCGGTGCAGTGCCCGGCCCGACATCACCACCTTGCGACCGGCCTTCTGGGCTGCCCGCGCCACCGAGATCACCCGGCCCACATTGGAGGCGAAAGTGGTGACGGCAACGCGATGCGTCGACGAGGCGATCAGCGCCTCGAGCGTCGAGGCGACCTCGTCCTCGGACGGGCTGGTGCCGTCCTTCATCGCATTGGTGGAATCGCAGATCAGCGCGATCGGGGTGGAACGGTCTTCACCGATCTGGGCGAAGCGGCCGATATCGGTCGGCGGACCTCCCACCGGGTGGGGATCGAGCTTCCAGTCGCCCGTATGGATCACCCGACCGACCGGCGTGGTGATCAGCAGCGCGCAGCTCTCGGGAATCGAGTGAGCGACGTTGATCGCCTCGATGGTGAACGGGCCGACGCTGAAGGGCTTGCCCACCCGCATCGGCTTGACCTCGATATCCTCGACGATGCCTTCGGACTCGCGCTTGGCGCTGAGCATCGCCGCGGTGAAGGCGGTGGCATAGACCGGGCGATCGAAGGCCGGCCACAGGTCGAGCACGGCGCCGTAATGGTCCTCGTGGCTGTGGGTCAGCACCAGCGCCAGGATGTCGTCGGCATTCTCCTCGAGAAAGGCCGGGTCGGGCAGGATCAGTTCGACCCCCGGTTCCTGCGGTCCGGCAAAGGTGACGCCGCAATCGACGACGATCCACTTGCGGCTGCGCTCCGGCCCGAACCCATAGGCGCCCATGTTCATGCCGATTTCGCCCACGCCGCCAAGCGGCACGAAGACGAGCTCATCGGGTCTCGGCTTTGCCATTGTCAGTTCCTAACGCTTGCGGTCGTGCCGAAATGCACATCACCGGCGGTGATGGCAATACGGCTGTTGTCATTGGCGCGAACGATCAGTCGTCCGCCCTCGTCGATAGTCTCAAAGATGCCGCGCACCACGTCGCCGTCGCGGTTCACCGCGACTTCGGCGCCGATGCCGGCGGCGGAGCGCCGCCACAGGTCGAGCACCTCGGTCACCCCCCTGCCCCGATCCCACAGTTCGAAGGCATCGACCCAGGCATCCGACATTGCGCCGAACACCGTCTCAGCCGTGGTATCGAGCCCAAGGGCGCGCAGCGAGGTCGCCGGGTAGGGCAGTCCCTCGGGAGCCTCGACCACATTGACGCCGATCCCCACCACGATGGCCATCTCGCCATTGGGGCGCTTGTGCGCCTCGAGCAGGATGCCGGCGAGCTTGGCACCGTCAGCCAGTACGTCGTTGGGCCATTTGAGCGCAATGCGGCCATTGGCCGTATCGGCGCCGTCGATGCCGGTCTTGAGCGTTGCAGCCGGGACGATCCCGGCCAGCGCCTGGTTCAGCGAAACGCCGGCGACGAAGCCGAGCGTCGCGGCAATAGCCGGATCGACCGCCGGTACCACCAGCAGGCTGGCCGCCAGATTGCCATGCGGCGATTGCCATGGCCGGCCACGCCGGCCGCGACCTGCCGTCTGCTGCAAGGCGCAAAACCAGACATCGCCGATATCGCCTGCCTGGGCGGCTGTCGCCGCCTCGGTGGAAGTCGATCCAACGCTGTCGAAGCCGTTCAGCCTGTAGCCGCGCGAGACCGCCCTGGACCCGAGCCAGAAAGCTGCCACTAGAACAGGCTTCCGGCCGCGCTGTGCGCAGCGGCGGTCAGCGGCGACCCCACCGTGACGAAATAGGTCACGATCAGGAAGCCGATGCCGGCCATCACCACGTTCAGCTCGCCCGGCACCGCGGCGAACTTGGCCACCGGCTCGTCGAAATACATCACCTTGACGATGCGCAGGTAGTAGAACGCGCTCACCGCCGAGGCGAGCACGCCGATCACTGCGAGGACGAACAGGTTCTGCTCGACCGCGGCGAGGAACACCTGCCACTTGGCGAAGAACCCGGCCAGCGGCGGCAGCCCGATCAGCGAGAACATCAGGATGGCGATGATGGCGGCGACGAACGGCCGCTTCTGCGCCAGCCCGGCGAGCTCGGAAATCGTCTCGACCGGGCCGTTCTCGGTGCGAAGCGCCAGCACGCAGGCAAAGATGCCGACGGTCATGGCGATGTAGATCGCCATATAGACGGCGACGCCCTCGACGCCGGCCTCGGTGCCCGACGACAGGCCGACCAGCGCAAAGCCGACATGGCCGATCGACGAATAGGCCAGGAGGCGCTTGAGGTTGTTCTGCCCGATCGCCGCGAAAGCAGCGAGCACCATCGAGGCGATCGACAGGAAGATGACGATCTGCTGCCAGTCATGCGTGATCGGCGCGAAGCTGACCGTGGTGACGCGGATGAACAGCGCCATCGCCGCCACCTTCGGCGCAGCCGCAAAAAAGGCGGTGACCGGCGTCGGTGCGCCTTCGTAGACATCCGGCGTCCACATGTGGAACGGCACGGCGGAAATCTTGAAGGCGATGCCGGCCAGCAGGAACACCATGCCGAAGATCAGCCCGATCGAACGGCTGTCGAGCGAGATCGCGGTCACGATCTGGTCGATCTGGGTGGTGCCGGTGAAGCCGTAAACCAGCGAGGCGCCGTAAAGCAGCATGCCGGACGAGAGCGCGCCGAGCACGAAATACTTGATACCGGCTTCGGTGGCTTTCCTGTCCTCTCGCTTCATCGCCGCGACCACGTAGAGCGCCAGGCTCTGCAGCTCGAGGCCGATATAGAGGCTCATCAGATCATTGGCCGAGACCATGATCATCATGCCCAGCGTCGCCAGCAGCACCAGCACCGCATACTCGAACTTGTCGATGCCGTGCTCTTTGCTGTTCGGCAGCGAGATCAGCAGCGTTGCGGCAGCGCCGCCCAGCACCAGCGCCTTCATGTAGCGGGCAAAGCCATCGACGATGAACACGCCGTTGAACAGCACGCCGGCCGCCGGCTGCAGCAGCAGCACAGCCAGCACCACGAGGAGCAGCACGATGGCGACGATCGAAACCGCCTTCGAACTGATGCCCTTCCAGAACAGCGAGACCAGCAGCACTACGATGGCGCCGACGGCCAGCAGCAGTTCCGGATAGGCGGGGGCGAGCGAAGCGAAGCTCGTGACGTCGGACAGCATGCCCGTCTCCTAATGGCCGGTCGCCGCAGCGACCGCAGCGGGCGCGGCACCGATGGCGTTGGCAAAGTTTTCCGCGACGAGGTTCACCGATGCGGCGGTCGCATCGAGGATCGGCGCGGGATAGAAGCCGAAAACGATGGTGAGGATCACCAGCGGCACCAGGACGATGGCTTCGCGCCGGTCGAGATCGAGGATGCCCTTCAGCGATTCCTTGGTGAAGGCGCCGAAGATCACCCGACGATAGAGCCAGAGCGCATAGGCTGCCGACAGGATCACGCCGAACGCCGCGAAGAACGCCACCCAGGTATTGGCCTGGAACGCCGCCAGCATGGTGAGGAATTCCCCGACGAAGCCCGAGGTGCCCGGCAGGCCGACATTGGCCATGGTGAACACCATGAACACCACGGCATAGCGCGGCATCGGCGATACCAGCCCGCCATAGGCGTCGATCTCGCGGGTGTGCATCCGGTCGTAGACGACGCCGACGCAGAAGAAGAGCGCGGCCGAGACGATGCCGTGCGAGATCATCTGGAAGATCGCGCCGTGGATGCCGTAGATGTTGCCGGTGAAGATCCCCATGGTCACGAAGCCCATATGGGCGACGGACGAGTAGGCGATCAGCTTCTTGATATCGGTCTGCACCAGCGCGATCAGCGAGGTGATGATGATCGCCGCGATCGACAGCACGAACACGAAGTTCGCGAACTGGTGCGACGCGTCGGGGAACATCGAGATCGAGAAACGGATGAAACCGTAGCCGCCAAGCTTGAGCAGGATCGCGGCCAGGATCACCGAGCCGCCGGTCGGCGCCTCGACGTGCGCTTCAGGCAGCCAGCGGTGGAACGGCCACATCGGCATTTTCACCGCGAACGACGCGAAGAAGCCGATCCACAGCCAGGTCTGCACCTCGGGCGGGAACTTGAAGGTCAGCAGCTTGACGATGTCGAGCGTGCCGGCCTGCCAGTACATCGCCATGATGGCGATCAGCATCAGCACCGTGCCGGTGAAGCTGTAAAAGAAGAACTTGTAGGTCGCCTGGATGCGTCGTGCCCCGCCCCAGATGCCGATGATCAGGAACATCGGGATCAGCGTGCCCTCGAAGAACACGTAGAACATCGCCAGATCGAGCGTCGCAAACGCGCCGATCATGAACGTCTCGAGGATCAGGAAGACGATCAGGTACTCTTTGACCCGCTTGGTGATGGAGCCGAAGCTCGACAGGATCACCGCCGGCATCAGCACCGCGGTCAGCGGGATGAACAGCACCGAAATGCCGTCGACGCCCATGCGATAGCCGATCGAGTCGCTCCAGCCGTAGTTCTCGACGAACTGGAAACCGGTGTTCGACGGGTCGAACAGGTACCACAGGTATAGACTGAGGGCAGCCGTCACCAGCGTCACGCCCAGCGCGATATAGCGCGCCAGGTTGTTGGCCGCCTCGTCGCGTCCGCCGACAAACAGCAGCAGGAACGCACCCAGCGTCGGCAGGAAGGTGATGACCGTCAGAAGGTGGTCACTGAAGATCATCCCAGGAGTCCCCCGGCGGCGATGGCCCAGGTGAGCAGCGCCGCAATACCGATAAGCATGGCGAAAGCGTAGTGATAGAGGTAGCCGGACTGCAGCTTCACCACCTTGCCGGTAATGTCCTTGACGCGATTGCCAAGGCCCTCGGTGATGGTCTTGTCGACCAGCATATCGTCAAAGCCCTTCCACAGGGCGGTGCCCAGCCACAGAGCCGGCTTGACGAAGATGCGGTCGTAAAGCTCGTCGAAGTACCACTTGTTGAGCAGGAACAGGTAGAGCCCCGGGTTGGCGTGCGCCATCCGCTTCGGCATCTCGCGGTCGTAGACATACATCCACAACGCGGCGCCGAAACCGAACAGCATGGCGAACGTCGCCGACCACTTCACCCATAGCGGCACGCCGTGGGCGGCCTCGAGCAGTTGCTCGGAGACGACCAGCGAGCCCTGGAAGAAGTGCTCGATATGCTCGGCATGGCCGAAGAACAGGTCGTTGAACACCACGCCCGCCAGCACCGCGCCGACCGCCAGCACATAGAGCGGCACCAGCATGACGTTGGGGCTCTCATGGGCGTTGTCGTAGGCGCTGCCGTGATGCCCGTGATCGTCATGGGCATGGTCGGCATGCGCATCGTGCCCATGGTGCTGCCCGCGCGGCTCGCCATGGAAGGTCAGGTGGATCAGGCGCCACGAGTAGAAGCTCGTGAACATCGCCGCGATCACCAGCGCCCAGAAGGCGATGTAGCCGGTCGAACCACCCGCCGCATAGGCGACTTCGATGATCCCGTCCTTCGAAAAGAACCCGGCAAAGCCGAGCGGCGTGCCCGGAATACCGACGCCCGTAAGCGCCAGCGTGCCGATGATCATCATCCAGTAGGTGACCGGGATCTTCTTGCGCAGCCCGCCCATGTTCCGCATGTCCTGCTCATGGTGCATCGCGTGGATGACCGAGCCGGCGCCCAGGAACAGCAGCGCCTTGAAGAAGGCGTGGGTGAACAGGTGGAAGACACCGACCGAGTACATCCCTGCCCCGAGCGCCACGAACATGTAGCCGAGCTGCGAACAGGTCGAGTAGGCGATGACGCGCTTGATGTCGTTCTGCACCAGGCCAACCGTCGCCGCAAAGAACGCCGTCAGCGCGCCGACCAGCATCACCACCGTCATGGCGAAGGGCGAAAGTTCGAATAGCGGCGACAGCCGCGCCACCATGAACACGCCGGCCGTCACCATGGTGGCGGCCTGGATGAGCGCCGACACCGGTGTCGGGCCTTCCATGGCGTCCGGCAGCCAGGTGTGGAGCAGAAACTGCGCCGACTTGCCCATGGCGCCCATGAACAGCAGCAGGCAGACCACGGTCATCGCGTCCAGATCCCACGACAGGAAGTGGATCACCGGCAGGTTACCCTTGAGCCCGTCCGCAGCGTGGAACGCGCCGTCGAAATCGAGGTGCCCGAGCACCACGAAGGCAGCGAAGATACCGAGCGCAAAGCCGAAATCGCCGACGCGGTTGACGACGAACGCCTTCATGGCGGCGGCGTTGGCGGTGGGCTTCTTGTACCAGAAGCCGATCAGCAGGTAGGACGCGAGGCCCACCCCTTCCCAGCCGAAGAACATCTGCAGGAAGTTGTCGGCCGTCACCAGCATCAGCATGGCGAAGGTGAATAGCGACAGGTAGGCGAAGAACCGCGAACGGTGCGGATCATCGGCCATGTAGCCGATCGAATAGAGATGAACGAGGCTGGAAACCGTGGTCACCACCACCAGCATCACCGCGGTGAGCGTATCGACGCGCAGCACCCAGCGCAGGTCGAGCGCACCGGAGACGATCCAGCGCATCACCTCGACCTTGTTTGCCTCTGCGTGGCCCCCGGCCTCGGCGGCCTCCGGTGCGAACCAGAAGCCGGCGAAGACGATCCAGCTCAGCACCGCGGCGCCGATCAGCAGCCCGGTGGTGATGTACTCGCTGGTGCGGTGGCCGATGATGCGGCCCAGCAAGCCTGCGATCAGGGCCCCGACGAGCGGGAAGAATACGATGGCCTGGATAAACACCGGGTCAGCCCTTCAGCGAGTTGACGTCTTCCACGGCGATGGAGCCGCGGTTGCGATAGAAGATGACGAGGATGGCAAGACCGATCGCGGCTTCCGCGGCGGCCACCGTGAGGATCAGCAGCGCGAACACCTGCCCGGCGAGGTCGCTCAGCTGCGACGAGAACGCCACGAAGTTGATGTTCACCGCGAGCAGGATCAGTTCCACCGACATCAGGATGACGATGATGTTCTTCCTGTTGAGGAAAATCCCGAACACGCCCAGCGTGAAGAGGATCGCCCCGACGGTCAGGTAGTGCCCGAGGCCGATGCCTGTTTCTGCCAGCATTTAGAGCCCCTGCCCCGATTTGACCTTGACCAGTTCCGTGCCTTCCGAGCGCTTGCGGCCGGTCTGGCGGAACACATCCTGCCGCTTGACGTTCGACTTGTGCCTGAGCGTCAGGACGATCGCGCCGATCATGGCGACCAGCAGCACGCCGGCGGCGCCCTGGAACAGGAAGACGTAGCGCGTGTAGAGCAGCTGCCCGATGGCGCGCGTATTGTCGATCGCCGCATCCATCGGCACCGCGGCCGCCGCGCCCGAGTCGACCGGCAGCACGAAGCTCCCCGCCACCAGCAGCAGCTCGAGCAGCAGGATCACGCCCACAACCACGCCCACCGGGGCGTATTGCAGCATGCCCTGGCGCAGCGACGCGAAATCGACGTCGAGCATCATGGTGACGAACAGGAACAGCACCGCGACGGCGCCGACATAGACGACGATCAGGATCAGCGCGAGGAACTCGGCGCCGGCCAGCATGAACAGGCCGGCCGAATTGACGAATGCCAGGATCAGGAACAGCACCGAGTGCACGGGATTGCGCGCCGCGATCACCATCAGCGCCGAAGCGACGGTGATGACCGAGAACACATAGAAGAAGAACAGCGGCAGCGTCATCTCGATCCCTTACCGGTACGGCGCGTCGGCGGCGAGGTTGGCTGCGATCTCGCGCTCCCAACGATCGCCATTGGCGAGCAGCTTCTCTTTCGAGAAATACAGCTCCTCGCGCGTTTCGGTCGCGAACTCGAAGTTCGGCCCTTCGACGATGGCGTCGACCGGGCAAGCCTCCTGGCAGAAGCCGCAATAGATGCACTTCACCATGTCGATGTCGTAGCGCACCGTGCGGCGGGTGCCGTCGTTCTGGCGCGGGCCGGCCTCGATGGTGATGGCCTGGGCCGGGCAGATCGCTTCGCACAGCTTGCAGGCGATGCAGCGCTCTTCGCCATTGGGATAGCGGCGCAGCGCGTGCTCACCACGGAAGCGCGGCGAGTACGGGATCTTCTCGAACGGGTAGTTCACCGTCTTCTTGGGCGCGAAGAAGTACTTCATCGCCAGGAAGAAGGCGCCGACGAACTCGCGCAGCAAGAGGCCGTTGAGAAACTGGGCGAAACGCATCAGACGGACCCTCCGTGCCAGCCCCAGCCGGTGAGCTGGAGAACCGCGGCGACGACGACCACCATGACGAGCGAGATCGGCAGGAAGACCTTCCAGCCGATACGCATCAGCTGGTCATAGCGGTAGCGCGGCACGATCGCCTTGGCCATCGCGAACATGAAAAACACCAGGCAGAGCTTGAGGACGAACCAGACCACGCCCGGGATCCAGGTGAACGGCGGCAGGTCGATCGGCGCGGCCCAGCCCCCGAGGAACAGGATCGTGGTCATGCAGCACATCAGGATGATGGCGATGTATTCGCCCAGCATGAACAGCAGATACGGGGTCGAGGAGTACTCGACCATGTAACCGGCCACCAGTTCGGACTCGCCTTCGGGCAGGTCGAACGGCGGGCGGTTGGTTTCCGCCAGTGCCGAGACGTAGAAGATCACGAACATCGGGAACAGCGGCAGCCAGTACCAGTTCAAGACGCTGAGCCACGGCACGCCGAGTATGTGCGCGATGCCGCCCGATTGCTGCGCCACCACGATGTCGGTGAGGTTCAGCGAACCGACCACCAGCAGCACCGTAATGATCACGAGGCCGATCGAGACTTCGTACGAGACCATCTGCGCCGCCGAGCGAAGCGCACCGAGGAAGGCGTACTTCGAGTTCGAAGCCCAGCCGCCCATGATGATGCCGTACACGCCCAGCGACGAAATGGCGAAGATGTAGAGGATGCCGATATTGATGTCGGCCAGCGCCCAGCCCTTGTCGAACGGGATCACCGCATAGGCCGAGAGCGCCAGGATCGAGGTTACCAGCGGCGCCAGGATGAACAGCACCTTGTCCGAACTTGCCGGAATCACAGGCTCTTTGAGCACGAACTTCAACAAGTCCGCGAAGCTCTGCAGCAGCCCGAGCGGGCCGACGACGTTGGGGCCGCGACGTTGCTGCACGGCCGCCCAGATCTTGCGGTCGGCAAGCAGGATATACGCGGTGAACAGCAGCAGCGCGACGAGAAGCAGCAGCCCCTTGTAGATGAAGCCGACCTGCGTGCCCCACCCGAAAATCGGGATGCCGAGCAGGTAGTCCAGCGCTGAAACGACGAAATCCATCTGGGCCCCTTACTCTGCTGCCTGCCGGAGACCGGCCTGCAACGCGGCGCATTCGCCCATCGTCGCGGACGACCGCGCGATCGGGTTGGTGAGGTAGAAGTCTGCAACCGGCGACGTGAAGGTTGCCGACTTGGTCTTGATCGCCGCGCCGGCCAGCGTCTTCACATCGGCCAGCGAACCCTGGGCGATCTGGTCGAGCCGCGCCAGATGCGGGAACTCGGCATAGATCTGGGCGCGCAGCTGGTTCAGCGAGTTGAACGGCAGCGGCTGGCCGAGCACGGCGCTGAGCGCGCGGAAGATCGCCCAGTCTTCCTTCGCCTCGCCCGGCGGGAACACGGCGCGCTCGGCGAGCTGCACGCGGCCCTCGGTGTTGACGTAGGTGGCCGACTTCTCGGTGTAGGCGGCAGACGGCAGGATCACGTCGGCGCGGTGTGCACCGGCATCGCCATGCGTGCCGACATAAACCACGAACGCCTTGCCCATGGCCGAAGTGTCGTACTCGTCGGCGCCGAGCAGGAACAGCACGTCGAGCTCGCCCTTGCCGGCGAGGCCGATCTGGTCGGCCGAGCAGACGCCGCCGTCATGCGGCACGAAGCCGATATCAAGGCCGCCGACGCGACCGGCTGCATTGTGCAGCAGCGCGAGGCCGTTCCAGTCTTCCGAGGCGCCCGAACCGGTGGCGAGCTTGGCCGCCATGGCCAGCACGTCACGGCCGATCTGCTTGGAATGCGCGGCGCCATGCGACACGGCGCCCTCCCCCACGATGATCAGCGGCCGAACGGCCTTGGACAGGATCTCACCGAAACTGCCCTTGCGCGCCACGAGGTCGGCCAGCGCCGACAGGCCGTTGCCCAGATACTCGTACTTGTAGGTGAGGTCGGCATTGTCGCCGATCACGGCGATCGGGGTGTTCTTGGCACGCCACGCCTTGCGGATGCGAGCGTTGACCAGCGCCGCTTCCTTGCGCGGGTTGGACCCGATGATCAGGATGGCGTCGGCTTCCTCGATGCCCGCAATGGTCGGGTTGAAGATATAGGCCGAACGCGGCATGGACGGGTCGATCCCCGACATCGCCGGGCGGCAATCGGTCATGCCCGAGCCGAGCGAGGTCATCAGCGCCTTGAGCGCGTACATGTCCTCGACCGCCGCCAGGTCGCCGGCAATGGCGCCGACCTTGTTGCCGCCGCCCGAAGCCTTGATCGCCTTGGCGATGGCGGCAAACGCCTCATCCCACGACGCCGGCTTCAGCTTGCCGCCGGTCCGCACATAGGGGCGGTCGAGGCGCTGGCTCTTCAGGCCATCCCAGATGAAGCGGGTCTTGTCGGAAATCCACTCTTCGTTGATCGCCTCGTTGACGCGCGGCAGGATGCGCATCACTTCGCGGCCGCGGCTGTCGACGCGGATGTTGGAGCCAACCGCATCCATCACGTCGATGGTTTCGGTCTTCACCAGTTCCCACGGGCGGGCGTGGAACGCGTATGGCTTCGACGTCAGCGCGCCCACCGGGCAAAGATCGATGACGTTGCCCTGCAGCTCGCTGGTCAGCGCCTGCTCGAGATACGAGGTGATCTCGGCGTCTTCACCGCGGCCGAGCAGGCCCATCTCGGTGATGCCGGCGACCTCGGTGGTGAAGCGGACGCAGCGCGTGCAGTGAATGCAGCGGTTCATCTCGGTCTTCACCAGCGGCCCGAGATACTTGTCCTCGACGGCCCGCTTGTTCTCGGCGAAGCGGTTCTTGTCCACGCCATAGGCCATGGCCTGGTCCTGCAGGTCGCACTCGCCACCCTGGTCGCAGATCGGGCAATCCAGCGGGTGGTTGATGAGCAGGAACTCCATCACCCCTTCGCGGGCCTTCTTGACCATCGGGGTGTTGGTGAACATCTCCGGCGGCTCGCCGTTCGGCCCGGGACGCAGGTCCTTGACCGACATGGCGCAGCTGGCCTGGGGCTTGGGCGGACCACCCTTCACCTCGACGAGGCACATCCGGCAGTTGCCGGCGACCGACAGCCGCTCGTGGTAGCAGAAGCGCGGGATCTCGGCGCCGGCGGCTTCCGCCGCCTGCATGAGCGTGTAGTAGTCGGGGACCTCGACGAGCGGACCGTCGACTTTGATCTGGGCCATGGGGCCTTACTCCGCCGCGATCGAGGGCACGGCGCCCTCGCCGGTCGAGGACCAGGGATATTGGTCGATCCGCGCTTCGATGACGTCGCGGAAATTGCGGATCAGGCCCTGCACCGGCCAGGCCGCCGCGTCGCCGAGCGCACAGATGGTGTGCCCTTCGATCTGCTTGGTCACGTCGAACAGCATGTCGATCTCGCGCTTCTGGGCGCGGCCTTCGACCATGCGCTCCATCACCCGCATCATCCAGCCGGTGCCTTCGCGGCACGGCGTGCACTGGCCGCAGCTCTCGTGCTTGAAGAAGGCCTGGATGCGCCAGATCGCCTTGATGATGTCCGCCGACTTGTCGAGCACGATCATGCCGCCGGTGCCGAACGAGGACTTCTTCTCGCGCAACCCGTCGAAATCCATGATCGCGGTGCGCATGTCTTCGCCGCGCACCACCGGGCAGGACGCGCCGCCCGGGATCACCGCCAGCAGATTATCCCAGCCGCCGCGAATACCGCCGCAGTGCTTGTCGATCAGCTCTTCGAAGGTGCAGCCCAGCGCATCCTCGAACACTGCCGGCTTGTTGACGTGGCCCGAGGCCATGAACAGCTTGGTGCCGGTATTGTTCGGCCGGCCGATACCGGCGAACCAGGCGCCGCCACGGCGCAGGATTTCCGGCACGACGGCGATGGATTCGACGTTGTTGACGGTGGTCGGGTTGCCGTAGACGCCCATCGCCGCCGGGAACGGCGGCTTCAGGCGCGGCTGGCCCTTCTTGCCCTCGAGCGATTCCATCAGGGCGGTCTCTTCGCCGCAGATATAGGCGCCCGCGCCATGGTGGACGACGATCTCGAAGTCCCAGCCATGCACGTTGTTCTTGCCGATCAGCCTGGCGTCGTAGGCCTGCTGCACCGCGGCTTCAAAATTCTGCCGCTCGCGGATGAACTCGCCGCGAATGTAGACATAGGCAATGTGTGCGCCCATGGCCCGCCCGGCGAGCAGGCACCCCTCGATCAGGTGGTGCGGGTCGTGACGCAGGATCTCGCGGTCCTTGCAGGTGCCGGGCTCGGACTCGTCGGCATTGACGAGGAGCTGGCTCGGACGGCCGTCATTGACGCCTTCCTTGGGCATGAAGGTCCATTTCAGCGCGGTCGGGAAACCGGCGCCGCCGCGGCCACGCAGGCCCGAGCCCTTGACCTCGTTGACGATCCAGTCGCGACCGTTGTCGATGAACTTCTTGGTGTCCACCCAGCCGCCGCGCGCCTTGGCGCCTTCGAGGCCCCAGTCGCCGGTGCCGTAGAGGTTGGTGAAGATGCGATCCTGGTCAGCGAGCATCAGCGCGGGTCCTTCCCGAACACCTTGCGATATTCCTCGACGCCGCCCTTGGCGAGCGCCTTGGCCTGCTTGATCCACTCATCACGGGCCACGCGGCCCGGGAATGCGAGGTGATCTTCGAGCTTGGCGATATCCGCCTTCTTCAGCGCCGCCACCTGCGCCCAGGTGGTGATGCCGATGGCATTGAGCTTGCCCTCGAGCACCGGGCCGACGCCCGAGATCAGCTTGAGGTCATCCGCCTGGCCGGCGGGTGCTTCGAACAGCCTGGCGCCGGCATCCACGCTCGGTGACACAGCAGTCGCCGGGGCGGGGGCGCGCTTGGCCTTGGTATCGGTCTTGCCGGCATCGATCTTGCCCGCCGGCGACTCGGCCCCGGTCGCGGTCTCGCGCATAGCGCGGTTCGGCGTGCCGTCGGCCTTCGCGTCCTTGTTCGCAGCCTTGCGCTCGCCCTCGGCAGTAGCGGTCGAAACCTTTTCGGGGGACGGCGACTTCAGCGCCGGCGCGGTTTCTTCCGTGGTGGTGTTCTTGCGGCCCGCGGCGGTCGGCTCTGGAGCCTTTGCGGGCGCTGCGGCAGCCGGTGCAGCAGCAGCCGGAGCGCCCGGCGCGGCGGCGGGTGCGGCCGGCGGCGGCGGGAACGGCTTGTAGGTGCGCCTGGCCGTCGGCTTTTCGAGCAGCGTCGTCTGGCCGCCCTCGGCGGCACCGAACTGCCGCGCGACCTGCGGGCCGGGCTTCACGTCGCTGCCCTTGCCGGCGGCGAACTTGTCGAGGATCGCTTCGAAGCTCTCGACCGTCAGGTCCTCGTAGGTGTCGCTGCCCACCATCACCAGCGGGGCGTTCACGCAGGCGCCGAGGCACTCGACCTCTTCCCAGCTGAGCGTGCCCTCGGCATTGGTCTCGAACGGCTTGTGGTTGATGCGGCGTTCGCAAATGTGCCGGATATCCTCGGCGCCGCGCAGCATGCACGGGGTGGTGCCGCAGACCTGGATATGGGCGCGGCTGCCCACCGGCTGCAGCAGGAACTGCGTGTAGAAGGTCGCGACTTCGAGCACCCGGATATAGGGCATGTCGAGCAGCTTGCCGACCGCTTCGATGGCGGCGCGGCTCACCCAGCCCTGCTGTTCCTGGGCCCGGAACAGCACCGGGATCACTGCCGATTGCTGGCGGCCCGGCGGATACTCCGCCATCTTCTTTTCGGCCCAGGCCTGGTTTTCCTTCGTGAAGGCGAAGGTGGTCGGCTGGACGGCCTCATCTGCTAAACGGCGGACGGACATTACCGGTCGACCTCACCAAACACGATATCGAGCGAACCGAGGATGGCGGCGACGTCGGCCAGCATATGTCCCCGGCAAAGGAAATCCATCGCCTGCAGGTGCGCGAAGCCCGGCGCGCGGATCTTGCAGCGATACGGCTTGTTGGTGCCGTCGCTGACCAGATACACGCCGAACTCGCCCTTGGGCGCTTCGACCGCGGCGTAGACTTCGCCGGCGGGCACCTTGTAGCCTTCGGTGTAGAGTTTGAAGTGATGGATCAGCGCTTCCATCGACTGCTTCATCTCGGCACGCTTGGGCGGCACCACCTTGCCGTCGGTCGAGGCCACAGGCCCCTGCCCTTCGGGCGAATTGAGCAGGTCGAGCACCTGCTTCATGATGCGGATCGACTGGCGCATCTCGTCCATGCGAACCAGGTAGCGGTCGTAGCAATCGCCGTTCTTGCCGATCGGCACATCGAACTCGAGCCGGTCGTAGCACTCGTAGGGCTGCGCCTTGCGCAGGTCCCAGGCATCGCCCGAGCCGCGCACCATCACGCCGGAAAAGCCCCACTTCCAGGCATCCTCGGCCGACACCACGCCGATATCGGCGTTGCGCTGCATATAGATGCGGTTGCCGGTCAGCAGCTTTTCGAGGTTGTCGAGGACCAGAAGGAACGGGTCGCAGAACGTACCGATGTCGTCGATCAGCGCCTGCGGCAGATCCTGGTGCACCCCACCCGGACGGAAATAGGCCGCATGCATGCGGCTGCCCGAGGCGCGCTCATAGAAGATCATCAGCTTCTCGCGCTCGTCGAACCCCCATAGCGGCGGGGTCAGCGCGCCGACGTCCATCGCCTGCGTCGTGCAGTTCAGCATGTGCGAGAGCAGCCGCCCGATCTCGGCATAGAGCACGCGGATCAGCTGGCCGCGGAACGGCACCTCGATACCGAGCAGTTTTTCCACCGCGAGGCAGTAGGCGTGCTCCTGGTTCATCGGCGCGACATAGTCGAGCCGGTCGAAATACGGCACCGCCTGCAGGTAAGTCTTGGTCTCGATCAGCTTCTCGGTGCCGCGATGCAGCAGCCCGATATGCGGATCGACGCGCTCGACCACCTCGCCGTCCAGCTCGAGGATCAGGCGAAGCACACCGTGCGCCGACGGGTGGATCGGGCCGAAGTTGATGGTGAAATTGCGAACGTCGACTTCAGACACTTGCGGCATCCCTGGGCCAACGCTTGAAGGCCAACGTCCAGAGCAGAACGATGTTCAACAGCGGAACTAACATCAGCAGGCTGGCCCACTTGGACCATCCGGCGCGCGGGAAAATCTTCCAGAACGGGACGACGAGCACTGCCGCGTAGACGACAACAACGAAGATGCCCCAGATACCAGGCGCTTGCATCCGTCAGTTCCCCTTCGCCTTCTCGTCGCCGGGCAGCACGTAATCCGTACCCTCCCACGGTGACAGATAATCGAACTGCCGGAATTCCTGCGGCAGCTTCACCGGCTCATAGACGACGCGCTTGCGCTCTTCGTCGTAACGGACTTCGACGTAACCCGTGGTCGGGAAATCCTTGCGCAGCGGATAGCCGTCAAAGCCGTAGTCGGTCAGCAGGCGACGCAGATCCGGATGGCCGGTGAACAGGATGCCGAACAGATCGTAGGTCTCGCGCTCGAACCAGTCGGCGCCCGGGAACAGGCCGGTGATCGACTGCACCGGCTGCGTGTCGTTGGTCGTCAGCTTCAGCCGCACCCGCAGGTTCTGCTTCGGGCTCAGCAGATGGTAGATCACCTCGAAGCGCTCTTCGCGCTCGGGGTAATCCACCCCGCACACGTCGGTGATGCCGACAAACGCCTCGTGATTGTGCAGGAACGTCGCGACGTCGATGATCGCCTCACGCGCCACCGTCAGCGTCAGTTCGCCGAAGGCCAGCTTGTGGTCGACGATCTTGTCGCCGAGCGCATTGCGCGCACGCTCAGCAAGCGCCGCAAGCGGGGAAGGAATGGGGCCGTCGGTCATGGCCGGTCCTAACGTTCGATCGTGCCGGTGCGGCGGATTTTCTTCTGCAGCAACAGGATGCCGTAGAGCAGTGCCTCGGCGGTCGGCGGGCAGCCCGGGACGTAGATGTCGACGGGCATGACGCGATCGCAGCCGCGCACCACGGAATAGGAATAGTGATAGTAGCCGCCGCCATTGGCGCAGCTGCCCATCGAGATGACGTAGCGCGGCTCCGGCATCTGGTCGTAGACCTTGCGCAGCGCCGGGGCCATCTTGTTGGTCAGCGTGCCGGCGACGATGAGCACGTCGGCCTGGCGCGGCGAAGCACGCGGCGCGGTGCCGAATCGCTCGATGTCGTAACGCGGCATCGACATCTGGATCATTTCCACGGCGCAGCAGGCGAGGCCGGTCTGCATCCACATCAGCGAACCGGTGCGAGCCCAGGTGATCAGCTGCGACGCCGTAGAGACCAGAAAACCCTTGTCGGCGAGTTCGGCGTTCACATCCATCATGAACGGATCGTCGGCACCGATCGGCTTATTGGTCGCCGGGTCGATCAGGCCCTTGGGCTGCGGCGCGACCAGCGTCTGTCCACTCAATCCCATTCCAGCGCGCCCTTCTTCCATTCGTAGATGAAGCCGATGGTCAGGACCCCCAGGAAGATCATGACCGACCAGAAGCCGAACCAGCCGACATCGCGGAACGCCACTGCCCATGGGAACAGCAGCGCCACTTCGAGATCGAAGACGATGAACAGGATCGACACCAGGTAGAAGCGCACATCGAACTTCATGCGCGCATCGTCGAACGCTTCAAAGCCCGCCTCGAACGCCGACACCTTCTCGGGGTCGGGTCGCTTGTAGGCAACGATGAAGGGGGCAATCATGAGGGCCAGGCCGATAACAGCAGCCAGACCGACGAATATGATGATCGGCAGGTAGTTGCTGAGCAACTCGTTCATTGTGCAGCCTAATGGTCGGGCCGGCTGGAGTGGCCGGCTCGCGCGGCCAGACGGGCGATTATGGGCCCCTCGGACGACGCGACTTCGTGTGGCACGGGCTTAGCCCACGCCTTGCAGTGATTCAAGGAAAACTAATGTTGATCATTACGGTCAACTTAGCACGGAAAACCGGCTGAAACGCCCTGTCCGCAACGGTCTTCCAGCTATTGGAGCATTCCGAGTGCTCCACTCATGGTTGAGGGGCGCAAAACGCAATGCCGCCCCGCACATCGATCCGCCCGGATTCGCCTGAAGCAGTACCCCTCGCCTCAGGCGCAGAGCCAAGCCGGACGGCTAGCGCCGCATTCTAGAAATGGAACCGGGCGCCCAGGCTGAACTGATCCTTGCCATCGCCGCCATCAAGGTTGAAGCCGCGCAGATACTCGGCGTTGATCGAGATATCATCGGTGACCGCATACTCGAGACCGCCGCCGGCCAGCAGGTCGCGCTCACCCTGCCCGCTGAGGTCCATGCCGTAACCGGCCGAGGCATAGGCCAGCAGCGCGTCGGTCACCAGCACGCCGCCGCGTCCGGTGATCTGTCCATAGGCGGTGTCGATGGTATCGCCGGTCAGCCCCTGCAGCGCCACCTCGCCGCCGATGAGGAAGAAGTCGAACTGCGCGTTCACACCGGCTGCGATTCCCGCGCCGACTTGCGTTCCGCGTTCGGGGCTGGACTGCGCCACACCGTACACGCCGGCATAGAAGCCGCTCCAGTCGTATCCGCTGGCGACCGGCAAGGCCTCGTTGCTCGTGCCCACGGGAACGGTGATCAGATCGGATGCGACTGCGCCTCCGGCCGTGGCAGCCAGCAACGCCCCCGCTATCGTCAGTCGCAACGACACCAGCATAGCCGGCCTCCGAGATCGCCTCCCAACCAGTCCTAATGCACATCACGCGCCGCAGTTCCGGAGAGGAGTGCGAGTCGTACGATTGAAATGTGGTCAAGCGTGGGTCGTTGCAAGGGCAGCAGTTCATCATTGCTCCGCCCGGGTGGTCACCCACACCATTTCCCAATCGATGACGGCAATGAGATCCCCTGTTCCGGCGGGGCGCGGCCGGAACATCGCGACCGGGATCAGCGTTATTGATTCTGGCGCAGACAGCGCCGATCAAGGACAGGAGTCCATGATGTTGAAGCTCCTTGCCGCAGCGTTGATGGCTTCAGCCATTGCGCTTGGCGCCGGCGGATTGCAAGCGGCGAGCACCGGACCGAACCATGTAACAGGCCAACCCAATCAAAGCTGCGGCAGTGCCTCGGCGCCCAACACGCCCGGCAACGCCGCCGCAGCTCCGGGTTCGGCATTCAACCCGAACGGCAAGGCCGGCACTGTCTATGCTGGCCAGCAGCCGCAGAACTCGCACAATTCGGCAAGCGTCTCGCAGTACGACGCAGCCTGCGCGCATCAGCCGGGGTGAGATTAAGGGGAGTCGGGAGGCGCGCCCGACGCCCTGCCGTCCGCTCGGCAACTGCGGAACCGCGCGTAACAGGTTCAGGCCCCTGGTCGTTTCACCAGGGCCGCAAGCTATCTCTATGAGAAACTTGGAAAACGCAGGGTCAAAACCACCCCGCTAGTGCGCCGCAACCCCTAGGGGATTGCTGGCGCGAGAGACGGGGCTCGAACCCGCGACCTCCGGCGTGACAGGCCGGCGCTCTAACCAACTGAGCTACTCCCGCAGCGCTTGCGAACCAGTCGTCCGCGCAACGTGGCGTCCGTTTAGAGGGCGGGTTGGGGAGTGTCAAGCGTCGAAACGGCGCTCACCGCATACTTTCTTCCAGCTTTTCCACGTCGGCGTGCAAATGCCTTTGCAGACTGGCGTTTTTCGCCCCGCTTCAGCCCCCTGAACCAGCCGGTCGGATGTTGTGGTTGTGGCGGAAGACGTTGTCCGGGTCCCACCTCGCCTTCAGCGCGCGCAGCTGGGTGAGCTTCTTGGCGCCGAAGGCCGCGTCGACCCGCTCCTGGCCCTCGTTGCCGATATAGTTGAGGTAGACGCGGCCCGTCGACCAGGGCTTGAGCACCGAGGCGATCTCTTTGACCCGAGCGGTATTGGCGGCGTTGTCCGCCGGGTCCGTCCAGCCGCAGATATAGTGGACGTTCCACGGCGCCGTGCGCATGCCGAAGGCAGTGGCCTCTTCGTCGACTCGCGACGGCGCCCCGCCTCCCGGCACCAGGATGATCGCCGACTGCGGCGACAGCGGCGTCAGCGCCAACTCCGCATAGGCGTCGATCGCCTCGTCGGGCAGCTCGTTCAGGAAGTCGGCCGTCCAGTAATTCTGCGAACCGGGAAAGTTGCCGCCCATCTTCTGGAATTCGGTGTACGGCATCGGCTGCACCAGGTCCGCTGCCGGCGGGCCGAAGTTGCGGAACGGCGCCAGCACCCGGATGCCCTCGTCCATGTCGCCGGCATAGATCACCTGCACCACGACGACGGGTTTGCCGCGCGCCGGCTCGGGCACGAACGGCGCGTCCGGCGCAGTGGTGAAAGCCATGCCGGTGCCCACCTCGTCCGGTGCCGTTCGCATGAACTCACGCATGTGGCGCAGCACCGCCCCCGCCATCGGCGCAGGGTACAGCAGTACTCCGGCCAGCACGATCGGGCCCAGCCGATGCAACCGGAAGTGAAACGCGGTGACGATGCCGAAATTACCGCCGCCGCCGCGCAGCCCCCAGAACAGGTCGGCGTTCTCGGCTTCCGAGGCCACGACCTTGCGGCCATCGGCGGTGACCACTTCGGCCGAGATCAGGTTGTCGCAGACATAGCCGAACTTGCGCTCCAGCCAGCCGCTGCCACTGCCCAGCGACAGCCCGGCGATCCCTGTCGTGGGGTTTCGCCCACCTGTCAGCGCCAGGCCGTGTTTGGCTGTAGCTGCGTCGAACTCGCCCCAGTTGAGCCCGGCCTCTGCCCTGCAGGTCTGGGTCACCGGGTCGATCCGGATGTCCTTCATGCCGCGCAGATCGATGCAGACGCCATCGTCGCACACGGCCGAGCCGGTAACGGCATGGCCGCCGCCGAATACCGAGACCGGCAGTTTCTCCCGGCGCGCCAACGCCAGTGCCAGCACCACGTCGTCGGCGCTGTTGCAGCGCGCGATCAACGCCGGTCGCCGGTCGATCATGCCGTTATAGACGCGTCGGGCTTCGTTGTAGCTCGCGTGGTCCGGATGGATGAGGGCGCCCGCGAAACCGGGCAGATCAAAGCGGCCTACCTCGGTAATCGACATCTAGCCCTCCCTGGCCTTCGTCAGACACACCGTCGTGCAGCGCTGTGATCATATAGGGGGATAAGGCGGCAGCACAGTCCCCGCGTTTGGGGGGCACCCGGCGGCCATTGCCTCGGGGCGAGCCTCCGAGCCGGAGCCCTCGCCGGCTCGGCTGGGGCAGACTGGTGGGCGGTGACGGTCTCGAACCGCCGACCCTCTCGGTGTAAACGAGATGCTCTACCAACTGAGCTAACCGCCCGCTGCGACCACGGGGTCGCTGCGCCGGGCACTAACTAGGGTTTCGGCTGTCGGGCGTCAACCCGTCCCTGCCCCGCCCGGAAAATGCAAATGGCCCCGGCGACGAGCGCTCGGGGCCAATGTGGTCTGACGACCGGAACGCGTTCTTAGTTGATCGCGTCCTTGAGACCCTTGCCGGGCTTGAACTTGGCCTGGTTGGAAGCCGGAATCTTGATCTCTGCACCCGTGGCCGGGTTGCGACCGATCGAAGCCTTGCGCTTGGAAACCGCAAAGGTACCGAAACCGACCAGACGAACTTCCTCGCCCTTCTTCAGCGAAGCAGTGACAGCGTCGAACACGGCATCGACAGCCAGTGCAGCGTCGGCCTTGGTCAGGCCCGCCTTGTCGGCGACGACGCCGATCAGATCGTTCTTGTTAGACATAGCGTTTCCTCACTGTGGGATGCCCGCCCTTTGGAGGCGAACCAAAACGCCGTGACCCTTCTTCGATTCTGCTCGGAACGCAAGGAAATCCGGGCTTTTCCGCAAGTCAGGCACAGCAATCCTGTTAATGAACTGTCAATTCCGGCACAACTTTGTCAGCCGCCGGGCGTCACTGTGGCAGCGCGTGCCTTCCGGATGCCCAGAAGCAGCGGCAAAGCCAGCAAATACACGGCTCCCCCGACGATCCAGATCAATCCCGGCCAGGTCGTTTTGAGGGCAAAATAGACGGTTGCGAAGAAGAGTGGCCCGAACACCGCAGAGAGGCTGACGAGGCTCGCCAGCACGCCCTGGAGCTTACCCTGGTTGTCGGCATCAACCTGCTGCGTGGTAAGCGATTGCAGCGCCGGCATGCCGATGCCGCCCAACGCGAACAGCGGCGCCAGGGCGAACAGGATCCAGCCCTGCGTGGCGAAGCCGAGAATCACCAGCGCCGTCAGTTCGCACGCCATCCCGACCACCAGTGCCCATTTCTCCCCCAGCCGCGCCGCCGCGGGCCCGGTGAGCAGCGCCTGCGCGCCGGCATGGAACAACCCGAACGCTCCGAGTGACAATCCGATCATCAGGCCGTTCCACTGGAACATGTCCTGGCCGAACAGCGCCCAGATCGTGCCGTACATGGTGCCGACGAAGTTCATGATCACGAAGATCGCCATCAGCGGCATCAGCGAGGCGAAACCCAGCGCCCAGCCAAGCGGCCGGAACGGATTGAGCGTCTTGAAGTCGAACCTGGCTGTGCTGTCGCCCTTGCGCGATTCCGGCAGCACGAACAGCGCCAGGGCGAAGTTGACGGCGTTGAGGCCCGCCGCCACGTGGAACGGCGCCCGCACCCAGATGTCGCCCAGCAGACCGCCAAGCACCGGTCCGATGATGAAGCCGATGCCGAACATGGCGTGGAAGTAGCCGAAGCGCTTGGCCCGCTCCTCCTCCGCCGAGATGTCGGTGATGTAGGCGGTGGCGACGGCCATGTTGGCGCTGGTAATGCCGGCAATGGCGCGGCCCAGCACCAGCAGCCACAGCTCCGGCGCGAACGCCATCACCAGGTAGTCGATCGCCGCACCCGCCAGCGACACCAGCAGCACCGGCCGCCGTCCATAGCGATCGCTGAGTACGCCCAGCACCGGCGAGAACAGGAACTGCATGGCGGAGTACAGCGCCAGCATGATGCCGATCAGCGTCGTCACGTCGCCCTGGTGCGTGACGTCCTCGAGCAGGCGCGGCAGGATCGGAAAGATCAGCCCGATGCCGATGGCATCGAGCGTAACCGCCGCCAGAATGACGATCAGTGCCTTGTTCAACTCGGGGCCCTCCAGCCGGTCGCACGCGGGGCGCGTTCTATATTCGTTCTCGTTCGACCTTGCAAACGAAAAGCCTAGGTGGGCATCGCGCCACCGTTACGCCAGAGGCTGTTGCTGTCGCGTGATCTACCGCCGGCCAAGCCGCAGCGCCCCTCTCCCGGGATTGGGCGAGGGGCGCGGTCTTCGCTGCTCAAAGGCGAGGCGGCCTAGTTTACGGCGATGAACGTTCCATCGGCCTTGAAATAGCAGTTGAAGAAGGTCGTGCCGCCCGACCCGTCGAACCAGCCCTGCGAGACGTAGAGCTTGCCGATCTTGAACGCAGCGTTGGTGGTGATGTCCTGCGGACGGACCCCGAACTGCGACGAGGCCTCGCCGGTGCAGAACCGCGGCATCAGGGCAACCGGCACGCCATCGTCGGAACTGACCGGCGGCTGGCTGGCCGGCGGCGGCGTCACGGGACGCGACGGGCTGGGCGCCCGCATCGATTCGTGCAGGTACTTGCCCGACACCCAGCCGGTGAGGCCGGTCTGGTCTTCGACGCGGCACCAGCGGGTGCTGCCATTCATCTTGCACCCGAGATTGCGGATCACGTCGCCTTCACCGAGCACGCCGAGCACTGTGGCCCCCGAGGCAGCCGAGGCGCGCACGTTCAGCGTGTCGCCGCGCGCGAGGCCGTGCACCTGCCAGTAATCCGGGCCGCCCGCCAACCCATCGGCAAAGTCCGGGGCCGGTTTGCTCGGCGCGGGCTTGCTGGCCGCGGCCTTACCCTCGACCGAGATCGTCAGGTCGTAGCTGGCCGTGTCGCCGCGTCGCGCCGCATTGCGCATCAGGTAGACGTCGATCTTGTAGTCGCCACTCGAGGGGATGACGAACGACGTGGTGTTGCCGTTGATCGAACCGTTGAACAGCGCCGCGGACGCGCCGGGAGCGGTGACGTTGAAATAGTTGCTGGTATTGTCGGTATCGAGCTGGACGCTCATCCGTTGCCCCGCACTGACGCCCACCACATAGGTGACCGCCTCATAGCCGGTGATGCTGTCCGCGATCGATGTGCTGCTCGCGCCGCGCTTGAACTTTACTGTTTCGGTTCGCGTATCCTGGGCGAACGACAGTCCGCTCAACGAGACGACGGCCGCCAACAGCATTGTCAGCCTCAGAACCCATCCGCTTCGCATTCGCTTCTCCAGTGCATGAGGAAACCTGAACAGTGGCAGCTACCCGGATGAGCGTGAAGATTTCGTGGCAAGATACCGCAGCGTTCCGAACAACTGCCTTGCGATCCAAACGAAAACGGCACCCGAAGGTGCCGTCTCCTGTTTCGTCGTTTGCAGCCCGTCAGTGCGGCAGGCTGGCGCCGCTCTCGTCGCCGTCGACAGTGCTCTCGACCACCGGCACGGCGGCCGGCTTGTCGTCGTCGTACTTCCACTCGATCGGCTCGGGCTGACGGATCAGGGCGCGGCTCAGCACCTCGTCCATCCGGCTCACCGGGATGATCTCCATCCCCTCGGTCACGTTCTTCGGGATCTCCTTGAGATCACGCGTGTTCTCCTCGGGAATGAGGACGGTCTTGATGCCCGAGCGGAGCGCCGCAAGGAGCTTTTCCTTGAGCCCGCCGATCGGCAGCACCCTGCCCCGCAGCGTCACTTCGCCGGTCATGGCGATGTCGTGCCGCACCGGAATGCCGGTCATCAGCGACACGATCGCCGTGGCCATGCCGATCCCGGCGGACGGACCATCCTTCGGCGTCGCGCCTTCCGGCACGTGCAGGTGGATGTCGCGCGTGTCGAAAAGCGGCGGCTTGATGCCGAGCTCGACGGCCCGCGAACGCACGTAACCGGACGCGGCGGTGATGGATTCCTTCATCACTTCCTTGAGGTTGCCGGTCACCGTCATGCGGCCCTTGCCGTGCGTCATCACGCCTTCGATCGTCAGGATCTCGCCGCCGACCGAAGTCCAGGCGAGACCCGTCACCGCGCCGACCTGCGGCTCGGCGTCGATCTTGTCGTTCCGGAAGAATGCCGGCCCGAGATATTCCTCGAGCAGCTCCGGAGTGATGACCACCTTGGTCGACTTCTTGACCAGGATGTCGCGCACGGCCTTGCGCATCAGCTTCGAGAGCTCGCGCTTCAGGTTACGCACGCCGGCTTCGCGGGTGTAGTTGCGCACCACGGCCATCAGCTGGTCATCGTCGATGACGAATTCCTTGGGCTGCAGGCCGTTCTCCTTCAGCGTCTCCGGGATCAGGTGGCGCCGGGCGATCTCGAACTTCTCCTCTTCGGTGTAACCCGAGAGGCGAATGATCTCCATGCGGTCCATCAGCGGGCCGGGGATGTTCAGCGTGTTCGAGGTGGTGACGAACATCACGTCCGACAGGTCGAAATCGACCTCCAGATAGTGGTCGGCGAACGTGTTGTTCTGTTCCGGATCGAGCACTTCAAGCAGCGCCGACGACGGGTCGCCGCGGAAGTCCTGGCCCATCTTGTCGATCTCGTCGAGCAGGAAGAGCGGATTGCTCTTGCCGGCCTTCTTGAGCGACTGGATCACCTTGCCCGGCATGGAGCCGATATAGGTCCGGCGGTGGCCACGGATCTCGGCCTCGTCACGGACACCACCGAGCGCCATGCGCACGAACTCACGGCCGGTCGCCTTGGCGATCGACTTGCCCAGCGAGGTCTTGCCGACACCCGGAGGACCGACGAGGCAGAGGATCGGGCCCTTGAGCTTGCCGGTGCGCGACTGCACCGCCAGGTACTCGAGGATGCGTTCCTTGACCTTCTCGAGGCCATAGTGATCCTCGTCCAGCACCTGCTCGGCGTAGACCAGGTCCCGCTTGACCTTGCTCTTCTTGCCCCACGGCAGCGTCAGCAGCCAGTCGAGATAGTTGCGCACGACCGTCGCTTCGGCCGACATCGGGCTCATGGTCTTGAGCTTCTTCAGCTCGCCATCAGCCTTGATGCGGGCTTCCTTCGAAAGCTTGGTCTTCTTGATCTTCTCTTCGAGTTCGGTCAGCTCGTTAGAGCCTTCCTCGCCGTCGCCCAGCTCGCGCTGGATCGCCTTCATCTGCTCGTTGAGATAGTACTCGCGCTGCGTCTTCTCCATCTGCCGCTTGACGCGGGAACGGATGCGCTTCTCGACCTGCAGGACACCGATCTCGCCTTCCATCAGGCCGAGGATCTTCTGCAGCCGCTCGCTCACCGAAACGGTGCCCAGCAGCTCTTCCTTCTGCTCGATCTTGATCACCAGGTGGCTGGCGATGGTGTCGGCAAGCTTGGAATGGTTGGTGATCTGGCTGACGGCGTTGACCACCTCGGCCGAGATCTTCTTGTTGAGCTTGACGTAGTTCTCGAACTCGGACTGCGCGGAACGCGCCAGCGCCTCGAGCTCGGTCTCGTCTTCCTCCGGTTCCGGCAGCGTCGTCGCTTCGGCTTCGAAGTAGTCGACGGTCTGCAGGTACTGGTCGATCTTGGCCCGGCGCAGGCCTTCGACCAGCACCTTGACGGTGCCATCGGGCAGCTTCAGCAACTGCAACACCGAGGCGATGGTGCCGGTGGCATAAATCTCATCAGGCGACGGATCGTCATCCTGGGCATTCTTCTGGGTGACGACGAGAATGTGCTTGTCGTCGCGCATCACTTCTTCGAGCGCCTTCACCGACTTTTCGCGGCCGACAAAGAGCGGCACGATCATGCCCGGAAAGACAACGATATCGCGTAGCGGCAGCACCGGGTAAACCCGATCGCGATCGAATCCGGCGCCGCCTTGGGTAACGTCCGACATATTTGGTCCTTTCCTGGGCGCAGGGCTCGTTTCGGGAGGATGGGCGAGCCCGCGCCCGTCTAGCAATCGGGCCGGTCCCCACGATGGGCGGCGAGCCTGATTCTGCTGATTAAATAGGGCGTCAGCACCAAAGGGCAAGTCAACCTACCCGTAATGACGGGTATGCTCGCAATGCGGCGCTACTGTGTGCTGCTGCTGCATCAGCCCCGCGGACCCGGCACGGGCTGCACGGCGGGGCCGACATAGCGGGCCCGCGGCCGGATCAACTGGCCGCTCGCCACCTGCTCCAGCATATGGGCCAGCCAGCCGACGCTGCGGGCCAGGGCAAAGATGGTGGCCGGCGCATGGGGCGGCAAGTCATAGGCGGCGGTCAGCGCCGCCAGCGCGAAATCCACGTTGGGCCGGTCGCCCAGAAGGTCTTCGGCGACCGCCGCCAGCTTGCGGAATGCCGCGGGCACACCGATCGCTCCCAGCAGCGCCTCGGCGCGCACATCGCCGCCCGGATACAGCCGGTGCCCGAAGCCGGGGATGATCCGCCCTTCCCCCAGCCACTCGCGCAAACCGTCACCCGGCCGGTCGGCGTGCGGGCCGATGTCAAGCGCCAGCGCCAGCACCGCTCCCGCCGCGGTGCCGTGCCGCGGGCCGGTGAAGGTTGCAAGTCCGGCGAGGGCGCCCGCCGCCAGCGAAGCCCCGGTCGAGACCGCGACCCGGGCGGCAAAGGTCGAGGCATTGAGCTCGTGATCGGCCAGCAGCACCAGGGCGCGCCGCAGCACGTCAGCGGCATCGGGGCGTCCCAGACGATCGGCCAGGCGAAGGTGCAGCGGGCCGCTGCCCGCGCCGAGCATCGCGTCCGCCATGGCGCCGAGCACACCTGCCGCCTCGCCGCGCAACTGCCAGGGCCCGAGCCCGGCACTCGGCACAGCGAAAGCCGCGCGCTCGGCCAACACCGCGAAAGCCGAGGCCATCGGGGTTGCGGCCGCAGGCCCGGGCGCTGTCACCGGCAGGGACGACGCCCCGTCCCACAACAGCGTGGCGATATCCTCGAGCCCTGCCCCGGCCGACAACGCGACTGTATCCAGGCCGCGATAGTAGAGCCGGCCGCCGCTGACCGTGGAGATCGCGGATGGCAGCACCGGATCGCCCCAGCTGATCGCCTCGGAGGCCACCGTGGCGGAGCTGCGCCGGCCGCGAGCCCGCGCTGCCAGCCGATCGACATCCTCCTCGCGATAGAGGCTGCGCCGCGTATCCAGCGGATCGGGTTTGGCCCGAATGCGGCCGCGGCTGACGCTGGCGTAAAGCGACTGCGGCTTCGAGCCCAGCCGCGTCAGGGCCTCCGCTGCGCTGAGCCACATGTTGACCTCGGACGTTGATCAATATGATCAAGATTGACGTCAATGTTAGCGCACCTACCTTTGCTTGCAAACTGCCAAGGAGGCTCAGATGAGCAACGGACTCGAAGACGTCGTCGCCGCGGAAACCGTGCTTTCGGATGTGGACGGCCTGGCAGGCCGGCTGATCATCCGCGGCCAGCCGCTCGAGGCATTGGCCGGTCGATCGAACTACGAGGCGGTGCTGTCGCTGCTGTGGGACGGCTTCTTCCCCGATCTGCCGACCGACCTGCGCCAGCCGCTGGCCGATGCTCGGGTGCGGGTGTTCGAGCTGCTGGGGGCAGACCTGCACCTGGTCGCGGATCGCCCGGCCTTCGACGCGATGCGTGCGCTCATGGCGCTGTTGCCCGATGGCGTCGAACTCGACAGCGCGCTGCTCCTGGCTGCCGCCCCCGGCGTGCTGCTCCCAGCTCTGCTCCGCCTCCGGGATGGCGAGGAAACCCTGGCGCCCGACAGCAGCCTTTCACACGCAACCGACATGTTACGAATGATGAGCGGTGCCGCGCCTCGGGCAGAGCTGGCGAGGGCCCTCGATACCTATCTCGTGACGGTCGCCGACCATGGCCTCAACGCGTCGACCTTCGCGGCGCGCGTCGTCGCCTCGACCGAAGCGGGTCTGACATCATCCGTCCTCGCGGCATTGGGCGCCCTGAAGGGCCCGCTGCATGGCGGCGCGCCCGGCCCGGTGCTCGACATGCTCGATGCGATCGGTCGACCGGAGAACGCTGAACGGTGGATCGGGGCGCAACTGGCCGACGGCGAGCGGTTGATGGGTTTCGGCCACCGGATCTACCGGGTGCGCGACCCCAGGGCCGACGCGCTGAAGGCAGCGCTCCAGCGGATCGGCAAGGGCGGCGCCGTGGACACCGGTCGGCTGGCTCTCGCCGCCACCGTCGAGGCCGCCGCTTTGCGGGCGCTCAAGCAGCACAAGCCCGATCGCCCGCTCGACACCAATGTCGAGTTCTACACCGCGCTGCTGCTCGAGGCCCTGGGCTTCCCGCGCGACAGCTTTACCGCGGTGTTCGCCGCCGGGCGCGTCGGCGGCTGGATCGCGCACGCAAAAGAACAGGCGGCCACTGGCCGCCTGATCAGACCGAAATCGCGCTATGTCGGGCCGATGCCGAAAGTGGCCGCCTAACAAGCACCGAAGTCTCGGTGAGCGTCCCCTCTCCCTTGGGGGAGAGGGTCAGGGTGAGGGGGCCTGCCACAAGCAACGAGTATGCGGCAAAGGCCCCTTACCCGACGCTGCGCCTCGACCTCTCCCCTCGGGGAGACACCTCTTCCCGCAAGGGAGAGGTGAAGAAGCTAAGCCGCGACCTTGGGCGGCAGCTGTTGGCCGGGGGTCGACATCGAGATGGCCTCCTCCTCCGGCGACATGTCGGCCGGCACATCGGCGAACAGCGGTGTCGAGAGGTAGCGCTCGCCGGTATCGGGCAGCATGGCGAGGATGGTCGAGCCCTTCGGCGCCGTCTCGGCGACTTTCAGCGCCGCGGCGAAGGTAGCCCCGGCAGTAATGCCGACAAAGATGCCTTCCTTCTGCGCCAGCATCATCGACTGCTTCATCGCGTCCGGACCGGCAATGGTCAGCACCTGGTCGAACAGTTTTTCGGTCACTGCCTCGTTGGTGATCCACGGAATGAAGTCCGGGCTCCAGCCCTGGAACGGGTGCGGCTTCCAGGCCGGGTGGCTGCCGGTCGCGGCGTGGTCGGCGCGGCGCTCCTGGCCCTCGCCGCTGGTCAGCATCGGCGCCCCCTCGGGCTCGGCGACGATGATCCTGGTGTTCGGCATCTTCTCGCGCAGCACCCGACCGACGCCGGTCAGGGTGCCGCCGGTGCCGAAGCCGGTGACCCAATAATCCAGCTTCTCGTCAGCGAAATCGCGGACGATCTCCTGCGCGGTGGTCCGCGAATGCATCTCGGGATTGGCTTCGTTCTCGAACTGGCGGGTCTGGAACCAGCCATTGGCTTCCGCCAGCGCCTCCGCCTTGCGGATCATGCCGTTGGCGCGTTCGGCCGCCGGGGTCAGCACCACCTTGGCGCCGAGAAAGCGCATGAGCTTGCGGCGTTCGACCGAAAAGCTCTCGGCCATGGTGACGACCAGCGGGTAGCCCTTGGCCGCGCACACCATCGCCAGCCCGATGCCGGTATTGCCTGAGGTGGCCTCGATCACCGTCTGCCCCGGTTTCAGCGCACCGGACTTTTCCGCCGCCTCGATCACGCCGAGCGCCAGGCGGTCTTTCACCGAGCCCAGCGGATTGAACGCCTCGACCTTGACGTAGAGTTTGACGTTCTTCGGGCCCAGCTTGTTGATCCGCACGACCGGCGTGTTGCCGATAGTCCCCAGAATATCCTTGAATTTCATGGTTCTTCCTCTTGGTGCCCCGCTCGACCCGCAGACTACGCTCCGGCCATGACAGCGACAAGTGAACCAATGGTACGGAATTCAGCAGCTTCTAGCTCCCCTCAAGGGGGAGGGAAGCTAAGCATCGTACCTAGTCGTCAGTTGCATCACCCCAGTCGAGCCGCTTGGCCGCCTTGAAGGCCGGCTTGTCGCGGCTCGGCACGACGCGTGTTTCGAGCCCATCCGCGCCGCATAGCGCCAGCGTCACCGAGAACTTGTTCTCCTCGGGCCGGCGCAGCACGCGTCCCGGTGCCGGCGCGCCGATGCCGGGCCGCGCCACGACCAGGTAGCTGTACTTTTCATCCTCGTAGCCGAGCGTGCCGCCCTTCATCCGCATATGCTCGCGGCTGCGGTTGAGCCGCACCGAGAAATGGCACCAGTCGGGCTCCGTCAGCGGACATTCCTGCTGGTGCGGACAGGGGGCCAGCACCCTGCCCTCAAGCTCGATCAGCCGCCTGCGGACCGCCATCAGCCGTTGATAGTCACGCGGTCGGCCGGGCTCGATGATCGCCAGCAGCCCGTCGCTGTGCCGCCACAGCCGTTCGGCCGATACCAGCATTTCGGCATCGGACAGCTCGGTCAACGCATAGGCACAGGTAACCAGATCGTATCGCTTCGCAAGTTCGAACTGCCCGAGATCGGCCTTCAGCAGCTCTGCCCCGGCCAGCGCCGTGCCCTCTGCCAGGCGACCCGCCAGTTCGAGAAACGACCGGTTGTGGTCCATCAAGGTCGATGCGATGCCCTCGAACGCCTCGGCGACCGCCCATGCCGCGGTCCCTGGTCCGGCGCCGGCGTCGAGCAGCGTCCGGGGCGCAAAGCCCGGAGCCCGGACCTGCACCTCCTCGAGCACCGCCGACACTGCGGCATAGGTCGCCGGCATGCGGCTCAGCGCATAGGCGATGGCGTCGTCGGCCCCGCCGATCACCTGTCGCGAGGCGCCGCGCTGCCGATAGTGTTCGGAGATGCGCTGTGAGCTGTCGCTCAACCCTTGGCGCCCCTCGGCGAGGCGGCGCACGGCGGCGCCGAGATCGGCCGGCAGTTCGGTCAATGCCGGTTCGCCTTGCGGATGCTGTACGCCAGTAACGCATCACTGACTGCACGCTTGAAGCGATCCTTGTCGCCTGTGGCATTGTCGACGATCTCGCGCACCCGCCAGAACTCGCTGCCGCCGAACGGCCCGACCTCGGCCCGCACATAGACGTCCGGCGGGTACTGCAACACCGTGGCGTCGACCAGCTTCTGCGACATGATCTCGGTCGCCACCACGGCGGAATCGGTGATGCTCGGCTCGCGCGACGCATCGAGCAGTTCCGGCGTGCGGTGCACATCGACGCCGATCAGCACGTCGCATCTGCCGGCGATCAGCCCCAGTGGCAGCGGATCGGTCACCCCGCCGTCGATATAGTAGCGGCCTTCGACGTTCACCGGCCGGAACAGGCTGGGAATCGCCAGTGAGGCAGCTATGGCCGGACGCAGCGGGCCGGAACTGAACACCGTTTCCTTCCAGGCGTAGAAGTCGGTGGCGACGGCGTGGAACGGGATCTTGAGCTCGGCGAAGTCGTCGGGAAACCCGTCCGGCAGAAACGCCTTGGTGATCCCCATCGAGTTGACCTGCATCGACAGGCCGTCCTCGACCATCTGCTTGAAGCTGAACCTGTTGCGGTTCCACAGCGTGCTGGCGATCTGCTGCAGGCTGCCCAGCACGCCATAGGCATGCTCGCGCAACTCCGCGCCGGTCATGCCGTTGGCCCAGCCCGAGCCGATCAGCGCCCCGATCGATGAGCCCGCGATGACCGAGGGCTTCAACCCCAGCTCATCCATCGCCTCGATATAGGGAATATGTGCCAGGCCGCGCGCCGCGCCGCTGCCGAGTGCCACGCCGATCCGCATGGGTCCGCCTCCAATCCACCTCTTATGCGATGGCAGCACCCCAAAAGAAAAGGCCCCGCCATGGCGGGGCCTCGAACATAGGGCGAAGGGAATCAGGCGCTGGTGGACAGCGCTTCTTCCTTCTTGCGCTCGGCATAGATGTAGAGCGGCCGTGCGTCCTTGCCGTTCACCACCTCCTCGCTGATCACCACTTCTTCCACGCCATCGAGCGACGGCAGGTCGTACATGGTGTCGAGCAGGATGCCTTCGAGGATCGAACGCAGGCCACGTGCGCCGGTCTTGCGCTCGATGGCGTGCTTGGCGATCGCCTTCAGCGCATCTTCGTGGAAAGTCAGCTCGACTTCTTCCATCGAGAACAGCCGCTGGTACTGGCGCACCAGTGCGTTCTTGGGTGCAGTGAGGATTTCGATCAGCGCGGGCTCGTCGAGATCTTCGAGCGTCGCGAGGATCGGCAGGCGGCCGATGAATTCGGGGATCAGCCCGAAGCGCACCAGGTCTTCCGGCTGCACATCCTTCAGCAGGTCGCCGACGCGGCGATCCTTGGGGTCCTTGACCACGGCCGAGAAGCCGATGCCCGAGCCCTCGCCGCGCGCCGAGATGATCTTCTCGAGCCCGGCGAACGCGCCGCCGCAGATGAACAGGATGTTGGTCGTGTCCACCTGCAGGAATTCCTGCTGCGGGTGCTTGCGGCCGCCCTGCGGAGGCACGGAGGCGACAGTGCCTTCCATGATCTTCAGCAGCGCCTGCTGCACGCCTTCGCCCGACACGTCGCGGGTGATCGACGGGTTGTCCGACTTGCGGCTGATCTTGTCGACTTCGTCGATATAGACGATGCCGCGCTGGGCCTTCTCGACATTGTAGTCGGCGGCCTGCAGCAGCTTGAGGATGATGTTCTCGACATCCTCACCGACATAGCCGGCCTCGGTCAGCGTCGTTGCATCGGCCATGGTGAACGGCACATCGAGGATACGAGCCAGCGTCTGCGCCAGCAGCGTCTTGCCGGTACCGGTCGGGCCAATCAGCAGGATGTTCGACTTCGAGAGCTCGATGTCCTGATTCTTGGTGGCGTGGTGCAGGCGCTTGTAATGGTTGTGCACGGCGACGCTCAGCACGCGCTTGGCGCGGAACTGGCCGATGACATAGTCATCCAGCACCTTGCAGATTTCGGCCGGCGTCGGCACACCGTCCGAGGACTTCACCATCGAGGTTTTGTTTTCCTCGCGGATGATGTCCATGCACAGCTCGACGCATTCATCGCAGATGAAGACGGTCGGCCCGGCGATCAGCTTCCTGACCTCGTGCTGCGATTTCCCGCAGAACGAGCAGTACAGCGTGTTCTTGCTGGATTCGCCGCTGGTCGTGTCCTTGGACATCCTGTCACTCCTGGGAGTTCGGGCTCCCATACCCGGCTAGAAGAGAACGCTAGCCCCGGATACCTAAACAAAATGTAAGCCCGACCGACCTTAACGGCCAGCCGGGACCCACACAATCACACAAGTGTCACACTCGCGTAGGGCATTGAGATTCACCTTAACGGGCAAATCGTCATGCCGCGTCGGGTGCCGCCCGCTTCTCGAAGATCGCGTCGATGATGCCAAAGTCCTTGGCCTCTTCGGGGTTGAGGAAGCGGTCGCGCTCCAGCGCGTTGTGGATGGCCTCGTAGTCCTGGCCGGTATGCTTGACGTAGATCTCGTTGAGCCGGCGCTTCAGTTTCTCGGTGAACTGGGCGTGGATCAGGATATCGGTCGCCTGGCCCTGATAGCCGCCGGACGGCTGATGCACCATGATCGAGGCGTTCGGCAGCGCGGCCCGCAGGCCCTTCTCGCCGCCGGCGAGCAGGAGCGAGCCCATCGAGGCGGCCTGCCCGATGCACAGCGTCGCCACCGGCGGACGGATGAACTGCATGGTGTCGTAGATGCCCAGACCCGAGGTCACGACGCCACCGGGCGAATTGATGTAGAGGCTGATTTCCTTCTTCGGGTTTTCCGACTCGAGGAACAGCAGCTGCGCCGCGATCAGGGACGCCATCTGGTCTTCGACCTGACCGGTCACGAAGATGATGCGCTCCTTGAGCAGGCGCGAATAGATGTCGAAGGCGCGCTCGCCGCGCGTCGTCTGCTCGACCACGGTGGGCACGAGATAGTTGTAAAAGGTATCGACCGGATCTCTCATTTCGAGATTTGCCCCTTGTGAAGGAAGAATCAGCGCTCGCGGCCGACTGAAGGCGATGCCCTGTTAAGGGCGCGTAAAGCGACAGATAGGCGCCAATGTGGCGGGCCGCAATACTCACATATTCGCGCAAAGCCAGGGATCGGCGGAAGCTGCCCGGATGGGGAGGGGTATCTGGCGCGTTACGCCTTGAACCCCACCGTGACGCCGCGCTTCTTGAAGTAGGACTGCATCATCTTGCGGCCCTGGCGGTTGTTCTGCGCGAGCTTGGCGGGATCGAACACCGCCTCCTTGGCGCCCTCCTTGGCCATCGCCGCCTTCAGCGCCGCGATGTGAACATCGATGTCCGCATTGTTCTCGCGCAACGAGGTGTAGATGTTGTCGATCGCTTCGTTGAGGGTGAGGTCGCTCACAGGCTCGAACTCCATTGGTGTGTGGCGAGGCTACTAGCCACTTTTTCCGCTGCGGCAAGCTGTTTCCGCAGGTCGTGAAGGCTTCCCGACCGTACGACCCGCCGTATAGCATGGCCCGCAGTATCAGCTTAACCGGGTCCTCACTTGTCCGCAGCCGCTCCCTTCACCCTCGCCGACCGCCACGCCAGCGCCCAGCCGCGCGAGCTCGCCTTCTACCGCGACCCCTATGCATTTTACGACGCGGTGCACGCCGCCTCGCCGGCCTTCTTCTGGGACAATTACGACCACTGGTGTTTCGCCGGCTTCAAGGATGTGAGCGCCCTGCTCCGCGACAAGCGCTTCGGCCGGCAGATTCTCCACCTGATGAGCCGCGAACAGCTCGGCATGGCGCCACCCAAGGCGCACACCGCCGCGTTCGACCAGACCGAGAAATACACCCTGCTCAACCTCGAGCCACCCGATCACACCCGGCTGCGGGCGCTGGTCAACCGCGCGTTTGTCTCGCGTAACGTCGAGCAACTGCGTCCGCGCATCGAACGCCTCGCCAACGAGCTGATCGACGGGTTTGCCGGCGACGGCCAGGTCGAGCTGCTCCGCGCCTTTGCGGCGCCGATCCCGGCCATCGTCATCGCCGAGATGATCGGCATGCCGGCCGACATGGCGATGCAGCTGGTCGATTGGTCCAACCGTATGGTGGCCATGTACATGTACGGCGTCACCTACGAGACCGAGCTCGACGCCAACCAGGCCTCGATCGAGTTCATGGACTATGTGCGTGACATGATCGCCGAGCGCCGCCGCCAGCCGCGCGAGGACCTGCTGACCCATATGCTGACCACGGAAGTCGATGGTGAAAAGCTCACCGACGACGAGGTGATCTCAACCACCATCCTGCTGCTCAATGCAGGCCACGAGGCAACGGTCCACACCACCGGCAACGGCGTGAAGGCCATCCTCGAAAGCGGCCTCGACCCCAAGGCGCTGTTCGCCGATGCCGACCAGACCGAGGCGACGGTGGAGGAGTGCATCCGTTTCGATGCGCCGCTCCATATGTTCACCCGCTACGCCCTGCAGGATGTGACGCTCGACAACGGTCTGAGCTTCAAGCAGGGCGAGACCATCGGCCTGATGCTGGGAGCCGCCAACCGCGACCCTTCGCGCTTCGCCGAGGCCAACCGGTTCGACCCGTTCCGCAAAGACGGCGCCAATGTCAGCTTCGGCGCCGGCATCCACTTCTGCATCGGCGCCCCGCTGGCGCGCATCGAACTGCAGGTGGCCATGAAGACGCTGTTCGACCGGCTGCCGGGGCTGCGGCTCGCCACCGAACCGCAGTACAAGAACATCTACCACTTTCATGGCCTGGAGCGGCTGGAGGTGGCGTGGTGAGCGAGAAAACGTTCACTGACGTGGTCAATGAGTTTCCCGACCGCGCCCTCTACTACGGTGGTGAAGACGGGAGCAAACCGCCGCGCTATCGCCGCATAGCGGTTGGCGACCCGGCGCTTGGCGAGCCGTTCATTCTGGCGGAGATTGACTTCGACACGGAGGGCTCAGGCGAACCAAGGGGGCTGACCTGGTGGCCTGCCGGCATGGTGTCGGAGGAGATTCAGCGCGGCGTGCAACTGGAGCTTCCTTTGATCTTCAAGGAAGTCCGGATGCTCATGGCCATCAACAAGATCGACCGAGTGCTGATCACGATCGACCCGGCGATCCCTTGGGACCCGAGCTGGGCTCAACTGGTCGAGAACTGATCGGCCAGTTCCGCCAGCACATCCGGGATCAGCCCCGGCAGATCCTCAGCGATCAGCCCCGGACCACCCCACAGGTTCCCGGTCTCGCCGTGGATCCACACTCCGGCGCAAGCGGCGTCGAACCCCTTCATGCCCTGCGCCAGCAAACCGGCGACGATGCCGGCAAGCACGTCGCCCGAGCCGGCAGTGCCCAAAGTGGGCGGGGCGTTGTCGTTGATCACCGCGTGCCCGTCCGGCGCCGCGACCACCGTGTCGCTGCCCTTCAGCACCACGATCGCGCCGGAGCGCAACGCCGCCGAACGGGCCCGGTCGACCTTCGAGCCGTCCACACTGCCGAACAGCCGCTCGAACTCGCCTTCGTGCGGCGTCATCACCACCGGCCGCTCAGGCTTGTTCCTGATCGCCGAGAACAGCGCCTCCGGGCTGTCCTTGAAGCTGGTGAGCGCATCGGCATCGAGCACCGCGGCCACCTGGCTCGCCAGCACTGCCAGTACATTAGCCTTGGTCGCTTCCCCTAATCCCGCTGCCGGACCGATCACCACGGTGTTGATCCGCTGATCGTGCAGCAGCAGCTGCAGGCTGGCCGCGCCATCCACCGGTTTGAGCATGATGGCGGTGACATGGTTGGCCTGGATCAGCAGCGAGGAGTGCGCGCCGGCCAATGTCACCAGCCCCGCCCCGGTCCGCAGCGCCGCGGTCGCCGTCATCCGGCTGGCGCCGGTCTGCAGCGGCCCGCCCGACATCACCACGCAGTGACCGCGGGTGAACTTGTGCCCGTCTGCCTCGAGTCTCGGCAGGTGCCAGAGGTCGGGATTATTGCGGCTGAGGTTTGCCCGGATCTCCCCGAGGACGCCGTCTGGAATCCCGATCTCGGCCAGCACCACCTCGCCGCACCGGGCCCGGCCCGGCAGCAGCAGGTGCCCCGGCTTCAGCCGAAAGAACGTCACGGACACATCGGCCTTGACGGACACGCCGCGGATTTGCCCGCTCGCCCCGTCGATCCCCGAGGGCACATCGACCGCGACGATCGGCACCCGCAGCCCGTTCACGGCCTCGATCAGTTCGGCGAGGCCGCCTTCGATGTCGCGATCGAGTCCGGCGCCGAGCAGCGCGTCGACCACCACCCTGGCGCCGCGCAGCCCGTCCGGCCGCGCCGCCTGGATCGGTCCGTTCCAGAGATCTGCGAAGAACGCCGCATCGCCGGTCAGCCGATCGCGCTCGCCGAACAGCGCCACCCGCACTTCACGACCGAGCTCCTTGAGCTTCTTGGCCGCGACGAACCCATCGCCGCCATTATTGCCGGGGCCGCAGAGGATCAGCACCTGCCCCTCCGGATAGCGCTCCGCCACCAGCCCGGCGACGGCATTGCCGGCCGCCTCCATCAGCTTGAACGACTGGATGCCCGATGCCACCGCCAGCGCATCGGCGCGGCCCATCTCGGCAGGCGTGAGGAGGACGTGTTCGTTACTCATGGCGCCAAGCCTAGCCGCCCCCACCGAAAACAAAAAGGCCGCCCCGAAGGGCGGCCCTGAACTTGTGATCAGCACACCAGCTTAGTGGTGGTGCTCCTCCGGAACCTCGTCCTCGTCCGCGGCGATGATCTTCGAAAGCTCGGCGCGGGTCATCGGCTTGTCGGTCTTCTTGGCGAGCTCGGTGACGAAGTCCACCACCTTGTTCTCGAACACCGGAGCACGGAGGCCGGCAAGGGCCTGCGGGTTCTTGCGGTAGTAGTCGTAAACCTGCTGCTCCTGGCCGGGGAAGCGGCGCACTTCGGCGATCAGTGCCTGCTGGTGCTCTTCCTCGGTCACTTCGACCTTGTTCTGGTTGCCGATCTCGGCGACCACCAGACCCAGGCGCACGCGGCGCTCGGCGATCTTCTGGTACTGTTCCTTGGCCGCTTCCTCGGTCGTGCCCTCGTCTTCGAAGGACCGGCCGTGGTGCTCGACCTCGTGCACGACGCGCTGCCAGATGGTGTTGAACTCGGCTTCCACCAGCTGCTCGGGAACGGCGAACTTGTGGCCTTCGTCGAGCTGGTCGAGGATCTGCCGCTTGATCGCCTGGCGGCCCATCGAGTCGAGCGCCGCCTTCATCTGGTCCTTCACCGCGTCGCGGAGCGCCGCAACGTTCTCGAGGCCGAGGTTCTTGGCGAACTCGTCGTCGAGCTCACCGGCCTTCGGGCCGTCGATGTGGAGGATGGTGACTTCGAAATCGGCCTTCTTGCCGGCCAGTTCGTCCTGCGCATAGTCCTTGGGGAACGTGACCTTGACGGTCTTGGTCTCGTTCTTCTTCATGCCGACGAGCTGCTCTTCGAAGCCCGGGATGAACTCGCCCGAACCCACGGTCAGGTGCGCATGGTCGGCCGAGCCGCCGGCGAAGGCCTCGCCCTTGATCGTGCCCTTGAAGCTGAGGCCGAGACGATCGCCGTTCTCGACAACCCCATCCTCACCCTTTTCCTCGTAGCCACGCTGCTGCGCGAAGACGCGCTGCACTTCGGTGTCCACGTCCTTCTCGTCGAGCTCGACCACCGGCTTGTCGACGGCGAGCGACTTGAAGTCCATCAGGGTGACCGGCGGCAGCACTTCGTAGCTGACCTCGAAGTTGAGGTCGGCTTCGCCGTCCAGCACCTGGTTGATGACGCCCTGATCTTCCGGCAGGTCGACCTTGGGCTGCGTCGCGGCGCGCTCGGAGCGGTCGTCGAGGGTCTTCGAGACGGTCGAATTGATCGCGTCCGACAGCACTTCCGACATGGCCGAGCGACCATAGACCTTCTTCAGGTGCGCGGTCGGCACCTTGCCGGGGCGGAAACCCTTGATGTTCGCGGTGCCCTTGAGCTCATCGAGCCGCGCATCCAGCCGGTCGCTGAGATCCTTCTTGGGGATGACCAGGGAGAGTTTGCGCTTGAGGCCCTCGTTGAGGGTTTCTGTGACCTGCATTGGGGTATCCCGTTGTCTCTTCAAAACTGGTTTGGCCGAAGTCGCTGGCAGTATCGCGGCGAGCTCTGGTGCGGGTGAGAGGGCTCGAACCTCCACGCCTTGCGGCGCTGGAACCTAAATCCAGTGCGTCTACCAGTTCCGCCACACCCGCAAGGTGCCCCGTCGGCCGGGTCGCGTGCATATATGTGAAGAATTGGGGAAGGTCAAAGGGAGAGGTGGCGTGCGAGGCGCAGTCACCCTAACTGGGTCTTGGTGGTCGCGATGAAAGCCGCCTTCAGCTCGTTGTATCTGCCGCGCCCCAGCGGCGCCGCGGCCGCCGCGCGCTCCTTTTCATCGACATACGCTCTACGAAGTGAGGCATCCTTCCGAAGCGCATCGCGAAATGCCAGGTTGCCACTCCAGGACGCCCCCCGATACTCGACCACGTGCACCAGGTGCGTCCGCTCTGTCGCGTCGCGCCCTCGGCCGAAGATGTAGTGTCCCGTGACGCCTGCGTTCTCGGCGTAGTCGTATCCCAGCTCCAGCAGCGGATCGTGACAGAGCCGCCAGTTCTCGATGGGCGCGACGCCCACCAGGATGTCGAGGATCGGCTTGGCGCGCATCCCCGGCACGGCGGTGGAACCATAGTGCTCGATGCCGAGTGCAATCCCGTGCAGCGAGGAAGCCAGCCGACTGCGCTCGCGTTCAAACTCCACTGGCCACGCCGGTTGATAGTCGACCAGCGTGTTGGCGCCATTCTTCAAGCCGAGCATTTTGCCCACTTTCGCTGCAAACCGATCTTTGCCACTGTCGGTTTGCTCGTTTCGGATCACCGAGATGAACAAATCGGAAGCGTCGTGCACAATGTTTGTGCATGCCAGCGGCATCCTGCCTGTAGCGGCGGATCAGATGTTCGCCCTAGGCGCTTATTTTGGCAAGGTTTTCCCCGGCATTGCTGAGCTGGCACGGACCCTGCATACACCCGAGCGGCACCCGACCGGTGCCTGTTGGAGGCCTGAATGAAGAAGATCGAGGCTATCGTAAAGCCGTTCAAGCTCGACGAAGTGAAGGAAGCGCTGCAGGAAGTTGGTCTGCAGGGCATCACCGTCACCGAAGCCAAGGGTTTCGGCCGTCAGAAGGGGCATACCGAGCTCTATCGGGGCGCGGAATATGTCGTCGACTTCCTGCCCAAGGTGAAGGTCGAGGTGGTGTGCCCCGACGATCTCGCCGAGAAGGCGATCGAGGCGATCCGCACGGCCGCGCAAACCGGCCGCATCGGCGATGGAAAGATCTTCGTCTATTCGATCGAACAGGCTATCCGCATCCGCACCGGCGAATTCGGCGACGACGCGCTCTAAGGGGCACCTCTTCGCGCGTCTACCTGCCCTAGCATCAACTCCAGACTTACACAGGGGAACCTAATGACCACTGGAAGCGACATCCTCAAGAAGATCAAGGACGAGGACATCAAGTACGTCGACCTCCGCTTCACCGACCCGCGCGGCAAGCTGCAGCACGTCACCATGGATGTGACGGTCGTCGATGAGGATCTCTTCGAGGAAGGGACCATGTTCGATGGTTCCTCGATCGCTGGCTGGAAGGCCATCAACGAGTCCGACATGGTGCTGATGCCCGATCCGAACTCGGCCTATATCGACCCGTTCTTCGGCGCTCCGACCCTTGCCATCAACTGCGACATTCTCGAGCCGCTGACCTATCAGCCGTACAACCGCGACCCGCGCACCACGGCCAAGAAGGCCGAGGCCTACGTCAAGGAACTCGGTATCGGCGACACCGTGGTGTTCGGTCCCGAGCCCGAATTCTTCATCTTCGACGACGTTCGCTATTCGAACACCACCTACAAGGTGGGCTTCTCGGTCGACCACTCGGAACTGCCGACCAACAACGACACCGAGTACGAGTCGGGCAACACCGGCCACCATATCGGCCTCAAGAAGGGCTACTTCCCGGTGCCGCCGCTGGACAGCGCGCAGGACATGCGCGGTGAAATGCTCGCCGCCATGGCCTCGATGGGCGTCACCGTCGAAAAGCACCACCATGAAGTGGCTTCGGCGCAGCACGAACTGGGCATCAAGTTCGCCCCGCTGATCAAGTCGGCCGACGACGTGCAGATCTACAAGTACGTCATCCAGCAGGTGGCGCAGGCCTACGGCAAGACCGTGACCTTCATGCCCAAGCCGGTCTATGGCGACAACGGCTCGGGCATGCACTGCCACCAGTCGATCTGGAAGGACGGCAAGCCGCTCTTCGCCGGCGACCAGTATGCCGGCCTGTCGATGGAAGCGCTGTACTATATCGGCGGCGTGATCAAGCACGCCAAGGCGATCAACGCCTTCACCAACCCGACCACCAACAGCTACAAGCGCCTGGTGCCGGGCTTCGAAGCTCCGGTGCTGCTCGCCTACTCGGCGCGTAACCGGTCGGCTTCGTGCCGCATTCCCTTCGGCCAGTCGCCGAAGTCGAAGCGCGTCGAAGTCCGCTTCCCCGATCCGCTGGCGAACCCGTATCTCGGCTTTGCCGCGCTGCTGATGGCCGGCCTCGACGGCATCAAGAACAAGATCCACCCGGGCGACCCGATGGACAAGGATCTGTACGAGCTGCCGAAGGAAGAGCTGAAGCAGATCCCGACCGTTTGCGGTTCGCTGCGCGAAGCGCTCGAGTCCCTCGACAAGGACCGTGACTTCCTCAAGGCCGGCGGCGTGTTCGACGACGACCAGATCGACAGCTACATCGAGCTGAAGATGACGGAAGTCATCAAGTTCGAGCACACCCCGCACCCGGTCGAGTACGAGATGTACTACTCGGCCTAAGCGCCGGGCGACTGATGCAACATGGAAGGGCCCGGCAACGGGCCCTTTCTGCTTTTCGGTGGACAGAGACAGCCAGGGGCTGAACACTGTCGCGATGACTCACAAAGACCTGGCCCTGGTGCTCGGTGGCGGTGGCGCTGCCGGCAACGCCTGGATGATTGGCATCGTCGCCGGCCTCGCCGAGGCTGGCGTCGACCTGACCGAGCTCGCCGATCTGGTGATCGGCACCTCGGCCGGCGCCAATGCGGCGGCGCAGGTGCGCAGCGGCATTTCGCCGGCCGAGCTTCTGGCGGCCACGCTGGCGCCGCCGCCGGGTCGGCCAGCGGCTCCGCCGCGGCCCCCAGCGCCACCGCGACCGATGGAGCCGGTGTTCGAGCAGATGCGGAACATCTCGGCTGCCGCCTCCACTCAACTCGAGTTGCAGCGCGCCATGGCCGCCTATGCCCTCAGGAGCGATATGTCCTTCGCTCCCGAGGTGGCGGAACAGCGCCGGGCCATGGTCGCCGGGCGACTACCAGGCCCCGACTGGCCCGAGCGCCCGATGCTTATCGTTGCCGTCAACGCCGAGACCGGCGAACTCGCCAAGTTCGACCGCCAGTCCGGCGTCGCCCTCGTGGATGCGGCCACCGCTGCCATCTCGCTGCCTGGTGCGGGCCCCACGCACAGCATCAACGGCACACGCTACATCTCCGGTGGGGTGCGTTCGGTCGACAACGCCGACCTCGCGACGGGCTTCGGGACGGTGATCGTGCTGTCGCCGTTCAGCGGGCGCACCGGCCCGCTGCCGCCGGGGCAGTTCGAGGGGTTGCGCCGCCCACCGGGCGCCGACCTTGCCAGCGAGGTCGAGGCGCTGCGACGGGCCGGCAGCCATGTCGAGGTGATCACCCCCGATGCCGAGTCTCGCGCCGCCATGGGCGTCAACCAGTTGGACCTTGCAACCCGCATTCCTTCGGCCCGTGCCGGCCACGAGCAGGGCAAGCGAGAAGCCGCCCGCCTGACCGCACTCTGATGTCGAGCCGCTGGCGCGAAACATCACCCGAGGAGCTCGCCGGCTGGCTCAGTGAAGCCACCGCGCCCTGGGGCATTGCCGGAGGCTGGGCGCTCGACCTGTGGCAAGGCGGCGTCAGCCGCCTCCATTCCGATATCGAGATCAGCTGCTTTCTCGCCGACCTGCCCACCCTGCTCCCGCGCCTCGCCGGTTTCGAGGTCGCTATCGCCCGCAACAAGCAGCTGACCCCTCATCAGCCGGGCGCCGGGCTCCCGCCGCCGCCATTCAGCCTGTGGCTGCGCCGTCATGGCGAGACCCTGTGGGACTTCGAGATCGTTGCCGAGGCGCAGGCGGCGGGCCAGTGGGCCTATCGCCGGGAACCTTCGATCCGTCGCCCGCTGACGGACACCTTCATTCGCACCGCGTCGGGCTGGCCAGTCATCGCCCCCGAGATCCAGTTGCTCTACAAATGCAAACAGCCGCGCGACAAGGACCTGCTCGATCTCAGGCGCTACGTGCCTGCACTCGACGCAGCAGCGGGGCTCTGGCTGCGTTCGGCCGTAGCGATCGCCCACCCGGAATTCCTGCCGACGCTTCTCGATATCGAGGCGCTGCACCGTGGCGATGGTGGCTCGTCGAGATAGCGATCAGGGGTCGGCGCCGGACAGGCGAAGCACCTTTCCGGTGTGCCAGTTGACAATGCCACGCATGAAATCGCGGTCCGGAAAGTCGGTCTCGAGGATCCGCAGCGGCCCTTCGACCAGCGAAAGCGAACGGGCGAGTTCATAGAGCGCCATGCGACTGGGGTCGAGCTCCACGTCGATCCCGAGCATTTCATAGCTGTTGCCGAAGCGCATCCGCGTGAACGCGTGTTCCCACTCGGCGTCGAACAGCATCACGCCCTCGACGTCGATGATCACCGGCCGCCCCTCGTCATCGAGCATGACGTGGTCGGCGCCGAGCTCGCCATGGATCAGGCTGTACCAGTCGCGCGGCCGAACGCGGGCATGAAGCTCACGCAGGGCTGCATCGATCCGTTCACGCGCCAGCCCCAGTTCAGGCACCTTTGCGGCGACACTGGCCAGGTGCGCGAGCCCTTGATCGAGCACGATCTGCTCGGCCCTGCGGTCCTGCGGCGCCTGGCCGGACACGGCGGCCGCGACCTTGCCGAGGCGCGGCCCTCGGTACCTGGCCATGCCGTTGAGCATAGCCCCCACAGCATGCAGAGGAGCGGCCGCGGCGTCCGCATCGCGGGCAATCATCGCCTCGAGGGTGCCGCCGCGCAGATCCTCCACGATGGCGATATCGGCCGGATAGAGCGATTGGCTGCGGTCGACCAGCAGCAGCGCGGGAGCCCTTGCACCGGCCTCAGTCAGCGCGCGGCTCGCCGCCTCCAGCAGGTCCAGTCCCGAGCCCTCGGCGAAGGGATCCCGCGGATCGACACTATTGTCGGTCCAATAGTTCTCGGCAGCGCTCCAGGCATAGAGGACCACCGAGGACCCATCATCGAGCGCCAGCCGATAGACGCCCTTCTTGCTGCCGCCGGTCAACCGCTCGAACCCCGTCAGCTGTCGGCCGCCGGGGAGCGCGCGTGCGAACGGCGCCAGGTCCGTATGTTGCATGAACTGCCGCTCGGCCATCGCCACGCCCCCTTCCCCACGACTGGCCCTGGCATCAAAGACGGCGATCCCACAGTCGGGGGTGTTGCTTCTAGCGTCGTCGCCGCAATGATGACAGCAGTTTCCCGCCGCAGCGCCGGCTGGCATGGTCGTGCAATCAAGGGGATTCGGAATGAGCGTTGGACTACTCGGCCTTCTCGATGACGTGACCGCCCTCGCCAAGGTCGCCGCGGCTTCGATCGACGATGTCGCCGGCCAGGCCGCCAAGGCCGGACTGAAGGCCGCAGGGGCGGTGATCGACGATGCCGCGGTGACGCCGCGCTATGTCACCGGCTTTTCCGCCGACCGCGAACTGCCGATCGTGTGGAAGATCGCTGTCGGCTCCATCCGCAACAAGCTGCTGATCCTATTGCCCGCGGCGCTGGCGCTGAGCTTCCTCGCGCCCTGGCTGATCACGCCGCTGCTGATGCTCGGCGGGGCGTATCTCTGCTACGAGGGCGCCGAGAAGGTGTTCGAGGCGCTGTTCCCGCACCAGGCGCACGCCCATGAGGCCGAGGCGACTTCCCCGGCCGCCGCCGACCCCAAGAAGCTCGAGGAAGAGCGGGTGGCCGGCGCCATCCAGACCGATTTCATCCTGTCGGCCGAGATCATGACCATCGCTCTCGCCGCCCTGCCCGGCCTGCCGTTCTGGGAACAGGCGCTGGTGCTGGTCATCGTGGCTTTCGGTATCACCGCAGCGGTTTACGGCGCCGTGGCGCTGATCGTCAAAGCCGACGATCTCGGCCTGGCGCTGGCCAGCAAGGGGCGCACGGGCACCGGCCGTGCGCTCGGCCGCGGCATTCTCATCGCCATGCCCTGGGTCATGCAGACCCTCAGCATCGTCGGCACGGCCGCCATGATCTGGGTGGGCGGCGGCATCGTCGTGCATGGCCTTGCCGAGTTCGGCCTGACGCAGATCGAGCACCTGATCGAAGCCATCGCCCACGGCGCCGAGGCCATGCTGCCGGCGCTGGGCGGCTTCATCGAAGGGCTGGCGACCATCGTCGCCGACCTGGTGCTCGGGCTCGCCCTGGGTCTGCTGCTCATCCCCGTCGCCGGCAAGCTGATCGGACCGGCCTGGAAGGCCGTCCGCGGCCTGTTCCGCCGGCAGCCGGCAGCCTGAACAAAAAGAGGGCCCGACAGGGCCCCCTTTTCCGGCTTGCTCCGGTCGTGGGTCAGCCGACCTGGCTGAAGAAACCGCGCACGTCGGCCACCCACACGCCAGGCACTTCCAGCACGGCATAGTGCCCGCCGACGTCGAACTCGTTCCAGCGCACGATGGTGTTGCTGGTCTCGCCGTAGCGACGGATCGGCACCTCGTCGAAGCCGAACACGGCCACCCCGGTCGGCACGCCGGAATTGGCCTTGGGCGACCAGGCCTCCGGATCATGCGCATTCTCGTAGTAGAGCCGGATCGACGAGGCGGCGGTACCGGTGAACCAGTAGATCATGAAATTGGTGAGGAACCGGTCCATCGGCACGGCGTCGACGCGATCCCCGAAGCTGGTGAACAGCTCGCTGATCCAGGCCAACAGACCCGCCGGCGAGTCCGAGATGCCATAGGCCAGCGTCTGCGGGCGGCTCGACTGCATGATGTTGAAGCCGAAATGCTCCGCCATGAAGCGCTGCACCCGCTGCAGCCGCACCTTCTCGCTCTCGGTGAAGGTGGCGATCTCCTCCGGGGAAACCGGGCCGAACGGGATAAACCCCATCGTCGCGGCATTGAGGTGCATGCCGATCATTCGCTCCGGCGCCAGCCGGCCGATCTCGGGCCCGATAATGGCGCCGGCATCGCCGCCCTGCACGCCGAAGCGCTGGTAGCCCAGCCGGCTCATCAGCTCGATGAACGCCTTGCCGATGCGGACATTGTTCCACCCGGCTTCGCTGGTCGGGCCGGAAAAGCCGAAGCCCGGCAGCGACGGCACCACCACGTCGAACGCGTCCTCCGGCTTGCCGCCATGCGCCACCGGATTGGTCAGCGGCCCGATCACGTCGAGGAACTCGACGATGGAGCCCGGCCAGCCGTGGATCAGCAGCAGCGGGGTAGCGTTTTTCTCGGCCGACTTCACATGGATGAAGTGGACGTTCTGGCCGTCGATCTCGGTGGTGAACTGCGGCAGCGCGTTGATCTCAGCCTCGGCCTTGCGCCAGTCGAAGCCGCTCAGCAGCCGGTCCACGGCGCCGCGGACATAGGCGTTGGTCGGGCCGGCGGCCCAGCTGCCATCGACTTCGCTCGGCATCACGGTGCGGGCGAGGCGATCCTTGAGATCCTGCAACTGGGCGGCGGAAACGTCGATCTTGAAGGGGGTGATGGTGGCCATTTCGGGTACTCCGTTCGGGGGTGATCGTTGAAGACACCCCTTCGTACCCGACCCCCATCCGGCGTTATTGGAAGTTTCCGACAACCTCATCGGAGGCGGCGCGAACGATCTCCCGGGGCGTCTGACCCATGATCGCTTTCAGCGAGTTGATCATGTGTGCCTGGTCGGAAAAGCCGAGCGCCAGCGCCACATCCACTGCCGGTCGGCCCATCTGCAGCATGGCAACCGCCTTCTGCGCCCGCTGCACCAGGGTGAAGTGCTTGTAGGTCAAGCCGGTGGTCCTGAGGAAATGCCGCTGCAGCGTCCGCTCGGTCATCGCCTTGGGTTGCCCCTCCACCACCGAGGCCACCAGTTGGTTGCTGTCGATGATCCCGTCGCGCACCAGGTGCTCGACGAACACATCGGCATTCTCGATGGTCGGAATCTCCCGCACGTCGGTGCCGATCCAGAACCCGGCGCGGCCGAACTTTTCCAGCACCACGCCCTCGTCGCGCATGATGTCGCCGGGCATCAGCGGCATGAAACTGTGCGGCTTGAACGAGATGACGAGTTGCTCGTCGCCCGCTTCGTGCTCGTAGATCACCGGTTGGGTGGTGAGGCCGGTGCGCAGTACCGTGGTTTCGTCGCCGCGCCTGATGATGGCGATGTCCCAGCAGCCATCGGGCTGCATCAGCGTGGTTCCGGTCGTATCGAAACGAACGGAACTGACGCTCTCGATGAACGGCGAGTCGATCGGCCGGCTTTGCACGATGCGCTTCATGTGACCGAGCCTATCAGGTGCGGCGCGCCGAACCAATTCCTGCGCGCGTCGTCCCCGGCCGGTTCGTGCCCAGCCAGATCACGTGGCGTGCACCGCGTCCGGTCGTACCGGCACGCACCCGCAGCTCCTCGACCGTCAGGCCCGACTGCTGCAGCCGGGTGGTGAACTTGGCATCCGGCGCTACCGACCACACGGCGACGAGACCGCCTGGTCGCAGCGCCGCCTTGGCGGCAGCGATTCCGCCATGGCTGTAGAGCCGGTCGTTGGCCGGGCGCGACAGCCCCTCGGGTCCGTTGTCGACATCGAGCAGGATCGCGTCGAACTTCTGCGGATCGCCCGCCATGGCGCTCCCCACATCGCCTTCGCGCAGTCTGACGCGCGGGTCGTCCAGGCTGTCACCGTGGATACCGGCCAGCGCGCCGCGCGCCCATTTGATCACCCCCGGCACCAGTTCCACCACGATGAGTTCGGCATCGGCAGGGGCGACCTTGAGCGCCGCGCGCAACGTGAACCCCATGCCCAGCCCGCCGATCAGCCAGCGCTGCTTTGCCCGGTTGCCGAGCCGCTCCGCCGCCAGCGTCGCCAGCGCTTCCTCCGAGCCGCTCATCCGGCTGCCCATCAGGCCGATGGTCCCGGCGAAGATGGTGAACTCGGTGCCGCGCTGTCTCAGCACAAACTCGGTGCCACCCGGCACTTTGGCGCGATCGAGTTCAATCCATGGCAGCACGCGCGCCTCCTTGCGGTTGTTCGCGCCAGCACTAGCGATATCCTGTCCGCAGCGACAGCCCTCTGGCGCAGCGCAACGCGATGGCTATGATCCCGGCATCGCGCCGGAGCCAGCCATGACCGCCGAATTCCTCATCACCACCCTCATCATCGTCGCCTCGCCGGGCACCGGCGTGCTCTACACCCTCGCAGCGGGCCTCACCCGCGGGGCGCGCGCCAGTATTCTCGCGGCCTTCGCCTGCACGCTCGGCATCATCCCGCACATGGCCGCGGCGATTACCGGTCTCGCCGCCCTGCTCCACACCAGCGCACTGGCTTTCGAGATCATCAAGTATCTCGGCGTCGCCTACCTGCTCTACATGGCCTGGGCGACACTGAGAGAGAAAGGCGCGCTCAGCGTCGACACCGAAGCGGCGCCGAAATCGGTGCGCCAGGTGCTGGTTTCGGGCATCCTGATCAACATCCTCAACCCCAAACTGTCGATCTTCTTTTTTGCCTTCCTGCCGCAGTTCGTGCGTACCGATTCGACCGACGCCCTGCCCCAGATGCTGGAGCTGAGCGCGGTATTCATGGCGGCAACCTTCGTGATCTTCGCCATCTACGGCGTGTTCGCCGCCGCGGTGCGGCAGCACGTCGTCACCCGGCCACGCGTCCTTACCTGGATGCGACGCAGCTTCGCCGCCGCCTTTGTGGCGCTCGGCGCCAAGCTGGCGTTTACCGAGCGCTAGCCCGCGTCAGCAGCGCCTCGAGCTCGCCGATCTGTTGCACCTGGCCGAACTGCACGGCAAAGCCGGCTTCGATGTGCCGGACCACCCGCCCGGGGATGGCGCCGACGCCGGCCAGCGAGCCGACCGGCGGCAGCACGTCGGCCGACACCGCGACGCCCGACTGTGACATATCGATGATGAAGCAGTCGAAACGCCGGCCGTCGCCGAGCATCAGGCTGGCGCGCGTCTCGCGCGGCAGCACGCGCTTGTGGGCCCGCCGGTCGCTGACCGTCTTCAATGTCCGCCGCTTCAGCCAGTCGATCCGCGCCCCGAGGGCGGCGCGCTCCTGCTCGGTGCATTCGAAGGAGACGGCAAAGCCGCCATCGAGGATCCGGCTGATCTTGCCGCGGATAATGCCCAGGCCCTGCAGCGTCATGGTCAACGCGTCGCCCGGCTGGCCGCTCACAGGCGCGTTCACCACGGCTTCGTACGGGGAGACGCTGCGCGAGCGGCAGGCGAACACCTGTACCGCCCCTGGTGTCTGGGCGCGGTTCGCCAGAACGTAGCTGCCCATCACGTCGCCGATGAAACGCAAGTCCTTGTGCTTGGCTGCGGCACCCGGCGTTCCGTTCTGCATCGTCTGAGCCGTCCTCGCTTGATCCCGCCTATCCTACGCAAGATTGCCTATACGGCTATGACTCAGAGCTTACCGATATGGCAACTGAACAGTATTTCATGGGGGCAGCGCGCGGCATCTCTGCTGCGAGTGAGCACTATTCGCCCACCCGGTCGAGTGTATCGGCCGGGAATGGGCCAATTGTACTACAACGAAAGGCTTATGATGCCTCGACCTCGAGCATCATCTCCTCGAAGAACGCCTCCGGCCCGTCGATTTCCTTGAGTCGCCGACCGCTGATCTCGAGGTAGCGGGTTCCCACATTCCGCACGAAGCTGCGATCGTGCGATACTAGGACCGCCGTCGCCTCATGCGCCAGGATTTCCCCCTCCAGCGCCTCGCGACCAGGGATGTCGACATGATTGGTCGGCTCGTCCATCAGGTAGAAATTCGGCTCGGTCAGCCGCAAGGCGAGCAGCCCCAGTCGCGCTCTCTGCCCGAAGCTGAGCTGTCCGATCGGCCTCGACTGCTTCTCGATCACGAAGCCGGCCGAGGCGAGCAGGCTCCGCACTCGGGCGTCGGGCTGCTTGAAGACCACCGAGATGAAGCTCTCGGGCGTGTCCTTGACCGGCAGCTGCGACATATCCTGGTCGGTATAGCCCAGCACCAGCGAGGGCGTGACCCGGATGCCGGGGACACTATCCGGCTCGACCATGGCGCGATGGATGAGCTTGACCAACTGCGACTTGCCGGCGCCATTCTTGCCCAGCAGCACGATGCGGTCGCCCTGGAAGATGTGCAACTTGTCGATCCTGAACAGCGCCTGCCCCGCCGGCGTGGTCACGCTGACATTCTCTATCCCCACCAGCAGCTTGGCATGCGTGCCGCGATTGCTGAGCCTGATCTCGCCGGAGCGCTCGCGGTGCGCCGGCCGTACGGCCTGCTCGATCCTGGCCGCGCGTTCGCGCAGCTGCTTGGTCTTGACCACCAGCAGGTCGCTGCCGGAGTTGATGCCGATATTGTTGAGCTTGGCCGCCTGCTTCCTGAGCTTGCCCGCTTCCTTCAGGTCGCGCTCGTTCTGCGCTTCCTGCGAGGCATCTTCACGCTCGATTTCCTGGCGTGCCGCCGAATAAGCCAGCGGCAGGTAGCGCGAGGTGCCCGGTCTGAGGAACAGCGTCCGGTTGGTCACCGCGTCGAGGAAATCGCGGTCGTGGCTGGCCACGATCAGCGGGATGTTGCGCGCCTCCCGGTTGAGCCAGCTCTCCAGCCGGAACAGCTTGGACAGGTCGAGGTGGTTGGTCGGCTCGTCCATCAGCAGCGCATCGGGATCGGTGACCCAGACCCGCGCGATCAGCATCAGGCGCTGCCAACCGCCGCTCAGCGCCGAAACCAGTCGGTCGCGCAGCTCATAAGGTGTCTCGAGCCCGTCAAGCGCCACGTCGGCCCGCCAGGCGTCGGTTTCGCGATCGGCAACCGGCAGCGCTTCGAGCACGGCGTCGCGCATGGTCAGCGGCATCAGCGCCGCCGGCACGTCCTGCTCGACATAGCCGATGCGCAGCCCGCGCGAGCGCACCACCTCTCCGCCGGTCGGTTCGGCGAGACCGGCGATGACGCGAAGCAGCGAGGTCTTGCCGAGGCCATTGCCGGCCACGAGCCCGACCCGGTCGCCGTCGGCGACCACCAGACTCAGGTCGCGGAACAGCGGATCGGTGGCGGTGATGGAAAGGTTCTTGAGGCTGATCGAGCCCATTTGCGTCTCTCTGGTATTCTGACGGTCCGTATGGGGACCTGTGCCGTCAATGGCTCACGCGCGAAGCGGAGCCGGCTTGGGCAGACCAGAATGGTGAAGACGACGAGGACGTCCGGACCCGTTCGGTCAGCCCTGCAACTAAAGCTGCAGGGCCGAAACAGGGCCGCGACTGCGGTGCTGGTCATGACGATAGCCCACGCGACCCTCCTTGGTTGGCATTGCGGACAAACCGCTCAATAGCGCTGCGATGCCGGTTTGGCAATCACACCAGGTAGAACAGCGCGGCAATAGCGGCGAGCATCAGGGGGCGAGGCAAGGCAAGATGGGCAAGCCGGTACGCAAAACTATCAAATCCGGCCTGCTGCCATCCGCTGTCGCGTGGCGCCCGATGATCGATCTCAAGGTACGCGAGACCGCTCTTGGCTTGGGCGCGCATACGGCTACTCCAAACAAAAACCGTATGTGAAATTTATAGGGGCGAGCGCTTAAGAAAGTGCTTCCGAGAAGCAAACGAAGTCTGAATCAGGTGCTCCAAAACAACGCGTCCCACCCCTTGTCCGGGATGGGATGCGTTGGAGTCACTGGCAGCTTGGTCAGCTGCGACGCAGCCGCTCGCGATACAGGATCGTGCCGGTGCAGGTGGAAACGCGCAGCAGATAGACCCAGCCGCCGCGCGTCGCGCGCACCTGGATGCGGCGGTTGTCGGCGACGTTGAGCGAAATGTTGCTGTAGCCCTGGTCGCGCACGGCATTGCGGATCTGCCGGTCGGTCAGCTCGATGCAGACCAGCGGCCGGCGGAAGCCGAAGCCGTCGGTGCCGAAGCCGAACTGGAACTGCATGCTCTGCGCCTGGACGGGGAGTACCGAAGCGCCGAGCACCAGGCCGAGCACGCCGGCGCGCATTAACATGGTGGCTTTCATACCGTTCTCCTTTGCGGCTCCCGAAACGAAAATCCCGGCCCTTTGGAGGGCCGGGATTTGGCGGGAGCGCGGGGGAGGATCCGGCTCCCGCCGGAACTGGACCTAGTTGCCGAAATTGAACTGCAGGCTGAAGCCCGGCTGGCCGCGGAACTTCTTCAGCCGCTTCACGTCATAGACGCGGCCCGAGCACTTATCGACCTTCATCGCGTAGTCCTTGTTGCGCCAGGAGGCGACAACCAGCACGCGATCGCGGCCGAGGTTGCGGATCACATCGACATTGCGGAAGCCATAGTCGCGCAGACCGCGCTCGACCTGACGGTTGGTCAGGCAGCGATCGATGATGATGCGGCCCTGCTTCTTGCCTTGGCTGAACGTCTGGGCGCCGTTGCCGCCATTGATGCCCAGCTGGAAGCTGAACTGCGGCTCGGACTGGGCCTGGACCGGCATGGCCGTGACGGCGGCTGCACCGAGCGTCAGAGCGACGATCGCAGCTCGGCTGGACTTCATCACAGTGGAAAGGATCGGGGTCATGGTGGTCTCCTATAGAGTCTTCTTGAGGCGCCAGGTCCGCTAGCGTTCCACGACCCTAAAGGTTCCATTCTTAACCAATGCGGTATCGCCCGTTCATCCACCGTTCATGTTGCGGGGCAACGCGGGCGGTGGAATTCCGGGTGGTATCAGGCGCGGGTCCAGGTGAGATTGCCGAACGCCCAGCCCGGACACTGCCTACCGGCCCCAGCTGCGCGTTCCGCAATCTCGTGCGCCGGATTAGTGCCCAGGCGTTGAACGCTCGCGGAACCGTGCGTTCACATGCCGTTCACGACCGGTTGACAGCTCGAGCGCAGCGCCCTACCTCCCGCTTAACCCACCCAAAGCAGCAAGTATGCTAGAGCTTGTGAGGCGCCCGATTCGCGCCTCGGACGGAGATTTCATGGCGGCGATCGAAGACCTTTTCGGCTCTGACGGCGAGGATACTGCCCCGCAGCGCGCGCCTGCTCCCCCCACGCCGAAAACGCCGGCCGCCAGCCCTGCCCCCAGCGTCGCCCATGCCGCTTCCTACTCGGCCGCCGACATCGAAGTGCTCGAGGGCCTCGAGCCGGTTCGCCGTCGCCCCGGCATGTATATCGGCGGCACCGACGCCAACGCTCTGCATCACCTGTTCGCCGAAGTCATCGACAACTCGATGGACGAGGCGATTGCCGGCCATGCCAGCCGCATCGAAGTGCATCTGGGTGAGGATGGCTTCCTGACCGTCACCGACAATGGTCGCGGCATTCCGGTCGAGAACCATCCGAAATTTCCTGGCGTCTCCACCCTCGAGATCGTCATGACGCGCCTGCATGCCGGCGGCAAGTTCGACGGCAAGGCCTACGAAACCTCGGGCGGCCTGCACGGCGTCGGCGTCTCGGTGGTCAACGCGCTGTCGGACTCCCTCATCACCGAGGTCGCTCGCGACCAGATGCTCTACCGCATCGCCTTCTCGCGCGGTAAGCCGCTCGCCGCCGTCGAGACGGTGGGCAAGGTGCAGAACCGCCGCGGCACCACGCAGCGTTTCCACCCCGATCCGGAGATCTTCGGCGAGCACAAGTTCTCCGCCGCCCGCCTGTTCAAGATGACCCGTTCGAAGGCCTATCTGTTCGGCGGCGTCGAGATCCGCTGGACCTGCGACGAGAGCCTTGCGACCTCGGACGTGCCGGCCAAGGCGACCTTCCACTTCCCCGGCGGGCTGCGCGATTTCCTCGCCAATCGCATCGAAGGCGAGCCGCGCATTGCCGAGGACATCTTCTCCGGCATCATCGGCAAACCGGGCACGCACGGCTCGGTCGAATGGGCCGTGGCCTGGTGCCTCGGCGACGGCTTCGTCAACTCGTACTGCAATACGGTCCCGACCGGCGATGGCGGCACCCACGAACAGGGCCTGCGCGTCGCCCTGCTCCGCGGCCTGCGCAACTATGCCGAATTGAGCGGCAACAAGCGCGCCGCCCAACTGACCGCCGAAGACGTGCTGGTACAGTGCTCGGCCATGCTGTCGGTGTTCGTGCGCGAGCCCGAATTCGTCGGCCAGACCAAGGACAAGCTGAGCTCGCCGGAAGCCACCCGCATCGTCGACACGGCGCTGCGCGACCCGTTCGATCACTGGCTCGCCGCCTCGCCCAACCAGGCGTCCAAGCTGCTCGACTGGGCCATCGAGCGCGCCGAAGAGCGCCTGCGGCGCAAGAAGGAGAAGGAGGTCGACCGTCAGTCGGCGACCAGAAAGCTCCGCCTGCCCGGCAAGCTTGCCGACTGCACCCAATCGGCCGCTCAGGGCGCGGAAATCTTCATCGTCGAGGGCGACTCGGCCGGTGGCAGCGCCAAGTCGGCGCGCGACCGCAAGAGCCAGGCCATCCTGCCGCTGCGCGGCAAGATCCTCAACGTCGCCGGCGCCACCCGCGACAAGGTGCAGGCCAGCCAGGCCATCGCCGACCTGATCCAGGCGCTGGGCTGCGGCACCCGCGAGCGCTATCGCGAAGACGAGCTGCGCTACGACAAGATCATCCTGATGACCGATGCCGATGTCGACGGCGCTCACATCGCTTCGCTGCTGATGACCTTCTTCTTCCAGGAAATGCCCAAGCTCATCGAGGGTGGCCATCTGTACCTGGCGATGCCGCCGCTGTTCCGCATCAGCTCGGGCCCCAAGGTCGCCTATGCGATGAACGACGCGCATCGCGACCAGCTGCTGGCCACCGAGTTCAAGGGCAAGAAGCCCGACATCACCCGCTTCAAGGGTCTCGGCGAGATGCCCTATGTCCATCTGCGCGAAACGACGATGGACAAGAATACCCGCACCCTGCTGCAGGTCCGCATCCGCGATGACTTCGAAGAGACCAGGCTGTCGGTCGATCGCCTGATGGGCAACCGCCCGGAAGCCCGCTTCGACTTCATCCAGGAAAACGCCGCATTCGTCACTGATCTGGATATCTAGGGACAGGCCATCGCGTCCCTGGGGGCCAGGGGCGCAGATGATCACCAGGCGTGGAGTACTGAAGCTCTTCGGAGTCGGCATGCTTGGGGTGATCGCGACCGCGGCCTACCCCTTCATCGAGGCCCTCGCCCGCCCCCGTGTCGCCAGCTATGCCCTCACGCCGCGCGGCTGGCCCGCCGGACTGAAGCTGCGCGCCGCCGTGATTGCCGACCTCCATGCGTGCGAGCCCTGGATGGACCTCGGGCGCATCGAGGCGCTATGCGCGCAGACCCAGGCGCTGGACGCGGACATCATCCTGCTGCTCGGCGACTATGTCAGCGGCATGCGGCTCAGGACCGGCGAAGTCGCCGATGTCGATTGGGCAACCGCGCTTGGCAAGCTGACGGCGCCGCTCGGTGTCCACGCCGTGCTCGGCAACCACGACTATTGGGAGGATCGCGCCTTCCAGCTGGACCAGTCGAAAACCCCGCTGGCGCGCACGGCTTTGCGCGAAGCCGGCATCGCCACCTATGTCAACGAGGTCGTCCGGCTGGAGAAGGACGGGCACGCTTTCTGGCTGGCGGGGCTCGGGGACCAGTTGGGGATCCTTCGCGCCCCTGACGGTCGGCGCATCGTCGGCCTCGACGATCTCGAGGGGACGCTTGCCCAGATACCTGAAGGAGAACCAGCCCTGCTGCTCGCGCACGAGCCCGATATCTTCCCCCGCGTGCCGGACCATATCAGCCTCACTCTCTCCGGCCACACCCATGGCGGCCAGATCTCGTTGCTGGGCTGGCGCCCATGGGCGGCATCGCTCGGCTCCCGCCGGTTCCCGGCCGGCCATTACACTGTCGAAGGGCGCGAGCTGGTTGTCTCGCGCGGCCTCGGTTGCTCGGTCGTCCCGGTGCGGATCGGCAACTGGCCGGAGATCGTCATGCTCGAACTCGGCACTGCCTGATCGGCCTCAATTAACCCCGGCGCCGCAAATGGCGTTGACTCGCAAGGGGTTTCCACTATGTTCCGGGCGCGCTGCGCGAGAGCCCCGGACAGGGCGGAGTCCGGACCGGTTGCTGCAAGGCGAAGCCTGATTATCCGGCTTGTACTTTGCGACCCCTTCGTCGACCCGCACCTCCTCAAGTAGCTGCCCGTCGACCTGCCTTCCCTACTTGAGCGGACCACTGATTTGGCAAATGACTTTTCCGGGTTGGGCCTCAGCGCCAAGGTGATCGATGCGGTTGCCGCATCCGGCTACACCAAGCCCACCGATATCCAGGCGCAGGCCATCCCGCATGTCCTTCAGAAGAAGGACATTATCGGCATCGCGCAGACCGGCACCGGCAAGACCGCTTCATTCGTCTTGCCCATGCTCACCCTGCTCGAAAGCGGCCGGGCCCGCGCCCGCATGCCGCGCACGCTGATCCTCGAACCGACGCGCGAACTCGCGGCGCAGGTGCACGAGAACTTTGAGAAATACGGCAAGAACCACAAGCTCAGCGTGGCTCTGCTGATCGGCGGCGTCAGCTTCGAGGACCAGAACAAGGTGCTGGACCGTGGCGCCGACGTGCTGATCGCCACGCCCGGCCGCATGCTCGATCAGTTCGAGCGCGGCAGGATCCTGCTCACCGGCGTCGATATCCTCGTGATCGATGAAGCCGACCGCATGCTCGACATGGGGTTCATCCCCGATATCGAGCGCATCTGCGGGCTGCTGCCGCCGCGGCGCCAGACGCTGTTCTTTTCGGCCACCATGCCGCCGGAAATCCAGCGCCTCACCAACCGCTTCCTGCGCGATCCGATCAAGATCGAAGTCGCCCGTCAGAACTCGACCGCCGAGACTATCGAGCAGCGCCTGGTGCGTGTGTCCGGCAAGCCGGAAGAAAAGCGCGACGCCCTGCGCCGCCTGATCCGCGGCGAGGAAAACCTCAAGAACGCGATCATCTTCTGCAATCGCAAGCGCGACGTGGCCACCCTCGCCCGCTCGCTCGAGCGCCATGGCTTTTCGGCCGCCGGGTTGCACGGCGACATGGACCAGAAGAGCCGCATGGAAACGCTCGACAGCTTCAAGACCGACAAGCTGCAGCTGCTGATCGCCAGCGATGTCGCGGCCCGCGGCCTCGATATCCCGGCGGTGAGCCATGTGTTCAACTTCGACGTGCCGACCCACGCCGAAGACTACGTGCACCGCATCGGCCGTACCGGCCGTGCCGGCCGCTCCGGCGTCGCCATCACGCTCGCCACCCCGTCCGACGGCAAGTATGTCGATGCCATCACCAAGCTGATCGCCAAGGACATTCCCGAGGTGAAGCTGGGTGGCGGGTCGGCCGCGCGTTCCGAGGCGCCAGGCACCGAGGAGCGCAGCGAAGCTCGCTCCCTGCGTGATGGTCGCGGTCGGCGCGGCGGCCGCGGGTCGCGGGAAAACGCGGCGCCGGTCGCAGCTGCGCCGCAGGAAACCGAACAGCCGCGGGAGGAGCGGGCCGAGCGGAGTCGGCGTCCGGCACGCAACGACAGGCCTCGCAACGACAGCCATCGTGGTGGCGCCGACAAGCCGGCGCGCGAGCCGGGCGGCCAGCACGTCGAGGGCATCGTCGCCGATTCGCCGTTCGGGTCCGACGGGCCGATTCCGGCGTTCCTGCTGCGGAAATAGCGCCGATCAACAGAATTACCCCGGCGATCTGCGTAGAATACCTAGCAGATCGCAGTGTTTTTACGCGCCGTTAATCCCGATCAACAGACAATGCCGGCCACACAACCGGCAGGAGCCGGTGCTTCGGGGGACCGGTGTCAGAACAAGAATTCAGACGCGCCCTGGGTTATGCCACGTCAGCCATCGACCTGCTGAAGCGCGCGACGATTCCACCGTACCCGCAGTTCTATGAGCTGCTTTATACTTATGCGACCGGCGTCAATCCGTCCCTGAACGCGCGCATCAACGCCATCTTCCGCGATGGTCACCCATCGGCCGATATCGCCGAGCGGCTCTACAACGAGTTCCTCAAGGCGCAGGACGCCAACGAGCGGATTTCCGGCGTTTCGCAGCGGATGTCGAACCGTATCGGCGCGATCCATGACGCGATCGACACCGCCATGACCACCGCGAACGCCTATTCCGCTTCGCTGCAGGTGGCGAGCGGCGATCTCGGCGATCAGGATCTCGACGCCGTCAAGCTCAGAGTTTTGGCCGATGCGCTGCTGGCCGAGACCCGGCGGATGCAGGATGCCAACCATCAGCTGGAGATGAACCTCGCGGCCTCCCGCGACGACATCGAGGCACTGCAGCGCGACCTCGACGACGTCCGCCGCGAGGCTCTGCTCGACCCGCTGACCAAGGTCTACAACCGCAAGGCCTTCGATGACGGCCTGCTCAGAGCCGTAGACCGTGCTCGGGAGCATGGCGACCATCTCTGCCTGATGCTGGTCGACATCGATCATTTCAAGCGCTTCAACGATACCTGGGGTCACCAGACCGGCGACCAGGTGCTGCGCCTCGTGGCGATGACGCTGAAATCCAACATCAAGGGCAAGGACATCGCAGCGCGCTACGGTGGCGAGGAGTTCGCCGCCGTGCTGCCCGACACCGATCTCGAGGGTGCGATGATCCTCTCGGACAACATCCGCAAGGCCATCCAGGCCAAGGAACTGCTGAAGCGCTCGACCAACGAGAAGCTCGGCCGCGTCACCGCATCGTTCGGCGTCGCCATGTACCGGGCTGACGACACGCCGTCGAGCCTGATCGAACGCGCCGACCGCTGCCTCTACGCCGCCAAGCATCGCGGCCGCAACGTCGTCGTCGGCGAGACCGACCTCAAGGACGACGACATCGTCGCGGCTTAGCTGATACGCCGGCCGGCAATGTGACCCCGGCCTCGGGCCCGGCAATTGTGATTCCGCCACCGTCAAAGCAGTCCGCCTGGTGCTCCCGCACTGGGCGGTGCGCTGCCGCTCCCTCGGTCATTACAGTTCAAGATGGAAATGCGACGATCTTTATTCAATGATCGGCGCGCGACAACTAAATTGAGTCCATGTCGCGTAAAGTAGTTATCGCAAACATAGTCGGGTCAACTTCATGGGAGAACCGAATGCGTAAACTGCAACTCGCCTCCATTACCTGTCTTATTGCTTCTGCCGTATCGCCCCTGCCGGCCAGCGCGTTCACCCAGAGCGGTGTCGGCCTGGGCATCGGCAACCTCATTCCCATGGGGCACGAATGGGTGACCCGCCTGGCCGTCCTCGAAGTGCTGGGCGGTGACCCGATCATGCCTCCCGACCCAAATGATCCGCGCCGGACCTGGACCCAGGGGCTCGCCCGCAACCTGAACATCTCCAGTCCGGGAGCGCAGGCCGAGGCCGCACGCATCCGCTCGCTCGCCTGGCCCGACGAGCGCTACGCCTCGACCTACAAGTTCATCTATGATGCGATCCTGGGCGAACGCTGGGTCGACCTGGGCGGCTTCAACGTCGTCGCCGGCAAGATCGGCAAGGTGGATTGCTGGGACGCGGTCGCCCAGGAAGCCGTGGAGGTCCAGTACGACCACTTCATGCGCCGCTTCGATGATACCGGTGGCGCCGGGGGCGTTAACGCGACGAAACAGTCCTATCAGCGCTTCATCGACTACTTCGTAGCTGCGGCGACTGCGCCCACCACCACCATGAACGTCTGGGATGGCGGTGGGACTTCTGATCGGAACGAGGTCGACCGCAACTACTTCCTGCTCGGTCGCGCGGCGCATCTGCTGCAGGATTCATTCAGCTCCGAACACACGGTGCGCATCAGCGCCGACAACTACCAGCAGGTGCGGCAGGTAAAGAGCTACCTGTGCGCACCCGGTTCCGAACAGCACACGCATCGAGAGACGGCGATCTTCGACTACACCAGCGGCGACGTGATCTGGATTCCAGGCACGCAGCTCGGGTCCGGCTGGGCGTCATACAAGCCAAGCAACATGAAGGTGACGGCCCTGGTTGCAACCGAAGCCTCCAAGGATCTGTGGGCGGCGTTCATCCGGACCATGGGCACCCCGCCGGCGCAACGGGCCGCCGTGGCGCGGTCCGAAGCCGAAACGCTGGCCCACAACTGGATGTCGTTCGACACCGCCGCCATGCTCAAGTGGTACGATGCCACCGCAAACCGAGGCGCCACCTACGTTCTCGCCCAGGGGCAGGCTGGCCCCGGCCAGACGGTTTCCGATTGCATGAAGGGCATCGGCTTTGCCAGCGGCACGCAGCAGGAGGCGGTAAAGAAGTTCCAGGCCGAGCAGCGGCTCTGCCTCTACAATGTCATCCCCGAACCCGGCTATGCCGATCTCTATGACACGTCGATGCACATGCCGTTCTATTGGGCCTGGCTCGACAGTACCAGCTTCAAGCAACCACCGGCCGGATGGTCCATCCCCGTTCGTCCCGCCGACACCGGACAGCGCCTGACGATCAGGAGCGCCGTCAACGGCCTGCCGATGAGCGCTCCCGACGGCCTGGCGAGTGACAGCCTGATCTATGTCAGGCCCAACGCCCCAGCGCTCGACTTCATCCGCGTCGGAACCGCCGCGGATGGCTATTACCGCCTTGTTTCCGCACCGGAGCTGTTTCTCAGTTATCGAGCGATAACGGGTGCGGTGAAGCTCTACGACTCTCCCGCCGATGCCAACTATCGGCAGTCCGGCCAATCCATCATCAGCCTGCGCTGGAACCAGTACATGTGGCTCGACGGGCAGTCGCCCTACATCAGCGGCGCGGGTAACCCGAACAATGCCAATGCGAAATGGATCGTCGATCTGCTGCCCTGAGTGGCCGGACCAGGCGGGGTGCAGACGCGCTCCGCCTGGCCGTCAGACCAACTCCACCCCGAGCGACCGCAAGGCGTCCCAGTAGCCGGGGTAAGTCTTCCCCACGCAGTCGGGATCGAGAATCGAAATCCCGCCGATCTTCAGCGCCGCCAGCGCGAAGCTCATGGCGATGCGGTGATCCTCATAAGTCTCGATGCTCGTCCGCGCGTTGCGATGCTTGAGCTCGATCAGCCGCGGATCGGACGCAACCACCAGGTCGTCGCCGTCCTCACGCGCGAGGCCGGGCCGGATGCGGTTGAGCTCGGTGGAGAGGGCCGAGATCCGATCGCACTCCTTGACCCGAAGGTTGGCGATGCCGACGAAGCGCACCGGCGTCTCGTTGAATGCCGCGAGTACGGCGAGGGTCGGCACCGCATCCTGCATCTGCGAGCCGTCAATTACAGCAGGCATTTGCGGGAACATGCGGATCAGCTTCGCCGCCTCGGCGTCGGGTTGCGTGAACGCGTCCATCGGCACGCCCAAGTCTATCCTGCCACCGGTAAGCGCCGCCGCCGCCCATAGATAGGTCGCTGCAGAAGCATCGGGCTCGATGTGGAAGTCGGTTGCCTGGTAGCCGGTGGGCTGCACCTGCCAGGTCATCTCGTCGAGCTGCTCGACGCTGGCGCCAAACGCCCGCATCGCTGCCAGCGTCAGGTTGACGTAGCCGCGGGCATCGAGGTCCTTGCCGGTGAGCGCCACCTCGATCGGCCCATCGCCGAACGGCGCGGCCATCAGCAGCGCTGAGACATACTGGCTGGAAAGGCCGCCATCGATCTCGACCCGGCCGCTGCCGAACGAACCGGTACCGTTGATCACCACCGGCGGGCAGCCGGTTTCGCTGGTCGCATCGATCCCGAGCGACCGCAGCGCCACCAGCAGCGGCTCGATCGGGCGCTTGCGCATGGCTTCATCGCCATCGACCACCACCCTGCCCTCGACCAGCGACACTGCGGCCGTCAGGAAGCGCGTGGCGGTCCCGGCATTGCCCAGCACCAACGGTTCGGCCGGCGCCTTCAGCGTACCGTCGCTGGTGACGACGAAGCTCGTTGCATCCGGCTCTTCGACACTGACGCCCATCTGGATCAGCGCCCGGGCCATCAGCGCCGTGTCCTTGCTCTTCAGCGCTCCGGTGAGCCGGCTGGTGCCCTTGGCCAGCGCCGCCAGCAACAGCGCACGATTGGTGATCGATTTCGAGCCCGGCGGCGTGACCCGACCGACCAGCGCATGGTCAGGCGGAACGATCGTCAAAGCCTCGAGCTTTGAGGAAGCAGCAGCAGTCATGGAGGACTCCGTCACAGAGCGGCACAATGGCCGCACTCACTCCGGCAGCGCCGGACACATCGATCTGTCGATTGGGCCCGGAACGTGGCCGGGGTGAGGTTGAAGCAAGCCAGACGGATGTAGCGCAATGGCGGCCCTGCTGCCAAGTCCGTCGTTATCACCCTGCTTCGAGCCCACCCTGGACGTCATCCCCGCGAAGGCGGGGATCCAGTGCGATCTCTCAGCCTCCATCTGCGCTGCAGCATCCCACTAGGTTCCCGCCTTCGCGGGAATGACGCCGGTGGGCATCTATGCGCGAAGGCTGGAACGCAACTGACACCCGGTGTGGGGACAGATACAGGAGGCCAAGCCTCAAGTCAGGCGTGCGCCCGGGCCTCGGCCAGCGCCTTGAGGTCGGCCGGCTTCAGCTGCACGCTTTCGCCACAGCCGCATTCGCCGGTCTGGTTCGGGTTCTTGAAGGTGAAGCCGGATTTGAGGATGTCTTCCTCGAAATCCATCACCGTGCCGAGCAGGAACAGCGTTGCCTTGGGCTCCACATAGACGTGGACGCCCTTTTCCTCGATGTGGTCGTCGCCCTGCACCGGCTCGCTGACATAGGCGAGCGTATAGGATTGGCCGGCACAACCGGCATCCTTGATGCCGACGCGCACGCCGACCACTGGGGTGGCACTATCCTCGATGATCTCGTTGATGCGCTCGACGGCGGCATCGGTGAGGCTCATGATCTTCAAAGGCATCGGTTCAGGACCTTCATCGTAACAAGACGATATATAGACCTAAAGCGCGGAACTTACCACCAGTTCAGCGCCACCTGGGCTTCCTCGCTCATGCGCGAAGCGTCCCACGGCGGATCGTAGACCATGTTGACGGTGACATCCTGGATGCCTTCGACATTGCGTGCCGCGTTCTCCACCCAGCCCGGCATTTCACCGGCCACCGGGCAGCCCGGCGCGGTCAGCGTCATGTCGATGGTGAGGTTGCGATCGTCGTCGAGATCGACCTTGTAGATCAGCCCTAGCTCGTAGATATCGACCGGGATTTCCGGGTCATAGACCGTCTTCAGCGCCCCGATCAGATCCTTGGTGATCCGCTCCACGTCGTCAGCGGGAATCGCTGCGCCGACGCTTGGCGTGATGCGTGGCGCGTCGCCGGCGTTCGGTTCGGTCGCCGCGACCTCGGGAGCAATCTCGTTCACTTCGTCAGACATATCAGTTCCTCAGGCGAAACGGCTTCGCACCCTTGGACGAAACGGCTTCGCGCCTACGCGAAGAAGCTTCGCGCCTTTTCGATGCCCTCGACCAGAGCGTCGATATCATCCTTGCCGGTATATAGGCCGAACGAGGCCCGGCAGGTAGAGGTGACGCCGAACCTTTGTAGCAGCGGCATGGCGCAATGCGTGCCGGCGCGCACCGCGATGCCGTAGCGATCGAGGATGGTCGAGACATCGTGCGCATGCGCGCCCTTGACCTCGAACGAGAAGATGCCGCCCTTGCCGGGCGCCGTACCGATCAGCCGCAGCGAATTGATCCGCCCCAGCCGCTCCAACGCGTAACCGGTCAGTTCCGCCTCGTGCGCCTGCGCCGCTTCGCGGCCGATCCCTTCGACATAGTCGATGGCGGCTCCAAGCCCGATCGCCTGGACGATCGGCGGCGTGCCGGCTTCGAAGCGGTGCGGCGGCTCGTTGTAGGTGACCGTATCGCGGGTCACCGTATCGATCATTTCGCCGCCGCCCTGGTAGGGCTGCATATCGGCCAGCAGGTCATAACGGCCATAGAGCACGCCGATGCCGGTGGGGCCGTAGAGCTTGTGGCCGGTGAAGACGTAGAAATCGACGCCGAGATCCTGCACGTCGACCTTGAGGTGAACTGCGCCCTGGCTGCCATCGACCAGCACTGGAATGCCGCGCGCATGGGCGATTTCGACGATCTGTTTGATCGGCGTCACCGTGCCGAGCACGTTCGACATGTGGGTGATCGCCACCATCTTCGTCTTCGGCGACAACGCCGCCTCGAACGCGTCGAGGTCGAAGCCGCCATCGTCGCGCACGTCCACCCACTTCAGGACGGCGCCCTTGCGCTCCCGGTGGAAGTGCCACGGCACCACGTTGGAGTGGTGCTCCATGATGGAGAGCACGATCTCGTCGCCCTCCCCGATCCGCGGACCGAGAAACGACGCGGCAACCAGGTTGATCGCCTCGGTGGCCGAACGGGTGAAGATGATCTCTTCGGGCCGGCTGGCATTGAGAAACCGCCGGCTCGCCTCGCGCCCGCCCTCGTAGGCCTCGGTGGCACGGTTGGCGAGCGTGTGGAGGCCGCGGTGGACATTGGCATAGGCATGCCGATGCGCCCAATCCATCCGGTCGAGCACCTGGTTCGGCTTCTGCGCCGAAGCACCGCTGTCGAGATAGACCAGCCGGTTGCCGTGGATCTTCTCTTCGAGGATCGGGAAATCGGCGCGGACCTTGGCGAGATCGAAACTCATTTGCCCGCCAGCCATCCCTCGATCACCGCCGTCAGTGCCTCGTTCAGCGCCTCGTCCTCGATCGGATCGATCAGCTCGGCGAGGAACGCCCTGACCAGCATGGTCTCGGCGTCGGCTTTCGCGATGCCGCGGCTCATCAGGTAAAACAGCGAGTCCTCGTCGAGCTGGCCGCAGGTCGAGCCGTGGCCGCAAACCACGTCGTCGGCATAGATTTCGAGTTCGGGCTTGCAGAGGATTTCCGCTTCGTCCGACAGCATCAGCCCCTGGCTCATCAGCTTGGCGTCGGTCTTCTGCGCATCGCGCGCCACCACCAGCCGACCCTGCACCACGGCCTTCGATCGCCCGCGGGCGATCGACTTGAACAGCGGCTTCGACGCGGTGTTCGGCACCGCGTGCAGCGCGTCCATGGTGATGTCGGCATGCTGGCCGTCGGAAACGAGATTCAGCCCGGTGATGTCGGCATAAGCGCCGGCGCCTTCATAACGCGGGAACAGCTGCGTCCGGCTCAGCGCCGCGCCGGCATTAATGATCAGGGTACGCAGCTGCGCACCCTCGGCGAGGTGATACTCGTTCGAGGCGAAATGCGTCGCCTTGGCGGCGGCGAGGTTGACCGTGATGTGGGTCACCCTCGCGTTCTTGCCGAGCGCCAGGTAGGTCGCGTGGTTGCCGAGATGGGCCTCCTGGCTGCCCGAATAGGTCTCGACGATCACCGCGCTGCTGTCGTCGGCAACGAAGATCTTGGCAGCGCTGGTCGAATGGCCGGCGGCCCCTTCCGTACGCCGATCGATCTGGATCACCGGATCGACCGAGCCGTCGAGATCGAGCGTCAGGCACTCCCTGGTCAGCGCCAGGTTGAGACGGGTAACCACATCGTCACGCGTCGTGAGCACGCTGCCCGCCGCCTTGCCGACGATGACACCGGCCGGAGCGGTGCCGGTGTCCTGCACCACGCCATTGGCGATCATCAGCTGGTAGGCACCGGGCACGCGCAGCGCCGGAGCGCTCGCCTCGGTGGCGGCTGCCGCCAGTTCGGGGACCGAGCGCAGCAGCTGCTTGAGGTCCGTGTAGTGGTAGGATTCGACGCGCCGTGTCGGCAGCCCGGCGCCACCAAGGCGCTCGGCTTCCGCAACCGCACCGGCGGCCGTCAACTGGTCGATGAGCTTTTGTTCAGCCGGCCCGAGCCGGACGGGGACATGCATGGTCATCGCCCTTACGCTGCCGCTTCGTCGAAGCCGGCATAGCCCTTGGCTTCCAGTTCCAGCGCCAGCTCCTTGCCGCCGCTTTCGACCACGCGACCATCCGAGAACACGTGCACCACATCGGGCACGATATGGTTCAGGAGCCGCTGGTAGTGGGTGATCACCAGCATCGAGCGATCCGGGCCGCGCAGCGCGTTGACGCCCTCGGACACCACCTTGAGCGCATCGATGTCGAGGCCGGAATCGGTCTCGTCCAGAATGCACATCTTGGGCTTCAGCAGCGCCATCTGCAGGATTTCGGCGCGCTTCTTCTCGCCGCCCGAGAACCCGACATTGAGGGCGCGCTTCAGCATGTCGCTGTCGATATGCAGCGCCTTGCCGGCTTCCTTCACCGCCTTCATGAAGTCGGGCGTCGTCATCTCGCCCTCGCCATTGGCCTTGCGCTTGGCGTTCAGCGCCGCCTTGAGGAAGGTCATGGTGGCGACGCCGGGGATCTCGATCGGGTACTGGAAGGCGAGGAACAGCCCGGCTGTGGCGCGCTCCGACGGCTCCATCTCGAGGATGTTGACGCCATCGAGCAGCACTTCGCCGCCGGTGATCTCATAATCTTCCTTGCCGGCCAGCACATAGCTGAGGGTCGATTTGCCCGAACCGTTGCGCCCCATGATCGCATGCACCTCGCCCTTGGGGACGATCAGGTTCACGCCTTTGAGGATTTCGCGCTCCTCGATGCGGACGTGCAGGTCGCGGATTTCGAGCATGGGGGTGGTCATTCGTGTTCTCCGATGTCTTCGCCGTCCCAGTAGTCGAGGGAGGCATCAGCCTGGCCGATGATGTCGAAGGGCTTTTTCCCGTCGCTCAGCCGGCTGAAAGCAGCAAACTTGTTCGAGTCCGGATATTCGACCACTTCGCTCTGCGCCTTGGTCGAAACCCCGTAGTAGCGGAGCGTCACTGCCCCGGTATTGATGATCTGGTGCGCCACGTCGCGACCGCCGGCCGGTGCGCCAAGCACGTCGCCGGCCTTGATCGGGTAGCTCTCGGCACCGAACCGATAGGTCCCCTCGCCCTCGAGCACGATGAACAGCTCATCCTCGACATGGTGGTTGTGGTAGGGGCAACCGCTCTTGCCGGGCGGCACTTCGTTGTAGCTGATGCCCATGCCGGTCATGCCGATCCGGCGGCCGAACGAGGCATCGGTCGAGGCGTATTTGGCGCCCTTGCTCCAGCTTTCGAGCGTGAGGTCGGCGATATTGATGACCGGACGGCTCACTTGTCGCCCTCGATGTCTTCGCCATCCCAGTAGCCGAACGGCGTCAGTTTGCCGGCGGTGCTGAAGATCGACATCGGCTCCTTGTCGTTGCCATGCGCGATATCGACGGCGATCCGGCCGCTGTCGGGATATTCGGTGACGTCGGCCCGGCCATGGTTGGCAAAGGCGATGTAACGCAGTTCGGCATCGCTGGTATTGATGATCTGGTGCGCCTCGCCGCCGGCTGGCGCGCCGATGCAATCGCCCGCCTTGATCGGCAACCGCGCTTCGCCGACCCGGTAGGTGCCGGTGCCCGAAACGATGAAGAACAGCTCGTCATTGCCGTGGTGCCGATGGTACGGCCAGGCGGTCTTGCCGGCCGGCACCACATGCAGCGTCGCGCCGATCTGCTCGGTGCCGACCGCTGCATCGATATCGTGCAGCCCCACCTCAAAGCGATTGCCCACCTTGAGCCGTTTCAGCTCGAGGTCGGCAACGTTGACGATGTAGCGGGGCGCCTCGGTCATTGCGCATCCTCGCCCTTGAACTCGGCAATCACTGTGATCTTGCCCACGATGTGCCGGTTGAACTCTTCAAGCTCCTCGGCCGGCACCCATAGTTCCTCATGTTCGCGACCGCCGACCACCTGCCGCTCAAACCGGCCGGCATAGGCGGCCTCCACGTCGAAACGCGTCACAAAACCCTGACGCGAGCCGTGCTTGGTGTTCCAATCGCGGGCGATCTGCGTCGCGTACGCTTCGTTGGTGACGGGGTAGAAGATCGGCTGTTCCGGCAGGCGCGGCGGAAACGCCAAGTGCCCCGACGCTGCAATCAGCGCGAGCTCCTCGGGTCCAACTGGCCGGTACAGCGTCACCACTTCGGTCATCAGCCGACGCTGCCCTCGAGCGAGATCGAGATCAGCTTCTGCGTCTCGACCATGAACTCCATCGGCAGGTGCTGCAGCACGTCGCGCACGAAGCCGTTGACGATCAGCGCCACCGCTTCCTCTTCGGAGAGGCCGCGCTGCATGCAGTAGAACATCTGGTCGTCCGAGATCTTCGACGTCGTCGCCTCGTGCTCGAACACCGCGCTGGCGTTGCGGCTCTCGATATACGGCACGGTATGCGCGCCGCATTTGTCGCCGATCAACAGGCTGTCGCACTGGGTGAAGTTGCGGGCGCCCTTGGCCTTGGCATGCGCCGAGACCTGGCCGCGATAGGTGTTGTCGGAATAGCCCGCCGCGATGCCCTTGGAGATGATCCGGCTCGTGGTGTTCTTGCCCAGGTGCAGCATCTTGGTGCCGCTATCGACCTGCTGATAGCCGTTCGAAATGGCGATCGAGTAGAACTCGCCCGACGAGTTGTCGCCGCGCAGGATGCACGAAGGATACTTCCAGGTGATCGCCGAGCCGGTTTCCACCTGGGTCCAGCTGATCTTGGAGTTGTCGCCGCGGCAGTCGCCACGCTTGGTGACGAAATTGTAGACGCCGCCCTTGCCGTCCTTGTCGCCGGGGAACCAGTTCTGCACCGTCGAGTACTTGATCTCGGCGTCCTTGAGGGCGACGAGTTCGACCACGGCGGCATGCAGCTGATGCTCAGCGCGCGCCGGCGCCGTGCAGCCCTCGAGATACGACACGTAAGCGCCCTCGTCGGCGATCAGCAACGTACGCTCGAACTGGCCGGTCTTGGCCTCGTTGATGCGGAAATAGGTCGAAAGCTCCATCGGGCAGCGAACGCCCTTGGGGATGTAGCAGAACGAGCCGTCGGTGAAGACCGCCGAGTTCAGCGTGGCATAGTAGTTGTCGGAAACCGGAACCACCGAGCCCAGATACTGCTTCACCAGGTCGGGGTACTCGCGGATCGCCTCCGAGATCGAGCAGAAGATGATGCCCATCTTCTCGAGCTCGGCCCGGAAGGTGGTGCCCACCGAAACCGAGTCGATCACGGCGTCCACGGCGACCTTGGGCTGCTCGATGCCGGCGAGCAGTTCGCGCTCCTTCAGCGGCACACCGAGCTTCTCGTACATCTCGAGCAGCGCCGGATCGATCTCGTCGAGGCTCTTGGGCCGGTTCGAGCTCTTGGGCGCCGCGTAATAGTACATGTCCTGGAAGTCGATCTTGGGATAGTGCACCTTGGCCCAGGTCGGCTCGTCCATGGTCAACCAGCGCTTGTATGCGTCCAGCCGCCATTCCAGCATCCACTCCGGCTCGTCCTTCTTGGCCGAGATGAAGCGGATCGTGTCTTCGTTCAGGCCCTTGGGAGCCTTGTCGACTTCGAGCTGAGTTTCGAACCCGTACTTGTATTTCTCGACATCGAGCGCGAGTACCTTCTCAACGGTATCGTCCTCGATCTCTTCCTTCAAAGTCGGGATGTCGTAACGGGCCATCGTCTTCTTCCTATGCTGCGACACGGCGGGACTTGTGACGTCCCACCACTTCGCCAAAACCCTTCAGATAAGCCTCGACGTCCTCGATTGAAGAGGACCAGCCGAAGCTCACACGCATTGCACACTCGCCGAGCTCTGCCGGCACACCCATGGCTGCCAGCACATGGCTGGGGCCGACCTTGCCCGACGAGCAGGCCGAACCTGACGAAACGGCGAGACCGGCAAGATCCAGCCCCATCATCGCCACCGCATTCTTCAGTCCCGGCACGGCGAAGTTCGTCACGTTGCCGATCCGGTCGGCCTTCTCGCCGAAGATCACCAGGTCCGGAGCGATCAGCCGCATCCCGTCCTCGGCGGTCCGCACCAGCTCGCTGACATTGGCCTGGTAGAACCGCTCGGCAAACACCTCCGCCGCGGCGCCGAACCCGGCGATCGCCGCCGCTGATTCCGTACCGCCGCGCCGCCCGCTCTCCTGGCCCCCACCGGGGATCAGTCGCACCTGGTCGGCGTGCCCCTTCATCAGCAGTGCACCGATCCCGGTCGGGCCGCCGATCTTGTGACCGCTGACCGCCATCATATCGGGTGCGCGCGAGGCAAATTCGAGCCCCACCTTGCCAAAGCCCTGCACCGCATCGACAAAAAGATAGTGCGGGCTCGGGCCGACCAGCACTTCGATGCGGTCGACGGGCTGGATCACCCCGGTCTCGTTGTTGACGAGATGCACCGCCACCAGCAGGCGCATCCCCACGAGGTCCGCGGCGGCCAGCGCCGACGCGATCTCCTCGACCTTGATCAGGCCATCGGCATCGAGGCCGACCTGCTTGACCGGCAGTCCGGTCGCTTCGGCCGCCTTCAGCACCGCGGCGTGCTCGCCGGCGGAGACGACGATGGCATCGACGTTGAATGCCCTCGCACCGCCCACGATCGCCTGGGTGATCGCTTCGGTCGCCGAACCGGTGAACACCACCTGGTCGCGCTCGGCGCCGGCGAGATGCGCCACCTGGGCCCGCGCCTTGTCGATCACCGCCCGCAGCGCCCTGCCCTGAGCATGCACCGACGAGGGGTTGCCGACGAGGTCGAGCGCCCCGATATGGGCAGCGCGAGCCTCCGGCAGCAGCGGCGCCGACGCATTGTGATCGAGATAGATCGACTGTCGCGTCATAGAACCGAGGCCTGCCTCATCCGCTCCGAAAGGCCAGCCGCGACGCCAAGGCGCCGCACGTGCCTGAAACAAATCTTGAAATCGGGCGCTCACTTTCACTACAAGGAGCGCTCACCAGCAACCGGAAGCGGTTGGACCACCAACTGCCGCCTTCGAAAACCCAGTTTAGAATTATTCGAAACTGGAGTTTTCGGCCCATGTTTTAGGCAGCGGCGCAGCATTCGTCAAGCCGAGAGACCGGCCCGCGCGCGAGGCATGAGCCCAGCGCATAGAGGCTCGGCGGGGCCCCAGAAAGAACGGTCAAGGAAACGACCTAATGCCAGAAGTCATCTTCAACGGACCCGAAGGCCGCCTCGAGGGGCGCTACCAGCAGGGCAAGGACCCGAACGCTCCGATCGCCATCGTGCTGCATCCGCATCCGCAGTTCGGCGGCACGATGAACAATCAGATCGTCTACAACCTGTTCTACATGTTCGCGCAGCGCGGCTTCTCGGTGCTGCGGTTCAATTCGCGTGGCGTAGGTCGCTCGCAGGGCCTGTTCGATCACGGTATCGGTGAACTCTCCGACGCCGCCGCGGCGCTCGACTGGCTGCAGTCGCTCAACCGCGAGTCGCGCGGCTGCTGGATCGCCGGCTTCTCGTTCGGCGCCTGGATCGGCATGCAACTGCTGATGCGCCGCCCCGAGGTCGAGGGCTTCATCTCGGTGAGCCCGCCGGAAAACCTCTACGACTTCTCGTTCCTCGCCCCCTGCCCCTCGTCCGGCCTGATCATCCATGGCGACAAGGACCGCGTCGCGCCGCCGCAATCGGTGCAGAAGCTGGTCGACAAGCTGAAGACCCAGAAGGGCATCACCATCGAGCAGCAGCAGGTCGAGGGCGCCAACCACTTCTACGAAGGCAAGATCGACGAACTCACCGAACGCTGCGCCGACTATCTCGACCGGCGCCGCGCGGAAATCGCGGCGGGCAAGGGGCGCTAGCCATACGCCCCGGACCTCCTCCTTCGGAAGGCTCGGGATGAGGTCCTCATGGGGGTTAAGCCCCCATGACGAGCCGGTCGATTACATAGGGCAAGCCGATGGCCGCCAAGTTCAAGTCCGATTTCCTCAACGTCCTCGATCAGCGAGGCTTCATCCACCAGATCTCCGATCCCGAGGGCCTCGACGCCCTGGCGGTGAAGGAACGCATCACCGGCTATGTCGGCTACGATGCGACGGCGACCAGCATCCATATCGGCAACCTGATCACGGTGACGATGCTCTACTGGCTGCAGGAAACCGGCCACCGCCCCATCAGCCTGATGGGCGGCGGCACGTCCATGGTTGGCGATCCGAGCTTCCGCGATGACCAGCGGAGCCTGCTCAGCGTCGACAAGATCAAGACCAATATCGAGAGCATCAAGAAGGTCTACTCGCGCATCCTCCGCTATGGCGACGGCCCGACCGACGCCGTCATGGTGGACAACGCCGATTGGCTGCTGAAGCTCAACTATGTCGAGTTCCTGCGCGATGTCGGCCGCCATTTCTCGGTCAACCGCATGCTGAGCTTCGACTCGGTGAAGCTCAGGCTCGATCGCGACCAGTCGTTGAGCTTCCTCGAGTTCAACTACATGATCATGCAGGGCTACGACTTCACCGAGCTCAACCGGCGCTACGGCACCGTGCTGCAGATGGGCGGCTCCGACCAGTGGGGCAACATCATCAACGGCGTCGACCTCAGCCACCGCATGGGCGGTCCGCAGCTCTACGCGCTGACCACGCCGCTCTTGACCAAGGCTTCGGGCGAGAAGATGGGCAAGTCGGCCTCCGGCGCCGTCTGGCTCAACGGCGAACTCTTCAGCCCCTACGATTTCTGGCAGTATTTCCGGAACACCGAGGACGCCGATGTCGGCAAGTTCCTCAAGATCTTCACCCGCCTGCCGCTCGCCGAGATCGAGAAGCTCGCGGCGCTGGGCGGCTCGGAGCTGAACGAAGCCAAGAAGGTGCTGGCGACCGAAGTCACGGCGATCGTCCATGGCCGCGAGGCGGCGGAGCAGTCGGCATCGACCGCCGCGGCCACTTTCGAAGCCGGTGCGCTCGACCTGTCGCTGCCGACCGCCGAGGTCTCGAAGTCCGACCTCGCCGCCGGCATCGGGTTGCTTGCGGCGCTGGTCACGGTCGGCCTTGCCGCATCGAACGGCGAGGCGCGTCGGCACATTCAATCGGGCGCGGTGCGCGTCAACGATGAGCCGGTGACGGACGACCGGGCCAGCCTCGGCACCGCCGCCCTGTTGCCCGAGGGCGTGATCAAGCTCTCGGTCGGCAAGAAAAAGCACGCGCTGCTGAAGCCGGTCTGAGCGCCATCTGTCTGGGCCTCGACCTTGCCACCCCCACGGTGTCACCCCGGCGAAGGCCGGGGCCCATCCTGAGATGCAGCGGGTGAACTGGGCCGCATAGTCAGGCGCCGGCAGAGCGCCAACGATGAATGGTATCGAGCGTCAGAAGCCGATCCTATCAGGCAACAAGTCCAAGTCCGCGCGATCCACGCCGAGTGGACGGCCCGCGAGCGACCGAAAGCCCTCAGGATGGGCCCCGGCCTTCGCCGGGGTGACACTGTGCGTTGGGCACTCTGGGTGCCCCGAACTGATTGGCGACGTCGAGAGGCTCAGCGCGTGACCAGCACCGGAATGCTGGTATGGGCCAGCACGTTGTTGGTCTGGCTGCCGAGCAGCAGCCGGCCGAGCCCGCGGCGGCCATGCGATCCCATGACGATCAGGTCGGCCCCTACCGAATTGGCGGTGTTGATGATGCCGTCGGCCGGAAAGCTGTCATTGACATAGACCGTCTTGGCCGTGACACCGGCGGCTGCAGCGGCCTTCTGTGCCTTGTCGAGCAGCTCCTTGGCGCCGGTCTCCTGCGCTTCGATCAGCTCCGGGATCGGATCGAATGCCGTGCCGGCCACCGTGGCATAGCCGCCACCGAGCACCGCGGTCGGTTCCGTGACCGTGACGATGGTCATCACCGAGCCGAGCGCCTTGGCGAGACCGAGCGCATGATCGAGGGCGCGCGAGGCCAACTCCGAACCATCAGTTGCAACGAGAATATGTGCGTACATTTCACGTACCTCCAACTTATCATGTGGAGATCGTAAGCCGTTGCGCCAACCCATACTTTGATCGAAATCAACCTGATCGGGAGGATCGCTGGCGCGGCGATCACTCGACGCGGGGAATTTCCTTGGCCCGGTACTCGAACATCCGGCGGAAGGCGCCGGGGACCAGCGCCGACATCGGGTTGATCTTGAAATCCGGCTTGTCGAGCGGACCGCGCACCGCGAAGGTCACGCCGAACAATCCTTCGCCGTCGCGCCCCGCCAGCGGTCCGAGCAGCTTGGAGAACGCGTTGTTGAGCCCGAACAGCGGTACATAGGTGCCGGTGAGGTCGTACTGGCGCTTGTCGGTGTAGATGAAACCGCGCGCCGTGCCGCCGACCGTCGCGCCGGCCAGCACCGCGTCGGTGATTTCCACCCGGTCGCTGCGTCGCACGAACTCCGCCTCGGCGCTCTTGAACTCGAGCTTGTTGGAGCGTGCGATCATCTGCCGGGATTCCGAGTGGTTGCCCAGGATCTGCGCGACGTTCCCCTCGTTGACGAAGGCGAAGTTGCGCAGCGAGAACTGCCCGACGTCGATCTTCTGGTCCTTGACCGTCTCAACCACCAGGCTGCCCGCCCCACCCTCGACATTGGGGTAGACGTTCATCAGCCGCAGCAGCGTCCCCAGATCGTTGAACGCGACCGACATCACCTTGCCGTCCGGCGTCGGGTTGGTGGTGACCGACACGCTGCGGTCGCCGCCCAGATTGGCCTGCAGGTTCACCCGCTGCAGATCCGCGCCGCGCAGCACCAGGTCGAGGTTCACGTTGAACGCCGTGGTCTTGTAGAAGCCCAGCGCCCGCTTCAGCTCGAGATCCACGGCAATGGTCTGGTTGTTCACCGCTGTCGCCTGCGGCCCGCCGGTCGAATCGCCCGAGAGGCTGAAGAAGCGCTGCAGCATCGGCTTGAGATCGAGCTGATCACCGCGCAGCCGCACCTGGTAGCCGTTGCGGATCGGGGTCAGCGAGATCTGCGCCTGGTCGCCCGGGCTGAGCGCGAACGACGTGAACTCGGCCGATTGCAGCCCCTCTTTCAGGTCGAAATCGAGGCTGCCCTCGAGCTTCACATCGCCGAACCCCAGATCGAGATCGTTGATGGTAACGGCGTCGCCGGCCATCTTGATCACCGCCTGAGCCGCGCCCTTGCTCCCCGCCGCCTTGCTGATGCCCAGATCCTTGACGTTGACGCTCGCGGCGCTGAGGTCGGCGGCCACCTGGAAGCTGCCATCCTCGAGCGGCTTTACCGAGATGGCCAGCGGACCGTTGAGGACGCCGGAACTATCGAAGCCGAACTTCTTGAACGCGTCGGAATCCACCTTCGCCGTCAGCACCACATCGGGTTTCTTCGGATCGAGCGTCCCCATCGCCGAAATCTGCGCCGGCACGCCATCGAGTTCGGTCGTGCCGCCGACATTGAAGCCCGCCTGCGTCACCCGGAACTCCAGCTGTCCCTTGCCGAGCGTATGCCCTTCGATCGGCGATGCAGTCTCGAAGTCCTGCAGCGTACCGTTGATGACATAGTCCATGCTGCGCGGCTGGTTGGTCTTCTTGTCGGTGACGATGGTCGCCACCAGCCCGAGCGACACCTGACCCTTCAGGATGTCGAGGTCGATGGGCAGCGTAGCCTGTTTCAGCGCATCCGGCTGGTTCGTCTTGACCCAGTCGATCAGCGCCGGAATACCGCCGGAGAGGTCGCCGGAGATTTCGTATACGGCCTCGGTGTCGCTGTTCGAGCCGATGATGAAGCCGGCATTGGCGATCGAGACATTGCCCTTGGGCGTCGGGATCGTCGCACCGTCGCCGGAGATCTGGATGTCGTTGTCCTTGAGGCTGAGCTTCATCTCGCCTTCGATGGTGATCGGCTCCATCGTCTCGAGCGCCTTGATCTTCACGCCGACGCCGACGATGTCGATCGACATCGCATTCTTGGGCATCGGCTTGTTCTCCCCGGGCTCGCCGAGCGAACCGATCGGGAAGTCGTAGCGCATCGTGGATTTCTTGATCCGCCCGCCCACCACGTTCTTGACGAACCAGTCGCGCGACTCGCTCGCGAGGAAGGCCGGCCACAGCCGCTTCAGGTCATCGGCCGACAGGCCGTCGCCGGCGATGTTCATCTCGAAGCCGGTGCCGCGGCGCACCATGTCGATACGGCCGGTCGATACCAGCTGGCTGCCGTCGGCTTTCTTGGCCTCGAAGCGGTCGATGCCGGTGGCGCCGTAGAGCGGCGCCGACCAGCCCTGGAAATTGACCTCGGTGAACGGCGCTTCCGGCATCCCCTGTTCGTCGGCAATGGCGACATCGCGCGCCGCGACCTTCATGCCGACGATCGGTCCGTAGAGCGGGTCGAGCCCGAGCTTGAACACGCCGCTGATATAGCCCGTGCTGCCGGCGACGCTGACCTGCATCTCACCCATGGTGAACTGGCCGATGGCGGGGTCCCAGACCACCTCGGCGATCGACGTCGCAATCGGGAAGTACTGTCCGTTGACCCGCACATCCATTCCGGTCAGGTCGATATGGAACAGCCCGTCGGTGATCTTCTGTGCATTGGTGAAGCCGACATCGATCGACACCGACGCCGTGCCGACCACCGCGATCGAGGTCTCCTGTTCGCCGACAAAGGGAGCAAAGGCCCCTGGATCGAGGTTGGTGATCGATGCCTTGAGGCGCGCGCCGCCATCGTCGGTCTCGACCCATTCGAGAATGCCGTTCATCACCGATCCGCCGATCCCGGCGGAGAAGTTGCCCGACGCCGACTTGCCGTCGGCATTGGGCGCGATGTCGATGTTGATCTCGGTGAAGTGCCTGAGCACGCCATAGAGGGCGTCGTTCATGTCGAGCGCGCCGCGCTTGATCACCAGGCGGGAGAAATTGCCGAGCTTAGCCTGCTGCACGATGCCCGCGATGCCCTTGGCCGCGGCTTCGAGGTTGTAGACCAGCCAGTCATTGTCGGATCGGATGCCCAGGTTGGTGTCGGGCACCTGCCCCTTCACATCGACGCCTCCCGCCGACAGGTTCACTTCGGGGAACTGGTCCTGCCCCTCGATGACCCGCACGGTGCGGCCGCCATCCGGTTCGTCCACATACTCGAACTTGGCGAGACGCGGCCCGAACAGGTCCTGGTTCACCTGCAAGTGCGGCCCGACGATGGTCACGGTGGCGCCCGGCTGGCCCACCAGGGCCCTGAGCGGCGAGAACCCGACCTCCAGCGCGTCGACACTCACCGTGCCGCCGGTCTTCACGTCGGTGAAGGTCACCGGCTTGAACTGGATCACCGGCCAGACGAAGCCCTCGAGCGCCAGCGCCATGTCGCCCAGCTCGAGCTTGCTGCCCGGCGGCATCGAACCGAGGACCAGGTTGCGGACCTGCGAGCTGACGAAGGGCAGCGGAATCGGCGTGACCAGCAGCACCGCGTACATGACGACGAGCAGAATGACGGGCGCAGCGACTGCCGCCGCTGCGATCCTACCCAGGATGCGCCATGCCGAGCGCTTGCGGAGCTGGGAGCCAGGGGCTGGAGTAGGTTTCACTGTTTTCCGACTTGAGGCCGCTCGCTTTGCCGCCCTATTCTAGAATCAAACCGAGCAGCGGTTCACTGCCAGATGATACCGGCTGCAATATGGCACTAACACCCCACTGGATGCGCGGCATTTCCGGCGTTTTCCCGTCCACAGAACCGGACCAGATGACAGTTCCCGCCCCAGGCAGCCCGGCCCCCGACTTCGAGCTCATCACCGACAGCTACGAAAAGTTCCGCCTGTCCGATCACCTCGGCCATCCGGTGGTGCTCTACTTCTATCCGCAGGACGATACCGAGGGCTGTACGCTGGAGAACATCGAGTTCACCGACCAGATGCCCGAATTCAGGCGGCTCGGCGCCGTTGTCGTCGGCATTTCTCCCGATACCGTCGAGAAACACTGTTCCTTCCGCGACAAATACAACCTCGGCGTTGTTCTCGCCGCCGATCCGGAGCGCAAGGCAATCGAAGCCTACGGCATCTGGCAGCTGAAAAAGCTCTGGGGCGTCGAATATATGGGCGTCAAACGGATGACCGTACTGATCGGCCCGGACGGCAAGGTGGCGGAGGTCTTTCACGCCACGCGCATCAAGGGCCACGCCGAAAAGGTGCTGGCCGCGACTCGCGCACTGGTCGAACGGACCGGCACCGCCCCGCCCAAAGCCAGGCGTCCGCGCCGCTGAGGCCCCTGCCGCGCAAGGCTTTTCGCGTTTGTTAACCCTAACCGTTCATGATCGGGACCAGTCAAGTGGCGTCCCGGAGTTGCGGTGGTGCGTGCGAAATCGAGTACGGTTCAGCCGGTTTCCAGGATGTTTGGTGCGCCGAGGAAGAAGTCGCCTCGCGTCCCCGGTGCAGGCATCCGGCCAGGCTATCTCTACGGCGCCTTTGCTGTGCTGTTCGGCACCAACGTCCTCACCCTCGTCGCCTTCCTCATGGCGCCTGACATCTCGGCCCTGCTGAATGGCCAGAACGACGTTGTCGTTTCGGCCTACGAAGACCGTATCGCCCAGCTGCGCGTCGAGGTCGACCGCCTGCACTCCCGCCAGTTTGCCCAGACCGGCGACATCAACCTGCAGCTGCAGGAACTGACCCAGCAGCAGGAAGTACTGCTCGAGCAGCACCAGTTGGTGAAGCAGCTCGCCCAGAAGGCGGCCGAGCTTGGTATCGAGACTGCCGCGGCGCCCTCGGTCGACGAAGATGACGATGTCGCGCCCGTCGCTGCCGTGACCCCGGCAGCCACTGGCAGCGCTGGCGACCTTGCCGAAGTCGGCGCCTCGATGACCCGGATGATGGACGATAGCCGCATGGCCCTCGCCGCCTTGTCCGTGTCGGCCACCGAATCGACCGACACCATTCTCGATGTGCTCGGCGGCCTGGGCATCAAGCCCAGGATGCCGGATGGTCTGTCCGACGCCGTTGGCGGCCCCTACCAGCCGCCGGTCGAGGGGGCGGATGCCAGCGGCATCGTCGATGACGCCAACGACGTCTACCTCGCTTTGGCGCGCTTCAAGGCCGCGCGCAGCGCCATCGATCTGGCGCCGATACACAAACCGATGGGATCGCTTAACCGGATCAGTTCGACCTTCGGCAACCGCAAGGATCCGTTCACCGGCGGCCGTGCCTTTCACGCCGGCCTCGACTTTCCGGCCCCCAAGGGCACCACGGTGCTCAGCGCCGGCTATGGCAAGGTCACCTTCGTCGGCGAGAAATCCGGCTATGGCAACCTGGTCGAGATCACCCATCTCACCGGCCTCGTGACCCGCTACGGCCACCTGAGCGCTTTCCTCGTCAAGGAAGGCCAGATCGTCAACACCGGCACCCCGATCGCCAAGGTCGGCTCTACCGGCCGTTCCACCGGCCCGCACCTGCATTTCGAGGTGCGCAGCAAGGACGTGGCGGTCGACCCCGGCAAGTACCTTGCAGCCGGCAAGCGCCTGGCGCGCTTCCTCGGCGCCTAGATACGGGGCTTTCGCCCCCGCCGATTGCAGCGCCGCAACGACTTCGGCAAATCAGCCATGCATTCACCCAAGACCAGCTAGTTGCTCTGGTTTTTCGCCGGGGACGGGTTTAGGTTCCCGCCACAATGCTGATGACCTCAGACATTCCGACGATGCTGCGGCTGCACCGGGCGATGTTTCTCGCCCGCGAGATCGACCGCGTGGAACAAGACCTGGTCAAGCAGGGCCTTGCGCATTTCCATGTTTCTGGCGCCGGCCACGAGTCGACCGCGCTGATCGCCGACTATCTCGGCCAGCAGGATTGGCTGCACCTGCACTATCGTGACAAGGCGCTGCTTCTGGCGCGGGGCCTGCCGCTGGTCGAATTCTTCCGCAGCCTGCTGGCCACCGGGCCCTCGCACTCTGCCGGCCGACAGATGAGCGCGCATTACTCGGCGCGCGAGCTGAACGTCGCCTCGATGGTCGGCCCGGTCGGCAACAATGCGTTGCATGCCGTGGGCAACGCCCAGGCGGTCAAGTTTCACCCCGATTCCCCGGTGGTGATCTGCTGCGTCGGGGACGGCACGACTCAGCAGGGCGAGTTCCTCGAGGCGGTCGGCGAAGCGGTGCGCACCGGTGCACCGGTGGTCTTCGTCATCCAGAACAATAACTGGGCCATCTCGACCAAGACGCCCGGCCAGACCTTCTTCGACCTGCCCACCGGCCCCGCCGACAGTTTCCTCGGGCTGCCGATCCGCCGCGTCGATGGCGTCGATCTCGCGGCAACCCGCACCGCGTTCGAATCGGCGGTGACCCATACCCGCGCCACCCGCGGCCCGTCGCTGCTGCTGATGGAACTGGAGCGGCTGTCCGATCACACCAATGCCGACGACCAGGCGCTCTATCGCGCGGCCGACGAGCTGAAATCCGGCAAGAGCCGCGACCCGCTCGAAGCCATCCGCCAGTCGCTGCGTGAGTCGCAGATGGGCGACCAGGCGCTTGCGCAGCTGGAAACCAGCCTGATCGCCGAAGTGGCTGCTGCCGTCGTCGAAGCGCGCGGCGAAGCGGTGCCGCAGACCGCCGGCGAGGCCAAGGCGCCCTACCCGGCCGAGTTCGCCCACGCCAAGGAATATCGCGGCGACGCCAAGGCCCCCAGCCTGACTATGCGCGAGGCGCTCAACCGGGTGCTGCGCGACCAGCTTCAGGCCAACCGCGACGTGCATCTGCTCGGCCAGGATATCGAGGATCCCAAAGGCGACGTATTCGGCGTCACCAAGGGCCTGTCGACGGCCTTCCCAGGCCGGGTCCGCAACGCCCCCCTGTCGGAGTCGACCATTGTCGGCACCTCGATCGGTCGTGCGCTGACCGGCCAGCGGCCGGTGGCCTTCATCCAGTTTGCCGATTTCCTGCCGCTCGGCTTCAACCAGATCATCTCCGAGCTCGGCTCGATGTACTGGCGCACCGACGGCACCTGGCAGGCGCCGGTGATCCTGATGGTGAGCTGCGGCGGCTACAAGGCCGGCCTCGGGCCGTTCCACGCCCAGACGCTCGAATCGATCCTCGCCCATGTGCCGGGCATCGATGTGGTGATGCCGTCGAGCGCCGGCGATGCGGCCGGCCTGCTCAACGCCGCCTTCCAGAGCAAGCGGCCCACAGTGTTCCTCTACCCCAAGAGCGGCCTCAACCTCTCGGATCGCCGCACCTCGGACGACACGGCGAGGCAGTTCGTGGCGCCCGGCAAGGCGCGCACGGTGCGCCAGGGCAACGATCTGACCCTCGTCACCTGGGGCAATCCGCTGACCCAGTCACTGCTCGCCGCCGAGACGCTGTCCGGCGCCGGTGCGGAGATCGACCTCATCGACCTGCGCTCGATCTCGCCCTGGGACGAGGATGCGGTGCTGCGTTCGGTTCGCCGCACCAAGCGCCTGCTGGTCGTGCACGAGGACAATCACACGGCCGGCTTCGGCGCCGAAGTCATGGCGACGGTCATGGAGCAGGCCGGCCTTCCGGTCAGCGCCAAGCGCGTCACCCGCGACGACATCCACGTGCCGTTCCAGTTCGAGCGCCAGATCGACACCCTGCCCTCCTACCGCCGCATCATGGAAGCGGCAGCCGCGCTGCTCGAGTTCGATCTCGCGTGGGAGGCGCCCAAGGCTGATGCCGGCCCCGCCGCCATTACCGCCATCGGCTCCGGCCCGGCCGACGACGAGGTCGAGGTGGTCGAGCTGCTGGTGAAGCCTGGCGACATGATCAGGACCGGCGATCTGGTTGCCGTCGTCGAGGCGACCAAGGCCGCCGTCGACGTCCAGGCCACCGTCACCGGCAAGGTGCTGTCGATCCCGGTCGAGCCCAAGCAGAAGATCGCCGTCGGCGCGCCGCTGATGTTCGTCGAAGCCGACGCCTCGGTGGCGCGGCAGCAGACCACCGTTACCGCCGAGCGCATCGACAGGGCCATCCTGAAGCGCCGCAGCGCCCAGCAGGCTGCCCCTGTCGCCATCGGCCGGGCAGACGTTCCGGTTGGTGTGTCCGGCATCGCCGGCGTGACCGGCGCGCGCAAGGTTCAGAACGCCGACCTCAAGGGCAACTGGCAGACCCGCGATGCCGGCGATATCGTCAAGCTCACCGGCATCGAAAGCCGTCGCTGGGTGCAGCCGGGCGAGACGGTGTTCTCGCTTGCTGTGTCGGCCACGCAGAAGCTGCTCGACGAGCAGCAGCTCGAGATCGGCGACATCGACCTGGTGATCGCCGCCACCGGCACGCCCGATGTGATCACGCCGTCGCTCGCCTGCCGCGTCGCCGATGCCGTAAGCACGGCCGGCCGCGTCAGCCTGCCGGCCTATGACATCAATGCCGCCTGCTCGGGCTATCTGTACGCCCTCGCGCAGGCTCGCGACTATGTCACCAATCACCCCGCTGCGCGGGTGCTGGTGGTGACATCCGAAGTGCTGTCGCCGCTGCTGGACCAGAACGATTTCAACACCGCGGTGCTGTTCGCCGACGCGGCGACCGCGTCGCTGGTGCAGGGCCCGGGCCACGAGCAGCCGACCCTCTTCACCTTCGCCCAGCCGACCATCGCCGGCGCCCCGGAATCGGGCGAGCTGCTGAGCGTGCCGCGGGCCGGCGAGGGCTATATCAAGATGAACGGTCGCGAGGTCTTCGCCGACGCCGTTCGCGCCATGTCGGCGACGCTGACCTCGGCCTGCGCGGCCGAAGGCATCAGCATGGACGATATCGACCTGATGGTGCCGCACCAGGCCAACCAGCGCATCATCGACGCCATCGCCCGCCGCTCGGGCCGCCCGGCGCACTCGATCATCCGTAACCTCGGCAACACCAGTTCCTCGACCATCCCGCTGGCGCTGATGGACGCGCTGCCGACCCGGAAGCCCGGCGACCGGCTCGGCCTCGTCGCCTTTGGCGGCGGCATCACTTACGCGGCGGCAATCGCGACGGTCGGATCGGGGCGCTAGCCGGCGGAGACAGCCCCTGCAGCAGGCCGACCAGCTCGGCCTGACGGTGCATGCCGGTCTTTCCGAACACCGCCTGGACCTGATTGCGCACCGTCGCGGCGCTCGCCCCGGTCGTGGCGGCGATCTGCCCGATGGTCATGCCGCCGCCGAGCGCGCGGGCGATCCGGGTTTCGGCCGGGGTAAGGTCGAACAATCCCTGGATGACGGCTATGTCCGGCAGCTCTCGTGGGGTGACCGGGGTCAGCAGCAGCACCGCCGCCGCACCAGTGAACACTTCCCGCGCCGACGCGCGGATCGGCAGCAGATGGGCCACCAGCGGCACGGTCCCCTCGCTGGCCGGGATTGGAATCGATCGCGCCGGCCCTTGGTGCAGCCCTGCTTCAGCCGCCTCCAGTGCGGCAACGAGCATCTGGTCGGCGCCGTCATTGGCGAACCCGAGCCGCTGCGGGCGCGACTGCACCACGGCCGGCGTCAAACTCTCGAGCAGGCCATTGCTGGCGATCGCCGCGCCGCGTGGCCCGAGCACCGCAGCCGGGATCCCGACCATTTCGAGTGCCGAGACGGTGCCCTCGGCGCGCTCGAAGGCGATCCGCGCCGACATCAGCGCCGCCCGCGCCAGGTGTGGGCGGAGCCGATCCAGCCGCTCCACCTCTGCCCGCTCCACCGGCCCATCCTCGAGGCGGCGCTCGCCGTGAAAGATCAGCAGGTCGCCGGTTGGCACCTTGATCCCGGTCGCGACGCCCCAGCCATAGCCGCGCGGCACGAAGAACTCGCGCCGGATCGGGTCGGCTTCCCACTCCTCGCGGGTGAAGACATCGAGGTCGGTGACGAAGCCCTGATGATCGTAAGCCAGTAGCCGTGCAGTGCGATCGTCGCGGCCGGGATAGCCGGCTTCGAAATACCCCTTCGACATCTCATGGAGGCTGCCCGATGCGGTCCAGTGCACCGCCTGCTCCCGCACCGCGAACAGCAATCCGCCACTGACTTTGCCCACCCGGGCGAGCTCTTCGAGCACATCCGGCCAGAGGTCGGGAATGGCTCCGGCCTCATAGATCCTGTCGATGAGGTCGTCATCCTCCATGGCAGAGTTTCCTGCAGGCCGTCGATTTGAGTTACGTAGCTCGGCGCATGCTGCATTAGTTCAAATGCATCATGCGTGCGCAATACGTTACCGGTAACAATATTGCGGCGCCGAGGTGGCCCTGGGCGCTCGTCTTGAAAATTCGGGTCTTCGGACGGTTGTTGGCCGGTGATTTGCCTCACCGGCCAACTTCGTTACTCGGCGTCCGTTACCGTGTCGGCATAGCCGGTGACCCGTGCCGCGAGGGACGCTTCCATGAAGTCGTCGAGGTCGCCATCGAGCACGCCGGACGTGTTCGAGGTTTCGTGGCCGGTCCGCAGGTCCTTGACCATCTGGTAGGGCTGCAGCACGTAGCTGCGGATCTGGTGCCCCCAGCCGACATCCGTCTTGGCGGCGGATTCGGCATTGGCCGCTTCCTCGCGCTTCTGCAGTTCAACTTCGTACAGCCGCGCCTTCAGCATCGCCATGGCAGTGGCGCGGTTCTTGTGCTGGCTGCGCTCCTGCTGGCAGGCCACCACGATGCCCGACGGCACGTGGGTGATGCGGATGGCCGAGTCGGTGGTGTTGACGTGCTGCCCACCCGCGCCGGACGAACGATAGGTATCGACCTTCAGGTCGCTCTCGTTGATCTCGATATTGATGGCGTCGTCGACCACCGGATAGACCCAGGCGCTCGAAAAGCTGGTGTGCCGGCGCGCGGCGCTGTCATAGGGCGAGATGCGGACCAGCCGGTGCACGCCGCTCTCGGTCTTCAGCCAGCCATAGGCGTTGTGGCCTGAAACCTTGATCGTCGCCGACTTGATCCCGGCTTCTTCGCCGTCATGGATTTCCATCGTCTCGACCTTGAACTTCCGCCGCTCCGCCCAGCGCGTGTACATGCGCAACAGGATGTTGGCCCAGTCCTGACTCTCGGTGCCGCCGGCGCCCGAGTGAATCTCGAGATAGCAGTCATTGCCGTCGGCTTCGCCCGACAGCAGCGTCTCGACCTGCGCGGAGCGCGCTTCCTTCAGCGTCTCCTGCAGCGCCTGCTCGGCTTCCTTGACGACGTCCGCGTCGCCTTCCGCCTCGCCCATCTCGATGAGCTCGGTGTTGTCGCGAACGGAAGCTTCAAACGACTTCACCGCCTTGACCTGCACGTCCAGCTCGTCACGCTTCTGCATGATCGGCCGGGCCTTGTCGGGGTCGGCCCAGAAGTCGGGATGCTCGGTGCGAGCGGTCAGGTCGTCGAGGCGGGCTTCAGCTGTATCCCAGTCAAAGATGCCTCCTCAGCAGGCTTACGACCTGCTCGATTTCAGCGATGACCTTGGTGATTTCGGCGCGCATTTCAGTCCTCAAATCCGTTGCCGTTCATGTAGTTGAGACGAAGGGCTCAATCAACCCGTTCTTCCCCGCGTCATCGCCCCATGCTAGGCAGCGAGCTTGTGAGCGAGGGGCCTTGCCGTGACGGAACGCATCGAAGGGGTAAGCTTCGTGTCGAGCGGCACACCGGAGGCTGACCGCGCCGCCCAGCTTTTGCGCGAGCGCTACGGCGATTGCGGCTTCGATGCCGCAACCACTGTGGTCGCCCTCGGCGGTGATGGGCTGATGCTGCAGACGCTGCACCGCAAGATGGGCGCCAACGTGCCCGTCTACGGCATGAACTTCGGCTCCGTCGGTTTCCTGATGAACGAATTCTCGTCCGATGGTCTGTCGGCGCGGCTGGCCGCCGCCAAGCCGACCCACATCTATCCGCTCGAAATGCGCGTCCGGCTGGCTGATGGTTCCGAGCACAACGCCTTGGCGCTCAACGAAGTCTCGCTGTTCCGCATGACTTACCAGGCGGTCAAGGTCGAGATTCTCGTCGATGGCCAGCCACGCCTCGAGGAGCTGATCTGCGACGGCGTACTGCTTGCGACACCAGCGGGATCGACCGCCTACAATCTCTCGGCGCACGGCCCGATCCTGCCGATCGACTCGCCGCTCCTCGCCCTGACCCCGATCTCGCCGTTCCGCCCGCGCCGCTGGCGCGGCGCCATCCTCAACAACCGCGCCGTCGTCACCTTCCGCACACGGGAGGCCGACAAGCGCCCGGTCAGCGCGGTGGCCGACAATGTCGAGTTCCAGCGCGTGATCGAGGTGACGGTGCGCGAGAACCGTAGCCAGAAGGTAACGCTTCTGTTCGACCCGGGCACCGGCCTCGATGAGCGCGTGCTGAGCGAACAGTTCCGCTACTAGGGCTGACCCACGGCCGATCCGGCAGCCTCAGGCGGCAGGCAGCGCCAGGCGTTCCTCGGCGTCCAGCTGGGGCAGCGCCATCTCGGTCTGCGTCATGCCGGCAAAGGCCGACATCACCCCGCGCGCCGCGCGGCGGGCCAGGATGACGTTCTGCTCGCTGAGATAGGCAAACGCTTCTTCTAGCTCTTCGGGGATTACCCCGTCATGCTCGACGATCAGTTCCTCGGTCAGCGCGGTGACGACGAAATGCCGCGCCGCGAGATCGTCGGCGAGATCGGCCGCGCGTGCGTGAAAAATCAGCCGGACCAGCATATTGCGCACCGCCTCGCCGAGGCCGCAGCGGGCGAACAGCGCGTTGAGCGCCGCGCGGCTGCCATGCTCGAGCAGCGTGAACACCTTCTCGCGGGGGATTTCGGCCAGTTGCGCCACGCAGTCGGCAAAGAACAGCACGTGGCCCTGGACGATGGCATGCAGCATCACACGGGTGGAAACGAATTCCGACTCGACCAGCTCGATGGCGTAAGGCGCCCTGCCCGCTGCTGCCTCCTGCTCCCCGATCGCCGTAAGGGCAGTGTCGGTCGCGTCGCGCAGCAGCCGCTCCAGCCGATGCGGCGCCACCGCGCCGCTGACCATCCGCGTCTTTCGGAGTGCCGCGGCCACCGCCTGCACCAGGACCAGTCGGGCATCCGCCGGCAGGTCGTCGCGGGCCAGCAGCAGGCCGCGCAGTTCGGCATCGCCGACCCCGTCGCGATCGGCCGCCTGGCGCAGCATTGCCGCCGAGAACGGCGCATCGGGCCGCTCGAGCAGTTTCACCAGCAGCGGTCGCCCGCCCTTGGCGATCAGCGCCTCGGTCACCCTTCGGCTCAGTCGCTCACGGGTGGCCGTCGCCATCAGCATCGCTTCGTCGGCCCCGCCGATCAACGCGATCAGGTCGGCATCGATCAGGGCCGGCGAATATTGCACCACCGCGCGGGCAATCACCGGGCTGTCGTGCAGCAGGGCCAGCAGGATCGGGCGTGGTGCCTCCGTCGCGTGCAGCAGGCCGTAGGCGAGCGCTCCACGCACGCGCACCGAAGGATCGTCGAGGAAGCCGATCAGCGCCGCATACAGCGCCGCGTGCTCGTCGGCCGGGCCGTAATGATTGAGATAGGCCATGGCGGCGAGGTGGGCTGCCTGCCCCCGCTCCTCGCTGTCACGCGATTGGCTCAGCGCAACGAAATCCTGGTACGCAACCATCAAGCTCTCCGATAGGCGCCAGCAAAGACGCTATCGGGGAAGGCTTAAGGAACGGTTCACCATAATTTCGGCGGCTTGGGCAAGGTGCCGTCCTGCCCATAAAGCTGGGTGAACAGCGCGCTTCCCTGCGCCTCGGTCGCCGGGCTCATCAGGGTGCGGCTCTGCACTTCGCCTTCGCTCGAAAACAGCGAAGTGAACGACATGTCGTCGGGGGAGAAGCGGGATGGAACTGCCGTAGCGTCCCACTTGCCGGCTGCCGGCGCCGCCAGTTGCTGGGTTGCGAAGCGCGTATCGACAGCGCCGTCATGCTTGGCCACCAGTGCCCGATAGACCTCGCGAATCGTCCGCGCCTCGCCGCCTTCATAAAAGATTGCCCGGTTGGCGCTGGCCTGCCTGGGAAACAGCTTGGCGGCAATCTGGTCGGGATCTTTCAGGCCGGCGTTGAACAGCTTTTCAGCGCCCTGCGCTCCGAGGAAATGCGCGATGTAAAGCTCGCCGGGGCTCGGCATCCGGCCGAACTTCTCGAACAGGTAAGCACCATTGCTGCGCGTGAACGCCGCCGCCATGTCCGAGGCGATCTGCGGGTCTTCGCGCAGTTTCAGAACTTCCTGCCGGAGTGCTTTGTCGGCGATGTAGTAATCGCCATCCGAGTCGACCTGGATGGCGGCCGCGTACTGGCCGTAGCCGAGCCGCGGCCCCTCCTGTTTCATCACCTGCAACCAGGTGCTGTCGAGGAACTGGAACAACCCCGTGGCGCTCGAGGTCGGCGCCTTTGCTTCGGGGTTGAGGCTGCTCTCGCGGATCGCCGTGCGCAGCAGATAATCGAAGTCGACATCGCTCTTCGCCCCTGCCGTATCCATGGCATAGGCAAGCGGCTGCGGCACCGATATCGGCTTGACGCCCATCGACTCGAAGGGTCCGTTGCTAACGTTCGGTTAACCAATCGCCTGTGATTGGTTAACGAATGGTTAGCCCTGCCACCTCGTCACCACTTCCTCGAGGTTCGGCCGATCGCGATCCTCGATCACGGTGGTCGGCGTGCCGATATGGATGAAACCGACGAATCGCTCGCCGCCGCGCGCCCCCAGCATGGTCTGGGCTTCGGTGTCGAAGCCATACCAGCGATTGGTCCAGCTCGCGGCAAAGCCCATGGCGAACGCCGCGTGGGAGAGGTTGAAGCAGACATTGCCCGCCGACAGCAATTGCTCCATCTCCGGAGCCTTGGGGTTCGGCTTGGGCGACAACAGCACGCCGATGGTCACCGGCGCCGGCAGGAACTGGCGCCGCTCGATATCGAGGCCGGCCTCGTCGAGCTCGGGACGCTTCCGCCTGGCGATCTCGGCCAGTTTCTCGCCGGCCCGCACGCGCGCCTCTCCCTCGATCAGAATCAGCCGCCACGGCACGAACTTGCCGTGATCCGGCACCCGGGTGCCGATGGTGAGGATTTCCTGCAGTTCTTCCGGTGTCGGGCCGGGGTCTTTGAGGAAGCCGATTCCGACGGAGCGGCGGGTCTTCAGGTAGTCGCGCACTGCGGCGTTGATGGGCATGGTCTGGTCCTTGCGAGCGTCGGGTCCTTATGACACAGCTTTTCCCCAATCCAAGCGTAGGCACGCGAGACATTTTGAAGCGAAGCGCCCCAGGGCGCTGGTGGCGGGGACTTAGGGTGAAACTCAGGCACTGGATCGGCATCCTCGGGATCGCGGCCATGCTCGCGCCGATGGCGGCCATTGCCGAGGATCCGCCGGTCCCCCTGCCCCGCCGCGCCGACCGCATGCCGCAGGCCACCGAGCAGCTTACGGAGACGCCTGCAACCGCCGACGTCGCCAGCACGCCGCCCGCCGCCGCCGATCCGGGCCCCGCCGCGGCGGCTGCCGAGGCAGTGGCGATCAACACCACGCCGCAGCCGGTGACGCTGATGGCCAAGATCACCGAGGAAGGCGGACCGCTGCCGGACGGCGTGACCTGGCGCGTCTTCGAAACCCGCACCGATGCCGCCGGCGACCTGGTGCTGGCCAAGAAATCCGACGAGGCCACGGCGCACCTGGAACTGCCCCCCGGCAGCTATGTCGTCCATGTGGCCTACGGGCGGGCCCAGACCACCGACACGCTGACCGTCGCCGAAGGCGACAACTCCAAGCAGCTGATCCTCGATGCCGGCGCCATGCGGCTCAACGCGGCGGTCACCGGTGACATCGCCATCCCGATCAACCTGTTGCGCTTCGATATCTACACCAGCGGCAGCACAGAGGCCGATCGTACCCTGGTGGCCCAGAACCTCAGCCCCAACGACATCGTCACCCTCAACGCCGGCACCTATCACATCGTCTCGTATTTCGGTGACGTGAACGCCGTCGTTCGCGCCGACCTGCGGGTCGAGCCCGGCCAGTTGACCGACGCCACGCTTTACCACCGTGCGGCGCAGATCTCGTTCAAGCTGGTCAGCGAGGCCGGCGGCGAGGCCATTGCAGACATCGAATGGACGGTGAAGACGGCCGACGGCCAGACGGTGTTCTCCAATATCGGCGCCTTCCCTTCGACCGTGCTCGGTGAAGGTGACTACCTGGTTTTCGCCAAGCGCGGCGACCAGGTCTACAACCGGGAATTCCAGGTCCAGCCCGGCGCCGCCAAGGAAATCGAGGTCCTCACCACGGTCTACTGACCGCCTCGAAGAAATCTTCGTCGCCCCGTGTCGATCTCTCGGTTGCTCGCTCGTCGTGTCATTGCAGCAGGATGAACTCGTGCCACTCCGGGCGCGACATCCCCGGACACAAGGAGACCGAAGATGCGCTTCATGATCATCGTCAAAGCCACCCCCGAAAGCGAAGCCGGCACCATGCCGCCCCCGGAAGCATTCGAGGCGATGGGCCGCTTCAACGAGGCGCTGATCAGCGCCGGTGTGTTGCTGGCGGCGGAGGGCCTGCATCCCTCGAGCCAGGGCAGCCGTATCACCTCCGAGGCAGGCCGGCTGATCGTCAGGGACGGCCCGTTCACCGAGGCCAAGGAACTGATCGCCGGCTTCTGGGTGATCAGCGCCAAGTCGCGCGACGAAGCGCTGGAATGGGTCAAGCGCATCCCGTTCGCCGATGGCGAGACCATCGAGTTGAGGCGGGTGTACGAGGCGGCCGATTTCGCCGACATCGTCCCCGCGGAGGCCGTCGCCCAGGAACAGGCATGGCGCGACGCCAACCAGAAGCCGCTCACCAATTGAAGGAACCGACATGCAGTTCATGATCATCCGCAAGGCGGACGCCGAAACCGAAGCCGGCGTCATGCCGGGAGCGGACCTCATCGCCCAGATGACTGAGTTCCACGAGGACGCCGCCAAGGCGGGCATCGTCGTTGCCGGGTCGGGCCTGATGCCGAGCTCCCGCGGCGCCAAGGTGAAGTTCAACAATGGCAGGCCCACGGTAATCGACGGTCCCTTCGCCGAGGCCAAGGAGCTGATCGCCGGCTACACCCTGATCGAGGTGCCGTCGCGCGAGGCCGCGATCGAGTGGGTCAAGACCTGGCCCAGGCTCGACGGTCACGGCAATGTCGAGATCGAGATCCGGCAGCTCTTCACCGAAGCGGATTTCGGCGAGGCTTACACCGAGGCCATGGCGAGCCGGGATGCGGCGCGTGACGCGCCCCGCACCCCCGAGTAAGCACCGTGCCCGACATCGGCAGCTTGCTGCGGCGGGTCGGATTTGATCTGATCCGCCGCCATGACCGAGAGAGAAACCCATCGCGCCATCGAGGCGGTGTTCCGCATCGAGCAGGCCAAGCTGATCGCCGGTTTGACCCGAATCGTCCGCGACGTCGGCCTCGCCGAGGAACTGGCGCAGGATTCGCTGATCGTCGCGCTCAACCACTGGCCGGAAAGCGGCGTCCCCCGCAATCCGGGCGCCTGGCTGATGCAGACCGCTAAGCGGCGCGCCATCGACTATTTCCGCCGCAACAAGATGGCGGCGCGCAAGCTCGACGAGCTCGGCTACGATCTGCGCGAAATCGAATCCACGGCGCCCGACCTCGACACGCCGCTCGATGACGATGTCGGCGACGACCTGCTGAAGCTGATCTTCACCTCCTGCCACCCCGTGCTGTCGTCCGAGGCGCGCGTCGCATTGACCCTGCGCCTGCTGGGCGGCCTCACCACCGATGAGATCGCCCGGGCATTCCTCGCTGCCGAGCCGACCATCGCCCAGCGCATCGTGCGCGCCAAGAAGAGCCTGGCCGAAGCCGGCATGCCGTTCGAGGTGCCCCGCGCCGAGGAACGCGCCGCCCGGCTCGCCTCGGTGCTCGAGGTGCTCTACCTGATCTTCAACGAGGGCTACTCGGCCACTGCCGGCGACGACTGGACGCGCCCGCAACTGTGTGAGGAAGCCATGCGCCTGGGTCGCATCCTCGCCGGCCTCGCTCCGGAGGACGCCGAGGTCCATGGCCTCGTGGCGCTGATGGAGATCCAGGCCTCGCGACTGCGGGCCCGCACCGGTCCCGGCGGAGAGCCGGTGCTGCTGCTCGAACAGAATCGTGCCCTGTGGGACCAGATGCTGATCCGGCGCGGGCTTGCCGCGCTCGAGCGGGCCGAGAGCCTTGTCGGGGCCGGCCCCTATGTGCTGCAGGCCGCCATCGCCGCCTGTCACGCCCGGGCCCGACGCGCCGACGACACCGATTGGCGGCGGATCGCCGCGCTCTACGACATGCTGGCCGAACTGACGCCCAGCCCGGTGGTCGAACTCAACCGCGCGGTCGCCCACAGCATGGCCTTTGGCGCCGCCTCTGGCCTGGCCATCCTCGATGCCATCATCGACGACCCGGCATTGCGGAACTACCACCTGCTGCCCAGCGTGCGCGGCGATTTCCTCGTGAAGCTTGGTCGCCTCGCCGAGGCCCGCGCCGAGTTCGAACGCGCCGCCGAGCTGACCCGCAACGAGCGCGAGCGCGTCCTGCTGCTCGACCGTGCCGCCGCCTGTCAGCCCGCGGCCTGAGCCGGGCGCCGCTTGCGGTTCCTCGCGAATTGTTCTGAAGCAGAACGCGCCCCGCTATCTCCGTCACATTTCACAGTGCTATAGAGCGAAAGCTTGCAGCAGAAGCGCGCATTATGGCTCAACCCGACCGTCGACTGGTCCCGATCGTATCGCTGGACATCGTGGGTTATTCCCGCCTTGTCGAGCGCAATGAACGTCAGACCCTGCGCCTTGTGCAGCGGGTCTACGATCGGCTGATCTCGCGCACCATCGGGGCGGCCGGCGGCAAGGTCTTCAAGACCATGGGCGATGGTCTGCTGGCCGAGTTCAACAGCGTCGTCGCCGCCGTGCAGTGGACGGCCGATCTGCAGCGCCAGATCCACGAACGCAAGATCCACGCGCCGGGCGGCGAGCTATTCCAGGTCCGCGCCGGCATCGTGCTGGCCGATGTGCTGGTGGCCGGCAACGACCTCTACGGTTCGGGCATCAACCTGGCGGTGCGGGTGCAGAGCCACTCCCCGGCCGGCGGCATGTGCATCACCAAGTGGATGTACCAGTATCTCGACGGCACCATCGAGCTGCCATTCGTCGACATGGGCCCCACCGAGCTCAAAAACATCTCCAAGACGGTCCGCATCTATGCCTGGCATCCGGCCGGCCTGGTGCGGCCGCAGCCGGCGGCCAGTACGCCACCGCCGGCCCCGCCGAGCAACCGCCCCTCGGTGGTGGTGCTGCCGTTCGACAACCTCTCGGGCGAGGCCGACCAGAGCTATTTCGCCGACGCTGTGGTCGAGGAGATCACCGCCACCCTGAGCCGGGTGAAGGACTTCTTCGTCATCGCCCGCAATTCGGCCTTCACCTACAAGGGCCGCGCCGGCATCGACATCCGCCAGATCGGCCGCGACCTCGGTGTGCGCTATGTCGTCGAGGGCTCGGTTCGACGCGTCGGCGAGCGCGTGCGGATCACCGCGCAGCTGGTCGAAACCGAGGCCGGCAGCCACATCTGGTCCAACAAGGTCGATGGCGCCGTCGCCGACCTGTTCGACCTGCAGGACCGCATGGCCGCCGAAGTCGCCAGCGCCATCCAGCCCTCGATCCGCCGCGCCGAAGTGGAGCGCGCCCGCAGGAAGCGTCCCGACACCCTCGCCGCCTACGATCTGGTGATGCGCGCCCTGCCGCATTTGTGGTCGCACAGCCCCGAGGACAACGCCGAAGCGATCGCCTTGCTGACTCGCGCGCTGGCGCTGGACCCGCATTACGGTCTCGCCGCCGCCCTCGCCGCCTGGGCTCACGGCCAGCAGGTTGCCTATAACTGGACCGCCGATTTCACGTCGGAGCGCCGCACCGCCGCTGCCCTGGTCGAGACGGCATCCCGGCATGTCGCCGACGATCCGACCGCCCTGACCGCCCTTGCCTCCGCGATGATGATGCTGGGCGGCGACGTGCGGCAAGCCGCCACCTTTGCCGACCGGGCGCTCGAGCTCGATCCCAACCATGCCTGGGCCTGGATGCGCCGCGGCTGGGGCCACGTCTATCTCGGCAACCCCGAGGATGGCCTAACCGCGTTCGAACGTTCGGCGCGACTATCGCCGATGGACCCCTTCGCCTTCAACGTGCACCTGGGTATGGGGCTTGCCAACTTTGCCGCCGGACGGCCGCAGCAGGCCATCGCGTGGGCGCAACGCGCCATGGCGGAGCGCCCGGGCCTGACCTGGCCGCATCGTGATCTCGCGGTGTACTTCGCCCATCACGGCGATCTGGCATCGGCCGCCGATGCACGCGAACGCTTTCAGCGCTCCCACCCGGAGGTCAGCGTTGCCTCGATCGGCGACGGTCTGCGCTTCATGTACCCGTCGCTGCTGGCGCGCTACCTGCAAGGCCTGCGGCTGGCCGGATTGCAATAGGCAACTCGCGACGCAACTTTATCCATTCCGTAAGTATTTCCCCAACACCAGCTCTGCATTGTCGCCCGGCGCATGGGGGTTTCACCTTGGACATCCGACTAGAGAAGCGTCTTTCGCCGCGCCGCAACACCGTGATCGAGGCAACGATCGTGTTCGATGGTGGGCGCACCCGGATTCGTTGCATCATCCGCAACCTGTCCGAGACCGGCGCCAAGCTCGAGGTGGCGTCGGTGACCCGGATCCCCCGCACCTTCGACCTGGTCGTCGACAAGGTCCGCCCGCAGGCCTGTATTGTGGTCTGGCGCTCCGTGAAGGAGCTGGGAGTGCAGTTCCGCGAGCCCCAACTGCGCTGAGCGCCGCCTCGCCCGTCGTTCAACGCCCCTGGCTGAAATGATCGGCGACCAGCGCCGGCAGTTTCTTTGTCTCCCCAACTATTCAAATGCCGTTCATCTGCCTTATCTTAGGTGTGGCAGCAGGTTTCAGGCACTGGTCCCTTGGGGGGACACGTTATGTCGAGGCATGCATTCTTCGTCGCCGGCGAGCGCATCGTTCACGTCGCCAACCCGTGTGGTGCGGGTTTCCAGTATCAGGCACAGGCCCATACCTTGCTGCCACAGGCCCAGGTCGGCCCGCATCAGCACGAGTTGGCCGAGACCGTGCTGGTGGTGAAGGACGGCCTGCTCGAGGTGATGATCAACGGCGCTGCCGGCTTCGTCGCCGCCGGCTCGTTCATTCGCATCCCGCCAAAAACCTGGTTCGCCTATCGCGGCGTCGGCGACACGCCGACGAGGCTGCTCTGCCGCACCGCGCCCGCGGTCGCCGCCAGGGATGCCTGCCGGATCACCATCCACATCGCTGCCGCGTGACGCGGCGCCCCATGGCCCATAGCGCTTCGTCTATCGGGGCCGGTGTCTTGCCTCAGTCGTTACAAACAGAAGGGGCCGCATTGCTGCGGCCCCTTTGCTGTCTCGTCCCGCTTACGCGGCCTGCTGCTTGAGGTCCGGCGGAACCGCTTCCGCCATCAGATCGACGATCGCGTCGGTAGCGGCGATCACCTTCTGGCCCTCGGTGCCGAGGCGACGGACCGATACGGTCCCCTCCTCCGCCTCGCGCTTGCCGACCACGAACATCAGCGGCACCTTCTGCACCGAGTGCTCGCGCACTTTGTAGTTGATCTTCTCGTTGCGCGCGTCGAGTTCGGCACGAATGCCGCCCGCCTTCAACCGGTCGACCAGCTTCTGGGCGTAGTCGTCAGCCTCCGAAACGATGGTCGCGACCACCACCTGGGTCGGCGCCAGCCACATCGGCATCTTGCCGGCATAATGCTCGATCATCATGCCGATGAAGCGCTCGAGCGAACCGAGGATCGCCCGGTGAAGCATCACCGCGTACTTCTTGGTGCCGTCTTCAGCGACATACATCGCCCCGAGCCGCTCGGGCAGCACGTAATCGAGCTGCAGCGTACCCACCTGCCAGGAGCGCCCGATGGCGTCCTTGAGGTGGAACTCGAGCTTGGGTGCATAGAACGCGCCCTCACCCTCGGCGATGACGAAGTCGTAGCCCGTGGCCTTGAGCGCGTCGCCCAATGCCTTCTCGGCCGCGTCCCAGCGCTCGATGGTGCCGCCGAATTTCTCCGGCCGCGTCGCGAGCTTGATCACCACGTTCTCGAAGCCCATGTGCTCGTACACCGAGTAGAGCAGATGGACGAAACGCTCGGTCTCGGCCTGGATCTGCTCTTCGGTGCAGAAGATGTGGGCGTCGTCCTGGGTCATCTGCCGCACCCGCAACAACCCATGCAGTGCGCCATGGGCTTCGTTGCGATGGCAGCAGCCGAACTCGGCCATGCGGATCGGCAGGTCGCGGTAGCTCTTGATCCCCTGGTTGAAGATCTGGATATGGGCCGGGCAGTTCATCGGCTTCAACGCCATGAGCTCTGCCTTGCCCGACAGCACCGGGCCCGTCTCCTCGGTGCCGGGCACTTCGTCAGGCACCACGAACATGTTCTCGCGGTACTTGCCCCAGTGGCCCGAAGCCTCCCAGAACTTGGAACTCATCAGCTGCGGGGTTTTGACCTCGTTATAGCCGTTGGCGTTTACCCGACGGCGGATATAGGCCTCCATCTGGTTGTAGAGTACATAGCCCTTGGGGTGCCAGAACACCGACCCCTGCGCCTCTTCCTGCAGGTGGAACAGATCGAGGTCCTTGCCGATGCGGCGGTGATCCCGCTTCTCGGCTTCCTCGATCATGTGCAGGTACTCGTCCAGTTCCTTCTGGCTGGCGAAGGCCGTGCCGTAGATGCGGCTCAGCACCGGATTGTTGCTGTCGCCACGCCAGTAGGCGCCGGCCACCTTGGTCAGCTTGAACGCCGTGCCGATGTCCTTGGTCGAGCGCATATGCGGGCCGCGGCAGAGGTCGAACCACTGGCCCTGCTTGTAGATCTTGATCATCTGGTCGGCCGGAATGGCGTCGACCAGCTCGACCTTGAAGTTCTCGCCCTTGGCGGCAAAGACGCGCTTGGCCTCGTCGCGGGACCACACTTCCTTGGTGAAAGCGGCGCCGCGCGCGATGATCTCGGCCATCTTCTTCTCGATGGTGGCGAAATCGTCCTCGCTGAACGGCGTGTCCCGCTTGAAGTCGTAGTAGAAGCCGTTCTCGATCACCGGACCGATGGTGACCTGCGTCTCGGGCCACAGCTCCTGCACGGCTTCGGCGAGCACGTGCGCGGCATCGTGCCGGATCAGCCCGAGCCCGTCGGCGCTGTCGCGCATCACGAACTCGATCCTGCCGTCTGCCTCGAGCGGATCGGAGAGGTCGCTGAGGACCCCGTTCCACTTCATGGCGACCGTCTTCTTGGCGAGGCTTGGGGAGATGCCCTCGACCACGGTGGTCCCGGTGGTGCCACGCGCATAGTCGCGTACTGCACCGTCGGGGAACGTCACCTTGATCATTTTCATCTCCAATGGAAATTGCCGGCGGAAGTGCCGGCAAGGCGGGGTGTCTAGCATGCGTCGCGGGCTTACGCCAAGCACGCGTGCACAAGCGCCCGGAGCGCTTGGGCCCCGGGCGGCATGGTCAAACTGCTTGGGCGGCGGGCGCTAGACTCGCCTGCCCGATACCGCCCTGCCAATGGCAATGAGGATGCAGGCGCCGATCACGCCGGCGATCAGGTAGCCGAACCATCCGCCGAACGAGATGCCCAGCAGCCCGAACACCAGGCTGGCGACGATCGCGCCAACGATGCCAAGGATGATGTTCATCACCACGCCGCTGCTATTGTTCATGAACCGCCCGGCAAGCCACCCGGCAATGCCGCCGATGATGATCGCCGCGAGCCAACCCACACCGTCGAAAGCCATCTCACGTTTCCTTTTCCGTTAAGTCGCTAGCCAGGCAGAACATTCCGGCTGGCAAGCAATAACGGCGGACAACGAAAAACGATCCGTGACTACTTCCAGCGCCCGTAGGTCCACGGCGTATACCAGTGCGCATCGGCCGGCAGCGTTTGCGGCACCGGGTCGTAGCCATGCGTGCCGCCCGGGCGGCAGCGCACGATCCGCGCCAGGCCCATCCAGCCGCCGGGCCAGAAGCCGTGGCGCCAGATGGCGTCGCGCGTGAACTCCGAGCATGACGGAGCGTGCCGGCAGGTGCGGCCCATGAACATCGACAGCGAGTAGCGATAGCCCTGGATCAGCCCGTACGAAACGAGCTTGAACGGCCAGTCGACGATGCTCCAGAACAGCTGCGTGATGCGATGCATCAGCCGGCGGCCGCTCCCCGCGGAGCCTCGAGCTTGTCCAGTGCCTCGCACACCGCGTCGAACACCAGCAGCGTCGAGGTGTGGCGCGGGCGGTACTCGCGCACCGGCTCGAGATATTTGAGGTCGATCCACTTGTCGCCCGATGGCGGGGGACCATCGGCCTTGAGCATCGCCGTCATCTCGTCGCGCACCCGGCGAAACTCCGCCACGGGCGTCCCCACCACATGCGTCGCGACCACGGCTGCCGAGGTCTGGCCCAAAGCGCAGGCCTGGATATCGTGGCCATAGCCGGTGATCACGCCATCGGCGACGTTGATGTCGACTTCGATGGTCGAGCCGCACACCCGGCTGACCTTGCGGGCGCTGGCATCGGGATCGCTGAGCCGCCCCGGCCGTGGCTGATTGCCGGCCAGTTCGAGGATCCGGTCCGAATAAAGATCGCTGAGTTCCATCTTTTTCGCGAAACTGTTTCTTGGCCGCTGTCGTTGCCCACCTATATAGTGATGGAGATGCAACAAGTCAGCGGCGTCCATCGTCACTGACACCGTACCGGGAACCGTGGGGCGACGTATTGCGTCTGTCGCCTGCTATTGACCGAGGAACCAAAGATGGACGCCAGCGCCAAGCCGCAGCACGCCAAACTCGTCCCTGAAATCACCCGCCCCAGCCGCGAAGAAGCCGAAGCGGCAGTTCGTACGCTGATTGCCTGGGCCGGCGACGACCCGACGCGCGAAGGGTTGCTGGAAACCCCGCATCGCGTCACCAAGGCCTATCGCGAGTTCTTTGCCGGTTATGGCGAGGATGCGCGCGAGGTGCTGCACAAGACCTTCAAGGAGGTCGGCGGTTACGACGATGTCGTGCTGGTGCGCGACATTCCGTTCTCCTCGCATTGCGAGCACCACATGGTGCCGTTCTTCGGCAAGGTGCACATCGCCTACCTGCCGCATGACGGCGTCGTCGGACTGTCCAAGCTGGCTCGGCTGGTCGAGGTCTATGCCCGCCGCCTGCAGGTGCAGGAGAACATGACGGCGCAGATCATCGACGCGGTGAACGAGCACCTGAACCCGCGCGGCGCCGCCGTGATGATCGAAGCCGAGCACATGTGCATGTCGATGCGTGGCGTGCGGGCCCATGGCGCCCTGACCATCACGCAGCGCTTCACCGGCGTGTTCGCCGAGGACCGCAATGAGCAGGATCGCTTCTTCGCCATGCTGGGCAAGCGCTAGCGCCCGAGGCGATCGCCGACCGCAACCGCGATCAAGTCTGCTATATCTGGGCGGGCATAGGGTGAGCCCATGTCCGCCGTCGCCAAAACCCTCTGGATCATCGAATCGCGCTTCGGCATGCCGCTGACGCTCGAGGAAATGGCCGTGCATGCCGGCGTGTCGCGTTATCACCTGTCGCGCATCTTCCCGCGCGCCACCGGGTACTCGATCTCCCAGTACCTGCGCGGCCGCCGCCTCACCGAGGCCGCCAAGGCACTCGCCGGCGGCGCGCCCGACATCCTCGGCGTCGCACTCGATGCGGGCTATGGCTCGCACGAAGCCTTCACCCGCGCCTTCCGCGATCTGATCGGCCTTACGCCGGACGAAGTCCGCCGCCGCCGCCGGCTCGACGACCTGCCGCTGCTCGAACCGCTGCGCATCGACACCGAAGTGCCGGTGGAACTCTGCGCCCCACGGATCGAGAACCGGCCCCCGATGCGCATCGCCGGGCTGCTGGCTCGGCACGTCATGAACGGCGATGCTGCAATCCCCGCGCAGTGGCAGCGTTTCAACCCATATGTCGGCAACGTGCCCGGTGAGGTTCCGGGCGTCTATTACGGGCTCTCGGGCCGCTACTTCCCGCAGACCGGCGAGTGCGAGTACATGGCCGGCATGGAGGTGCGCGAGACCGCCGAGCTGCCGCGCGAGTTCACGCTGATCACCGTGCCGGCACAGCGCTACGCCAGGCTTTCGCACCGCGGGCATATCACCACCATCCGCTCGACGATCGAAGCGATCTTCGCCCAATGGCTGCCGACTTCGGGCTACCGCAAGAAGCACGCACCGTGGAGCTTCATCGAATATTACGGCCCCGACTTCAACGAGCACACCGGCCTCGGCACGGTCGAGATCTGGATCGCGCTCGAGGATTGAGCGCCGGCCGGCCGCGGGATAAAACCCGCCGATGAGCACCCCCTTCGCCGACCCCAAAGCCCTCAGCCATGCCGACCTCGAGGAAGGCACGCTGTTCGCCCCGAAATTCGACGCCCACGGTCTCGTCACCGCCGTGGCGCAGGAGGCCGGCAGCAACCGCGTGCTGATGGTCGCGCACATGAACGCCGAAGCCCTGCGCCTCACCATCGAGACCGGCGAGGTGCACTACTATTCGCGTTCGCGGAACAAGCTCTGGAAGAAGGGCGAGAGCTCGGGTGAAATCCAGCAGCTCGTAGAGATGCGAACCGATTGCGATCAGGACGTGGTGCTGCTGCTGGTCGAACAGACCGGCCGGGGCGCCGCCTGCCACACCGGCAGGAAGAGCTGCTTCTACCGCATCGTCGAGAATGCCGAGACGCTGCGCCAGAGCGGCGAGCCGCGGCTGTTCGATCCGGCCCAGGTTTACAAGAGCTAGAGCCGAACGCCTCAATAGTGCGGCGGCGGCGGCTCGACCGCCGGCGCCAGCGCCGGATGCGCCTCGACGTCGCGCAATTGCGAGCCGAGGTTGTGCAGTTCGCGCTTCAGCGCCTCGATTTCCTTGAAATGCAGGGCCAGCGCCGCATTCAGCTCCTCGATCGCCTGGTCCTGGAAGGCGATCGTCGTCTCCAGCGTCACGATCCGTGCTGTGAGGTCGGTATCGCTCATTGCAGTCCTCCTCGGCTGGGGCGGCGCTCGAACAGCGGCGCAAGGAACAGGCCGGCAAGGAAACCGCCCAGATGTGCCTGCCAGGCAATGCCGATCGATTGCCCGATCAGCAAGGGCAGGAACGGCACCGCCGCGTTCAGCACCAGCCAGACCACAATGAAAAACGCCGCACGCTGGTTGCGCATCAGCTCGCCCAGCGTCGCCATGCGCCGCCCGAGCACGCGGGCTTCGCCGGTCTCGGGATCGCGCCCGACGATCACCGGCTGAAAAATGAAGCGGCACGCCGCCCCGGTCAGCCCCGCCACGCCGCCCGAGGCGCCGATCAGCCATTGCCCATCCGACAGGTCCGTCATTGCGAAGGCGGCAGCGCCGGCGACAGCCGTCGCCAGGAACAGAATCACTGTCGCCCATGCCCCGTAACGGCGCGCCACGGGGGTGCCGAAAATGGCCAACCAGGCGCAATTGATTAAAAGGTGCTCCCATCCCGCATGCACGAAGGCATGCGTGAACGGGGTCCAGAGCAGCGGTATCCACCCTCCCGGATACTCCCCGCTGAAGACCCCGCGCGCCGGGATGAAGGCCAGCCAATAGACCAGCTGTGGGTCGCTCTGTTCGTTAAGAATGAAGGTTCTAGCGAGCTGTACGGCCAACATCAGGCCCAGCAGCGCGGTCACCACGCCGGGCAGCAGAATGGCTGGCTGACGATCGTCAGGCGCCTGATTTTGTTGGTGATTTCGCTCGTCAGACATGAAAACTCCCGGTTTTCCGGGCTTTGTAGCCCAATCCCCCGACTTATCCACACGGGGCCCGCCGCGTTAACCCTAACAATTGTTTAAGGGCGATTTCCGCTCAGGCTTTTGTCACTCTTGGTGTTGCGTCGGTCGCCCCTTCTCCGGGACGCGATGCTCGGGGTTTGGGAACAAGGCAAAAAGACTATGCAAAAGGCCAGCACCAAGGCGCTGTTCGACTATTGGAATGCGCTGCGTGGGTCTCGCAGCGCCCCGGATCGGCGCGATATCGACCCGACCCGAATCCGCTCCGCCCTCGCCAACACCTTTATCCTCGAGCTCAGCGATTCCAACGAGTTCGATTTCCGCCTCGCCGGCTCGCATCTGTGTTCAGCCTATGCCCGCGAGCTGAAGGGCCGCTCCTTTACGCGTCTGTGGCACGAACGTGACCGCGACGCCATCGACACCCTGGTCCGCGCCGTCACCGAGGATCATGCGGTTGCCCTCGTCACGTTCCAGGGCACGACGGCGGTGCACACCCGCCTGTCGGTCGAGACCATCCTCCTGCCGCTGCGTCACAACGGCTCCACCCAGACGCGCCTGCTCGGCGCCATGACGGCGATCGACGAGCCCTACTGGTTCGGCGTGCAGCCGATCATGGAGCAGCGCATCACCGGCCTGCGCCTGATCTGGCCCGATGACGTGTCGCTTGCCGACATGAGCAACGACGTCGCCGCATCGGTGCCGGCCGAAGACCTGGTCTTTGCCAGCGCCGGTTCCGCCGTCCCTACCCCGATGAGCGCCACCGTCTACGGTCGGACCGCGCGCCGCTACGCCCACCTGGCCGTGATCGACGGCGGCCGCCGCTAGCGGTAAATACCCTGTCGTCCCGGGCAAAACCGGGACCCGACGCACCGCTGCGATCCAAACCAGCGCATTCCTGCCCAAAAATCAGCAGTTGGGCGCATTGTGCGCCTCAGGCCTTACCTTCGGTTAACCAAGAGTGGACTAGCCTAGGCCAATCAATCGCTTGGCCCCGGCAGGTCTCCTCTGATGCTCACCGATAACGCACGCTCTGCGCGACCTGCCCGCTCGTACGCGCAGCTGCCTCGCTTCCAGCGCGTCAGGGTCTCGCTGCTCGGCCGCTACATGCTGACCGACCGCCGCGAGTTTCCCTGCCAGGTGATCGAAATGTCGCCGGGCGATGCCATGATCATTGCACCGATCTCCGGCATCGCCGGCGAGCGCGTCATTGCCTATATCGACCATCTCGGCCGCATCGAGGGCGACATCACCGACGTCATCGATGGCGGTTTCAAGATGGACATCGTCGCCACCTCGCGTAAGCGCGACAAGATGGCGGCGCAGCTGACCTGGCTGGCCAACAAGGAATTGCTCAACCTGCCGGAAGATCGCCGGCACGAACGCGTGGTGCCCGACAACCGCCACTCTACCGTCGTCCTAGACGACGGCCGACGCTACAACTGCAAGATCATCGACATCTCGCTCTCGGGCGCGGCGATCGAGCTGGCAGTCCGCCCAGCCATGGGCACCCCGGTGACGCTGGGCCGCATGCGCGCCCGCGTGGTCCGCCATTTCGGCGACGGCGTCGCGGTCGAGTTCGTCTCCGCCCAGGAGATGCTGACCGTCGTGCAGCAGAACCTGCGGGTCAACTAGAGCCCCTCAGGGGAAGGCGCAGCCTTCTCCCCGCGCTCGAGCGATCTGCCGTATCCCCCCTCCGCTATGGCTAACGAGTCCTGACCAGGACCGTTCGAATTCGCATAAAAACTAGCTTGCAGTTTTTCGTTCGGGGCAATTCGGCCCCGGCATCGTGGCTTCCGTCAGGGGGCAACCACGATGTCGAAGTTCAAAGGGTTCATCGCAGCGGCAGTCGCAGTCGGAATGGCGGCGTTCATTCTCGCCATGCCGGCACACGCCGACCAGGTCGATTTCACCAACCCGGCCTTCGCTCCGGCCGGCGGCATCACCAGCATCCCGGTGGGCGCCGCCGAGTTCTGCAAGTCGCACCGCGGCGAATGCAAGGCCAACCCCAACGCCGTCGGCGCCATGGTGCTCACTGAAGCGCGCTGGGCCGAGCTGGTGCAGATCAACAACCTGGTCAATACCGCCGTCACCGCCATCACCGACGAAGACTACTACAAGGTCGCCGAGTACTGGGCCTACCCCGATGACGGCTATGGCGACTGCGAGGACTTCGCGCTCGCCAAGCGCAAGGCCCTGATCGATGCCGGCTGGAGCCCGTCGACGCTGCTGGTCACCGTCGTTCGCGAGACCAAGGGCACCGGACACGCCGTGCTGATGGTCCGCACCGATCGAGGCGACCTGGTGCTCGACAACCAGGATGGTCGCATCCTGCTCTGGAACGAGACGCCCTACCAGTACCTGAAGCGCCAGTCGCAGGCCGATGCCGGCCAGTGGGTCGACCTGGTCGATCCCCGCACCACCTTCGTGGCGACGAAGTAAGCCTCACCCGAGGGCGGCCAGCGCCTCGGCTTCGATGCGCCGGATCCAGTCCCCCTTGCACATGCTGTAGTCGTGCGAACTCAGGCGATGCTGCTCGAAGCAGCGTCGCTTCACCGCTTCGTACTGGGCGGCAAGGTCCGGGTGGGCGATCAGGTAGTCGCGGAATGCCAGGTGACGGGCGATGGCTGCAGACCCCAACACGTAGCAATGCAGGTGAACCCGGCGTTTCCCCGTTTCCGGATCGTCGAGAGTGCAGAACCGCCGACCGGCGAGCCCGTACTCGCCCCACCATCGATAGCCCAGCGTCTCGACAGCCGGCCGTTTCGCGTCGAGCCCCTCGAGCGAGCGCACCACCGGGACAATGTCGAGCGTTGGTTTGGCGACGATCCCGGGGATCGCCGTCGAGCCGATATGGTGGATGGCAAGCAGGTCGTCGCCGAGGATGACAGCAAGCCGCTCGGCCTCAGCGGCGAAGCCGGCGGCCCAGAGCAGGTCATGCGGCTGGAGTTCGACCGGGACGGAGAGCGACATCTGCCCTCGTCGGCAGGCCTAGGCCGTCAGCGCGAAATAGCTGCCGACGAAAATCAGCCCGGTGATGAAGGCCCAGCCGAAACCGACGAATGCAGCAATCAGCGCCGAGCTGATCGACAGCGTGCCGTTGCGATCATGTTGCCAACCCATCTGCAGCATGATGAACGGCCCGCACACGAAGCTCACCGCCAGGTGGCCGAGGCCGTGCGCAAAGGTCTTGCCGTCGTAGCGCAGCGCCGCCTGGGTGTTGGCCAGCCATTGATAGAGATAGGTGCCGACGCCGGCGATGGAGAGGCCAACCGCCATGATCAACCCGGCCAGCAGCAATTCCCTGAGCATTCACGCGCCCTCTGAATGATCGTCTTAACTCTTTGTTAAGCATATCCAGCGCCCATTGAGATGTCACCTGACGCACACAACACTGGTTAATTTGCATCGATGGCCGGCCCCGCTCAGGTCCAGCGCCCCGCTCACGGCGCAATCGGCTTCAATCTGACGGCGATCGCGGTCCTGCTGGCCCTTGGCGGCATCGGCGTCGCTTATCTGATCGATGCAGCCGGCCGCGGTGCACGTACCCAGGTGCACCGGCTCGATACCGAGACCACCCTCACCCGCACCCTGGGCGGTCGCGATCTCGAAATTCCGCTGTCCTGGTTCCGCTACGAGGAGCAGCGCATCGAAGGGTTCGCCAAGCAGATCGACCTGCGCTTCGAACTGCCCTTCGGCGTCGACGCGCATGATCAACCAGTCGATGTCACGCTGCTGCCGCGCAGCCGGGCGCGGCCGAGCGCCGCCCTGCTGGATGGCGTCTATCTGCACCAGTTCCTGCCCGAGCAGTTGGATGGCCCACCGGGTCTGGTGGGCAAGCCGCTGCGGCCGGATGGCGGTTATGCGGGTGAGGTGGTCTGGTACGATCCGCTGTCGGCGGAGCCATTCGTTGCCAAGTGCTCCAAGCCGATCGCGTCAGCCGCGACCGGCCAGTGCCTCAGGACGGTGTATCTGGGCCCGGGCATCGCGGCCGTCTATGCCTTCCCGGAATCGGCGCTGCAGCACTGGCGCGAGTTCGACGCCGAACTGACCGCGAGGCTGGGGCAGATAGGCGCGCTATAGACCCAGGAGGGCGCGCGCCGGACGCAGCTTTCGCTGCTGGCGCCGGTGGGGTTGCCCCGCACCGGCTGCTCGAGCGGTTTAGTGGATCTCGTCGAGATCGACATCCAGAATGGCCATCTGGAAGTTGTACGAGCGATCGCCATCCTCGTCGTCGACATAGATCAGGCCGAGGAATTCCTCGCCCAGATACACTTCGACGCTGTCGTTCTGCTTGTTGCGCGGGCGAACGTCGATGTTCCGATTGCCGAATTTCTGCTGCAGAAACTTCTGGAGCTTGATGATTTCAGGGTGGTTCACGGCGGCTCCTTCAAGGGCATGCGCGGGGGTCGATTTGGGATCGCCACAATAGGCATTGCGCCCCGGCGGGCAATCCCGTGCCATGCATTTTCCGCGCTGAAGGGCGCAAAAATGCGGGCGGACGCCCGCCCGTCAGTCGCAGAATCAGCCCGTCAGGTCCTGCACCATGGCGAGCTGGTCCATCACCGATGCCGGATGCGGCGTGCCGGCCTCGCCGATGATGCGGGCCGGAACGCCGGCCACCGTTACCCGCGGCGGCACTTCCTTGACCACCACCGAGCCGGCGCCGATGCGAGCACAATCGCCGACCCGGATATTGCCCAACACTACCGAATGCGCCCCGATCAGCACGCCGTTGCCGATCTTGGGATGGCGGTCCTCTTCGGACTTGCCGGTGCCGCCCAGGGTCACGCCCTGCAGGATCGAGACATTGTCGCCGATGGTGGCGGTCTCCCCGACCACGAAGCCGGTGGCATGGTCGAGCATGATGCCCTTGCCGATCCGTGCGGCCGGGTTGATGTCGACCTGGAACACGGCGCTCGAGCGGCTCTGCAGGTAGAGCGCGAAATCCTTGCGTCCCATCAGCCACAGCGCATGCGCGAAGCGATGCGTCTGGATGGCGTGAAAGCCCTTGAAATAGAGGAAGCAATCGACCGCCTTGTGCAGCGCCGGGTCCCGCTCCAGGGTCGCCGCGAGGTCGGCCCGTGCTTCGAGCCCGATCTCCGGACGCGCCTCGAGCGCCTCACGGAACGCCTGGCGGATCAGGTCGGCGGAAACATCGGGGTGGTCCAGCCGCTCGGCCAGCCGGTGGGCGAGCGCATCTTCGAAGCCGTCGTGATTGAGCACGTTGGAATAGAGCAGATTGGTCAGCGATGGCTCGCTGGCCACCACTTGTCTGGCCCCCGAGACCACTGCGTCCCACACCGGGTCCATGGCCGTGACATTGGCCGTCTTCAAATTCGTGCTCATAACGCTCTCCATCGGCGAATGCCGATATAAGACAAAACGTGCTCCGATACCAACCCATAGCGCAGAGATTAGTTCGCCGGCGCTGGACTCGCGCCGAATGGTTACTCCGCAGCGTGCCGCGCGAGGAATTCCAGTGCTGCGGCCTTGAACTGCTTGTCCCCGGTCGCGCGCATGTGATCGCGCCGCTCGATGGTGAAGGCCTCGCCATGCGGCAGGAGCGCCGCCAGCCCCGCCGCCGAACCGGCCATGTCGTCGTCGCTGCCCACCGCCACCAGCACCGGCTGGGTGATGCGGCGCACATCGGCCTCGCGCATCGGTTCGCGCGAGTTGACCATGCAGGCGGCGAGCGCTGCGCGGTCCGCCTTGTTGTGGTCGGCGAAGATGCGGAACTGCCGCCCGGTGCGTCCGGTCACCTGGTCGAGCGACTCGGCGGTGAGGGCGGAGATGATCTCCTCGCTGTCCTCGAGCCCCGAGATCAGGTTGAGCCCCATGCCGCCCCAGACCGCGCAACTGACCGCTTCGGGCTCCTGCAGCATCAGGTAGGCGGCGATGCGCGCGCCCATCGAGTAGCCCATGATCGGCGCCCGGCCGATGCCCAGATGCTCCAGCAGGCGCTTGGCGTCCCGCGCCATCTCGTGCGCGAAGTAGAGCTGCGCATCGTAAAGCTTGCGCGAGGCGCCGTGGCCGCGATTGTCGAAGGTGATCGGCTGGTAGCCGGCCCCGACCAGGGTCTCCACCCAGCCGGTGTCGATCCAGTTGACCTTGCCGGACGAGCCGAAGCCGTGGATCAGGAGGATCGGCCTGCCCTCGCCGTGCACTTCATAGGCGATGGAAATTCCGGCGGAGCTGAACTGGAGCACGTGATCGGCCTCTGGCGTTTGGAGGACGTGTCTAGCGCCACGAGGGGCCGCGCGGCAACCACCTCCGCCCAGGTCATCGTTTGACCGGAAACCGACCGTCAATCATCATCTGGCACGGCAGCACCGCATAGTCATAGACGTCGCCGGTCTTCAGCTCCGTGGCGCGAATGAGCACGAAGTACTCGCCCACCTTCACGATCTTTTTCGGCTTCAATCCCGCCGAGCGAAGGATGCCGAACATCTCCGATTTGGTGGCGCAGCCCAGATAGTTGCGTTCGACGAAGTTGCTTCCGGCCACCGCCGGGGACGGACCGACAGCCACCGACATGATCGCGGCCGCCGCCGCCCCAAGAACCAGTGATTTCATTTTTCCCTCATTGCCTTCAATGCGTTGCAGGTATTGATCGGCAATGGGTAGCAAGTCGGACTGAACCGCCGGCCACCAGGCTGCTCAGCCCCGGTTCATCGTTCTGCGCCCGCGCTTCCAAATCAGCGGCGTGTTGGCTATGTTCCGGCCGAATTCGAACCCGAGGACCACCCGATGGCGCACGAGAGCACCCCGCACTTCCACAATACCCAGGGTCTGCCGCGCATCGAGGTCGGCTCCAAGGAGTTCATGTGCGTCGGCGCCCTGCCTCCGTTCGATCACCCGCACATCTATATCGACATGGGCAAGGACAACGAGACGGTCTGCTCGTACTGCTCGACCCTCTATGTGTTCAACCCGCAGCTGGCGCCCGGCACCTCCGAGCCGCTCTCGGCGGTGTATCACTCCGAAGCCGCCTGATTTCCCCGATGTCCGGCAACGGACGCACCGTCTACATCGCCGGAGCCGGCATTGCCGGCATGACGCTGGCCCTGGCGCTCGCCAAGTTCGGCGCGACCGTCGTGGTGCTCGAGCGCAACGCGCAGGTTCAGGAAGTCGGCGCCGGCCTGCAGGTCAGCCCCAACGCGCGAAAGATCCTCAACCGGCTCGGCCTCGACAAGGCGCTGGCGGCCAAGGCGTTCGAGCCGCAGGGCATCGATGTCTATCCCTATGGAGCCGATCAGCCGCTGCTGACCCTCGAACTCGGCCAGGTGATGGAGCAGCGCTTTGGCGTCCCCTACACGGTGATGCACCGCGCCGACCTCGCCGAGGTGCTGTACCGGGCCTGCAAACGCTTCGCCAATATCGACCTGCTGTTCGGTGTACGCGCCTATGACGTGGTGAGCCACGCGCGCGGCGTTTCGGTCACCGTCGACGAAGCCGACGGCAAGTCGCGCTCGGCTCGCGCCTTCGCCTTCATCGGCGCCGACGGCGTCAACTCGCGCACCCGTACCGGCGTGCTGATGGGGCCCGAAGCCACCTACTCGGGCATGGTCGCCTGGCGTATCACCCTCGGCCAGTCGGCGCTCGACGGCGTGCTGGCGCCCGATCGCACCAGCCTGCTCTGGGGGCCGGGCTATCATGCCGTAGCCTACCCGTTACCGCATCGCCGGCAGACCAACGTCGCGCTGTTCGCCCGGTCGAAGGCCGCCCTCACCTTTGGAGCCGAGCCGCCGCGCGTCCCGGACCTGCCCTGGGCGGCGTTGAAAAGCCGGCAGTTCGCGGCCATTCGTGAGGCCGCCGGCGACCAGTGGGGATACTGGCCGGTCTCCACGATCGCCACGCCGACCTGGTCCGAAGGCGGCGTTGGTATCATCGGCGATGCCGCGCATGCCATGCTGCCGTTCCAGGCGCAGGGCGCCGCCATGGCCATCGAGGATGCCGCCATCCTCGCCCCGCTGCTGATGACCGAGGCCGATGCCGACCAGGCGCTCCTCCGCTATGCCGCGCTGCGCCAGCCGCGCGTCGAGCGGGTCCGAAAGCTTTCGGCCTCCAATGGGTTTGCCTTCCACTTGGAGTGGCCGTTCACCCTCGCCCGCAACGCGGTGGTGAAGCTCCAGGGTCCACGGGGCCACCTCAAGCGGCTCGACTGGCTCTATGGCTATGATGCGGCGCCGGATCCGCAGAGCCTTCCAGCCCCGCCGCGCCCACCGCGGCAGGATGCGCACTAGGCGGAGGCAGGAAAGTTCCGAGACTTTCCGGTTCGGTCTCGCGACAAACATCAACGTGAAGCGGGAGCGTAATGCTGCAAAACACAATCCCGCTCCTGAACCCCTTGGCGCTTGCCTTCGTTGAAGGCGATGTGTCAACTGCCGCTCCAAATTGGGAATAGTCGCCCCGCATGCCTGTTTCTCCGCAATCCAATCTCACCCTCGCCTGCGTGCTCATCACGATCTTTCTCGACATGCTGGGCTACGGCATCATCCTGCCGGTGCTGCCGCAACTGATCGGCCAGCTCTCGGGTGGCAGCGTCGCACAGGCGGCGGTGATCGGCGGCTACCTCGTCTTCGCCTATTCGCTGATGCAGTTCCTGTTCGGGCCGGCGCTCGGCAATCTCTCCGACCGCTTCGGTCGTCGACCGATCATCCTGATCGCGCTGGCCGGCCTCACCATCGACTACACCATCATGGGCTTTGCCAATTCGATGGTGCTGATCTTCATCGGCCACACCATCGCCGGCATCTCCGGCGCGTCGGTCGCGACCGCCACGGCCTACATCGCCGACATAACCCCGCGTGAGAAGCGCGCCCACCGTTTCGGGCTGATCGGCGCCGCCTTCGGCCTCGGCTTCATCTTCGGGCCGGTGGTCGGTGGCCTGCTCGGCGAGCTGGGCCCGCGCTGGCCGTTCTACGCCGCGGCGGTGCTGGCCGGCGCCAACCTGCTGTTCGGCTTCTTCGTGCTGCCCGAGAGCCTGGGCAAGGACAAGCGCCGCCCGTTCGATATCCGCCGCGCCAACCCGTTCGGCGTGTTGATCAGCCTCAGCAAGAACCCGGTCATCCTGTGGCTGCTCGGCACGCTCGGCATCTTCGTGCTCGCCAGCCAGTCCTTCCCCTCGGTGTGGAACTTCTTCACCATCGAGGTGCTGAGCTTCTCGTCGGCGCAGATCGGGGTGGCGCTCGGCTGCTTCGGCATCGGCTTTGCTGCCAGCCAGGCCTTGCTGGTCGGCCTCCTCACCAAGCGGATCGGCGAGTGGTCCACCGTGCTGCTCGGCATGCTGGCGGCGTCTATCGCCTTCATCGGCACGGCCTCGATCCACTCCGAGATTCCGCTCTACTTCTTCCTGATCTTCGGTTCGCTCGCCGGCGTCGCCGGCCCCGCCATCAACTCGCTGATGTCGCGGCAGGTGCCCGATGATGCGCAGGGCGAGCTGCAGGGGGCCATCAACGCCACCAACTCGCTGGCCTCGATCCTCGGCCCGCTCCTCGCAACGCAGCTGTTCAGCCACTTTACCCAGGCCGAGCCCGGCACTCCGGGCTATTTCCCCGGCGCGCCGTTCCTCGGCGCCGGCATCCTGGTGATCGTCGCGGCAGTGCTGTTCATCTACACGGTGCGCCGCTTCGACCTGATGCACCGCCCGCGCGTCGCCAAGAAGGATCACGTCCACGAAATGGCGCAGCCCGGCCAGCAACAGACCCCGCCGCACGATGAGAACGGCGACGCGGCGGAACGCCCGGCGGGCCGGTAGACCGTATTCAAACCGTCACATCGGCTTGCTAGGCGGCCCTCTTTGCCTCGATGAGGGCTGGGGGACCATGGACGTCAGACCATCTGCAGCAGCCGACCTTGCCGCGCTGGCAAACCTGATGACGGAACTCGGCTACCCCACAACGATCGAAGCGATCGCGACGCGGATGGCGCTCATCGATGCCCGGACCGACTTCGCCACCTTCGTCGCCGACATCGAGGGTGTGGTGGCGGGAATGATCACCGTCACGGTCTCTCCGTCGCCGTTGCGCAGCGAACCGACCGGCGCGATCGTGGCGCTCGTCGTCTCCTCGGCATTCCGGGGCCGCGGCATTGCCCCTGCCCTGATCGAACGCGGTGAGAGCTGGCTTCGCCAGCACGGCGCCAGCCGCGCGACGGTCAATCCCAGCATCCACCGCGAGCCCGCCCATCGCCTCTACAATCGGCTGGGCTACGAGCACACCGGCCTGCGCCTCACCAAGGCGCTCGACGCCGGCTGACTGGGCGTCCGAGGTGCTGAACTCGCCAGCGCCTCGATCTGGCTGACGAGCCTACTTGCCCAGCGTTGACGGCCACTTGCCGTGCTGCTCGCCTTCGCGGTCGGTGAGGATAAAGCCGTGCGCACCGAAGAAATCGCGCTGGCCCTGGGTGAGGTTCGCCGTGCCCTGCGCCTGGCGGTAGCTGTCGAAATAGGCCAGCGATGCGCTGAGGCAGATCAGCGGGAACTCGCCGATAGCGCCTGCCGCAACGATCTTCCTGAGCGACTTGTGCGCGTCCTTCATGATGGCGACGAAGTCCGGCACCATCAGCAGGTTGGTGGCTTCGCCCTTGGCATAGGCCGCAGACATCTGGTCGAGGAAGCGCGAGCGGATGATGCAGCCGGCTCGCCAGATCTTGGCGATGGTGGCGAGCGGCAGGTTCCAGCCGAACTCTTCCGAGGCCTTGGACAGCACGGCAAAGCCTTGCGCGTAGGAGACGATCTTGCCCGCCAGCAGCGCCTTCTCGAGGTCGTCGAGCGACACGCCGGCCTTGCCTGCCGACGGCTTGCCATACGCCGCCTCGGCGGCCACGCGCTCTTCCTTGCGCGACGAGATCGAGCGGGCCGCCACGGCGCCCTCGATGGCGGTGGCCGGCACCGCCAGCTGCTGCGCTGCAATGGCTGTCCAGGTGCCGGTCCCCTTCTGGCCGGCCTTGTCGAGGATCAGCTCGACCAGGGGCTTGCCGGTCTTGGGTTCGATCGCCTCCAGCACATAGCCGGTGATCTCGATGAGGTAGGAATTCAGCGGCCCCTGGTTCCAGTCCTTGAACACCTTGGCGGCGGCAGCCGGGTTCATCCCCAGGCCGTCACGCATCACGCCATAGGTTTCGGCGATCATCTGCATGTCGCCATACTCGATGCCGTTATGGATCATCTTGACGAAGTGGCCCGCGCCACCTTCGCCTAGATAGGCGCAGCACGGCTCGCCGTTGAACTTGGCCGAGATCGCCTCGAGAATCGGCTGGGCGTTCTTCCACTGCTGCTCGGGGCCGCCGACCATGATCGAGGGACCGTGGCGTGCGCCCTCCTCGCCGCCGGAGACGCCGATGCCGAGGAAGCCGATATCCTTGGATTTGAGATACTCGTAACGTCGCTGGCTGTCGGTATAGAGCGAGTTGCCGCATTCGAGGATGGCGTCGCCCGCCTCGAGGTGCGGCAGGAGCTGCTCGATCATCTCGTCGACCGGCTTGCCGGCCTTGACCATGATGATGATGGAGCGCGGCCGCTTCACCGACTGGATGAACTGCACCAGGTCGGCTTCCGGCACGACCTTCTGATCGAGCCCCTGCTCTTTCGCCATCGCGACGAAGTCGTCGATCTTGGAGGCGGTGCGGTTGTGGACCGCGATGGTGTAGCCGTTCTCGGCGATGTTGAGCGCCAGATTGGAGCCCATTACTGCGAGCCCGATCAGGCCGATATCGGCAGACGCCATCATTATCTCCATTGGGAGTCATTAGGATTTCATTGCGCGGCTTTTTGGCACGGGCGACGCCCGAATGCCACCCCATCCCGCCCCTGAGCCACCTGCCCTGTGCACGGCCCTCGCCGCGATGGCCGCGCGGTCTTACCAAGCCGCGCATCATCCACTAGTCTCGCGCCGCCTGAGACTGGGAGGGGCGCTGACTTTGGACTCGATTTCTCTATTCAACCTGCGCGGCAAGCGCGCCTTGGTCACCGGTTCGAGCCGTGGCATCGGCTTCGGTATTGCAGCGGCGCTGGCCGGCGCCGGCGCCGAGATCATCCTCAATGGCCGCGATCCGGCCGCGCTTGGCGAAGCCGCGGCACGCCTTGCCGATGACGGCGCCCTGGGCGTGAAGGCGCTGGCTTTCGATGTCACCAGCGAGGAGAGCGTCGAGGACGCCATCGCGCACGCCGAGAACGAAATCGGGCAGATCGACATCCTCGTCAACAATGCCGGCATGCAGCACCGCGCGCCGCTCGAGGAGTGGCCGCTCGAAAAGTTCAAGCAGGTCATCGACACCAACCTGACCTCGGCCTTCATCGTCGGCCGCGCCGTGGCGCGCGGCATGATCGCCCGCAGAAGCGGCAAGATCATCAATATCTGCTCGGTGATGAGCAACCTCGCCCGCCCTTCGATCGCTCCCTATGCGGCGAGCAAGGCGGCGATCGCCAACCTGACCCGCGGCATGGCGGTCGACTGGTCCAGGCACGGCCTCAACGTCAACGGCATCGCGCCCGGCTATATCCGCACCGAGCTCAACGAGGCGCTGCTGAAGAATCAGGAGTTCAACTCCTGGGTCGAAAAGCGCACCCCGATGGGCCGCTGGGGCGACCCGGCCGAACTGGGCGGCGCCGCCGTTTTTCTGGCCTCAGAGGCTTCCACCTTCGTGAACGGACACATCCTCTATGTCGACGGCGCCTTCACTGCCACCGTTTGAGAATGCCCGCATCATCATCGCCATGGGGGTGTCGTCGTCGGGCAAATCGGCGACCGGCGCAGCCATAGCGCGGCGGCTGCACGCCCCGTTCCTCGATGGCGACGGCTACCACCCGGCCGCCAACAAGGAGAAGATGCGCAACGGCATCCCGCTCACCGACGAAGACCGCTGGCCCTGGCTGGAAACGCTGGCCGGAGCGCTACGGGAAGCCGCCGAGCAGAAGGGCGTCGCAGTCGGCGCCTGCTCGGCGCTGAAGCGCGCCTATCGCGACTACCTCACCGAGAAGGCGGGCGAACCGATCCTCTTCGTCTTCCTCGACGGCGATATCGAGATGATCCGCAAGCGCATCGAGGCCCGCAACCACGAGTTCATGAGCCCCAAGCTGCTCGACAGCCAGTTCGCGACGCTCGAGCGCCCCGAGCCCGATGAGAACGTGCTGGCGGTTTCGATCGAAGACCCCATCGAAACCGTGGCCGGAAAAGTGGTGAAGCAGTTCGGCCACCTGAAGGTGTTCAAGCGGGGGCAGTAGCGTCATGCTCGACCATACCGGCATCAACGTCAGCGACATCGCCCGCAGCAGGCTGTTCTACGCGGCGGCCCTGGCGCCGCTCGGTTAAGTCATCCGCAGGGATTTCGGCGTGGCCGTCGGGTTTGGCGTAGCCTCCGGGTTTGGTCGCTCCCCCGACCCAGGCGGCGACTTCTGGATTTCGGAGGGAGCGCCCTACACGCCGCGATCGCATTTCGCCTTCAGCGCCGAGACACCGGCGCTGGTCGATGCCGCCTATGCCGCGGCCATCGCTGCCGGCGGCGTCGACAATGGCCGGCCCGGGATCCGGGCGCAGTACCACGCCGGCTATTATGCCGCCTTCGTTCACGACCCCGACGGCTACAATTTCGAGTTTGTCTGCCACGCTGCGGCAGCGAGCTAAAAACCGAACGAGAACTGCCCGGTCGGCGACGCCGCCTTTTCCAGCGCCAGCATTTCCATCTTGGCCCGTACCCCGCCCGGCGAGGAGAAGCCACCGGTGCGGCCGTCGGCCGCCAGCACCCGATGGCACGGGACGATCAATGGAATCGGGTTGGCTCCCATGGCTGCGCCCACCGCGCGCGACAGCGCCACGTCGCCGAGCCAGCGGGCAATCGCTCCATAGGTGGTGGTCTCGCCCCAGGCGAGCCCGCGGATGTGCTCGTAGATGCGCCGGTTGACCCCAGGGACCCGCGACAGGTCGAGTTCGACATCGGTGAAATTGTCGTTCGCCCCCTCGGCGTAGGCGAGGATACGCGCTGCGACCTCCGCTTGCCCTTCGGCATTCTCGACGCCACCGGCTGTCTCGAGCCGGGCCCGCATCTCCTGCGGCGTATCGCCGGGCAGCAACAGACGTGAAATCCCGGCATCGGTCCAGCCGATCGCCATGGGTCCCAGCGCCGTGTCGAGCATGCGGTAGTGCATGAGGCTCAATGTAGTGAGCGTTCGTCGCGGAATGAACCCGAAAACTACGGAATGCCCATCGCCGTCAGCCACTCGCGCAGCTCGCGCCTGAGGAAGCCGCGCAGCGTACCCTCGCGCGAAAACCCCCACCACAGCACGGCGCCCTGCCACTGGCTGGCCATCAGCCGGCCGAGCAGCTCCTGCCGCGCCGGATCCGCGCTGAGCCGCCGGCCCAGGGCACGCGTCATTGCCTGGTTCCAGGCAACACCGCGAGCGCGCAGCATCGGATCGCGAAAATCCTCGCGCAGCAGCAACAGGCCCTGGGTCGCTTCATCGCCCGCGCCATAGCCGGCCGACAGCCGCACCAGCAGCGCAATGGCCCCCTCGGGATCGACCGGGTGGCTGGCATCGGCTCCGGCGACACTCAGGTCGAGCTGATCCCACATCCACAGCAGCGCCGCGCGCAGCAGCGCCTCGCGATTGCCATAGCGCTGCACCAGCGTTGCCGGCGACAGGCCGGTGGCGGCCGATGCCGAGGCGAAGGTCAGGCCCGCCGGACCCTCACGCGACACCAGGGCGGCGACTGCTTCGACCACATCCTCATCTGAGATCTTGCGGGGTCTGGACATGGCTTCCAATATAAACGAATGTTCGTTTATAAACTGCCTACATGAGCACCATCAAGGAGAATCGCATGGCCCGCATCGTCGGCTACATCGCCTCGAGCCTCGACGGCTTCATCGCCGACCCCGGCGAGTCGCTCACCTGGCTCACGCAGCGCACCGATATGGAACTGGGTGAGTTCGACTACAACCTGTTCATCAAGCGCATCCGGACCGTGGTCATGGGGCGCGGCACCTATGACTGGCTGGTGCGTGAGAACATCCCATGGCCTTACGGCGAGCAACGCGTCATCGTCGTCACTTCACGCCCCCTGCCCGATCCGATCGGCCAGCTCGAAACCCGCACCGACATCGACGCGCTGATCGCCGAACTTCGCGCCCTGGACGATGGTGACGTCTGGATGCTCGGCGGCGGCCAGTTGCAGATGGCGTTCATGGAACGCGCCGCGCTCGACGAGATCGAAATCTACGTCATCTCGCAGGTGCTCGGCGGCGGCTTCCCGCTGTTCCCCGCCACCGGCTTCGAGAAGCGCCTGAAGCTGCTGTCGTCCAACACCCTGGGCACCGGCTGTGTACGGCTCCACTACAGCTTCGAGTGAGCGCTGCCTACCATCGGCGACAGGCGGCCTCTCCTCTCCTGAGAGGAGAAGCGACCGCCTGCCTGGATTGTGAGGTGCGCCGATCTAGATCGGCTGGCTCTCCAGCACGATCTCCCATTTGTCGCCCAGCGCGATCTGGATTTCCGAGACGAGAAACGGCAGCAGCGCATTGAACTCGTTGCGATCCCGCTCGGAGATCCGCCAGGTCAGATCGTTCGGGTTATCCCAGTTGACCTGCCGGTCGTAGAGTTCGTTGAGCCGCGTCAGCCGCCGGATGATGTCGTTGGAAAAGCCCCAGAAGCCGAGCTCCGTCGCGTGGCCATCGACGAACAGCGGCGCCAACCCGTGGCTGACCATGCCGAAATCGACCAGGAACACCACCTGCTTCACAGTGGATCGCGCCCCAGTTTGCCGAGGTTCGTAGGTCGCCTCCGGCGCTTCGTCCGCCCAACCGACGGACACTGCCTTGCTCGAGGTCATAGGACCTCCGCCATGTGCCGGAAATAGGGCGGCACCGCCCACCTTCGGAGGCGTGGCCCCCGCTTCGACTTCAGATAGCTCACTGTCTATCGCCCCTCAGATCCGTCCGCAGGAGCAAGGTTAGCCAGTTCGTCGCGCGTGGGCAATTTATGCCCAGCCGAGTATCCATCTGCTTGTGCAAAAGCTCAAGCGAGCCACACCGCAATCAGCGCCACAACAGCGGGAATTGTCTGTACGAACAGTATCTTGCGGCCAACGGTGACGGCCCCGAAAACACCTGCGACGGCAACGCAAAGCAGGAAGAAGATCTTGATCGGATCACCGGCCTCGCCCAACCAGATGCCCCAGATCAGCCCCGCGGCGAGAAAGCCGTTATAGAGCCCCTGGTTGGCAGCCAGCGTTTTCGACTCGGCCGCGAAGGCCGGTGTCGTACCGAACGCCTTCATCCCCTGCGGCTTGTCCCACAGGAACATCTCGAGGATCAGGATGTAAATGTGGATAAGGGCGATGACGCCCGTCAGGATGCTGCCGATCATGCCCGCGACTCCATGCTGGATGCGCCGAGCCTAATGCAAAAAGGCCGCCCGGGGGCGGCCTTCGCAAGACTATGACCGATCGGTCAGTGCTTGAGCGCGTCTCGCGCTGCTTCCTTCACCTTGCCGGCGGCCTTCTGCACCGAGCCTTCCACCTTGTCGGCGGCGCCGTCGGCCTGCAGCTTGCGGTCGCCCGTCACCTTGCCGACGGCTTCCTTGACGTTGCCGCGGGCCTGCTTGGCCGCACCCTTGATCTCGTCCTTGTGCATTTCCCGGTCTCCCTGGGGGTTAGCGTTCGGGGCGAATAATGCGGGCCGGCCATCAAACGTTCCGGCTGCCGGACGAATTAATCCGGCAGCCGGCATGCTAGCCTTGCCGATTGGCATGGACCTTCATCGCGCCCGACAGGTACTGGGCGAACCCCGGCTCGATCGCCTCATAGCGGGCGATGAAATCCGGATGCTGGAGATAGAGGTCGGCGAGCCCGGCATAGGCCTCGGGCGGGCATGGCCTGCCCCACATCTGCGCGACCCAGGCGCGATGGCGGGCCAATAGCGGATCGAGGCTGGGCGAGCCGATCGGCACGCCGCGCCGCAGCCCTTCGGCCAATCCCTGCTCCATATCGTGCAGTTCCTGATTGAGGTGCTGCTTTTCGGCTTCCGACAGGCTCTCGTACTTGCGCTTGCTGAGCGCGATGCGGTCCGGCATATCGCCGCCATACTGCTCCACCAGCCAGGCCTCGTACTCGGCCGGCTTGTCGGGCGAGATGCCCTTGTACAAATCCGCGTTTCTCATCGCGCGTTCTCCTTCAAGACTGGCGATCGTGCGGTCGATCGTCCTGACGAGTTGGGCATAGCGCTTGGCCTCCTCGCTCAGCCGGTCACGCTGCTGGCGCAGCGCCCTCAGCCGGTCGAAACCAGGGGCATCTAGGATGGCGCCGATCTCCGCGAGGGGGATGCCGAGTTCCCGATGCAGCAGGATCTGCTGCAACCGCAGCAATTCCTCCTGGCCGTAGTGGCGATAGCGGTTCTGCCCGGTGAACGCCGGCTTCAACAGGCCGATCTGGTCGTAATGGTGCAGCGTCCGGACCGAAACGCCGGAAACCCTCGCAACCTCTGTAACCGTCAGTGTTTTCATCACACGCGTTCTCCGCGGGATACGGGATAGTCCCTGACGCTACGTGAGGGTCAATATCGATTTGCGCAGAAGCTGCGACAGCGGGTTTTACACCACGTCAACCAGGCCCCCGGCTATCGCCCGCAAATGTGGAAACTCGGTATTTCGTCCGCCGTTTCTGCCTCGCAGACTGGGAGTGCTTTCCGGAAAAGTGCAGGCTTTTCCGGTTCGAAAGCGCGACAAATCAAAGGCGCGGAGCATTTCTAGGAAATGCTCCGGTGATCTGAGAGGTGAAATGGCGCAACGGATCGACATTCAGGACCTGCTCGTCTGGGCCTTTCGGCACCAGGCGGTGGAGAACGCGGCGGGTGCCGAGGCGGATGCGCTGACGGTCTACTGGGCCGTGCTCGCGCTGCCGGTCCCCCACGCCACGGTGATCCGCCGCTTTGCTCGCGAGGCCCGCCGGCCCGATTGGCATGCCGCCCACACGCGCTGCGTGTCGCTCGACGGCGTCCGTCGGTCGCGCCGGCTCTACACCGAATGGGTCCGCGCTCTGGTGGTGCTGCAACGCACCCTCGAGGGCTCGCTCGGCCGGTTCACCGTCACCGGTCCGAACCTCGACGACCAGCCCTGGCTACGCGAGCGCCTGCGGGCCTAGTTGCACTGTCGTACCAGCCGGGTCAGCGCCGATGACGATCCGGCGAGCCCGAAACTGTGGACCGGATAGCGGCCGTCGGCGTCGACGACCGTGAGGGCTTCGCCCGATTTCAGCAGCGCCATCAGCGGCCCATTCGCCGGCACTTCGCCCGCGAACAGGCCATCCATTTCCTGGTAGTTCATCGACAGCCGCTGGGTGGAGATGCCAACGGTGAAATCCACGTCCGTCACCTCGCCCAGGTCCGGCGACCGCTCGCCGCCGGCAGCAAGGTCGTAGCGCAGGAACACCTCGCCCGCCGAGCAGGTCAGCAGCAGATAGGCGTCGGGCAGATCGGTGGCGCAGGCCGAGGCGGTGAAGATCTGTCCGCCCTCATCGTCCATCATCCCGGCCGTCCAGGTCTCGCACGCCGCGGCGGGTGCAGCGCCCAGCACCAGCAGGGCCAGTAGCGCCGGGCGGATCATGGCGCGTCGCCCAGATAGCTGACCTCGATGCGCTGGAACAGCGGCCCCTGCTTCATCGTGCCAAGCCACTTGTCGAACTCGGCAACGTCCCGAAAGCCGGCTTTGCGGGCGTCGGCCTCGGTGACGTCGGACGGCGACATGTCGTCGATCCGGCCGATCTTCAGCAATCCGACCTTGGTCTTCAGCGTACCGCCCGGCTTCACTGTCGGTCGCGTCCAGCGCCGGAACTGCAGTGTGATGTCACCCCGCTTGATCGCCTCGAGAACCTCGAGCTTCAGCAGCATCCGTCACTCCCTCCTGACCTGAAACCGGCGCCGATCCGAAGCGGCGGAGCCGACAACGCAAGCCGGCGAAACCCAATCGGACAACCCTGCCCTGCACTCCAACCCTTTGATGTCGGCTGCAATGAAGTCAAGGCCGCAACCGTGTTGCCGCATCGCTGCGGGCTCCCGATTGGAGGACAAGGATCGGAGCGTTCCGATCGGGTCATCGAGGCTACATCGCTCTCCAACAAGCCTCCTGGAGAGACAGCATGCCTCGTATCGGCTACGCGCCCGGCGCTTTCGACCTGTTTCATGTCGGGCACCTCAACCTGCTTCGGCAGGCCAGATCGCATTGCGACTTTCTGATCGCCGGCGTGGCATCCGACGAGATCCTCAGCGAGCACAAAGGCGTCAGCCCGGTAGTGCCGCTCGCCGAACGCCTCGCCATCGTCGGCAGCATCCGCGCCGTCGATCGCGCCTATCCGGCAGTCACCGCGGACAAGCTGGCGATCTGGCGGGACCTGCAGTTCGACGTGCTGTTCAAGGGCGATGACTGGCGGGGCACCGAAAAGGGCGATCGGCTGGAGCGCGCCTTCGCCGCGGTCGGCGTCGAGGTCATCTACTTCCCCTATACCCTCGCCACCTCGAGCACTGCTCTCCGGCGCACCCTGCGCAATATCGACGCCATGGCCGAGCGCGGCACTCCCACCGTGCATGCCTCGCTCCCGCATGCCCTCTTCCAGCTGTCGCCGATCGCATCGAGCAACTGAAGCGGTGGCGCGTCATGTTCGTGATTTCCGGGTCGCCGCGCCGGCGCCGAAGTGGCATCCCTTTCGAAACCACCTGTTGCGATCGATGACCATGATGACTGCGCACGCCCTGACGGCAAACCCGAACCACCCGCCAAACGTTGCTGCCGACCCCAGGTGGCAGCGCATCGTCGCGCGGGACCGCACCGCCGATGGCGCGTTCTGGTATTCCGTGCTCACCACCGGCGTCTATTGCCGTCCCTCATGTCCTTCGCGCACTGCCAACCCCAGGAATGTCCGCATCCATGCCTCGCCAGCCGACGCCCGGCGGGCCGGCTATCGCCCATGCAAGCGCTGCAACCCGGATGGCATGTCGGTCGAGGGCGAGAACGCCGTCGTCATCGAGATGGCGTGCCGGCTGATCGAGGCCAGCGAGGAAGCTCCGTCCTTGGGTGCCCTTGCCGAGTCCGCCGGCCTCAGTCCCAGCTACTTCCATCGGCTGTTCAAGGCGACGACCGGCGTGACGCCCAAGCAGTATGCCGCGGCGCACCGCGCGGAAAAGCTGCGGGAGAGCGTACGCACCGGCGCCAGCGTCACGGCAGCGATGTACGACGCCGGCTTCAACTCCAGCGGACGCTTCTACGAGAACGTGGGCGGCATCCTCGGCATGACGCCGACCCAGTACCGCCACGGCGGCGCCAACGAGGAGATCCGCTTTGCGGTCGGCCAGTGTTCCCTCGGCGAAATCCTCGTGGCCTCGAGCGCCAGGGGCGTGGCGGCTATCCTGCTGGGTGACGATCCCGACCGGCTGCTGCGTGATCTCCAGGATCGCTTCCCCATGGCGAGGCTGATCGGCGCCGACGCCTCCTATGAAGCCCTGATCGCCCAGGTGGTGGGTTTCGTCGAGCAGCCCGCCATCGGGCTCAACCTGCCGCTCGACGTCCGCGGTACCGCGTTCCAGCAACGCGTGTGGCAGGCGCTGCGCGAAATCCCGGTTGGCCGGACAGTGTCCTACGCCGATATAGCCCGGCAGATCGGTCGCCCGTCGGCGGTCCGGGCGGTCGCCGTAGCCTGCGCGGCCAATCGGCTGGCGGTCGCAATTCCCTGCCACCGCGTCGTCAGGACCGACGGTTCGCTCTCGGGCTACGCTTGGGGTGTCGAGCGCAAACGCGACCTGATCGCACGCGAGGCCGTATCGACGCTGGAAGCAGCGTCATGAGCGAGCCGGGCCGCTACACCCGGGCCGAGGCGTTCCTCAGGGACCTCGATGCAGATTGGGCCCGGCTCGTCGCGCTGGTCGGGCCTTGCCGCCACGATCCCAAGGCGGCGCGCGAGCCCTATGAGGCGCTGGTTCGCGCCATCGCTTACCAGCAGTTGACCGCCAAGGCCGGTGACGCGATTATCGGCAAGCTCAAGCACCAGCTTGCGGCCGACGATTTCCCTTCGGCTGCCGACATCGCAACGGCATCCTTCGAAGTGCTGCGCGCCTGCGGCTTTTCCGCAACCAAGGTGGCGACCGTCAAAGCCATTGCCGAAGGGGCGCTCACCGGGCTGGTGCCGCCGCGCGCCGTCGCGGCAACGATGTCGGACGAGGAGTTGATCGAGCGCATCTCGGCGATCAAGGGGATTGGCCGTTGGACCGTCGAGATGCTGCTGATGTACACGCTTGAGCGCGAGGACGTGCTGCCGGCCGACGATTTCGGCGTACGCGAGGGCTATCGAGCCCTGAAGGCTCTGGCCGCTCCCCCCACGCCGCGGCAATTGCGAGAGCTCGGCGCCGCCTGGTCGCCGCATCGAACCGTCGCATCCTGGTATTTGTGGCGCATGCCGCGCGAGCGCGGCAACGTGCTGGCATGAGCATCCCCAGCCCCCTGCAGAACCGCGTGACCCCGTTCGGTGCGATCGTCGCCATTCGCCAGCGCGGCATGCTGACCGGGAACCGGGGCATCATTCACGACCCGGCGACGAGGACGCTGCTCAAGCGGCGCTGGACCAGCAAAGCCTGGCTCGCCTGCGCATGCGAGTTTCGGGGCCGGCGTCGCGAGGTGATGGCGACGCGCAGCTGGACCGAGCTGTTCTTCCTCGACGAGGCAACTGCACTGGCGGCCGGCCACCGCCCGTGCTTCTTCTGTCGCCGCGAGGAGGCCGAAGCGTTCCGCGCCGCCTGGGGCCGCGCCGCCGGTGCGGTGCCATCGGCTCGGGAGATCGATGAGGTGCTGCACCGTGAACGCCTGTCAGGCGGTCACAAGCGCGTGCACCCGCTGCCCTCAACACCCGATGAGCTTCCGAACGGGACGATGGTCGTCGCGGCGGACCGCGCCTACACGATCCTCGACGGGCTCGGCTATCCCTGGGACATCGGCGGCTACGGCGAGCCCATCGACCCGCAGCACGCCCAGGGGCTGCTGACACCGCCTTCGACCGTTGCCGCCCTCCGCGCCGGCTACCGCCCGCGGCTCCACCCCACGCTGAACCCGCGAGCCGGCTCATGATGGATCTGCTCGACGGCATCCCCCATACTCCCGGCACGCATGAACCGCTGGGCACCGGCGCGGTGTTGCTGCGCGGCTTCGCCCTGCCCTTCGAGCCCCGCTTGCTTGCCGCGCTGCAGGCGATCGTGGCCGAAGCGCCGTTCCGGCACATGGTGACGCCCAGCGGCCACGCGATGTCGGTTGCGATGACCAATTGCGGCGCTGCCGGCTGGGTGACGGACCGCACGGGCTATCGCTACGACACACGCGATCCCCTCAGCGGTCGAACCTGGCCGGCACTGCCGGAGGCTTTTCTGGCGCTGGCGCGAGCGGCCGCAGCCGAGGCCGGCTACGAGGACTTCACTCCCGACGCCTGCCTGATCAACCGCTACGAGCCGGGCGCGCGGCTCTCCCTGCACCAGGACCGTGACGAACGAAACCTCGCCCACCCGATCGTCTCGGTGTCGCTGGGCCTTCCCGCGACGTTCCAGTTCGGGGGCCTCAAGCGAGCCGACCCGGTGCGCAGGCATGCCCTTCGGCACGGTGACGTCGCCGTCTGGGGCGGCCCCTCGCGGCTGTGCTTTCACGGCGTTCCGAGCCTCAAGGACGGCACGCACGAGAGCCTCGGCCGCATGCGCATCAACCTGACCTTTCGGGGAGCGCTCTGAATGCTCTCCCGGTCACCTGGCGGCAAGTCCCGTGCGACGAGGCCTCCCGCACAGGCACCCCGCCGGGACTGGCCCGATGCGATTGCCCGGCAGCGCTATGACGACCCGGCCAGGTCCCTGGTGATGCAGCGCATCGGCGAACTGGTTCGGGATGGAATCGCCGAGTGGCGTCTGCTCGGCAACCACGACGTCGAGCTACGCCTCGCGACCGGCGAAGTCTTCCTGCTGTCGAGCCGAACGATCACGCGCATCGGCTGATGCGCCCTCCCGCGCTGTTGGATTTGACAGCAAGGAGCGGAGTGAGGCGCCGGTCGGCGCCTTCTAGGCTGAGATCACGACAACCAAGGAGATCCAGCAAATGCAGCTCATTGCCCACCAGACAGCCGCGAGACTGCTGTCACCCAAGCCACCCAGGGCGTCCGATCGGAACATCACCTATGCGATGGCGATGACCGACCTGGGCCGGGTACTGGTCGCCCGCAGTGACGCCGGCATCTGCGCCATCCTGTTCGGCGACAGCGATGACGATCTTGCCGCCGATCTCAAGACGCGTTTCGCCGACACTCCGCTGAAGGCCGACAATGCCGCTCTGCGCTCCGAACTGAGCCAGGTGCTGAACTTCATCGGCGCGCCATCCGACAAGCTCGATTTCGCCGTCGACATGCGCGGCACGCCGTTCCAGTGCCGCGTCTGGGCCGCGCTGCGCGCCATCCCGGTGGGCGTCACCATCACCTACGCCGAACTGGCGAAGCGCATCGGCGCGCCACGGGCCGTGCGCGCCGTCGCCGGCGCCTGTGCCGCGAACCCCGTCGCGCTGGCCATTCCCTGTCATCGGGTGGTCCGCAGCGATGGCAGGCTGGCCGGCTATCGCTGGGGCCTCGAGCGCAAGCGCGCCCTGCGCGACAGGGAGGCCCAGCGATGAGCCTCCCCAGCAGCGCCTCTCCCACCGCCAACAATTTCGAAGCCGCCGACCTCCGTGTCAGCCGCTACGACTGGCCGACCCTGTCGCAGGACCTCAGCACCCATGGCTGCGCCGTGCTGAACAACCTGCTCTCGGTCGAAGAAAGCATGGAGGCGGCGGAACTCTACCTCGACAAGCAGCGCTTCCGCAGCCACATCACCATGGCTCGCCACGGCTTTGGCCGCGGCGAGTACCAGTATTTCAGCTACCCGCTGCCCGGCATGGTGGCCGGCCTGCGCAAGGCGCTCTATCCGCGCCTCGCCACCGTCGCCAACAAATGGCAAGAGCAGTTGCGGCTCGACCAGCGCTATCCCGCCGATCACGCGGCATTCCTCGAGCAATGCCACGCACAGGGGCAGACCCGACCGACGCCGCTGCTGCTGCAATATGTGGAGGGTGACTTCAACTGCCTGCACCAGGATCTCTATGGCGATCTTGCCTTTCCCATCCAGGTGGCAATCCTGCTCTCCGAACCCGACCGCGACTTCACCGGCGGCGAGTTCGTGCTGACCGAGCAGCGTCCTCGCATGCAGAGCCGGGTGGAGGTGGTGCCGTTGCGTCAGGGCGATGCAGTCGCCTTCGCGGTGCATAATCGCTCCGTCGCCGGCAGCAAGGGCCACTACCGCGTCAACCTCAGGCATGGCGTCAGCCGCATCCGCTCCGGCCTGCGGCATACGCTGGGCATCATCTTCCACGATGGCCGGTAGGCTCGCTCGCGGGTCGGCGCTGGCGATTTGACAGCAAGAACTGGAGCGCCCGGCGAACCGCTCTCAGCTAGCGTCGGGCCTTCAGCCAAAGGAGGCCCACATGTCAGAGATCATCCGCTACTCCTGGGGCACGACCACGCTGGGTGACGTGCTGGTTGCCGTCTCCGACCGCGGCATCGTCGCCATCGACTTCGGCACCGGGCATGCTGCCGCCGAACGGGCGCTGCGCGAGCGGTTCGCCGCGACGGAGGTCCTCGAAGCGGACAAGCAGCTGGCCGACACGCTCGATCGGGTGATCCAGGCGATCGAGCATCCGGGGATCGACCCGCAGCTGCCGCTCGACCTGCGCGGCACGCCGTACCAGGTCACGGTCTGGTCGATGCTGCGCGCGATCCCGCCCGGCGAAACGACCAATTACGGCGCGCTCGCCTTGCAACTCGGCACGCGCGATGCGCGGGACGTGACCGCGGCGATCGCCAGCAACCCGATCGCGGTGCTCGTCCCCTGTCATCGGGTCATCAGGAAGGACGGCAGCCTTTCCGGCTATCGCTGGGGTCAGAGACGCAAGCGCGAACTGCTGCTGCGAGAGCAGCGGGCCGGTTTCCAATCCAGCTCGGCTGACACGCCGCTGCTCCGGACGGCGACAGCGCTATGCGGCATGGATCGCCGACCTGAGTGGCAATCACATGCCGTCCGGCAGCGCCAGCTCGACTGATCGATCGGCCGTCGCACCATTCGCGGCGGCCATTTGTCGGCGACAAGCAAATGACCGCCGTACCGTTGATGTTGCAAAGTGACATCGTTGTCGCGGAAGTCTAGGCGATCCGGTTTTGCACAGGTCGGTCCGCGCTTGTTCCAAATATTGTCGTCGGCCGGCTTCCGCACATCAAAAATTGCCGATACGGTCCATCACAGGACGCGGTCAATCAATTCAGTCGGATCTCCTGCTGTGACAACTGAGCTATCAAACGCCCGAGGAACAGTTGCAGAACGTCAGGCCGACACTATTCCTCGACTTCTGATTGTTCCGCCGCGCCACAGCTCACCGTTGGTAGACGCGCAAGATCATCGGATCGCGCTTTCTCTCGTCACCGATGTTACGCTCAGCCTGTGCCGGAGCCGCCTCTACGAGGTCATCGCACCGCACTCGGCAATGAAGCTGACCAGCGGCCCAATCTGGGAAGAGATGCTCCCCGCCGATTACGTGGTCCTGACTGACGTCGTTCTTTGCCAGACCGGCCTGCCGGTTGCGCTGATGAGCATCGATGTTGTGGCGACGGCGCTTGGCCAGCGCGTTTACCGCGGTGAAGTCGAGTTGCGGTCCGGAGCGCTACAGAGCATCCATGACAGCTTCTGCGCCATCCTCGCCGACAAGATCTGCGGCGAGATCGGCGCCTATGAGCTGCGGAAATATCGGCGAACCGGCGCGGCGTCGGCATATGTCCACTACCTGATCGCCATGCAGAGACGCGATCGCAACGACCTGCCGTCCCTGCTCCGGGCGCAGAAATCCCTGGGCCGCGCCGTGCAGTTGTCGCCCGACTTCGTACCGGCCCTCGCCCAGTTGGCGCGCACCAAGACCCTCGAGTGGCTGGAACGCGGCAGCGCCGACCGCACGCTGCTGCTGGAGGCGCGGCATCTGGCGCAGCGCGCCCACAGCTACGATGCCAATGACAGCGCCAGCCTGCGCGAACTCGGCCATGCGGCGCTCTATCTGCACGATCTGGCCGGCGCGCGGGAGCATTTCGAGGCGGCGCACGAACTCGCCCCGAACCATGCCGACCTGCTCGTCGACCAGGCGGACGTCCTCACCCACCTGTCGCGGCACGATGAAGCCGAGGCCAAGATATCGCGGGCGCTTTCCCTGAACCCGCTGGCGCCGGACGATTATTACTGGATCGCCGGCGCCGTCAGTTTCTTCAGGCGCGAGTACAGGCAGGCCCTGTCACGCCTGTCGGCAATGGAATCCCCCGGCCTGGCGCTGCGACTGATGGCAGCCTCGGCCGCGATGCTGAACGACAAGCAGGCGGCCGCGGAGTACCGCGAGCAGGCGCTGGCCCGCGATCCGGCATTCAGCGTCGACAAGTGGCAAAGCCTCTATCCGGCTCCCAACCCGGATGACACGGCGCATTATCTCGACGCGTTGCTTTTGGCCGGCTTCCCGCGCGGGGCGTAAACCAAATATTAATTCGATTCTGGGCCTGCTGTGTTGTTCACAGGAGGACCTCAATTGAACACTTCATCCGCTTCGTCGAAAGTTGCTACCGCAACCACCGTCAAGACTCTGCCGGCCCTGCCGCGCATTCCCAGCCGCAAGTTCTTCCGGCAGTAACCGGTGGGCGGCGCCGTCCCGACGCCGCCAAGCTGGTTTGAATATGGCGAACGCAATACACCGGCCGCACTGACCGTTGCACGGCTGCGGCCGTACCTTGCTGCTCTTGGCATCACCCGCCTCGCCCGTCAGACCGGCCTCGATCGCATTGGGATTCCCTGTTTCTCAGCCATTCGGCCTGCCGGACTGACGCTCAGCGTCAGCCAGGGAAAAGGCCGCGACGATGCCGGCGCGATGGCATCGGCGCTGATGGAGGCTGCAGAGTTCGCCGTGGCCGAGCAATCGGAGGCTCCGTCGCGGGTTGCGACCGCCGAGACGCTCCGGCTCGCCGGCGAGACCTTCTATGACGCAGCGCGCCTGCTGCCGGCCGAGCATCCGCTGCCGACCGGTGCACCGATCCGCTGGCTCCGCGGCAGCTCCTGGCCCAGCCACGACGGCGTCTGGATCCCCCGCGATGCGCTGACCATCGGCGAACCAGCCACCGACCTGCCGGAGGTCGGCCGCAGCACCAACGGCCTCGCCTCTGGCAACTCCACCGAGGAGGCGCTGTTTCACGCCATCTGCGAGTTGCTGGAGCGAGACGCCACCTCGCTTTGGTCGCTCCTGCCTGATCCTCAGAGGCTGGCGACCGAGTTTTCCATCGACGTCGTGGATGACGCCGTGATCCAGGCTTTCGGCAGACAGATCGCCGACGCCGACCTTGAGCTGCGGCTGTTCGACCAGACCACCGATCTCGGCGTCCCGTGCGTCATGGCGGTGATCAGCGAGCAAGGCTCCGGCAACGCCAGGCTGTTCGACATTGCCGCCGGTTATGGCTGCCACCCCACCGGCACCCGCGCCATCGGCCGCGCCATCACCGAGGCCGCCCAGACCAGGATCACCAACATCGCCGGCGGCCGCGATGATTTCATGCCCGCCGAGTATTCCGAAGAGGTCGACGAGTCGGTCGCGTTCCTCGCAACGCCTGCTTCCAACCGTGGACAGCCTCCCACCTGGCTTGCCCCCGATACGCCGCTGCCGGAAATGCTCGCGCTGCTGGCGCAGCGTATCGGCCCGACCGCCGGGATCGTCTGGAGCGAACTGGGCGGCGCCCGCTATGGCATCTCCGTCGTACGCGCCTTGTCGGCAATGCTCGAAGACCGGGAGACCAACGTCAACTGGACGCCCGGGCCGCGCGCGCTGGCGGTGCTTGACCGATGAGGGTGCTTTTCGTCGGACCGTCGCTATATGGCGAAACGCCGGACCTGGCCGGCCTCTCCGTCCGCTCTCCCGCGCGCCAGGGTGACGTCGCCCGGGCCGTGCTGGACGGCGCCGGCGCCATCGGCCTCATCGACGGGTTCTTCGATGCGGTGGCGGCGCCCTGGCACAAGGAGATTCTCTTCGCCCTCGATCGTGGCGTGACCATGCTCGGCGCGTCCTCGATGGGAGCGCTGCGCGCCGCCGAATGTGCCGCCTTCGGCATGATTCCGATCGGCGAGGTCGCCCGGCAATACTGCACCGGCGAGCTCGACGACGATGCCGCGGTGGCGATCTCCCACGGCCCGGAAGAGCTCGGCTATCCGCCACTGACTGAGCCACTGGTCAACGTACGGCCGACGCTCGATCGGTTGCGCAGCCTGCGGCTCATCTCCGAGCCCGAACAGCTGCGCATCTGGGACAGGGCCTGTCGGCTCTATTTCAAGGACCGCTCGATCGACGCATTGCTGCCCGCCGAGGAGCGGCCGGAGATCCTCGCCGCCTACCGCCGGCACCGGATCAACCGCAAGGCAGAAGATGCGCTGCTCTTGGTCGCCGAACTGAAGACCTGCAGCGCGTTGGCCACCCAGCACCCGGTCAAGCCGGAGCCGTCCTTCTTCTCGAGGCACATCCTTCCCGAAATGCTCGAATAGCGCCTTCGGCGATGCCTGACGGAAGCCGTCTGTGCGGCCGGCCTTTTGGGTCAGCCCCCGGCAATCACGGCTGATTTCGATTCTGCGGCAGATGCTGGTGCGGGCGGTGGGACTCGAACCCACATGGGGATACCCCCTCCGGATTTTAAGTCCTCTATCACATGCATTAAGTCATTGTTTTTGTGTATCTTTTTGTACTTGCTTTGCGCGTGTGTAAGGATTTGTGTAAGTCGCGCGAAGCAAAGCGGGGCTATGGTAGCCGCGGTTTATCCCCAAAGGATATTGGAAAGACCGCACCTCACAGATTTCGCCGCAAGGAGTGGGCGTCCCACGCCACACCACGGGATTTGTCCGTCCTCGGCCCGTGGCGCTCGCGTCCGGCGGCGGTCAAGGCCGTAGCCGCGTAGCGGGCCCGCGGGCGCCTTGAGGGCTGCCGACGCGGCGCCAGCATGGAGTCGGACAAAACCCTGACCGAACACGTACGAGTCTGGAGGGCAGAGAAGCCTGCCCGCCGCTGGCAAGGCCAGAACGCCGGAGGGCGCCGCCCACACGCAAAACTCCTTGCGACGCGTAGAGTCGACCTATAGATGTCTATAGGTATCTATAAGAACCCATAGGTGTTGAGATGAAGGTGTTCTATCCCCTTCGGTTCGAGGACGTGCCGGCGAGCGGCCCACATGAGGTCGGCACGCAGTATCGTGTCGCCTTCGGGCTGGAGCATTGGGGCGAAGGCGAAGCCGAGTACGTCTACAAGGTGCAGATGGTCTATGGCGGCCAGGTCTCCGGGCGTCGCAGCCCCTCCTTTCCGGAAGGAAGCGACGACCTCGAGCGGGTGCTCGACGCCCTGCAACGGGTCCGCAAGGGCGAGGGCCAGAAGAGCCGCGGCGCAGTGCATCCGGCCGGCCCGGACAAGGGTATTACGCCTTCGGAAGCCAAAGATCAGACGAGCGACATCTGATGCCACCATGGATTCCCTATGACAAGCTCCGGGACTACCCCGCGACGCTGCGTGTTGCCCGGCATGAAGTCGGGCATTACTTGGCTGGCCGCCATTTCGGCTTCAAAATGGATGGCGTCACCTTGCAGGTAAGCCACACCGGCGACAACTACGGAACAAGCTCGATCACGCTGTCGAAACCGTTGAGGAAGATGCCCGAGGTGGAGCGATACCTCGAAGAACGAGTGGTCTGCCTGATGGCCGGTCTCGCCGGCGAGGTCGTTGATCTCGATGAGGTGAAGGACAGAGCCATCTACGAGCACGCCAAGCTAAACGCCTCGCAGGATTTCGCGAAGGTTCGCGAACTCATGCATCTCATTCGGAACATCCGGCATGCCAAGGATGCGCTCACAAAGGCAGGACCGCAGTTGAAGGCCATCGATGATGAGCTCACGCAGCGGACGATCCAGTTCATCAATTCAGAGCGGGCCTTGCTCGATGAGCTAGCGCCGCTACTTGCGGACCAGATTACGGCCTGGGACCAACCTGTGTCCCTCTCTACCAAGGACCTCGCCAAAATCCCGTCGCTAAGGCGGCGTTTTCCGTCTTAGCAGGGACCGCCCAGCGATGTGGGCCAGCTAGAAAGGAATGTCGTCGTCCAACCCAGTGAAGCTCGGCGTTGGCGGCAGCGCACCTTTGGGCAGTGGCAAGTTGGTGACGACGTACAGATTGAGGATGTCCTCGCGGTCCATGAACATCACTTGGGACCGCTTTGTGGCATCGAGCCGCTCCCCCAGCCAGTTTCTGGCCTGCTTAGTGATCTCACCGCCGGCAACAATGAAGGCGTGATCAACGAGCACGCGGCGATTGAGCTCTGGATCGAATATCTCGTGACCGAGCATCATCGTGACCTGGTTGAGGATCTCGGCGATGTTGCTCCCGCCCGCCTTACTCATGCCTGCAGAATCCAGCCGCCCCTTCTTCGCTTGGATGCCGAAGTAGAGGACATGCAGCGTCGGCAGCGTGTACTTCATCCACACGTCCTTGCCGTACTCGAGAGCCTTGTCTTTGTGCCCTGCGGCGGTGATCCGGTGAAAGCCGAGCTGCCGAAACAGCGGCAGCAGCACTTCTTCGATCAGGTCGTCCTCGGAGCCCTTGTCGAGATAGGCGGCCAGTTGATCACGCCGCTCGACCTCTTTGGGAGACAGAGGGCGATGTGGGTTGGCGATCTCGGCGACCGTATTGGTTGCGATATGGCGTAGCTGCCCTTGCCCATGGGCGTCATAGAAGGCCTCCCAGCCTTCCCGAGCGAGCACAATGTTGATCGCACTGAGAGCCTTGCTGCGGTCCGCGTCGTCTTCCTTCGCCTCGCCTTGTCGAGAACCCGACGGACGACCCGCACAAACGCGTCGGGCGGCACCGAAGGCAGCGGGTGCGGCATCGCCAAGACAACTTCCAGCCTATCTGACACCCACGCCCAGCGCGTTGAGCCATCTTGGGCGAAGTCGAGGTCACAGTCCTCAAAGAACTGCGTCAGGTAACTGCTGGAACGGTATTCAAAGAACGGGACGTTGCCGCAAACGATGTCAGCCAGCTCCCTGAGGTTGCGGTTTCTCCACTTCATGCAAGAGAATCTAGGACAGAGAGCTGATTTGGGCAAATGGCCCGAGGCAACCTTTTGTAGAACCCGGATGTCCAATGACCGGGAGCTAGAACCGTCGCTGCCGCCTTCCGTATGCGCGAGCGCGGTTTGCCGCATAGCCGCGCTGAATCTCCCGTTCCCGCTGTTCGGCCATAAGTCGGCTCTCCCTCATCTGAGCATCGAGCCGCTGCACAATCTCGTCGGCGGCGAGGATGCGCTCCTGACGGAGCGCTGCCGCGACGAACGCCTCCCGGTCGAGCCTTCCGATAACGGCATTGTTTTCAGCGCGTCCCGGAAACAGGCACCACAGCGTATCGCGCCGCCAGTCATCGCTCTCCGCTACCCTGAAGTCGAAGAACACCGGTACAGTGCTGGTCAGCCACGGCTCCGGGAAGCACTCGTCTGGCCAGTAGTGGAGAAAGACGCTGTCGTGTGAGGTGCGGCGTAACGAGTGCAGGCCCGCAACGAACCGCGGAAAGTCCCGTTTGAGGCGGGTGCCGTCGACAACCCAGACCATGTTGCCATGAAATGCCTCACGGGCCCTTCGTTCATCCGGGTGCAGTGCCGAGTGCTGGAACTCGATCACCAGGCCATGTGCGGTTCGCACGTCAGCGATGTGCTTCTCACCGGCGGCCGGATCGAACTGGATGACTTCCTGCCATTCACGATCGAAGTGCTCCTTCCATGCCCGATGCCAGTCCGTTTCGGGTTCCCACCACTGATCGCACATGCGGACACCGCGGTGTGCCCAGTGCCAGATGCGGCGGGTGCCGCACTTGGCAACCACCGGCTGGCCGCAGCCCGGACAGTTGCCGGAAAGGCCCGGCACAGCGGCCTGACGTGTGTTGTCGACCAGTGCAAAATGCATCCCCTGCCCTCCGCTTGCGCGTCAGCCCTTGCGTCGTGCCTCGAAGGCGGCATGGGTTTCCGCCCATAGCGTTTCGGTTAGTGCCTTGACCGCATCGCGGTCGGCGGAGGTCTTGTAGCGCATGGCACCATTCACGTTGATGCCTGCGATGCCAAGCTGCTTGCCAGCTCGATGAAGGCAATCCTCATAGAAGGGGTCCCACAGCGGGTACTTACCCCTGGTGTTCCGTCTGCGGCCCGGCAGCCGGAAGGTATGCGCATCGATTATTGCTCCCACCTGCTCGGAGGAGAGCCTCCCGCCTATGATCGACGGATCGCCTTCCAGATATCGCTTCGTGATGCTCATGACGGGAAGCGTACCTCGTTTGCTCAGGGGTGCAAGCAGGCTTCGCCCGCATCTCAACAACAATGCCTCCAGCCTGAGCAGTGTCGTTGGGCCAGGTTCATGCGAAAGAAAGTAACCGGCACCTTTGTCAGCGCGTATGGCCACTGCTATTGTACCGCATTGGAATAACTGGCGGAATTGATCGTCGGAACCAAGAGGAGAGAACGCGTCCGTGCTCATCGAAAAAGTAACGATCTCGAACTTTCGCTGCTTCGGCCCTGAGCCGATCAGCATCGCGATCGCGCCGGCCATCACCGCAGTCGTCGGCCCAAACGCCGCGGGCAAAACCGCCTTGCTGCAGGCACTGTCGAAGCTGTTCGGTATTTCGAAAGCGCAACGGGCGGTACAGCGTTCCGATTTTCACTTCGGGGCAGCAGATGACCCCGATAGCCGAGAACCGCGCGACCTATTCATTGATGTGCTGGTCGCCTTGCCTGAACTCGGCGACGGCACGGCGACACCCGAATCCGTCGCCCCTTCCTTTCGGCACATGAAGATTGAGCGCCCCGACAGCATTCCGGTCTGCCGCCTCCGGCTGGAGGCCCGGTGGGAAGATGACGGCACCGTGGAGGGCGAGGTATCCCAGGATCTGTTCTGGGTCGACACCCTGGTCGACAAGCCCTCTGATGAGCAACGCCACTCTGTCTCAGCGTCCGATCGTGGACTTATCCAGCTTTACTACACCCCGGCTAGCCGTGATGCCGGAGCTCAGGTGCGTGCCACTGCAGGCGCATTGGCGGCCCGCCTACTCAGGGCTATCGAGTGGTCCTCTGCCACGGAAACGGCGGTGCAGGAGGCCGGTGATCACCTTTCGGAAGCGTTTGAGGCGGAGGAGGCCATCGCCGCGATTGGCAAGGCCCTGCGGAAGCGCTGGGCAGGACTTCACGACGATGTCGTCGACACAAAGCCCCGCCTAAGCCTCGTCAGCCGTCGATTCGAAGAGGTCGTGAATAAGATCGCGGTGATCTTTGAACAAGGGCCGGACGGCCATGAACGCGCACTTGACGACCTGAGCGACGGCCAGCAGTCCCTGTTCTACTTCGCACTGGCGGCCGCCGTGTTTGACCTCGAGCGTGCCGTTGTGGCTGGCGCCGTCGATGGGTTCCGAGATGACAACCTGCGTATTCCCGCGTTGACGCTGTTTGCACTCGAAGAGCCGGAGAACCACCTGTCGCCCTACTTCCTCGCCCGCATCGTTCGTCAGGTCCGCTCACTCACTGAGGAAGGTGGAGCGCAGGCCCTCGTGACCAGCCACTCGCCAGCCGTCCTTAGCCGCGTCAGCCCGCGCGAAGTCCGTTATTGCCGCATCGATCCAAAGACCCGCGTGTCTACCGTCAAGGGTCTGAAGATGCCCCCTGGCAAGGAGGAGGAAGCGAAGTTCGTACGCGGTGCCATCCTGGCCTATCCCGAACTGTACTTCGCGCGTTTCGTGCTCCTGGTAGAAGGCGACTCCGAGAGGATCGTTCTGCCCAAGTTGGCCGAAGCACTCGACCTGCTTATTGATCCGGCCTTCGTCGCGATCGTCCCCCTGGGCGGGAGGCACGTGCAGCACTTCTGGCGGCTGCTTAAGGATCTCGACATTCCGTTCGCCACCCTGCTCGACCTTGATCTCGGGCGTGCCGGTGGCGGTTTCGGCCGCGTCAAGACGGCTATCGAAAAGCTGATCGCCTTTGGCGAGTCGAGAGCCGACCTCCTCGCGATCGAGGGCGGCGTGTTGGGTGACGCCGAATTCGCCAAGATGCACACGTGGAAGGACTCTTCCAAACTGAAGGCTTGGACGGACGACCTGAAGCGCCACCATGTCTATTTCTCGGCGCCGCTCGATCTGGACCTTTGCATGCTCTCAGCGTTTCCTGATGCCTACGAGAAGGTCATCCCGGAGGGCGGTGGCCCGAAAATGACAGCCGACGAGGCAGCAAAGGTGGTGCTTGGCACCGCCGGACAGGGAGCGGCCGCGTACACCGGGTCTTACGCTTCCTATCCGCCCCTAATGCCGGATTATCGGTATCATTTCATCACCCACAGCAAGCCGGCAACCCACCTCGCCGCGCTGACTCACGTCAAGCCTTCCGCCCTTGTCGCCGACATGCCGCCGGTGCTGGCGGAAGTGCTCAAGCACATCGCCAAGAAACTGCGGCGGGACTAGGTGATGGTGGTACTGTCACGACGAGTGCGCCGAGACGACTGGAGACCGATTGGCGTCGACGAGCTCGAGGCCAATGCGTTCAAGGTCGTACGATCGAGCGAAAACCGGTCGGTGATTGCCGGACCGGGTGCCGGCAAGACTGAGCTGCTGGCCCAGCGGGCAGCCTACCTGCTCCAAACGGGGGCGGCTCGCTTCCCGCAGCGCATATTGGCCATAAGCTTCACGCGCGACGCCGCAACGAATTTGGCCGATCGCGTCCGGCAGCGTTGTCACCGCGACCATGCGGGGCGCTTCGACTCCATGACGTTCGATGCGTTCAGCAAGTCGCTCATTGACCGCTTCGGCCAAGCGCTGCCGGAACGGTGGCGACCAAGCCCAGACTACGCGATCATGTTCCCGGGCGACCGGGACTATCGAGAGTTCCTGACGCGGCAGGTCGGCACTCCGCCGCCGGCGATCGGAACGTACGCTGACCTGCAGGCCATCGCCGTAAAGACTTTCGAGCGTCGGTTCGTAGTTGGCTCGTCGCTGCCCATCGACGGCTGGTCGAACATGAGCGTGGCCCGGTGGGCGGCCGATCGCTTCTGGCAGCGCTCTCTCCACGAGGGCGACAAGTCGGTTCTGTCGTTCCCGATGATCTGCCGGCTCGCGGAGTTGCTGTTGCGCGTCAATCCCATGGCACAGATGGCACTGCGGCTGACGTATTCGCACCTGTTCATGGACGAGTTTCAGGACACCACTCAGGCGCAGTACGATCTCGTCAAAACGATGTTCCAGGGCAGCAAGACAGTTGTAACGGCGGTGGGGGACAACAAACAGCAGATCATGCGATGGGCGATGGCGATGGACGATCCTTTCGGCGCCTTTGACCAGGATTTTGGGGCCAAGCGGACGCCGCTCCACAACAACTACCGTTCATCGCCCGAACTCGTGCGCATTCAGCACGTCCTTGCTCAAGCGCTCGACGCCAAGGCGGTCGCGCCAGTATCAAAGTCCCTCAGCACAATTTCCGGCGACAGCTGCGCGATATGGGACTTCAGCACCCCCGCGATAGAGGCGCAGCGTTTGGCCGGATTTGTGGCCGCGCAGATGAAAACGCACAACTTGGCGCCTCGCGACTTTGTACTGCTCGTACGTCAAAAAGCCGCCGATTATGCCGCTGAGCTGGAGCCAGCTTTCGCAAAGGCTGGAATTCCCTTGAGGAACGAAGCCGGCGCGGTGGGCGCCGTGGCGCTACAGGAGCTATTATCGGAGCAACCGTCGGAACTGCTGATGGCCGTGCTGCGTCTGGCTACTGCAACTCGAGCGGGAAAGTACTGGTCAGAGTGTCAGGAACTTCTGGCAGCAGTCCGGGGGGTACCGTCAGACGAGGAGGTTGAGCGGAGCAAGCTAGCTCTAGAACTGGACGTCTACGTACTTGATTTTCTTGCCAAGAATCCCCGCCCGCCGACTTCCCTCGGAGCTGCACGGGCGATAGTCGACGGTGTCATCGCTTTCTTCGGGCGCCATCAGTTGGTCGCCCTGCACCCGGCCTATGGGCAGGGTGACTGGTTGGAAAAAGTCCTGGACGCTACGGCCCGACACCTCGCAGCCTCTTCAAATGGGATTTCGGACTGGAGGTTGGCGCTGGATACCTATGAAGGCATTCACGCTGTACCTCTGATGACGATCCACAAAAGCAAAGGGCTCGAATATCACACCGTGATCTTCGTTGGCCTTGATGATGGTGCGTGGTGGAGCTTTGCGGGCGATGCCATCGAGGCCACAGCTGGCTTCTTTGTCGCATTCACCCGAGCGAAACAACGAGTGATCTTCACTTACTGCGAGAAGCGCGGCAGCCGCACGACAATTGCTACACTCTATGAAATGCTCGCGAGTGCGGGCGTGGCAACGCTCCAGATAGCCTAGGCTGGGGCACGCCCGCCTAACTGGGCGAGCGCCCCTTCCTGAGGAAGGCTGCGGCCTCGGAGGCGCGTGCGGCGGCGGCGAAAACCGCGTGGCCGTCATCCTTCAGTAGCTGCAGCCAGTTGGCCAGATACTGGGCATGGTCCGGCCGGACGCTCTGGGTAATCCCGAGCTCGGCACACAGGAACGCGGCACCGATCTCGGCGACGAGCTCCTCGGCTGCATAGGCCTTATCGCCGAAGCGCTTGCCCATCTGGCGGTTCAGCCGGTGGGCGGGTCCGGTCCAATGCACCAGTTCGTGGACCAGTGTGGCGTAGTAGCCTTCGTCGCGGGTCATGGTTTTCGTACCGGTGAAAAGCCCCTCGGCCGGCATTTGGATACGGTCCGCGGCACCGTCGAAGTACGCGCGATCACCACCATGCTCAATCCGGGCCCCAGTGGCACTCACGAACCGGTCGGCACCCTCAAGCCGGGCGATCGGGCCCAAGTCCTTGATCTCTTCGGGCAGCACGTAGCCATCGACCTGGGCGGCATTGAACACGGACGAAGCGCGTGCCACCCGGCGCTTGCCATCATCGCCCTCAGTAGGGTCGGGCCCTCGAACTCCTTGTAGAAGATGACAAGGGAGGCCTTCTCGCCTTTGCGGACCTGGACGCCACGCTCGGCCCACTGCTTGTAGGTTGCCCACTGCGGTGTCGCATAATGGCGAACCTCGGCCATAACCCAGAGGTTGAGGACGTTGATGCCGGAGTAGCTCTTGCCGGTAACGGCGTTGACCGGCAGGTGGAGGGCCCCTGCCCCGCGGCGCCACGGCAGACTCGGCTTGCCCGGATCAGCTTCGATGGCGGCGATGAGCTGGTTGGTGATTTCGGCGTGAAGGTCACGGCGTTCGGATGCGGTTGTAGACATGGTCGTCTCCTTCGTTCCGAGCCGCCTTGATTGGCGGTCTCGATGCCGAAGGACGGCGACGGGGTGACGAGCAGGTGCGGAACCCGACCCGAAGGGAGGGCGGGCGGCGATAGCCGAAAGCCGAGGCAGGTGCCTTGCAGCGCCTGCGCCCCGGCGCAGCTTGGCATTGTGAGAGACCGGAAGCGGCGAGTACGACGGAACGCATCGACACCGCACCAAAGACCGCAAACACTGCAACGAATAGCGACAATCATGCAACGATACGACATGATGATGCAACAAACTCGCCTTGACGCGCATCGGCAGCTGTGTCAAGCCATACCCATGACCACCACTACGACGATCGAGGGAATGGACCACTTTCCGATAATTCAGGCCCTCTGCAGGGCCGCCATGGCATCGCCATCTGTCGCCGTCCGGCGACAGGTTGAGCGCCTGCGCGATGCACTGATCGCAGAAGGAGATCCGAAGCAGGCCAAAGCCCTGGCGTCCATTCTCGACAACGCCGAGGGGGTACAGGAAATGGCCCCCAGCCGGTTGACGATCTCCAAGACGTCCCTGCCAGGTGAGACACTCTCGCCGAATACGCAGGTTCCGGTCGACCGGGAGACCTCGACGCCCCTGGCTGAGATTATCTTTCCTCGCCAGATCAACGACCAGGCGCCCCTCTTCGGCCCAGCTATCACCGCGGCCATCAAGTCGCTGCTGGAGGAGTGGCGGGACCTGGAGGCGCTGGCACGCTACGATGTGGCCCCCCCCAAGACCTGCCTGATCTACGGTGCTCCCGGAACGGGCAAGACCCGACTCGCAACTTGGATCGCCGGCCAGCTCGACCTGCCTTTGGTCGTCGCACGGCTGGACAGTCTGGTGTCGTCATTCCTCGGCACGTCCTCGCGCAACATCGGCACATTGTTCTCGTTCGCGAACCGCTACCGCTGTGTCTTGCTGCTGGACGAGTTCGACTCCCTCGCCAAGCTCAGGGACGACCCGCAGGAAGTCGGCGAGATCAAGCGCGTCGTGAACGCCCTGCTGCAAAATCTCGACTCCCGCAAAGACGTGGGGCTCACGATCGGTATCACCAACCATCCCCAGCTTCTGGATTCGGCGGTATGGCGGCGCTTCGAGATCCAGCTCGAGGTGCCACGGCCGGACCTCGCGATCCGGCAGGACCTGACACGCCAGTTTATGGCGCCGATCGACGCACCCGCGGCACATCAGCGACTTTTGGCATGGCTGACCGAGGGCGCCACAGGCGCCGAGATTGAGGCACTGGTGCGGACCTATAAGCGGTCGCTGGCGTTCGGCGGCCCCGAGAAGATCGACCTGCTCGATGTGTTCCGCCACTTCGCTACCCTGCACAGCGGCCGCATCTCCGACGAGAAGAAGGCCCTCGTCTTCGGCAACCAGGGCGAGCTGCTGCTTGCCTTGCATGAAGCGCAGGACGGCAAGTTTTCGACGGCCGAGCTCGCCGAAATCACGGGCCGCGACAAATCGACGGTCAGCCGCCAGCTCGCGGCGGCGCGTGAAAAGGACTAAGCACCGATGAGCGCTCCGGTTCAGATCATTCTCAACGCCGACAACTTCGTTACGGATCGTGACGCGGCGGGCGGCGGTGGCGCCAAGAAGGACTTCTTCTTGGACCGGAACCGGGAGTTCACCCAGCACAAAACCGCCCTCGCACAGCAACTCGAGGCCTCGGCGGCCGAGATTGATCGGCAGGCCCCGCACTATGGCGCCATTGGCGTCGTCAAGGTGATCCTGCGCCGCGAGGCCTGGGCAAAGACCCACCGGCCCCGCCTCGCGCTATTCAAGCCGGCCCTAGGACGCGTGGTAGGTGGCCTCGACCTGGGCGAGATGCTCGTCGAGATGACGCCGGCTTCCCTCCGCCGCGTTGCGGCCGAGGTGCTGCGGGCCGAGGAACGCATTGAGTACCGGGAGAACAAGAGGACCGGTAAACTCGAACCGTGGCCAACGCAGCTTCGCAGCGAGGTCGGCGCTATCGAGCGGATCGAACTGTACGGCGCTGGCGACCGGCGCCGCTTCTCGGTGGAACAGGCCGTGTCGTGGTTGTCCAACCCGTTGACCGGCAGCGCCTACCAGGTCGAGCTTTTCGACACGCCGCCGCCCATCGTGCAGTGGGACGCGCTGGATTCCGCGCACCGGACCCTCTACCAATCTTTCCTGTCCGGGCTAGGACAACTCGGTATCAGCCTAACGGCGTACCGCCTGCGCGGCGACCGGGCGCCGGTCAGTACGCGGCTTGCTGTTCGCGTCGAGGAGCCGTCCGGCACCGCCAGCGTCCAACTCACGACGGGTGCGGCGAAACGCGGCCGCCCGCTGGCGCGGTTTGACTCGGATATCGGCCGCCACATCAAGCTCATCGCGTTCCTCGAGCGGCATCCCCTCGTGCGCGAAATTTCCCTCCCCGGGACAATCGTGCGCACGGACCATGCGACGCGGTCGCGGCCGGCAACGGCGACGCTGCCGGTGCGGGATCCGTCCAAACTGTGGCCCCGCTTGGGGGTGATCGACGGCGGCGTCAGCAACACCTTGGGCGACTGGGTCATTGGCCGCTGGGACGTGCTCGATCCGAGCCACATTAACCCGGCACATGGCACGTTCATCGCGGGGCTCGCGGTCGCGGGCGCCACCCTCAACGGCGCGACGGTCATCCCCGAACTCGACGGCGCCGAAATCTACGACGTCTCGGTTCAGCCCGGCGCCGATGCGGCCTACCCGACCTATTATCCCGCAGGCATCGAGGATTTCCTCGTTGAGGTCGAGAATGCGGTCGCCGACGCGCGCAACCGTTACGGCGTGCGTATCTTCAATTTCAGCATGAATGTGCTGACGCCGGTCCAGTCTGACCACTACAGCTTTACCGCCAAGCGGCTGGACGAAATCGCTGACCGTTACGACGTCCTGATCTTCATCTCCGCGGGCAATCTCCGCAACGTCCGCCCGGAATGGCCGAATACGCCGGCCGGCGCGCTCGGCATGCTCGCCGGCATCCAAGATGACGGTCTGCTCGTTCCCGCCGAGAGCATCCGCAACGCAACGGTCGGTGCGCTCAATCCCCCGGGCATGACCGGTATCGAACTCCACGCCCCCGCGCGCTACAGTCGTCGCGGACCGGGTCTCAAGTCGATGGTCAAGCCAGACTTCGCTCACGTTGGGGGCAGCGGCACGGCGCTCGCCAACGTCGGCCACGGCCTATTCTCCGTCGATCCGACCGGCGCCATCACGGACGGTTGCGGTACCAGCTACTCGACACCGCTGGTTGCCAAGATTGCCGCCACGCTGGACGCGACGATCGAAGGGCCCGTGTCCCGCGAAACCATCCTCGCGCTGCTGACCCACCACGCGCGGTTGCCTGATTGCTTGGCCGATCCCCGTTTCACGCCGGTCGCCCGGCACCTGGTCGGGCACGGCATCCCGCCTGACGCTGCCACCATCCTCGCTGGCGGCGATAACCAGATCACGCTGGTGTTCGCCGCGCGCATCATGCCCGGCAAGCAACTGGTCTTTCCGTTCAGCTGGCCCGCAAGCCTTGTGCTCGCCGATGGCAAGTGCGCCGGCAAGGCAAAACTGACGCTGGTCGCAAGCCCGCCGGTTGACGAACGGTTTGGCGCCGAACTCCTGCGCGTCAACATCGATGCAGCCCTGCAGCAGGACACGCCCGCGGGCTGGAAGCAGCAATTGAAGCCGACCTACCTCCCGCATGACCACCCGGGGCACCCGATCGAAGCGGAGCGTATCCAGCACGGTCTGAAATGGAGCCCCGTCAAGGTCTGGTCGCGCACAACCAAGGGCATTGGCAAGTCCTCGAACTGGCGGCTGGTCGTGGAGTACCTCACCCGTTCAGACGAGACGATGCCGCCCGAAGGAGTGCCCTTCACCGCGGTCCTCACCATCGAGGACCTGACCGGAGACAAGCCTATTTTCAATGAGATGCGGCAAAGTCTTCAGGCATTGGGTGTGCAGGTTTCCGACATCCGCACAGCGGCCCGCGTGACCGCCCGCGTCTAGCGTTGGAGCGCCTCGATCTCCGAGCGCACTTCCTTGATGAAAGTCTGCTTTAGCGCGAAGAAGCCGGTACCCGGTCCTTCCTTTGGCTTGGCGGCATTGGCGTCGAGCGCGGCGGTCCACACCTCTCGCGCTGCCGCCACTACGGCATCCGGCGCCTGGAGTGAGATCAGCTCCATCTTTGCCGTGATGCTGCTGAAGTCGGCGGCACGCGCGACCTTGGCATCGATCGCCTGCAATTGGAGGGTGGTCGCCTCGGCCAGAAACTCGCCATAGAGCCGTTCGCGCGCCGCGAGGCGGTCCCGCGTTAGTGCGAGACGCCACTCAAAGCTCTTCATGCTGCGTCCGGCGAGATAGCTCACCACGCCTGCGACAACGGCGGCCACGACTGTTGGCGCCAGGGCGGTGAAAAAGGCGATCGGGTCCAAGATTGTCTCCGCGTAGGTCGTTGGCCTTGCTTGCCCGCGTCGGCCGGCCGGCAGTATAGTTTGAGTCGGGCTAGACACCTGTGACCTGTCGCCGGGTCAAACGTCTCAACTATCTCACTGAATTCCCGCACCCCGCTCATCGGGCTGCTGTGTAATCGGCGAACGGCAATGCCCGGAACCTTGCGAGGTCGCGATGTCGTTTACGCTCGAAATCCAGCTCCATGCCGACGCCCTTGATGCCATGAAGGGCTATCTCACGCGGGCGCTGCCCGACGTGAAGTCTTCCCACCGTTGCGAAGCGCTCGCGCGTGGCTTTGCTTTCAGGACGTACGCCGCGATGAAGGCGGCGGCTTCCGACCTGTCAGCAGACGGAACCCTTCGCGCAACCGGCGAACACTTCACCGACTATCTCCGCGAGCAGGGGTTCGAGGTGGCTCCCGTGGCGTTCTACCGTGCCGCGGCACTGGCCGCCCTGCTGTCGGTCCACGCGCGCGAGCCGCTCCTGACGGTGTGGGGGATGGGCGTTGGCGAACTTCGGCGGCACGACGATGGCCGTTGGGAAACCTATGACGAGCGCATGACGAGGGTCGCCGAGGCCCGCGCAGAACTGGTCGCCGACAGCTCGACTGAGGCGTTCCTGCTGGCGCTCGCCCTCGTGCAACGCCTCACGCCAACGACGACGGTTCGCCCCGGCAGCGGCAGCTACAAGCTCAAGCATATCGCCGAAAACTACGTGTGCGACTATCCCGGCGGCGGGCGTCTCGGTCCGCGTTACGTGTCGAACGGGCTGCTGATCGCGGCGGCGGTGCACGCCGGATACCGACACAGCGGGTCCCTTAACCGCAACGGGTTCCACGACATCAATGTGAACTTCAACATGTCCAAGCGGGCGGTTGTCGACCTCGACTGCGAGGTACGCCCTGACGGCGCGGCGGCACAGGACCGCCGTGCACGAGAAGCGTGGCGCCGCACCCCTTCGTACTATCGGGCCGCATACTGACGCCAAAGAAAAGCCCCGCCAAAGCGGGGCTTTTCGATGTGGTCGCTAGGGACGCAGTGGCTGAGGCAGCCACCCGTCACCGAGCGTCGTCGCGGTCAGTTCCGCCGCTTCGGTCTTCTTCCGCGCCGCCAGCATTCCGGCGACATCGGTATGTTCGGCCTCGACAAGCTGGGCCGCCAGTTGCGCCTTGGTCAGCCTGCCGAAGAACCCGCCAGCCAGTGGCGTCCAGTGCTTGGTCATGTCGAGGCCAAGGGCCGTCGCAAGCACGTCCGACTGGCGCAGGGGGTCGCCGCGCCCCCTGCCCCGCTGCACCGCGTTGACGCTTACCCCGGCGATGATGGCCAACAATTCGAGCAGCTTGTCGGTGTCGGCCTCGAGACACCAGCCCCAGAAGGCCCCCGCGTCTGGCAACTCCTGCCGCCAAGCCGCCACCAGCGCCGTGAGTGCTCCCGCTGCGGACCCTTCTTCCGGAGTCTTGATGAGCGGGCCGAGGTATTCACTGGTATGGGAGAGCCCAAGGCAGGTCGGGTTACCGATGCCGCCATACAGCACCCGCAGTCCGAGGGTGTGCACCACGGACGCCAGCGCCACCTTGGTGTTGCGAGCGAGTTCGAGCCGCAGCGCGGCGGTGCGGTGGGCGGTGAGGTCAACCAATACGCTGTCAGGGAACTGCGGCGAACCTTCGGCTTCTTCTTCGGCGTCCTCGGCCTGTTCCGCCCGCTCGGCCTCGCGCTCGGCCTTCATCGCATCGGCGTCCAAAAGGCCACGGTCAATCTGCACTGCACCGCTGTAGTCGAGGCAGACCCTCGCCCCTGCCCGCGCCACGTCTTCCGGCCTGAAGGTTTCCGCTCCGTCTTCGCCTTCGTCCGGCTGCACCCAGCCGTAGCCGTATGAGGGCGAAAGCTCGACGGTAACCCACTTCCAGCCCTCGGCCCGCAGCGTTGCCGCCTCCGCTTCCAGCTTCTCGATAGCCAGCCGCTCAACCAGTGCCCCATCAGCCAGCATGGGCGGCTCCTCCTCGAAGAGGTTCCTGAGCACCGCGCCGCCTGCCGCCTCATAGGCTTCCAGCCCGACAAAGCGGCTGAGGCGATGGCCCGCCGCCAGCCCCTCGGCAGTCAGCGCACGGCGAATGCTCTCGGGGGTCCGGCTCCATTCCGGCAGCTCGGCCCACACCTGCTCCTGCCGCGCATGGTCCTCGACCAGCGCGAAGGCCATCATCTGGGCGAGGGTCAGTTCACCCTCGCGGTAACGGGCCCGCAGCGAAGGTGCCACCGCCGCCAGCCGCAGCCGCTGCTTCACCACGGTCGGCGTCACGCCGAAACGCGCCGCAACGTCCTCGACCGGCATGCCCTGCTCCACCAACTCGGCGAATGCCGCGCATTGGTCGTCGGGGTGCATATCCTCGCGGATGGCGTTTTCGACCAGTGACAGCTCTAGGGCGTTCTCGCCTTCGTCCAGCACGAGGCAGTTGACCGGCAAGGTCTTCTCCACATCACCGCCCGCCGCCAAGCGGCGAAGGGCTTCCAGACGCCGCCCGCCCGCGACAACCTCGAAACGGTTGCCGGAGGTCGGACGGACATTGAGGTTCTGGCGCAGGCCGTGGGTGGCAATCGAGGCCATCAGGCCTTCAAGGCTGCGACCGCGCCCGGTGCGGCGGACATTGGCCTTGGAATGCACAAGGCGGTTCAGGGGGATGGTTTGGATGGTGGTGGTCATGGTGGTCTCCTTTGTTGGCAGGGGTTTTCAAGGCGCAAAGCGCGCCTGAAACCCTGCCCGTCGGCGAGACCGGGGGTGCAAAGGGCAAGGGAGGGGGATCACCCGGCCTGCACGGAGCGAAGCGCAGGAAGACCGGGGACACCCTTGCCCTGCGCCAGGGGCAGAGCCCCAAGTGTCCGGAGGCGTTGTAGCCGCATGCCTAACGTGCAGAGGCGGCTGTGGCACACGCCTCACACTTCACCCCGAATTCGCGCAATGTTAACAACATGTTAACCGATCGCACGCAGCCTTCACACCGGTGTCAAGTCGTTATGGCAAGAAACCGGGGTAGCATGTGGATAGCGGACTAGAAACGCTGGGAGAATCGGCGAATGATCCCACGTATGGTGTTAGGGTCGCCGACCTGCCCCCTACACGTAGAGCTTTGCGGCGGAAGTGATGTCTGTGGAAAATGCGGACATGATGGTTGACACGATAGGGACGGACCGCCCGGCGGGATTCGTTTTCGGGTTGACTTGGCTGGCGGGCGGCGCTTTACCTAAGCCGCTGCGAGAACTGATCGCTGCAACAACACTCGCAACGGTGCGCGCACGAGCGGCAATTGTCGCTCCTCTGCACGTCGTGTTGCCTGCGAAAGCGGGCGGCCGAACAGGAGTATGGCGTTGACAGAGACACGTGGTCGTGAGAGACTGTTCTCGTTACGTTCTCACCATCTCGTGAACGAAGTTGACTGCTACTGCCGTAACACCGTCACGATTTTTTCCTTTTCACCTCTTGGTTCGATCGCTAGATCGGCCAGGCGACGGGTCTGACTAACCCGCCGCGCTCTTTCATTTTGGAAGAGCATTGTCGTTGAAGCGCCTCGGCCATGCTGGGGCGCTTCGCATTTGGGCGCTGCGCAGTGCGGAAGAACGCCTCTTGTTTGCCGTTGACTCTTTGCACGAACGCGGCATTCTAAAAAGCGCTTCGAGTACCAAGGCCCCGACTAGTCACCGGGGTTGAAGCAAAAAACGACAATGCTAACCGAAATGAAAGGAGCCAAGAACCTGGTCAGTCCCGAGTTGGGCCCGTCGTTGTGCGGTGTCCATCCTAAGGCCCCACCTGCGACGGGCTGACTAGTTCTCAAAATTCGGTGACGCCAGGGTCTTGGTTTGGACCCGAAATGCAACACCCCACTTTTGACGGCCGCACGACCGTGCGCCCGAACTCGTCTGGCTCTGCCCGGTCAGGCCCGGCCCTGCCGATGGGCTTTCCTGCCTGCGTGACGCTCGGCAGCGGCACCACCCTCGACTTTGTGGAGGGAAGCCACCGCGTCAGGGTCCGTGTCATGCCCCAGACGCCGGCGCGCCCCGCACAGGGGATCATCCTCTACGATGGCGCTGCTTCGGCCATGCCGACGCTCATCGCCGAGGCGATGACGTTCTGCGTCCTCGAAGGCGCGCTCAACATCCGCGCGTTCGGCATCCGCGGCCCCATCCCGCCCCTCAAGCGTAGCGGGGGCCCGAAGTGACGAGCTCCCGCATCGCCGAACGCCGCGCACGCGGTTTCACAAGACCCAAGAATGCCGAGATCGACGCCGAGATGCGCCGGCTCGACGCCACCAACATCGTGATCAGCATCGCCTATGCCCTCACGTACGTGGTGCAGCTTTGGGTGCTCCCCCTCGTGATCTGGTGGATGGGGAGCCGGGAATGGTGGTGGCTGGTCTGGCCCGGGGCCTTCGCGCTGTTCATCTGGCAGGGAAGCCGGCTGAGAGCACTGGAGAACTTGGTTCACGACGCCGCACACCTCAACTGGTCGCGCGGGCATAAGTGGCTCAACGACCTGACGGCGACCCTGATCGTGGCCTCGCCGGTGATGCAGGTGCTCACGCTCTACCGCGCCATGCACGGGATGCACCACGCCGGGTTCGGCTCGTCGCTCGACCCCTGCATGGCCCGCGCGGTCATGGCCGGCCGGATCACCCGTGGTAATCCGTTGTGGGTTCGCCTATGGGCCGCCATCAAGATCGTGCCTGAACTGTCTGCGGATTACTACCGCTCGCAGTTTGACCGGCGCTCCTATGGTCCCGTCGCGTTCATCGTCTGGCACGTGATCGTGGTCATCGTGCCGTACACCGTGTTCGTCGGCTTTGCCGACGCAATCGGCCTCTGGCTCACGTTCTGGCTGCTGCCGTTCCTGATCGCGTTGCCGATCATCAGGGCGCTCGCCGAGTCGGAGGAGCACGACTACGGGCACGACGGCGGCGAACTGCAGGCGACGTTTACCAACGACAAGCTGATGTGGCGGATCCTCATCCACCCCGCCGGCGACGCCTGGCACGCTGCCCATCATGTGCGCATGACCGTCCCTGCGTGGAAGGTCAAGCAGCTGCACGAGCTTCTCGTGCGCAGCATGCCCGAATACCGGGCGACGCTGGACTGAAGCGCAAACGGCGGGCTGCGACACGCAGCCCGCCGCAACCCAAACAGAAGGAAGAAACAAATGAGTCACATCACCATTGAGGTGAGCGAGAGTGCTCGCCAGATCGTCCCCAATCTCCGGGTGTTCGGCGTCGTCGTGCGGGACCTCGACGGGTTGCGTAACGCCGACATCACGGTCGTGCTCGAGGCCGCCACCAAGTCCCTCGCCGAGGCCGGTTTCGATCCGGAGTTGCTGGCGCAGTCCGAGCCGTTCCGCTCGTGGCGGAACGTCTTTGCGGCGATGGGCCTCCAGCCTTCAAGGTTCCGGTCTAGCGTCGAAGCACTGGTGCGCCGCACCTTGAAGACGGGCATGGTGCCGGTCACGGGCATCAAGGCGGTCGATCTCTACAACGCCGGCTCGGTGTGGCATCAGGTGCCGATGGGCGCCTACGACCTCGACCGCGTGTCCGGTCCAATCATGATCCGCACCGCCCAGCCGACTGATGCCTTTGTGCCGTTGGGGGGCGCGCCCGAAGATTTCCCGCTCAAGGAAACGGTCGTTGTCTACGCCCAGGATTCGCAGGTTCTCTGTTTCGGCGTGAACCACCGCGACAACCTCGAGACCGCGATCACGCAGGAAACGAACGACGCGGTGTTCTTTGCCGAGTCCCTTGCCGACGTTGATCCGCTGGCGGCGCCCCGCGCATTGGAGTGGCTTGCCTCCCTGCTGTTCCAGATGGGGGCCTCGCGCGGTGCTGTGTTCGCGGTGCCCGTCAACGGCGAGCCGGTGCCGACGACGTCGTGGGACGAGATGGTCTAGTGTAAGGCGGCAAGGAGCGGACCTCGCCCCAGCGGTGCGAAGGCAAGGAGCCCCCCTGCCCTACACTGCGGCGGAGCCAAAGTCCGAGTGACCTGCGCTGGCGTCGCTCACTTGACGTTCTTCAAGGCGTCGAGCGCACGTACAGTGTCTGCAAGGCGCTTGATGGCGCCTTCACTGTCCATTGCACGCGTTCCAGTCAAGACAACACTCGTCTTGTGCTTGCAAGTCGACCGCAGGGCATCTGCGGCCGCCAGCATCTTCGGCTTCAAAAGGTTGAGACCGTCGTCAAGGGCGTGCTCGATGTCCTGGGGAGTCTGGATGCCTACGAGCCCCTGGGCGATGATCGCCCGCTTGAAGGCAACATCTTCGGAATTGCCCATAAGCTGCGTGAAGTCGCCCGCTAGGTAACGCGTCCAGTCCGCCAGGCTTGTCCTGCGAACTTCCGCTAGGCGCGCTTCATCACTATCGAACACAGGATCCCCGAACACCTTCGCAGCGATTTCGGACATGACCTTGCTGGAAAGAGCGGTGTTCAGGCATTCCTTAGCGACAAGACTGAGAAAATGCGCAGGCATCAGGCGTGCAATTGGCGGCGCATACGCGGCCTCGGCACCGTTGCAGATCTCGTCCGCCTTGGTGCGGGCCAGAGCGAACACCCAATCCGTATAGTCGTCGGTGATCTCCCGCAGCACTCGCGCAAGTCGCTCAGCCCGTTCCTTGAGGTCGACGCTGGACGCAAACATCTCACGCGGGAAGCCGAAGAGCATCGCAATACCGATGTTCACCCGATGGTCTTCCGGTGTCCCTTCGATTAGCTCACGAAGTACCTTCAGATCCTCGTCGGTGACCGGCGCGAGCGATTTCACATCACCTACCAGTCCCGAGAGCACCTTGTGTATCGAGGCGAAGCCATCGTTGACGATCTCGTTGTCGACGACGACACGCTGACGGAAGAATGTGGTCGAGACCGACGGCTCGCGCCCCAACCATTCATCGAGGTCAGTGGGACGAAGCAAATGAAGCTCAAGCAGCGGCATTGCCTCCATAACGAGGGTCTCAACGCGGTCGTCATCCCAGCCTTCAAAGGTCGCGTAAGTGTCCCTTACTTCCCGTGCAGCCGCCCTGATTTCCGCTTCCTTGAGCGGCTCGACCTCTGCGCGCCGGGCGAAGAAATCAACGACTGTGCCCGCAGGGTCAAGCGCGACGGCGAGGAGGTACCGGAGCTTCGTATCGAACCGGATGTCACCGTTTGCTTCCGCGAACAGGATGAGTTTGGCGATCTCGCGAAAAACGGCGGGCAGCGACATGTGGCTTTCGAGCCGTTTGCACTGAACAATACCGGCTGCGGCGGACCTGTTGGTCAGAAGGACGTCCCGCCCCGCATCTGCCCCCCGCACCATGTGGGCAGCGTCGTCCCAGGTTCGATTCATACCACCGGGAGCCGATCGCTTCGCGAGGGCATAGATCAACCGCTCAAAGTCTTCGTCACCCAGCCGCAGGTAGTCGAAACTGCTCAGGCCGGCATCCTCGACATCGGCGGGTTTGACTGAGTTCAGCTCTGCATCAGCTGCGGGGCCGGAGACGATCATGTTCTATTTCGTTTCGCTGATATTGTTCACAGGGGCAGTTGGCGGAGTTTCACTGTCCACCCAATGACGTTTCGTCGAGTTCGAGCGGTATCGTCAACGAGGAAATATCGATGAGTGGTTTCTCGCGTTGAACACAACAACATGGGCCATCACTAGACCGTGCCAAGACCGGCCCGCGCCACCGCGGCGTCCACCGACCTTGGCGCACCATCACCGGCCGCCCGAGGTCGTCCTGGTGTTGCCCGCGGCCTCCTAAGTGCCAATGCTGTTGCGGCAGGAGCGCGTGTTGCTCCGCTGCTCCCTAGAATGGCAAGGCGCGAGCGGCCCCCGGTGTCGCTCGACGGCAAGCTCCTCACGGATGGGGGAATTGCCGAGCAGATCCCCCTGCCCTCTGCGATCGCGATGGGGGCGACCCACGCCTTGGTATTGACGACCGGGCGACACAACCGTGCCCGGAAAGATGTCGCTCACATCGAGCACCGGTTGGAACGCCAAGCGATTGCGCTATGGTACGGAGAGGCGCTGGCTCGCGCGTACGACGAGCGCCGCGTGCTGATCAACAAGGTCCCCGACGCGCTGGACACACCGTCGGCGAACGGTCCGCTCCTACAGGGCGCTTTCGTCCCTGACGGCGCTCCCGCGATCAAGCGTCTGACTAAGGATCACGGTGACCTTCAGGCAGCCGCCAAGCTTACAGAGGAGGCCACAAAGCGTCTCGTGGCCGCATGAGCGCCCGATCTCGGGCCGACGCACTCCGCGTGGCGGTCGTAGCCGCATCACCGTCGGCCTAACCCCGCAGAACCGCGGTCGAGATGTAGGGTTAGGTACTTCCGGTAGAGGCGGATGGCATCCTCAACAGGGAACGTCGCGCGATCCCCATTGAGGGCGTGGAAGAACGCGTCACGGTTCTTCTTGACCGTGTTGAAGGTGGCGATATCGGCTGCTGCGCCATCGGGATCGAGGATGGACGCCATCACACCAAACTTGTCGGCGAGCCGCAGCTTGTCGCGCATCACGTCCTCGAAGCGCTCGACGATGCCACCAGCTGAGGATGGTGCAGCCTCCTTGAGGAGCTCGTACCAGGCATCACTGTAGTGTTCTTTGAACGTGGCGTTGACGAAGACTTCAAGCGCAGCCCAGGCAGCAAGGACGGCCAACAGCTTGTCGGTACTGGACGTGCCTGCAAGGGCGTGTAGGCGGACCGAGTGCGTCAGCTTCGTGTTGCGGGCCAGCTCGCGCGCCAGCATGGTTGCGCTTTCCAATTCGGACGAGCCTACGACGGTTCCTACCGACAGGCTGGCGGTCATCTTGAGGTCGTAGGCGTAGAGTGGCTGTTCCGCGTGCAGAACCACCGTTTCGCCCAACGGCACAACGGCGGCGTCTGACCGTGCTGGAAGGGCAGCGACAATGGCAGTTACGGTGCTGTCCATCAGCGTCGCGAACGAGGCCCTCAACGCAGCCTTATCGATTGCCTCCAGCGCAAGCCCGTACTCCCCCATCGCCCGCATGGCGCCCGCTTCAAGTATCTCGACGTCGCGCTCTCCCTCAATGACCAGGAACAAGCCTGATGGCGCCTTTCGGGCCCGCTCCGCCTTTGCGTCGGCCATGGAACGCTCGATGAACTGCTGCGGGGTCAGATCGTCGGTGCCGGTGAGGACCGTCAGCACCAGGCGAGCCACCGCATCACCGCGGTCCAACTGGTCAAACGCCGCGTCAGGGTTGTCGGTTAGCGTCGCCCGAAACCCGTCAGCCGCGAGAATCGAGTGCTCGCTCAGCCCGTCCGCGAAACGCGCCGCCCCTCGCACATGATAGATCGCAATGAGACTTGCTTTCATGCGGGCCAACCTTGTTCACCTGATGTCCGATGTGGACACGCGCCGTCGAAGCCGGGACGGTGGCAGACTCCAGCGGTTGCTACGAGCCTGTTCCGACTGATAGGCACCTAGTGCGCATCTCCGCCCTCTGAGGCTGGACAGACCCTAGATGATGCCTACGGTCGTCATCGGATAGAAGTCACAGGTTTTTCCGGCGGCTTCCTTGAAAACAAGGACACTCCTGCCTGTAACGGCGTCTGCGACAAAATACTGACCGTCCTTCGACGCATAAATGACTTTGTAACCGCCATCGAAACTCTTTGCGTCAAATTCTAGCTTTTCGGCCAATTTCCCCCAGTCGCGTCCGCCCACGTAGCGTTCAAACTCCACGAAGCAGGGAGAGAGCACCGTTTTTCGCATGCCGTTCATATAGCTGAACGCGGCGCCAACCACGTCGGATTCATAGTTCTGCACTCTGGCCCTTCTTGCGCTCAGCAGGCCCGCAAGATTGATTTTGCCGGCGTGATACTGCTCGACAATGTAGTGCAACTGCATTGCCCGTTCGCCGAAAACCAGCGTCAGAAACGGCAGCCCTTCCTTTTCCGGGACCGAAAACAGTGCAACTGCCTGTTTACCCGTCATCCAAGTGGCAGAGGTGAGTGCTGAATTGTCCGGGTCAATTTGCAGAAACAGGAACATATCTGCGATGGGGTTGAACTGGATAGCCCATCGACCATCCGCGGAGATGCGACCGTACCAATGAAAAAGCAGGACATCGTTGAGTTTTTCCAGCGCGGGCTGCGTCAGCTTCGTCTCAGGGTCAAAGGCAGAAAGTACGCCAGCCAGAGCAGCGATGGATGTTTCTGAGACTTGCTGTTTGGTCGGCGCGTATATTCCCTCCTTGCGGTCGACCACGGGAACCATCGTCGCCGCCGTCATGGCATTGGACTGAAGAGCGGACCGGCCTACCGTTTCAGCAATAAGATACCCCACCGGCGCCGCCACAAACGCTGCGACAACTGCAATGACTACAACCCAACGTGTTCTCATACGTCGACAATGCCATTCTTACTGTCCTTGTAAAGACATACGGGGTTAGGCGTTGACAATATTGCTTAGCTGGTATGGCGGGCATGTCACGCCGCGTCGCGGTCGTAGCCGCTTCACCGCCGACCTAGCCAGGCAGGTGACGGTCAATAGCATGGCCGGCCACGGTCTTCTCGATCTCGGCGCCAGCGGCAAGGCGGCGCACTGCCTCAAACGCCCCAAGCGCCTCAGACCATGCAGGAAAACATCCACCCGAGAGTGTACGCGGACGCGAAGTCGCCGTACGATTCTCCCATGCGTCACGACTACAGCCCCTTCGAGAAAACCTTCGACCAGGTCACGGTCGACGACCTGACGGCCCTGCAGTCAGTCGCTGAGGGCTGGTACATCGAGTACAAGCAACAACTGGCCAAGGCCGGATCGATCGCGAAATCGGTCTCGGCGTTCGCCAACACCTATGGCGGCTGGCTGTTCTACGGCATTGTCGAGAAATCGAAGGATGACCCCGTCGCCGGGACGTTCCCCGGCATCGACCGCGCCGAAGCCGACGCCGCCCTGCAAAGCATCCGCCAAGGCGTGGCCAACCACGTGCAGCCTTCCCCGTTCTTTCGCGCCAAAGCGCTCTTCGGTCCGTCCGAGGCACTTGGCCTGCCCGAAGACCGCTGCATCGTCATGGTGCAGATACCGTGGGGTGCAGACGCACCATTCCTGCACAAGGAAGGACGCATTTACCGCCGGGTCGGCGACGGCTCGGAACCCAAAGCCGAAAACGACCGGTTCGTTCTCGACCAGTTGTCTACACGTGCCACCAAGATTACCGACCGCTACGCTGAGTGGACGAACCGCGAGCTCGAGCTTTCCGAAGCGGAAGAGGAGGCGCCCTACCTGCGCATCTTCCTGATTGCGGACTTCTGGGAAGACCATCCGGAACTGAGGCCCGCTTCCCTGCGAAGCGTGCGGGACATCATGAAGAACGGGGGCGAAGCCTACTCGACGACCTTCGAGACGGTGCACCGCACCGCCGGCGGCATTGTGTGCCGCCAAACCTCGAACGTGGACCCAAGCGGGCTGAGCCTCACCTGGCTGCTGAGCAACGACCTTCGCAGCGAGATCATCGTGCCGCTCTCCAAGTACCGCGCCGACGACCTGGACGTGCTGCGCGCCCAGTTTGATGGCTACGATCACATCGACCGCTTCATCGACATCTGTCGGAAGCAGCGATTCACGACACCTACGGTCATCGACCTGAATATCCTGCTGCTGCTACTCTTTGCGCTGGGGAGGAAACAGGTCGCGCTCGCCGAAGCGTTCGGCTGGACAGGACCGGTCTTCGCAAAGGTACACCTGCACGGCGTATGGCGGACGGTCCCCTTCTTCGACGCGCCTCACGTGCTCGATGAGTTTGAACAGCACGGCATCGCTTTGACGCTGCGCGACGAGATCACCCTGCATCGCGGCAAGGCGCCGGCGAGCTACATCGAGTTGGCCGCCGCGAAGGGCAACGACATCGACGCTTTCGCCTTGGGGACGGCGCTCTTTCTGCACATTGCGGCAGCCCTCGGCATTTCATCCAAGCTCGGGATCGAGGATGACGAAAGCCAACTGACGGACGGCATGCTGGACCTCATGGAAGCTGGGAACCGCGCCTTGGAGGCACAAAAGCTCAGGGTCGCCAAAAAGCGCTAAACCACCCGTTTACAACTCCGGCGAGTGCCAACTCGGCCCAACGCGACCGGGATCGCACCAGAAATCTGGTCGAGCGAGAGCGTCCCTTTCACCCGGAAATACACCGCACAGAGCCGGTCCACCTCCGCGGCGGCCTGACGGAAGAGCACGTCCATCTCGGTGACGCTGCCGACAAGACCCGTCAGGCCACTTTGGTTTCCCGTTCTAAGGCGGGCATCTGCATGGGCAACGGCGTTGCGGCAGTGACGAACGTCACCGAAGAGAGGTTCACCACTTCCTTCAGGTCAATGCGTGTCCGCTGTCGTCTTCCGCAACTGGATCGACCACGAAACCCTTGTAGACCTCGACCAGAGCAGCCTTTGATAGACTGATTGGGCGGTCATGGAAGAGTCGATCTAGCGGGACTTCTGCGGCCGGGCAATTTGAACGGGAGGCCTAGAATCTGTTCATTCGGCAGGTGCCTTGGGATGCCGATAGAGAACGTCTCCGACAACGTCGCCATCTCCCCAATTGTTGAACGCGTCCAAATGACCGGCGAGCGGATGATCCTTCACCGCAGACGGCCAGTTCAGCCTCCGGTATCGCTCGGCGCTGCCGCGCTGCGTGAAAAGATAGACCAAGCTGTTGGCCAGCACATCGGCGGCAAGGACCAGCCCGTCAGTATCGTCTTCAACGGCATTTATCTGCAGGCTCCTAACCCGCAGGCCGAGCTGCAGGCTTTCGGGCAGATGCGCGGAGATGCGTATCTGCCCCTCGACCAATGCCTTGGTGACGGTATCGAAGCGCTTTGACATCTTTGTGTAGGTCATGTCGCCCAGAAGGCGGGTCGCGACCTCTTCAAAATTCTTCACAATTGGATTGTCGACCCGGTCCGTCCGCACCTCGATGTCGACCTCTTTGCAGTCGCGCTCCTCTAGAAACGCAACTAGGTGCGCGTACAGGCCGTCGAACAGCGCGACGTGGAGCGACTCCGGCTCCTCCCTTGGGCTGCCGCCCTTGAACCGCCCCGGCTGGGAAGACGCGGCTGCCGCTATGGCCTTTGCTCGCTTGACCGCTTCCTGCTGAGTTGTGTGCCAGGCGTGGAAACCGGCAACGTGGATGGCATACCAGAAACACGGGAGACTGTGCTTCCTGATCACGGCGTAGATTTCCGCCCGTAGCGCCGCCTGCTGCGGCGGCGCAAGGTCGGCGATGTGGAGCTTGTTTTCGACCGACTTATACGCCTGCACCACCGATTGAAGGTCGGCCTCAACCACTGTCAGGTGGCTTTCGGGTACCATGATGCCAGCGAACAGGCCGACCTCGCCATCGAATGACTCATCGCGATCCGCGTACCCCTTGGCACCAGACTCGTCGCAGGCGAGAACAATCTTCATTGTCGCGGTCTCCGGTACGCACAGCCTATCGGCGACCTCGACGCCGGATTACCGGCGCACAGGGAAGGTGTTCTATCATTTTCCATTGTTGCCGCTAGTGCTTGCACACCCGTGCCAGGGGCGCCCTGATTTGGAGGCCGTTGACAGCGCAACTTTCGGCGCTGCTCGAATACGTGCGGCCACCACGTGAATAGGTGATAGGGATTTGTCGGCACGGCCACGACGCCGTCGTCCCCGGGTATGGCTTTCGCCTTGCGAGCCACCGGCATGGAGGGCCCAGCAATGGAAGCCCACGACGAGTTCCCTGCAAATGCAGCCTTAAGCTTGATGCTGGCGGTGATTGCGACCTCTGATACGCCGCTGCTGCTGCTCTCTGGCGACTTAACCGTCATCGCGGCAAGCACCGCCTTCTGCGTGGCCTTCGGCATCGATCCAGCTTCCGTTCCCGGCAACCCGGTTCTCACAATGGGCAAAGGGGAATGGAACGTTCCGCAGCTCGCCTCGCTGCTCACTGCCACTGCCTCGGGCGCTGCTGAGATCCATGCCTACGAGCTCGATCTTCGCCGGCCCGGTCAGCAAGTTCGGCGCCTGGTGCTAAACGCTCACCGGCTTGACTACGACGACAAGGTTCGCGTGCGGCTGCTGCTGGCAGTAGCCGATGTCACGGATGCAAGAGCCAGCGAGAAGCTCAAGGACGATCTGATCCGCGACAAGGCCGTCCTGCTACGCGAGGTTCAGCATCGCATCGCCAATAGCCTCCAGATCATAGCCAGTGTTCTTTGCAGAGCGCTCGGCGCGTTCAATCCGAAGAGACCCGGGGTCACCTAAAGGACGCGCATAGCCGGGTTATGTCGATTGCTTCGGTGCAGCAACAGCTGGCGCAATCGGCCGAAGGGGACGTCGCCCTTCGCCCGTACTTCACCCAACTCTGCGCCAGCTTGGGCGCGTCAATGATTGAGGATCCCGCAAGGCTCTCCATTCAGGTTGTGGCAGACGACACGGTGGTCAGCTCGGAAACGTCAATCAGCCTCGGCCTGATCGTCACAGAGCTGGTCATCAACGCGCTCAAGCACGCCTTCCCTGACGGCAGGCAAGGAAAGATTAGCGTCGACTACACCGCACGGGGTCCGAACTGGAGCCTCTCGGTAGGTGACGATGGGATTGGCATGCCTGCCGACCCCCAGGCGGTGAAGCCCGGGCTCGGCACGAGCATCGTAGAGGCACTGGCGAGTCAACTGGAAGCCGAGGTGCAGGTTGCCAATGCCACCCCGGGCACCACCGTCGACATCGTTCACTCAGGCGTCGCTGTCGTCCGCGACGCCGCCCAAGCCGTTTGATCGTTCGGCTCAGCCAACTCACTGCACCACTGGCGGCGCGAGTGAGACTCGGTGATGCACGAGCCACACGCGGGCCGCCAAGCACATGTGCGCAATCGCTGGATGGCGACTTGAGTTAAGAGGGATGGTCCCGGTAGTAGTCTGCCTTGCGCTGATAGCGCCCCGGAAACTGGCACTGGCCGCCAGTGAGCACCAGCACGCTGCCGTCAAACGCCTCGCCGCAGACGGTAGTCATCCCCGCCTCATGGACGAAGCGGACGGATTGCCCGTCGAGCGCCCAGGTGCCGCGCTGGATGTTCCGACCGTTGCAGTTCTGGATGAAGCTCTGGTCGGCGTGCAGGCCAAGGGCACAAGCCTGGGTCTTCGTATTTGTCTCCATCCGCCATTCATCGACGAGCTGCGCGCTCCCGCCAGAGCAGGCCGCCAGTGACAAAGCCGCCCCGGCGAGGGCAAGGCGGCAGGCTTTCGCGAGGCCGGGTCGTGTGACAGCGGCGGCTACCATTTGGTGTAGCTCCCGGACAGGTAGCAGTTGCCCGTCAAATCCAGCTTGTCGCCCTCGCGTTTGATGGCGCAGGTTTCGGCTTTGCCGGACTCGTCGTGCGTGAGGTGGAGGGTGGCGCCCTCGACCTTCCAGGTGCCCCGACGCACGTCACCGCCGTTGCAGTTGATGGCCCACTGGGCGTTGGTGTTGAAGATGGAGAGCAGGCAGCCGCCCATACTCCAGTCGGCCACGATGTCGGGCGCTGCCTGACAGCCCCCCATGGTCGTTGCCGCGAGCCCTGCGAGCAGGATGGAGCGGAGCGCCGTCATGCTTTTGTGGATTTCTGGAAAGCCAGGAGGATGAGCCCGATAATGGGCAGCAGGCCGCACACGATGGCCCACAGGGCGACGTTAAGCCCCTTGGCGTTTGCCCAGAAGCCGCCAATGACGCCGAAAATCAACGGAATAACGAGAATGACCATGAACGCTCCTTGCAGGTCAGGCGACGAAAAACCTGCAACGAAATAGCCAATTCGGTCACACCCCCTCTCAGCTCTATTGCACGGCTGCTTGTCGACGATTCCGTGCCCGTGTATCGCTGTAGTTGAGACGCGCTAACGTACTGAATGTGGGCGCGTTCCTGCACGCTGCAACGCAATTGGCTATTTCGTTGCAGAAGAGCCGCACCACCGAAAAGACAAGGACCCACCACAAGCGCTTGAAGCAGCATCGCGTCCCCTCAAGCCGACCGTCCGATGTCGAAATGCGGCTCTACGACAGGGCTGGTCGGAGGCTTTACCTGAACCGGGCCGAGCGAAAACAGTTCGCCCGAAGCGCCCGCGCCGAGAGCCCGGCGATGTACCTCCTTTGCCTGACCCTGCTCTACACAGGCTGCCGCATCAGCGAGGCCCTCGCCTTGACGCCGCAGTCATTCCAGCGCTCGTCGCTCTCGCTTTCCTTGGTGACACTCAAGCGGCGACGCCCCGGCGTGGTCCGAGAAATTCCGGTGCCGCGCGACCTCTTCGCGGCCCTCGACCGCGTGCCCGAGGCGCCGACTTCCCGGCTGTTCCCCGTTCATCGGGCCACGGCGTGGCGGATGGTCAAGGCGGTGCTCGCGCGCGCCTCCATCTCGGGAGCGCAAGCCATGCCGAAGGGACTGCGGCACGGTTTCGGCGTGAACGCCATCCAGTGCGGGGTGCCGCTCAACCTGCTGGCCAGATGGATGGGCCACGCGAACATGAAGACAACGGCCATTTATGCTGATGCTACGGGGCCGGAGGAACGACAGATTGCGGCCCGGATGTGGTAGCCGGTGGGCAGGATAAGGCCATTGGGGGTTGCCCATCATCGCGGAGGTGTCGGGGGCCAACGGCAACCCGACCCAGGTTTGACCACAAGGCCTGCTCCGGAGTAGCGGAGGGTTGAGAAGTAGAAGCCCCGCTATAGCGGGGCTTCGTGCTTCACCGTTGGGGCAGGCGGCCGGCGCGCAGGCGCGCACGACCGTTCTCCACCCAAGTTCGGATCTGCTCGCGTAAGACCGTGCGCGCAGAGATCGGAGCCGCAAGCCCGACCCAATTGAGCGTGGTCGCGTCGGCGGGCGTGGCGATCCACATGCGGATCAGCGCCTGCCGGGTCGTCATGCACTGGTCATAGGTGAACCGGGCGGTAGAGGTCATGGATCCATCTCCAAGGGAAAAAGCGATTGAGCTGTTCCCTTATGAAGGAAGCCGGGACCGGAACTGACGCCTCCCACCGCGCCGAAGAAGGCGCGTCAGTCAGCAGCAGCTGTTAACCAGTAGAGAGCGTCATATGCGCATCGATGAGCATAAGATACATTGACATTTGTGACGGTTCTGCACATCCTTCGGTCGTGACCCTACCAACCCGCGAGGATGCGATGACCCACAAGATCATCCAACTGGCGGAACGGCTAAGGGCCAAGGTGACCCGGAAAGGCAAGGATCTCGTCCCGCGTCAGTCCGAGTTTGATTTTCCGGCTGTGTCCGATGAAGGAGCGGAAGACCCACAGCCCGGCAAAAAGCTGGATAATCGAGGAGATTTCGATATCACCGAGATTCCGGCACTAACAGTGTGGCAATACGTCGTGATCACGGTCATCGTGACCGTTGCAAGCGGACTAGCCGTCATTGTTATCGCAAAAGCCTTAGGCTTCTGACGCCCGCCCCGCCAAGCCAAGTGTTTCAGCCCCCTCCCCGCTCGGAGGGGGTTTTTCGTTGTGCTAGCGGGCATGCCGCCCGGCGAATTAAGGCGAACTTTCGACGGTTTTTGTTGCGCATCAGTGTATTTTATGCGCATATGAACTCACCGACGATACCGTTTGCCCTCTGAGGTGAAGCATCATGGAGCTTTTACATGCGGACACAATCACCGACGAGCAACCGTTCACGGAGGCTAAATCTCGGCCTCAGCGAACGGGATGCCATCCGACTGGCCGACCTAGGTGCTCTCACCAACGCCTCCTCGCAAACGGAGGTCATCAAAAGAGCCCTTCTCACCTACGAAGCGCTTGTTGAACGGCTGGCCGATGGCGCCGAATTCTTCGTGCAGGACGCCGAAGATGAGACACCGGTCCCGCTCAACCTGCTGATTGACGTTGAGCCGCGGCAAAGGCTGCCGCGTCTTGGCATTGTCGCCTCGAGCGAGCAAGCCGACCCCCCCGCCTCTGGTCAGAGGCGACAGGGTAGGAACGGGCGATAATCGTGAAACGAGAACAGGGCCTGCAGGGCCCTGTTTTGTTTTTTGGGGATTGGCGCGACCGGCGCCTCTTCCGCCAGGGATCGAAGCCGGATGGCGGAAACCCATAGGGGTTCCGTTCACAAGAGCCCGGCCCGCAGGGGGCGGCCACGTTTCCCCCTCCAGTGTCCCTGCCCCTTAACCTTCGCCCGTCACATCGCCATACCTGCAGCGCCGCGGAACGACGAACGGCACCGGCCGGCGCAGCCGGCCGCCGCCGTCACTCCCGACGCCATCGGGCTTTGCCCGATGATCGGACAACGGGGGTCGATCCCCCCGACCGTCCGATAAAATTTCCGTCGGGAGTGACGGCGGCTTCCAAACCCACAGCCGGCAATGGTTTGCACACCGGACCGACCACGTGCACCACGCGTGCCACCCGAAGGGACACGCGCCAATCTATCAACACTATCAGGGTCTTGCGGTTGACAGTTCATGCGGCTGGGGTACGCTTCCCTTGCTTGGCATGAGCCCAGCAATCCGAAAAACCGCAACCTTTTCAACGGAGCAAGACAGATGTCTTTCCACCGACGCGGCCTCACGGCCGAACGCGACCCGCATGACCTACGGCACCAGCGGGCGCCGCCCATTTGGGCCCACTGGAACAGCCACCCTACGGGGTGAATCCCGTCCGCCACGGCGGACGGGGATTTTTGACTGACTTTCCGGCCCTCCCCCGCATCCTGCGGACCGTCCTGCGCTAAGGCCAGACGGTGGCCATCAACACTCACCGATAACAAGAAAGCTCCCGCCATGAACGATCTGGCGATGGATCTCGTGCGGCTGTGCCTGCACAACCGCGATGGCTCGATGGCCACGCAAGCAAACCGGCGCCGCGGCCTCTCGGCTGCGGCCGCCGATCTCTATCAACTCGGCTTCCGGGTCCCGAAGGCCACCTCCCTCAAGCCCAAGCATGTCACGGCGCTCGTCGACTACTGGTACGGCCAGGGCATCACCACCGCCACGGTCAAGAACCGCGTCGGCTGGCTTAGGTGGTGGGCGGAGAAGGTTGACAAGTCCTCGATCATTCCGCGGGACAACCTCGAACTCGGTATTCGCAACCGCGAAGGCGACCAGCGCAACCGCGCGTGGTCCCTGCCTCCGAACTTTTCGTTGCCCGACGCGCGCATGGTGCTTTCGGTGCGGCTGATGCAAGCCTTTGGACTGCGGGTCGAAGAAGCGCTCAAATTCCGCCCGCGGCAGGCTGATGCGGGGTCCGTCATCCGCCTGCAAGGTTCATGGACGAAAGGTGGCCGCGCCCGCGAGATTCCGGTGCGCACCTTTGCGCAGCGTGCCCTGCTCGACGAGGCCAAGTACCTCGTGGGCGCGAACTCCATGATCCCGCCGGACGACACGTTCATCCGGCACCGGCGTCGCCTTGAGCACGAGACCCTGAAGCGCGGTTACACCAATCTGCATGGCCTGCGGCATCGCTATGCCCAGAACCGCTACCGCGATTTGACCGGCTGGGAATGCCCGAAGACAGGCGGTCCCGCCGCCGGCCAGCTCACTGAGGCGCAACGCACCGCCGACAAGGCGGCACGGGCCGCCATCGCTGAGGAACTTGGCCACGCCCGCGTCGCCATCACAGTCGTGTACCTCGGATGACGGCCATGGATGTCCGCAACGCCCAGGAAGCCCGCGACTTCGCCACCAACGTACGCGAGGACTATGCCAACGAACTGTACGACCTCCACGGCGTGGCGTTACGCATTCGCCGTGCCGCCCGCCTTGGCCACCTGTCGGTGCAAATCCATCAGGACCGGCCCATCGACCTCAGGAAGACGGGTGCCGCCGCCTACCTGATCGAAACCCTGTTGATGGCGGGCTACGAGGCCGAGTGGGTCGAGGTCCGCAAGCATGAACATGGCCCGCGCGGAGACCCGCCGCGTGAGTACCTCTACGAGGAGTTGCTTGTGCAGTGGCATGTGCGGCTGCACGCAGGCGACCAGGCCAAAACCTGACCTACCCCGCAAAGCCACCACCGGTGGCTTTGCCGCTCCGCTTTCCCAGGGCAAACAGTACCGCCAACGGGTGCGCGCGAGCCCACGTCCCGCTACGCTGCTTACATGGCTTTTGAACTGAAACGCGACGAACCGGCGCACTGCGTTGAGCAGATGACGGGCAAGAATCTGACCGGTAGGCTCGAAGTGAGCAAGGTTGCTCGTAGAGACTTCATGACCAGTTTTCCTCCCAGGTCAGAGATCACCGGCTTGGTGCCGGAATGTGGTGCGAGCCGTGTTGGCGGCTCAGTTTTTTGGGGTCGCTCGAGTCACGAACGACCAGATTGGTGCGGACAACTTCTTCGCCGGTTGTCAAACGCGCGCGTCCATTGACGGCATCGAGAAGGCGCGACGTGGCTCGAGCGCTCATCTCGAAGAGCGGGTTGTGGACTGTCGTCAGCCTCGGCTCGGTGAATTCCGCCGCGGTGAAGTCGTCGAAACCGACGATTGACACATCGCGCGGAATGGCCAGGCCACGCTGCTTCAGCATGCGCATCGCCCCAACGGCCATGGCATCCGACGACGCGAACAACGCATCGAAGGGAACGCCTCGTCCCAGCAGCTCGGCCGTGGATTCCCGGGCCGAGGGCTCGGTGAACGGCGCACGAACGACGAGGCGTTCATCGAGGACATGGCCGTGCGATAGCAACGCCGCACGGTAGGCCTCGAGGCGTTTTTCTGAGTCTGGAAAGTCGGGGGTACCGGCAATGATGGCGAACCTGCGTCGGCCTACCGCCCATAGGTGATCGACCGCCTCGTTGATGCCGGCCGCTTCGTCCGGCGCGATATCAGGGAGACCGTCGTTAAAGCCATAGTTGTTGAGGACGATGACCGGCAGACCGTCGGCGACGGCCTTGGAGAACATCGGGATCGACTGCTGCAAAGCGACGACCAGGAGCGCATCCATTGCGCCTCCGCGCAACTGATCCGCGAGACGCTCCGTCTCTTCAGGGGTTTCCGGAAAGGCGTGCAGCGTCAGGCTGAAATGCGTGGCCTGAAGGATGCCCATGGCGCCGCGCAACACCTCGATCATCCAGGGCGACGTATCAAATGGCGCGACCAAGGCGACGACATTGGCTCGCCCGCGGGCCAACTGCACGGCCCTTTCGCTGCGGACGTACCCCATCTCATCGATGACGCGCTTAACGCGAGCGGACGTTTCCGCATCGACGTCTGGCCGGTCGTTCAGAACCCTCGAGACCGTCGTTTTCGAGACCTGCGCTGCCGTTGCAATGTCCGCGATGTTGAGCCGCCGTGCCATGCTTCCCCTCAGAAACCGCTTCCGGAACCGGTTCCGGGATCGGTTTCAGTGTTACGCTCGCGATGCGGTGTGGGTCAACAGCCATCCGAGGTGGAGTGTTCGCTATTGCTGATCCCGGCCTGCATCTCGCATCCAGGAGCCGCGCCGTTGCCTGCAGCAGCCGTCGCTGGCAAAGTCGTCAGGCGGCCCGCTCGGTCGTTGGAAACACCACTCATGAACCCGCCAGTGACGACGCCTATCCCGGAATGGCAGTGGTGGCTGGAGCGTATCGCCAGTGCAGGACCAATCGTAACCGCGCTCATCGCAGCTGCCGGCTTTGTTCTTGCGGTTATGACGTACCGAAAGTGGCATCCGGAAGCGGTTGGCAAGCGCAAGATCGAGCTAGCCGAGGACATCCTCGCTGACTTCTACAAAGCTCGGGAGGTTATTCGTTCAGCTCGCTTCAACGTCGTCTTCGTCGGTGAGGAGAGCGAGCGTAAGCCTGAAGCTGCCGAGACCCCTGGGCAGAAGAAGGCGCGTGACGGGTTCTACCGCGTGTTCGAGCGCCTACAGAAAGAGCGACAACTCTTCGCGGAGCTCCATGCTCGTCGCTACCGCGCAATGGCCTATTTCGGTAAAGAAGCTGAAGCTCTGTTCGACGACTTTCGGCGCCTGCAAGTTGAGCTGACGACGTCGGCAAGCATGCTTATCCAGTATTGGAACGAGGACCCTGCACAACGTCCCGCAGGCTGGGCTGAGTGGGAAAAGATAACCGGCGAACTCTACGATCCGTTTGGCGGCGACGAGTTCTCGGGAAAGGTCGACGCTTTGATCGTGCGCGCCGAGGGCTTCTTCGGAACGTGGCTGATGCGAAAGACCGAAAAGCCCAAGGTCGCTGTCAGCGACCCCTGATCAGCTAGACCTTCAGGTTCTCTTCCCAGAATTGGAGGTCGTCAGTTTCCATTGACCCGCCAGCGGCCGTCCGCTCCCTCACGAGGTCTGCAGCCTCTTCACTGGCAAGGAACTGCTCAACATCCCGCACGGCGTTAGCGATACGCTGCATTTTTGGCGTACCCCACAGGTACTTATGCGGAACGTCGCGCTCCATCATCTTGTACTGCACAGCTGCCTCGGCATCGGACTTTTGGTCTCTGTCCATCCAGTCTACCGCTGCCGCCTTGTCGTAGAGATCGAGCAGCATGTTGCGATAAAACCAAATGCTGACCCGCGGTCGCGCTTCAGAGACGGCATTCATCAACTCGCTGAACTGCCGCCCCGCATCGACAGCTCCCTTGGGAGCCATGATAGCCTTGACGGCGGCGGGATCCTTTGCCGCCTTCAACTGGTCAATCGTTTCGTTGGCCTCTGCAAATTCCTCTTGGAGCTCGGCAAGCTCCTTCCTCGTTGCCTCTAGCTCCGCGTTCAATGCTTCCACTTCACTCGCGGGCACACTGGTCGCAGGCGCAAGGTTCTTCAAAAGTCTCGCGAGATCGGCCTTCCAGGCGGTGCGTTTCCTGTCCCAATCATGGTCGGTACGCGGTTCCAGAGTGATCCCGCTGTTCCTGATCATTTCTCGGAGGTCGATAAGTTTTGTATGATCGTCGAGGCTCCAGCCTTGCTTTAGGCCAAGGGTGCTGGAAATCACATCGAACTTGATCGGTGGGACAACGATCGGCAAGGCCTGGTGGGACTTCACCCACGTAGCGCCAAGTTCCATAAGGCAGAACCAGCTCTCGAGATACCGGGGCGTGATGAGCAATATCACCAGCTTCGGGCTTTGAATTTGGCTCTTCATGTACTCGTTGAAGTCGTAGCCAAGCGGGATGCCCTGCCCCGGAATGCTTGACACGAAAATCGACCTCGCAGGCACACCGATCGCTTCCTTTAGGAAGGTGACAAACTTGTCGGCGAGCGCCTTGTCGGCAACGGCGTGGCTGATGAAAATGTCGGTCATGAAAGCCCTCGAGTGGGACCGGCAGAATAGTGGTGCGGACGGCGGGAATCGAACCCGCACGGGCACTGCCCTACGGATTTTCGTACCACTTCGGCTTCCGCCGCCGTCCTGAAGGACGTTTGTGGTCTGGACTATCCCTTCACCGTAGCAGATGCCTTAGGTGCCGCCCGTCTAGTCTCTACACCTTCCGCCGGGAAGCGGCTTGGCTCGGGATTGGCCGGACGCAATGCCCTTGGCTTTCCCCGAATTTGAGCGGTTCTACGTCCGGGATTTCTCCCGGCGCACTCAATCGTCTAAGTCCGTTGCGTCTACCAATTTCGCCACGTCCGCACTGGGGGTGTTGTAGCAGAGCAAGCGCATGCGGCAACCACTCTGACGGCACTGCGAGCAGGTTTAGCCTGCCGCAGGTTCCGGTTGCTCCAGCGACGTCAGGTGCGCGTTGCGCTTGGCGAGTTCTTCCTGCTGCTTCTTGGTCAGTGGCTTCTTGCGCACGTTCACCGCAGCCGCGCTGATGTTGTTCTTGATGTGCGCAGCATAGAATTTCTCGATCATCTCCACACTGGTTCGGCAGTTTTTAGCGACCTGGTAGATGTCCGCCCCCTCCTCCAGCCTCATGCTGATGTAGGTGTGCCGGAGGCTGTAGGCGGACCGCCGATTGCCTTCGCGATCGAAGCGCATCTTGGTCTCATCGAGGATTGACACCATCAGTCCTGCCATGGATGTCGGGAAGAGGAGATCGGACGGCTGAGGGCGGTTCCGCTCAACCATCCGCTCAAAAGGGAACACTGCGTTCGCAGTGCTTTTGCAGTAGCCCACGCCGCGCTTGCCGCGCACAGCGATGATGAGGATCGTCTCCTGTGTCTCTTGGTCGATGGCAACTTCGATGTCGCGGTACTGGAGCCGCTTGGCCTCGTCGGGGCGGAGGCCCGTGTTGGTCATAATGAGGATGAAGTCGAGAAACTGCTCCGCATTGTACTGCCAGCGCTTGCCCTTGTGCTGCTTCGCCTTGTCACGGGCGGCTTCGTAAAGGGCTTTGTACTCTGGCTTTGAGAACCATCCCCGGTGGGAAATCTTCTCGGCCTTCTGATAGGGAGCCGTCATGTCAGGAAGTGAAGCGAGCAGGTTGTGACGGCTTGCGTACTTTAGAACTTGGCGCAGGACGACAATCTCTTGGTGCAAGGTCTGCTTGGCCGGCACTTTGGTCGTTCCCGGAGCCGGCGTCAGGCGCTGAACGCGGTACTCATGCACCTTTGCCGACGTCACCTCCGCGAGGGTCAAATCGCCGAAGAACGGCAACAGGTAGTTGGCGAGGCGCCGTGAGTTGCCGTCAACATAGATTGCGTTCCGGTTGCCGCCAGTGATGATGGCGTACTCTGCCTCCCACTTCTTTGCGGTATCGCGAAATGTGGGGCCGGTGGGAACGTTGAGGGTCCCTGCCCGCTGCTTGCCGCGGAGGGTCAGGTACCAGTCTGACGCGAACTCCTTAGCGAGGCGCAAGCTGTCGGTGCCGGTGCTGACGCGGTGGTTCTTCCCATCGACGAATGCGGAGCACTGCCAGTTGCCGTTTTCGGCTCGGCGATAGACATGGCACTTGCCGTCAAGAATGGTGTGTTTTTGCATTGGCATCGGATTTCTCGTCCTTTGCCCCAGCTTACTCCATCCAGATGTGTAAGCAATGTGTAAGTGTTTTGCTGCTCAAAATTGCAGCACGTTTCACTCTAAGTCGTTGATTTTATGGTGCCCATGGGTGGACTCGAACCGCCACTGGAAGGATTTTAAGTCCGGTATGTCTACCATTCCATCACGCCCGCGCGCTGACAGGGCTTCCCACAAACATGGCAAAAACTCAAACGCGAATAGGGAGATAAACCCTGACATGTCCTGTCAGGGGTATCGACTATGGTCCGTGTCAGTCAAACCAGGAGGCCCGCATGCAGTTCATCGACCGCTACCCCATCACCGTCACCGACCAGTTCGCCGCTTGCCGCGATTTCTGGGCCAGGCACCTGAGCTTCTCAGTCGTGTTCGAGAACGAGTGGTTCGTCTACATGCAGGCCGATGGCGCCAGCATTGCCTTCATGTCGCCTGCCCACCCCTCCTATCCCCCGGGCCCCGAAGCCTATGCGGCGGGAACCAGCATGGAGCTCGAGGTGAAGGACGCCGCCGCGGCGCTCGAGGAGGTACGTGCCACCGGCAAGGAACCCGACTATCCGCTGACCGACGAACCCTTCGGACAGCGCCGCTTCAGCCTGAAGGACCCGTCGGGCCTGTGGATCAACGTGGTGCAGCAGCTCTAGGCACGAGCGGCTAAATCCGCCAGTTCCACAACTCATCGAGCGGCGTGTGTGCAATGGTGCCGTCGACAACGTCTTCGAAACTGACCTCCCTGCTCCAGACGCGGAACCGGTAGGTGGTTTCGGCAGGCTTGTAGTCGACGGTTGACTCGAGGTCGTCAAGCAACTCGGTGTAGGTCTCACCTTCGCGGCTGCTGGTAAGAATAACAACTCGATCCGCCACTACCGCATCGACGATCTGCATCGCCTCTTCCGCGGTCGGATGGAAGTGCCAGCTGCTCCCCTCAAAACCCAGAGAGATCAGCGGCTTTCCGTTCTCGACTGTGCGCTGAACACGCAGAGTCAGCGCGCCATCCACACTGACGCGACGATAGAGAACCTCCGCGTCTTGCATCGTCAGTCCGTGGCGCCGGAGATCGGCGGCACGTAGGCCACATCGAGGTCCCACGGGAAGAAGATCCAGGTATCCTGGCTGACTTCGGTGATGAAGGTGTCGACCATTTCGCGGCCCTTCGGCTTGGCATAGACCGTGGCGAAATGCGCGCCGGGGAGCATGTCGCGCACCACCCGCGCCGTCGCCCCGGTATCGACCAGGTCGTCGACGATCAGGATCTTGCCGCCATTGCGGGCCTTTTCGAGCAGTTCCGGCGCGATCGGCTTCAGCACCTTGATGCCGCTCTGGTTCTGATGATCATAGCTCTTCACGGCGACGCTCTCGACCACGCGGATATTGAGTTCGCGCGCCACGATGGCCGCCGGCACCAGCCCGCCGCGGGTGATCGCCACCAGTGCGTCGAACGGGCCGAGCGCCTGCAGCCGCCAGGCCAGCGCCCGGCTGTCGCGGTGGAACTGGTCCCAGGTGACTGGGAAGGATTTCTGCTGGGTCTGGTTCATTGCTTCTCCTGGGCGGCCCGGCCGCCTCGATCTCAAACAGGGGCCAACGGCCCGAAAACTCAGTAGGCCTCGACGTCCGGCGACAACCCGGCAGCGCGGTGCGCTTCGGCAACCATCGCGCGAACCCGCTCCGCCGCCGCGGCAAGCCGCGCCTCGTCGGACGAGCGCAGCACCAGCTCGGTCATCACGAATGTCTGTCCCATCTGCGGATAGCTGCCCATCTTCACGTCGGAGAATTCCAGCTGGATCTGGCCGAGCGGACCGCCAATGGTGCCCTCGCCCACCCGACAGCGGATGGTGATCGACTTGATCCTGTCTCCGCCACGCAGCGTCGGCCTGATCGCCTCGAGCATGGCCAGCATGATTTTGGGCACGCCCGCCATGACGTGGACATTGCCGATGCGAAAGCCCGGCGCGGCGCTCACCGAGTTGGCGATCAGCGACGCGCCCTCGGGGATGCGCGCCATGCGCAGCCGGGCCTCGTTGACCTCGGTGCCGCTCTGCTTCCAGCGTTCTTCCATCATGGCGCGGGCCTCGGCATTGATCGGCAGCGCCACGCCGAACGCCTTGGCGATGGCGTCCGCGGTGATGTCGTCATGCGTCGGGCCGATGCCGCCGGTGGTGAAAACATAGGTGTAGCGGGCCCGCACCGCGTTCACCGCGGCGACGATATCGTCCTCGACGTCGGAGACGACCCGCACCTCCCTCAGCTCGATCCCTAGCTCGGTGCAGAAGTCGGCCGTCGCACCGATATTCACATCCTTGGTCCGGCCGGACAGGATTTCATCGCCGATGACGACGAGAGCGGCGGTAACGGCTTCGGGCGATGGCATGGCGGCCCCGGATTTGCGAGGCACAATGCATTGCCTCACCAAAGCCCGAAAGGTCAAGCAATCCGGCGGCTCATCGGGTCCGGTTGCCCACAATATTGCCGCGGAGCCGGCAGCGCCAACACACTTCCAATCCTGAACCCGAACGCCTACTTTCGTTTCGAACGGAGCCGCCATGATCACCTACGTCGAAGCCGAAACCAAAAGCCGCCGCACCTCGGGCGTGATCCCGCTGCACGGCGAAGCCGGCTTCAACGGCATGCGCAAGGCCGGTCGCCTCACCGCCGAAGCCCTCGACCTGCTGGTCGATGCGGTGAAGCCTGGCGTCACCACTGCAGCGCTCGATCGGCTGGCCTACGAGTTCGCCCGCGACCATGACGCCATCCCGGCGACGCTGTTCTACAAGGGCTACCGCCACTCGATCTGCACCTCGATCAATCACGTCGTCTGCCACGGCATCCCCGAGGAGCGGCCGCTGCGCGAAGGCGACATCGTCAACATCGACCTGACGCTGATCGTCGACGGTTGGTACGGCGACAGCTCCCGCATGTACCCGGTCGGCGAGATCAGCCGGAAAGCCGAGCGCCTGATCGACGTCACCTATGCCAGTCTCGCCGCCGGCATTGCCGCGGCCCGGGCCGGCGCCACCACCGGCGATATCGGCGCCGCCATCCAGTCGCTGGCCGAGGCCGAGCGGATGAGCGTGGTGCGCGATTTCGTCGGGCATGGCGTTGGGCAGCTCTTCCACGATGAGCCCAACATCATGCATTTCGGCGTTCCGGGCACCGGCGTGCCGCTGAAGCCGGGCATGATCTTCACCATCGAACCGATGATCAACCTGGGCCGTCCGCACGTCAAAATCCTCGCCGACGGCTGGACCGCGGTGACGCGCGATCGCACCCTCTCGGCTCAGGCCGAGCACTCGATCGGCATCACCGAAACCGGTGTCGAGATCTTCACGCTCTCGCCGCGGGGGCTGTTCAACCCGCTCGATGCTCGTCGCTAGACGATGAGCGACGCGGAGAAGCCATCGCCGGACGGACTCGGCGAGGCCCCTGCTCCGCACTATCTCGGGCATCGGGAGCGCGCGCGGCAGCGGTTTCTCCAGCTTGGCGAACAGCACATCGAGGATTACGAGCTGCTGGAGCTGATCCTGCAGATCGTCATCCCCCGCAAGGATACCAAGCCGCTCGCCAAGCAACTGATCCGGACCTTCGGTTCGTTCTCCGGCGTGTTCTCGGCGAGCCCGCAGCAGCTCGACGAGATCAAGGGCCTCGGGCTGATCTCGGCCACCAACCTCAAGGTCATCCAGGCCGCCGCCCAGCGTTTCGCCCGCGACCGCATGACGCCGGACCTGCCGGTCCTCGGTTCATGGACCGCCCTGATCGATTACTGCCGCGCCCAGATGGCGTTCAATGACGTCGAGCAGTTCCGCATCCTGTTCCTCGACAAGAAGAACCGGCTGATCGCCGACGAAGTGCAGCAGACCGGCACCGTCGACCACACGCCGGTCTATCCGCGTGAGGTGATCAAACGCACGCTGGAGCTGTCGGCGACCGCGCTGATCCTCGTGCACAACCACCCCTCGGGCGATCCGACGCCGTCAGCGGCGGATGTTGAGATGACCCGCCGGATCAACGACGTCGCTCGACCGCTGGGGATCACCGTGCATGACCACATCATCATCGGGAAGTCAGGGCATTCGTCGATGAAGGGGTTGAAGCTGATCTAGTCGCGGCCCCGGTAGTAGATATCGAGATCGATCCGAAGCCCCCGCCGCGCCAGACGCTCAAGAGTTGGCGCTTCAAGCCCGATGCCCTCGTTTCCGCCATTGAGAAAGAGCCCGATGAAGAGCTCTCCATCGTATTGCTGAGCAAGCTCTCGCCAGATCACCAGGTCCGAAGCCAGGCTGTCGAGAAGCTTGCAGATCTGGCTGTCGAGATCGCCGGGCCTTTCCCTCGGCCCTCTGAACGAACATAGCCCTGTTCGGCCGATGCCTCTGCCTCGGCCCATCGGCTCGCCCTTGCGGTAGGCTATCTCAGGCTGCCCACCCAAGGCTGCGACGATCTGCGCTGGGTCGAGGTCATCGCCTGAAAAGCGCAGACTGACGGCAGTCTCACTGACCGTGCTCATCGCCTTCGGTCCTTGGCGTCTCACCCTTCGCCCGCAGCATCCGCCCGCGCACCGCCTTCACCGCGCTCATCACCGCCTTGTTCGCCTTGAGCTTCTGCCGCAGCACCTGCCAGCCGAAGTGGCCTTTGGCCGCCATGGTGCCCAACGTGGTCAGCGGCACATAGTGCTGGCGCACCGGCAGCTTGAGGTTGCACCAGTGGCGCTTCTCGTCGGTGAAGCCGGCGCCCATGTCGAAGACGCGATAGCCCGCATCGAACACCGTCTGCATCACCCGCAACAGGCACTGCTTGCCAGGCGAGCCGGTCTGGATCGTCGCGTCGTCGCTCATCGAGGAGATGAGGCAGAACAGCCGCCCGCCATGCGCGATGTTGTAGCGAACGGCGACGATCTCGCCGTCGAGCCGCAGCACCTGCAGCCGCACATCCAGGCCGCCGGTCGGCGACAGCGTCGCGTCGTAGAACGCCCTGACGCCCGGCTCGGCAAACGGATCCGGCACGCCCATGGCCAGGAACCGCGCGGCGCGCTGGCGGAACATCAGCTCGAGGATCGGCATCGCCTCCGGTCCACCGCGCACCTCCTCGAAACTCACCTGCCCCAGCGCCTCGAGCCGTTCGCCCTGCTGGCGATCGTGCTTGCGGCGCGATTTCGAGCGCTGCGTGGTGTTTGCCTCTTCCCAGCTCGCGAATTGCGCTCGGTAGAGCGTCTCCGCCTCGATCGATTGTCCGAGCTCAGCGAAAATATCGACCCCCGCGACGAACAGCTGCGGCACCGACTTCAGGTAAATGAGGTCAGCCCCCTCCAGCTTTTCGAGCATTGCCGACCACAGCGCCGCCCGCTCCACCGAGCCGAGCATCGCCAGCCGCTCCGCATCGACCAGCGGTGCGTTGCAGCCGACATGCGGGCCGGGAAACCATGACAGCAGCCGCACGCCCTTGACGCGTCGCCGCCACAGCGCCAACAGCGCCACCGGCTCCCCGTCGAACGCGGCGGTCAGGTAGAGCTGGTCGTCCTCGGCGATTTCCATCGCCTCCACCCAGGTACGGGTAAAGGCAGCGCTCTGGCCCGGCGACTCGATCTCGGCCGCTTCCAGTGCTGCCCAGCTCGCCGCGACGTCCTCGATCCGGTGCGTCACCGTCACAGTCGCCACCGGCACCACGGTCAGCCGCTGCCGCTGTTGCCGCGGCGGCGGGGTATCCTCTGCATAGGCTTCGAGAGCCATCGCCCATTCCTCGTCCAAGGTTGGGGCGACTATCGTGAGCCGAGGTGAATCGGCTGTTGACGCATCCGTGATCGATCGCCGCGACGGTCGATTTCGGCGGCGACGGTTAAGCCGCCCTTACCCGAACTGTTGCAGAATCGGGAAGGTCTCGAGGAACCAGAACGAGATGCGGGTGAACTGCCCGGTGAGGAACAGCAGCCCTGTGACCACCAGCAACCCGCCCATCACCTTCTCGACCATGCCAAGATGCTTCTTGAAGCCGGAAAAGAAGGTCAGGAACGGTCCGATGGCGATGCCGGCCAGCAGGAACGGCACACCCAGCCCGAGCGAATAGAGCCCGAGCAGCGCCGCACCATCGAGCGCCGTTTCCTTGGTCGAGGCCACCGCCAGGATCGCCGCCAGCACCGGCCCGATGCATGGCGTCCAGCCGACCGCGAAGGCCAGCCCGAGCAGGAACCCGCCCACCGGTCCGCTCGCCACGCCCGGCCCATTGTGCCGTAGCTGCCGATCGAGGAAGGCGATCCGATAGACGCCGAGGAAGTGCAGCCCCATTGCGATGATGAACAGCCCGGCGATCGGCGTGATGATCGGCAGTGCCTGTCGGAACGCCTGGCCGAACGCCGTCGCCGTGGCGCCGAACAGGATGAAGACGATCGAGAAGCCCGCGATGAAGAACAGCGAGGTGAAGACGCTCTTCCGCCAGATCACCCCGGCGGTGGCGCCATCGTCGCGCAACTGGTCGAAGCTCGCCCCGCTCATATAGGTGAGGTAGGGCGGCACCAGCGGCAGCACGCAGGGGCTCAGAAAGCTCAGCACCCCTGCCCCGAACACCAGCCAGAACGAAAACCCGTCCATCATGCCTCCGACAAATCGCGCGAAGTCATAGCCGGTTCGGGGCCGAAGGCAATGCGGCGGGCCGCCGCTCGCTCCGTTGTGAAGGCGTCTGGCCGGACGGGCCGAAGTAACGTAGCACTCTGCCTTCCCCGGTCAGCCAGCGAGTACCGATGTCGCCAGTCGTTCGCCTTGAACCGATCACGCCGGCCAATCGCGCCCAGCTTGTCGCCCTCTCGGTCGCCGCGGAGCAACGGGATTTCGTCGCGACCAATGCCGACTCCCTGTGCGAAGCAGACGGGAACCGGGCCTGCTTCCCCTTTGCCATTGCCGTCGATGGCAGCGTCGTGGGTTTCGCGATGTATGCGCTCGACCCCGACGACGGCAATTACTGGATCTATCGGCTGATGATCGACCAGCGGCACCAGCATCGTGGCATCGGGCGTGCTGCACTGGCAGAGCTTATCGCGCTCATGTCCGCCCTGCCGAACTGCCCGCGCATCGTCCTCGGGGTCGAACCAGGCAATAGTGCGGCCCGCGCCCTCTACGAGTCAGCCGGCTTCGTCGCCACCGGTGAGGTCATCGGCGGCGAAGCGGTGATGTGCCTCACCTGCTGAGCCGGCGGAACCCGGGCCCTGTCTTTCGCGAGGGATGACATCGGGGTTGGGGCGGGGTAAGCAGCCCATATATGTCAGCCCCTACTGACCGAGGCCCCATGTCCCGCCCGATCCGCATTGCGCCTTCCATTCTGTCCGCCGATTTCACCCGTTTGGGCGACGAGATCCGCGCCGTCGATGCAGGTGGCGCCGACTACATTCATGTCGATGTGATGGACGGTCATTTCGTCCCCAACATCACCATCGGCCCGCTGATCGTTTCGGCCATCCGCCCGCTCACCAAAAAGATCATCGACGTCCACCTGATGATCGCTCCGGCAGACCCGTATCTGGGCGCGTTTGCCAAGGCCGGCGCCGACTCGATCACCGTGCATGCCGAGGCCGGCCCGCACTTGCATCGCTCGCTGCAGGCCATCCGGACCGAAGGCAAGCGCGCCGGCGTCGCCATCAATCCGGCGACCCCCGTTTCTGCCATCGAGCACGTCATCGGCGATGTGGACCTGGTGCTGGTGATGAGCGTCAACCCCGGCTTCGGCGGCCAGAGCTTCATCCCCGAGAGTCTGAACAAGATCCGCCAGGTGCGCGCCCTGATCGGCAGCCGGCCGATCGACCTCGAGGTCGATGGCGGCGTATCCGAGCACAATGCCAAGGCGCTCGCCGATGCCGGTGCCGACCTCTATGTCGCCGGCACGTCGGTATTTTCCGGCAACGACCCCAAGACCTATGCCAGCCGCATCGCGGCCATCCGCAACGCCGCGACCGCCGTTACCGCGTAACGCATCGGTTACGCGAACAAAGAGCCATAAGCCAATGATTCCGCGCTACTCCCGCCCCGAAATGGTCGCCATCTGGTCGCCCGAGACCCGCTTCAAGATCTGGTTCGAGATCGAGGCGCACGCGACGACCCGGCTGGCTGAACTCGGCGTGGTGCCGAAAGAAGCCGCCGAAACGATCTGGGCCAAGGGCGGCAATGCCACCTTCGATGTCGAGCGCATCGACGAGATCGAGCGCACCACCAAGCACGACGTCATCGCCTTTCTGACGCACGTCTCGGAGATCGTCGGCCCCGAGGCGCGGTTCCTGCACCAGGGGATGACCTCGTCGGACGTGCTCGATACCTGCCTCGCGGTGCAGTTGGCTCGCGCCTCCGACATCCTGCTCGGCGACATCGACCGCCTGCTGGCAGCGATCAGGAAGCGCGCCAAGGAACACAAGTACTCGATCACCATCGGCCGCAGCCACGGCATCCACGCCGAGCCGACCACCTTCGGCATCAAGCTGGCCGAAGCCTACGCCGAGTTTGCCCGCAACCGCGCCCGGCTCGTCGCGGCCCGGGAGGAGATCGCCACGGCCGCCATTTCCGGCGCCATCGGCACCTTCGCCAACATCGATCCGCAGGTCGAAGCCTATGTCGCCGAAAAGCTGGGGCTGAAGCCGGAGCCGATCTCCACGCAGGTGATCCCGAGGGATCGCCACGCCATGTTCTTTGCCACGCTCGGGGTCATTGCCTCCTCGATCGAGCGCATCGCCACCGAGATCCGCCACCTGCAGCGCACCGAGGTTCTCGAAGCCGAGGAGTTCTTCTCCCCCGGCCAGAAGGGCTCCTCGGCCATGCCGCACAAGCGCAATCCGGTGCTGAGCGAGAACCTCACCGGCCTCGCCCGTCTCGTCCGCGGCATGGTCACCCCGGCGCTGGAGAACGTCGCGCTGTGGCACGAGCGCGATATCTCGCATTCCTCGGTCGAACGGATGATCGGCCCCGATGCCACGGTGACGCTCGATTTCGCGCTGAACCGCCTCGTCGGCCTGATCGACAATCTGCTCGTCTACCCCGAAAACATGAAGCGCAATCTCGACCTGCTCGGCGGGCTGCACAACAGCCAGCGCGTGCTGCTGGCGCTGACCCAGGCCGGCCTCAGCCGCGAGGACTCCTATGCCGCGGTGCAGCGCAACGCCATGCAGGTCTGGCAGGCCCGCGGCGATCGCGCCGGGCTGTTTGCCCAGCTGCTGAAGGCAGATCCCGAAGTCTCTGCCAGGCTGAGTGCCTCGGAGATCGACGCCATGTTCGACGATTTCTATCATCTGAAGCATGTCGACGCCTTGTTCGAGCGCGTCTTCGGACCCGAAGTATGAGGATCGCCGACGCCGACATCCTGATCCTGCCGGGGCTCGGCAATTCCGGCGCCGGGCACTGGCAGCGCCGGTGGGCCGAGCGTTTTTCCACCGGCCGGATCGTCGAGCAGGACGAATGGGACGATCCGGACCTGCGTGACTGGACCGCCGCGATCGTCGAGGCCGTCGAAGCCGCAGAGCGTCCCGTGGTGCTGATTGCCCACTCGCTGGCGGTTTCGGCGCTGGTCCATGCCGCGCCGCGCTTTCCCGCCGGCAAGGTGAAGGGGGCCCTCCTCGTCTCGCCCCCCGATCACGAGGGTTCCAGCTTCCCGCGCGAAGGCCGCAGCTTCGACAACGTGCCGACCGACCCGCTGCCATTCCCCTCGCTGCTGGTGGTCTCGACCAATGACAGCTACGTCACTCCCAACCGCGCCGCCGACATGGCGACCGCCTGGGGCTCGGAGCTGCACTTCGCCGGCGAAGCCGGCCACATCAACCTGGCGTCGGGCCACGGCCCCTGGCCCGAAGGCCTGCTGATGTTCACCCGCCTGATGCAGCGGATCTGAGCTACATCGCCGAGAACTGCGCCACCACCTTGCCGGCCTCGTCGCTGAGGAACAGCTTTCGCTGCTCGGCATCGATCCGGAAGGTCCGCGCAGCGCCCAGGGCAGCGTGGAATTTCTGCTCCTGGTTCATCGCGGCTTCGGCGCAGGCCATCATGGTCGAGGCGAGATTGCCGAAACTGATCTTGTCGCCATCGATCTTGGCGCTGCCGCCGAAGCGGTTGCAGCCGCCATTGCCGGAAACCTTGCCATCCGCGGCAATCTCCAGGGTCGTCTGCAGGTTGTCGATGACGCCGCCTCCGTCGATATCCTCGGCCAGCCACGCGCCGGTCAGAGGCAACGTCGTGGCCGCATCCGAGGCGACACGGTGTACCAGCAGTTCGACGCCGCTGGCCGCGGGGTCGAAGCTATGTCGTTCGGTGGTGGTGAACATCAGCTGGTCGGCAGCGGTGATGCTGGCCCGCCACGCATAGGTATGCCCGGCTTCCAGTTGCCCCGGATCATAGTCGATGCTGAAGGCAGTGGGGCTGGTGTGGGCCGGCACGCTGGTTTCGGCAATGACCCTGGCCGGAGCATCGGCCAGCGACACGTCCTCGAGCCGTACAGTGGCGACTGCGCCCTCGGGCAGCAGCATGCGCTCTCGATAGACCACGTTGCCGGTGATCGTGGTGCCATCGGCGAGGGCAACGCCCGCCACGGAAGCGAGCATGGCGCCGGCGATCAGCGCCATCGCGGGTCGGCGGCCGATAAGCAGGGGTCTTGCCATCTTGATCCTCCAGGCGGGAGGCCAAGACGAAACGCCTCGCGCCCATCGGGCGCAAGGCAAATCATGATGATGGTTTCGGTTGGCTTACCGGGAGGGCCTCAGCCCTCGTTCAGCACCTGGTCGCGCGCCACCCCGACCAGTTCGGCCATTTTCTGCCGAATCATGTCGTCGGACACCGAGGCGCCCTTGGCCTTGAGATCACCCGAGATCTTGCGGAACACGTCCTCGTCGCCGGCTTCCTCGAAGTCGGCAGCCACCACCTCGGCGGCATATTGCCGGGCATGCTCGTCGCTCAGGCCCATATGCTCGGCGGCCCACAGCCCCAGCAGCTTGTTGCGGCGGGCTTCCGCCCGGAAGCGCAGCTCCGAGTCGTGAGCGAACTTGGCTTCCTGGCCCTTCTGGCGATCGTCGAATCCCGACATCTATGCTCTCCGCATTTCTACCCGCAATTCGGGCGCCCTCGATGGGTCTCGACATAAGCTGGACCGGCCCCCAAATCAACGGGTGGGGGTCGCGGCATTTGGTCAATCCGATCAATGCCCCCTGCTGGTTTGCCCATGCGGCCCGCGCCTGAAACGTGCCTGGCGAGGCCGCCCCAAGCGCGTGGCAGCGCTGTCCGCGGCGGTTCGTCCGCCGGTGAAAGAGCTTGCATTAGGCTGGCATTCTGGCGCATGAACGCCCCAATTTCCCACATTGTCCGAGAGGCAGGGCTCATATGAACCGTCGCCGCAAGATCTATGACGGCAAGGCCAAGACGCTTTTCGAGGGGCCGGAGCCCGGGACGCTGATCCAGTACTTCAAGGATGACGCGACCGCCGGCAACGGCGCCAGACACGAGATCATCGACGGCAAGGGTGTCCTGAACAACCGGATCTCGGAGTACATTTTCAGCAAGCTCAACGGGCTGGGCATTCCGACCCACTTCATCCGCCGCCTCAACATGCGTGAGCAGCTGATCAAGGAAGTCGAGATCATCCCGCTCGAGGTGGTGGTGCGTAACGTCGCTGCCGGCTCGCTGACCAAGCGGCTCGGGCTCGAACCCGGCACCCAGCTGCCCCGCTCGATCATCGAGTTCTACTACAAGGATGACGCGCTCAACGACCCGATGGTGTCGGAAGAGCACATCACCGCCTTCGGCTGGGCGACCCCGCAGGAACTCGACGACATCATGGCGCTGGCCATCCGCGTCAACGACTTCCTGACCGGTCTGTTCATGGGTGTCGGCATCCAGCTCGTCGACTTCAAGATCGAGTGCGGACGCCTCTATGACGGCGACCTCATGCGCATCGTCTTGGCCGATGAGATCAGCCCCGACAATTGCCGGCTGTGGGACATCAAGACCCGCAACAAGCTCGACAAGGATCGCTTCCGCGAAAACCTCGGCGGGCTGGTCGACGCCTATCGCGAAGTGGCGCAGCGGCTCGGCATTCTTGTGGAAACCGACAACGCGTTGACCACCGGCCCGCGACTCGTGCAATAGCCGCCCGGAGTGGGCCCAGACAAGACGGCGACGCCGTTCGGTTCGGGCCCATGACCACTGCAGCAGCAGGGCGCCGCCCTGCCCTTTCTCGGGAATTTTCGATGAAAGCCCGCGTCACCGTCACGCTCAAATCCGGCGTCCTCGACCCTCAGGGTCAGGCCATCCAGGGTTCGCTGAAAAGCCTCGGCTTCAGCGGGGTCGGTGCCATCAGGCAGGGAAAAGTGTTCGACGTCGAGCTGGGTGAATCCGATTTGTCACAGGCCGAGGCTAATGTCCGGGCGATGTGCGAGAAGCTCTTGGCGAACACCGTCATCGAAAACTACACGATAGAAATCACGCCTTAAGATTCACCGCTTATGGTGCTGGCCGCTCGCGTAACCAGAGCCAGTACCAGTAAAGACCGCCCCGATGCTCAAGACGTTCTCCCTGTCGATTGCCTTCTTCCTCGCGCTCGGCCTGCTTTTCGCCGCCTACGCGTCGGTTCCTGTCTGAGGCATATCGGCCTCGGCATTATTCGGTAGCGCCTTCGCCCTCTCGCAACGCGAGAGCGACGCGGGTTAGCCGCCGAAAATCCCGTCCCCATTAAGTCCGATCTCTGCGACCGCAGGGACCCATGTGGCCGTTCGCGCCAACCTGAGCGGACGCGAGCGGTAACTCCCCGCGGCGTTACCTGCGGTCATCGGGCCTAGACTTTGGTCGCGTGACGCGGAAGTCACAGCTCGGCCGCCGCCACCTTTCCGCCGTAGCGCGCTCATCGAATAGTCGCAGCCGGGCATCACAGCTGGCAATTAACCGTGCTGGTTCAGACTCCGTTCAGCCATCGAGGCGCATTGGAGCCATGCACGGGCCGTGACTATTCCGGTCCCGCGAACCGACCTAAAGACCGCCCTGACCCAAGCGCAAGCCGCGCTGCCGAACGATATAGAAAATGCTCAAGACCTTCTCGCTCTCTGCCCTGTTCTTCATGACCATCGGCCTCCTGCTCGCCACTCACCTGTCGCTGCCGTTCTGAGGCGCGACGGCCGGCTTGAAGCCGCGCCACGGCCCTGCGGCTCGATAAATCTTTAGTTATTAAGCACTTGGCTTAAGCCTAAGTGCAGGCATTGCACCCCAGATGTGGCCCGAGGCGCTAAAACGCGCGGGACGCGCTCCGGGAGCACCAGAAAAATGCCGACTGCAGCCAACCGCCTCGATTGGGTAGATGCCGCCAAAGGCCTCTCGATCATCCTCGTGGTGATGATGCACTCCGCCTATGGCGTCGGCGAAGACCTGAACGGCACCGGCATCCTCCACTACATCATCGGCTGGGCCACCCCGTTCCGCATGCCGGAGTTCTTCCTGATCTCCGGCCTGTTCCTCGGCGCCGTCATTGCCCGTCCGTGGGCCGCCTATGCCGACCGCCGCATCGTCCACTATCTCTACTTCTACGCGCTCTGGGCCGTGCTGCAGATCGTCTTCAAGGTCGGCCTGGGCACGGGCGACGTCGGCTCGGTCGTCAGCCAGACCCTCATGGCCATCGTCGAGCCTTACGGCGTGCTCTGGTTCATCTACATGCTGGCGGTCTATTCGCTGGTGACCAAGCTGCTCTTCACCTTCAGGGTGCCGCATTGGCTGGCGCTCGCCGCCGCGGCCGCCCTGCAGATCTTCCCGGTGCAGACCGGCATCGGCCTCGTCGACCACTTCGCCGCCTACTTCGTCTATTTTTACGCCGGCTATGCTTTCGCCCCTCTGGTGTTCCGCATTGTCGCGTCGGCCCAGGCCAACGTCGTGCCGGCCGCGCTGGCGCTTGTCGGCTATGCCGTCATCGAGGGCTACCTGGTGTTCGCCGGCGGCTCGGAACTGCACCCGCGCGGCATCACCATGGGCTATGCCGCCCTGCCCGTGCTGCACCTGGCGCTCGGCTTTATCGGCTCGCTCGCCGTCTGCCTCAGCGCCGCCCTGCTGATCCGGCTGCCATGGATGGGCTGGCTGCGCTGGTTGGGCGAACACTCCATCGTCGTCTACCTCAGCTTCTCGATCCCGATGGCCGCCAGCCGCACCCTGCTGCTGAAAACCGGGCTGATCACCGATGTCAGCACCGTCAGCGTCATCGTCATGGGCATCGCGCTGCTCTCGCCCCTGGTGCTTTACTGGCTGATCGAGAAGACCGGCTGGGGCAAGTTCCTGTTCGAGCGTCCGGCCTGGGCCCACATTCCCGGCACGCCGGGCAGCCGCGGCTACGCCAAGCCCGCCGCCGTGCAGCCGGCAGAGTAAGCCACAGCCGATCGGGCGGAACCGCGGTTCCGCCCTTGCTTTTGCCACCAAGACTCACCAAAGGATCGGCATCCCGCATCAGGAGCTGCTGCCGATGAAAGCCGCTGTCGTCGTGTTCCCCGGTCTCAACCGTGATCGCGACATGATCGCTGCCCTCACCAAGATCGGCGGCGAAGCGCCGGCCATCGTCTGGCACAAGGATGCGGAGATCCCCCAGGTCGATCTCATCGTCATCCCTGGCGGCTTCTCTTACGGCGATTACCTGCGCGTCGGCGCAATCGCCGCGCGCTCCCCGGCCATGGATACCATCCGCGAGCGCGCCGCAGCGGGCGTCAAGGTGATGGGCGTCTGCAACGGCTTCCAGATCCTGAGCGAGGCCGGGTTGGTTCCCGGTGTGCTGATGCGCAACGCCTCGCTGAAATTCGTCTGCCGCGAGGTCAAGCTCTCGGTCGAGAACGCAGCCACCGATTTTACCCGCGGCTATGCCCAGGGCCAGGTGATCCGTTGCCCAGTGGCGCACCATGACGGCAACTACTTTGCCGACGCCGAAACACTGGCAGCCGTCGAAGGCAACGGCCAGGTGGCGTTCCGCTACGCCGAAGGCACCAATCCGAACGGTTCGATCAACGATATCGCCGGCGTCTTCAACGCCAGCCGGAATGTCCTCGGCCTGATGCCGCACCCCGAGAACCTGATCGAAAGTGCCCATGGCGGCACCGACGGGCGCAACCTGTTCGCGTCCTTGCTGGCGGCCTGACGCACTTATCGTCGGGGTGGCGGATCGCTGCGTGGCGCTTTAGTCTCGGCGCATTGCAACGACTTTGCCGAGATTGCCAAATTGCGGATACTGCTCGCCTGCGCCGCGATCCTCGCGGGTGTGACCGGTCTTGCCCTCGACTGGTCGACCATCTTTCCATCGGTGATGACGGTGTCGGCGACCAACGCAGTGGCGCGTTCGTTCCCCGATGCGTTCATCTATTTCTGGACCTACTTCACCCATCTCACCAACCTGTGGCTGCTCGTGACCTACGCCTCGGTGCTCTCCGGCTGGCGCTGGCTCGGCTGGTTCCGCCGGCCGGTGATCATGGCCTCCGCGGCGGCCTTCATCACCCTCGTGATGCTCTATTATCACTTCATGCTGGCGCCGACCCTGAAGCTCGAGGGAGCGCTCGGTATCGCCACCGTCCTGCTCCACTACGTCGCGCCGATCCTTTATCTCGCCTGGTGGGCGCTGTTCGCGCCGCACGGCGCCCTGCGCTTCAGCCATCTCGGCCTGATGCTGCTGCCCGGCATCGGCTACGTCGCCTGGGTCCTGCTGCGTGGCGCCGTGGTCCACGAATATCCCTATGACATTCTCGATGCCGACAAGTTCGGCTATGGCGGGGGGGGCATCGGCGTCGCGGTGCTGCTGGTGGCGGGGGCCCCCTTCTCGCTTTTCCTCGTCCCCCCCGGCCAAAGGCGCGGCCCCCCCCCCCCCTCCCTTTGCCCGCCACCGGCGCCGGGCCTTACCCTCCCCTCCTGGCGGTAGACACGCGATGAGTCTGGGGCGGATCGTTGCCTGGGTGGGGTTGGTCATCGGCGTCGCCATTCTGCTGCTGCAGTTCTGGCTGGCCATCAGCCTGCGCCTCGGCACTGGCGACAACCTGCTCGGCGCGCTCTGGTACTTCTTCACCTTCTTCACCATCCTGACCAATGGCCTGGTGGTGCTGGTCTATCTCTCCGAACTCACCACGATGGGATGGCTCTCCTGGTGGCGGCATCCCACGACGCGCGCCATGGTCTGGGGTTCGATCACGGTGGTAGGCGTCTTCTACCACGTACTGCTGGCCGGCCTGTGGAGCCCGACCGGCTGGTCGTTGCTCGCCAACAACGTGCTGCATTACGTGGCGCCGACGCTCTACGTGGTTTGGTGGCTGGCATTCCAGCCGCATGGAACCCTGTCCTTCCGTGACCTGCCGGCCATGACCATCTACCCCTTCGCCTATCTGGCATGGGCCATGCTCCGCGGCGCCATCATCGGCGAGTATCCCTACCCGATCCTCGAGGCCAACACCCTCGGCTACGGCCAGGTGGCGATCAACTGCCTCATCATGGTGGTGCTCTTCGTCGCTGTCTTCGCGGTGGCAGTGGGCCTCGACAAGCTGCTAGGGCGCCGCGTCGCGCCCGAGATCTGAGGGCACCGGAGGGACAGATGAACTTGCGGACGATCTTGCTGTGGTTCGGTGCAATCGCCGGGCCGATCACCCTGCTCCTGCAGCTCTACCTGACACTGGTCGCCCGTCTCGCTGATGGCGACAGCGTGCTCGGCACGCTGTTCTACTTCGCCACCTTCTTCACGATCCTCACCAACGCCATGATGGCGCTCTGCTACGTGGCGGCCGTATCGGGCTGGACCTGGCTCGGCTGGTGGCGCACCTCGTTTGCCCGGGCACTGACCGCCGGCTCCATCGCCATGGTGTCGCTCTACTACATCTTCTTCCTGTCGGGCCTGACCGATCCGAGCGGATTGGGCGCCATCCTCAACATCTACATGCACTACCTGGCGCCCTGGCTGTTCGTGCTGTGGTGGATCCTGACGCCCGCGCACGGGACGCTTCGCTATGCCGACATGCCGCGCATGCTGGTCTATCCGCTCGTCTATCTGGTTGTGGTGATGATCCGCGGCGCCCTCGTCAACGAGTACCCCTACCCGCTCCTCCGCGCCAACGAGTTCGGCTATGTCCAGGTGGCCATCAACTGCGTCTTCATGCTGATCGGCTTCGTCGTCATCTACGCGCTGACCGTTCTCATCGACCGCTGGCTGGGCCGCCGCCAGCCATCCGCCGCCTGACGCCTTGTTTGTGACACGCGCACGATCCTAAGCTCGCGCTTTCATCGGGGCGGAAAGTCCATGGGTTTCGAGTGGTCGCAGGACGACATCAGCGTCGCTGACGGGTTCCTGCGCATAGCGCGTGAGCAGGTCGGCAAGGCAATTGCCGGCGCCGAGAACACCCAGGAGTCGCCCGAGCGGCGGGTGCACGAGGCCCGCCGGCGCTGCAAGAAGCTGCGCGCCCTGTTTCGCCTGGTCCGCCCCGACTTCGACGCCTACGACACCGAGAACGCTTTCGTGCGCGACGCCGCACGCGGCTTGGCGCAGGCGCGGGACATGCGAGTCGTACGCGGCACGCTGGTCGAACTGATGCAATGGGCCGACCGACCGATCGAACTCGATCTGGGTGGCGGGGCGGAAGTCGAAGTCGCCGGCCTTTCCCGCTTTGCCGAACAGATGCGCTCGCTCGAGCAGCGGAGCCAGGCCTGGCGGGTTGGTCGGATCGACATCGACACGCTCGCTGCCGGGCTGAAGCAGACCTATCGGCGTGGCCGTTGGACCAAACGGCTCGCCGAGAAGCATCGCACCGACGAGGCGTTCCACGAGTGGCGCAAATACGCCAAGTATCACTGGAACCAGTTGGGCCTGCTCGAGGACTGTGCCGGGGACATCCTGCCATCGGCCCACAAGAGTGCCGGCGACCTGGCAGAACTGCTCGGTCAGCACCACGACCTGGCCATACTCGACCAACTGCTCGCCACGACACCCGAGGCGCTGGGCGCCGCGGTCGACGTCGGCTTTGCGCGTGAGGCAGCGGCCCGCCGCCAGCGGGAACACGAAACGAGGATCGCCGCGCTCGGCGCGCAGGTCTTCGCCGAGACCCCCACGGCGCTGAAGGCCCGCTTCGTCGCCTATCTCGATGGCTGGGCGCAGCGACAGGCGGCCGAGTAGTGGCGATCGAGATCGAGCGAAAATTCCTTGTCGCCGGCGACGGCTGGCGCGGCCTCGTGCGGAGCAGCGAGGCGCTGCGGCAAGGCTACCTGACCACCGGCGGCAAGGGCGTGACGGTGCGGGTGCGCACCGTCGACGATGCGCGCGGCTTCATCACCATCAAGAGCGGCGGCTCGGCGCTGGCGCGCGCCGAGTTCGAGTACGAGGTACCGATTGCCGATGCACGGCAACTTCTAGCGCTGAGCCGCGGGGCGCAGATCGACAAGACCCGGCACAACCTTGATCTCGGCGGCGGCGACTGGGTGGTCGATGAGTTTCACGGGCGCCACGAGGGGCTGTGGATCGCCGAAGTCGAACTCGAAAGCCCGACCGGCAAGCTCGACCTGCCCGCCTGGCTCGGCGACGAAGTGACCGGCGACCCGCAATACTACAACTCCAGCCTCGCCATGCTGGTCGGCGGGGAAATCTAGGTCCTTTCCAGTGTCGCGGCTGGGGATCATCCGCTATAGCGGGCGGTAGCGGATCAAGGCCGGATTCTCATGACCTTCAATAATCACATCACCATCACGCCCGAGCTTGTTGCCGACCATGGGCTGAAGCTCGACGAGTACCAGAAGATCCTGCAGTTGATCGGCCGGGCGCCGACCTATACCGAACTGGGCATCTTCTCGGCGATGTGGAACGAGCACTGCTCCTACAAGAGCTCCAAAAGGTGGCTGCGCACCCTGCCCACCACCGGTGAGCGCGTCATCCAGGGCCCGGGCGAGAACGCCGGCGTCGTCGATATCGGTGATGGCCAGGCCGTCGTCTTCAAGATGGAGTCGCACAACCACCCCAGCTACATCGAGCCCTACCAGGGCGCGGCGACCGGCGTGGGCGGCATCCTGCGCGACGTCTTCACCATGGGCGCCCGCCCCGTCGCGGCGATGAACGCGCTGCGCTTCGGTGACCCCCGGCACGAAAAGACCAGGCACCTGGTCTCCGGCGTCGTCGCCGGCGTCGGTGGCTACGGCAACTCCTTCGGTGTTCCCACGGTGGGCGGCGAGGTCGAGTTCGACGAGCGCTACAACGGCAATATCCTGGTCAACGCCTTTGCCGCCGGCCTCGCCGACACCGACAAGATCTTCTACTCCAAGGCCGAAGGCGTGGGCCTGCCGGTCGTCTATCTGGGCGCCAAGACCGGCCGCGACGGCGTCGGCGGCGCCACCATGGCCTCCGCCGAGTTTGGCGATGACATCGAGGAAAAGCGCCCCACCGTGCAGGTCGGCGACCCGTTCACCGAGAAGCGCCTGCTCGAAGCCTGCCTCGAGCTGATGGCAACCGGAGCGGTGATCGCCATCCAGGATATGGGCGCTGCCGGCCTCACCTGCTCGGCCGTCGAGATGGGCGCCAAGGGCGACCTCGGCGTCGAGCTGAACCTCGACATGGTGCCGGTCCGCGAAGACGCCATGACGCCTTACGAGATGATGCTGTCGGAAAGCCAGGAGCGCATGCTCATGGTGCTGCATCCGGAAAAGGAGGCCGAGGCCCGCGCGGTGTTCGAGAAGTGGGAACTCGATTTCGCCACCGTCGGACACACCACCGACGACCTGCGCTTCCGCGTCATGTGGCAGGGCACCGAAGTTGCCAACCTGCCGATCAAGGAGTTGGGCGACGAAGCCCCGGAATACGATCGCCCCTGGGTCGCGCCGGTGCCACCCAAGCCGCTCGCCGCCGACGATATCCCGCAGATCGACATTGCCGATGCGCTGCTGAAGCTCGTCGGCTCGCCAGCGCTGTCCTCGCGCCGCTGGGTCTACGAGCAGTACGACACGCTGATCCAGGGCAACTCGCTGCAGCGGCCTGGCGGCGATGCCGGCGTGATCCGCGTCGATGGCCACCCGACCAAGGCGCTGGCTTTCACGTCCGATGTCACCCCGCGCTACTGCGAGGCCGACGCCTACGAGGGCGGCAAGCAGGCCGTCGCCGAATGCTGGCGTAACCTCACGGCTACCGGTGCCGACCCACTGGCCGCGACGGACAACCTCAACTTCGGCAATCCCGAGCGCCCCGAGATCATGGGCCAGCTGGTCCATGCGGTGAAGGGCATCGGCGACGCCTGCCGGGCGCTGGGCTTCCCGATCGTTTCTGGCAACGTGTCGCTCTACAACGAGACTAACGGCCGCGGCATCCTGCCGACCCCGACCATCGGCGGCGTCGGCCTGATCCCCGACTGGTCGAAAATGGCCCGCGCCGCCTTCGCCGCGGAAGGTGAAGCCATCCTGTTGTTCGGGGCGCCCGATTGGTGGGGCACCCACCTGGGCCAGTCGATCTACCTGCGTGAGCTGTTCAACCGCAAGGACGGCACGCCTCCGCCGGTTGACCTCGAGCACGAAAAGAAGGTCGGCGACCTCGTCCGCATCCTCATCCGCGACGGTGTCGCCACGGCCGTTCACGATCTCTCCGATGGCGGCCTCGCGATCGGCCTTGCCGAGATGGCCATGGCCTCCGGCATCGGCGCCACGGTCAACCAGCTCGATGGCGGCGACCCGCTGCCGCTGTTCTTTGGTGAGGACCAGGGCCGTTATCTCGTCACCATGACCCGGGCCAACCTCGATAAGTTCTACGCCGAGGTCTACCCCTATGCCGGCGTCTTCGCCCCGTGGATCGGCAATACCGGCGGCACCTCGCTTACTCTGGGCGAAGCCCGCCCGGTCTCGATCGCCGAGCTCAAGGCCGCGCACGAAGGCTGGTTCCCGGAGTTCATGGCCGGCGAGATCGCCGAGGTCTAGGCACCCCGACCGATTGCGCCCTGCAATGCCAAATTCGTGAGCGGATGTAACAATCCGCTCCGCCCGTGCGTATATAGAGCGCATCCCAAATATGGAGACCATCATGACGACCACTGAGCGGGCGGTTCTGGCTGGCGGGTGTTTCTGGGGCGCGCAGGAGCTGCTGCGCCACAAGGACGGGATTATCTCCACCCGTGTCGGCTACTCCGGCGACGACGGCTTCGCCAATGCCACCTATCGCAGCCACGGCGACCATGCGGAGGCGGTCGAGATCATCTTCGATCCGAGCCGCATCAGCTATCGCGACATCCTCGAGTTCTTCTTCCAGATCCACGATCCCTCGACCAGGAATCGGCAGGGCAACGACGTCGGCCGCGCCTATCGCTCCGCGATCTTTTTCGAGAACGCCGAACAGAAGGCGGTGGCCGAGGACACCATCAAGGACGTCGACGCATCCGGCCTCTGGCCCGGCAAGGTGGTGACCGAGCTGCAGCCGGTCGGGCCGTTCTGGCAGGCCGAGCCCGAGCATCAGGACTATCTGCAGCGCATCCCCAACGGTTACACCTGTCACTGGGTGCGGCCGAACTGGAAGCTGCCCAAGCGTCAGGCCGCTTGACCACGACCGGTAGTCACGGGCGCCGGGAAACCGGCGCCCGCTGCCGTTGAACACCCCCTGCGCGCGTGCCATATCTCAATGGGCTCAACCACCGGGAGACTTGCCATGGGCATGGCCGCAAACGAAATCGAACGCCGCATCCTCAAGGCGCTTCCCGACGCCATCGTGGAGATCCGCGATCTTGCCGGAGACGGCGACCATTACGCGGCAACCGTCACCTCGGAAGCCTTCCGCGGCAAGACCCGCGTCCAGCAGCACCAGATGGTCAACGCTGCCTTCGGAACCGACATGGGCACCGTGCTGCACTCCCTCGCGTTGCAGACCAAGGCGCCGGATTGAGGCCTCCCTTATCCTCCCCCGCGTGACGGGGGGGGGGGACCGGCGAAGCCGGTGGAGGGGGAAGTTAATCGTGCGGGCATCATCGAAAAGCTACAGCAGCGCCAAGCGCATGCGCCGCGAGATGCCCCTTCCCGAGGTCATTCACTGGCAGCTACTTAGAGGCGGCAAGGTCGACGGCCTCCGTTTCCGTCGCCAACACCCGATCGGTCCCTTCGTCCTCGACTTCTACTGCGCCGAACGGAAGCTCGCGATCGAGGTGGACGGCCTCGCGCACGACAACGCCGAGCGATTCGAGCAGGACGAGCGCCGCACCATGTGGCTGAACAATCAGGGAATTCAGGTGATCCGGTTCATGGCGAGTGACATTCTCGATCCACAGGCACTTGAAGCCGTCGTGGTGACCATCCGAGAGAACGTGGCCCCCTCCACCAGCTACGTTGGTCCCCCTCCCCCGCCCCGCGGGGGAGGATCAGGGGGCGTCCCTTGACCCGCACCGTCCTTTTCGACGTCGATGGCGTGCTCGTCCACGGCTACCACGCCCGGCCGGAAAAGCAGATTCGCTGGGATGAAAACCTGCTCGCCGATCTCGGCGTCGATCCCCAGCGGTTCAAGGCCGATTTCATCAACGATGTCTTCGTCAAGAAGGTGATCGTCGGGCAGATGTCGTTGCTCGAAGCACTGGATCGCACCCTGCCCCGGCTCGGCTATCGCGGCCCCAGCATGGCGTTTGCGGGCTATTGGCTCAGCCACGACAGCAATGTGAACCAGCCGCTGCTCGATGTTGTGGCGCAGCTGAAAGCCGCGGGTACGCCGTTGTTCATTGCCACCAACCAGGAGCATATGCGGGCGCAATGGCTGTGGCAGCAGCTGAAATTCGGCGAGCTTTTCGACGATATCTTCCATTCGGCCCGGATCGGCCATGCCAAGCCGGCAAAGCCCTATTTCGACTGGGTCGGCAACCGGCTCGGGCCGCAGGCCGAACCGCCATTGTTCTTCGATGATCGCGAGGAAGTCGTGAAGGCGGCTCGCGCCCACGGCTGGGAAGCCGTGCAGTATGACGAGCTGGAAGATGTCACGACGCACCCGTGGATCGTTGAACGCCTAAGCATCGTCAAATGACGATGAGCACCTCGACAGCGCCGCATTGCGGGACTATCTAACTGGAGAACGGAGCCGGCATCCTCCCCGGCCTGAAAGGCATGCAGATGAGCGACATCAACGCACTGATCGACGAGCAGGTGAAGAACAACGACGTGTTCCTCTACATGAAGGGCACGCCGGATTTCCCGATGTGTGGCTTCTCCGGCCGCGTGGTGCAGATTCTCGGCTATCTCGGCGTCGACTATGAGAGCGCCAACGTGCTGGAGAACCAGGACCTGCGCGAGGGGATCAAGGCCTACGCCAACTGGCCGACCATCCCACAGCTCTACATCAAGGGTGAGTTCGTCGGCGGCGCCGACATCGTCACCGAGATGTTCCAGGCCGGCGAGCTGCAGTCGCACCTCGCCGACAAGGGCATCGCGGTCAAGCAGACCGCCTGAGATCAGCAGCACGACACCATGCGAAGGCCGCGCCCATCGGGCGCGGCCTTTTGCTTGTCCGATCAGCCCCGCTGCCGGGCGACGATCGCCTTGAACGCCGCACTGTCGCGGATCGCGGCGTAGGCCCAATGCCGCTCCAGCCACTCTGGCCTGCCTTGCCAGCCGGCGCTCACCATCCGATCGAGGCACCTGAGCGCCCGCTCCGGCTCCCCGGCCAGCACCCATGCGCCGGCGGCGTGGAAATCGTGCCAGGGCACGCTCATGGCGGCCGTCTCGAGGTGCGCCGCCCAATCCCGGCACTGTAACTCGCCGAGATCGCCGACATTCTCCGCCGGCAGATTGCTCGAATAGCCGAGATACTGGCCGTGCAGCCGGAATCCGGAGGCTTCGGCGATGCGGATCGAGCCGGCATTGGAGGCGTGGCAATGCCAGCCGACATCCACAATCCCGCGCCGCAGGCACTCGTTGGCCGCAGCCGTCGCGGCGGCGCGTCCCAACCCCAGCCGACGAAAGCCCTCCTCTGTTCCGACGCCCAGTTCGACCCGCTTGCCGACGACACAGTCGGCGAGGCATTGGCTCACCACCGCCCCGTTGCGCAGCACGGCAAAGCCCACGACCACGTCGAGAAAGTCCTCGAACGATCGCCAACCACTGCCCTGCTCTTCAGCAAACGCGCGCAGTGCGGAATGTTCGGCCACGCTGTTGCGGTTGATCGGCACCAGTTCGAACCCATCCGGCACTCCCACGCCCGGGCCGGCTCGCTCGAGTTCGAACCTGAGCCGCGGGTGTGGTCGGGCGAAGGGGTTGTCCCAGACCTCGGACAGCTGGGGGACCCAGTCGTCCTCAGGAAAGAAATAGGTCCAGGCCGGGATCAGCGCCCGCAGCGCTTCGGGCTCTGTCAGCAGTGCCGGGTCGCCGGCGAGATAGCTGGCCTCGCCATCGGAGATCAACGTTACCGACGGTCGGACAGGATCATTGGCCCAAACCTCACCGTCCAGCACGCCCCCGATGATGGCGGCCACCGTGGCGTGGCGGGAGATGGATTCGGTCAAAAGCGAGCGGACGGCCTCATAGGCGGTCTCGTCGAGAAGTTGCATCGTGGCAAAGTCCTGCGGTTGCAGCGCGCGAGGCGCCGCTGTCAGTCGAAAGAGCGGCGAGGCCGCTCGCACAGATGCCGGCATGGGCCCGCCGGCGCTCGGCGATAGCTGCAGTCATCTGTGATCCTCCCGACTGCGCAGAGATTTCGGCATCGCTGGTAGCGTGGTGCCGCTCAGTAGGCCAGCCCGAACTGGATCTCGATGCGATGGTACTTCCCGCCCTGCCCGGCCCATAGGTGATAGATCTCGCGGCTTTCGCCCGAAAAGGCGTGCCGCGACAACTCGATGTCCCGTACCAGCGGCGCATAGCCCTGAGTGAACAATGTCCGCATCGAGCCTTGATGCATCGCGCTCGCCACCATGATCGGCTCGAGGCGCTCCACGGCAAACGGCCCATCATAGCCATGGGCGCTCTGCACCGGGCGGCAGAAGCGCAGCTCGAACTCGGTCTTGCTGTCCCGTGGGAGATTCTGCGCCACGAACACCCACGGCCCGGCGACCTCCAGGTTCGAGCGCGCGATCTCGGCATCGAGTTGCGCGGTAACCTCCGCGCTCACCTGTTTCACCGCTGCAATGCTGAGCCGCCGGCTGGCGCTCAGCACCAGCATGGCTTCAGTTTCCTTGATGTCCATCTTTGCCTCCCGATCGCGGGTAAAGCTGATGGGCGCTCAGATTCCGGGCAAGGCGAATGCTGGAAAATCGTTCCGCAGCAGCGCTCTCTCCGACGGCGCGGAAGAAATAGTGTTGCGTCAGGCCGAACGCCGCAACGTCACTCTCGCCGCGTGCGCCGGAACATCTGCGGCGAACCGCAATTCACGCAGCGGCCGCACGCGGCGCGTGGCTTCCGCATAGATCGGGTGGGCTTTGTAGGCGGCGAGGGCCGCTTCGTCGGCGAACTCGGCATAGACCACCACATCGACATCATTGCCGAACTGGTCGACCTTGCTGTTCCGCGTCACCTCGAAATGCAGCGAATGCGGGATCTGGCCCAACAGGTTGAGCCCCTCGACAACAGCATCGAGATTGGCGGGCTTGGCGGTGAAGAAGACGATGTGGCGGATCACGGGCAAAGCTCCATTGCTGCCACGCCATATAGTCCTCCCTGATCGCGGAGCAACTGCGGCATGGCGGCACGATCACCCAATGTGATGGCTGGCATAACCGAAATGCGTTTCCCGCAGCGGGAGCCGGCGGTGTAGATACACAGTCTCCAGACCGATCGCCCGAGTCCCCCCGACATGTCCTCGATCACCGCCTCCCGTTCCGTGGCGACGCCGCTCATCGCGTTGATCATCTGCGGCTGCATCATCGCGGCGGTGACCAATGGCATTCGCACCAGCTTCGGCCTGCTCACCCTGCCGATGACGTCGGACCTCGGCCTGACGCGCGAGGCCTGGGGCATGGCGATGGCCATCCAGAATCTTGCCTGGGGCATCGCACAGCCCTTCGCCGGCGGACTCGCCGATCGATACGGCACGGCCAAGGTGATCGTTGGGGGACTGCTGATCTACGCACTGGGCCTCGCCCTGATGGTGGTTTCGCCTTCCGGCTCGATGCTCAACCTCACCGCCGGGGTGATTACCGGCGTCGGCATCGCCACCTCATCGTTCTCCATCGTGATGATCGCCTTCGGCCGCAGCGTCCCGCAGGAGAAGCGCAGCCTGGTGTTCGGCGTCGCCACGGCTGCCTCATCGTTCGGCCAGTTCGCCTTTGCTCCGATCGGACAGGCCTTCATCACCAACTTCGGCTGGCAGAGCGCGCTGATCTACGCCGCCGCCATCCTGGCGCTGGTGATCCCGCTGACCTTCGCGCTGCGCGGCCGCACGGAACGCGCCGCCGGACAGGCTGACCTGAAGTTCATGGAAGCGCTGAGCCGCGCCTGGGGCTTCGGCTCCTATCGCCTCTTGGTCATCGGCTTCTTCGTCTGCGGTTTCCACCTGGCCTTCGTGAACGTCCACATGCCCGCCTACCTGGTGCAGTGCGGCCTCGCGCCGGAGGTCGGCAGCTGGGCCATCGCAGTGATCGGGCTGTTCAACATCGTCGGCTCGCTGCTTGCCGGTTATCTCGGTGGCCGCCTGCCCAAGCAGTTGCTGCTCGCCTCGATCTATTTCAGCCGCGCCGTCGCCATCGGCCTTTTCGTGCTGTTCCCGGTGACCGAGGTCAGCGCCTACGTTTTCGCTGCCGCGATGGGGCTGCTGTGGCTCTCCACCGTGCCGCTGACCGCCGGACTGGTGACGCTGTTCTTCGGCGCCCGCTACATGGGCATGCTCTATGGCGTCGCCTTCTTCAGCCACCAGCTCGGCTCGTTCGTCGGCGTCTGGCTCGGCGGTTTCGTCTTTGATCACCCCCGCTCCCGCAACCCCCCGGGGGTGCCCGGGCGTCTTCTCCGGCCCCCCCCCCCCCCCCCCCCCCCCCCCCCCCCCCCGCCCCCCGCCAAATCCTTCCAGCTCAAGCCTGCCCAATAGTCTCGGCCTCTCGAAAGTATTGATCGGCCGCGGGTTGCCAAAGGCCGGAGATGCGCGCATCTTCCCGGCCTTTCCGGCCCCTCCCCGGCCATTTCTGAGCAAGCAATGTCCTATACATCGGCGACCACGCGGGACCTGTCCCGCGTCGAATTCATTATCCTTGTTGCAGGGCTGATGGCGCTCAATGCGCTGGCCATCGACGTCATGCTGCCGGCGCTGCCCTATATGGGTGAAGCATTCGGCATCAGCCACGAGAACGAACGGCAGTTCGTGGTCGGCGTCTATATGTTCGGCTTCGGCATTGCCCAGCTCGCCTACGGGCCGCTCACCGATCGTTTCGGCCGTCGTGGTCCGCTGCTGGTCGGTCTGGGCATCTACCTAATCTGCGCCTTCGCCGCGACCTTCGCGCCGACCTTCGGCGCGCTGCTGGCGCTGCGCTTCGTCCAGGGCATGGGCGCCGCCGGCACCCGCGTCATCGCGACCGCCGTGGTGCGCGACAAGTTCTCGGGCCGCGAGATGGCCGAGATCATGTCGCTGACCTTCATGGTGTTCATGGCCATCCCGATTCTGGCCCCCGGCATCGGCCAGCTGATTTTGCTCGCCGGACCGTGGCAGTACATCTTCCTGTTCATGGGTGGTCTCGCGGCCGCCATCAGCCTCTGGGCGTTCTTCCGCCTGCCTGAAACCATGCATCCGGAGTACCGGCGCGCCCTCAGTTTCAGGTCGGTGATCGATGGCTTCCGCATCGTCGTGACCAACCGGGTCGCGCTGTTCTACGGCCTCGCCGGCACCTTCCTGTTCGGCGCCATGTTCGGCTTCATCTCGGCCAGCCAGCAGATCTTCGTCGAGATCTACGGCCTCGGCCCATACTTCCCCGTCGCCTTTGCAGCCATGGCCGGCACCATCGCCATCGCCCAGTTCATCAACTCGCGGGTCGTGCGCCGTTTCGGCATGCGCCGGCTAAGCCATGCAGCGGCATTGGTCTATCTCGGCGCCGCGGCCATCCTGGTCGCCGTGGCGCTCGCCGGGCCGGTCCCCTTCCCGGTGTTCTTCGGCCTGTTGATGGTGATCCAGTTCTTCTTCGGCTGGGCCGCGTCGAACATGAACTCGCTCTCGATGGAACCGCTGGGCAATGTCGCCGGCACCGCTGCCTCGGTGTTCGGCTTTACCCAGACCGTCGGCGGCGCGCTGATCGGCACCTATATCGGCCAGCATTTCAACGGCACGATCGTGCCCAATGCGCTGGGCTACGCCACCATGGGGTCGCTGGTGCTGATCTGCATTCTCATCGCCGAGAAGGGCAAACTGTTCGGCGTCAGCCCGCAATACGAGACGCATCACGGCGACGCCGGCCACTAATCCTTCTTGCGTCCGACAAAGATCGTCCAGCCGAGCATCGGCCGGATGATCCGCTGGTAGTGCATCCAGTCGTCACGGCTTTTCTGCAGCACCTCGGCATGGTCGCGATGCGCCGGGTTCTCACGTGCCCAGAGCAACGTCGCATGCCGCTGGTGGCTCTGGTATCGCTCGTAATCCGCGTCGGACGCGCTGATCGTCGCCGAAACCTCGGCGCCATGGCGCTCCATTACCCCGATCATGCCGACCGTGTCGGGCGGCAGGATATCGCCCTTGGGAACGGCCGGAGGGTGCCTGAGCACGGTCGTCCCCAGCACCAGCGTGCCGCCCGGCTTGGCGATGTTCGCCATCCATTCGAGCGCCGCCGGCACATCGCCAAGCGACGCCGCGGCGCCAAGGCACAGCACCACGTCATACGAGGCGGGCTCCACGTTGAAGCCCTTCACCGCCGCATTGTGGAAGGTCAGTCGCCCGCGTGCCGGGCTCTTGCGCCGGGCAGCCTCGAGGAAGCGCGCGTTGACATCGATACCGACGCCCTGGATGGCGAACTTCTCCGCCCATTGGCGCATCAGCCAAGCCTTGCCGCAGCCCATGTCCAGGACGCTCATGCCGTCGCGGATCGAACAGTAATCATCGAGCAGGCGGAGCTTCCGATCGGTGATCGGGTTCTGGATTTCGACTTCGCGATCGGCGATCGCCCAATAGTTCAGCTGATCCAAATCGCGTCTCCCCTCGCCGATCTGAGACCCCCACTATAGCGTAAACACCTCTGAGCGCAGTAAATTCCAGGTATCGCGATCGCTCGCAATTATGAGGCCGCCGGCCCGGTGGCTGGGCAGGTAGGGCGAACCGTCGAAGCGCGCCACATACCCGCCGGCCTCGGTCGAGATCAGGCAGCCGCCCAGGTGGTCCCACGGCATCAGCTTGTTGAACGCCACGAAGTGCGAGAAGCCCGTGGCGAACGTCCGGTAGTCGTGTCCGGCGACCCGGTAGTTGGCCGCCACCCGGATCTTGGCGAGGTTGGCCAGCACTTTGGGTTTGCTCTCGGGCGGCAGGAAAGTGATCGAGACGTGCCCGACCAGATCGGCCAGCCCCGGCGCCTTGGCGACCTGGAGGCGCCATTGCGTACCATCCGGCCGCCGCTGCCAGGCACCGCCACCCTTTTCCGCCAGCACCCAGTCGTCGCCCATCGGGTCGTAGATGATGCCGGCAATGGTCTCGCCGTTTCTGACCACCGCCGCCATGGTCGCGAACAGCGGCAGGCCCGCCGCGAAATTGGCCGTGCCGTCGACCGGGTCGACGACAATCGCGAACTCGGCGCGGTCCAGTTCGTCCAGCAGGGCCGGGTTGGCCGCCACAGATTCCTCGCCGACGAACAACGCCTCCGGCCACGCCGCCTGCACCGCCGCCTTGATCTGTCGCTCGGCCTGTTCGTCCGCCTCGGTCACCAGGTCGATCGCGTCGGTCTTCTGCCGGACCATGCCAGCATCGAGGTGACGGAAGCGCGGCAGGATTTCCGTCTTGGCCGCCTCGCGCAGGATGACGGCGAGGCGGTCGATATCGAAACTGGACATGGTTGCTCCGGGTCGGAGGTGGTCGGGTCAGCCCGCCGAGGCGCCATCCTTCGGCGCGTTCGTGAGGCCAAGGAAATCAAACAGCTTGGGATCGAGCAGGTGGCTTGGCCGCACATTGCCCAGCGCCCGGATCATGATGTCCTTGCGCCCCGGCATCCGCTTCTCGATGTCGTTGAGCATCGTCTTCATGGCGTTGCGCTCGAGCCCTTCCTGGGAGCCGCACAGGTCGCAGGGAATGATCGGGAACGCCATGTGCTCGGCAAACTTTTCGAGGTCCGGCTCGGCGCAGTAGATCATCGGCCTCAGCACCTCGACATCGCCGTCGTCGTTCATCAGCCGCGGCGGCATGGCGGCGAGCTTGCCGCCATGGAACAGGTTCATGAAGAACGTCTCGAGGCTGTCCTCGCGGTGATGCCCCAGCACCAGCGCCGAACAGCCCTCCTCCCGGGCGATGCGGTAGAGGTTGCCGCGCCTCAGCCGCGAGCAGAGCGAGCAATAGGTCGCGCCCTGCGGCAAGGTGCTGGTCACCACCGAATAGGTGTCCCGATACTCGATCCGATGCGCGATGCCATTGCTGGTCAGCCATTCGGGCAGGATGTGCTTTGGGAAGTTCGGCTGCCCCTGGTCGAGATTGCAGGCAATCAGCTCGACCGGCAGCAGCCCGCGCCACTTGAGGTCGAGCAGCAGCGCCAGCATGCCGTAGCTGTCCTTGCCGCCTGAAATGGCCACCAGCCACTTCTCGCCGGCCCGCGCCATGCCGAATTTCTCGATCGCCTCGCGCATGTTGCGGACGAGCCGCTTCCTGAGCTTGTTGAACTCGACGCTCCGCGGCGCGGCGGCAAACAGCGGATGTGTGCCGCTGAGGTCCTCGGCATCTGCTTCGAGTGCGGCTGGGCTGACGATCTGGTTCATGGCGCTGCTGTAGCAAACCCGGCGCCTTACCGGAAGCTTGCGGGGAGTTAACTTCGAGGCAAGGTGCACGCGGCTTCCTTGCGGGTCGAGAACTTAGTCAGTTAGATGACGATGAAACCCGGAACCGCAGGAGTCTCCCTTGTTCCGCTCGTTCTTCCCCAATCCCCGCGTGTTCTTCCTAAGCGCCGTCGCATGGACTGCGCTGGCGATGCTCGTCTGGTTCATCCTGGGTCCGACGCTCGAACAGTTCCTGAGCCTCGGTCCTTGGCTGGCGCAGCCGACCATCGAAGGTCAACCGCCGCCGTTCTTCGACACGCACAAGGTATGGCTCTACCAATACGTTATCGTGTCGGGCTACCTGTTCTGCGTCCCGTGGTACTTCCTCAACGACAACAAGCGCTGGTACTGGTGGAGTGTCGTCGGCACCGTGACCATCATCGAGGTGGTCTATTTCAACGTGCAGGTGAGCGCCTGGCTGAACGACTGGTACGGCTCGTTCTATGACCTGATCCAGACCGCGCTCGACAAAACCAAGCCGGTCACCTTCGACGATTACATGGGCCAGATTTACACGGTGGCCATCGTCTTCGCGGTGAACATCTTTGTTCTGGTGATCAACGCCTTCCTCAACGCGCACTACCTGTTCCGGTGGCGGCGGGCCATGACCTTCTACTACATGGCCAACTGGCAGCAGGTGCGCACGATCGAAGGCGCGGCCCAGCGCATCCAGGAGGACACGCAGAACTTCTCATCCATTGTCGAAGGCCTCGGCCTCGACATCGTCTCCTCGTTCATGACGCTGATCGTGTTCCTGCCCATCCTCTGGGGCCTTTCCGATCAGATCCCTGCCTACCCATGGATCGGTCCGGTGCCTGGTGGGCTGGTGTGGCTGGCGCTCTTTTCGGCAGTGTTCGGCACGCTGCTTTTCGCCGTCGCCGGCGTGAAGCTGCCGGGCTTGAATTTTGCCAACCAGCGGGTGGAGGCGGCCTTCCGCAAGGAACTGGTCTATGCCGAGGATCATCCCGACCGTGGCCAGCCGGTGACGGTGCGCGACCTGTTCAAGAACGTGCAGCGGAACTATTTCCGCATCTACTTTCACTACACCTACTTCAACGTCATCCGGTACGCCTACATCAACTCGTCGCAGTTCTTCCCTTACGTCGCGCTCGGTCCGTCGGTCGTCGGCGGCGTGATTACTTTCGGCATTTTCCAGCGCGTATTGCAGGCCTTCGGGCAGGTGACGGACTCGTTCCGTTTCCTGATGAACTCGTGGACCACGATCATCAACCTGATCTCGATCTATCAGCGCCTGCGCGGCTTCGAAAAGCAGATCCCGAACGATGGCAAGGTCTTCGCCAACGACTACGACGACCCGCGCTATCTCGACACTCAGACCTTGCCGGTCGAGGCCGCACCGACGGTGGTGCGCGAGTAGTCAGGATGGGTGCTGCCACCAGGGCAACCTGAAACAGAAAAGGGCCGCCTCATCGAGGCGGCCCTTCCAATTTGGTGCTGCTGCTTCGCGCGATCAGCGCGAGTAGAATTCGACGACCAGGTTCGGTTCCATCTGGACCGGATACGGCACGTCCGACAGGGCCGGCACGCGGACGTAGACGGCGGTCTGCTTGGAGTGGTCGGCTTCCACGTATTCGGGAACGTCGCGCTCGGCCAGCTGGTTGGCCTCGAGCACGATGCCGAGCTGCTTGGAGCGCTCACGCACCTCGATCTTGTCGCCGACCTTGACCTGGTAGGACGGGATGTTGACGCGCTTGCCGTTGACCAGGATGTGGCCGTGCGACACGAACTGACGGGCCGCGAACACGGTCGGCACGAACTTGGCGCGGTAGACGATGGCGTCGAGACGGCTCTCGAGCAGGCCGATCAGGCGCTCGCCGGTATCACCCTTGACGCGGGCGGCCTCGGTATAGAGCTTCTTGAAGGCCTTCTCGGTGATCGAACCGTAATAGCCCTTGAGCTTCTGCTTGGCGCGCAGCTGCAGACCGTAGTCGGAGGTCTTGCCCTTGCGGCGCTGGCCGTGCTGGCCGGGGCCATAGGCACGGTTGTTGAGCGGGGACTTCGGACGGCCCCACAGGTTTTCGCCAAGACGGCGGTCGATCTTGTGCTTAACTGAATCGCGCTTCGACATCGGAATCCTTTCATAGATCGTCGAAAGTGATTGCGCCCTCCTCTGCCCGTCCTTGCGGAACGGACCGACAGATTCTCTGAATTCAGGGAATCCCGGGTGCGCTCGAGGAGCCCGGGGGCTCGACAAGTGGGCGCGTGATAGAGGCGGAAGCTGCCGAAGTCAAGCGCCGCGGGCCGGTTTCAGCCCTCATAGCCCTCGACGATCACAATGTCGCTGGCCGCGAACCGGTGCCGGATTGCTGCTGCCTGCTGGTAGTCATCCGACTGGTAGCATTCGAGGGCCACCTGGTAGCTCTCGAACTCGATGACCACCGACTTCTGCCGCACTGTGCCCTCGACAACCTGTCGCTGCCCGCCCCGCACCAGGAAACGGGCACCGAACCGGCGCAACACCGGCGTGTGCGCTGCGATATATCCCTTGTACGCTTCCGGGTCTGCAACATCGACGGACGCAATCCAATAACCCTTGGGCATCGGCAACCTCCTCGAAACACTCCGGCAGTCTGCGATCAGGCCATGCGCTTGTCGAGTGTGCGCTGAGTGCGCAGCCCCGGGAACAGCCGGCTCCAGATCACCGCGATGGCGATCGACCCCACCCCGCCGATCACCACCGCCGGCACGGGACCGATGAGATGCGCCACCGTGCCTGCACGGAACTCGCCCAGCTCGTTCGAGGCGCCGATGAACACCGAGTTCACCGCGTTCACCCGTCCGCGCACCTCTTCGGGCGTCCATAGCTGCATGATGGTCTCGCGGATGGTGACGCTCACCATGTCCGAAGCGCCGACCAGGGCCAGTGCAGGCACCGAAATCCACACCGTGGTCGACAAGCCGAAGAGCACCGTAAAGGCCCCGAACAACCCGACGAACAGGAACAGCAGCTTTCCGGCATGGTCGCGGATCGGGAACCGCGTCAGCAACAGCGCCATGGCGATCGCCCCAACGCCGGGAGCGGCCCGCAGCAGTCCAAGTTCCTGCGGGCCGGCATGCAGGATATCCTTGGCGTAGATCGGCAGCAGCGCCACCGCCCCACCCATCAGCACGGCGAACATGTCGAGCGAGATCGCCCCCAGCACCACCTTGTTCGAAAAGATGTAGCGAAAGCCCGCCAGCATGGTCTCGAGGCTGGTCGCCTGGTGCGATTCCCGCTGCTGCGGCTTGGAAATCATCAGCACCGAAACCATGGCGATCACCAGCAGCACCGCCCCGGTGCCGAAAGCCACCGACGGCGCGATGCCGTAGAGCAGTCCACCCGCCGCCGGGCCGGCGATCGAGGCGAACTGCCAGGCCGACATATTGGTGGTGATGGCGTTGGCCAGCGCTTCCGGCGGCACCAGGTTCGGTGCCAGCGATTGCGCCGCCGGGTTCCAGAATGCCCGCGCCGTACCGAGCACGATCAGGATGCCGAAGATCGGCCAGACTTCATGCGCCTCAGCATTGACGAAGGCCAGAAAGCCCAATGCGCAAAGCAGCTCCACCCCGAGGCAGATCGCCATGATCATGCGTCGATTGAAGCGGTCGGCCGTCAGCCCGGTGACGAGGATCAGCACCAGCGCCGGCAGAAACAGCGACAGCCCCACCAGCCCGAGCAGGAACGGCTCCCCGGTGACATCGTAGATCTGCCAGGCGATCGACACCGACATGATCTGCACCGCAAAGCTGACCAGCAGCGTGGTCAGCCAGAAGAAGCGGAAGTTCCGATAGCTGAACGCGAGCTTGGACGGCTCGGAGGGGGTGTGCGACATGGTGACGCCTGATGCCATGCCCGCCGAGTGGCCGTCAAAGCATACTTTCGACGCTGCGTGCCGGCTCCGGCGTCAATCCTCGGACTTCGCCGCCCTCTCGGCTTCGGCCTGCCGCGCTTTCCGCCCCTGGCGCAGATGGGCCCGGTCGATCGATGAGATGACGCCGCGCAACGTGCGGATCTCCTGCGTCGACAGCTGCGCCCGAGTGAATGCGGCGCGCAGGTTGTCGACCATGGTCGGGCGCTTGTCGTCGGTCTTGAAGAAGCCGGTGCGATCCAGCGTCTGTTCGAGATGCAGGAACAAACCGATCAGTTCCTCGCGCGGCGCCGTCGGATCGAGCCCGCCGCTGAACGGCAGGACCTCGCCCTTGTCCGCCTGCTGGCGCCACTCATAGGCCATTAGCAGCACCGCCTGGGCGATATTGAGTGAGGCGAACGCCGCCTCGACCGGGAACGTCACGATGGCGTCGGCGAGCGCCACCTCCTCGTTGTAGAGGCCCCACTTCTCGCGCCCGAACAGCAGCCCGGCTTTCTCCCCGCCCGAGATGTGCGAAATCATGCGCTGCGCCCCTTCCTCGGGGCCGTAGACCGGCTTCTGCATGTCGCGGCGACGGGCGGTGGTCGCGAAGACCAGTTGCAGGTCGGCAATAGCCTCTTCGACCGTCGCGAACACCCGCACCTTGTCGATCACGTGGTCGGCCCGCGATGCCGCGGCGATTGCTCGCTCGTTCGGCCAAGGGTCGCGCGGGTTGACGATCCGCAGGTCCCACAGCCCGAAATTGGCCATCGCCCGCGCCGCCGTACCGATATTCTCACCCAGTTGCGGTTCGCACAGGATGATCGCCGGGCTTGGCCGGAATATGAATTCCTGCGATTTGTCGGTTCCGGCCATCGGCACCCCACGTCCTTCACTGCATCGGCGGGCGCTCCGATCCGTCGGAGTCGCAGACCACCACCTGGTCGCGCCCTGCCCGCTTGGCCTCATACATCGCTCGGTCGGCAAGCGAAACCATTTCGGAGAGGCCGCTGCGGCTCGATGCATCGAATGCCACCCCGATGCTCACGGTGATCCGCTGCAGACTGCCGCTCTCCAGCACCACCGCGAGGTTGGCGACGGCCCTGCGCATCCTCTCGGCCACCGCCTGCGCCTCGCGCCGTGACACCCGCGGCAGCACCAGCGCAAACTCCTCGCCGCCGATGCGACCAAACAGGTCGCCCTGCCGGATGGCGGTGCGGATCGCCGCCGCCACCGCGACCAGCACCCGATCGCCGGACGGATGTCCATGCAGGTCGTTGATCTGCTTGAAGTGGTCGGCGTCCAGCACCAGCACCGCAACTGCCGCCCGCTCCAGCTGAAGCTGCGAGATCAGGCTGGTTCCCTCCTCCATGAAGGTGCTGCGGGTCAGCGCGTCGGTCAGCGAGTCGTGGCGCGCCAACCGCTCCAGTTGTTCGATCCGGCGACGGCGCTCGACATTGACACTGGCGATCACCATCGGCCCCAGCGCCACCAACGCTACCCCCAGGTGCACGATGGTGATGGAATCGCCGGTGACTTCGGCGCCCAGCCCCAGGTCGAACAGCCCCAATTTCATCCCGATCATCGCTGCGCCGGAATAGACCATCACCAGTATCGCGGTTGCCGACAATGGCAGGGTCAGCGCACACCAGATCAGCGCCGGAACCGGGAAGACGATCGATACCGGATGCGGCACCAACATTGACAAGGCGATGACCAGCACCGTCACCAAAACCGGCAGCGCCATGGGAAGCAGAGCTTCGCGCCGCAGCCGAGGCAGCGGCCACCATTTCGACGGCGGCGGCAGCGTCAGGATCACCGGCAGCAGCGCCAGATAGTTCACCAACTCGGCCGCGAACCAGGCCGACCAGCCTTCGAAATAGCTCGTGGCGGTTATCTCGCTCGAAGCGAGCCCGCCGATCACACCGGCGGCGGCCGAGGCGGCGCAGGCCATCAACACCAGGGAAATCACGCCTTGCGGGCGGTTCAGCGCCCGGTCTTCCGGCTCCAGCGCCCCAAACAGCAACGTGAAGGCCAGTGCACCCACGAGGTTGCCGGAGGTGAGCAGAATGCCCATGCGCAGGCTGTCGCCGATCACCAGCGCCGCGGCCAGGTACCCGAAGGCGGCCCCGACCAGCACCGGAACCGCGCGCAATCGCCCCGAGCGCACCAGCACCCCGGCCAGCAAGGCGTTTGCCGGCCAGAACACAGCCAGAAAGCCACTGGGTCGGGACAGGCCGCCAGCGATCGACGCGAGGAAAACCAGCGCGGCGACGATGAGAATATCGCGGGGAGAAAAAGCAAACAGACGGCTGCGGCCATTGCCGTCTCCGGCCGCGGGAGTGAAGTCCATGGGGGGCCCCTGCGCGTGCGTCCAACCTTGGACATCGCGCCGGACACCTGACCCCTCAATCAGCACCCGGCATCTACTGCGATGCCACAACACCGGCAGTAGACCACGCATGCGCGGCGCCGTCAGGGGGCTCGCATGCCAGCCATGCGGTTTTTGCAAGTCGACGCCCGGCTACGTACAAACTAGTATTTCGCGCGCGTGAGCTCAGGCCACCATGTGGTGGTGCAATTCCTTCACCTTGCTGCCGCGCAGCCATTCCCGATCGAGAATGGCGAAGTGCAGTTCCTCGTCCCACTCGCCCTGGAATAGCGCATGCTCGCGGAAATGCGCCTCGAGCCGCATGCCGAGTTCCTTGAGGAGCTTTGCCGACGGCTGGTTGCGCCCCGAGCAGCGCGCGAATATCCGGTGCAGGCCGAGCTCGTTGAAACCGAGGTCCAGCATGGCGCGCACCGACTCGCGCGCATAGCCCTGCTGGCGCTGCGCCGGGCTGAGGATGAAACGCAGTTCCGCCTGCCCCGCCGTTGCGTCGGTCCAGCGCAGCGACACCTGCCCGATCAGCAGGTCGTCGGATTTGCGCACCACCGCCAGGGTCAGTGCGTCGCCCGGCCGGTTGAGTCGATGCTGGGCGCACATCGCATCCAGCGCCGCTTTCACCTCGACGCGATCGCGCGCCTTCCAATCCAGATAGCGTTGCACCTCGGGCAGCGCGTGGTAGGCCATCACTGCGTCCAGATCGGATTTCTGGAAGCTCCTGAGGGTAAGTCTCTCAGTCTCAATCGGAAAATCAGGCATCGTCATCTCCGCTCCTCCCCCTCACGTTTTCAAGTGTAGGTAGGGAACGTCACGGATTGATGGCGGTTCCGCCTTAGTCGTTGAAATATCTTGCCAAATCCAGCCATACGAACCGAATAGCCAAGTCCTTGGCAGCACTTAGCGGCTGGCGCGGTCCTGCCATTCGCCTTCCAGCAGGGCATAGACGAACTCTTCGTCCCAGCCGCCCTTGAACAAGGCATGCTCACGAAAATGCGCCTCGCGACGCATGCCCAGCCGCTCCATCACCTTCCACGATCCGGCGTTGCGCGCGTCGCAGCGTGCATAGATCCGGTGCATGCCGGCGCCTTCGAACCCCATCTGCAGCAGCATGTGGGCCGCCTCGGTGGCGTAACCGCGCCCATGAAACTGCGGGTGGAAGATGTAGCCGATCTCGGCCTGTCGGGCCGGCGCGTCCCGGAGGATCAGCGATACCTCGCCGATCACCTGCTGCGTCTGCTTGAGCTCGACGGCGAGGAACACTTTTGCGCCTTCACCATCGAACTCGTACTGCCCGATCCGCTGCTGCACCACTTCGGTGACGCTCTCGTGGCTCATCGGACCATCGAACAGATACTGCGCCACATCCTCGCGCTGCCGATAGGCGAACACGGCGTCGACGTCACCGCGGCTGAACGGCCGCAGCCGCAGCCGCTCGGTTTCGATCGGATAGTGGGGCACGTAGAGCATGGCGTTCGTCTAAAGCCAGCGCCATCGGCGATCAAGCAGACGACTTGCGAATGGCAAACCCTCGGTGTCAGCATGCGCCATGAGCAGCAACGCCAAACCCGAAGTCGATCTCAGTGCCCGCTGCGCCTGCGGCCAGGTGGTGCTTACCGTCCGGGGACGCATCAGGTCGATGTTCCTGTGCTCGTGCGAGGATTGCCAGCGGGCGACCGGGACCGGCCACGCAACCGTCGCGCTGGCCCGCCCCGCCGACGTCACGCTCGCCGGCGCCGCCGCCAGCTTCGCCCGGCCGGCCCATTCGGGCGCCACGCTGACCCGCTGGTTCTGTGCAACCTGCGGTACGCCGCTCTATGCACAATCGAGCCGGGCGCCCGACCTGCTGATGCTGCCGGTCGGCCTGTTCGGCCCCAACGCCGACTGGTTCGCGCCCAACCAGGTGATCTTCGCCCGCAGCCACCACGAATGGGATGTCTTGCCGGCGGGCATCCCGCAGCATGAAACCTATCGCGATCCGGAGTCATCGCCATGACCACTGCATCCGACGCCATGGGCGATCGCCTTCGCCCGCTGCTCCCCGCCGGCCTAATCGAAAAGAAGATGTTCGGCGGCATCGGCTTCATGCTGAGCGGCAACATGGCCATCGGCACGACGGCCAAGGGAGAGCTTCTGGTTCGCATCGATCCGGCTCGGCAGGCCGAAGCGCTGGCCATGCCCGGCGCTTACCAGATGCACATGGGCGCCCGCCCGATGACCGGCTTCATCGCGGTGGAGGCGAACGGCACCGCCGACGACGACGCCCTCAACCGCTGGATCGCCTACGCCCTCGGCTTCGCCAAGACCCTTCCCCCCAAATAGGCCCCCTGCCCCGAAATGAAATCCGCCTCCACCACCATGACGCATCTCGCCGAGCGCATCCGCGATATCCTCGACGGCGATCCGCGCATCACCGAAAAGACCATGTTCGGCGGGCTTACCTTCCTGCTCAACGGCCACATCCTGGTCGGCTGCAAGAAGGACGGCCGCATCCTGCTCAGTGTCGGCAAGGACAATAATGACGCTGCCCTGGCGCGCCCTGGCGCGACGCAGATGATCCACGGCGACAAGGCAATGCGCGGTTTCATCTGGGTCGACGCCGAAGCCATCGAGGAAGACGACGACCTGCGCGACTGGGTGGAAACCGCAGAGCGCTGGGTCGCGGCGATGCCACCGAAATAGCTTTGCGTCGGCGAGATGCCCGACGCGAAAGAGGGAACAACGCACGACATCGCCGCCCCCACCGGCTGTCATCCCTGCGAAAGCAGGGACCCAGCTATCCGCCGGCAGGGGCTGAGATTTGGGTCCCTGCTTTCGCAGGGATGACTTCGCGTCGGTGGTGAAGATGGTACCCCACCGGATCGCCCAAATGAGCTAGATCGCCGAAAACACCAGCGTCGCGTTGACCCCGCCGAAGCCGAAGGCATTCGACAATGCGTGCCGGACGGTCTTTTCCTGCGCCACCTTGGGCACCAGGTTGAACTGTTCCCCCACGTCCGGGTCTTCGAGGTTGCGGGTCGGCGGCACGATGCCGTTGCGGATCGCGAGGATCGAGAACAGCGCCTCGATCGCGCCCGCCGCGCCCATCAGGTGCCCGGTCGCCGACTTGGTCGAGGAGATCGCCAGGTCCTTGCCGCGGTTGGCGAACACCGCGCCGATGCCGGCCAGTTCCGCCGCGTCGCCGACCTGCGTCGAGGTGGAGTGCGCATTGATGTAGTCGATCTCACCCGGCGACAGCCCGGCCATCCGCAAGGCGCCGCGCATCGCTGCCTGCGCCCCGGCCCCACCGGGCTCGCCGGCCGTCAGGTGATAGGCATCGGCCGAGGTCCCGTAACCGGAAAGTATCGCGAGCGGCTCTGCGCCGCGCGCCCTGGCGTGGCTCAGCCGCTCGATCACCAGCACGGCCGCGCCCTCCGCCAGCACGAAGCCGTCGCGCTTGCGGTCGAACGGCCGTGACGCGCCTTCCGGGTCATCGTTGAACGCCGTCGCCAGCGCCCGCGCCGCGCCGAACCCGCCGACCGAGATGGGGTCGACCGAGCCCTCGGCCCCGCCGACGATCGCCACGTCCGCCTCGCCGGTGAGGATCAGCCGCATGCCATCGCCGATCGCCTGGCCCGACGCCGCGCACGCCGTCACCGGCGCGCCGATCGGCCCCTTGAAGCCATAGCGGATGGAAATCCAGCCGGCCGCGAGGTTGGCGAGAAAGCTCGGCACCGTGAACGGCGACAGCCGGCGCGGCCCCTTCTCGATGATGGTCTCCACGGCATGCGCCATCACCGGCGAACCGCCGACGCCGGTGCCGATCACCGTGGCCGTCCGCGCCTTCTCGTCCTCGGTCTGGGGCGCCCAGCCGGACTGGGCGATCGCTTCCTGGGCGGCGACCAATCCATACTGGATGAACAGGTCCATCTTCTTGATGTCCTTGGGGTCGATCGCCACCAGCGGATCGAACCCTTCAGGGTCCGTCGCTGTCGTCGGCACCAGTCCGGCCACCTTGGCGGCATAGTCGGTCACGTCGAACCGTGTGTTCCTGACGATACCGCTCCTGCCGGCGATGAGGCGGGACCACACGGTCTCGACGCCGGTGCCGAGCGGGCTCACCACGCCCATGCCGGTAACGACGATCGGATCGGACTGAGTTGCCATCGAAGTGCTTCCTTATGTGTAGTTACACGGGTGGAGTCGGGATCGTGCTCCGCCCATCCTGGTCAGATGGTGGCGAGCCGCTGCAGTTTCATCAGGGTATCTTCAAAGCCCTCGGCGCCGAGCTCCTGACGGATCTCTGCCTGCGCCTTGCGCCAGAGCGGCAATAGTTCGTCCACCAGCGCCCTGCCCTTCGGGGTCAGCGAGCAGATGCGGCCATTGCCATGCTCGGCCGGCCGCGAGGCGATCAGCCCCATCTTCTCCAGCCGATCGAGGTTGCGCGTCAGCGTCGTCCGCTCGAAGCCGCGCTGTTCCGCCAGCTCGCTGACGTTCCGCTCGCCCGACGCGACGATCAGCCCGAGCACCGAATACTGCGTCGAAGTGATGCCGAACGGCCGCGTATAGGCATCGTAGCGCCGCGTAATCGCCCGCGCCGCCATCCGCGTGTTCGAAACCATGCACCGGCTGAAATCATCCATATGCCGATACATAGTGTGTATATGCACGGTGTCAACGACCGTGCGTCGCCTTCCGACAAATCCGACCGTCTCTCGCCGCCGCGGGCGCTTCCCCGTGGCCGATTTCATGCTATTAGCCCGGCATCAGATTTTCCGCGCCGCTGAGGAGCTTACGCATGGCCAAGATCAAAGTTGCCAACCCTGTCGTCGATCTCGACGGCGATGAGATGACCCGCATCATCTGGCAGGCGATCAAGGACAAGCTGATCCTTCCCTATCTCGATCTCGACATCGAGTATTACGACCTCTCGGTGCAGAACCGCGACGCCACCAACGACCAGGTGACGGTCGATGCCGCCAACGCCATCAAGAAGCATGGCGTCGGTATCAAATGCGCCACCATCACCCCCGACGAGCAGCGCGTCGAAGAGTTCAAGCTCAAGAAGATGTGGAAGTCGCCCAACGGCACCATCCGCAACATCCTGGGCGGCGTGATCTTCCGCGAGCCGATCATCATGTCGAACGTGCCGCGCCTGGTGCCAGGCTGGACCCAGCCGATCATCGTCGGCCGCCACGCCTTCGGCGATCAGTACCGCGCCACCGACTTCAAGTTCCCCGGCAAGGGCAAGCTGACGATGAAGTTCGTCGGCGATGACGGCACCGTGCAGGAGTACGACGTGTTCGACGCCCCCTCCGCCGGTGTCGCCATGGGCATGTACAACCTCGACGATTCCATCGCCGACTTCGCCCACGCCTCGTTCAACTACGCCATCAACCGCAAGGTCCCCTGCTACCTCTCCACCAAGAACACCATCCTCAAGGCCTATGACGGGCGCTTCAAGGATATCTTCCAGGAGATTTTCGACCGCGACTACAAGGCGAAGTTCGACGAACTGAAGATCTGGTACGAGCACCGCCTGATCGACGACATGGTCGCCTCGGCGCTGAAGTGGTCCGGCGGCTATGTCTGGGCCTGCAAGAACTATGATGGCGACGTGCAGTCCGACATCGTGGCCCAGGGCTTTGGCTCGCTCGGCCTGATGACCTCGGTGCTGATGACCCCCGATGGCAAGATCGTCGAGGCGGAAGCCGCCCACGGCACCGTCACCCGGCACTACCGCCAGCACCAGCAGGGCAAGGAGACCTCGACCAACTCCATCGCCTCGATCTTCGCCTGGACGCGTGGCCTGCAGCACCGCGCCAAGCTCGACGGCAATGCCGAGCTGGCGAAGTTCGCCGAGACCCTGGAGCAGGTCTGCATCGACACCGTCGAGGCCGGCCAGATGACCAAGGATCTCGCGCTGCTCGTCGGCCCGGACCAGAAGTGGCTCTCGACGCTGGGCTTCCTCGACGCCATCGACGCCAACCTCAAGAAGGCCATGGCTGCCTGATGCCCTCTCCGGCCGCAGGCGGCGACAGCATCGCCGTCTGCACCGCCCTCGATGCCGGCTATCTGCCGCTCGTACTGGTGGTCGCGACATCCATCGCGGCCAACGCCGGCCCCGGCAGCCACGTCGTGTTCCATGTGCTCTACGACGGACCGGACAGCCGGATTGTCCGCCGCATCGAACGCTGGCGCCACCCGCAGGTCGAGATCATCCTGCATCGCCTCGCCAACCCGCTTGCCGCCCTGGGCACGATCAGCGGCTTTCCGCCTTCGACCCTGTTCCGCTTCATCGTTCCGCGGGTGCTCGCCGACCTCGATCGCGTCATCTACCTCGATGCCGACCTGATCGTCGAAGCCGACCTCGCGGCGCTGTTCCGCGCGCCCCTCGACGGCAAGCCACTCGGCGCAGCCATCGATATCCGCATGATCGACGAAGCGCTTGCCGTGCAGCCGCACCGGCAGGCCCTGCGCGAGCGGACCTATGCCTATCTGCGTGACGTGCTCGGCTTTGGCAGCGCGGCCGAAATGCTCGGCTGCATCCAGGCCGGGGTCACCGTTCTCGACCTCAGGCAACTGCGCGATCTGGGCTACGAGCAACGCATGACCGACACGGTGCTGCGGATGCGCGGCGTATTGCAGTTCGCCGACCAGTGCGCCATCAACGCCGCGTTCCGCGGCAGCATCGCCTTGCTGGACCCGCGCTGGAATGTCCTGCCTGAAGCGCTCGTCGACCATATGTGGGAGCCGGTCGCGCCCGAACTTGCTGCCCAGGTCGCCCTGCAGCGCAGCGAGCCGTGGATCATCCATTTTGCCTATCGCAAGCCATGGCGGCGCTGGGGCCTGCCGGCCAGCGACCGCTGGTGGTCCTATGCGCGCAAGGCGGGGCTCGGCTTCTACTTCGCGCGTCACTTCCTCGCGACCCGCGCCCGCATCGAGCTTGGCACCCTGCGCCGGCGCTTTGCCGGCCCCAGCCGACAGAAAAGCTGACCCTTCCGCCCCGGCGAGGCGTATGCTGGCGCCGCGATTTCAGGGAGCGCACAACATGGCGACAGGTACCAAGGACGATCCGTGGTTGCTCAAGACGCCACCGGGCAGCAGCGACATCACCCTCTACCGGGCTCCTGACGCATCGCCACCGGCGCTGATCTGTATCGCCGGCGGGACTGAGCTGCGCTACCACCTCAGCGCCATCCAGGACCTCCACGAAATGCTCAAGCGGCACGGCGACTGGATGGAACTCGGCAATGCCGATGAACAGAAGGATGCCAAGCCCGGCACTGTCGAAGCCTGGGCCCGCTCGCCCGACAACCCGGTGGGCGGTTGGTATGGTATCAGGAAGGGGTTCCGCGGCCGCTTCGCCAACTACGTGACACCAGTACTCGAGGCCCTCGGCCTGGTCGAGCTGGAGCACGGTCCGCGCAACAACCGGGTCCGCGCCCTCTAGCAGGTTTCCATCGTCAGCCCCCCAAGGACGCTTGAACGCCGCGCGTCAAAGCTCCTAGAATTACAGTTCTCGGGGGATTTTCCGCATGCGTCTTCTCGCTCTTTCGATCGCTCTGCTGTCGATCGCCTTCGCCTTGCCGTTTGGTGCGTCGGCCGCAACTATTTCCATCGTCTCGATGCAGTATTCCGCCACCCACCCGGTGCCGCACCTGCACTATGACGGCACCACCGAAGACGGTGACGTCGCGACGCTGCAGAGCATGTACGAGACCTTCGTGAAGTGCCGCCTGTCCTGTATCGGGCCCGATGGCGGGGCCACCGCCGTGCTGACGCTCAACGGTCCCGGCGGCAGCTACTACGAGGGCCTGGCGCTCGCCGACTTCCTGCGCGCCAACCATATCGCCACTGTCGTCGAACGGGGCAGCACCTGCTATTCGGCCTGCGCATTCGCCTTCCTCGGCGGCTCCGGCTGGTCGAGCCAGGAGGGCGTCGGCACCTATGTCGACCGCATGGTCGAGCCGGGTTCCATCGTCGGTTTCCATGCACCCTATGCCGACGAAGAGTCCTTCACCAACGCCATCAACGAGCGCGGCGCCATGGCGACACAGGGCCAGACGCGCGACTCGCTCGCCCTGATGGTCAAGGAACTGGTCAAATGGAACGTCGACCCCGAAGTCATCTTCAGGATGGTCGGCATGGGCCCCGACGAGACCTACAATCTCGTTACGGCCGAGGACCTCTACCTGGCGCGCGTCACGCTCCCGCCCACGCCATCGTCCGGCTGGATCACCGACCTGCCCTCGGCGGTCCGCGAGGTCTGCCTGCGCCTCCTCGCCATCGACGAGCGCGCCGATCCCTATGACATGCAGTGGCGCTTCGAGTCCGACTATACGCCTTCGATCGGCAAGGCCGAGTTCGTGGGTCCGATCTCGGGCTACAAGCTGGGCGATCGCCTGCTCGATATCGGCAACTGCTCGGCGACCGACGCCTCCATGGCAAGCGACGGGGACTATGAGGTCGCCCTCTACTTCACTCCCGGCCTCGATGGCCTCAATGCGCCGAGCACAAGCTTCTTCAATCGCCAGCACGGCTGGTCCTCCGCCGGTGTCGGGCGCGACCCGCTGAAGCGCATCTTCGCTAAAGGCCCGCTCAACAGCTTTTTCCTGCCGCTCGATGTCAACATCGATGCGCTGGACCTGCCCGGCGAAGCCGATATCGACGCCAATCGCTTCAACACTTTGCTCCCGCCGCTGCTCCCCACCATGCCCGCCGATCTCGTCGTCGACGCCAGCACACCCAGCTCGCGCGTCTCGCATCTGGGCGACGTCTTCGTCTTCGAGCGCGTCGGCTCGCGCCAGCTCTATGACAGTGCCCTCGCGCAGGGCGCGCTGGGCCGCGCCTACACCAATGACGTCACCACCGATACCGGCTTCGTGCGTGAGGGCGCCTTCGTCGATACCGCCGCGACCTTCGTCTGGTTCGGCATCCCCAATGGCGAAAGCAGCGCCGTGGTCGAGGCCATCGTGGTCAAGCCGAACGGTGAAGCGCCGACCGACGAGGACCTGGCGACGCTCCGGCGCATCCAGTGCGAGACCGATTTCCTCGGCGCCACGCTCAACTGCGGCTGAGCCGACCCGGTCATAGATTCGGCCATACTTGGGCCACGAACCAAAACGAGCGTCTGCGCCATTCGAGGGGTGTTGATGTTCAAGAAGATTCTGCTCGGCCTCGCGGTCATTGTCGCCGCGGTCTACGTCTGGAATGCATCCTGGCGCGCGGCGCCACCCGAAGGGAACGTCGAGCTGATCGCCCATCGCGGCGTGCACCAGACCTTCGATCGGGCCGACCTCACGAACGACACCTGCACGGCCGAGCGGATCGACCGGCCGACCCATGACTACCTCGAGAACACCATCCCCTCGATGCAGGCCGCCTTCGCCGCCGGCGCCGATATCGTCGAGCTCGACGTGCATCCGACCACCGACGGCAAGTTCGCCGTGCTGCATGACTGGACCGTCGATTGCCGCACCGAAGGCACCGGCAAGACGCGCGGCCACGACCTGGCCTCGCTCAAGCTGCTCGACGTCGGTTACGGCTACACCGCTGATGGCGGCGCTACCTATCCGTTCCGCGGCCGCGGCATCGGCCTGATGCCCGAACTGCAGGAAGTGTTCACCGCCCTCCCCGACCAGCGTTTTCTCGTCAACTTCAAGAGCAACGAGGCGCGCGAAGGCGACATGCTGGCCGATCTGCTGTCGTCTCATCCGCAGTGGCGGTCGGCCGTCTGGGGCGCCTATGGCGGCGATCCGCCGACCTATCGCGCTGCCGAACGGATCAGCGATCTCAACGTCTGGTCGCGCAAGGGGCTGATCGATTGCCTGTTGCAATACGAGGGACTGGGCTGGACCGGTTTCGTGCCGGATGCCTGCCGCAACACCAAGGTGATGTTGCCGATCAACCTCGCCCCGTTTGTCTGGGGCTGGCCGAACCTGTTCATCGAACGCCTGCGACAAGCCGGCTCGGAAGTGATCCTGCTGGGCCCCTACAGCGCGGGCGACCCCGGCACCGCCGGCATCGATACAGCCGAGCTATTGGCTCAGGTGCCCGATGACTTCGTCGGCTACATCTGGACCAACAAGATCGAAACCATCGGACCGCTTGCCCGCCAACGTTTCAAGTAGAGTCGAAATAATTAGCGCCTGTGGCCTTCGCGCCCATCGACGGCCACCGACCGCCAGCGTATACGCAACTAACATACCAGTTGCCCCTCCCGCTTCGGATTCCCCCTCAGATGCCCGTCGGCGTCGCATTCGCGCTTTTTGCCTACCTGCTCTATTCCTGCTGCGACGCCATCATCAAAGGGTTCGGCACCAGCCTCTCCGTCTTCGAGATCGCCTTCTGGACGGCCTTGTTCTCGTTCATCCCGGCGATCTTCACCAAGCCCAAGGGTGAGCACTGGCGGCACCTGCATCGCATGCGCCACCCCTGGCTGGTGCACCTGCGCAGCATTGCCGGCGTGATTGGCAACCTCTGCATCATCTACGCCTTCACCCACATCCCGCTGGCCGAGGCCTACTCCATCGCCTTCCTCGCCCCGATCATCGTGGTGGCGCTGTCGAGCTCCTTCCTCGGGGAGACGGTGACCTGGCAGCGCTGGCTGTTTCTCGGCGCCAGCTTCTGCGGTGTGCTGCTGGTCGTCCGGCCGGGCTTCCGCGAACTGCAGCTCGGCCACCTCATGGCGCTCGGCGCCGCGCTGATGGGCGGCATCGCCACCACCACATTGCGCAAGGTTGCGCCGGTCGAGAAGCGCGTCAGCCTGCTCGGTCTGCCGTTGGGCTATGTCGTGGTGATCAACTCGATCCTGATGCTTTTCGCCGGCTTCCATTGGCCGACGCTGCAGGAGTTCGCCTTCCTGATCCTGATCGGCGCACTGGGCGGCACCGGCAACATCCTGTTCATCACCGCGACCCGCAACGCGCCGGTGAGCATGATTGCACCGGCCCAGTACAGCCAGATCGCCTGGGCGGTGATCTTCGGCGCCATGTTCTATGCCGAGTTCCCCGACACCATCGCCTATTGCGGCCTCGTGGTCGTCGCCTTCGGCGGCATCCTCAACGTCATGTCCGACGAAACCCGCATCCGCATCTTCTCGCGGCTGTCGGTGTTCGGCCCGGCCAGCGCCATCTCCGAGGTCAGCCCGCCGCTCGGCGACGATGCCAAGCTGCCGCGCCGCGGCGAGGCCGACGACCAGGCGCCTGCGGCGACAGGCAAGTAGATGCTGCGCTCGCTCACACCCGTTTCGCTCGGCGTGCTCTGCGTGCTGGGCGGCATGGCGTCGTTCTCGACCGCCGATGCGTTGGTCAAGGCGCTGGGCGGCTCGCTCAACGTTTTCGAGATCGGTCTGTTCTCCACCCTCTTCTCGTTCCTGCCGGCATTGTTCTCCAAGCCGCGCGAAGAACGCTGGCGCGACACCTTCAAGCTCAATCGGCCGGCGCTGATGATCCTCGTGGCGTTCTGCCGGGTGCTGAGCGCGGTGCTGATCACCTACGCCTTCGTCACCATCCCGCTGGCTGAGGCCTACTGTCTTGTCTTCCTCATCCCGGTACTGGCGACGATCCTGTCGGTCGTGGTGCTCAAGGAGGAGGTGCCGCTCGATCGCTGGGCGCTGGTCGTCATCAGCTTCCTCGGGGTGCTGCTCGTCGTGCGGCCGGGCTTTCGCGAGATCGAACTGGGCCACATCGCCGCCTTGATCTGCGCCCTCGCCGCCGCCGTATCGCTGACCACCATCCGGCTGATCTCCGGCGCCGAACGGCGCGTCACCCTGTTCGCGCTGCCCGGCCTGCTCACGCTGGCCGCCAACCTGGTCGGCGTCTTCGTCGTCGGCTTCACCTGGCCCAGCCCGCTGCTGCTGGGCGGGCTGGTGCTGTGCGGGGTACTGGGCGGCATCGGCTATCTGCTGCAGCTCAAGGGCGTGGCCCTGGCGCCGGCCAGCCGGGTGGCGCCGATGCAGTACAGCCAGATCATCTGGGCGCTGCTGTTCGGCGCACTGTTCTTCAACGAAGTACCCGATGCGGTCAGCCTCGCCGGCCTGGGCATCATCGTCGCCGCCGGCCTCGCCAACATCTTCGCCGACGGCGCCCGCACCCGCATCGCCGGGCGCTGGGCCGAGTATCGTGCCCGGCGAGACAATCCCTCACCGGACGATTTCAAGGGGCCGGGACCGGATCCGGTGTAGTTCGGAGAAGATGCCGCGAAGCCCTGGTGGCTCGAAGAACCCCAGTCTTCGCGAAAACTACGGACCTAGCTGCGCCAGACCCGATTTCGCTTTCTGATGCTCCGATGCACTTCTGCGAGGGAGGGGCTTGGAGGGCACAATGGCGCCCTCCACCAGCCGCAGCGCGGCCTACAGCCCGCCGCGCACCGCCGCGATCGCCTCGGTGCCCTTGGCGCCATCAGGACCGCCGCCCTGGGCCATGTCGGGCCGACCGCCGCCGCCCTGCCCGCCCAGTGCCGCAGTCGCGAGCTTGATCAGCTCGCCCGCCGAATACTTACCGGTGAGGTCGTCGGTGACGCCGACGGCGACGGTGCCGCGGCCATCTTCGCCCTTCAGCACAACCGTAACCACACCCGAACCGATCCGCTTCTTCTCGCTATCGACCAGACCCTTGACGTCCTTGGCTGAAATGCCTTCGACGGCACGGCCGACATAGGTGACGCCGTTGACCGTCTCGTCCGCCGAAGCCGGCGCCGAACCGCCGCCACCGAGCGCCAGCTTCTTGTTGGCGTCGCTGAGCGCGCGCTCGGCCTTCTTGAGGTTCTCCTGCAACGCTTCGATGCGGGTGAACACCTCCTGTGTCCCCACATGCAGCGCATCGGCGACGCCGGCGACGAGATTGGCGTTGGTGCGCGCATGCTGGCGCGCTCCCTTGGCCGTCAGGGCCTCGATACGGCGCACGCCGGCGGCAACGCCGGAATCGCCAAGCACCGTGATCAGCCCGATATCGCCGGTGCGGCGCACATGCGTGCCCCCGCACAGCTCGACCGACCAGCCGACCGCGTTGCCGGTCGGATCGCCCATCGACACGACCCGCACTTCATCGCCGTACTTCTCGCCGAACAGCGCACGAGCACCTGACTCCTTGGCCTCCTCGACGCCCATCAGGCGCGTCTCGACCGGGGAGTTCTGCAACACGATGTCGTTGGCGATCTCTTCGACCTGCGCCAGTTCCTGCGGCGTGATCGGCTTGGTGTGGACGAAGTCGAAGCGCAGCCGGTCGGCCGAGACCATCGAGCCCTTCTGCGCCACATGATCCCCCAGCACCAGGCGCAACGCCTCGTGCAGCAGATGCGTCGCCGAGTGGTTGGCCCGGATGGCCGAGCGCCGGTCGTGATCGACGAGCAGCGCCAGCGGTGACCCGACGGTTATCGCGCCCTCGGTGACCTTCACCTTGTGGCCGAACACCCCGTTATTCTTGACCGTATCGGTCACCGTCGCGGCAATGCCTTCGCCGGACAGCGAACCGGTATCGCCAACCTGGCCGCCGCTCTCGCCGTAGAACGGGGTCTGGTTGAGCACGACATAGCCTTCGTCGCCCGCCTTCAGCGCGTCGACCATGGCGCCGCCCTTGACCAGCGCCGTCACGGCGCCCTCGGCGGTCTCCGTCTCGTAACCGAGGAACTCGGTCGGGCCGACCTGGTCGGCCACCGCGAACCACACCTTGTCCTCGCTCGCCTCGCCCGAACCGGCCCAGCTCTTGCGGGCCTCGGCGCGCTGGCGGGCCATCGCATCCTCGAAGCCCGAGAGATCGACATTGATGCCGCGGGTACGCAGCGCATCCTGGGTCAGATCGAGCGGAAAGCCGTAGGTGTCATAGAGCTTGAAGGCGGTGACGCCCTCCAGCATGTCGCCTTCCTTGAGGCCGGCTGTGGCGTCATCGAGAATGACGAGGCCGCGGCTCAGCGTCTTGAGGAAGCGCTGCTCCTCGAGGCGGACCGTCTCCTCGATCATCTGCTCGCCACGGACCAGCTCGGGATAGGCCTGGCCCATTTCCTTGACCAGCGTCGGCACGATCTTGTGGATCACCGGATCGGTCGCGCCCAGCAGCGTGGCGTGGCGCATGGCACGACGCATGATGCGGCGCAGCACATAGCCGCGGCCTTCATTCGAGGGCAGCACGCCTTCGGCAATGAGAAAGCTCATGGCGCGCACGTGGTCGGAGATCACGCGCAGGCTCGGCGTCGTCGGGTCGCCATTGAAGTTGGTGGCGTGCATGGTCGACGAAACCAGCGACTTGAACAGGTCGATCTCGTAGTTGTTGTTGGTGCCCTGCATCACCGCCGCAACACGCTCGAGGCCCGAGCCGGTATCGACCGACGGTTTTGGCAGGCTGGTGCGCGAGCCGTCGGCAAACTGCTCGAACTGCATGAACACCAGGTTCCAGATCTCGACGAAGCGGTCGCCATCTTCCTCGGGCGATCCCGGAGGGCCGCCCCAGTATTTGTCGCCATGGTCGTAAAAGATTTCGGAGCACGGACCGCAGGGGCCGGTATCGCCCATCTGCCAGAAGTTCGACTTGGCCCCGAGCCGCACGATGCGATCCTCGGGCAGCCCGGCGATCTTCTTCCAGAGCGCCATCGCCTCGTCGTCGTCTTCGTAGATCGTCGCGGTCAGTTTTTCCTTGGGCAGACCCCACTCCTTGGTGAGCAGGTTCCAGGCAAGCTCGATCGCGTGCTCCTTGAAATAGTCGCCGAACGAGAAGTTGCCGAGCATCTCGAAGAAGGTGTGATGGCGCGCCGTGAACCCGACATTGTCGAGGTCGTTGTGCTTGCCACCGGCGCGCACGCATTTCTGCGAGGTCGTTGCCCGCACGTAGTCGCGCTTCTCGACGCCGGTGAAGACGTTCTTGAACTGCACCATGCCGGCATTGGTGAACATCAGGGTCGGATCGTTCCGCGGCACCAGCGGGCTCGATGCGACTTCTTCGTGACCATTCCTCGCGAAGTAGCTCAGAAAGCTCGACCGGATATCGTTCACGCTCGTCATGACGGGTCTCTTACAGACAAATGGCGAGGCCGTAGCCCCGCCAAGAACAACAGGAAAGGCCTTCTATCGCGGGGCTTGCGGTTGTGTCCAGCGCGGGGTGGCAGGAGCTGGTAGTTTGGGTAGGCAGAAGCAATTACTCCGTGCCCCCTCACCACCGGCCGTCATCCCGACGAAAGTCGGGACCCAGTGCGCCGGAATGATCCACCCGTGCCGAACTGTGCGACCTTGCCGTGATGGACCGACACGGTTCGAGCCCACCCAACTCTCCGAGCAGTGGGTCCCGGCGTTCGCCGGGATGACGGCCGGTGGATGGGCATGATCGAGTTCCACCATTGCTGGCGTGGGACGCAACCCAACCCACGGCCCCAAAAACCAAAGGGCGCCACCCGGGCGCCCTTCTGTTCACGTCGCAGCGGGGCCGATCACGGCTCCCCGTCGTCGCCTTCGTCGCCTTCCGGACCGGTGAGCAGCGCTTCGCCCAGGATGCCGGAGCTTTCGCGCACGCCCTTTTCGATCTCGTCGGCGATCGCCGGGTTGTCCTTGAGGAACTGGCGGGAGTTTTCACGTCCCTGCCCCAGCCGCTGGCTGTCATAGGAGAACCAGGCGCCGGACTTTTCGACGAGGCCCGACTTCACGCCCAGGTCGAGCAGTTCGCCGGTCTTGGAAATGCCTTCGCCATACATGATGTCGAACTCGACCTGGCGGAACGGCGGCGCCAGCTTGTTCTTGACCACCTTGACGCGGGTCTGGTTGCCGATGACTTCCTCGCGTTCCTTGATCGCGCCGATGCGGCGAATGTCGAGGCGCACCGAGGAATAGAACTTCAGCGCATTGCCGCCGGTGGTGGTTTCGGGCGAGCCGTACATCACACCAATCTTCATGCGGATCTGGTTGATGAAGATCACCATGGCCTTCGACTTCGAGATCGAGCCGGTGAGCTTGCGCATCGCCTGGCTCATCAGGCGGGCCTGCAGGCCCGGCATCGAATCGCCCATCTCGCCTTCGAGTTCGGCTTTCGGCGTCAGCGCCGCCACCGAGTCGACCACCAGCACATCGATAGCGCCGGAGCGCACCAGCGTGTCGGCGATCTCGAGTGCCTGCTCACCGGTGTCCGGCTGCGAGATCAGCAGTTCATCGACCTTCACGCCGAGCTTCTTGGCATAGACCGGATCGAGCGCATGCTCGGCGTCGACGAAAGCGGCGATGCCGCCATTCTTCTGCGCCTCGGCCACCACGTGCAGCGCCAGCGTGGTCTTGCCCGAGCTTTCCGGCCCGAACACTTCCACGATACGGCCACGCGGCAGACCGCCGATGCCCAGTGCGATATCCAGTCCGAGCGAGCCGGTGGAAATCGCTTCGACCTGGGCAATGGCGCCCTCGCCGAAGCGCATCACCGTGCCCTTGCCGAAATTCCGCTCGATCTGGCTCAGCGCTGCCGCCAGCGCCTTGTCCTTATCCATCGATCCCTCAATAACTCGCAGAGGCGCAACAGCAGCCATCACCGGTCTCCCTTATTCCACTTCGGTCAGCGCCGCGCAAACCGATAAGATGTCCATCTAATGTACCCATTCTGTTCTCATTTCGTTTCCAAATCGTCAAGGGGGTAAATTCCCTGTTCCTTACGCACCGGGGCCTTGCGATTCGACCGCGGCAGCGGTTCGACACCAGCAATGGTGATCTACATCCAAAATCCAAATGCATTCGACGCCGCGCCGCGCTATAGGGCGGCAACAAAAACCGAGGGAATGGGCTTCATGCATCTCATCCAGTTCGAGGACGACAAGGGTGCACGCGCCGTCGGCGCCACCGAAGGCGGCGTCACCACCGTGGTCACCGGGGCCGGGAGCGTCTACGCGCTTGCCGCCGAGGCCGCCGAGCGCGGGCTGTCGCTGCGCGCCGTGGTGATCGAGAAGGGCCTCGGCGCAAAACTCGATCGCGAGGCGCTGGCCCGAGAGGGCCGCCTCCTCTCTCCGGTCGATCATCCCGATCCGTCGCACCTCTATGTCACCGGCACCGGCCTGACCCACCTGGGCTCCGCTTCCACCCGCGACGCCATGCACAAGTCGAACCAGCAGCAGGCCGAAGCGCCACTGACGGATTCGATGAAGATGTTCCGCATGGGCCTCGAGGGCGGCAAACCCGCCCCGGGCGAAATCGGCGTGCAGCCGGAATGGTTCTACAAGGGCAACGGCTACACCGTCGCCGCGCCGGGCCAGCCGATCCCGTCACCCGCCTTCGCCAAGGACGCCGGCGAGGAGCCGGAAATTGCCGGCATCTACTATATCGGCAAGGACGGCACGCCGTTCCGCCTCGGCTTCGCGCTGGGCAACGAGTTCTCCGACCATGTGACCGAGCGGGTGAACTACCTGTTCCTCGCCCATTCCAAGCTTCGCTTCTGCTCGTTCGGGCCGGAGCTGCGCGTCGGCGAGCTGCCGCGCAACGTCTCGGGCATGTCGCGAATCCTGCGGGCCGGCAAGGTCTTGTGGGAGAAGCCGTTCCTCTCGGGTGAGGACAATATGAGCCACACCATCGCCAACCTCGAGCACCACCACTTCAAGTACGATCTGTTCCGCCAGCCGGGCGACATCCATGTCCACATGTTCGGCACCGCGACCCTCAGCTTCGCCGACGGCATCAAGACCGAGCCGGGCGATGTATTCGAGATCGAGGAAAGCCAGTTCGGCCTGCCCCTCCGCAATGCCGTGTCCTGGAACGAGGATCGGCCGGTGACCGTGCGCCAGCTCTAGCAGCTGGTCAGTCCTGACGTTCTGCGAGCCGGGCCACGTGCCCGGCTTTTGCTTTTGGCCTTTTCCACAGCGCGCACATTTCGGCCCCTTCCTCGCCCCGATTGGCAGGCGAGGTTGCGCTGTTCCTCGCGCATTTGGCGCAAATCCGACCGATCGGCCTCAGCCGGGGTTAGCGCTCGCGCGAGACACTGCCGACGCGGTGCAAAGGGAGGCATTCGCGTCCACCACCACGTATTGCGAAAGGTACTCCCGATGATCACCGTATCCGCCTCGACCTCCGCGGCCGAGCTGCAGGCCATTATCGACTCGGCCCCCGCAGGCGAAACCATCCTGATGGGCACCGGCACGTTCGAGTTCAACGAGACGATCGTCATCAATCGCGACGATATCACCGTCATGGGCACCGGCTCGGGCGCCACGACGATCGAGCTCGTCGGCAACGCCCGCGACGGCGGCGCCTTTCAGATCGGCGGCGTCATCGACGTCCCCAGTTACTCGGGTGCTTTTGCCCTGGATGAGCCGGCCGCGGAAGGCTCGCTCTATCTGCACCTCGCCGACGCCTCCGGCCTCGCAGCCGGCGACCACCTGTGGATCGAACTCGAGAACACGCCGGAATATCTGGACTCGATCGGCGACACGGAGTGGCGTGAGGACAAGCCGTTGCGCACCTCGATGGTCGAGGTCGCCTCGGTCCATGGCAACACGGTGCGGCTGACCAACGGGCTCGCCTTCGATTTCTCCACCATTGCCTCGGTGCAGAAGATCGAGGTGGCCGAGAACGTGCGGCTCGGCGGCTTCACCGTGGAGTCCGGCCTCGCCGAACAGGATCCGGGTAGCTTCACCAACGTGTCGGCAGCGTTCGACCGCTCCAACGTCATCTCGCTCTCGGGCACCAGCCACGTAAAACTGTTCGACATCGCCATCGACAACGCCCCGTCCAACGGCTTCACCTTTGCCCAGTCGATCTTCCTCGACGCCTCGAACCTCACGGTCGATGGCGCCGTGAACAAGGGCGACGGCGGCAATGGCTACGCCTTCCAACTGAAGGCGCTCTATGACAGCCAGCTGGTCGGGCTCGAAGCCTTCGACACCCGCCACGCCGTGCTGTTCGCCAGTTGGACCAGCGAGGCCAACAACACCATCCAGGTGCGCGAAACCAACCGCGACATCAACTTCCACGGCGGCGACGACCACGACAACATCGTCACCGTGCTGAGTTCGGAACGCACCGACCTCGAGGCCACCTACCTGTCGCCGACCCTGTTCGTGAACGACGAGGGCACCAGCTACGGCGCCCCCACCAATCCCCACGCCAACACCGTCACCTTCGACACCGTCAAGGGCACCAACAAGAGTGAGCTGCTGGTGGCCAATGACAGCGGCGTCGAGTTCCACGCCCGGGCCGGCGCCGACATCCTCGTCGGCGGCAATGGCAGCGACCGGCTCTACGCCGAAAACGGCGACGACCTGGTGTACGCCTCCGGGGGCAACGACCTCATCGATGGCGGGCTCGGCACCGATGTGCTGGCCTATGCCGGCGACCGCGACGACTACACCCTGACGCGCGACCTCTCCGGCCGCTTCGTCGTCCACAAGGCCGGTGGCGGCTACGACATCGTCGGCGGCGTCGAGGCGTTCCGCTTTGCCGACGGCACCGTGGCGGCATCGACGCTCACCAACCTGCCGACCACCTATTTCGGCTCGGATGATGCCGACCGCATCACCGTCACTTCGGTCCACGACGTGGTGCTGTCGGGCGCCGGCTACGACCGCATCGTCGCCTCGAGCAGCTACGTGCTGGGCGACGAGAACGAGGCGCTGGAGCTTGTCGGCGACCGGGCCATCAACGGCTTCGGCAACGCAGGCAACAACAGCTTCACCGGCAATGACGCGGCCAACGAGCTGTTCGGCTTTTCCGGCGACGATCGCTTCTTCGCCCGCGGCGGCAACGACTACCTGTCCGGCGGCGACGGCGACGATGCGCTCTACGGTCAGGCCGGCAACGATCGGCTGTTCGGCGGCGCCGGCGATGATCTGCTGAACGGTGGTTCGGGCGCCGACACCTTCGTGTTCTCGGCCGGCCGCGACACCGTCGAGGACTTTTCGCTCCGCTCCGGCGACCGGCTCGACACCGGACTCACCGGCTTCGCCTCGGCGGCAGCCTTCCTCGCGGCCTTCCGCGAGGCGGCGGCCAGCGGCGGCGACACTTTCGATACGCTCGGCATCGATGTCGATGGCAGCGGCTATCATGTCGAGATCCGCGTCGCCGATGCGCATGGCGATCCACTCGTCATGGCGCTGAACGGCGCGACGCTCGAATCCCTGTTGGCGTCGTCGGACTGGATCGTCTGACGATGCCCTCAATTTCGGCACGGGGGGACCCAAATACCTGTTGCTGAAAAATGCGGCACCAACCCCGCATAAACTAAACCCCGAAACCTGAGCGTTTCGGGGTTTTTTCTTGCCGACGGGATGCCGGGCCATGCCGTTCGAGCATGCCTGCTATCCAAGCTCGCCGGTTCAAGCAGGGCTCGGCTGAAACCAGACTCCGCCGCAGTCGCCCAACGGGCAGCGACGGAGTAGAGACATGTCGAACGGCGCCCGGCGCGAAAGCGCCGTCCGCGCCCTTCTGAGGCGCACCGGCTTCCCGCTGCTGGCGCTTGGCGTCATGAGCCTCGCCACTAACCTCCTGGTGCTGACCGGCCCGCTGTTCATGCTGCAGGTCTACGATCGCGTGTTGGCCAGCCGCTCGGTGCCTACCCTCGTGGCGCTGTTCGTGCTGGTCGCCGGCACCTACGCCTTTCTCGCGCTGCTCGAACTGCTGCGCTCGCGCATGGCCGCGCGTTTCGCCGGAGCATTCGAAGCCTCGCTCGCCCCTGAGGTGTTTCGCGCCTCGCTGCGGACCGGGCTGGCCCCGCTCGGCCTGGCGCGGCCCGATGCCGTGCGTGATCTCGATTCCATCCGCTCCTATCTCGCGGGTCCAGGTCCCCTGGCGCTGTTCGACCTGCCCTGGCTGCCGGTCTACCTGGCGATCGTCTTCCTGTTCCATCCGGCGCTCGGCTGGCTGGCGACCGGCGGTGCACTGGTGGCGACGATCCTCCTGGTGATCAACGAGCGCTTGTCCGGGCGGCCCATCGCTGAGGCGTCGGCAGCGATGGCGCTGCGCCAGTCGCTCGGTGACGATGCCCGCGCCAACGCCGAGCCGGTCTTCGCCATGGGCATGCAGGACGACGTCACCGCACGCTGGCGGGCGCGCTCGATGGCGCTGGCCGAGGTGCAGAGCCGGGGATCGGACGTCGGCGCGCTCTACACATCGGTAACCAAGTCGTTCCGCCTCCTGCTGCAATCGGCGGTGCTGGCCCTGGGCGCCTACCTCGCCATTCGCGGTGAACTGTCCGCCGGGTTGATGATCGCCGCCTCGATCGTCACCTCCCGGGCGTTGGCGCCCGTCGAACAGGTAGTGGCGCAATGGCGCGGGCTCACGGCTGCCCGCCAGGCGCTGCGGCGTACAGAGCAGCTGCTCGCAACCCAGCCATCGCCGGCCGCTCGCCTGAGCCTGCCCGATCCGCAATTCACTCTCGAAGTCCGCCACTTCGCCACCGGCCCGGACCTGCACAAGCCGCCTTTGGTGTCCGGCGTCGGCTTCGTCCTGGCGGCCGGTGAAGCCATGGGCGTGCTGGGCCTCTCCGGCTCGGGCAAGACCTCCCTTGCCCGCGGCCTCTGCGGCATCTGGCCGGTATTGCAGGGGGAGGTTCGGCTCGATGGCTCCGAGCTCACCCATTTCGATCCCGTGCAGCTCGGCCGCCGCGTCGGCTACTTGCCGCAAAGCGTGGGGCTGTTCGATGGCACGGTGGCCGAGAACACCGCCCGCTTCCGCGCCGACGCCGACAGCGGCACCGTACTCGAGGCGGCGCGCCTTGCCGGCGTCCATGACCTGATCACCAGCCTGCCCGATGGTTACGACACCCGCATCGGCTCGCGCGGCGTGGCGCTCTCGGCCGGCCAGCGCCAGCGCATCGGGCTGGCCCGCGCCCTCTACGGCGATCCGTTCCTCTTGGTGCTGGACGAACCGAACGCCAACCTCGATTTCGCCGGCGACAACGCCCTCACCACCGCGCTCACCGCCGCCAAGGCGCGCGGCGCCGTGGTGATCGTCATTGCCCATCGCCCCAGCGCCATCGCGGTATGCGACAAGCTGATCTACCTGGTGAATGGGCGGCAGAGTGCCTTCGGCGCCAAGGAGGAGGTGCTGCGCCAGGTCACGGCCCCTGCCCCACGTATCGAAGGGGTGCGGATCAATGGCTGATCCGCTCGAGAGCCTCAGGCGGCACGCCATCGCCGGGCTTGGCGCCATCGCGCTGTTCATCGGCCTGCTCGGCGGCTGGGCCGGCACCACCGAGATCGCGGGTGCGGTGGTGGCGCAGGGCACCGTCGTGCCGCTCGAAGGCAGCAAACGCGTGCAGCACCCGGAAGGCGGCGTGGTCAGCGCCATCCTGGTCAAGGATGGCGATGCGGTCGCGGCCGGGCAATTGCTGCTGCGTCTCGACAGCACCACGGTGTCCGCCAATCTCGCGGTCATCGTCTCGCAGCTCAGCGCCGCATTTGCCCTCGAAGCCCGGCTCACCGCCGAGAGTATCGGTAACGACGAGCTGACGCTTCCGAGGAGCCTCGATGCCTGGCCGGACCGCGCGACGCTTGCCGGCCTGCTGGCTGCGCAGGAGCGCCTGCGCCAGAGCCGGGCCGAGGCGCAGGCCGGTCTTGCCGCGCAGTTGCAGGAACAGATCGGCCAGCTCGGCGAACAGATTTCCGGGCTCCAAGCCCAGGAGGCGGCGGTGCGGCAGCAGCGTGAAATCCTCGCCGGCGAAGTCGCCGATGCCCAAATCCTGTTCCGCGATGGCCTGATGGAAGCCAGCCGCCTCAACGCCTCGAGGCGCGAGCTGGCGCGGCTCGAGGGCGAGGCCGGCAACCTCTCCGCCGAGATCGCCTCGGCCCGCACCGCCATCGCCGGCAGCCGCGCCAAGATCGCCGAGAACACCGCTACCTTTCGCGCCGGCGTGCTGGAGGACCTGCGCGATGTCGGGCTTCAGATCGCCGAGTTGCTGCAGCAGAAGATCGCCGCCGAAGACCGCCTGGCAAAGCTCGAGATCCGCGCTCCCCAGGCCGGCATCGTGCACGAGTCGATCGTCCGTACCGTCGGCGGCGTGGTCGCGGCCGGCGAGACCTTGATGCAGGTCGTGCCGCATACCGACCGGCTGGCGCTCGAGGCACGGGTGTCGCCGCTCGACATCGACAAGCTGAACGTCGGCCAGCTTGCCGCGGTGCGATTGACCGGGCTCGACGCCCGAACCACGCCCGAGCTGGTGGCGGCGGTCGATGCCATTTCCCCCGACCTGTCGCGCGATCCGGCGACGGGCGTCGCCTATTTCTCCATCCGCATGAAGCTGAGCGAAGCCGAACTCGCCCGCCTGCCCGAAGGCCAGCACGTCACTGCCGGCATGCCGGCCGAGGCATTCCTGCGCACCGCGGACCGGACGGTGCTGTCGTACCTGCTGGGGCCGCTGGCGGCACAGCTGAGTCATGCGTTCCGGGAGGATTAGCGCCCGCAACAGGCGACGCTCTACCCCACCAACCGACGTCATCCCCGCGAAGGCGGGGATCCAGTGGGATCTTTCAGCGTCAGCAGGTGTTGCAGCATCCCACTAGGTTCCCGCCTTCGCGGGAATGACGCTGGTGGGTGGGGAACATCACAGCGAGGATAGCCCCGCAGCCCCCTTGCCCTAAACCCTTTGGCTGGTTTACCCCGTGCGACTGACATGTCAGTGTCCGCCGCCGTTCGGCCCAGGGAGTTTAGCGAGAAATGAGCGCCACCAGTTTCAAGCAGCGCAAGGTTGGTCGGACCGGCCTCGAATTGACCGAACTCGGGCTTGGCGGCGCGACGCTCGCCGGCATCTTCACCGAGGTCCCCGACGAGCAGGCCCGCGCCACTGTCGGCGCCGCTCTCGATGCCGGCATCCGCTACTTCGATACTGCACCGCAATATGGCTATGGCCGCTCCGAACACCTGATGGGCGATGGCCTGCGCTTCCGTACCGAGGGCGTCGTTGTCTCCACCAAGGTCGGTCGCCTGCTGCGACCGGTGCAGTCCGAAGCCGAGCGCGACTATCCGCACAGCTGGGTCAAGCCGCTGCCGTTCGAGCAGGTCTACGATTACAGCTACTGGGGCGTGATGCGGTCCTACGAGGCCAGCCTTGCCCGCCTCGGGCTGAGCAAGGTCGATATCCTCTATGTCCACGATATCGGCCTCGCCACCCACAGCGCCGAGCAGAACCCGATCTACTGGAAGCAGCTGGCCGAGGATGGCGGCTACAAGGCCCTCAAGGAGCTGAAGGCCACCGGCAAGGTCTCGGCCATCGGCCTTGGCGTCAACGAGTGGGAAGTGCTGATGGATGCCTTCGCCCTCGGCGACTGGGACGTGTTCCTGCTGGCCGGCCGCTACACCCTGCTCGAGCAGACCTCGCTCAGCCCGTTCCTCACCACCTGCCTCGAACGCGGCGCCTCGGTGGTCTGCGGCGGCCCGTTCAATGGCGGCGCCCTGATGGGTACCGGCACCTGGAACTACGCCAAGGCCCCCGAACACATCATCAAGCGCGTCGCCGACCTCGAGGCGCTGTGCAAGGAATTCGGCGTGCCGCTCGGCGCCGCCGCCCTGCAGTTCCCGCTGGCGCACCAGGCGATCTGCAACATCCTCCCCGGCCCGAAATCGCCCGCCGAACTCAACGGCATCCTCGACTGGTGGAACGTCAGGATTCCCGACGCGCTGTGGGACGCGCTGGCCGATCGCAAACTGGTGGCAACCGGCACGCCGCTGCCGAACGGGCGCACCGCCTGATGGCTGGCAAGGTGCTGATGATGGACGTCGATGGCGTCCTCGTCAGCGGCCGGCCCTCCGACGGCCGGCATCTGTTTGCCGAACTGGAAGCAGATCTCGGTCTGTCGCCCGATCGGCTGAGGCAGACCTTCTTCACCCCGTTCTGGGAGGCGATCGTCACCGGCCGCGAAGGGCTGACCGAACGGCTGACGCCGGTGCTGGCCGAGATCGCGCCGAGAGTTTCGGCCGAGCGGCTGATCGCCTACTGGTTCGAGAACGACTCGCGCGTCGACCAGGCAGTGCTTTCGGCAGTGAAGCGCTACCGCGACCGCGGCCTGCCGGTGTTCCTCGCCACCAACCAGGAGCACCTGCGGGCCGACTACCTGATGCGGCAGGTCGGCCTCGGCGCCCATGTCGACGGCATCATCTATTCGGCCGCCCTCGGCCACCGGAAACCGTCCACCGAGTTCTTCGAGCGCGCCGCTGCCATCGCGGCTGCGGCGCCCGAGGACATCGTGCTGGTCGACGACACGCTGGCCAATGTCGAGGCGTCGCGACAAGCGGGCTGGAGCGCCGTGCACTGGACTGGTAACGGCAGCCTCGATGAGGAACTGGCGCGATATCTTGGGTGACGCGATTACGCTCGGTAATGGACCTCCCCACGGCATCATCCCCGCGAAGGCGGGGACCCAGTGGGATTTCTCAGCGTCAGCGGGTGCCGCAGCATCCCACTAGTTTCCCGCCTTCGCGGGAATGACGTCGGTGGTGGGTGAGACGCAGTGTGCCTCCGCAGCCCTTCCGTCAGCCACAATGAACGAGCTGGCTCAAAGCCCCACCGCATCCTCGAGATAGTGCCGGCGGATACCGAAGAAGGCCTTGGCCTCCGCCAGCTTCCTCAGCTGCGAAGCATCCTTGCCGCGCTTCGTCTTCGTCGCGACGATCAGCACGTTCTTGGGCGTGTGCACGTCGGAGATGAACTCGAACACCTTGGTCGAGTAGCCGAAATGCTCGAGGATCATGGCGCGCATCGCGTCGGTCACCATCTCGGCCTGCCGCTCGACGAAGATGCCGTGCTTCATCAGGAAATCCAGCGCATTGCCATGGTTCGAGGTCTCGATCTCGCGGCGGATCTGCTTGTGGCAGCACGGCGCGACGACGATCAGCTCCGAACCGGCGGCAATCCCCTTGGCGATGGCGTCGTCGGTGGCGGTGTCGCAGGCATGCAGCGCGATCAGCACATCAGCCCCGGCGGAGTCGAAATTATCGATCGTTCCCTGTTCGAAGCGCAGGTTGTCGACTCCGGTGGCGCGCGCGGTATCGTTGCAGAACGTCACCAGGTCGTCGCGAAACTCGACGCCCACCACCTCGGTGGCGCGCCCGAGGTTCTGCTTCAGGTAGTCGGCCACTGCAAAGGTCAGGTAGCCCTTGCCGGCGCCCATGTCGACCACCCGGTTCAGCTTGCCCTCGGGAATGGCCTTCAGCAGCGGACCGAGGATCTCGACATAGCGGTTGATCTGCCGGAACTTGTCGCCGGCGCCTTTCAGCACCTGCCCGTCGGCCCCGGTGACGCCGAGCTCGGCGAGCCACCCCCTGCCGGCCGCCGGGATCGGGCGCGCCTTGGCGCGATCATGTGACAATGTGGCCGGGGCCTTGCTGGTCGGCTCGGTCTGCTTCAACCGCGGCGCTTTGCCCTGGCTGTCGAATTGCAGGTCGAAGCGCGTGGTGAACAGGAAACCCTGCCGAAAATCCTTTTCCAGCAGACGCCGGAGCTGGCCGATCGCACCCGACGGCGGATGGTTCTGCACGAGATCGCGGGTCTGGTGGTGGAAGGTGAAGCTGAGCTTGAGCTGTTCGCGGATGGTCGCGGGTTTGATGTCGACGCTCTTCAGCGTCTCGTCGGCGCCGAACGGCAGGCGCAGCGCCAGACGCACGAAGCTGCCATCGGCAACGGCGCTGTCGAGCGCGGCAAGGAACTGGTCGATCTTGGCAAGGCTGGTATCCATGTCCGGCATATAGGCCTGCCGGAGCCGAAAGGCTACTGCCCGCTACTCCGCGCCCTGTTCGATCTTGCCCAGGACGTCCTTCACCTTGGAGTTGATCTGGTCGAGCGAGTACGGCTTGGGCAGGAACTCGACGCTCTGATTGTCGGCGATGTCCTGCCGGACATTCTCTTCGGCATAGCCGGAAACGAAGATCACCTTGAGCTCCGGCATATGCTCGCGCACCTTGGTCAAGAGCGTCGGGCCGTCCATTTCCGGCATCACCACGTCCGAGATCATCAGGTCGATCTTGTAGTCGAGCTCCTCCAGCACATCGAGCGCCTCGTCGCCGCTATCGGCTTCGAACACCTCGTAGCCGGTGGTGCGCAGGGCCCGGGCCGAGAAGGCTCGCACGCTGTCCTCGTCCTCGACCAGGAGGATGCGCTCATGCCCGGTGAGATCCTTGACCTGCACGACCGCCTGCTTGACCGGCGCGTCGCTTTCGGTCGGCACGTAGCGCGGCAGGAAGATGCGGAAAGTCGTGCCCTTGCCGACGACCGAGTCGGTGTAGATGAAGCCCGACGACTGCTTGACGATGCCATACACCGTCGACAGCCCGAGGCCTGTACCCTTGCCGAGTTCCTTGGTGGAGAAGAACGGCTCGAAGATCTTTTCGAGGATTTCCGGCGACATGCCGGTGCCGGTGTCCTCGACCTCGATCAGCACGTAGTCCGCCGGGGGCATCCCGGTATAGCTGAAGCCGGCGGCCTCTCCCTCGGTGACGTTGCGGGTCCTCAGCGTGATGGCGCCACCATTCGGCATCGCATCGCGCGCGTTGACCACGAGGTTCACCACCACCTGCTCGAGCTGCACCAGGTCGGCCTTCACCGGCCAGACCGGGTTGGAATGCTCGACGCTGAGGGTGATCTGCTCGCCGATCAGCCGCTTCAGCAGCACCGTCAGGTCGTCGAGATGCCCCGGCACCTCCAGCACCTGCGGCCTGAGCGTCTGTCGGCGCGAGAAGGCCAGCAACTGCCGGGTCAGCCCGGCCGCGCGGTTGGCGCTGTTCTTGATCGACATCAGGTCGGCAAAGCTCGGGTCACCCGGCTTGTGCTTCAAAAGCAGCAGGTCGGCGAAGCCGATAATGGCGGTCAGCACATTGTTGAAATCGTGCGCCACGCCGCCGGCCAGCTGGCCCACGGCCTGCATCTTCTGGCCCTGGGCGAACTGCGCCTCGAGCTTGCGCTGCTCGCTCATGTCGAGCGCATAGACGTTGATCCGCTCGGCGGCGCCTTCGGCCTCCTCGGAGCTGGAAACGTAAAGCCGTACCGCATGGTCGCTGCCGCGGGTCAGCGTTGCATCCACCGGCTCGATCTCGGACCGGCTGGCCAATGCTGCGTCGATCGCCTTGGCAAAGGCCTCGCGGTTGCCCTCCGCCAGGAGGTCGGCCATCGGCTGCATGTCGATCGACTGCTCGCCGCCGGCCCAATCGAAGATTCGGCTGAACGGCGCATTGGTGCGGATGATGCGGCCGGATTTGTCGAGCGTCGCGATAGCGAAAGGCGTGTCGTTGAAAAAGCGCGAGAACCGCACCTCAGAGGCGCGCAGCGCCTCTTCCTTGTCGGCGCCCTGCCGCCGATCGAGCACCAGCGTGCGGGTCTCGCCCAGTTCGCCATCGGCGAGGCGGGCGGCGCGATGCATCAGGCGGACCGGGAAACTGGTGCCGTTACGGCGCACCAGGTCGATATCGATGATCTCGGTGCGGATCTCGCCGTCGGAGCGGCCGCGCATCAACAGGCTGGCGCCGTCGCCGCGGACGATTTCGCTGAGCCGGATGGCGGTGGATTCGAACTCGGCGAGGTCATAGCCGAGCCAATCGGCGAGGGTCGAGTTGAGGTACTGCACCCTGCCCTGCGCATCGGCCGAGAAGAAGCCGGCCGGTGCGTGGTCGAGATAGTCGATGGCCCGCTGCAGTTCGAGAAAGGCATTGTCCTGCCGCTCGCGGTCACGGGTGATGTCCTCGACCGTCCACAGCACCAAGGGCTTTCCGCCCTCGTCGATGGTGGGCAGTGCCCGCACCCCGACCCGATACCAGAACGGCTTGGTGGAGCCGCCGACCGAGCCGCCGAGCCCGCCGATGATGCGGATGTCTTCGATGGCCGGGCGTCCATCGCGCGCCGCGCGCGCCAGGCGATACACCGCCTCGGAGGCTTCCGGCTCGCCGGCGAACAGTCGCGGCACCGACACCGGCACGCCGTCCGTGACCCCGCCGGGAAACTCGCCGTAATGCGCGTTGACATAGCTGATCTTGCCCTCGCGGTCGGTGACCAGCGCGCCGAACGGCAGGCTGTCGACCACGGCGCGGCTCAGCGTCTGGGTGTCCTCGCTGGCCGAAAAGCGGAACAGGCCCGCCGCCACGGCGAACAGGCAGAACACCCCGACAACGGCCAGGAGGCCGAGAAATACCAGGATCAGGTCAGCCGGTATGCGGTCGCCCAGCGTCGCCAGCAGCACCGCGCCCGCAATGAAGAACGCCGCCAGCGCCACCACGCGCCACAGCCCGGCGCTGCTGCGCCCGCGATTCAGCAGCGGGTTGGGATAGTTATCCTCGTCGAGCGGCAGAGGTGCCATGCGCAGGTGGTGCCCCGGGGAAAGTCACGCCGAATCGGCCTTCTCAAGGTCTAGCAAAGCCACAAGTCGGTTGGGTAGCCGCAATGGCGTTATCCCCGTCGGGTGGGGACGATTTGTGAGGGGGCACAGCCCCAGGTCCGCAGGAGTAAGTTGTTGGGAGCCATTGTGCCCACCACGTCCCCTCTCTTGCGATTTCTAGGACTTAGCAAACGCTAAGCCCAAGAAATCGCTTTCTCCCCCGCAAGGGGGGAGATGAGCGGTGGCCTCCACCTGCATCGGAGCATCAGTCAGGACTCTCCCCCTTGGCGGGGGAGAAAGCGAAAACTTGGGCTTAGCGCAGCTAAGTCCCTAGTTTTCGCAAGAGAGGGGTTTGGAGGCATTGCGCCCCGCCAACGCTCCCCTACCCCGCCGTCCACCCGCGGCTCTGCTTCAGCCGCATCACGAAGCCGATGACTTCGGCGACCGCCTTGAAGTGCTCGGTCGGAATGGTCTGGTCGATATCGACGCTGGCATAGAGCGCCCGGGCCAGCGGCGGATTCTCGACAATGGGCACGTTGTTCGCCTTCGCCAGCTCGCGGATGCGGAACGCTATGGCGTCGGCGCCCTTGGCCACGCATTGCGGCGCCGCCATGTCACGATCGTATTTCAGCGCCACCGCGAAATGGGTCGGGTTGGTGATCACCACCGTCGCCTCGGGCACCGCCGCCATCATGCGCTTGCGGCTGCGCTCCATGCGCACCTGCCGGATGCGCCCTTTGACCTTGGGGTCGCCTTCCTGCTGTTTGTACTCGTCGCGGGTCTCCTGGACCGTCATCTTCAGCCGGTTCCACCAGCGGTTGCGCTGATACACGTAGTCGGCGATGGCGATGATGGTGACGACGGCCAGCACCGCCCCGAAGATACTGAGGCTCAGGTCCATGAACTCGGCCGCGATCATCCCGGGCTCGAGCTGGATCATCATCTCGAGGCTGTCGATCTTCGGCGCCAGCACGAACCACAGCACGGCCGAGACCACCGTGAGCTTGATCAGGCCTTTGCCGAAATTGACCAGCGCCTCGGTCGAGAACAGCCGCTTGGCGCCGGCGATCGGGTTGATCTTGGAGAATTTCGGCTTGATCGGGTCGAGCGACAGCAGCGGCCGGTGCTGCACCAGGTTGGCGGCAATGCCGAAGGCGGCGAGGACGATCGACGGCAGCAGCGCGACGAGCAGGATCGAGCCGGTGAGATTGCTCCAGAACGCCGTCAGCGCCTGGCTGCCTACTTCGAATTTCTCGGCATTGCCGAGCAGTATCTTCAGTTGTTCGACGAGGCTGGCGCTGGTCGGTCCCGCCATCATGGCGAACACCAGCGTCGAGCCCGACAGGATGAACCAGGTGTTGACCTCCTGGCTCTTGACCACATCGCCCTTCTCATGGGCGTCGCGGAGCTTTTTTTCCGAGGGGTCTTCGGTTTTTGATGACTGTTCCGGGGCCTCGTCGCTCACTTACCGCATGTCTCCAAAAACGTGGACGCCGGTTTCGGGAGACACGCGGAAAGACAAAGAGCTGAGGCGCCTGGAGCGCATCTGAAGGACTGCGGCGCGCATCAGCGAACGCCGCGCAGCATGGCGAGCACGCCCTCGAAATGCATCAGGTAGAGGCCCATCATCATGCTCAGCAGCAGCGCCATCAGGATCAGCCCGACGCCGACCGTCGCCGGCATGGCGATGAAGAACACCTGCAACTGCGGCATCAGCCGGCTGAGGATCCCCATCCCCAGGTTGAACACCAGACCGAACACGATGAACGGCGCCGACATCTGCACCCCGATGACGAAGGCGCCGGCCACCGTGTCGACCACCGTCTGCGCCGCGTCGCCGAACATCAGCGGCTCTTTGGGCGTGAAGATCATGTAGCTGTCATGGATCGCCGACAGCGCCACGTGGTGGAGATCGGTGGCAAAGATCAGCGCGATGCCGAGGAAACTGAGGAACGCGCCGATCAGCGCGCCCTGGACCCCGCCATTGGTCGGGTCGGCCGCCTGCGCCACCGAAAGTCCCGACGACGAGGCGATGATGGCGCCGGCGGTCTGCGTGCCGGAGACCGCGAGGCGCGCGATGGCGCCGAGGATCAGCCCGACGATCACCTCGTGCAGCACCACCACGACGATCTCGGGCAGGTTGGTCGGCAGCGCCGGCAGCTGCGGCGAGACGATCGGATAGAGCACGGCGGCGAAAACCAGGGCAAAGCTCAGCCGCATGCGGGCCGGGATCGTGGTCTCACCCAGCGCCGGGATCAGCATCAGCATTGCGCCGACACGGGCGAAGATCAGCACATAGAAATAGGCGGTCTCGGGCAGCCAGTTGAGCGAGATCATCGTCAGCCGCCGGAAATGATCATGTCGGCGAGCTTGGTCATGTAGCCGCCGAGAATGGCGCCCATGAACGGCAGCGACAGCAGCATGGTGATGAAGATCGCGAGGATCTTGGGTACGAACACCAGCGTCATTTCCTGGATCTGCGTCAGCGCCTGGAACAGCGCGATGACCACGCCGACCACCAGCCCGACGATCATCATCGGCGCGGCGACGAGGATCATTACCCAAATGCCCTCACGGGCCAGATCGAGAACCGCCGCGCCGGTCATGGGCGTGTGTCCTGGCCGGCCACGATGCACGCCTCCGCACCGGCGTCGATGAGTTGGGCAACGGCAGAGGTGGAGAACAAGTGCATCCAGGAGTGCCCGTCAGTTCGATCTCTGCACGATATCGCGAGTCGCGAACCGTCAGATCGGCATCCGCATGATTTCCTCATAAGCCGAGATCACCCGGTCGCGGACCGTCACCATGGTATCCATCGCGAGCTCCGTCTGGCTGATGGCGGTGACCACGTCGACCATGTCGCCGCGGCCGTTGACCATCTCCATCGCCTTTGTGTCGGCGACCTTGCCGCTGTCGACCACGCCCTGCACGGCCTGGCCGAGCAGTTTGGCGAAGTCCTGCCCGCCGCCCAGCTCGGCGACCTGGTTCAGCTGCGGCTTCTGCGCCTGCCCCAGGAGCTTGGCGGCATTCGAATAGGCTGCGGTGGCGGCGTTGATTGGCAAGGCCATGGTCAGTTCCCGGAGAGGGCGCGTCAGCCGCGCAGGAGGTCGAGGGTGGAGCCCAGCATCTGCCGGGTGACGGTGACGACGTTGAGGTTCGCCTCGTAGCTGCGCTGTGCCTCGCGCATGTCCATCGTCTCGATCAGCGAGTTGACATTGGGATAGCGGACATAGCCGGTGGCGTCCGCCGCCGGGTGGCCCGGCTCGAAGCGCGAGCTGAAGTCCGACTGATCATAGGCGATGCGGCCGATCTCCACCTTGGTGGCGCCCAGCTCGTTGTCCATCACGGCCTTGAAGGTCGGAATCTTGCGCCGATACGGATCCTCGCCGGGAGTCTTGCCGGCCGAATCCGCATTGGCGAGGTTCTCGGCGATCACCCGCATGCGGGCGGACTGGGCGTGCAGCCCGGTCGCCGCGATCTTCATGGACGAAAGGAAGTCGTTCATCGCTTATGCCTGCTTGCCGAGGGCGGTTTTGATCAGCTTGACCGAGCGCGTGTAGAGCGCGGTGATCGTCTGGTAGTCCATCTGGTTGCCGGCAACCTTCATCATCTCGTCCTCGAGCGTGACGCCGTTGCCTTCAGGGGTGATCTCGAAACTGTTCATCGAGCGCGCGCCGAACCCATCTGCATCGGTGCCGGAAATCGCGATATGCCCCGGCTGCGTCGTTACCGTCGCGATCTTTGCCGTCGACAGGTTCTTCATGTGCTCCTCGAAGCCATAGGCCTTGAGGTCGCGCCCCCGATAACCGGGCGTGTCGGCATTGGCGACATTCTCGGCCAGCAGCGTCTGCCGGGCCTGGTGCCAGCGCATCTTCTCGCTGATGGCGTCGAGCAGTCCTAGTTTCATGGTGAGGCGGGTCCAGAATCCCCTGAGGAACTGGGCAAATCCTGCCTAGCAAGCGTTAACGAGACATTAACCACGCGGCTTCGCACGGCGAGTTGTCTCGCATTTTGCATAATCTGGGCGCATTACTCGGCAAGAAGTTCCACTGATTTGCGTTCGGATGGCCACCCCGAGCGTCGAGGGAGTGCGCGGCGATGCAGTTCATGACGAGTTTGCTGGGCGAGTCGGCGGGGACCATCGTCACCTCGGTGCTGGCATTGGGCATTGTCCTGGTGCTGATCGTCCTGGGCCTGTGGGGGCTGAAACTGCTGACCCGCGGCACCGCCGTGGTCGGTCGCGGCCGCAACCGGCGGCTCAGCGTCATCGACCACATGCAGGTCGACGCCAAGCGGCAGCTGCTGATCATCCGGCGTGACAATGTCGAGCACCTGATCCTCACCGGCGGCCCGCAGGATGTGGGGGTCGAGGCCGGCATCCCGGTCGAGCGCCCGCCGCTGCCGAGCCGCCGCACCGTGGAACAGGAAGTGCCGCCGCCCGCCGCTCCGACGCTCAGCACCTCCGAAATCGACCGGCTGCGCGAGTTCGTGCGGCCCGGCGCCGCCCGCCGGCCGACCTCGCTGCGCCACACCGGCCTGCTGCGTCCGGTAAGCACCATGGAGCCCGCCGTCATTCCGATGCCCGCGATGACTGGGGATAACTCCGGCCGCGGCAAAGCCGACTCAGCTACAACGCCCGCAGGCAAGGACAACGGGCGGACTGCGCTTGGCGCTCAACGCAATCTCGGGGACGAACCCAAGGCGGACACGCACTAGCCGGCCGGCCCTCCGGCGGGTCCTCACCCTAGTCGCATTCCTGCTTGCGCTGATCCTGCCCGGCCTCGCCTTCGGCCAGGACATCTCGATCGATTTCGGCAACGACGCGACGATCACCGAGCGGGCGGTTCAGCTCGTCGGTCTGATCACCCTCTTGTCGCTGGCGCCCTCGATCCTCGTGATGGTGACGAGCTTCACCCGCATCGTCGTCGTGTTGTCGCTGCTGCGCACCGCCATCGGGCTGCAGACCGCGCCGCCCAACTCGGTGATGGTCAGCCTTGCGCTGTTCCTGACCTTGTTCGTCATGGCCCCGACGCTGCAGCAGAGCTACGATAACGGCATCGCGCCGCTGATCGCGGGCCAGATCCAGATCGAGGAAGCCTTCACCCGGGCTTCGGGTCCCGTCCACGACTTCATGGCGGCCAACGTCCGCCCCGCCGACCTGCAGCTGTTCTTCGACATGTCGTCGACCCCGCCGCCTGCCGATCGCACCGCCATTCCGCTGCAGGTGCTGATCCCGGCCTTCATCATCTCCGAACTGCGCCGCGCCTTCGAGATCGGCTTCCTCTTGTTCCTGCCCTTCGTCATCATCGACATGGTGGTGGCCTCGGTACTGATGTCGATGGGCATGATGATGCTGCCGCCGGTGGTGATCTCGCTGCCGTTCAAGCTGATCTTCTTCGTCCTGGTCGACGGCTGGCACCTGGTCGCCGGCTCGCTGATCCGCAGCTTCGTCAGTACCTAGCCCCAGCACCAGCTCCTGAACTGCTGCAAAGCAGGCGCGGGACGCTAAGCCGCGCCGGGGGCTGCCGGCTTGCTTGGCACCACGCTGCCGGCATCGCCGTAGAGCTCGCGATACGAAGCGAGGAAAGCATCGAGCGAATCCGCGCTCGCAACTTCGCGGGCCACCTTGCGGAACTCGAGCGATTGCGGGGCGATGTCGCGCGTCACGTACTCGAACAGCGGCCACTCGGCCGAATTCGCCATCGGCTCGGAGAATTTCGAACGGATGCGCGACAGCCCGAGCGCATCGCCGGCGAGGACGAATCCGACGGCTGCCTTCACCACGCTCATCCGGGCCGGCTGCGACAGCTTGCCAGCACCGCCGGCCGGGGTGTTGAGCACTTCCAGCAGTTCCGACGCCATGGCGTAGTTCTTGGACTTCCAGTAGCCGTCGACGCGCAGGATATCGGCATCCTTGCCGTTGAGCTTGGAAATCAGGTCGAGCGCCAGTTCCTGCCGACCGGCATCGATCAGCGCCCTGGCCTCGAGCACGCGCCGCTGCCGTTCGAGCTGCGGCGGCAGGTCCGCCAGCCGGGTCCGGTTCAGCACGCGCAACGCCCCCTCGGGGTTGCGATCGGCGATGCGGATCAACGCCAGGTCGGCCGCCACCTGGGACTGCGCCACGCCGGTCAGGCGACTGTCGATCTGGTACTCGAGCAGGTCGGCCGCCTGGGTCAGCAGATCGACCTTCACCAGCCGGCGCGCCAGGTTGCGGATCATCTCGTCGCCGCGCGTTCCCGGCGGCGTCAGCTGGCGGAAATCGTAGTAGAGCGCCAATGCGTCGAGGTCGCTCAGCGTGTCGGCCGCGCCGTTGAGATAGAGGTCCTCGAACGTCGTCTGCGCTTCGGCCAGCAGCGTGTCGGTGGATTCGCTCTCGGGGAAACTGGCCGCCGCCTGTTTCACCGCGTCGAATCCGTCCCGATAATCGTGGTTGGCGAAATAGAGCTCTGCCAGCAGCTTCTGCATGTCCGCTTCCAACGCCGTGCCGCGCCACATCAGCGCCTCGGCCGAGAGCGTATCGGTGGCCTTGGCGAGGTCGACCTTGCCTTGCTTGCGCAGCAGCAACAGCGTCCGATACACCGCCTCGGCTCGCGTCGGCCGCACGTCATAGGCAATCACCTGCCCATAGGTGTCGACCGCATCCTGGTCGCGCCCTTCCAGTTCGGCCGTGCGCCCCTGCATCAGCTGGAAATAGCTGACCTGCTCGGGGTCGAGCTTGGGGAAATCCACCTCGCCCAGCAGCCGCAACGCCAGCTGCGCATCGCTGGTCTCGACCGCCGCACGCAGCGCCGCGAACAGGAACCTGGTTCGAACCCAGGTCGGATAGGTCCCGATCACCCCTTCCGCCGCGACCGCGTCGAGCCGCGCACCGCGGAAGTCGCCGCTGTCGGTGCGTGCAATGGTCCGCCACATCAGCGCATCGCTTTCCTCGGGGAACGTGCCGCCGTTGAGCGTCTGCAGGGCATCCCGCCACCGGCCGGCCAGCGTATCAGCGATGGCGCGCACCAGCCGCGTCTTCTTGCGCAGATCTTCGTTCTTGAGTTCGGTATCGAGCACGCTGAGCACGCCGATGGCCTCGTATGAGAGGTCGTTGGCGACGTAAAGCTGCGCCAGGTCGAGCCGCGCCGCATCGCGCGCCTGCCCTTCCGCCGCGGCGGCGCGCGTCATCGTCTCTTCCTTGCGGGCGGTGAAGGTGGCCGGGTTATCCTCCCGCCACACCCCGAGGTCGAGATAGCTCTGCCGGAACTCCGGCGAGTTGCCGGCATCGAGCTTGCGCGACGTCTCCTGGGCGGAGAGGGTCAACCCGGAGGCCGCCGAAATGACCGCCACCTTCTCGTCGATCTCGACATCGAGCTCGTCATTGCGCGGCTTGATCACCAGGCCATGGGCCGAACGCAGCGCATCGAAATCGACGAATTGCAGGTTGCGCGTCAGCCCGCGTGCCGGCGGCATCATGGTAACGACCCGCAACGTGTCGCCGACCACCGGGTCGCGCAACACATGTACCTGCCCCGGCCGCTCGATATCGGCCGTCATCTCATAGCGGCCGTCCTCGTCGCGCTCGCGGTGGAGCGTCATCGGCTCGGTCGCCGTCAGCAGGGCGTCGCCCAGCGACAGCACCCACGCCCGGCCTTCCGAGCCCAGCGTCGCCAGCCGATCCGCCGACAGATCCATGCGAGCGACCTTGGTCTGGCCCGCCGCGACCATCTCGAAATTGCTGGCAATGCTCGCCAGCGCATCGGACGGCGGCGGCGCGACGATCGCTTGCGGTGTGTCGAACACCATCCACACCGTGTCGCCGCGGCGGAACACCGCCGCCGGCGTATCGGCATCGAATGGGAAGGCGATGCGGACGGTCTTGCCGACAGTCGTCACCACCGGAGTCACGACGCCGCGCGTCGTCGGATAGAGCTCGGCGGCGTCGTCGCCGCCGGCTTCGAGGCCGAGCCGGGCCGCCAGGCGCTGCTCCTGCTCGGCAGCGGCGACTTCGAGGTCCAGACGGGCCTGCTTGGTCTTGGCCTCTGCCGCAAGCGCCGCCTTCAGCCCCTCCTCCGGCGCGATATCGACATCGACCACGAACTGCCGTGGCGACAATTCGTAGAAGCGCGGCACCACGCCCTCGGCGACGGTGAAATCGACCGCCGAGCCTGACGGGCTGACGGCGTTGCTCGCGCCCTTGAACTCCGGCGGCATGTCCGCCTTCAGTGCGTAGAGGTCAATCGGCACCGGCCAGTCGAAGCCGAGCGTCCCCTTGGTGCCTTTCAGCGTGAACTTCGCCTTGGCGTCGACGTTCCAGTCGAACTGGATGCGCAGGAAGGTCGGGTTGCGGCCGACGCGCAGGGTGGCCACCGGCTGCAGCAGCTTGGCCTCTTCTTCCTTGCGCTTCTGCTCTGCGATCCTCGCCAGCTTTTCGGAGCGATCGGCGAGTGCCTTGACCACTTCGGCCGGCAGCGCCGGCGGCAGGCCGACCCAGCTGGTCGGCAGCAGATCGATATAGAGCTTTTCGCCCGCATCCATGCGGTTGATGTTGAAGGTCGTCCTGAGCCCGATGCGGATGCCGCGCTGGTCGGGATCGACGCGGGCAATGGTCGCGTAGTCCGGCATGGCGAGCGAGATATCGGGCAACAGGATCGAGATCGGCTGCTCGAACTCGATGGCCAGCACGCCGTTATCGTACTTCACCTTGTACTTGGGCAGGTCCATGCGCTCGGGAAAGGCGATGACCAGGCGCCCGAAACCCTGTTCGGGCGTCGCAAAGATCTGGGCCTTGTCCTGAGCCAGCGCGAGGTTAGGCCACAGGCTGCAGGCGACGAGCAACGCCAACGCAACCAGGCGCCACGGGAACGCGAACGCCCCTCGCCGATATTCGCCCCGCAATGTCATGCCGGCTTCTGCCTGCCCTACACTCTTCTGGTGCAGCGAGCATAGGCAGCCAGGCTTAACGGGGGCCTAACCGGCACCCAGGGAAACACTGCAGCCTTCTCAGGAAAAGCTCGTCCTCGGGAAGCCGGTTTCCGAATCGAACGCGCGCCCGATCAAGGGCTTGGGCATCTTATCGAAACGATGACATCCGTGAGCGAGCTTGGGTTTCGCGAGGCGCTACTGGCCGACGATCTGCGGCAGGCTGGCGAGGTCCTCGACCGGCGTGTCGAGCGCCGGCTCGACCTCTTCCGCGGCGAGACCCGAGGTCAGCGACTTGGCCTTGAGCGGGTCCATCCGCGCCAGGATCGGCGCCATCTTGCGCGGGTTCATGGCCTGCGCCACCCGCATCAGCACCGACATATCGAGCTGGTTGAAAATCGTCGCCGCTTCCTTGGGCTTCATCGTCTCGTACATTGCGACGATCCCCGCGAACTGCTCCTTCTCGGCCGATTTCTTCTCGTCGACCAGCGCGTTGATCTTGGCTTCGACGGCCTTCAGCGTCGCGGTGCGTTCATCGAGCCGCTTCTCGGCGGCCTCGACCAGCGCCAGGCGCATCTCGAGTTCCTTCTCGCGCGCATCGAGCGCATCGCGGCGCTCGCTGAGCCGGCCGAGCAGCTCGACCTCGCTGCCGCCATTGGCCTCCATCGGCACCAGCGCCCCGGCGCTGTTGACTTCCATCGGCAGCGCATCGCCATGCGCATTGACCGCCGGCGGAGGACAGTCGGACGCCGCCCCCGCTTCGGCCGGCGCCGCGCCATGGCCGGCCGCCGCTGCGGCAGGGGTCGGCGCGCAGGCCGTCGGCGCGGGTTCTGCGGCATGGTCGGCCGCGGGCTCGGTTGCATGCTCGGTCGCCGCCGCGGTGCCGGTCTCAGCCGCCGGCGCTTCGGCGCCATGGCCGCCGGCCGCCGCTTCCGGGCCGAGCGGCAGCACTGGCGCCTGGTCGGCCAGCGTCGGGCTGGTATCAGCCATGGTCGTATCGGGCGGCAATGCCATGGTCGGATCGGCCGTCGCCGTGCCATCCGCCGCCGCCGGCGCCGCTGAACCGCCGCCGCCACCCGCCGCCACCGCGCTGCCCGCGCCGGTCAGCACATAGCCACCAGTCGTCACCAGCCCGATGCCCTTGAAGAGCAGGAGCGCGGTGGCGGCGGCTATGACGACCGGAAGCAGGCGGGGCGTTTTCATCAGGCAGCGTTGCCGCGGATACGCGGGCGCATCGACAGCTGCTGCAGCGCCGACTGCACCTTGTTGGGCTCATCCAGCCGATCGTCGAACGGCTGCGTGCCGCGCGCCGCGCTGGTGATACGGGCCAGCCGGTCCATGATCTGCTGGCCGGCATTGACGTGATTGGCCAGCTCGACCCCGAACCGCTCGGCCTCGCCCAGCCGGGTCTCGAGCACCGTCTCGGCTTCCTGCGCGGTGTGCTTCAGCTCCTGGATCGCCGCATTGGCGAGGCCGGTGGCCTGCACCAGGTCGGCGACCATCTGCTTGAGCTCGCCGCGATCGGAGTGCAGCCGCTTCAGGCGCTGGTTGAGGATCACGCAGTAGCCGATTGTCGTAGCGAGCAATATCGCGACCAGCGTTTCGATCACGATCCCCAGCGGCAAACCGAACATCAGCGGCCCTCCTGTTTGTTTTCGTCGATGGCTTCGAAGGCCGCCATCGTTACCTTCGGCGGATTGAGCGGGCGGGAGACCCGCACCGATACGTGGTTGCCGATATGCCCCATGATGGCTTCGGTCAGGTCGACGTCGCCGCAGCGCAGCCCGATCGGGTCACTCGGCGTACGGTCGAACATCACGGTGTCGCCCGGCTGCATCGACAATACCCGGCTCAGCGGCAGGTCCATCTCGTGCAGGATCGCGTCGACCTCGATATCGGCGGCGAAGATTTCGGTGGCGAGGTGGCCTTCCCAGATCGGGTCGCGGCCGAACTTCTCGCCCATATACATCTGCAGCAGCTGCTCGCGGATCGGCTCGATCGTCGCGTAGGGCAGCAGGATTTCGATCTTGCCGCCGCGATCGTCCATCTCGATCCGGAGTTCGATCAGGATAGCGGCGTTGGCCGGACGCGAGATTGCCGCGAAGCGCGGATTGGTCTCCAGCCGCTCGATGCGGAAATTGACCTCCGTCACCGGCTCGAAGGCCCGGTGCGTGTCCTCGAGGATCACCTCGATCATCCGGCGCGCCAGCGCCATCTCGATGGTGGTGTAGGGGCGGCCTTCGACCCGGATCTGCCCGCCGACGCGGCGCCCGCCCAAGAGCACATCGATCATCGAATAGATCAGCGAGGAGTCGACGGTCAGCAGCCCGTAATTCTCCCACTCCTCGGCCTTGATCACCGACAAGATGGCCGGCAATGGGATCGAATTGAGGTAGTCGCCGAAGCGCACCGACGAGATCGAGTCGAGCGCCACTTCGACATTGTCGGAAGTGAAATTGCGCAGCGACGTCGTCGCCAGCCGCACCAGCCGGTCGAAGACGATCTCCAGCATCGGCAGGCGCTCGTAGGAGACCAGCGCCGAGTTGATCAGCGCCTGCACCCCGGTGAGTTCGGCCCCGCCGCCCGCATTGGGATCAAAGCCGAGCAGGCTGTCGATCTCGTCCTGGTTGAGCACCCGGTCGGCGGCGCCGGCTTCGGCGCTGTCGGCCTCGAGCATGGCCGCCCACTCGGCGCCCATTTCATCTTCGCCGCCGGTCGCTGCGGCAGGCGCGCCCGCGGCCCCTTCGAGGCCCCACTCGTCGCTGAGTTTGTCCTGGTCGCCGGGTCCAGCCATCACTGCACCAGGATTTCCTTGAACAGGATGGAATCGACCTGCGCCGGGAAGATTGCGATGTTGACCCGGCGGCGCAGCTCTTCCTTCAGCCGGTAGATCCCGGCCGAGCCCTCGAGATCGCTCTTGCGCAGCTCGCGCAGGTACACCTGGAAGGCGTCGACCACCTTGGCCATGCGCGGCTGGATCTCGGTCATCACCTCTTCGTTGGCGACTTCGAGCGCCACCGTCAGCTTCATGAACTGCTCGCGCTCGCCTTCGCCGCGCAGGTTCACCGTCATGGTCGGCAGGTTGAAGATGAAGGTCTGGGGTACGGCAGCCAGGTGCGCTTCGTCCGTCTTGGGCGCCGAGAACAACAGAAAGTAGGCCGCCGCGCCGCCGCCGAGCAGCACCACGGCTGCCGCGATCATGGCGATCAGCATGATGGGCAGCTTCTTCTTCTCGGGCGCGGCGACTTCGCCACCCTCGATATCGGCTTCAGCCGTCATGCCCCAAACCCCTGCCCCACCGGACGATTCCGGTCAGGATCGAGCTAAGCGCCCGAGGGTTAACGATTGGTTACGAACTGCACCAACCCGGCACAAATTGCCGGGCAGTTTTTGCCACACGCCATGCCGAGCGGCAGTGACTGCCGGGCCAGCACCCACATCAAGTCATTGATTTTGTTCGACATCACGACTTGGCATGGTTGCTGCAGTGTTAATGGCGAGCCTGACGGCCTGGGGAGGTCGGACGGTTCGGGGACGTAACGGGGACTTCGGCGCCATGGAAAATGCGCAGCTCATCGGATTGTCGCGGCAGATCGCCTTGCAGCGGCAGATGGACGTGGTGGCGAACAATATCGCCAACATCAACACCACCGGTTTCAAATCCGAACAGTTGCTGTTCGAGGAGTACCTGATGCCGGTCGCCCGGGATCGCGACTTCCCGGCGCTCGACCAGCCCCTCAGCTACACCGACGACTGGACCACCATCCACGACATGGCCGGCGGCGCACTGGTCCAGACCGACAACCCGCTGGATGTGGCGCTGCAGGGCGACGGCTTCCTGACCGTGCAGACCGCCGCTGGCGAGCGCTACACCAAGTCCGGATCGCTGGCGATCGACGCCACCGGCACGCTGGTCGACCTCAGCGGCAACCCGGTGCTCGGCACTGGCGGTCCGATCCAGTTCGCGGCCGGCGAAACCGACATCACCATCGGCGAAGACGGCACGATCTCGTCGAGCGCCGGGCAGAAGGGTCGCCTCGCGATCGTCGAGTTCGCCGATCCGCAGGCCGTCCAGCGCCAGGGCTACAACCTGTGGTCCGGCGGCAATCCGGTGGCGGCCACCGCCACCCGGGTGCTGCAGGGCACGCTCGAGAAATCCAACGTCAACGGCGTCGGCGAGATGACCGAGATGATCCGCGTGCAGCGCGCCTATGAGAGCATCGCCTCGCTGATCTCCAAGCAGGACGACCAGCGCCGCACCGCGATCCAGAAACTCGGCAACCTCAACGGCTGATCGGAGCACACAAGATGAAAGCCCTCTACATCGCTTCGACCGGCATGGCCGCCCAGGAACGCAACGTCGAAGTCATTTCCAACAACATCGCGAACATGCGCACCACCGGCTACAAGCGGGCGCGTGCCGAGTTCCAGGACCTGCTTTACCAGGTGCAGCGCCAGGCCGGCAGCACCACTTCCGAGACCGGCACCATGGCCCCGGTCGGCGTCGAGGTCGGCTCAGGTGTGCGCACCGCCGCAACGCCGCGTGTGATGAGCCAGGGCACCGTCGCCCCCACCGAAAAGGAACTCGACGTCGCCATCCGCGGTGAAGGCTTCTTCGTGGTGCAGATGCCGGATGGTCGCACCGGCTACACCCGCGACGGCTCGTTCGAGCGCAGTGCCGAAGGCCAGCTGGTCAATGTCGACGGCTACGAGATCCAGCCCGGCATCACCATTCCCGGCAACGCCAACTCGGTGTCGATCAGCCCGGACGGCACCGTCGAGGTGTTCCTCGACAACGACACCACCCCGACCACCGTCGGCCAGTTGCAGCTGGCGCGCTTCGTCAACAAGGCGGGCCTCGCCTCGGCCGGCAACAACCTGTTCCTCGAGACCGCGTCGAGCGGCCCGGCCCAGGTCGGCACGCCCAACCAGAACGGCATGGGCGACCTGCTGCAGGAGTATCTCGAAAGCTCCAACGTCAACTCCGTCACTGAAATCGCCGACCTGATCGCCGCTCAGCGCGCCTACGAGATGAACGCCCGCGTCATCTCCGGGGCCGACGAGATGATGCAGTCGGCCAGTCAGTTGCGCTGATCGGGAGACCATAGATGCGCCAGTTCATCCTCCCTGCCCTGTTCACGGTTCTCGCCGGTTCCACTGCCTTCGCGGCGCCGGTGCTGCGGGCCGAGGTTTCGGTCAACCACCCCGTCGTCACCGTCGGCGACATGTTCGAGGACGCCGGCCTCCTCGCCGAGCGCGCCCTGTTCCGGGCGCCTGCGCCGGGCACAACCGGCATGGTCAGCCTCGAGGCGATCCGCGCCGCGGCGCTCAAGGCCGGCCTCACCGATTACACGCAGGATGGCCTGTTGAATGTGCGGGTCGAGCGTCGCGCCACGGTGGTCGATGTCGCCACCCTCACCAGCCTCATCTCCGGCGATCTCGCGGTGCGCGGCCTGCTGCCTGCTGGCGCCGAACTGCACGCCCGCTTCGACAACCCGGCGCTCAGCTACAATGCCGAGGCGGTCGACACCCCGGTGACGCTGGTCGCCCTGCGCTACCAGCCGGGCGCCGCAGGCTTTGCCGCCCGCTTCCAGGTCGCCGGCATGGACCTGCCCGTCGATGTCTCCGGTAGCCTCGATATGCTGGTCGAGGTTCCGCATCTCGCCGCCTCCCTCAAGGCGGGTGCCGTTCTCACCTCCAGCGACATCGAGATGAAGCGCGTGCCGCTCGATTTCGCCGACCAGTCCGGCGTCGAGAGCCTCGACGATCTGGTCGGCAAGCAGCTTCGCCGCAACTCCCGCGCCGGGGTCATGCTGAAGGCCGCCGACGTCACCGAGCCGCTGGCGGTACGCCGCAACACCCAGGTCACCGTGCTGCTGCGCACCGGTCCGATGACGCTGACCGTGATCGGCCAGTCGCTGGGCGATGCGGTGTCCGGTCAGCCGGTGCAGGTGATGAACACTGTTACACGCAAGATCCTCAATGGCGTCGCGACCGCCAACGGCACGGTGGAAATCACCACTGCTGCCGCCAAGCTTCAGGTCGCCGGGCTGTGATGGGCGAAAGGACAACCGAGATGAACCCGATGAAACTCTTCGCCGCCCTCGCGCTCACGGCCCTGCTTGCCGGCTGCTCGACCATGGACCAGTTGGCGAGCGTCGGCGAACAGCCCCGGCTCACCGCCATCGCCGACCCCACGGCGCAGGCCGGCTATCGCCCGGTGCAGATGCCGATGCCCGAGCCGGTCGTCGCCTCGTACCAGCCCAACTCGCTGTTCTCCAACGAAGCCCGTGGCTTCTTCAAGGATCAGCGCGCCCACAAGATAGGCGACATCCTGACGGTGATGGTCACCATCGACGACAGCGCCAAGATGCAGAACACCACTGACCGCGAACGCTCCTCGTCCTCCTCGGGCAGCGTCGGCGGTGTGCTGGGCTCGATCTTCGGCGGCAAGGTGCCGCTGGCCGATGTGCAGGCGTCCGGCAAACTCACCACCGCCGGCGACATGGCCGATGGCGGCTCGGGCTCGGTCAACCGCAAGGAAAGCCTCGCCACCCAGGTCGCCGCAGTCGTGGTGCAGGTGCTGCCCAACGGCAACCTGGTGATCGAGGGGCGGCAGGAAGTCCGCGTCAACTTCGAAGTGCGTGAGCTGATCGTCGCCGGCATCGTCCGCCCGGAAGACATCCACGCCGACAACACCATCCCCTCGTCCAAGATCGCCGAGGCCCGCATCTCCTACGGCGGCCGTGGCCAGATCACCCAGATGCAGCAGCCGCGCTACGGCCAGCAGATCGCCGACGCCATCATGCCCTTCTGATCCCCCGAGGAGGCGTCTCTCCTCCTGATGAATTTCCCCATCGCCGGTCCGCACAATCCCCCATCTGGTGCGGTCGGCCTCGGCAGGTTCCAGAACGGAACCCGCCCCAGAGGGCGCAGTCTCCCCGGCTGCGCCCTTTCCCCATTTGTGGGGAACGCCATGGCCTGCCGACCGTTGGCTCCGGAGCAAAAGGAGTGGGACCATGCGCGGCAGGAACTATGGAACGGTCATTGCGGTCGGCGTCGTCGTCGGCATCGCCATCGGCCTGATCACCGGCAGCACCGCCATGGGGATAGGCATCGGCATCGCGCTCGCCATCGCTGGCGCCGCGGCGATGGGGCTGTGGAAACAACCCGGTAAGGACGAGTGAAGCCACGTCCGGGGCGGGGATGACATTGACGGGGAATGGCGTTACCCAAGTCCGGCCCTAAGTTCAGGATCGCGACATGGCCACTCCCAACTCCGCCTTCTCCAAACTCGACGCGCTGAGCCGCAAGCTCGAAGCCATCGAGCACGCCCAATCGATGCTGGGCGTCGATGAGGCGGTGATGATGCCGGTGGGCGGCGGCGAGAAACGCGCCGAGACCATGTCGACGCTGGCCGGCATGTATCACGAGATGGCCACCGCGCCGGAAGTCGGCGACTGGCTCGGCGATGCCGAGGCCGAGCCGCTGGACGAGATGCAGACGCTCGCCATCCGCGAGTTCCGCCGCGTCCACACCAACATGACCTGCCTCTCGGCCGATTTCGTCCGCAAGCAGGTCAACGCCCGCATCCGCGCCGAGCAGTTGTGGCGCGAGCTCCGGCCCACCGGCGACTGGGCTGGCTTCCTGCCCGCCTTCGAAGGCCTGGTGGCGACGGCGCGCGAAGAGGCGCAGCTGCGCGCCGACGTGCTCGGCCTGTCGCCCTATGACGCGCTGATGGAGCAGTACGACCCCGGCAACCGCGTCGCCGAGGTGGCGCCGGTGCTCAACGACCTCAAGACCTTCCTCAAGGATTTCGTCCCGGCTGCCCTCGCCCACCAGGAGGAAAAGCTGGCCAAGCGTCCGCTGAAGCCGCTCAACGCCCCCTTCGCCATCGACAAGCAGAAAGCGCTGGGCCTCGTCATGATGGAGGCCGTCGGTTTCGATTTCGAGCACGGCCGGCTCGACGTCTCGCACCACCCGTTCTGCGGCGGCGTGCCCACCGATATCCGCATGACCACCCGCTATACCGAGGGCGAGTTCCTCACCTCGCTGATGGGCATCCTGCACGAGACCGGGCACGGCCTCTACGAACAGGGCCTGCCCAAGGAGTGGACGCACTGGCCGGTCGGCCGGGCCCGCGGCATGGCGATGCACGAGAGCCAGAGCCTGTTTGTCGAAAAGCAGATCGCCCGCTCGCCCGAGTTCTGGGAATGGGCGATGCCGCATGTCCGCGAAAAGCTCGGCGAAGACGCCATCGCCGGCTGGGACCTCGAAGACGTGCTGGCGCATGTCCATTTCATCGAGCGCGGCCTGATCCGCGTCGACGCCGACGAGGCGACCTACCCGCTGCACGTCATCCTGCGCTTCGAGCTGGAGCAGGACCTGATCAGCGGCAAGCTGGCGCCCAGGGATGTGCCCGAGGCCTGGGACGCCAAGATGCGCGAGTATCTGGGGCTCTCGACCATCGACAACATGAAGGATGGCCCGATGCAGGACGTGCATTGGCCGTCTGGCGCCATCGGCTATTTCCCCAGCTACACGCTCGGCGCCATCATCGCCGCCCAGCTCTGGAGCGCCATCGAACGGGACCAGCCCAACGCCCGCGAGGACATGCGCAATGGCCGCTTCGTCGGCATCAATGACTGGCGGCGGGAAAAGATCTGGAACGAGGCGAGCAAATATTCGACGCCCGAGCTGCTGCAGCGCGCCACCGGCGAGAAGCTCAATGCGCGCCACTTCCAGGAGCACCTGACGCGCCGTTACCTCAGCTGATCGGGGGTTAGCCATGGCCAAGGATCGACCATCGGTCCTGCAGCCGCTGCAGCACGGAACCTTCCGCAACATCTGGGTTGCCAACCTTGTCTCGAGCTTCGGCGCCCTGATCCAGGGCGTCGGCGCCGCCTGGATGATGACGGCGCTGACCAACTCGGTCGATCTCGTCGCGCTGGTCCAGGCCTCCACCTCGCTGCCGATCATGCTGTTCTCGCTGCTCGGCGGCGCCATCGCCGACAATTTCCCGCGCCGCCGGGTGATGCTGGTGGCGCAGTTCTTCATGCTGGCAGTGTCGGCACTGCTGACCATCACCGCGCTGCTCGGCTTGATCACGCCCTGGCTGCTGCTGACCTTCACCTTCCTGATCGGCTGCGGTACCGCGCTGAATAACCCCTCCTGGCAGGCTTCGGTGGGCGACCTGGTGCCGCGCTCCAGCGTCGGCTCGGCCGTGGCGCTCAACTCGATCGGCTTCAACCTGTCACGTAGCCTCGGGCCGGCGGTGGGCGGCATCATCGTCGCCGTCGCCGGCGCTGCCGCGGCCTTTGCCGTCAACCTCGTGAGCTATCTGGGGCTGCTGGTCGTGCTGCTGCGCTGGAAGCCGGCCCCTGCCCCCGCCGGCCTGCCGCGCGAGGCGGTGGGCGCCGCGATGTTTGCCGGCGTCCGCTACATGGCGCTGTCGCCACAGATGGGCAAGGTGCTGGTCCGCAGCTTCATCTTCGGCCTCACCGCCAGTTCGGTGCTGGCGCTGCTGCCGGTGGTGGCGAGCCAGATCCCCGGCGGCGGCCCGCTGGTCTATGGCCTGCTGCTGGGCGCTTTCGGCCTCGGCGCCGTCGGCGGCGCGCTGATCAGCGCCCGGCTGGCCGAGCAGTTCTCCAGCGAGGCCATTGTCCGCCTCGCCTTTATCGGCTTCGCCATCTGCGCCGCCACCACCGGCCTCAGCCCCTCGCCCTGGCTGACCGGCGTCGCACTGCTGATCGGCGGCGCTTGCTGGGTGCTGGCGCTGACGCTGTTCAATGTCACCGTGCAGCTCTCGACCCCGCGTTGGGTGGTGGGCCGCTCGCTCTCCCTCTACCAGACGGCGACCTTTGCCGGCCTCGCCGGCGGCAGCTGGCTCTGGGGTGTCGCCGGCGAGCAGTTCGGCGTCAGCAATGCCCTGCTGGCTTCGGCCGTCGCACTCGTCGTGGGAGCAGCCGTCGGCCTGGTGCTGTCGATCCCGCCGCGCGTGATGCTCGACCTCGACCCCGCCAACCGCTGGCAGGAACCGCAGATCACGTTGCCGATCGAGCCGCGCTCCGGCCCGATCGTCATCAGCATCGAGTACCGTATCCGTCCGCAGGACGTGCGCGAGTTCCTGCGCGTCATGGCCGATCGAAAGCGGGTGCGGATGCGCGACGGCGCCCGTGAATGGGTGCTGCGCCGCGACCTCTCGGAAACCGATGTCTGGGTCGAAAGCTACAAGAGCCCGACCTGGACTGAATATGCGCGCCATAACCAGCGGCTCACCCACGCCGACGAGGTGATCGGCGAGAAACTGCGCAACCTGCACCAGGGCTCGGAACGCCCGGTGGTGCGCCGGATGATCGAGCGCCCGCCCAACTGGTTCGCAGCGATTGCGGCCAACCGGACGATCGATCCGCCGTGAGGGGCGGGAGTCGCAGCGCCAAGAGAGGGCGAGATTGCAGCAGACGGCCCCCTCCCATCCTCCCCCATGAAGGGGGAGGTGCCGCATCCAGTGTGTGGCACGATCGAGCCACAACCTCGACTCTTCACCTCCCCCTTCATGGGGGAGGCCGGGAGGGGGCCGTCTCTCTCAGTCGGGGTAAGCCAACCCCAAAGGTTGACATCTCGTTTATCATCCCTATTTTCCGCCCATCCGCATCACCAACCGGCAGGTCCCCATGGATATCCGCATGACCGATCAAACCACCCTGATCCGTCACCCGGAGTCCAACCATGCCCGGTTCCATTTCGCTCAAAGCGGTGAGCTACAAGACGCCTAGTGGCGTCACCCTCTTCTCAGATCTGGATCTTTCCTTCGCCCCGGTTCGTACTGGCCTGATCGGTCGCAACGGTACCGGCAAGACCACGCTGCTCAAGCTGCTGCTTGGCGAACTGGCGCCTTCGGCCGGCGAGATCGTCGTTTCCGGCACGCTCGGGGTCCTGCGGCAGGCGGTGCAACGCTCCGATGCCAGTGTTGCCGAGGCGCTCGGCTGCGCCGAACCACTGGCCCGGCTCGATCGCCTCGAGGCCGGCACCGGTTCCCTCGAGGATGCCGAGGTAGCCGACTGGCTGTTGCCGGCAAAGATCGAGACCGCCCTCGCCGATGTCGGCTTGCCATCACTCGCCCTCGATCGCCCCACCGCCACCTTGAGCGGCGGGCAGCGTACCCGCCTGTCGCTGGCAGCGTTGCTGATCGAACAACCCGACATGCTGCTGCTCGACGAGCCCACCAACAACCTCGACCGCGACGGCCGCATCGCCGTCACCGAGTTGTTGAAGCGCTGGCGCGGCGGCGCCATCGTCGTCAGCCATGACCGCGCCTTGCTGCGCGAAATGGATGCCATCGTCGAACTCACCACCATCGGCGCCCGCACCTATGGCGGCAACTGGGACCTCTACCAGGAGCGCAAGGCCATCGAGCTGGCTGCCGCCGAACAGGGGCTCGCCAGTGCCGAACGCACCCTCGGCGAACTCGACCGCAAGACCCAGCTGATGCGGGAGCGCAAAGCCAAGAAGGATGGCGCGGGGGCGCGGAAAGCCGCCAAGGGCGATATCCCGCGCATCATGCTGGGTGGCATGAAGATGAACGCGGAAAACACCAGCGGCGAGCAAGCCAAGCTCGGCGAGCGTCGCCGCGCCGTGGCCAGCACCGCGCTCGCCGCCGCCAAGGCCGAGGTCGAGGTGCTGCAGCCCATGGCAGTGAAGCTCGAGCCAAGCGGCCTCGCGCGGGGCACCACGGTCCTGCAGCTCGATCGGCTCACCGGCGGCCCGGTGCCGGAGCGGCCGGTGATCCGGAACCTGAGCTTTGCCATCACCGGGCCTGAGCGGGTGGCGATCACCGGCCCCAACGGCTCGGGCAAGACCACCCTGCTCCGGCTGATCACCGGCGCTCTCGTTCCCCAGAGCGGCGCCGTCCGCATCGCCCGACGGCAGGCACTGCTCGACCAGGAGGTGAGCCTGCTCGATCCCCACCAGACCATCCGCGAGAACTACCTGCGGCTCAACCCCGGCGATGGCGAGACCACGGCCCGCTCCGCCCTCGCCCGCTTCATGTTCCGTGCCGATGCGGCGCTGAAACCGGTGGGGCAGCTCAGCGGCGGCGAGATGCTGCGCGCCGGCCTAGCCTGCACCATCGGCAGCGGCCAGCCGCCGGAACTGCTGATCCTCGACGAACCCACCAACCATCTCGATATTCACGCCATCGAGGCGGTGGAGGCCGGGCTCAGTGCCTTTGACGGTGCGCTGCTGGTGGTCAGCCACGACCGCGACTTCCTCGAGGCCATCGGCATCCAGCGCGAAATCGTCTTGAACTAGCGCGGCTTGAATATATCCGGCCAGTTTACAAATACTGCGGCGCAGGCCTATCGTCGTTGATCCGGCGGAGGAGATCAAAGGAGCCGCCGGGTCACAACATCGAGGGGAGGTTTCGATGCGCAACGCGTCGACGATGACTGCTGCCCTGCTGGGCACGCTACTACTCTCTAGTGCATCCGTTTCCGCAGCCGACATCAAGATCGGCTTCCTGCCGGGCGTGGTCGATCCGTTCTACCAGGTCATGCAGCTGGGCGTCGAAGCCGCCGCCAAGGACCTCGGCGTCGAGGTGGTGACCCAGGTGCCGCCGACCTGGGGGGTCGAGGCACAGACGCCGATCCTCGATGCCATGGTGGCACGCGGCGACCTCAACTACATCATCACCGCGCCCACCGATAAGGACCAGATGGTGGCGCCGCTGCAGGCCGCGCTCGACGCCGGGATCAAGATCATCACCGTCGATACCTTCCTCGGCGATGGCGACTATGCCAAGGGCCCGGTGACGTTCCCGATCAGCTATATCGGCTCCGACAACGTCGAAGGCGGCCGCATCTCGGCGCGCGGCCTCGCCAAGGCGATCGGCGGCAAGGGCACGGTCTACATCAACTCGACCAACCCCAACGTCTCGTCGGTCGAAGGCCGCGAGCAGGGCTTCGCCGAGGTGATGAAGAACGAGTATCCCGACATCAAGGTGCTCGGCCCCGACTACAACCTCGATGACCAGAACAAGGCGGCGCAGCAGACCGCGGCGGTGATCGAGCAGAACCCCGATCTCGCCGGCGTATTCGGCACCAACGTGTTCAGCGCCGGCGGCGCCGGCAACGCGGTGGTCAATGCCGGCCTCGGCGGGCATGTGCAGGTCGTAGCCTATGACGCGACGGCCGAAGCCATCGAACTGATGAACAAGGGCGTGGTCAGCCTGGTGCTGGCGCAGAAGCCGTTCGACATGGGCTATATGGCGGTACAGTTCGCGGTGGCCGACCATGCCGGTGTCACCAGCCTGCCGCGCCGTGTCGAGACCGGCTTTGCCATCATCGACAAGGACAATGTCAGCGACCCCAACTTCTCGCGCTTCATCTACAAGGTCGGCAACTGACGCCACGCAGGGCGGCCCCTGGCGCGCCGCCTTGCGCACACCCGATCACGGCCGGGGCTGAGGTCGCGGCCGCCTTCGTCACTCCACCACCGGGGCGCCCGTGACCGACAGCAAGGCAATGCCAGCGGAGCCCCGGCTCCCACCCGACAAGCGTTTCATCCTCTTGGCCAGCCGGCTCTGGGCCTGGGCGTTCCTCGGCCTGATGATCGCCTTTTTCATCATCGTCGTGCCGCTGTCGGGCGGCGCCACCTTCCTGACGCTGCGCAACGCGATGAACATCCTCGTCGCCATCACCCCTGTGCTGCTGCTCGGGCTGGGGCAGACCTTCGTCATCATTTCAGCGGGCATCGACCTCAGCGTCGGCTGGGTGATGAGCCTGGCGTCGGTGGTCTCGGCCCATGCCATCCGCGCCTCGTTCAATGCCGGCGCACCACTGTTCCTCGCCGCGACGCTGGGTTTCCTCGCGGCGGTCGCCGCCTCGGCCGGCGTCGGCCTCGTCAACGGCCTGATCATCGCCAAGCTCAAGGTACCGGCCTTCATCGTGACGCTCGGCTCCTCCTTCATCGTGCGCGGCATGGCGCTGCTGTTCTCCGAGAACACCACGGTGATCGGGCTGCCCGCCGACATCCGCGACTATGGCAATGAGTCGCTGTTCTACGTCGTCAACGGCGAGGGCGGCGGCTTCTACGCCTTCTTTCGGCCCGACGTCACCGGCGCGATGCTGCGCCAGATGGACCGCATCTTCACCTGGCCGGTGGTGATCACCGCCATCGTGGTGATCATCTGCATGTTCATCCTGAACCGCACGCAGTTCGGCCGGCACACCTACGCCATCGGCGGCAACATGCAGGCGGCGCTGCGCACCGGCATCCCGGTCGATCGCCACATCGTCAAGCTCTACATGCTGAGCTCGGTGACCGCCGGCATCGCCGGGTTCCTGTCGACGCTGCGCTTCACCGCCGGCTCGGCGGTGATCGGCGATCCATTGCTGCTCAGTTCCATCGCCGCAGTGATCATCGGCGGCGTCAGCCTGTTCGGCGGCGCCGGCTCGATCATGGGGACGGTGATCGGCGCGCTGATCATCGCGGTGCTGACCACCGGCCTGGTGATGATGAACGTCCAGGCCTTCTGGCAATTCATCGTCGTCGGCGCAGTGGTGATCATCGCCGTGCTGATCGACCAGTCGCGCGACCTGGTCCTTGGCCGCCGCGGGAGGGGATCATGAGCGAGCCCGTGCTGTCGATCCGCAACCTCACGAAGCGCTTCGGCGGCCTCACCGCCGTCAACGACGTGAGCCTCGACATCAATCCCGGCGAGGTGGTGGCGCTGCTCGGCGACAACGGCGCCGGCAAGTCGACGCTGATCAAATGCGTTTCGGGCGTCCACCTGCCCGATGAAGGCGAGATCCGCTTCGAGGGCAAGCCCGTCAGCTTCCCCAAGCCGATCGACGCGCGCAGCGCCGGCATCGAGACCATCTACCAGGACCTGGCTCTGGCCAACAATCTCGACGTGCCGGCCAACATCTTCCTCGGGCGCGAGGTCAAGCACCGCTATCTCGGTGGGCTGATCAGCACGCTCAACGACAAGCTGATGCTGGCCGAGGCCGAGCAGAGCCTCGCCACGCTCGATATCCAGTTCCCCAGCCTGACCCAGCCGATCGAAAGCCTGTCGGGCGGCCAGCGCCAGGCCGTCGCCATCGCCCGCGCCATTTACTGGAAGGCGCGGCTGATGATCATGGACGAGCCCACCAACAATCTCGGCGTCCCCGAGCAGCAGAAGGTGCTGGAGCTGATCCGGCGCCTTCGCGACCAGGGCGTGCCGGTGATCCTCATCACCCACACCATGCCCGACGTCTTCGCTGTCGCCGACCGCATCGTGGTGATGCATCGCGGCCGCAAGGTCACCGAGAAGCGTACCGCCGACACCAACGCCACCGAACTGGTGCAGTATATGGTGGGTGCGCTCGACGATACGCACGAGGCGGCGGCATAGGTCCGACCGTCCGACGAGGAAGAAGGGCGATGGCGCACCGCCCGCCCAACGTCCGTCCCCTAGCCCCTCTGGGGAGCGGGTCAGGGTGAGGGGTAGCCAAGCGCACCGGTCGAGCAACTGCCGGCAACATTGGTTTGCCACCTTCCAGATCGTAGAGGGCCGCACGGCCCTCAGCGCGCTTGGCGCCCCTCACGCCAGAGGGGCGAGGGGGCGGTGCGGCACGGCCGGTACAAAGTGTGTCCCCCGGAAAGCGGGCTCAATGGCTGCCGATCACCATCCGGTTGCCCTCGCTGTCGCGGAACTCCGCGACGATCCGGCCCGGTTGCCAGGGCGCCTCGCCGGGTTCGGTGATGATCTCGACGCCTTTGGCGCGCAGCCGTTCGATCGTACCCGCCACGTCGGCCTCGACCAGCACGAGCACCGGCTCTGCCGATGGCTTGTCGTCGGCGCGGCGGAGGAAGTGCAGCGCCGTCCGGGCGCCGGGAAACCTGACCTCCACCCAGCGCCAGCCGTCGGCGCCCATCGGCGCATCCGCGGCGACCTCGCAACCGAGCTTGTCGACATAAAAGGCAATGGCCCGGTCCTGGTCGAATACCGGCAGTTCGGCAAACTGGATATGCATCTGCGTTCCTCCCGTCAGTTGGCCAACGAGGCGTCGAGCGCCTCGGCGAAAGCGGCGGCCTGCGGACCAAAACCCATATGGTCGCCGGGGTACGTCGTCGGTGCGATGCCCAGCTTGCCGGCCAGCGCCAGGCTCATCTGCTCGATCGGCTGGCCGGCCGACGCTTCGCCGATGGCCACGACGATCCGCGGGGCGCCGGCCTTCAGCGTCGCCACGTCAGGCACATAGAGCGACAGCGGCATCATGCCGTGCTTGAGCCAGTACTCGAAATTGCCGCTCACTCGAGTGAAGGTTTCCGCCTCTTCCGGCGACATTTCGAACTCCGGCGGCGCTTCGGCTGCTTCCGACGCGTCGCCGCCGCCATCGAGTCCGTTCATGGAAAAGAACATTCCCATCGCCGCATCAACGCCATCCCTGACATAGGTGTCGTACAGCGCCTTGTCGGCAGCCACAGCGTCGCTCGGATCATCCATCAGCATCATCGAGGGCGGCTCATGCGCCACCAGCGCCCGCACCTGCTTGGGGTGCCGTGCCGCCAGGTTGAGCCCGATCTGAGCGCCGCCGCTGGTGCCGAACACATAGGCGGGACCATTGCCTACCGCCTCGATCAGCGCGGCTGCATCGTCCGCCTGCTGGTCCATCAGCAGCGGCATTGCCTCGCCGTCGAAACTCGAACGCGAATTGCCGCGCGGATCATAGGCGACCACCGTGTAGCGGTCCGCCAGCAGTTGCGAGAGTTCCGCAAACACGCCCGCGTCCTGCGGGCCGCCGGGGATAATCAGCAGCGTCGGGCCACTGCCCCGCACTTCGTGGTAAAGGGTCGCGCCCGGAACCTTGAGGGTGGCGGGCTTGGCAGCATTGCTCATCGAAACGTCTCCTGCGGTCTGAGTCTCAGCGTTGGGTGTTGTCGCGGTTTCGGCCAGCGCCGCGGGGACTGGCAGGGCGAGCCCCCCGATCACCGCCGCTGCCAACGCCATATTTCGCTTCGGCATTCGAACTCTCCCTGCCTTCACCCCGAAGGAACTGGACCGTCCAGTTCCGTGCTATTGTCAGAAACTAGACTGTCCAGTACTGTGATGTCAATCAGGGCTGTGAATGTTTTGCGGAGCGATAGGTCGATGGGGCTGGAAGGCAACGAGCATACCGATGTGGAAAGCGATGGCCGCTCCGCACGCAAGCGCCGCGCCATCCTCGATGCCGCCACCGAGGTGTTCCTGAAAAGCGGCTATCTGGGCACCAACATGGATGAGATCGCCGCCCTCTCCTCGGTTTCCAAGCAGACGGTCTACAAGCACTTCTCTTCGAAGGAGGCGCTGTTCGTCGAGATCGTCGGCGGCATGACCACCGGCGCCGGCGACGTGGTGCACAACGATGTCGCACAGCTCGCTGAGGGCGAGGACCTCGCGGCCTACCTGACCGAGTACGCCCTCCGCCAGCTGACGGTGGTACTGACGCCTCGCATCATGCAGCTGCGGCGCCTCGTGATCGGGGAAGTGACGCGCTTCCCCGAACTGGCGCGGGTGCTCTACGAGCGTGGACCGGCGCGCGCCATGAATATGCTGGCCGCGGTGTTCGCCGGGCTGGCCGAGCGCGGCTTGCTCGAAATCGAGGATCCCGGCGTGGCGGCGGAGCACTTCAACTGGCTGATCATGTCGGCCCCGCTCAACCGGGCCATGCTGCTCGGCGACGCCGCCATCCCCTCCTCCGCCGAGCTTCGCCGCAATGCCGAGGCCGGCGTCCGGGTGTTTCTCGCCGCTTATGGCAGGTCGCAGCGATGACGGCGCAACACGTGGCACGCTGTGCGTGCGGCAAAGTCGAGCTCGAACTGAGCGGCGCGCCGCTGATCAGTCTCGTCTGCCATTGCGACGACTGCCAGGCCGGCTCGGCGATGATCGAGGCCCTGCCCGGCGCTCCCCGGATTCTCGATGCCGGCCACGGCACGCCCCATGTGCTCTATCGCAACGACCGCGTGCTCTGCACCAAGGGCACCGAGCTGCTCCAGGGCTACACACTGAAGCCGGACTCGACCACCCATCGCATGGTGGCCAGCTGCTGCAATTCGCCCATGCTGGTGCGGCTTCCGCCCGTACTGCACTGGACCCCGATCTATCGCGACCGCATCGCCCTACCGGCGCCGCCGCTGGAGATGCGTATCCAGACCAGGTTCCTGCCGGCCGGCATCGCACTGCCTGCCGATCTGCCTGCTGTCAGCGGAACGCCGCTCACCTTCGTCGTCCGGATGGTCGCGGCCAAGCTCGCCATGCTGCTCGGCCGCTGACGCAGCGGCCAGGGCGGCTCCGGGCCGCTCAGCAGTCTTTCCAGCGCAGCCGGTAGACGATTGCCGTCTTGACGTCCTGCGCCCGGATGCTGGCCGAAGCGGCCTGCCCGCCGGCAGCCCGGACCAGCAGGCTCGAATTGGTGCGCAGCGTCACGCCGCCGCCGCAGGCCGACCAGACCAGCGCGGCATCGCTCGCGGCGGTGAAGCGCCCGTTCTGCGGTCCCTTGAAGCTGCGGCTGAACACCGGACCGGTGCCGCCCGCGAGGAACTGCTCGATGGTGAATTGCGACGTCGCCCCCGCCGGCAAGCGGTTATAGCCGGCATAGTTCACGGCAATCACCGCCACGCTCTTGCCGGCCGGCACCGTGACCGGCACCGACAGGCTGCAGGCCTTGCGGTCGAACGTCTTGCCGCTCGAACCACCGGCGGCGACCTGGTAGCGGTCGAACCGGATGCTGATGCTGTCATTGCCGGCGACCACCGTCGCTGTCCCCGCCGGGCAGCCGGGCCCGCCATAGGAGGGCTTGCCCAGCTTCGGGGCCGCTGCCGTTGCCGGCAGGCTCATCGCAATCAGTGTCAGGGCCAGCAACCAGGCTTTCATCAGGCTCTCCAATAACCGCGCTAGAACTGCAGGCTCAGCGTCGTGCCGGCCTGCACGTGCGTGCCGCTGACGGCGCCGCTCGAGCCCTGCGCGAAAACTCCGAGGGTGGTCGAAGGACCGAAGGTCCACCCCAGCCGCGCCCCATACTCGGCGAACAGCTCACTTTGCCCGCCGACCGAAACCGGACCGACGAACGCCACGTCTGCGGCGACCGCGTCATTGGCGAAGCTGTGGCCGATGGCACCATGAACCGTCAGGTCGATGTCGGGCGTCACGGCACTGGTCCAGGCGGCGTCGGCCTTCACCGTGGTGAAGCTGTTGGTGCTGTCGCCGAACGTCGCCGGAAACAGATTGTCGGTCCCGAATGTCTCGCTGTAGCCATCGACGCTGAGCCAGCTCTGCAGCAGCGTGCCGGTAAAGGCGATCTCGTTGCTGGGATCCAACGCATAGAGCGCGCCGCCCTCGAGATAGAGGCCGACCAGCGAAGCCGAGGTGCTGGATTTGACGGTAGCACCGTCCGCCGAGCCGTCATCATACTGGCGCGTGAAGCCGAGCGACATGCCAGGAGCGGCGTTGATCCCGGCGCCCCCGAACAGCCGGATACCGCCGGTGTCGGGCTGCAGATACTTGGCGCGGCCGCTGAACAACAGGCCGTCCGCACTCGACTCGCCGACCGACTGGCCGAACAGCGCCACGCCCCCGTCGACGGCAAAGCCATCGCCCATGTTGAGGTGGCCGGTAGCCCCTACCGTGTGTGAGCCGACAGCGCCGAGCAACGCCACATTGTCCGGGCGCTCGACCGGCTGACCGCCGCCGACCAGCAGCTCCGATGTCGCATTGAGGTGGGTGACGATGCCGGTACGGCCGGTAGCGATGTCGCCGATCGAGCTTTCGACCGATGCCAGCGTGGTGCGGCCGAGTTCCACGTAATCGACACTGTCGAGCCCGGCCTGCGATGGCGGGCTGGGACTTTGCAGGTTCAGGCTGATGTCGCTGACGATGTTGCCGGCGGCATTGGAGCCGACATAGCCGGTATGGAAAAAGTCGGTAGCTGAACCGGGAATGACCGCCACGTCCGAGACGCCACCCTGCGTCGTCGTCAGCGTTCCGGTGTCGCCCTCGATCACGAAGCCCCGATAGTCGGCCCGATAGACCGCAAACGTATCCTCTGGCAGCAGCGTCGGCGCCACCAGGTTGCAGGTCGCGCTTGCGGTGGTCGTCGCCAGAAACACGTCGAAGATGACGCTGACCGACGTGCCGTTATTGGTGATGCTGGTGTCGCCGGGCGGGCAACCGTCCGCGGCGAATGCGCCGCCCGACATCAGGAGAAACAGTGGGGCGGCGGCGAACGGGATTCTCATCTGGTCACTCCGAAGACCGGAGGGGTGGACACCACCCCTCCGCAGGAGCTGTGCTTAGCACTTCTTCCATTGCAGCTGGTAAACGATGGCCGCGCTCACATCTTCGGAGTCGACCGTCGCCAGCGCCTGCTTGTTCTGCTTGGTGGTGACGCGAATGCTCGAATTGGTGCGCAGGTTCACGTCCGCGCCGCATGCCGACCATACCGTCGTCTGCGCCGTCAGCTTGTTCTGGATCAGGTAGTTCTCATCCTTGGGACCGTTGAAGGTCTTGCTGAAGGTCGGGCCGCGGGCGCCGGCGAAGAAGTACTCGACATTGAACTGGGAGTTCGAGCCGGCCTGGAAATTGTTGTAGCCGCGATAGTCGATGGCGAGCACCGCAATGCTCAGCCCCTGCGGCACGTGCACCGGGATCGCGACATTGCAGGCCTTGCGATCGAAGGTCTTGCCGGTATCACCGCCGGCTTCGACGACGTAGGAGTCGAACAGCAGGCTGAGCGAGGTGGCGTCGGGGCTCAGCGTTGCCGAAACACTCCCGCCCGGACAACCGGTACCGCCATATCCTGGAGTGCCCAGCGTGATGGCCTCCTGAGCGTGTGCCATGCTGGTGAACGAGGCAGCGGCGACGAGCGCGGTGACGGCGAGGAGAGATTTCATTTGAGCAGCCCTTCTGGAAGCTACGGCGAACCTGCCGCAGTTGCCGCAAGCTAACCGAGCGTCCATGACTCCGAGGTGAGTCAGCCGTTCATCTCCCGTTCAGGTGCGCGCGCGCTGCCGGTTCCGAGAACGAAAAAGGGCCCGCGCCAGGCGGACCCTTTCAAGCTTGCTGTCGGCGGTGCCGGCGACTTACTCGTCGCGATACACCTTCTCGCGCCGCTCATGCATTTCCTGGGCTTCCAGGGAGAGCGTGGCGATGGGTCGGGCATCGAGCCGGGCAATCCCGATCGGGTCGCCGGTCTCCTCGCAGTAGCCGTAGGTGCCGTCGTCGATCCGCTTGAGCGCCGCATCGATCTTGCTGATCAGCTTGCGCTGGCGATCGCGGGTCCTGAGTTCGAGAGCCCGGTCACTCTCCGACGAGGCACGATCGGCCATGTCGGGATGGTTCTGGTTCTCTTCCTGCAGGTTTTCCAGGGTCTCGCGGCTTTCCCGGAGGATTTCCTCCTTCCAGCGCCCCAGCTTCTGCCGGAAATACTCCCGCTGGCGCGGGTTCATGAAAGGCTCGTCCTCACTTGGACGATATTCAAGAACTTCGGTGGACATTGTGACTCTGATTCCAAAACGCCCCTAGTGCCGCGCCTTATAGTGGCCGCGGGGCCCCTACTGCAAGCGCTGAAAATGCGATGACTAAAGCGGGAGCAGCTTGCGCCGGGCGTGTGTCAGGCGGGGAACAGTCCGCGCTTGGCCAGTTCGACCCGGGCCCTGAGCTCGATGTCGTCGATCAGCGCGTCGCGGCCGGGCGCGGATCTCTCCCGCGCCTGGGACACCACGGCCGTGAGCTGGTTGAGGCGGCCGTCCGCCAGCCGGCCGGCGATCTGGTCGGTGCGCAGCCCGCCCAGCGCATCGACCAGCTGGTTGCTGCGGCGGGCCAGCCTGCGCCGCCCGGCGAGCGGGTCTTCGACGGCCTGCATCGCCAGGAGCGCGTCAATCGACGTGGTCGGTGTCGAGGGCGCGACCGGACGGCTCTCGGGCGCATCGCCCCCCTGCCCGCCCCGGAACGTGCCCGAGGACGCTCCGGGCGCGGATCGCCCCGCCACGTTGGTAATGCGCGTATTGCCTTCGATCCGCACCGGACTCACCTGATTTGCGCAACATCGGCAAAATCTGCCGCCACCCGTTAATCAAAGGTTAATTCACCCGGCAGGACTTGCCGCTCGCCCGGTGAACCCCGCTGCCGGGCGGCGTTTCTTCATTACATATCAGCCAGTTAGGGGGCCGTCTCCGACTTGGCACGGTTCTCGCTACTCCCTCTGCAGCCACGGCGCATGGGGATGCGTCGCACTCCGGGGACTGCCCAATGACCAAATTCAACCTCAAGCGCGCCCTGCTGGGTCTCATGACCGCGCTGCTGCTCGTACCGCAGCCCAGCGTCAGCTACGGCGCGGCGGCTCGCATCAAGGACATCGTCAACATCGAGGGCGTGCGCGACAACCAGCTGGTCGGCTACGGGCTTGTCGTCGGCCTCAACGGCACCGGCGACGTGCTGAACAACTCGCCCTTCACCAAGCAGAGCCTGCAGGCCATGCTCGAGCGGCTGGGGGTCAACACCCGCGGCGAGAACATGAAGACCGGCAACGTCGCCGCCGTGATGGTGACGGCAAACCTGCCGGCCT